>Ga0129317_1000006_pt1 | contig 406439 bp, 374 predicted proteins | sample Cm1ome_FD_94430 | JGI IMG/M metagenome (GOLD analysis project Ga0129317, IMG submission 94430) | Eastern black-and-white colobus group fecal microbial communities from Wisconsin, USA - Cm1105 metagenome | ecosystem: Host-associated > Mammals > Digestive system > Large intestine > Fecal...
AAAGCAGTTCAATGGCAATTCAGGACAGAGGATGCACGAATAAAATTAAAGCATCTTTATCCGGTTGTAATAGAGTCAGATATCAATTAGTATAAATGCTTTTTAACTATGTCAAGGTACTAGCAGAAAACGGATATGGGTGGTTTACGGAACGGATTGATTTTACTTTAATGATTCGGGCCAGGCTCCCGCCTGACCGCATCCATACGGTAAGCCCCGGCCAGTGCATCATACACGTTTTCAAATACTTCATATGTTTTCTCATATTTTTCATGGCTGGAAGGTTCATATCTCTTTTTGATGGAAACGCATTCCTTAACCGCATCTTCATAAGAAGGAAAGAAACCTTCCGAAACAGCACCGATAATGGCGGCTCCCAGACAGGGGGCTTCTTCATTTTCCGGTACCTCGATTACCTGCCCTGTGATGTCGGACTTGATTTGGGTCCAGAGCGGGGATTTGGCGCCTCCGCCAGTGGATATGATTTTGCTGACAGGGATTCCGGACCTTATCATGTAATCCAGGTTCTTTTTTAACAGGCAGGCAACCCCTTCCATGATTGCCAGGGCAAGGTCATACTGGTCATGGGATGCATGGAGCCCAAAGAAAACGCCGGAAGCATTTTCATTAAAGTCAGGTGAATTGACGCCGGTAAGATATGGCAGGAATACCGGGGGCACCTTGTCCGGACGCGTCTCAATCATCTGGTTTATCTGGGAAAATGATACGTCCTTCAGGAATGTATTCCGATACCATTCCAAACTGAAGCCGCCGCTTTCGCATACAGGCAGCAATACGTAAGTTCCGGGAAACGGACCGCAGTTCAGCGGCAGGCGGCTGTCGTCAAAGAGGGGTTCACGGACCATGGCTGCAATGGAAAGCACTGTGCCTGCGGACTCGCTGACCAGCCCTTCCTGGATATTGCCGGTTCCGATCATTCCGGCAAAATGGTCCAGCGTCCCTACGTTAATCTTTGTGTCAGAAGTAAGGCCTGCATTGCCATGGGCCAGTCCTGGAAGCAGCGTTCCCGCAATGCTGCAGGGCGGCAGCAGCTCCGGAAGCTGTGACAGGTTCACGCCGCAGAAGCTTAAGATGTCCTCCCAGTAACATTTCCGGATAATATCAAAATAATGTGAAAAGCTGTAAATGGAATAATCACCGGCCATACGGCCGCAAAGCCGGAATATGATATAATCTTTTAAAAGAAGGTAATGGGCCGTATTCCTAAACACTTCAGGTTTGTGTTCCCGCATCCACAGCATCTTGGTAATGGGCCAGGTGGGAATCAGTTCCGGCTGTCCGGTGGTACGATAGCACAGGTCAGCTGGAAAATGCCCAGACAGCTGGGCGCACTCTTTGCCGGAACGCATATCCATCCATGAGATGGCCGGATGGATGGGCTGTCTGTCCTGACCCAGGAGAATCAGGGACTCGGCCTGTCCTGTCAGTATGATCTGTACAACATCCTCTGCATTGGCATCCTTCCCTGTGCCGGCAGCCTTGCGTATCATATCTTCGATGGAATGAAAATACCTGTCGCTGTCAAATTCCACAAAGTTCCCATTCCTGTAATACTGGACGGTTTCTGAAAGAGTGGCAATCAGGTGAAGCTTTTGGTCATAGACCGAGACTTTAATGTTGGTGGTGCCTAAATCAATGGAAATAATGTTCATAACCCAAATCCTCCTGTAACATGATGATGGGGCGCTGACCAGCCCCCGCATTATTTCTTCTTATAAAGATTATATACAGAGCTTCGTTTAACCAGGTACGGTTCCAGGGAGAACACGCAGGTATCGGTCCTGTTTTCAAGCAGGACAGCATTTAATATGCTGATGCAGCTTTCTGCCATTTTTTCCCTGGGAAGATGGATGGTGGTGAGGGGAGGCATGGAAAATGCCGACAGAGGATTATCATCGAATCCAATGACGCTGATATCCTCAGGCACCCGCAGGCCGAACTGGGACGCTGCCTTATAGACTCCGTGGGCCAGTGTATCATCAAAAGTCAGGACCCCTGTGAACGGCACGCTGAAACATCCCAGTTCATGGTCCCATAGTTCATTCATGATTTGGAATCCGCCCATGATGGAGGAGTTACAGGTGTCCTTTATCATATTGTCATGGAAGGGAACCCCGTACTCCTCAAACGCCCGTTTGATTCCAATGACAAACTGGCTGCTGATGGGGATGGTCAGGGGAGTGGTAATGACCAGGCAGTCCCGATGGCCTTTGGAGAGCATTTCGCAGGCAGCCATATAACCTCCCTGAGCATAGTCCACATGCACATGATGGCAGTTTACGGATTCATAGCGGGCGCCCTGGAGGATGAGTTTCTGGGTAATGCCTGAGAGCAGGTTCAGGTTCTTGGGGTTGGTGGTGGTTGGCTCCAATATGACAAAGTCCGGCTGCCGCGATAAGACTGTTAAAATATTGGCAAGTTCCTGCTTCTCACTGAACTGGGAATCAAATATCATGGTGGTATATCCGTGATTGGCCATTTCGATGGAGATATTGCGGAAAATATAAGTCAGGGCAGGGTTCTCAATATCATTGAAAATAACGGCAATGGTTTTGGTGGAATTGCTCCGAAGGCCCTTGGCCAGGGAATTGGGGGTGTAGCCCATTTCCTTGGCTGTGTCCAGGACCAGTCTGCGGGTTTCCTCCTTGACCAGGGGATTGTTGTTAAGGGCCTTGGAGACAGTGGAGAAGGATATTCCCAGTTCCTTGGCAATGGATTTAATTGTAACAGGTTTATTAGAAGCGGTATCGGCCATAAGATGAATGTATTGTGCAGATTCATCTGCTGCAATACATAAATTCACCCCTTTCCTTTGTTATTTATGTAACATGGTTATGGTAACATGATTTCATTGGTTTCAGCTTACACTTTTATTACAACGTTGTCAATAGTCGTTTTATAGAATATTAAAAATTTTTGAAAATATACCAGTTGTAAATCCATTATAATCAAGGATACTTCTGCTATTTGCACGAAAATATGGTAGAAAATAAAGCATAATGTACAAAATAAAAAGAAAAAACAAAAATCTATTGACAAATACGACATGCAATTATATGATAATTACAACGTTTGAAATATTTGAACGGAGGCTCAATGAGCCAAAATTTTTTGATTAATAATTACAACGTTGTAAATCAGGAGGGAGATTCATGAGATTATCGTGTACCAGTACCATGGTTCCGGGAAAGAGCCTTACGGAAAAGGCCAGGAACCTGAGCCGGTGGGGATATGAAGGGATTGCTGTTTTTGTGGATTATGTGGATTGGAACCAGGAATTGTACCAGGAGCTTTTATCCCTGGAGGAATGCACAGGAGTGGTTCCCTGTGAGTTTGCTTTTGGAGATGGGATATATGGGCATCTGATGGACAGGGACCCTGACATAAGGAAAAAGAGCAGGGACATGTATAAGCTGGCTGCCAGGATCAGCGGTGAGATTGGTGCTGTGACTGAGCTTGAATTCGAATATGGCCCACAGTCCCCGCTGCCACTTTTTCATCCATATGCAAAGATGGGAAAGGAGGAAGAACAGGAGTTCTGTGAGATGTACCGGGAACTGGCGGAACCTTTAAAAGGCACAAAAGGGAAAATGCTCCTGGAAGGAATCAACCGCTACGAAAGTCCCTATTTAAACAGCATCAGGGACTGCAGGGATATAGTTGGGTCCCTTGGCTTAAAGGAGGCCGGTGTCCTGGCGGATTTCTTCCATATGTCCATTGAGGAGACGGATTACAGGGAAAGTATCCTGTATGCAGGGGAATACATAAAACATGTCCATCTGGGCGACAGCAACCGACTGCTTCCGGGATATGGGATGACGGACTGGAAGGCCTGCTTTGATGCGCTTAAGGAAGTGGGGTACAAGGGGTTTGTGAACCTGGAGTGCAGCACCTGCGGGAATCCGGCGGTGACATTGCCTGAAACGGCTGATTTCCTAAGGAAGCTGATTGTATAAAAACATTGTCGGACCTGCAGGTATAAGATAAGGGAAGGATTTACAATATGGAAGGCTTCAGAATCAGGAAACCATTTTTTGAAATAGGTCCCAAGACATACATATATGGAAAGAAGGCCTTGGAACTGGCCGTGGCGGCGGACCGGGCCAGCAGGAAATACCAGGTGGATATTATTTTTTCAGCCCAGTACACGGATATCCGGCCCATAGCAGAAGCCACCAGCCGCATCAAGGTATTTGCCCAGCATATGGACCCGGTCTATCCTGGCAAGGGGATAGGGGCCGTGCTGCCGGAAGCCCTTAAGGAGGCAGGTGCGGTGGGAGTCCTGCTAAATCATGCGGAGAGGCCCTTAACCCTGGATGAAATCCGCAGGTCGGTTGAAAGGGCGGGGGAAGTGGGGTTAGCTGCTCTGGTGTGTGCGGGAACGCCGCAGGAGGCAGCGGCAGCTGCTTCCCTGGGGCCTGATATGATACTGGCAGAAGCCCCGGGACTGATTGGAAAAGGCGCCAGAGGACCCGGGGACATGGAGGAGATAGCCAGGATTAACCAGGCAGTGCACAGGGTGGCGCCTGGAATGATGATACTGCACGGCGCAGGAATCAGTGATGAAAAGGATGTATATGAGGTCATAAAAGCAGGAGCGGATGCAACCGGCTCCACCAGCGGGATCATGAAGGCAGACAATCCATGTGAAATGATGGAGAAAATGATTGCCTCCGTAGCAGCTGCGTGGATTGCCCGGCATCAGACACGCCCATGCCAGGACTGAGGACGATAAGGAGGAGGATGATGGCGGTATATCATGAAATCATTCCTGTTGAGACAGACAGGAGGGTAAGTTTTGAGGATGTGACGGAAAAGGTACAGGATATTGTGAAACAGTCAGGCATACGCAACGGGCTGGTGAATGTCTTTTCACAGCATACAAGCTGCTGTATATTCATTCAGGAGGACTCGGAGGATGTAACCTACTGGCATACGCCATTGATATTGCAGGATATGGTCAATGCCATGGAGAAACTGTTCCCCACCTGCCAGAATGAAGGCCAGTATCTACATCCGGGACCAATCCACACAAAGAATGCAATGGAACTCAGGGATGAGAAGTCAGAATGGCTCCTGAACACGGATGGTCATCTGCGTTCCGTGCTGCTGGGCCGTTCCGAGACCATTCCGTTAGTTGAGGGGGAGATGACGCTGGGAGAATTCGGGCGTATATATTTTTCAGATATGGACCAGACAAGGGCCAGGGAACGTAAGGTACGGGTACAGGTAGTAGGGGAATAAATCATATATGGATAAGACGAGGAGGAGTAATCATGGGAATTCTTGAGAAAATGAGGCTGGACGGAAAAAAGGCGTTTGTAACAGGCGGCGCACGCGGAATCGGAAAATGCATTGCCATTGCCCTGGCAGAGGCAGGAGCGGATGTTGCCATTGTGGATGTGGACCTGGAGGAGGCAGAGAAGACTGCCCGGGAGATTGAAGCTGCAAACCACATCAAGGCAATTGCGGTTAAGACCGACATCACCAAACCGCAGGAAGTGGATGATATGATGGCCCGGATACTGGAAGCATTCGGCAGGCTGGATGTGGCATTCTGCAACGCGGGAATCGGTCATGGCGTCCCGGTGGAGGATGACAACCTGGCTGACTGGGACCGGGTCATCCAGGTCAATTTAAACGGAACATTCCTGACCGCCCAGGCAGCCGGAAGGGTAATGATCCGGCAGGGCGGCGGCTCTATCATTAACACGGCCTCCATGTCCGCCCATATCACCAACATCCCGCAAAAGGAATGTTCCTACGCGGCATCCAAGGCAGGCGTCATTGCAATGTCCAGGAACATGGCTGTGGAGTGGGCGGATAAGAATGTAAGGGTCAACACCATAAGCCCCGGCTATATGGCCACGGAAATGACGCTTAATGACCCCGGGCTGGTTCCGTTAATTGGAAAGTGGGAGGAACTGATTCCGGTCCACCGTATGGGGAAGCCGGAGGAGCTGCAGGCCATTGCCGTATACCTGGCAGGTGATATGAGCTCTTACACAACAGGCGCGGATTTCCGCGTGGACGGCGCATACACCTGTTTCTGATGTAACATGCAGCTGTAAAAATTGATATGTAATGTTTGGGGAACAAACCGTTTTTTGTAATGATAAGAAATCAGACACAAAGGAATCCAATATAAAGGAGAAGGGGAATTATGAGGAAAATATTATGTATGGCAATGACAATCATGACAATTACAAGTTTAACCGCCTGTGGCAAAAGCGGGACAGCTGCCAATGCAGGCGCAGATACATCCACGTCTAAAAGCGCCCAGACAACGGCCCAGACCGGTTCAGAAGCCGGCTCTGAGTCCGGTTCGGTCCCGGCGGCAGATAATGCTTCCGGAGATTCAGGACTAATTGTTTATACCCAGAAAACCATGAACCAGTATTTCCATGTGGCGCTGCAGCAGAAGGTGGAGGAAGCAATCACCGCAGCCGGATATCAGCCGGAAGTGGCTAACTGCAACAACGACTCCACACTTCAGAATGACCAGATGCAGAATTTCATTTCCAAGCATCCGAAGGCGATTATTGCCAATACCGTTGACTCGGACGCCCTCAATGACGCTGCCAATGCGGCGGTGGCAGCGGGGATTCCGGTGGTCATGGTGGATAACCCTGCTTCCACGGCAGTGGTGGACTGCTCCATCAAGTTTGACAACTTAAAATGCGGGGAAATGGCAGCAGAGCGGATTGTAGAAGCCCTGGAAGCAAAATACGGTTCACCTAAGGGCCGCGTGGTCAATGTGTATGGAGCCATGAGCTCCGAGTGCTGGCGCCTCCGTAAGGACGGCTTTGACGCAGTGATGGCTAAGTATCCGGACATTGAGAAGATTGAAGTGCCTGGAGAAGGTGAGCGCTCCAAATCCCAGGAAGCCCTGACCAATGTCATTGCCAAATATGATAAGGAAATCGATGCAGTGCACTGCCCGTCGGATGATCCTGGCCTGGGATGTGCGGAAGCCATGCAGATTGCCGGTATGTGGTACCCGGTGGGGGATGAAAATCATGTGATATTTGTTACGGGAGATGGGGAGCCAGACGCCGTGAAGTACCTTCAGGAAGGGTATTACGATGCAATTATCGTAGAAGATGCATATGCATATGGGCCAATGGCAGTTGATATGCTGGTACAATATATTTTCAAGGGTGAGCCGGTCCCCACTTCCGGAACCTATACCAATGAGGATTTCTATTGGAAGACAGCTGAATTCATGGATGGAGAGACCGGTCCGATCCTTCAGGTTCCTCCCTATGCCCTGGACAGCAGCAATGTAAATGAAGATGGCCATTGGGGTGTGGCTGCCCTGAAGGCAGAAGGGAAATAACCCATGCGGCATTTACCAGGTAGCCATAGGAAAGGACAGGTGGAACATGGAAGAAATACTCCTGAAGGTTGAACACGTCAGCAAGAACTTCGGTGCAACAAAGGCCCTGGAGGATGTGAGCTTTACCATAAAAAAGGGGACCATACATTCCCTGCTTGGAAGGAATGGAGCCGGAAAATCCACGGTTGTCAACATCATAGCCGGAATCTATAAACAGAACAGCGGCATTGTTACATTGGAGGGTAATGATATCACCCCATATTCTGTCTTTGAAAGACAGAATATGGGGGTTAAGATAGTACCACAGCACGCCAGTATTGTTCCGGAACTGACTGTGGGGGAAAATGTCTTCATGGGCATATGGCCCAGGAAAAAAAGCGGCTTTGTGGATTGGGAGAAATTATTTGTTGATGCAGGGGAAGAACTGCGTAAATACGGCCTGGATGTGGACCCAAAAGAAAAGGTGCGCAACTTAAATGGTGTGGACCAGAGGAAAGTAAACATCATCAGGGCCATGCATGGCGGCGCAAAGCTGATTATCCTGGACGAGCCCACCACCGCCCTCTCATCTGTTGAGCGTCAGGAACTGTTTGTATTTGTCAATGAATTAAAGGCCAAAGGGACTGCGTTTATTTTTATCAGCCATTATCTGCAGGAGGTGGTGGAACTGTCAGATGATGTGACGGTCATAAGGGACGGGCGTTCTTTTTCCGGTTCCGAGGGCGGCGGACTCAATGAAGAGCGTCTGGCAAGCCTGATAGCAGGCGGGGAAGTGGAACTGATAAACCGGGAAAAGCTTCCGGATAACAGCGGCAGGGAACTGCTGCTGGAATGCAGGAACATATCCGGCCATATACTGAAGGATGTGTCCGTAAAGCTATACCGTGGTGAAATTACTGGTCTGGTAGGATTTCCAGGCTCAGGTGCAAGGGAACTGTGCCGTACCCTCTTTGGCCTGGATAAAATGACAGAGGGTGAAATCCGGACAGGAGGCAGTGGAAAAGTGTCAATCCACAGCCCATCCGATGCCATGAAGAATGGGATTTCCTATGTCTCCTACGACAGGCATAAGGAAGGAATCGTGGGTCTTATGTCCATCCGTGAGAATATCAGCCTTCCATCCCTGTACACCACACTTAAGAATAAGCTGGGATTTGTGGACATGGAAAAATCCAGGGCCATATCAGAGCATTATTTTGAACTGTTCCATGTTAAGGCAAACTCCACAGATGATAAACTGGGCAGCCTTTCCGGGGGGAACCAGCAGAAAGTAGTTGTGGCAAAGACAGTCAGCACGGGTCCGAAGCTTCTGATGCTGGATGAACCCACCATTGGGATTGATATTAAGAGCCGTGAGGAGATTATTGAAAATATTAATAAGATAGCAGAAGAGGACAATACATCCGTATTGTACCTGACCAATGATTTTGATGAACTGATCCGTACCGTTGACCGGATACTGTTCTTTAAAAACGGCAGGTTAGAAAAGGATGTAAGGAATCTTGGACTGAGCCATGAGGATGTAATCAACATCCGTGATTCTGTGGGTTAAATGCCGCTGTTTGTGAATGTATGAGACATGGAGGGATGAAAGTGAATATAAATTGGTTCAAATTAAAAAGAAAATTGCTGAATAATATCGTTTGGATCCTGCTGGTCCTGGCGGTAGCCGTTGTGGGCGGCCTGGAACCCAGCTTCTTCAAACCTACGATTTTAGGGAATGTCCTCTCACAGGCAACGGTACTTGGAATCCTTTCCTTTGCCCAGGCTTTTGCAATCATGCTGGGCTTAATCGACCTGTCCCTGCTGGGCGTGATGTCATTTTCCGCAACATGCGGACTCCTGCTGCTTGAAAAAGGCTGTCCTGCCGTGATTGCCATACTTGTCATCTTCCTGACTGGAGCCTGCATAGGCGCCTTAAACGGAGTGCTGATAGCAAAGCTGAAAGCAGTTGCGCTGGTGGAAACCCTTGCCGTGAAGCTGACCTTGCTGGGTGCATTCCTGGTCATCACCCAGGGGCGTGCCATTACCAACATGCCGGATTCCTATAAATGGTTCGGGCAGGGAAGCATTGCAGGCATACCCACACTTCCCATTGCGCTGGTTGCGGTTTTTGTGTTTGTATATATTTTATGGAACAAGACACCCTATGGACGCAGCCTGTACGCGGTAGGCGGCAATGAGGACGCGGCCTATGTGTCGGGCATCAAGGTTGACAGGATAAAAATCATTGCCTTTACCATCTCGGGTTTTCTGGCAGGCGTCGCAGGGTTTTTCCTTTCCGCCTATATGGGGGCTGTCACCTCCACATTTGGCACTTCCTATGACATGAACAACATTGCAGCCACTGTAATCGGCGGCGTGGCTTGCAGCGGCGGACAGGGAAATGTCCTGGGGGTGCTGGGCGGCGTCCTTCTCCTCACCGTTATCCAGGTGGGACTGCAGATACTGGGGGTATCCAGCTACTATGTGCAGATGATTAATGGTCTGATTATCTTTGTGGCAGTGCTTTTAGACGCAATCAGGCTAAAGACACAGCAGGGCTGATGAAAGTCAGACGGCGCGCTCTGATGTTCCGTAGGAGCCGCGCCTTTCCCGGCTGTGTTCCTGCCATCTGCATGTTCCGTATCTCTTCGGACAGGGACAGATTAAAATAGACGGCCTATACTATTTAATAGTGATAAATGGACGGACAGTCAGGCAGTACATATAAATCAGGCCGCGGACCTTTGTGGTTATTACATCTGTCACACACGGTCCCGATTGTAAAGGAAACATTTTCCCTTGTACAGTAGATGGCCTCAACGTACCTGCAGTAGGCAAGGTTCCTGCCTGCATATCGGGGATTCGTACTAGGATAATTAATCTCTTCCTGCAGCGTAATCCAGAATATGAGATTTTGTAAGTATTCCAAATCAGGATCCACGTAACATGTCTTAGTGCCGTTATAATATATGTCTTCCAGGAATTGTACCAATACAGTGTAAGAGTATTGATTTGATTTAATGTAATCATACAGAATCCTGCAAATATCAGAATGCAAAGGAGCGTTCGCGCCTTTTATTTCCAGTCTGTAATCACCATTTTTTTTAGAACCTGGAAAATATATGATGATATCTTCATAAGCAGTAAACTGCCCCCTGTGACCAGGGGTTTTTTCATATAACCCTATCAGATATGATAGGCCATCCTTGTAATCGAGTTTTACTTTCGTGATGATATCTCCTCCCTTTTGCGGGTTGTCATGCCAGCCCCGCATACACCCTGTCATATAAGGTTATTGTATAATAAAGGAGGCAATTTGAAAATAACTTCTTGCTATTTTCTCACCCATCCATTAAAATCATTTGCGTGTACCGGTATGTGAACACAAAGCTGAAGGCGCAGATCTGCGCATGGGCCGGCGGGATCCTTATCTTTTTCTCAGACCTGGGAACGCCCCTGCTGGTGGGGCCGGTGTTTAGGCCGCTGTTTGACAAACTGAAGATATCCAGGGAAAAACTGGCCTGGGTACTGGATTCCACCTCATCCCCTGTGGCAATCATGATTCCATTCATTGGATGGGGCGTTTATATCATGGGGCTGATTCAGGCGGAGTTTGAGAATCTTGGGGTGGCGGAGTCTGATTATACGACCTTTGTCCGCGCTATACCGTTCCAGTTTTATGCTATCCTTGCAATCATCATAATTCCGTTGGTGGCATTTACGAAGCTGGATTTTTCTCAGATGAAAAAGGCGGAAATGCGGGCTGAGAAGGAAAACAGGGCCGCTGACCTGGTGCAGGAGGAGATTGTGCATGAGATAAAGAATGGGTATTGCCTTAAGCATGCAAAGCCAATCATGGTAATCCTTCCCATTGTGGTTGTGTTTGCAACCTTGTTCGGGACCCTGGCGCCTCTGGGATTCCCGTTTGCAAAGGTGGATGGAAACGCATTCCGCGTGGCCCTGACCATGGGATATTTCTTTGGGGCGGCTGTCCTGATGGCGTTAATCTGTCTGTTTAAAGTCATGGATTTTAATGAGACATTCAAGGTATATGTTGGCGGGATGAAGGGGATGACAGACGTGGCCATTACCCTGATCCTGGCATGGTCCCTGGGGAAGATGATCAGCGGGCTGGGGACGGCCGAATTTATAGTAAAATTCCTTCAGGACATGAGTTTTTCCGCATCCCTGGTGCCGGCTGCCGTTTTCCTGTTCGGGGCGTTCATATCCTTTTCAACCGGCAGTTCCTGGGGGACCTTCGCCATCATGATGCCGCTTGCAATCCCGATGGCCCATGCTTTTGGAATACCATTTTACATTGCGGTTGGGGCGGTCCTGTCCGGCGGGCTGTTCGGCGACCACTGCTCACCCATATCAGACACCACCATACTGTCCTCCACGGGCGCTGGGTGCGGCCTGGTGGAGCACATCAAGACACAGCTGCCCTATGCGGCTGTCAATGGAACCATAGCGTTCATTGCTTATATCATAACAGGATTGACCGGCAGCGAGGCAGCCCTGGGCTTTGCGGTGATTGCCTTAATCGTTGTGGTGGCAGTGCTGAACCGGATTTCGGCGGCGCGTCTGGCTGGCAAAGAATAGGGATAAAAAAACTCCGGAAATACGGATTGAATGCACCTCCCGGCAGGAAGGCCGCGTTCGGATGATAAACCGTATTTCCGGGTTTTTCTATTATTTCTGTATCAGCTTCTGCATCTGTTCAATCTCTTTTTCCTGGACATCAATGATATCCTGGGCCAGTTTCTTTACTTCTTCCTGTTCTGAATAATCCAGGATATCCCTGGCCATATCCACAGCCATCTGGTGGTGCATGATCATGCCCTCTGCAAATGCCTGGTCAATGTTGTCCACACCGGACGGATTAATATGATGGGACATGGAGTCATCGGAGAACATCCCGCTGTATTTTGCAAGGTAAGCATCCTCATTTTCCTGATTCTTTTTTCCTTCTTTTTCATACTTCTTAACCAGGTCATTCATCTCGGTCAGTTCTTTTTTCTGCGCCGTGATGATATCCTGCGCCAGGGTCTCAAGGTCAGATACTTCCCCGCCATAGTTCAGATAACTTTCCGACATTTTGATGGCCGCCTCGTGATGGGGAATCATTCCCTTTAGAAAGTCAATATCAGCACTGCCGGACTTTTCCCGGATCATCATGTCCTCCATCATATTCATCATGATGGAATCCTGCTCAGTCAGGTAACGGCTCAGGTTATCCCCATTGCCTGAGGCCTGTCCGCCGTGGGAGGAATGATCCATGTGGCTGTCAGCCATGGATGTATCCCCTAAACCGTTCATGGAACTGTTGTCCGCGCCGGACACGGATGAGGATGGGGCGTTTGGATCCTCTGTCACCCCGCTTTCCGATGTGGTGCCGGTCTGCTCCTGGCTGCCGCTGTTCCTGTTCATGGACGCTGCCGCGGCTACGATGATGATGACCAGTGCAACGCAGACTCCGATAATCCAGATACGCATGTTTTTGTTCATAGTTAAAGTCTCCTGTATTGTTAGATTGGTGGTTTAAAATAGATGGGTTTAGTATCTGCTGGTTGCTGGAAAATATACCGGGACAGAAAAGATGGCTTTACGGAAAGGTGTACAAGAAAAATCAATAAAAGCTATTTAATGAGGCTGATGTTTATGATAAACTGGATACAATCATACGGCAATCAAAGAATGACAAGAGGAAGGGAGCCTAAATGCTTATCTATGAAGGAACAAAAGCTGAATTTATGAAAAGCATAGAAAACGACACGATTTCCATTGAGATTGAGAAAAAGATTTTAGAAAGAATGTACCGTCATACCCCTTTAAAGGAATCCCGGTCCTGGGACAATTCTTTACGGTATATGTACATTGTCATGAATGACATGGATATACCTGAGGATGCAGGAATAGCCATAGAATACAATATACCGCGAACAGCCATGCGCGTCGATTTCATTATAACCGGACGTGATGCTCAGGAAAAACCGAACGCCATTCTTATTGAACTTAAGCAGTGGGATAAACTGAAGCTGGTGTCAGATAAGGACGGCTTGGTTAAAACGGTCCTGAACCGGATAGAAAAGGAGGTGCCTCATCCTTCTTATCAGGTTCTGACTTATTGCTGGCTGCTCCGCGACAATAATGAAATGATACAAAATGGTGAACTAAATCTGGTGCCATGTGCATATCTGCATAATTATATGCGGCAGGAAATGGAACCCTTGACAGATGGGCATTACAGCCAATACCTTGGTCAGGCACCTGTATTCACAAAGGGCGGGATTCATGATTTCCGTGAATTTATTAAAAACCACATAAAATATGGAGATAATAAAGAAATACTGTATCTGCTTGGAAATAGCAGGAACAGTCCGCCCAAAAGCCTTCAGGATGAAGTGAGAAGCATGATGCAGGGAAATGAAGAATTCTATATGATTGATGGACAGAAGGTGGTTTATGAAGCAGCCTTAAAATATGCTTTTCTGGCACAGAAGGAAAAGCGGAAGAAGGTATTTATAATTAAAGGCGGGCCGGGTACCGGGAAGTCTGTTGTGGCTGTTAAACTGTTGGCTGAACTGATATCAAGGGGACAATCATGTGAGTATATTTCCAAGACAAGTGCGCCTAGGAATGTATATCTCGCTAAATTAAAGGGGGTTAAGGGCAAATTAAACATAAAAGGCCTGTTTAAAGGATCGGGGAGTTATGTGGATTATCCGAAAGATTCCCTTGATACGGCCATTGTTGATGAAGCCCACAGGCTGAGTGAGAAATCAGGGATGTTTAATAATAAAGGGGAGAATCAGATAAAAGAGATTATTGATGCGGCAAAATGCTCCATTTTCTTTATTGATGAACGCCAAAGAGTACACATTAATGATAAGGGATCGGTTGAAGAAATAAAGAAATGGGCGCGTAATGCGGACGCAAAGATCTATCTGGCTGAATTGGTTTCACAATTCCGATGCAACGGGTCCGACGGTTATCTGGCGTGGCTTGATTATGTATTACAAATCAGGGATACAGCCAACCTGACACTGGACAATATTGATTATGATTTTGTGGTGGAAGAAGATCCGGATATTGTCCGTGAATTTATATTGAAAGAAAACCGTATAAACAACCGTTCGCGGATGTTGGCAGGATACTGTTGGAACTGGCCTAAAAAGTATCAGAACGATGCAGACTACAAGGACATCTGCATAGGCAGCTTTGGGATGAGCTGGAACCTGGGAAATACAAAAACCTTTGCAATAGATGAAAATTCTGTTAATGAGGTGGGATGTATACATACTTCCCAGGGACTGGAATTTGATTATGTTGGAGTTATTATTGGGAATGACATGCGATATGAAAATGGAACAGTCATTACGGATTTTACAAAGCGGGCATCTACGGACCAGTCATTAAAAGGGATAAAAAAGTTGTATAAAAAGAATCCGCAGGAGGCATTAAGCGTGGCTGATGAGATAATAAAAAATACTTACAGGACACTGCTTACAAGAGGGATGAAGGGATGTCATGTGTATTGTACGGATCCTGGACTTAGAAATTATTTAAAGGAAATGTTGGAGAGAAGCCATGGATGAAAATGTAACAATAGGCAGTATGAAACAGATAGTGAAAGATTTCTGTGAGGCCCGTGACTGGGACCAGTTCCATAATCCAAAGGATTTGGCTATTGGAATATCAACAGAAGCCAACGAGCTGCTGGATATATTCAGATTTCAGACCGAAGGGCAGATGAAGGAAATGATGCTGGACGAAACCACACGCAGCCATATAGAGGAAGAATTAGCAGATACACTTTTCTTCATTCTGAGGTTTGCGCAGATGAATGACATCGATCTTCATGGCGCCCTGACCCATAAGGTGAGGAAAAATGGTCAGCGTTATACGGTTGAAAGGTCTAAAGGGAATAATGCAAAGATAATCAATACTTGCAAATAAGAAGCCAATAAGGTAAAATAATACCATAAAACTAAATAACGCAAAGATAAAAACACAGTCCCGGCCGGTAGTCCGGGCGCAGTATCACAAATCTGTCAGTAACCTGCCTCCTCGGTTGTCCATTCTTTGCTGTTGAAAGCGAGGAGTGTTTTTTGTGCAAAAAAGTAAACTGACAGTATTTTTTGACGGCCTTTTCTGGATTGGTATCTATGAACGCATCCAGGATGGAAAGCTGGAAGCCTGCAAAATCACATTCGGGGCAGAACCAAAGGATTATGAGGTATACGGGTTCATTCTTAAGAACTGGCATAAACTGAGGTTCAGTCCGCCGGTGGACGCGGGTGAAAAGAAGGAAGGGAAGATGAATCCCAAGCGCATGCAGAGGAATGTAAAAAAACAGCTGGAAGCACATGGGACCGGAACAAAATCCCAGCAGGCCTTAAGTCTGCAGAAGGAAGAAAATAAAGTGATGCGCAAGGAAAAGAGCCGCAGGCAGAAGGAAGAAGAAAAACAGCGCCAGTTTGAAATCAGGCGGCAAAAGCAGAAAGAAAAGCACCGGGGAAGATAAATCCAGAGATAGGAACATAAAAAGGGGTTGCTGCAAAATAGATTTCTCATACAAGATGCCGGTAATGGTTTGTAAGCCATAAACCATATCTTGTTGGGATTTTACATTTTGTGACCACCCCTTTTCTGCTGCTTCTGGAGAATCGGACGGTTCATTTAATCGATAAATTTAATGACCTTATCAAGAAAACATTCTCCGTCCAGATGTTCAATCTCGTGACAGAAGCATTTTGCCATTTCCCATTTACCGGTTAGTATGATTTCTTCCCCGTTTTCATTTAGTGCCTGTATGGTTACTGATTGCGGCCGTATTGTCATGCCAAAACGATTGGGGAATCTGAGGCAGCCTTCGATGCATTCCTGTACACCGCTTTGTCCGATGATTTTAGGATTGACCAGCTTGTATTGGCAATCCCCATAATCCACAACCACCAGACGCTTTAGTATACCGACCTGATTCGCCGCCAGGGCAGCGCCGTTCCCGGTTGCCCGCAGGGTGTCCATCATGTCATCCAGCAGTTCCCGTATTTTGTCATCTACCGTGAGGACTTCCTTGCATGTTTTCTTTAATGATATGTCGCCTTCATACCGAAGCTGCCTTAGCGCCATTGTTATCCCTCCTGCTGCTGTCTGCCCTGGATTTTTTTGTACTTTCCTCAAATAGGAATACTTCTTCAATAGAACAGTCGAATATCTGTGAAATGTCATAGGCCAGCCATATGGATGGTTCGAATTTTTCCGTTTCTATGGCATTGATTGCCTGGCGGGATGCGCCCACAAGTTCTCCCAGCTGTTCCTGGGTTAGTCCTTTGCTTTCCCGTAATTCCTTAATTCTGTTTTTCACGTCATGGTTCCCTTCTTTCATATATGTAATGTTTACCTTACTTGGATTATAATCCCATTCCTGCATGAAGTCAAGTTAACATTACATAAATCCCATTTCCTGCCAGAGGGATTGCCAGGGCAAAAAGGAATTGAACAAATAAAGTATTGATAGTAAGATAAGGTATGGAAGCAGCAAGCAGAATACGCCCTGGGCCGGAAGCGGTTCAGGCCAAATGTTTCTTGTTCGTGCCAGATGCTGCAAAGGAGGTTTCAGCCATATGAAGATTGACCGTCTCATCGGTATTTTATCCATCCTTCTCCAGAAAGAGAAGGTGACCGCGCCCTATCTTGCGGATAAATTTGAGGTATCCCGGCGCACCATCAACCGCGACATTGAGGATATATGCAAGGCAGGAATCCCCATTGTGACCACCAGGGGTGTGAACGGAGGCATTTCCATCATGGAAGGGTACAGGATGGATAAGACCCTGCTTACATCCCGGGAAATGCAGTCCATCCTGGCAGGTCTCCGCAGTCTGGACAGCGTATCCTTTACCGGACAGTACAGACAGCTGATGGACAAGCTGGCTGTGGGGAACCATGATTTAATCCATGTTGACAGCCACATTATGATTAATCTGTCCTCCTGGTACAAAGAGACCCTTGCGCCTAAAATCCATCTGTTCCAGGAAGCCATTGAGGAATGCAGGCTGACCCGGTTCTCTTATTTTTCCCCGTCCGGCGAGTCTGCCCGATGCATTGAACCTTATACGCTGGTATTTCAATGGTCATCCTGGTACGTATGGGGATACTGCTGTCTCAGGGAAGATTACCGGATGTTTAAACTGAACCGTATGGCGGATCTGGAACTCTGCCAGGAGCATTTTACAAAACGTGATATGCCTGCTTATGAAAATGAACCCACAGGCCCGTTTCCGGTAAGATTCCAGGTAAAAGCCATCTGCCAGCCGGCAGTTAAATGGCGTATTATCGAAGAGTTTGGGATTGAAAGCCTGAAGGAAATGGAAGACGGCCGTATTCTGTTCCAGGCAGGTTATTCGGATAAGGAGAATCTGATGGGATGGGTCCTCAGCCTTGGCAGCCAGATAGAACTGCTTGAGCCGGAGGCCTTTAGAAAAGAACTGGCAGAGACAGCAGGCAGGATATGCGGACTGTATCAGCCAAAGGATGGGGCTTCAGTTATTTAGGCGGATAAAATGTATGAATATGACATGCTGATGTCATGTTTCGGGTGTTATAATTGGAAAAAAGGGGGTATGGTTATGGAAAAGATAGTGGCGTGCTGTGGATGTATATGTGATGAATGTCCCTATTATCCTGTGGACTGCCAAGGGTGTCCAAAGATAGATGGGAAGCCCTTCTGGTTGGAATATAAGGAGGAGGATGTATGCAGCATATACCAGTGCTGTGTGAATGAAAAGGAACTGCCCCACTGCGGCCGCTGCGGTTCCCTGCCCTGTGCGCGGTTTGACCAGCAGGACCCCAACCGGACACCGGAAGAGAACGCAGAGGGGTTAAGGCAGATGATTGAGGTGCTGAAGTCGATGAAGTAGAATCAGGATCATTGCGTTTCCTGTATTAAGAACCCGGCACGTGAAAGATAAGGAGAATGGCTATGGCTTCAAGTTTAGGATATGTACAATATGTTGCATCCCAGCTGGCGGATGCGGGCGTGATTACCTATAAGAAATTATTTGGGGAATACGGTCTCTGGTGCGGGGGCAAGTTCTTTGGAACCGTGGAGGACAACCAGTTTTATGTGAAGATGACCAATGCAGGCCGCCTGCTTTTACCGGACGCAGAACCGGCAGCTCCTCATGGAGGGGAGCCGGGCATGTATCTGGTGGAGAATCTGGATGATGCGGATTTCCTTGCTAAGCTGGTCATCCAAACCTGTGAGGAACTGCCTGAACCCAAAGCGAAGAAGAAAGCGGGTAAAGCAAAGAAAATACATGGCACAGATAACGGAAAATGATGTTCAAATCCATTCCAAGGAAGGCGCTGGCACTGTGTGATGGAGCACTGGAAACTGGATTTCCAGATTTACCATTGGTTTCCTAAACAATTTCCATTGATTATGTGGTATTATATTTTTGTAACAGAAATGTAATATTTATGTAATAATAGGAGGACATACCATGAGGAAATTATCAGTTTGCCTTTTAACAGCAGCAACAGCCATGGCGGCAGCGGGCGCGGTTCCGGTAACCGCATTAGCAGCAACCGGTACATACAACATCCCAGGAGGAAAGATGATTGTCATCGGCGGCAGCATGAATGGTTCCAACTGTGAGGTGCCTGGCTTCCCAGGTGTTAATATTCCGGGAATCAATATTCCGGGCATCAATATTCCAGGTTCCAACATCCCGGACAACAGCCTGCCTGCCCCGGATTTCCCAATCCCGGATTTCCCGGATAATATGCTTCCGGACCAGCCGGGCGGTATGCTTCCGGACCAGCCCGGGACAGACGGCTCCCAGGACGCATTTGCCAATGAAGTTGTGAGACTGGTAAATGAAGAAAGGGCCAAGGCCGGACTGCCGGCCCTTACCGTGGATAGAGGCGCTGCCAGCGCAGCCCAGGTAAGAGCCAAGGAGATAGAGAGATCCTTTTCACACACCAGACCGGATGGCAGCAGCTTTAATTCTGCCCTGACCGAAGCGGGTGTGAACTTCAGGGGCGCAGGGGAGAACATTGCTTATGGACAGAATTCACCGGAGAAGGTGATGGAGGGCTGGATGAACAGCTCCGGCCACAGGGCCAATATCCTGAACAGCAGCTATACCTCAATCGGCGTGGGACATTACCAGAACGCATCTGGCGTTAATTACTGGACCCAGTTATTTATCCGCTGACATACATATTGACCGTACTGTATTCACGAAGTAAAATCAGGGCGGCCGCACGGATTATCAATCGGTGCGGCCGCCTTTTGTGCTGGTTTGTTCCAGTATCCATATGGTTTGTGAAAAAAATTACTATATGAGTCATAAATATTAAAATAAGGGATGCTATCCGTATGAATCTGGAACTATTTACATCCAAAACAGAATGAAGTATCATAAGGGCATCAGAGACAGACAACTATAAAAGTTGAAAAAGGAGAAGGAAAATGAAAGCATTTAATTTATGTATCGTAGGAGGCGGAAGTACCTTTACCCTTGGATTCCTGAAGTCATTTGTCAGGCTCAGGGAAGAATTTCCTTTGAAGAAGCTGGTGCTGTTCGATATTGATGCAGAGCGCCAGGAACCCATTGGAAAATATGGGGAAATCCTTTTCAGGGAGCGGTTCCCGGAGCTGGATTTTTCATATACCACCGACTGCAGGGAAGCGTACGAGGGCATGGATTTTGTGTTCATGCAGATGCGCGCAGGCGGGCTTCCCATGCGTGCCAAGGACGAGCATATACCGCTGAGCATGGGAATCATCGGACAGGAGACATGCGGGGCAGGCGGCATGGCCTACGGACTCAGATCCTGCGTGGACATGATTAAAGCAGTGCACGATATCCGCAGATATGCGCCGGACGCCTGGATCCTCAATTACTCCAATCCGGCAGCCATTGTGGCGGAGGCGCTCCGCAGGGAATTCCCCGGGGACAGGAGGCTTTTAAATATCTGCGACCAGCCGGAGAACGTGGTACGTTCCTGCAGCCGTCTCTTAAACTGCAGCTGGGAAGACCTGGACCCGGTATACTTCGGACTGAACCACTACGGATGGTTTACCCATATGTATGACAGCCGCACAGGCGAGGACCTGCTTCCTAAAATCAGGGAAATGGTTGCCAGGAACGGTTTCCTTCCCCAGGACGCCGAGCAGAGGGACAAATCCTGGCTGGATACCTACGGGATGGTGCAGACCCTTATGGCGGATTTCCCGGATTTCCTGCCCAACACATACGACCAGTATTACCTGTACCCGGAATATAAGGCCAGCCACCTGGATCCTGATTTCACCCGTGCGGATGAGGTCATGGCAGGAAGGGAGAAGCGGGTATTTAAAGAGTGTGAGGAGGTAATCAGGGAAGGTAAGCTGGGAGACCGGTTTGATGCTATTTCCGATGCCCATGCCGAGATGATGATCAAGGTTGCCGAGGCCATTGCTTACAATAAGAATGACAGACACATCCTGATTGTTGAGAACAACGGGGCCATTGCCAATATGCAGGACGACGCCATGGTGGAGGTTGTGTGCGAACTGGGAGCCAACGGCCCGCGTCCCATGAGCGTGGGTAATATCCCGCAGTTCAACCTGGGACTTCTGGTGAACCAGGTATCCTGTGAAAAGCTGATTGTAGACGCGTATTTTGAGAACTCCTACCAGAAGGCGCTGGAGGCATTTACCCTTAACCGCCTGATCAACGATGCCAAGAAGGCAAGGAAGGTGCTGGACGCGCTGATTGAAGCAAACCGGGGGATGTGGCCCGAGTTAAGATAATCCGCAGGATAATTTGGAGGGAAAGGATAGTAAGATTATGGGGAAGAATAAAGTAATGGATTTTTTCTCGGCGCTGGGGCGCAGCCTGCTGATGCCCATTGCGGCCCTGGCAGCATGCGGTATTGTCTTGGGACTGACTTCCGCGCTGATGAAAGCACAGGTACAGGCGGCGGCTCCGTTTTTACAGCAGGAGCTTCTGTATTTCATCATCTCTACGTTAAATAAGGTTGCAGGCGTTGTATTTACACTGATTCCGGTCCTGTTTGCCATCTCCATCTCCTTCGGGATGGCAAGGGAGGAAAAGGAGATAGCCGCCTTTGCAGGCTTTATCGGATATTATACGTTTTTAGTGGCCTCTTCCTGTATGATTCATTCAGGATTCATGGACTTCGGGGCGCTGAAGATATCCACGATCCTTGGGGTGGAAACGCTGGATATGGGCGCGGTGGCAGGTATTGTCACCGGTGTGGTGACTGCAGCTCTGCACAATAAGTACCATAAAATCACGTTCCCTGTGGCAGTCTCCTTTTATGGGGGCAAACGTTTTGTGGCCATTGTGGTCATTCTGGCAATGGCTGCCGTGGGCCTGGCGGCGCCTTTTGTCTGGTCACCTGTATCCATGGCCATTGACGGCATGGGCGGGCTGATATCTGCTACCGGGCTGGCAGGGGTATTCGGGTATGGCTTCCTGGAGCGCCTGCTGATTCCCACCGGGCTTCACCATGTGCTTAACGGCATTTTCCGTACCACTTCCATCGGCGGTGTCTATGAAGGGGTGGAGGGCTGCCTGAACATTTTCCTGCAGTTTATTGATAAGGTGGATATCTCGGAGCTTAAGCCTTTTACCGTGTTCCTGGGACAGGGCAAGATGCCCATGATGATGTTCGGTCTTCCGGCAGCGGCGCTGGCTATTTACAGGACATCCCCGCCAGAGAAAAAGGCCAAGGTGAAGGCGCTGATGATTGCGGGCGTTGCCGCCAGTATTGTATCCGGCATTACCGAGCCGCTGGAATTCTCCTTTATGTTTATCGCGCCTCCCCTGTATCTGTTCCATGCATTGATGGGCGGGCTTTCCTTCATGCTGATGTCCGCATGTAACGTCATCATCGGAAATACGGGAGGCGGCCTCATTGATTTCCTTATATGGGGCGTGTTCCAGCCAGGCTCACACTGGTATTGGGTATTAATCACAGGACCGTTTTTCTCAGTGGCATATTATTATGTATTTAAATGGTATCTTACCAGAAAACAGCTGTCCATTGACGTGTCCGACGAAGAACCGGAACAGGAAACCCGGGGGAGCAGCCTTGATGAGAAACAGCACATCCTTGCATCCAGGATCATTGAAGGACTTGGGGGACGGGAGAATATCGTGGTGGTGAATAACTGTCTTACAAGGCTTCGGGTTGATTTAAAGGATATGGCGCTGGTAAGCGATGAGATATTAAAAAAGACCGGAGCCATGGGATTTGTCCGTCCCAGTGACGTGCATATCCAGGTGATTTATGGACCAAAGGTCGAAGGGATTGCATCCCATGTAAGGGAAGTATTGAAATATTAGGCTGTGTAAGAAGCATTGGCTTGGCCATACGGCAGGTCTTCTATCAAGATTTGAACTTGTTAGAAGACCTGTTTTTTATTATGCGGCCCAGGTTAGTGATAGTAAAATAGATGTATTTCTGGTAAAATTCAAATATATGGAAAATCATAAGACGGAGGAATGCCATGAAACATCATGATAAATATTTTACAAGAGAAGAGATCATCCGGAGATTCCAGGTATTTGACGGTGAAAAGACACTTGGCGAGGTGGATGTGAGGGATGTATTCCATACACAGGTGCCTGCCAAGGGAGTTGCCGGCTGCGTCATTGAACAGAGCGTATTGTCCATGAAACAGAATTCCACACAGGAAGCCGACCTGTCAATTTTACAGGCGGACGGCAGTTATAAGGATACGGAATTAAAGGTTACCGGGGTAGAACCTTCCAATAAGCAGGGGGAGAAGTACGCGGCAAAGGAGCCCATGTCACTGACCGCCGTCAGCATCGGGGTAATCGAACATGAGAAATTTCTGGAATCCCATTTTTATAATAAGATTGCACATATGCTGTTCGTGTTCTATGTTTATGACAGAAAAAGCGGACAGAAGGTGGTTCCCTATGCTGAATATGACAGGTTTCCGGTTTTGGGATATAAATTCCTTGATATTGCAGATGATAAGGATGAATTGGCAAAGTTTGAAAATGACTGGACCCAGGTCCATGATTACCTGGTCAGCATAGAAAACCGGGAGGACCGGTATGATTTATATCCGCTGCTGCATCAGAAAATAAAGAAGGACCTGTTTTACATTGACATTGCCCCCAGATTTAAGCTGCAGCCCAGGCAGACGCCCAGATTCCGGTTTAAGAAATCCTATGTAAATACATTATTCCAGAACTTCTACAATCATAAATTAGAAAAGCTCAGTGAGGAATTTAATTCATACAGTGAATTAGACCGGAGGCTGCACGCGCTGACGGAACAGTATCGCGGCAGGACCGTGGAAGAGCTGATACATATATTTGGCATAGAAGTAAAGGACATTCATAAGTTATGCAAACATATAACGGAAACAATTGTCGTGCATATGCTGGGCGGAAAATCCAAAAAAATCAGCAACATAGAATTATTTGAAAAAATCGGGCTGATAGCAAAGACCATTACTGTCACGAGAAAGGGGATGGAAACAGAGCAGATGAAACTGTTTACCATGGACCTGGATGAAATAACAGATGCCTCACTTGATTATGAAGACACAAGTTATTATGAGTATTTCAGCAATCATCAGATGCTGTGCATCCTATTTGAGGAGCCATGCACGGCGGCGCCTCTGAATGACAATGTATTCCAGGGATTCAAGAGGCTGGTTTTTGAGGATGAAATGATAAACGGGCCAATCAGGAATGTATATAACGAGATAACTGATAAGATTAATAACAACGGTGTCGTGGAACGCTATGTGTACCGGAAGGACGGTACGCAGCGGATTAATGATACCGGGGTTCCCATGACAGCATTGAATTTTCCCAAACAGGCCCAGTCATCTGTTTTTGTAAGAGGTACGGGTACGGACAGCAATTCCAAACCGTGGGTATTTAAAGGCCGTGCAGCGGATGGGACAGATACCATACATGCCTATTCCCAGCAGATATGGATAAAAGGAAGATACATAACCGATATGTTAAGGAAAATTGATTTCATATAAATGCCGGGGATATACGTATCTGTCCTAATCAATCCGGGAATCCTGTCTGGTCTGTGCGGCCAGTTCAATCAGCAGCTGGATGATGGTGAGTATGCCCAGGCGGGGATTGATATCAACATGGCGGTATTCTTCATTCTGGTCGTTTGTGCAGAGTGCAATGGTGCTGTATGGAATCAGGGGGCTGTCCTCCTCGCAGGTAAGCAGGACCGTGGTGGTTCCCCGGTCCCTGGCCCTTTGGAACACGGAGAGGTAACGTCTGGCATCCCCATGGGCCGTGATGATGAAGAGCACGGCGTCGCTGCAGAGTTCATAGGCAAGCCCGTTGAGAAGCCGTTGCCACTCAATGAGGATACAGGGGTAATCCAGGGAGGTGAGGACTGTCTGAAGATATTTGGCAGACAGTGAGCTCAGGTTGGAGCCGTATATATAGATGGGGCGCCCGCTGGTGAGCAGGCCGGCAATCTCCTCCAGCTTTGCAACGTCAATCTGCTCCAGGTTATCCCGGAACAGGGCCAGGGTATGATGCATCAGGTCATCTGAAGTCGGGGTCATATGAAGCTGCTTTAACTCGCCCCGTACCTGGTATTTAAATTCATTATAACCCTTCAGGCCCAGCTTCTGGCAGAAACGGACAATGGTCGCATTGGAGGTGTAGAGGCTGGCGCTGAGGTCATTGAGGCTGGTGTATATGGAAGCAGGCAGGTTGGATTCAAAATATTGGAGGATTTCCTCCTCTGTTCCTGTAAGGTCCAGCTGGTGGGCTTTTTCAAATATGGGAATCATGGGTTTCCTCCCTGGGGCTGTTCTCCGGACCGTTTATAACCCAGATAACAGCGTATGATGCTGTTGATTACATAAAATACGGGGAGCCTTGAGGTGAACTCCGCGCCGCGGTTCTCCCGCTGGTCGGTGAAAAAGCGGAAACTGACCGTGGCCAGGCCCGCCACCTCGTTACTGGTGTATGGGGTAATGGATAGGATTGGTATATCATTCATGCGGGCAATTTTGCCCAGGCGCACGGTTGGGCCGAAATTACCGGTGGTGCTGATAAGTATCAGCAGGGATTCAGTATGGACATTCCTTAATATGTGTTCCCCCATTTTGGCGGATTCAATCTTATATACGTTCTGGCGCCCGATGGAGAACAGAAGTTTCTCAAAATAGTCGCTCAGTATGCTGGTGATTCCTCCGGGCGCCCAAAGATAGATGGGGCAGCTGCTGTCAAAATAGCGGAAGGTGCGTCCAAGCTGGTCCTCGGATATCAGCTTGGAAGTCCCTTCAATATCAGAACACAGACTGTCCATCATCATCCAGGTGGAAAAATCCCGGGCCCTATGGGTGTCAGGCTGGGATGGCTCCTTCTTAGCCGCTGCCCTCAGTGCGTACTTCAGTTCCGCGAAGCCGGAATATCCCAGCTTTTTACAAAACCGCAGGATGGTTGCGGAGGAATAGCATACTTGGGAGGCCAGGGCCTGGATGCTCATGTCCGGCACATCCTCGCCGTGCTCATAGACGAATTTCAGGATATTCAGCTCATTGTTGCTCAGGCTTTTAATGACAGTATCATCAAGGTGAAGTGTGACCATGGGAACCTCCTTGTTTCTTTCTCAGACATCACCATATCGTTAGGGATTTTGACCGGCACCGTATTCATATCAACCCGTTCCCGTTTATTATAGCAGAATTTTAGTAATTTGTTCAAAAGATTTATTAAAATGACTTATTTGATATCATTCTGTGGAGGATGTTCCGGGGAAATGACGGGGCTGCAAAGAACAAGCTTTTTTATACTTTGAGACCACTCAGGTGTCGTGACAGTTGAGCCAGGGTCGGTAATCATAATGTCAATATCTGACAAATCACAAACATGATAAAAGGACTTCTGATTAATTTTACTGGAATCAGCTAAAAGAATTTTCATGTCCGATTGATTCATCATTTCACGTTTTATCTCTACCTCCTCTTCATAGGAATCCGTTAAACCATATTTTAAGCTTACAGAACGTGCGGAAAAGAAGAATTTGGCCGCATAAAAATTTCGAATGTAATCCCTAGCATGTACTCCTACTAAAGATTGTCTGGCTTTGGAAAAACTAGCTCCGCCAGTGGAATAAACCTTGCAGTTCTTAAGCTCTGTCAATGCAGATCCGGTTTGGAGACTGTTCGTGATAACGGTAATGTTCTTGAATTTGTCAAGGTGATGAAGCAGGCTGAGGACAGAGCTGGAGGTGTCAAAAAATAGGACATCATTATCCTCGATAAGTTCGGCTGCTTTGGCTGCAATTGCATTTTTTTGGCGGATATTGTTTACTTGCCGCAAATTGAGAGGAAGTTCAATGTTCAATCCTTCCCGTATCATGGCTCCGCCACGGATTCGTATAATGGCACCATCTTTCTCTAGCTGCTCTAAATCCCGGCGGATGGTTGCTTCGCTGTAAAATAAAATAGAACATAATTTTCGTACAGAGATAAACTGGTTTTTCTGAATTAAATCCAATATTTCATTCCTTCTATGGACCGCCAGCATGGTTACCCTCCTTAGTGTGAATCAGTGTTTAGAACGGGGATGTGATTTTTTGAATGATTGAATATGATTGAATTTGAATAATAAAGTCATATTAAATTGAAAAATAATAAATAATAACACCCCACGTTGACTTTTTTTTGTGGTATATATACAATTATTATATTACTTGAAACAAATATGTCAATATCAATCAAAAGGAGGGAGGCTTTATGAATTACACAAAGAAATGGGGTATTTTGTCGTTGCCATTGGTACTTTCAGCATTACTTTGCAGCGCCTGTTCTTCATCAGCACCAGCAGATAAAAATCAGGCTGAAGAGATTGGAGCGGAGACTTTGCAGGAAAGTCAGGAGGAGAAGGCCGCAGCAGAAACACAGAAAATAACGTTTGCCACCTGGCAGTGGGGGGAGGCAGGATATTCTGATTTTTATGCAGAAGTTGCAGAGCAGTTTGCAAAAGAAAATCCAGGCTATGAAATAGAACCGATTCAGATTCCCAATGGGGATTATTGGGACAAAATGTTTGCTAGTGTATCATCTGGCACGGTACCCGATATTTTTATGGGAAAAGTAGTGCGTATTGGAAACCTTGTAGGGCTGGGGGCATTGGAGCCCCTGGACAATTATGCCTCGCCAGAGCTGCTGGAGGACTTTAAAACAGTGTATCAGCCAATTCAGAGCAGTAATCCAATCGTAACAGATGGAAAAACGTATGCGCTAACCACCATGTATACCTCTCATCAACTGTTTTATAATAAACAATTGCTGGATGAAGCTGGAATTGAAGTACCGACAACAATAGATGAATTCATAGAAGCTGTTAAACAACTGACCAAAGCTCCGGAACAATATGGATACGCATGTATGACGACGAACGAGAGCGCTTTTTATGATGATTTGCTAATCTGGTCAATTGGTTTTGATGATAATGTTGTAGGAGGCAGTATTAACATCAACAGTCCGGGAGTTCAGGAGGCTTTTAAGAAATACAAGGAGATTTTTGATGCAGGACTTGTTCCGAAAGGTGTAGACAAAGCTACTTACCGCACTATGTTTGCGAATGGACAGATTGCTTTCCTGATTGATGGTCCTTGGCTGGTTAAGACGATTGAATCCATTAACCCGGATATCATGGAACATATTGGAACGGCGCGGGTACCGTTTCCATATAAAAATTCCAGTGCGTCAGACAATCTCCTTTATCTTTCAAGCAGCAGTAAAAATAAGGAAATTGCATGGAAATATATTGAATTGTGTGCCTCGAAAGATATGCAGTCCCGCTTTGCTGAACTGACGGACTGTATACCGGGTCGTAAAGATGCCGTCAGCAGCAGTTTTACTGCGGAGCGGCCTTGGTACCAGGCATTTGTGGACGGAGCTCCTGACGCAGAGCTGATTGTAGCGATGGATTACTTGGAAATTGAAGGGCAGATTCGTAAACTGATTATTGATGCAGGACAGGCAGTACTGTATGAGAATAAAGATATTCCGACCGTACTTCAGGAGACACAGGGAAAAATAGATAAACTTATAGAAGAATATTGATTTACGATGGTTACTGCGCCCTGGGAATAATTGCCTGACAGAGGAGTTCCTGAGGGCGCTGTTCGGCTAAAGGAGGAAGTATGAAGCAGAAATCCGTCCGGAATCTTTTCCTAAAAAAGTTATTTCCATATTTACTATTAATCCCTTCACTGATTCCCATTGTGGTTATTTTAATTTATCCAATTTGTGAGACTTTTGTTATCAGTCTGTTTAAAATGAATCCCATGAGGCCTGATGCGGATTTATTTATTGGGCTGGGAAACTATATAAAACTTTTTCATGAAGAATCTTTCTTCCTGGGTCTGAAAAATTCCCTGGAGCTTACATTGGTTACGGTGGTCGGTTCTAATTTAGTTGGACTCGGGTTAGCACTTTTGCTGAATATGGAATTTAAAGGAAGAGGTATTTTCCGTGCATTGGTCATTATTCCATGGACACTTCCGGCTGTGGCAGCAGTACTGATTTGGATTTGGATTCTAGACTATCAGTTTGGGGTTGCAAATTATATATTGAGTATTGCCGGAATCGTCAAAGAAAGTATACCTTGGCTGTCCAGCACCCAGATGGCAATGGTTTCGGTGATAATTGTATGTATCTGGAAGCAGTTTCCCATCTCCTGCATTATGTATCTTGCAAGTCTGCAGACCGTTGACCATACTCAATATGAGGCTGCTGAGATGGATGGAGCTAACCTGATCCAGAAATTTTTTTGCATTACCTTACCGGGGATTGCGGCAAGTGGAGGCGTTGTGCTTCTTCTTACTTCTGTTTGGGCATTCAGGGAATTTACGATTATCCAGATTATGACAAATGGAGGACCATCCCGAGCTACGGAAACTTTGGTTGTCCAGTCATATCTGGAAGCATTCAATAACTTCAATTATGGATATGCCTCTTCTTTGGGGATGATTACATTTGCAATCTCACTGATTTTTAGTGTGGTGTATTATAAACTGATTTTAGGAAGGAAGGGGGAGGTCTGAAATGAAGTATACAAAACGAGGAAAGATGATAAGGATTTTTGGTATTATTATTTTGGCTGCAGCAACACTGATTATCATTTTTCCATTTTATTGGATGGTAAAAACATCCTTTCAATCTAATAGCAGTATGTTTCAGGTTCCGCCCAGTTTCTTTCCGGAAGTAATCGATATCTCCAGTTTTTATGAAGTACTCATGAAGAAACCGATTGTAATATGGATGAAAAATTCGCTGCTTGTGACGGTTTCTGTCACACTTATTTCAATGGTGCTGTCAACTTTGACGGCTTACAGCCTTTCTCGTTACCGTAATAAGGCAAACACAATATTCAGCTTTTTGATTTTGACAACACAGATGCTTCCAAGCACGCTTTTTGTATTGCCGATTTACCGTGAATTTAATCGGTTCAGCCTAATGGATACACATTCAGGTATTGTAATTGCCTACACGACCTTTGCATTGCCAATCTGCATTTGGATGTTGAAAGGGTATTTTGATTCTATCCCAACGGATTTGGAAGAGGCGGCAACCATTGATGGGTGCTCCAGGCTGGGAACAATCTGGAGGATTATCATGCCATTAGCAAAACCTGGATATATGGCAACCGCCATCTTTGCCTTTATCAATGCCTGGGGTGAGTACCTTTTTGCGAAGATGCTGCTTTCTTCACAAAGTAACTGGCTTCTTAGCAATGGACTTGCTTCATTTAAGGGAGAATATACGACTCCCTGGAACTGGATTATGGCTGCGGCCATCATATATGCCCTGCCGCCTCTTATCCTGTTTTTATTTATGCAGAAGTATCTGGTCAGCGGAATGACGGCTGGCGCGGTAAAATCATAAATTTCAAGAGAGAAGGGGGGTACTTGATATGAAAGATATTAATCTATTTTCAGGAGAAAAACGTTGGCTGAAGGGAAACCTTCATTGCCATACGAATGTTTCTGATGGAAAACGTTTTCCTCAGGAAAAAGCAAAAATTTATAAAAAGCTGGGATATCACTTCCTCGCGTTTACGGATCATAATATTTTTAATGCAAAATCCTTCGGGGAAGAGGAGGATTTTCAGCTGCTGCCTGGAGTTGAACTTAATATTGAGTTCAAAGACCGTCCCGGCTGCTACCATATCGTAGGATTTGGAGCAAGGGGGGAGTTTGATTATGCACATGGAAAGACGTTCACCCCGCCCTATTGTATGGATTGCCGGGAAGCACAGATGGTCATTGATGACATTAATGCGCATCACGGTTTGGCTATCGTAGCGCATCCGGTGTGGTGTCTGACGGAGCTGCGCGACTTTGAAAATCTTACCGGTTATTTTGCTCTGGAGGCATACAATCATAATTGCTATTTTGAAGGGGACAGCGGGTATGCGGATTTTTATTGGGATAATCTGCTGAAACGTGGAAGGATGATTAAGGCGGTTGCTGTGGATGATTCACATGATTTACACAATGATATAGGCGGCGGCTGGGTAATGGTGTGGGCAAAGAAGAACAGTCAGGACAGTATTGTCGAGGCGCTTAGAAACGGTGATTTTTATTCTTCGGCGGGGCCGGAAATCCACTCCTGCATGATTCATGCCGGCTTTTTGGAAATTACATGTTCGCCTGCAGCATATATCCATTGCATCCCTTCAAACCGTCCGGGAAAAACAGAATTTGCAGAAGAAAGACCGTTAACAGAAGCGAGGTTTGATTTGAAGGGATTGAGCGGCTGGGTCAGGGCGGAGGTAGTGGATGTTTTTGGGAAAAAGGCCTGGACGAATGCCATTATATTGGAATAGAAAGGAGAGAGATATGCCACTTGTAACATCGGAGTCCCTATTGCTTGACGCACAAAGAAACGGATATGCCGTTGGCGCTTTCAATGTGGAGAATATGGAAATGGCGCAGGCGGTTATAAGCGCCGCAAAAGAAGAACACTCGCCTGTAATTATTCAGACTACACCGTCTACTACAAAATATGGTACATTGCCCGTCTACTCTGCATTGATAACCTGTTTGGCTGAACAGGCTGGGATTCCGGTCGCCCTCCATTTAGATCATGGGGACAGTTTTGAGTTGGCGGTACAGGCGATTCGCGAGGGTTACACATCAGTGATGATTGACGGTTCCCATTTGGGATTTGAAGAAAACATAGAACTTACAAAATCGGTTGTCAGGGTAGCATACGCCATCCGGATTCCAGTTGAGGCTGAATTGGGAAAAGTTAGAGGAAAAGAAGATGGAAGACAAGCGGACAAGGATGAATATACACGTCCGGAACAGGCGCGGGAATTTGTAGAACGAACTGGGGTTTCTTCCCTTGCGGTGTCAATCGGTACTGCCCATGGGGTATATTCAGGGATTCCTAAACTGGATATTGTCCGTTTGACGAAAATACAGAGGGAGGTTGCCGTACCGTTGGTGTTACATGGAGCATCGGGGTTGAAGGACCAGGATATTCAAAACTGTATTAGCCACGGAATCTGCAAGGTTAACTTTGCAACTGAATTAAGGATTGCTTACAGTAATGCAGCTAAAAATACATTTAATAAAACCCCGGATGTATTCGATCCCAAAAAATATGGAGCTGTCGGAAGGGAAGAAGTGAAGGCGCAGGTCAAGAGCCGCATGAGAGTATGCGGTTGTTGTGGAAAGGGCTGACGGAAATTGAAAGAAGAAGGATGAGGAGAGATGAAAGCAGCAGTTTTATATGGTAATGATGATATCCGGTATGCTGATTATCCAACGCCGAAAACGACTCCAGGTATGGTTAAAATAATGGTTAAGGCTGCGGGAATCTGTGGTTCGGATATACCGCGGGTGCTTTACAATGGAGCCCATTCTTACCCGGTAGTCCTGGGGCATGAATTTTCCGGAATAGTAACGGAAATAGGAGAATGCGTACAATCTGTAAAGGTGGGGGACACTGTCTCAGGAGCGCCTTTACGTCCCTGCATGAAGTGTGAAGACTGCCTTTGCGGCAACTATGCTCTTTGCAAACATTATAGCTTTATTGGTTCTAGAGAACAAGGAAGCTTTGCGGAATATGTGGTGATTCCGGAGGCCAATGCAGTTAAGTATGATTCTGCAATCCCTTTTAAGCAGGCCGCAATGTTTGAGCCGTCTACAGTGGCCCTGCATGGGATTTTGGATAGTGGTTATCGCGGTGGAGGATATGTGGCTGTGCTTGGCTGTGGTACGATTGGGATTTTTACGGCACAGTGGGCCAGAATCTTCGGTTCCAGGAAGGTGGTGGTATTTGATATTGATAACGGGCGGCTGGAATTGGCAATGAGTATGGGAGCCGATGCAGTGGTTAATACATCAGAGAAAGATTATCCGGAAAAAGCCATGAAATTAACGGATGGGAAAGGCTATGACTTTGTATTTGAGGCGGCGGGGAATACGCAGACCATGCATATGGCCTTTGAAGTGGCTGCTAATAAAGCCAAGGTCTGTTTTATTGGGACGCCGCAAACAGATATTTCATTTACCCGCGGCGAGTGGGAGCGCATGAACCGCAAAGAGTTCCAACTGACTGGTTCATGGATGAGCTATAGTGCGCCTTTTCCTGGCAGGGAATGGGACCTGACGGCCCATTATTTCTCTACAGGACAGTTAAAATTCGATGATGCTTTTATTTTCAGACAATATCCAATGAGCCAAGTACGGGAGGCGTTCAATCTGTTTTATAATCCGAAACAGGTACACGGGAAGATTCTACTAGTGAACGATTAAAGGAGAAAGCAATGATTGCAACGGTTACTTTAAATGCCGCCATAGATAAACGGTATGTGATAGAAAAACTTCAGCCAGGCGAGGTGCTGCGCTTGGAGGAATGCTCCTATAGCGCGGGAGGGAAAGGCATTAATGTGTCAAGGGTGGCAAGACTCTCAGGAGAGGAGGTTTTTGCCATGGGTTTCATCGGAGGCTGTTCTGGCGGATATATTATAGAAGAACTTAAAAAGTTGGATATTGAATGTGATTTTACGCAAGCAGAGGGAGAGACGCGGTCCTGTATCAATCTATTTGAAAAAGCATCAAAAAGGCAGACAGAGTTTTTGGAGCCGGGCGTAACGGTTATGTCTGATCAGAAGAAACTATTTTTAGAAACATATAAAAAGGGAATTGCGGCCTGTCCGGTGGTAGTTATTTCTGGTAGCGCCCCGAAAGGAATTGAACCGGAATTTTATAGGAAGTTGATACGGATTGCCAAAAATATGGGAAAAAAAGTGATTTTGGATACCAGCGGGAATCTGCTTAAGGAAGGAATTTGTGAAAAACCTTATCTTGTAAAACCAAACCGGAAAGAGCTGGAAGACCTGATGGGAAAAAAATTTTCTGATAATCGGAAATTACTGAAAGCCGCAATGAAAATCAAAGACCAGGGAGTAGAAATTGTCGTTGTTTCATTGGGAAGGTACGGGGCGGTTGCGGTGACTTCCGAAGGCGTTTACACTGGGATTGCGCCGGATATTCCAGTAGTGAATACGGTAGGATGCGGGGACAGCATGGTAGCGGCTTTTGCTGCCGGATGCGCCCATGCATTGCCAGTACGGGAAATGCTGCGGTATGGGCTGGCATTTGCAGCGGCCAATGCAGTAAATGAAAAAACAGGATTTTTTTTACATGAAGATTATCTCAATCTGCTGGAACGGGTAGAGGTAAGAGGGCCGGAAAAGCCTATTGACTTAATCTGAACCTATTGAATGGCTATATGTTGTTTTGCGGATTACGCTTTTGCTGTCCACGGGAAATAAATACTTCCCCTATTAAGGTTTTTATACTATAATAGAATAGTTGATGAAAATTATGATTTACAGGAGAGATACATATGGAAAGAAAAGTAGGTACAGTTTCAAGGGGAATCCGCTGCCCAATCATAAGAGAGGGCGACAATCTGGCAGATATTGTGGTGAACAGTGTTCTGGAAGCAGGAGAGAGCGAGGGCTTTGAAATCCGTGACAGGGACGTCATCTCCGTAACGGAATCCGTGGTTGCAAGGGCCCAGGGAAATTATGCCCCGATTCAGGCCATATCTGAGGACGTCAGGGCAAAGCTGGGAGGAGGGACCATCGGTGTCATTTTCCCAATCCTGTCCAGAAACCGTTTCTCCATCTGCTTAAAGGGAATTGCAGGGGGTGCAAAAAAGGTTGTCCTTATGCTCAGCTATCCCACGGACGAGGTGGGCAACTCATTGGTATCCCTGGACCAGGTAGATGAGGCCGGAATCAATCCATACAGCGACGTGCTTACCCTGGAGCGTTACAGGGAACTCTTTGGTGAGAACAAACATGAATTCACCGGAGTGGACTATGTGGATTATTACTGCCAGATCATCAGGGATGCGGGTGCGGAGGCGGAAGTTATTTTTGCCAATAATCCAAAGGAAATCCTTAACCATACCAGCCATGTCCTGACCTGCGACATACATTCCCGCGCAAGGACCAAGCGTATCCTTAAGGCGGCCGGCGCAGAGGTAGTGTGCGGAATGGACGATATCCTGAACGCGCCGGTCAATGGAAGCGGATGCAATGAGAAGTACGGACTTCTTGGCTCCAACAAGTCTACTGAGGACAGCATCAAGCTTTTCCCAAGGGAATGCATGGACCTGGTCCTGGATATCCAGAAACAGATGCTTGACAGGACAGGAAAGCATGTTGAGGTCATGGTATATGGCGACGGTGCATTCAAAGATCCGGTAGGAAAGATTTGGGAACTGGCCGATCCATGTGTTGCCGTTGCCAATACAGAAGGGCTGGAGGGAACTCCCAATGAAGTTAAGTTAAAATACCTGGCTGACAATGACTTTAGGGATTTGTCGGGCGAAGCATTGAAGAACGCTATTTCACAGAGAATCAAAGAGAAGAAGTCTAATCTGGTTGGAGACATGTCCTCCCAGGGAACCACCCCAAGACGCCTCACAGACCTCATAGGTTCGCTCTGCGACCTTACCAGCGGCTCCGGGGACAAGGGGACTCCTATCATTCTGGTACAGGGGTATTTTGATAACTATACCAATTAGAAGCGAAGTAAACAGCAGTCCGGACTGTTACGTATGGGCAGCTTCAGCAATCCTGCACCTGCAGGGTTGGTGGAGCTGTTTCGGTGTAAAGCATAAACATAATTATGGCAGAAAACAGGGAAAAACTCCCCCTCCTTTTCTGCAAAATATAGAAACGAGGATATCATGGGTAAAAAGAAGTTTGGAATCATGGGAAATGGCTATCTGGCCGGAATCATAGTAGACAGTTATCTGAGCGGTATTTTAGATGAATACCAGCTGGTGGGAGTGATGGGGCGCACCCCGGATAAGACAGCTGCCCTGGCTGAAAGAGGCGGGTGTAAGGCGTGCGGCACGGTTGAGGAACTGCTGGCCCTGAAACCTGATATCGTGGCTGAGGCCGCATCCGTACAATGTATAAAGGACAACGCAGAAACGGTACTGTCCTCAGGTGCGGACCTGATCGTGCTTTCTATCGGCGCATTTGCAGATAAGGCGCTGTATGATAAGATAAAAGAGACAGCCACGGAGCATGATACAAAAGTACATATTGCTTCCGGGGCAGTGGGCGGGTTTGATGTACTGCGCACCGTATCCCTGATGGGGCAGGCCAAGTCCGGCATCTGCACCAGGAAGGGACCGGCCTCCCTTAAGAATACCCCCCTGTATGATGACTGCCTGATGACGGAGGAGGAAGAAAGGCAGGTTTTCTCAGGCAATGCCAAAGAGGCAATCTCCATACTGCCCACCAAGGTGAATGTTGCGGTGGCCGCGTCCCTGGCAACCATCGGACCCGAGGACACCAGCGTGAACATTTTCAGCGTGCCCGGAATGATAGGGGATGACCATAAGATAACCGCGGAGATAGACGGGGTAAAGGCGGTTGTGGACATCTACTCCAGCACCAGCGCCATTGCGGGATGGAGTGTGGTGGCGGTGCTTAAGAACCTTGTGTCGCCCATTGTATTCTGACCATCCGCAGGTTTTGCTTTCAGGAAAATAAATAAGAACAGGAGAAGGAATCCATATGTTTAAGAAAATCGTTGCCATTGAGCCGGTGAACCTGGTTTTGGAGGCGGAAGAAGAACTGCGCCGGTATGCGGGAGAAGTTAAGATCTATGAAGACATACCTGGAGATGACCAGGAAATCATCCGCAGGATTGGGGACGCGGACAGTGTCCTTGTGAGCTACACGTCCAGGATCAGCGCCCATGTGATTGAGAGCTGTCCGTCCATCCGCTATATCGGCATGTGCTGCAGCCTTTACTCTGAGGAGAGCGCCAATGTGGATATTGCATGCGCCAGGTCCCGGGGCATCACTGTCCTGGGAATCCGGGATTACGGGGACCGGGGGGTGGTGGAATATGCAATCAGCGAGCTGGTTCGTTTCCTCCACGGCTTTGACCGTCCCATGTTCCGGGAAATGCCCATTGAAATCACGGATTTAAAGGTGGGAATCATCGGTATGGGCGTTTCCGGAGGAATGATTGCGGACGCCATGAATTTCATGGGCGCCGACCTATCCTACTACAGCCGTACCAGGAAAACGGACCGGGAAGCCCAGGGCATGATATACCGCCCCTTAAATGAACTGCTGGAATACAGCGAGGTGGTATTCGCATGCCTGAACAAGAATGCCATCCTGCTTCATGAGGAGGAGTTTGGACACCTTGGCACAGGCAAGATCCTTTTCAACACATCCATAGGGCCTGCATTTGACGTCCCGGCCCTTAAGGCATGGCTGGACCGGGAAGGCAATTACTTTGTCTGCGACACACAGGGCGCTTTGGGGGACCCGTCAGGAGAACTCATTCAGCATCCCCATGTGTTCTGTGCCCGCGTATCAGCAGGAAGGACAAGGCAGGCCTTTGAACTTCTGAGCAGCAAGGTGCTGGACAACATCCGCACTTATCTGGCTGGATAGCTGACCGGAACACCCGGCAGGGCCATGACACCTTTGCACAGCCGGATACATCCGATTAAAACGGCCCTTTTGACGTATCACAGTTCTCCAGGTTATCACATATCTTTTCCAGACTGGAGCAGAACTGTTCCATCTCTTCTTCGGACAGGCCTTTCCATATCTGCCTGTCCGCAAATTCCAGGATCTGATGGACCTTTTCAGCTTCATCCACACCTGCCTCTGTGAGGCATATGTGGAAGGAGCGGCGGCAGCCGGGATCCCGTTCCCGGACCAGATACCCGGATTCCTCCAGCCGGTCCAGGGAGCGTGACATGGTGGTCACATCCATATGGCAGATATCTGCCAGCTCCTTTTGGGTCACGTGGTCCCTGGCCAGAAGGGAATCCAGGATCCGGGCATGGCCCTGGCCAAAGGTAAGGCCGATGGAATGAAAGAGAGGCTGGAGAAGGCGCCCCCGCGCTTTCTCCGCCCTTATAAGCAGGTGGCGTACCTTGTAACGTTTAATCATAGTGCAGACTTCCTTTCCGTAATGGTTCATTCCAATTCAAACTGTCCGGTATAAAGCTGATAATACCGTCCCTTCTGTTCCAGCAGTTCATCGTGGTTCCCACGCTCAATGATTTCCCCTTTTTCCAATACCATAATGGCCTTGGAGTTGCGCACCGTGGACAGACGGTGGGCAATGACGAACACGGTGCGGCCGTCCATCAGGGCGTCCATTCCTTTTTCGATGAGTTTTTCCGTCCTTGTGTCAATGGAGCTGGTAGCCTCATCCAGGATCAGCACAGGAGGCCGGGAGATGGCTGCCCTTGCAATGGCCAGAAGCTGCCGCTGGCCCTGGGACAGGTTGGAACCGTCACTGTGAAGCACTGTGTCATACCCCTGGGGAAGGCGGCGGATGAAGGAGTGGGCGTTGGCAACCTTGGCCGCATTCACCACATCCCCATCCGTTGCATCCAGGCGCCCGTACCGTATATTGTCGGCAATGGTCCCGGTGAAAAGATGGGTATCCTGTATGACCATGGACAGGGAACGGCGCAGGTCATCCTTTTTAATGTCCCTGATGTCAATGCCGTCATAGGTGATGCTGCCGCTGTTTATTTCATAAAAACGGTTGACCAGATTGATGATGGTGGTCTTGCCTGCCCCGGTGGAACCCACAAAAGCGATTTTCTGTCCTGGTTTGGCATAGAGGCTGATGCCGTTCAGGATGGTCTTTTCAGGCGTATAGCCGAACACCACCTGGTTGAAACGCACATCGCCCTTAAGGGGAACCAGGCGGAATGCCTGGCCGCTGTTGTCCGCGTCCGTAAAGACCGTTACCCCGGCAGGGACTTTCCAGGCAAAATCCTGGGTGAATCCGGCGCACTCCTTCATTTCCCCGTTCCCATCCACAGCCACGTTGCAGAGCGTCACGCTGCCTTCATCCGATTCCTGGCCTTCATTCATCATATCGAAAATACGTTCCGCGCCGGAAAGGGCTGCCAGCAGGAAATTAATCTGCTGTGTGAACTGGTTCATGGGCATGGCGCTCTGGCGCACATAGACAAGATAGGAAGCAAGGGTCCCAAGGTCCGTAAGCCCTGCCAGTGCAAAAAGTCCGCCCACGCATGCCGACAGGGCGTAATTAATATAGGACAGGGACACGATGGTGGGGACCGTCATGCCGGAGTAGGTGAGGGCTTTGGTGGCGGCTGCGCGGAAGGCTTCGTTGCGGCGGCAGAATTCCTCATAATCCTGGGCTTCGTGGTTAAATACCTTTTCCACCTTCTGCCCGGCAACCATTTCCTCCACAAATCCGTTGATGCTGCCAAGGTATTTCTGCTGCTGGACAAAATATTTCTTGCTCCGCCTGCCGTTAAAGCGGATGAACAGTATCATAAGGGCCAGGAAGACCATGACGATCAGCGACAGCTTTAAACTCAGTATAAGGAGCATGGCCAGGGTTCCGGTAATGGTGATGAAGCTCTGTATCATCATGGCAAAGCTGCTGTTAAGCGCCTCGCTGATGGTATCCACATCATTGGTAAACCGGCTCATCAGTTCCCCGTGGGTGTGGGCGTCAAAGTAGGTGAGGGGAAGGCGCTGGGTGTGGACAAACAGGTCGGAACGTATTTCGCTAACCACCTGCTGGGAAATGTGGACCATCATCTGGTTGTACGCATAACAGGACAGGGCCCCGCACAGGTACAGGATTCCCATGAGTATGAGCATTTTCACAAGTCCCGGTATATCGCCCGGAATGATATAGTTGTTGATCACGGGCTTTAAAAGGTAGGTCCCCAGGATGCTTGCCGAAGCGCTGACCGTGACCAGGAGCGCAATCATCAGCATATACCATTTATGCCGTCCAAGGTAGCTTAACATCTGCATCAATGTGCGTCTGGTGTTTTTCGGTCTGTTATAATTCGCTATTCTTGCCATTACAGATTCGCCCCTTCCTGTTGGGAATAATAAATTTCCTGATAGATCCTGTTATTTGCCAAAAGCGTTTCGTGGCTGCCGGAGGCATTGATTTTCCCATCCTCCAGGATGATGATCTGGTCCGCGTGGAGTACGGAGGAAATGCGCTGGGCAATGATGATTTTGGTGGTCCCCGGCATGTACTGCGCCAGACCTTCCCGTATCCTGGCCTCTGTGGCCGTGTCCACCGCGCTGGTGGAGTCATCCAGGATCATTACCTTTGGTGATTTGAGGATGGCCCTGGCAATGCACAGCCGCTGCTTCTGGCCGCCGGATACATTGACGCCGCCCTGGCCAAGCTCCGTGTCATAACCCCGCTCCAGCCGGTCAATGAATTCATCCACACATGCGATATGGCATGCTGTTTCAATCTCCTCATCCGTGGCATCCTCCTTGCCCCAGCGGAGGTTATCCTTTACGGTGCCGGAGAACAGAGTGTTTTTCTGCAGCACCATTGCAATGGAATCCCTCAGGTGTTTTAACGGATATTCCTGGACCGGATGGCCGTCAATATAGACCGTGCCTTCGGTTGCTTCATAAAGCCTGGGAATCAGCTGGACCAGGGTGCTCTTAGCAGCCCCGGTCTGCCCGATGATTCCCACGGTCTGCCCCGGCTTAATATGGAAGGAGATATCTGACAGCACATATTCGGCCGCCTCCTTGTTGTATTTGAAGTACACATGTTCAAACCGTATATCACCCTGCTCCACATTCAGGTCAAGGGCCATGTCCTCCTTGATATCTATTTCCTCGTCCATGACCTCTGAGATTCGCTTCCAGGAAGCCAGGGCCCTGGTGGTCATGAGGAACACATTGGAAAACATCATCAGGGAATTAAGGACCTGAAGCACGTAACTGAGGAAACCGGTCAGCTCGCCCACCTTGACGCCGCCCACGGTCACCAGCCTGCCGCCGAACCACAGGATGCAGAGGATGGTGGAATACATGACAAACTGCATGGCGGGCATATTGAGGGCTGCCAGACGGAACGCGTGCTCAGCCGTGTCCCTCAGGTTCGTATTGACCTGGTCGAATTTCTGTATTTCATAATCCCCACGGACATAGGACTTCACTACACGGATGGCGGTCAGGTTTTCCTGGATGATCCGGTTGACCAGATCGATGGCGCCCTGCATCACGCCGTAGAGGGGCCGCACATGGCTGATGATCAGGAACAGCAGGATGCCCAGCACCGGGGCAGCCACAAAGAACACCAGGGCCAGCTTCGGATTAATATAGAAGGAAGCCACCATGGCTGTCAGCATCATCACCGGGGAACGGAACCCCGGCCGCATGCCCGTTGAAAGGGAGTTCTGTATGGTGGTCACATCGCTGGTAAGCCTTGTGACAAGGGATGAACTCCTGAAATGGTCTGTGTTTGCAAAGGAAAACTGCTGCAGCTTTGCAAATTCCGCCTTGCGGATCTCAGCGCCCACGCCTTGGCCGCACCGGGCCGAGAACATGGCGGAACCCTGTCCAAGCACCAGGGATATCAGGGCAAAAAGCACCATCTGCAGCCCCTTCATCAGAATATAGCGCCGGTCGCCGTTTGCAACCCCCACGTCCACGATGGACGCCATCACAAGGGGGATGACAAGTTCAAACACAGTCTCCAGCTCGATGCACAGGACTGCCAGACAGGCCTCCTTTTTGTAAGGCCGCAGATACTTTAGAAAATCCTTCATTCCGGATTCCTCCTTGTTGCATTTAATATTTATGAAAGTCAATTGCACAAGCAATAGTTGCACATGCAATTATTGTATGCTCATGTGTTGAAAATGTCAACGCGGTTGTGATATACTTCTTATAATTATTGTTTCAGCTACGGATAAGATGGACCGGAAACATGGTCCTGATACACTCAGACATTGATTTGGACAAGAGGAGAAGCATATGAGGAAAATTTATTCCGTCCCCCTGCTGTTTGCAGCAGCCATGGTATTCACCATGGGAGCGCCGGTTTCAACAATGGCCTACGGCCCGGGAAGCAGCGGGTACTACAGGGGCGGCCCTGGAGTGAACTATGATTACGGCACGGGTTCCCCTGGCAGCTATGGTTATGGATGGGGCCCCGGAGGATATGATTACGGTGCCGGGCCATCCGGGGTCATGGATTACGGCGGACCGTCGGGCACCCAGGGCAATGCCCAGGTCACCTCGGACAACGTGGTTAGGGCATATCCGGGTTTTAACACCAATGTGCCGGACACGTCCAGCTATGAATTTAACCCGGATTACTGGTGGGACTGGGATGACGACGACTGGGATGAGTGGGACGATGATGACGATTGGTGGTATTACAGCGGAGGCCCCGGCGTCCAGTACGGACAGGGCTGGCGTTACAGCCCTAACGGCTGGTGGTTCCAGCTCTATGGCGGCAGCTGGCTGTCCAATGGCTGGCAGCTTATACACAGCCGCTGGTACCGCTTTGACCAGAACGGCTACATGGTCACGGGCTGGTTTACGGACGGCGACGGAAACCGTTACTATCTGAATCCTGTGGATGACGGCACCCTTGGCATGATGCGTACGGGCTGGCAGGTCATTGACGGCAGGTCCTATTATTTCAACACACAGTCAGACGGCACCATGGGACGGCTGTTTGTGAATGCCACCACGCCTGACGGTTATCAGGTGGGGGCGGACGGGGCGCTGATCCAGTAGGCCGCGGCAGGATTTCAATAAAACAGAGGACCGTCCTCCTGCGGCAAGCAGGGGCGCGGTCCTCTGTCCTTATCGTATGGTATCTTTTGTTAAGACCAGAACTAACTCATCCTCTTTCGTAATATCCTTCATTGGTAAAATGAAAATCCTGCAAGGGTCCGTCCCATCCGGTGTGTGTGTGATGGAGTTGTAATGCAATCTGGAAATTTCTTATGCCTGCCTGCCCGCAGTGCGGCGGGGGCGGCTGATTTTATATGTGCCGGAATCCCCGGCCCCTTACAGTTGTTTCTCATCCGTTCATAATGTTAATGCAGGATCATGGTTTTTTATTGCAAAAAAAAATTGCCGCTTATTGCCAGTGGTTTTAATATATGATAATATAAAGGTTGTTTTATGGAAAAGAGGATAAAATCATGATACAGTATCTCATTGTATGCCCGCTTGTGTTTGTGGCCGGACTGGTTGATTCCATTGCCGGCGGAGGCGGGCTCATTGCCTTGCCTGCATATCTCATTGCAGGGGTGCCCGCCCATATGGCCCTTGGAACCAACAAAATGAGTTCTGCCATGGGGACCGTCGTGTCCACGGCCCGGTTTGCCAGGAACGGCTATCTCCGGGGGAAAATGCTCATGGCCGCATGTTCGGCCGCCGCAGCGCTCATCGGTTCGGCCCTTGGAGCCCATCTGGCCCTGATGGTGTCGGAGGAAATCATCAAGCACATGATGATAGTGGTGCTGCCCATTGTGGCGTTCTATGTTTTAAGGAATAAGGACATGGGGGAAAATGAAAAGACAGGCACCATCCCACAAGTAAAGGTTTTTGCGATCTGCATTGCAGCCGCATTTTTTATAGGAGGTTATGACGGATTTTACGGACCGGGAACAGGGACCTTCCTGATCCTCATCCTTACAGGGGCGGCCAGGCTGGATACCAGAAGCGCGTCTGCCCAGACAAAGGTGATTAACCTGTCGTCCAACATAGCGGCCCTTGTAACCTTCATTGCAACTGGAAATGTTTTTTATCCGCTGGGCCTCACGGCAGGGGTCTGCTCCATTGCAGGCCATTATATCGGGGCCGGCATGGTTGCACATAACGGAAAAAAGGTGGTGCGTCCGGTTGTCCTTCTGGTACTGGCCGTGCTGTTTGTCAAGATTATCAGCGGAAAATAAAAGGAGTATGGATTATGAAATGGAAAAAATTTACATTAACCACCACCACGGAAGCGGTGGACCTGGTCAGCAGCATGTTCGATGATATTGGGATTGAGGGGATTGAGATAGAAGACAATGTTCCCCTGACCGACAAGGAGACAAAGGGGATGTTCATCGATATCCTCCCGGAGCTTCCGCCTGACGAGGGGATTGCCAAGGTCAGCTTTTACCTGGACGACGACGCGGATGCGGAGGAAATCCTTAAGAAGGTGGAAGAGGGACTGGATGAGCTGAGCCTGTTCACCAATCTGGGCGCCAGGACCATCACTTCGGGCGAAACAGAGGATAAGGACTGGATTAACAACTGGAAACAGTACTTTAAGCCGTTTACCGTGGACCATATCCTGATTAAACCCACCTGGGAGACCATACCGGAGGAGCACAAGGACAAGCTGCTGGTGCAGATCGATCCCGGCACTGCCTTTGGAACCGGCATGCATGAGACAACGCAGCTGTGTATCCGCCAGCTGGAGAAGCGGGTGGATCAGGACACCCTGGTGCTGGATGTGGGAACCGGCAGCGGAATCCTGGGAATCACGGCCTTAAAACTGGGGGCCAAGGAAGTCTGGGGCACGGATCTGGATGAGAATGCCATCACTGCAGTGGGAGAGAACCTGGAAGCCAACAGCATTTCCACGGACCGGTTCCATGTGATACAGGGCAACATCATTGACAATCAATCCGTAAAGGACTGGGCCGGTTATGACAAGTATGATATAGTGGTGGCCAACATCCTGGCAGATGTAATCATCCTGCTGGTCAACGAGATTCCGGCCCATCTGAAGCAGGGCGGCTATTTCATCACCTCAGGCATCATCAATATGAAGGAAGAGGCGGTTAAGGCTGCGTTTGCAGAATGTGAGGAACTGGAACTTGTTGAAGTGACGTATCAGGGCGAATGGGTTTCTGTCACGGCAAGGAAACGCTGATGAAACACTTTAGTACTGCCTTGCACAAGGCAGTGCCAGGTAGGGGTATTGGAGGTAAGCCATGCATCACTTTTTTGTGGACCCGGCCCAGGTCATGGGTGATTTCATACGTATTACGGGTCCTGATGTGAACCATATGAAAAATGCCCTGCGCATGAAACAGGGAGAAGAGGTGTTGGTCAGTGACGGTACGGGAACGGATTATCACTGCTGCCTGTCATCCCTTAACAGCGATTGTGTGGAAGCGCGGATCGTGTCCGCGGACCGGGACGGAAGGGAACTGCCTTCCAGGATCTGGCTCTTCCAGGGGCTGCCCAAATCTGATAAGATGGAGTTGATCATCCAGAAGGCAGTGGAACTGGGGGCGGCGGGCATTGTGCCGGTGTCCACAAAAAATGCGGTTGTGAAGCTGGATGCAAAGAAAGAGGAGGCCAAGCGCAAACGGTGGCAGGCCATTGCGGAGAGCGCGGCCAAACAGTCAGGGCGCAGCCTGATGCCCCGGGTCATGGGACTGATGACATTGGGACAGGCCTTTGATTATATAGAGAAGGAACAGTTTGCCCTGCGGCTGATCCCATATGAGCACGAAGCCGGGATGGAAGGCAGCAGGCAGGAGCTTTCCCGCGTGGCGCCGGGGCAGGATATTGCGGTATTCATTGGCCCGGAAGGCGGGTTTGACGAGTCGGAGATCAATCTTGCCCTAAAAAAGGGCGTGCGCCCGGTAAGCCTTGGAAAGCGGATACTGCGCACAGAGACAGCAGGACTTGCCATGCTGTCCGTGCTTATGATGCGGCTGGAAGGCGGGCTGTAGGCAAGGAAGGCCCCCGGCGGCGCTGGAAGGCAGGCCCCAGGCAGGGAAGACCCCTTACGGCGTTGGAAGGCGAGACCCAGGAAAGGAAGGCCCCGCAGGAAGAAGGAAAATAGGAGACAGACCATGGAAGTATATTTTGATAATTCCGCCACGACCCGTGTGCTTGACAGTGTCAGGGACGTGGTGGTAAAGGTAATGACAGAGGACTACGGCAACCCTTCTGCCAAGCATAGGAAAGGCATGGAGGCGGAGCAGTATGTGCGCCAGGCCGCATCCCGGATAGCAAAGACCCTGAAGGTCAAGGATAAGGAAATCCTTTTTACCTCCGGCGGCACGGAATCCAACAACATGGCCCTGATAGGGACGGCCATGGCCAATCAGAGGGCCGGTAAGCATATAATCAGCACCAGGATTGAACACGCCTCGGTGTATAATCCGCTGGCATTCCTGGAACAGCAGGGCTTTGAGGTGACCTATCTGTCCGTGGACAGCCAGGGACACATTTCCTTAGAGGAGCTGGAAGCATCCATACGGCCGGATACCATCCTGGTTTCCGTCATGTATGTGAACAATGAAGTGGGAGCCATAGAACCCATAGAAGAGATTGCGTCCCTGGTCCACGGCAGGAATCCGGCCATCCTCCTTCATGTGGATGCCATCCAGGCATACGGCAAGCTGGTAATCCATCCCAAGAAACAGGGGATTGACCTGTTAAGCGTCAGCGCCCACAAGTTCCACGGGCCAAAGGGCGTGGGCTTCCTGTTCATTGACGGGCGGGTGAAGATACATCCCCTGCTCTACGGCGGAGGACAGCAAAAGGACCTGCGCTCCGGCACGGAAAATGTCCCGGGTATTGCCGGAATGGGCGCTGCAGCCCAGGAAATGTACACGGACCACCAGGAAAAGGTGGACTATATCACCGGCCTTAAGGATTATATGATAGACAGGATGGGACAGCTGGAGGGGGTGACGGTCAACAGCTTAAAAGGCGGTCAGGGCGCGCCCCAGATTGTCAGCGCAGGATTTGCAGGCGTCAGGAGCGAGGTGCTGCTGCACGCCCTGGAGGAAAAGGGGATTTATGTGTCCTCGGGGTCTGCCTGTTCATCCAACCACCCTGCAATCAGCGGCACGTTAAAGGCCATCGGGGTAAAAAAGGAACTTCTGGATTCCACCCTCAGGTTCAGCTTCGGGCTGTTTAACACAAAAGAGGAAATTGATTATTGTATGGAGGCGCTGGAAGGACTTCTTCCCGTACTCAGGAAATATCACAGAGGATGAATGACACCGCAACAATAATAGAAAGAGGTAAAACATGCAGTACCAGTCATTTTTAATTAAATACGCGGAAATCGGCACCAAGGGAAAGAACCGTTATATGTTCGAGGATGCCCTGATAAAACAGATACGGTATGCGCTCCGGGACGTGGACGGCCATTTTGAGGTCACAAAGGAGTCAGGCCGCATCTATGTGAAGGCGGAAGGGAAATACGATTACGAGGATACCGTGGAAGCCCTTGGGCGCGTGTTCGGAATCGCGGATATCTGCCCCATGGTGCAGATTGATGACAAGGATTATGAAAACCTGAAAAATCATGTGAAGGAATACATGGACCAGGTTTACCCTGACAAGAACATTACCTTTAAGGTAGATGCCAGGAGAGGGGACAAGCAGTATCCTGTGACCTCGGATCAGATCAACAGGGATCTGGGCGAGGCAATCCTTGATGCGTTCCCCCAGATGAAAGTGGATGTCCATCATCCGGATGTGCTGCTGCGGGTGGAAGTGCGCCAGAAAATCAACCTGTTCTCCCAGATGATCCCGGGGCCGGGCGGCATGCCCATTGGAACCAACGGCAAGGCCATGCTGCTGCTTTCCGGCGGGATTGACAGCCCGGTGGCAGGGTACATGATTGCCAAGAGAGGCGTGAAAATAGACGCCGTATATTTCCATGCGCCGCCTTATACAAGCGAGAGGGCAAAGCAGAAGGTGGTGGACCTGGCCAATCTGGTTGCGCGCTACGCTGGCCCAATCATGCTCCACGTGGTGAATTTCACGGATATCCAGCTTTATATCTACGATAAATGCCCCCATGAGGAGCTGACCATCATCATGCGCCGTTATATGATGCGCATTGCCCAGACCATTGCTGAACAGAACGGGGCCATCGCCCTGATTACGGGCGAAAGCATCGGCCAGGTGGCCTCCCAGACGCTTCAGTCCCTGGCAGCCACCAACGAGGTGTGCACCATGCCTGTATTCCGTCCGGTGATTGGATTTGATAAGCAGGAGATTGTGGATGTGTCCGAGAAAATCGGGACCTATGAAACATCCATCCAGCCCTTTGAGGACTGCTGCACCATCTTTGTGGCAAAGCACCCTGTGACAAAGCCCAACATCAATGTGATCCATAGCTCGGAACGCCATCTGGAAGAAAAGATTGACCAGCTGGTGGAGACGGCGCTGGATACAACGGAGCAGATCCTCTGCCAGGGTTAATAGACCGGTCAGGAACATAAAAAAAGAGTCTGCGGCAGCAGACTCTTGCTTCTTTCCTTATTAAACAGCGCGGTGCAGTCCCGCCCATGTAATGTATGGCGCAGATTAGATGATGTAAGGCTTCAGGATGCCCAGAATCTCCTCAACATTGCTTTCTGCATGGATGTTCAGGTCGATGGGCTTGGACAGATCCAGGCTGAAGATGCCCATGATGGACTTTGCATCAATCACGTATCTGCCGGAAACTAAATCAAAATCAACATCAAACTTAGCTAAATCATTTACAAATGACTTAACCTTGTCAATGGAATTTAACGAAATGCGAACTGTTTTCATACGAAGAACCCTCCTTGTGGTGTATGTGAATTGAATTGCAGCTTAGTATAACTGCTTTGCTTTAATACTACAGACCGCGGGGGTAAAAGTCAATAGTGAGATTGCATGAAAAATGCAGTAAGAAACTGGTAAATTGATTATGGCAGTACATTGCCCCTGAACCATGGGACATTGGAGGTTCGACCATAACATGACCAATAGGAGGTTTTAACATGCCAAAAGCAGCCCTGCACAACCTGGGATGCAAAGTAAATGCTTATGAGGCAGAAGCCATGCAGCAGCAGCTGAAAGAGCACGGATACGAAATCGTGCCTTTTGATGAAAAGGCGGATGTCTATATTATCAACACATGTTCCGTGACCAATGTTGCGGACAGGAAGTCACGTCAGATGCTGCACCGGGCCAAGAAGCTGAATCCGGAATCCGTGGTGGTGGCGGCCGGCTGTTACGTGCAGGTGGCGGCGGATACGCTTAAGGAAGATGCATGCGTGGACGTGATCATCGGCAATAATAAAAAAGGCCAGCTGGCGCGGATACTGGATGAATATATGGAAGGCAGGCTTAAGGAAGAGGAAGGGCCTGAATCCGGAATACACGTGCTGGATATTGGCGGGACCGATGAATATGAGCCCCTTTATGTGGACAATATCACGGACCATACAAGGGCATTCATCAAGGTACAGGACGGCTGCAACCAGTTCTGCAGCTACTGCATCATCCCCTATGCCAGGGGCCGGGTGAGAAGCAGGAAGCCGGAAGATGTGGAGGCAGAGGTGAAAGGCCTGGTGGCCCGGGGGTACAAGGAAGTGGTCCTTACCGGAATCCATTTAAGCTCCTATGGGATGGAACACAGGGAGGGAGGACCGGTGCAGGGCGGCAACTGGGACCACGGTCCCCTGCTTGACCTGATAGAACGGATCCACCGGATACCGGGACTGGAGCGCATCCGCCTGGGTTCCCTGGAGCCGCGGATCATCACGGAGGAATTCGCAGGGGCCCTGGCTGGCCTGGCTAAGTTCTGTCCGCATTTCCACCTGTCCCTTCAAAGCGGCTGCGACGCCACCTTAAAGCGGATGAACCGCCACTATACCACAGAGGATTATTTACGGCGCTGCGGCATATTGAGGAAGTGGTTTGATCATCCGGCCATTACAACGGATGTGATTGTGGGATTCCCGGGAGAAACCCAGGAAGAGTTTGAGATTACAAGGGAGTTCCTGAAAAAGGTGCATTTTTATGAGATGCATGTATTTAAATATTCCAAGCGGGCCGGGACCAGGGCAGCCGTGATGCCGGACCAGGTGCCGGAACAGGTGAAGGGCCGGCGCAGTGACGTGCTCCTGGAACTGGAGGCGTCCATGTCCCGGGAATACAGGGAACATTTTATTGGAAGCAGTGTCTGGGTGCTGTTCGAAGACATGGCTGAGGTAGAAGGCAGGAAGTATATCATAGGCCACACACCGCAGTATGTGAAGGCGGCCCTTGCTGTAAAGGACGGGGAGGAAAACAGGCTTTCCGGTCAGATTCTCTGTCTTAAGGCAGCTGGCCTGCTGGGAGGGGATCTGCTGGAAGTAGGGTGGCAGTAGGATTGCAGTAGGATTGCAGTTGGCATGTATTTTTCCAAAAATAGAAACATTTCCCTGGGTTGACGGAAATATTATGCGAAATTTTACAAATACATGACAATAATTAGAAAAAATTAAGAAAATTATCTATTGCCGAATAGGAAATTATAATGTAGAATAGAGAAGAATACTTAAAGGACGTGATGACATGGGCAATATAAGTGAAACTCAATATTTTCAAGCTGTTCAGGACAAGAAGATGGAAGTAAGCGATGTGCTGGAGCAGGTGTATATTGCCTTGACCGAGAAAGGATATAACCCTGTGAATCAGATAGTGGGATATATCATGTCTGGGGACCCGACTTATATTACCAGCCATAAGGGTGCCAGAAGCCTTATCATGAAGGTTGAACGGGATGAGATTCTGGAAGAACTGATGGCTGTGTATATTGATGCCCGTTTGCGGTAGGGCGTGTCTGAAGTTTCAGACACGCGGCATGAAGATGCTTTCGTGACAGGCGTATGGTTCAGGGGGTGCCGGACAGGACGCTGTACCCGGATGCTTTGCCAGGACGTGGGAATGAATGACAAAACATGTTTTGGCATCTGGAAGCAGCCGGATTGGGACAGGCCGGTCAGGCACACCGTGGCGAAAGATGAGAAGGCCCGTTTAGCGGGCCTTCACGGCAATGTACGGATATGTAAGATAAGACAGGGATGCATCAGTTGGTGGACAACCAGCTGGTTTTGTTGTGCGTTATTTTATTAAGGATAACGGAGGAAAATGAATATGAGGATCATGGGTCTGGATTTTGGCTCAAAGACAGTCGGGGTAGCGGTGTGCGATCCTTTAGGTATCACTGCGCAGACAGTGGAGACCATTACACGCAAAGATGAAAATAAACTGCGGCAGACCCTTGCAAGAATAGAGGCATTAATTGGCCAATATGAGATTGAACGGATTGTTCTTGGATATCCTAAGAATATGAACAATACGCTTGGGGAGCGCGCTGTGAAGACAGAGGAATTTAAGTCTGCCCTTGAGAGAAGGACAGGCCTTCCTGTGGTGCTCTGGGATGAACGCCTCACAACCGTGGCTGCCAGCAGGGTGCTGATTGAAAGCGGTGTGCGCAGGGAACACAGAAAAGAAAGCGTGGACCAGATTGCGGCGGCTATGATTTTACAGGGATATCTGGACAGTCTGTCCAATGGTTTAGGAGCGAACAATGAAAGATAAGACGGATATGATCACAATGTTAACGGATTCAGGAGAATCCGTGGACTTTTATGTGTTAGAGGAAACAAGAATCAATGCAGTAAACTATCTGCTGGTGACAGATGCACCGGAGGATCAGGACGGAGAGTGTTACATTTTAAAGGATGTATCCGGGCAGCAGGACGCAGAAGCCGTGTATGAGTTTGTGGAAGATGACCGCGAACTGGACGGCCTTATGGGCGTGTTTGAAGAACTGTTAAGCGATGCAGATGTGGAGCTTGAGAAATAGAGATTGGAGGAATCAATTTGAATTTAGAAGAAAAAGAGAATATGCCGGAGATGGGCGCGCAGACAGCGGCACCGGAGCAGACAGCAGTATCAGGACAGACAGGAGCGCCGGAGCGTGTTTCGGCACCAGGACAGACAGGAGCGCCGGAGCGTGTTTCGGCATCAGGACAGACAGGAGCGCCGGAACGTGCATCGGGACAGACAGAGGTATCAGGACAGGCAGCGGCACAGACAGCTGCCATGGAACAGACAGCCGCGGCAGACCAGGCGGCGCAGCAGGAACAGCAGGCTAAGAAGCCTCAGAACAGAAGGCCTGCACAGAGAAAGAGCGCTTCCAAGGAACAGGGCACACGCGCTGCGGAGCCGGCTGCCAAGGAAGCTTCGGCATCCGGCAGGGGCCAGGGGCAGAAGGGAAGCCGCGGCGGAAAAGGCGCCCAGGCATCAAGACCTGCCAAACAGGCTGCACAGGCAAAGCAGCAGGCAGCGGACGGCAGCGGGCAGGCATCAGCTAAAACATCCCAGACAGGATTAAAGACAGCCCAGGCCTCATCCAAGGCGTCCCAGCAGGCCAAGACAGAAAAGGCGTCCCAGCAGGATAAGGCAGCCAAGGCATCCCAGCAGGACAACCGCTCCGGCCAGGGAACTGCCAAGGCTTCCCGGCCCCAGGCCAGGACGGCCGCAGCCAAAGCATCATCTGCATCCAAGGAACTGAAAGCGCCGGTGAGGCAGCCTTCCAGGGACAGCAAGAAGGACGGCAAAGGGAAACTGAAGATCATCCCCTTAGGCGGCCTGGAGCAGATTGGAATGAACATCACTGCGTTTGAGTATGAAGACAGCATCATCATCGTGGACTGCGGCCTTGCATTCCCTGGAGACGATATGCTGGGCATTGACCTGGTGATACCGGATGTCAGCTATCTGAAGCAGAATATTGATAAGGTAAAGGGCTTTGTGATTACCCATGGACATGAAGACCATATCGGCGCCCTTCCCTATATCCTTCAGCAGATCAACGTGCCTGTATACGGCACCAAGCTGACCATTGCCCTGATAGAGCACAAGCTGGAGGAACACCGGCTGATGAAGAATACCAAGCGCAAGGTTGTGAAGCACGGACAGTCCGTGAACCTGGGCTGCTTCAGGGTGGAATTCATTAAGACCAACCACAGCATCCAGGACGCGTCCGCGCTGGCAATCTTCTCGCCGGTTGGAATCGTGCTTCACACAGGCGATTTTAAGATAGACTATACGCCGGTATTCGGCGACCCCATTGACCTTCAGCGTTTTGCCGAGCTGGGTAAAAAAGGTGTGCTGGCGCTGCTGGCAGACAGTACCAATGCCACCAGGCCGGGATTCACCATGTCTGAGCGCACGGTAGGCAAGACCTTTGACAACATTTTCTCAGAGCATAAGAACCAGCGCATCATTGTTGCGACCTTTGCGTCCAATGTGGATAGGGTGCAGCAGGTGGTGAACACGGCGTATAAGTATGGCCGCAAAGTGGTGGTGGAAGGCCGCAGCATGGTAACGGTCATGGATATTGCCAGTAAGCTGGGTTATATCAATGTACCGGAAGGCACCTTGATTGATATTGAGCATCTGAGGAATTATCCGCCGGAATCCACCGTGCTTATTACCACGGGAAGCCAGGGCGAGTCCATGGCAGCCCTTTCACGCATGGCATCCGGCATTCATAAAAAAGTCTCCATCACACCGCGGGACGTGGTTGTTTTAAGCTCCACGCCGATTCCCGGCAATGAAAAGGCTGTTTCCAACGTGGTCAATGAGCTGTCCATGAAGGGGGCCAAGATTATCAACCAGGATACCCATGTTTCAGGACATGCCTGTCAGGAAGATTTAAAATTAATCTATTCCCTGATCCATCCGAAGTTTGCAATACCGGTACACGGCGAATACCGACACCGGATTGCGCAGAAGGAACTGGCTGAGTTCATGGGCGTTGACAAGGATAATGCAGTGCTGGTCAATTCCGGCGATGTGGTTGCCCTGGACGGCGAGACCTGCGAGGTGATTGACCATGTGACCTGCGGAGGAATCCTGGTGGATGGCCTTGGAGTGGGCGATGTTGGCAATATTGTACTGCGGGATAGACAAAACCTGGCTCAGAATGGTATTATTGTAGTGGTGCTTACATTAGAAAAGCACAGCAACCAGCTTCTTGCAGGACCGGACATCGTATCCAGGGGCTTTGTGTACGTCAGGGAATCAGAGGACCTGCTGGAAGAAGCACATTCCGTGGTGGTTAATGCGGTGGATGACTGCATGGGCCGTCATGTCAATGACTGGGGCAAGATAAAGAACATCATCAAAGACAGTTTAAGTGACTTTTTATGGAAGCGCATGAAGCGCAACCCCGTAATCCTGCCAATCATCATGGAGGTATAACCGGACACCGGTGCGGATAGCAGCCGGTATATCCCGGCGTGGATACGCCGGGAGGTCCCCGGATATCATGGTCTGCCAGGCAGGGCAAGAGGAATGGATTATGAGCAACAGAACGAGAGAGATCAACAAGATAACAACCACCATAATCAGCATATCGGTGAAGCTCATCGTATATGCCCTGATTGTCCTGCTGCTGTATGAGGCGGTGGCCAAGGGATATGCCTTTGGGCATGAGATATTTTATGCGGAAGCAGTGGAGGCGCCGCCGGGCCATGACATGGTAGTCCAGATGACCGAGGGCGAAAGCGTGTCCGAGGCAGCGGAATTCCTGGCCCGCAGAGGGCTTATCAAAAGCGAGTTTGCATTTATATTCCAGAGCAAATTCTATGACTATGATACCATTTACCCAGGCACCTATACCCTGAACACATCCATGACTTCCAAGGAAATCCTCCAGATGCTCAATGAAAAGCCTGAGACGGAAGAGGATGTCAAACCGGCCCAGTCAGGAGGAGGCAAGGCTGCTGCCGCGCCCGCGGCCAGGACTGTCGGATCCGCCGGGGAAACTGCCCCGGAAGGAAAGACTGCTGCTCCGGCTGCTGCCGGTCAGGCAGGGGCTGCCGGGGATGCGGACAGCCAGGAGGCCGCTGCACCAGGCCGGTCCATGGATCCGGAGGCGGAAAGCAGCGATGAGATGGCCAACCAGGAGACCTACGAGGGCGAGGACCAGGAGATGGAAGGCGGATGGTTTGAGGACGTGACTGAGGGGCAGGATCCATGATTGTGAACGACAGGATAAGGGATTATCTGCACTCCCTGGAATCCAGCCAGGGAGTGCTTTTAGACACAATAGAGAAAGAGGCGCTGGAGGCGTATGTCCCCATCATAAAAAGGGAGACAGCGTCCTTGCTGCGCACCATGGTGGCCGCCCTTAAGCCGGCCCGGATACTGGAAATCGGCACGGCGGTGGGTTACTCGGCGCTTCTTATGTGCCAGGCCATGCCCCGTGAATGCCATATAACTACCATTGAAAAGTATGGGAAGAGAATCCCTGTGGCCCGCAGGAATTTTAAGAAGGCGGGGGAAGAAGGCAGGATTACCCTGTTGGAGGGGGATGCGGATGTACTTCTTAAGGAACTGGAAGGCAGGAGCTTTGACCTGGTGTTCATGGATGCGGCCAAGGGGCAGTACCTGCACTGGCTGCCGCAGTTACTGAAAGTCATGCCCGTGGGTGCGGTCCTGATATCGGACAATGTGCTCCAGGACGGCGATATCGTGGAATCCAGATTTGCCGTCCAGCGCAGGAACAGGACCATCCACAGCAGGATGCGGGAATACCTCCATACCCTGAAACACATGGAGGAATTGGAGACAGCGGTAATACCTATCGGGGATGGCGTGACAATCAGCACCAGGATAAAATAGTTTTAGTTCTGTGGAGAGAAGAAAATGAGAAAGACCGAATTGTTGATACCGGCGGGAAGCCTGGATGTGCTTAAGACAGCTGTCATTTATGGGGCGGACGCCGTATATATTGGAGGTGAGGCCTTCGGCCTTCGGGCCAAGGCCCATAATTTTTCCAAAGAAGAGATGAAGGAAGGAATTGCCTTTGCCCATACGCGCGGGGTTAAAGTCTATGTTACGGCCAATATCCTGGCCCATAACGGGGACCTGCCGGGGGTGGAGGCTTATTTTGAAGAATTAAAAGAAGTTGGTCCTGACGCCCTGATCATTTCTGATCCAGGCGTGTTTGCCATTGCAAAAAGGGTGCTTCCCCACATGGAAATCCACATCAGCACCCAGGCCAACAATACAAACTATGGTACTTACCTGTTCTGGCACCAGCTTGGCGCCAGCCGGGTGGTTACGGCAAGGGAACTTTCGCTGGCGGAAATCAAGGAGATACGGTCCCGGATCCCGGAGGACATGGAGATTGAGAGCTTCATACATGGCGCCATGTGCATTTCCTATTCAGGAAGATGCCTGTTAAGCAATTACTTTGTGGGAAGGGATGCCAACCAGGGCGCCTGCACCCATCCGTGCCGCTGGAAGTATTCCATTGTGGAGGAGACAAGGCCGGGGGAGTATATGCCTGTATATGAAAATGAACGTGGCACCTTCATCTTCAATTCCAAGGACCTGTGCATGATCGGGCATATCCCGGAGATGATTGATGCGGGAATCGACAGCTTCAAGATAGAGGGCAGGATGAAGACCGCCCTGTATGTTGCCACGGTTGCCAGGACTTACCGGAAGGCCATTGACGATTACAATAAGGACCCGGCCCTCTACAAAGCCAATATGGAGTGGTACAGACAGGAGATAGGCAAATGTACCTACCGGGAGTTTACAACCGGTTTCTACTTTGGCAGGCCTGCTGAGGATGCGCAGATATACGACAATAACACATATGTGAAGAACTATACCTATCTTGGCACCGTGGAACAGGCGGACGGCCAGGGAAGGTGCAGGATAGAACAGAAGAACAAATTCTCTGTGGGCGATTCCATAGAGGTCATGAAGCCGGATGGCCGCAATCTCATGGCCCGGGTGGCTGCCATAAGGGATGAGGAAGGGAATGCGCAGGACAGCGCGCCGCATCCCAAGCAGGTTCTCTGGATTGACCTGGAGCCGGGGGCAGACCTGGCGGTTTACGATATTTTGCGGAAAAAAGAGGGAAATTGACCGGATATACATGGAAGTATCTGTTGACAGGAGGTGCCTGGGGATGGCGGACGGAATACTGATTGGGCTTGGAGTGCTGTGCATTGCCTATTTTATAGTGATTGTTGTGTATGCGGGTATCGGGACGTCCTTTGCTTTTATCTGGCTGTTTTTTGCAGCCCTGCTGTTTTTCCTTGTTTATGGACGCTGGTATTACAGCAGGAACATGGACCGGATTCCCAGATGGGTACCTGTATCCGTTGTCACCACCTGCGTGGCAGGGGTTGTGGCGCTGGCTGTGCTCTGTGTGCTTGTATTTCTGGGCGCGGCTTCCTCGGATAAGAAAAACCTGGATTATGTAATTGTGCTGGGTGCCAGGGTAAAGGAGCACACGGTGAGCAATTCATTAAAAAAACGGCTGGATAAGGCAATCGAATATGCGCAGGAGAACCCGGACACCATACTGGTGCTTTCCGGCGGGCGCGGGCCGGGGGAAGATGTGAGCGAGGCGGAAGTGATGCGCCAGTACCTGGAATACAACGGGGTCAGGCCGGAACAGCTTCTCATCGAGGACCGGTCAGTGAGCACGGTGGAGAATATCGCTTACAGCAAGGTCGTGATTGAGGAGCACCGGAACCGGGATAAGAAGGAACTGGTCCCGCTGACCCGCAGGACCACTTCGGTACCCTATGCCATTGCGCCGGACAAACCATTGGAAATCGGTGTCCTTACCAGCAATTTCCATATATACAGGGCCAGGCTGACCGCTGAAAAGTGGGGATTTGACAATGTCTATGGAATATCGGCTGATTCGGACCCTGTGCTGTTCATCCATCTGTGTGTCCGGGAATGCGCGTCCATTGTAAAGGACAGGCTTATGGGAAATATGTAGGTTGTGAATAAGCCGGGGCAACCAAGGCAGACTATAAAGTAGTATGATTATAGAATGGAGAGAGTGAATCTATGGCAGATGAAAGGAAACTGGAAGCAGTCAAAGAACTGGCGGCCTACCGTGTGGCTAAGGAGAAGTTTGTGGAGGAAATGGATTCCGGCGCAATGGTGCTGGAACATATCAAGAGCGGGGCAAGGTTGTTCCTTATGTCAAATGATGACGATAACAAGGTGTTCTGCATTGGTTTCCGGACACCTCCTGAGGACAGCACCGGCCTTCCGCATATTCTGGAACACAGCGTGCTGGAGGGGTCTGATAAGTTCCCGGTCAAGGACCCGTTTGTGGAACTGGTCAAGGGTTCTTTAAATACATTCTTAAACGCCATGACCTATCCGGATAAGACCGTGTATCCAGTGGCCAGCTGCAATGAAAAGGATTTCCAGAACCTGATGGACGTGTACCTGGACGGGGTGCTTCACCCTGCCATCTACAGGGAGCCCAAGATTTTCCTGCAGGAGGGATGGCATTATGAGATGCAGTCCCCTGAGGATGACCTGACCATTAACGGAGTTGTGTATAATGAGATGAAGGGTGCATTTTCCTCTCCTGAGAGTGTGCTGGACCGGTTCACCAGGAACGTACTGTTTCCGGACACCACCTATGCCAATGAGTCAGGCGGGGACCCGGCCGTGATTCCTAATCTGACTTATGAACAGTTTATTGAATTCCACAGGAATTATTACCATCCGGCCAACAGCTATATCTATCTGTATGGAGACATGGATATGGTGCAGAAGCTTACATGGCTGGATGAGGAATATCTGTGCAGGTATGACAGGAAGGATTGCTATGTGGATTCTTCCATTCCCATGCAGAAGGCATTTGACTGCCCGGTGGAGAGGGAGATTACCTATTCTGTCACAGAGGAGGAAGGTACGGCCGACAGGACCTATCTGTCCGTGAATACGGTGGTTGGGACGGATTTAGATCCGGAGCTGTATGTGGCTTTTCAGATACTGGAATATACCTTGATTAACGCCCCGGGCGCGCCTCTGAAACAGGCATTGATTGATGCTGGGATTGGGCAGGATATCCTGGGCGGGTATGACAGCGGAATCCTCCAGCCCTATTTTTCCGTGGTTGCCAAGAATGCCAACAGGGAGCAGAAGGGGGAGTTCCTGGCAGTTGTCAAGGGCACCCTCCGCAGGCTTGCTGACCAGGGCATTGATAAAAGGAGCCTTCTGGCCGGACTGAATTATTATGAGTTCCGTTACAGGGAAGCCGACTATGGTTCCGCCCCCAAAGGGCTTATGTACGGCCTGTGGTCCATGGACAGCTGGCTGTATGGCGGGGACCCGATGCTGCATCTGGAATACCAGAAGACCTTTGATTTTCTTAAGAAGGCGGCAGGGGAAGGCTACTTTGAGCAGCTGATCCTCAAATATCTGTTGGATAACCCCCATGAGGCTGTAATCATGGTAAGCCCCAGGGTAAACCAGACAGCCGAGGAGGACAGGAAGCTGGCAGAACGTCTTGCGGCCCATAAGGCCTCCCTTGACAGGGAAGAGATTGAAGGACTTGTGGCCAGGACCAAGGCGCTGAAGGCATACCAGGAGGAAACCTCTTCCCAGGAGGATCTGGAGAAAATCCCCATGCTCAAACGGGAAGACATTAACCGGGAAGGTACAAAGCTTTCCTATGAACTTAAGATGGAAGACGGGGTAAGGGTAATCCACAGCAGTATGTTTACTTCTGGCATCGGTTATCTGAAGGTGCTTTTTGATACGGACCGCGTGCCGGTGGAAGACCTTTCCTATGTGGGCCTCCTCAAGTCTGTTTTAGGATATGTGGATACGGAACATTACGGCTACAGTGATTTATCCAGCGAGATATATTTAAACAGCGGGGGGGTGAGCTTTGCAGTAAGTTCATTTCCGGACATGGCTAATCCGGGCCGGTTTACCGGCGCCTTTGTGGCCAGCGCCAAGGTTCTGTATGAAAAACTGGATTTTGCATTTTCCATACTGACCGAAATCCTTACGCGTTCCAATCTGGATAATGAGAAGCGCCTGGGGGAAATCCTGGACGAAACGCGTTCCAGGGCCAGGATGAAAATGGAGGATTCCTCCCATGCAGCCGCGGTTGGCAGGGCGTCCTCCTACTATTCAGCAACCTCGGCATTTAATGATATCATAGGCGGAATCGGATATTATCAGTTTTTGGAGTATGTAAGCCGCAGGTACGGTGAGGAGCCGCAGTACAGGAAAGAACTGATTGAAAAGCTTAAGGACACGGCCCGTCAGCTGTTTACAAAGGATAATATCCTTGTGGCGTATACGGCTGATGAGGAGGGCTATGGACGTCTTCCTGTGGAACTTCGGACATTTAAGGCAGGTCTTTTGGAAGGCAGCGGTAAAAAATATGCCTTTTCCTTTGAAGCAGGCAACCGCAATGAGGGCTATAAGACAGCTTCACAGGTCAATTATGTGGCCAGGTGCGGTTCCTTTGCAGATAAGACGGTCAATGGACGCAGCCTCTCGTATACCGGGGCGCTGAGGGTCCTGAAGGTAATCATGAACTATGAGTATCTCTGGATGAACCTGCGTGTAAAAGGCGGGGCCTACGGCTGTATGAGCAGCTTCGGAAGGTCTGGGGAAGGGTACATGGTATCCTACCGCGACCCGAATATGGCGAAAACCAATGAAATATACGAGGGTATACCGGATTATCTGAGAGGCTTCTCCATTGATGAACGGGATATGACCAAATATGTGATTGGCACTATCAGTGATGTGGATACACCCCTTACCCCGTCGCTGAAGGGCAGCAGGAACCTTTCCGCTTATCTCTCCGGCGTGACCGATGACATGATACAGCAGGAGAGGGAGGAAATCCTGGACGTGACCCAGGAGGATATAAGGAACCTGGCAGACATCGTCCAGGCCGTTCTGGACACCGGAGCGCTGTGCGTGATTGGCAATGATGAGCAGATTAAGGCGGACCGGGCAATGTTTGGGGAAATCAAGAATCTGTACCACTGATAAGGAGATATGAATGGAAGAGAATACACAGAAGAAATCAGGCTTTGTGACACTGATTGGGCGGCCCAATGTGGGCAAATCCACCCTGATGAACCATCTGATCGGCCAGAAGATTGCAATTACGTCCGACAAGCCCCAGACCACCAGGAACCGGATACAGACCGTTTACACGGACGACAGGGGGCAGATCATCTTTGTGGACACGCCGGGCATCCACAAAGCCAAGAACAAGCTGGGCGAATACATGGTCAATGTGGCTGAGCACACCCTGAAGGATGTGGATGTCATACTGTGGCTGGTGGAGCCAAGCACCTTTATCGGGGCAGGGGAGCGCCATATTGCGGAGCAGCTGAACAAGGTTAAGACGCCAATCATCCTGGTCATCAATAAGATTGATACGGTTAAGAACCAGGATGAAATCCTTACCTTCATGGCGGCATACAAGGACGTATGTGACTTTGCGGAGATTGTACCCCTGTCTGCCCTGAAGGAGAAGAATACGGATCTGCTTACAGAGCTGATTTTCAGGTACCTTCCCTATGGTCCGCAGTTTTATGATGAGGACACGGTGACGGACCAGCCCATGCGCCAGATTGCGGCTGAGTTAATCCGGGAAAAGGCGCTGCGCCTCCTGAACGACGAGATTCCCCACGGAATTGCGGTGACCATTGAGAGGATGAAGGAGCGGCCGGACGGTATCATGGATATTGACGCCAGCATTGTGTGCGAGAGGGATTCCCACAAGGGTATCATCATCGGTAAGGGCGGAAGCATGCTAAAGCGGATTGGCACGGAAGCCAGGAAGGATATCGAGCATATGATGGATATCCAGGTGAATTTAAAGCTGTGGGTCAAGGTCAGAAAGGAATGGCGGGACAGCGAGCTCTATATGAAGAACTATGGTTATGACGGCAGGAATGTGTAGGAAATGTTGTATTTGCAACAGATTAGTGGCGGATACCACGGCATGGCAATGAGATAAGGTCTGATGGATAAGCAGAGGGGAGGGGAATCTGAAATGAGAGAGACAGTAACGCTGACCGGGATGGTCCTCATTTCAGCCCCTTCCGGGGATTATGACAGGAGGCTGGTGCTGCTCACAAGGGAGCGGGGACGTATTACTGCGTTTGCCCATGGAGCCAGAAAACCCGGCAATCCCCTGATGGCATCCAGCAGGCCTTTTTCCTTTGGGACATTCACACTGTATGAGGGGAGGAGCGCCTATAACCTCCAGTCATCGCAGATAGCCAATTACTTTGACGGATTGTCCCTGGATATGGAGTGCACATGTTATGGCTCCTATTTTCTGGAGGTTGCGGATTATTTTTCACAGGAAAACATGGATGGAACCGAACTTTTAAAGCTGCTCTACCAGTCCCTGCGCGCCCTTTTGAACCCGTCCATCCCCAACCGGCTGGCAAGGCGGGTGTTTGAGCTTAAATCCATGGTTATAAATGGGGAGTATACAGAGGAACCTCCAAGGCCGGTTTCGGAATCCTGCAGCTATGCCTGGGAATATGTGGTGTGTTCCCCGTCAGAATCCCTTTATAAATTCATCCTGAAGGATGATGTGATGAGGGAGTTTGAGTCAGTGGTGGAGGCCAGCAGGCGCTATTATGTGCGCCACGAGTTCAAATCCCTTGAGATTTTGGATGTGCTCACCGGATAAAATACATTCTAAGGCTTGAAATTATAGGATGTAGAGGATATAATATCCGGGTAGGCCCGTGGCGGGAGCCGGAGCGGGTCTGCGGATTAATTACACGAAAGGATTGAGTATGAAGAAAATCATGGTAATGGCGCTGGCTCTCATGACAGCCGCGGTCCTGGCCACGGGCTGTGCCGGAATCGGTGCACCGGGCAAGGGAACGCCTGTGGAGAACAGCGTAATGATAGAAAAGGATGGCAATGTCCAGTGGGTATCCGTGGAAACCTATGACAAAGGGGATTATCCGGAGGAGGAGCTGACGGCATTTGTGCAGGAGCGGATCAGCAGCTTCAACGCTTCCCTTGGCAAGGCGGAAAAGTCTGAGAACACCGAGGGCGCTGAGAAACTGCCTGTAGCTCTTGTATCAGCCAAAATCGGGGATGGTAAGGCCTTTACCATAACTGAATATGATACGGCTTCACGTATTGTGGAGTTTGCAAGGGAAATCGGGGACTATAACGTGACCTTTACGGCGCTGGAAGCAGGCAGGGTGGCAGTGCTGGGCCAGGGCCTGGAGGCCGTGGCCTTTAAGGATATGAAGGGCAATGCGGTGGATGCATCCCAGGCAGTGTCGGACGGCCAGCAGTTTTTGGTAAAGGCAGAGGGGCCCGGTGTCATCAAGACGGAAAAGAAGATACTTTATGTCAGTGACGGATGCAGCCTGAGGGATTCCAGTACGGTTGAGACGCCGGAGGAAGGCACCAGTTATATCATTTTAGATTAATATAAAATGAATGAAGATAAAAGAGAGGATACGGATATGGAAAAGACAATGGAAAAAATTGTGGCGCTGGCAAAGAACAGGGGATTTGTCTATCCCGGCTCTGAAATCTACGGCGGCCTTGCCAATACCTGGGACTACGGCAACCTTGGCGTGGAACTGAAGAACAATGTAAAAAAGGCATGGTGGCAGAAGTTTGTAATGGAAAGCCCATACAATGTGGGGGTTGACTGTGCAATCCTGATGAATCCCCAGACATGGGTGGCCAGCGGACACCTGGGCGGTTTCTCCGATCCACTGATGGACTGTAAGCAGTGTAAGGAGAGGTTCCGCGCAGATAAACTGATTGAGGATTTTAACGATGAACACGGCATTAAGATGGAAGGCTCCGTGGACGCATGGTCCCAGGAGCAGATGAAGCAGTATATTGATGACAATCATATCTGCTGCCCAAGCTGCGGCGCCCATGACTTTACGGAAATCCGCCAGTTCAACCTGATGTTCAAGACCTTCCAGGGCGTGACTGAGGATGCCAAGAATACGGTTTATCTCCGTCCGGAGACAGCACAGGGTATTTTTGTCAACTTTAAGAATGTACAGAGGACTTCAAGGAAAAAGGTCCCCTTTGGAATTGCCCAGATCGGCAAGTCATTCCGTAACGAGATCACACCAGGTAACTTTACGTTCCGTACAAGGGAATTTGAGCAGATGGAACTGGAGTTCTTCTGTAAGCCTGATACGGATCTGGAGTGGTTTGCATACTGGAAGCAGTATTGCATTGACTGGTTAAAAGCCCTTGGAATCAAGGAAGATGAGATGCGTGCAAGGGATCATGAGAAGGAAGAGCTGTCCTTTTACAGCAAGGCAACCACGGATTTGGAGTTCCTGTTCCCATTCGGATGGGGCGAGCTGTGGGGAATTGCCGACAGGACGGATTATGACCTGACACAGCATCAGAACGTATCAGGACAGGATATGTCCTATTTTGACGACGAGGCAAAGGAAAAGTACATCCCATACGTAATCGAGCCATCCCTGGGAGCTGACCGTGTGACACTGGCATTCCTCTGCGCTGCATATGATGAGGAAGAGATTGGCGAAGGGGATGTGAGGACCGTGCTTCATTTCCATCCGGCCCTTGCACCTGTAAAGGTAGGGGTGCTTCCGCTGTCCAAGAAACTCAACCAGGGCGCTGAGAAGGTTTACACCGAGCTTTCCAAGTACTTTAACTGTGAATTTGACGACAGGGGCAATATCGGCAAGAGATACAGAAGACAGGATGAGATTGGCACTCCGTTCTGTATCACCTATGACTTTGATTCTGAGGAAGACCAGTCAGTGACGGTACGTGACAGGGATACCATGGAGCAGGTAAGGATTCCAATCAGCGGGCTGAAGGATTACTTTGCTGATAAGTTCATGTTTTAGGGGAAATTGAGTATTTACATTCCATAGAGTTATATATGGCATGATGTTATGATGAGATAATGACAGAGAGCTGCACACCTTAAGGATTGGCCTGGATGTGCGGCTTTCTCTGTATTATGGAGGCGCTGGCAATATCCGGATACGTGACATTCGCGGACCAGGATGGGAAGACGCAGGCAATATGCAGGGATGCGTCCGCTGCCAACCTAACCATATGCAGCGGGACTGATTATGCAAAACTATCCCTGCTCACCGGACTGAGGGAATTAAGGCTGGACTTTTCCTCCTTGGATTATGACGATTATGACGGCGACGGAGTATATGAGGCATTTGCCTTTGTGGCAGATTGACGGATTTGGATACATTTACCTCATCCACATCCTATCTATGGACCGTAAAAGACGGCTCGCCGCGTTCCATGAATTTATCCGGTTGGGGAATGGGTTTCCATTTGGATGATATGGGCAATGTATGCCTGCGCACAAGTGCATATGACGGTTCGGTGTCATATCTGGAAATGGAAAACGGGCGCCGGGATCTGATTGGAAGCGGGCACAGCTACAAGCCGTATTATTTCTTTTTTGAGAATGGGGATTTTGCAGAGTATGGCGCCATACAGGTCACCATGGATGAATTCCTTGCCTGCCAGGGGGCAGAGGAGGTTCTGGGGAATGCGGAAACAGATGGGTTTAAGGCGGCGGGAATACTATACCGGGGCAATGGCCTGATCCATCTCAACCTTCGCCGGGACCATGAGGATGAACGCGGATATGACAGCAGGTATCAGACCTTCAGGATGTGCCCAGGCGCTATGACCCTGATTGATTCAGATATGGGGACTTATAGTGAATCCCTGACAGATTACGGCCAGGAGGAGAAGACGGTACCTGTCTTGTATCCGTCGGGGCTGCCTATACATGACGCAAATTAGTGCTCCATTGCGTAAATACCAGTGAATTCAGCACTTGCTATCTACGCAATGCAGTCCTGGGAAAATCAGGCGCGTCTGCCCACAGGTTCCCCCATCCGCACGCCAGTCTCTATGTCAAGGGCCGTATTCCTCAATATATCACGGTCAATACGGACTGCGCCAGGTTCAAACAGCAGGATTACGGTGGAGCCCCCAAAGGCAAAGTATCCCTTTTCCTGGCCGCGGAAAACATCCAGTCTGGTATATGCCTTATGATGGTTCATGATTCTGCCAACCATCATGGCGCCCACCTCCATCATCAGCACGGTGCCGAAGTTCTGGGATTTAATCAGGGTGTATTCCCTTGTGTTTTCCTTATAGATGGGACGGCTGGCTGCAGCGGAAGGATTCACTGTGTTAAGGACGCCGGGAATCCTGCGGTAGGAGGAACGCTTTCCATCATCAATGTAAGCATACCGGTGATAGTCTGACACGGTAAGACGGAACACCAGGGCGGTGCCGCCAGTGTAACGGGAAGCCAGTTTATGGTCCTTTAACAGCTGGTCCAGGGTATAGTCCGTGTGCTTGATGAAGAAATGCCGGGTCCGGCTGATGGGATATGCGCTAACCAGTCCGTCGCAGGGGCTGCAGAGCACATCCGGATCCATATCAAAGGACCTGGCGCCCTCCTTTAGGGAACGTGTGAAAAAGGCATTGAAGGAACGGTAGCAGCCTGTGGCCGGAATCTCACAGTCCCTTAAGGAAATACCGCAGGACCGCATGAATGGCCTAATCAGGATGGATGACAGGGAAGAGTCCAGCACATATCCTCCAATCCTGGATACGCATGGATGGATCAGGGGCTTTAAAAGTAAACGTCCGGGAAGACTGCCGTAGAGAAGGCGCAGGAATCTGTCCTGTAATGTGTCATTGCCATGGATGCGCCCGGTCCTGTCAGCATATTTCATTCAATCACACCTTTCTTTAGAAAAAGTATATCTTAATCAGTGACAGTGCCACAATGGATATCAGGAATGTGAGCATTCTCCAGCCTGGTTTCTTAAGCTGGAAATTGATGATGAACAGCAGCCCTACCGTGAGGATGCATATGTGCAGCTCGGACAGGAAACGGTGCCCAAGCAAGGGACGCAGGGTGCAGAATAGGGGCAGGATGATGGAAATGGATGTAATCGGTAGCCCCTGGTAGTACTTGCGGGCCTCATCCGTCTCATCCTGGCGCCGTTCCTCCATCACATTGAAAAAGGCCAGGCGGATGACACCTGCTGTCAGATAAAAGACCAGGATACAGATTCCGGCAATCCCCCTCATTCCCATGGAGTAACACAGGATCATGGGAAATGCGCCAAAGCAGACAACATCACAGAGGGAGTCGATTTGAATGCCAAAACGCTTCTCATCCTCGGTCCGGTTTGCCTTTGTCCGGGCCACCTTGCCGTCAAACATGTCGCAGAGACCTGAAAATGCCAGGCAGAACAAGGCATATCTGGCAAAGCCGTTAAATGTAAGCATCATACCCAGGGCAGCGGATGCAAGTCCAAGGTATGTCAAAATCACAGTGTAACTGTAAAAACCAATCATAATCTAACCCCATTCATTACTGCTTTTTCGCCCGTCTGTTCATGGGCAATAGTATTATTATATCAGATATTGCCGAGGAAACAAGGATAAACAGGATAGTTATTAATAAAATTTATAATAGTTTTATAAACGATTATAAGTAATTGTGATATACTGTCAATAGCGGGTGACAGTATGTCTTTATAAGGACGGTGTCATGCGTAAGTTAATGAAGGAGGATGGGACTTATGAAATTAAAGACCCGTCTTGCAGTAGCATTTCTGACCATTACCATTGTACCTATGATGTTGTTTTACCTGATGGCCATGGTGCTTGGCAATTATCAGGCCAAATCCTTTATCAAAGAGTATGGGCTGACGGAGCCGGTTGATTTCTTCTCCGGCAATTCCATGCAGATATTCAACCGGCTGACAAAGCGTTCCCAGGAAGATATCCGCAGGACACTGGATAAGAATCCCGGAAAGTACAGCGATCCGGACTATCTGGATTCCATTAATGCGGAACTGAAAAGCCACTATGCATTCCTGATGGTCCTTAAAGGGGATGTAATCATCTATTGTGGGGATGATAATATCAAGGAGGATGAGGCGCTTTGTGCCCAGCTCCCTCATTTTGGCGCCATGAAAGGCGACCTGGAAGGCGGTATCTATCTGGACGGCGAGAGCCAGCACCTGATTAAGCAGATGGATTTCACGTTTCCTGACGGGGAAGCCGGCACTGCATTCATCATATCCAATGTGGACGACCTGGTTCCGGAAGTGAAGTCAATGCTCCGTGAGATGCTGATACTGGGGGCCATGATACTGATGATAGCAGGTATCGCCCTTACGCTCTGGGTTTACCGCTCTATCCTAAGCCCGCTTAATAAGCTGCAGGAGGCCACTAAGAAGATACGGGACGGCAACCTGGACTTTACCCTGGATGTGGATGCGGACGATGAGATAGGGCAGCTGTGCCAGGATTTTGAGGAGATGCGCATCAGGCTCCGGGAGAATGCAGATGAAAAGATACAGGATGATAAGGAGAACAAGGAACTGATCAGCAACATATCCCACGATTTGAAGACGCCGATTACGGCTATTAAGGGTTATGTGGAGGGAATCATGGACGGCGTTGCCTTTTCACCGGAAAGACTGGACAAATATATCCGTACCATTTACAATAAGGCTAATGATATGGACAGGCTCATTGATGAGCTCACCTTTTATTCCAAGATTGATACCAACAAGATTCCATATGCGTTCACTAAGATTAATGTGGCCCAGTATTTCAGGGACTGCATTGAGGAAGTGGGACTGGATATGGAAGCCAGGGGCATTGAGCTGGGCTATTTCAACTATGTGGATGAGGATATCGTGGTGATTGCCGACGCCGAACAGATGAAGCGGGTAATCAACAACATCATCAGCAATTCCGTAAAATATCTGGATAAGAAAAAAGGTATTATCAATATCCGGATAAAGGATGTGGGTGATTTCATCCAGGTGGAGATTGAGGACAACGGGAAGGGTATTGCGGCAAAAGACCTTCCTAATATATTTGACCGGTTTTACCGCACGGATTCTTCCAGGAATTCATCCCAGGGAGGAAGCGGTATCGGACTGTCCATCGTGCGTAAGATCATAGAGGACCATGGAGGCCGTATATGGGCTACCAGCAAGGAAGGGATTGGAACGGAAATCCACTTTGTCCTTAGAAAATATCAGGAGGTTATACAGGATGAGCAAGATACTGATCGTGGAAGATGAGGAGAGCATAGCAGAGCTGGAGAAGGATTATCTGGAACTGTCCGGTTTTGAAGTGGAGATTGAGAATGACGGGACAGAAGGCCTTTCCAAGGCTTTAAAAGAAGACTATGACCTGCTGATCCTGGACCTGATGCTTCCCGGGACAGATGGATTTGAAATCTGCAAGAAAGTAAGGGAGGTTAAGAATACCCCCATCATCATGGTTTCTGCCAAAAAAGAGGATATTGATAAAATCCGGGGTTTGGGGCTAGGGGCGGACGATTACATTACCAAGCCATTCAGCCCCAGCGAGATGGTGGCCAGGGTCAAGGCACATATGGCCCGCTATGAGCGGCTGATTGGCAGCGGCCAGCCCTCCAATGAGATTATCGAGATCCGTGGCTTAAAGATTGATAAGACAGCGCGCCGGGTATGGATTAATGGGGAGGAGAAGACCTTTACCACCAAGGAATTTGACCTGCTCACCTTCCTGGCCCAGAATCCAAATCATGTGTTCACAAAAGAAGAACTGTTCAGCAAGATATGGGACATGGAATCCATTGGTGACATTGCTACTGTAACCGTGCATATTAAGAAGATAAGGGAAAAGATTGAATTTAACACAGCCAAACCCCAGTATATTGAGACTATCTGGGGGGTTGGGTACCGCTTTAAGGTGTGATATTGACATTACATGATATTTGGTGTAGAATAATCTTAGCCAGGAAGTTAAGTATGTCCATTTGGACACAAAGCGAAATCCCGTGTATGCCAGTACACGGGATTTCTTTTTGGCTAGCTGTCTTTATGGTTTCGGTCTAGCCATTTGCAGATATAGTAGCCAGCTACGCCTGCCATGACCGAAAGAAGGAAGTTAAATATGTAATCCATTTGCACACCTCCCCTCTGCTGGAGAGAGTCGACAGCATATCCATTATATCGTATTACAATAGGCATGTTTACGGAACAGTCAGAGTAAATTTGAATCTTTTCTTCTTGGTAGTATAAAATTCCCATACTACCACAAATACTACCGAAAGTTACACGGTTAGAAAAAAATGAGAGGGAAAGAAACGGTAATATAGGGAAAATGCCTAGAGATTACATGGCTAAAAAGGGTATAAACGGTTATACATGATACAGATTGTTGGGTACCGCTTTAAGGTGTAAACCCAACCTGCTGAATCGAGTGCTCAATGATGAGAGTTGGCTAACAGGTTTAGACGACGGGCGTGGTGTAGAAGAAACCTTATACCAGTTTAAAAAATCTAAAATAATATCAAAAATTCTAAACATTCTTATTTGAATAATCCAAAAAGACAAAAAAACCAAAAAAACCATAAGAAAACAGATATACGGTTTTCCGGGAATTTAGTATGATTATCCCATCAAATGAAACATGACAACATGCAGCATGCCGGTTCATGTCTGCATAGGAAAGGGAGGTCATACGTTATGAAGAAAAGATGGTTAAGCTTATTAATGGCAGCTGCCATGCTGACAGGCATACTGGCAGGATGCGCGCCAAAGCCCGTGGAGGTGACTCCGGCAGCAGCGGCAGAAAAAGAAGACGCGTCAGGGGAAGCAGGGGGCGCCGGGACCCAGGCTGCCCAGGATACAGCGGACCTGCCTGTGCTGAAGGTGGCGGTCATGCCCTTTTTAAACAGTATCCCCATTAAATATATGATAGACCAGGGACTGGACACCAAGAACGGCTTTAAGATTGAGACAGTCTATTTTGCCAACGGCGGGGCCATGAATGAGGCCCTGGCAGCGGACCAGTGGGAGGTAGGGACACTGAGCGCGGCAGCGGTTAATTCGCTGGCAATCTACGGTGCATACTGTATTGCTGATATCGGCCATTCAGAAGGCGGGCTCTATACCCTATGCAGGCCGGAATCCCCTATTGCCAAGGTTAAGGGCAATAACCCATCCTATCCCGATGTATACGGTGACGCTGATTCCCTGAAAGGCGCGGTGATTGCGACCAATACAGGAACCATTTCCCATCTCAATGTCATTAAGTGGCTTGAGAAGCTGGGGCTTACCACAGAGGATGTGGAGATTGTACATATGGATTTCCCGTCCGCATACCAGGCGCTTATGACTGGCAACTGTGATGTGGCTGCCCTGAACCCGCCCACTTCCTATCAGGCGGAAGGAGAGGGGATGGTCATCACCTCCAGCCTGACCACCCTGGGAGTGCCTCAGTTTGATTCCATCATTGTCAGCAACAAGGCATTTACCGGGAAAAGAGATGTGCTTGTGAATTATGTAAAAGCATTTTTTGAGGCCACCGACGCACTGCAGGCAGATCCGGACATGGCGGCCCAGCTGCTTCTTGACTGGTACACGGAAAATGGTTCGGAGTCTTCCCTGGAAGCATGCAGGACAGAAATTGAGACACGTCCCTTTGTGACCTCTGATGAGGCAAAGACCATAACAATCGGCGACTCTGTCCAGATAACAGGTGAGTTCTGGGTATCCCAGGAACTGCTGGAGGAATCCAGGTTCCCGGAGATTGCAAAGCATGTGGACGACACAATCGTCAGGGAGGCCCTGGGGTACTAGATTAAAAGACCATATGGATTAGAATGGCCATACGGGCTAAATGGCCATACGGATGATAAGGCCATACGGACGACAGGGGCGCTTGAAACAGCGCCCCCAATTATTGAAAGGTGGGATAGACGTGACAGGATTAGAGAAGAAACAGCTGCATGACAAACGTAAGTTTGCTACGATTTCCGCATGTTCCCTGGTGGTGTTTTTCGGGGTCTGGCATCTGGCGACCGCGGTCATGCATCTGATGCCGGATTACTGCCTTCCAAGCCCTTTGCAGGTGCTGGAGGCGTTTATATACAAACTGAACCACAAGGCGCCGGACGGAGGGACCCTGTTCCAGCATATCCTGGCCAGCCTTAAGGTGGCGCTCAGCGGATACCTGCTGGGAGCTGTGATTGGGATTCCGCTGGGCATCTGCATGGCATGGTTCAGGCGGATTGATTTATTCGTCACGCCCCTGTTTGACCTGGTGCGTCCGGTCCCCACCATTGCATGGATTCCCCTGATGATCCTATGGTTTGGCATCGGCCTGGGGGCAAAGGCCGCCATTATCTTTGTATCTGCATTCATTCCGTGCGTCATCAATTCCTATGCCGGGATTAAACAGACAAAACCCGTTCACCTGTGGGTGGCCCAGACCTTTGGCGCCTCCCGTGCCAAGATGCTGTTTACCGTGGCAATCCCAACTGCCATGCCTCTGATTTTCACCGGGCTGAGGATATCCCTTCAGGCTGCCTGGACCACCCTGTGCGCGGCCGAGATGCTGGCAGCCAACAAGGGGCTGGGATATATGATACAGCTGAACCGTTCCCTTGCTAGGGCCGACCTGATTATCGTGGGCATGCTGACCATTGGCTTTATCGGCACTGTTTTTGCGGTGGTATTGACAAAAATGGAGAACCGCATGGTGAAGGGAGGGAAGAAGTCATGAGGAAAATGACGGTTTCTGAAAAGGCGGAAAAGTCTGTTTACGCAGCTCTGGCAATCGCCACCTTTTTCCTGGCCTGGGCTTTTATCACCACTTTTACCGCTGCCAGGGAGACGACTCCGGGACCGGTTCAGGTCATCCGGCTGCTGTTCACATCCTTTTTTGAGCCAATCGGACGCTATACCATATATGGGCATCTGTATTACAGCCTGCGGCGTGTGCTGGTGGGGTATACGGTGGCGGCGGTATCCGGCATTGTGGTGGGCATTTCCATGGGAACCTCCCGTTACGCGGAAGCAATCATCAAGCCTTTGTTTGAATTGATCCGCCCCATCCCTCCCATTGCCTGGATTCCACTGGTCATCCTGTGGTTCGGGGTGGGTGAACTGCCCAAATACGCCATTATCTTTATCGGCTCTTTTACGAACATCACACTTAACGCATACACCGGGGCCCAGCGGGTGGACCCCACCCTGATTGGCTGCGCCAGGATGTTAGGGACCAGCGACCGGGATATTTTCCTGAGGGTCATCCTTCCCTCCAGCCTTCCCCAGATATTCGCAGGCATGCAGGTGGCGCTGTCCACCGCGTGGATGGCGGTGCTGGCAGCGGAGATGGTGGGGGCCCAGGAAGGCTGCGGCTGGATTATCCTCAGAGGCAGCGATACCACCAATATCCCCCTGGTGCTTGTGGGGATGGTTGTAATCGGAGTGGTGGGCCTGGTGCTGGCCACCCTTATGAGGGAAGCGGAAAGGAGGCTTTGTTCATGGAACAGGATGGACGTATAGGACAGGGGATCATCAGCCTGGAACACGTGACCAAGCGGTTTGAATCCGCGGGGCGCGTGAAGGAAGTGGTGGATGATGTAAGCCTGGAGGTAAAGGAAAACGAATTCGTGGTGCTGTTCGGACCCGGACAGTGCGGCAAGACCACCATGATCAACCTGATTGCAGGCCTGGAACTGGTGACAGAGGGCACGGTGTCCGTGGATGGGAAAAAGGTGGAAGGGCCGGGCGCGGACCGGGGCGTGGTATACCAGACAACGGCGCTATTCCCTTTCTGCACTGTCATGGGCAATGTGGAATTCGGTCCCAAATCCCGGGGGATTAATAAAAAAACCAGGCGGGAGCGGGCCCAGTATTTCATTGACCTGGTAGGGCTTCAGGGCTTTGAGAAAAGCTTTCCCAACCAGCTCTCAGGGGGCATGCGCCAGCGGGTGGGGATTGCCAGGGCTTACTGCAATGACCCCAAGGTCATGCTGATGGATGAGCCCTTCGGGCATCTGGATGCCCAGACACGATATATGATGGAAGAAGAGTTGGAGAAAATCTGGCAGAAGGAAAAACGCACGGTTGTCTTTGTCACCAACAATATTGAGGAAGCGGTTTATCTGGCTGACCGGATCATACTGCTGACCAACTGCCCCACCACCATTAAAAAGGAATATGTGGTGGACCTGCCCAGGCCCAGAAGTTATGTGGACCAGGAATTCCTGCGTCTGAGAAAGGAAATCCTGGACAATACGGACGAGACATTATAGAAGGGAGAGCGTCATGCGCGAGGATAAGGTAAAGGTCAAGGTGAAGAACCTGACGAAAAAATTCGGGGACCTTCTGGTGCTGGATGACATTTCCTTTGAGGTAAAGGAAGGGGAGTTCCTCTGTATCGTAGGGCCCACGGGCTGCGGCAAGACCACATTTTTAAACAGCCTCACTAAATTGTATGATATCACGGCAGGTGAAATCCTGGTTAACGGGGAACCGGTGGATTTAAAGAGGCATAACATAGCATACATTTTCCAGGAGTATTCCACCTTTCCCTGGCTTAAGGTGGAGGAAAATGTAAAATACGGCCTCCGCATCAAGGGGATTGCTGAGGATGAGGTGCAGAGGCGGGCCGATGAGGTGATAGCCATGGTGGGGCTGGAGGAATTCCGCGCATATTATCCGGACCAGCTTTCAGCCAGCATGCTGCAGCGTGTGGTGATTGCAAGGGCATTTGCAGTTCAGCCGGAGCTGCTGATCATGGATGAGCCTTACGGGCAGCTGGATATTTCCCTGCGGTTCCGTCTGGAGGATGAACTGATACGTCTTTGGCGTGAAACAGGTACCACGGTGATTTTCATTACCCACAATATAGAAGAAGCTGTTTATTTAAGCGAGCGGATTCTGGTGCTGACCAACAAACCCACCAAAATCAAAAAGGAAATTGGCAATCCCCTGCCATGGCCGCGGGATGTGACGGCTGAGGATTTTGTGGAAATCCGGAATCATGTGACGGATCTGATTAAGTGGTGGTAAAGGAGGAAATGCAAATGGCGGACAGACGGCCTAATATCATTCTGTTTATGTGTGACCAGCTGCGGTTTGACGCCCTGGGCTGCTATGGGAACAGGCAGATACACACCCCACACATTGACAGCCTTGCGCGAAACGGCAGCACATTTGACAACCATTTTGTCCAGAACCCGGTGTGTTCTCCTTCCAGGTGCACGGTGCTCACGGGCAGGTATCCCAAAAACCACGGGACCCGGGATAACGGTATCCCGCTGAGGGATTCAGAGATAACCCTGGCAGAGGTCCTGAGGGACAGCGGCTACCGCACGGCTGCCATTGGGAAAATGCATATCACCCCCCAGTTCGTGCCCAAGGAGGACGAACAGGAGGACTGGCCTGAGGATAATTATGGATTTGATATCATCCATACCACCTGCGACTGCAAGACCGGGGAATACCTGAACTGGCTTAAGGAGGCAAGCCCCAAGGATTATGAGGAAGTGAAGATGCAGGGGGAGCGCAAGGCAAAAGAGGACAGGGCGTCGGCTGCTGATAAGGATACCGGCGGACCGCCCCAGGTTTATCCCAGCGGCATCCAACCATGTTACCATCAGTCCCACTGGATTGCGGACCGGATGATTGACCTGATTGAAGGGGCCGGAACGGACCGGCCGTTTTTCGCCTACTGTTCCTTTGTGGACCCCCATCATCCCTTTGACCCGCCAAAGCCGTACGGGGACATGTATGACCCGGATGCCCTTGACGCCCCGTGCCGTATGGAAGGGGAACTAATAGACAAACCGCCTCATTTCAGGAAGGCTTTGGCTGCAAGGGGGTTTTCCAATGAAAGATATGATTACCGGAAGCTGACAGACCATCAGTGGGGCCAGATAAAGGCGGCGTATTATGGCATGATTACCCTGATTGATGACAACATCGGCAGGATCCTTCATGCACTTAAGGAAAAGGGGATGGAAAAGGATACCCTGATCCTGTTTACCAATGACCATGGGGAGCTGTTGGGGGACCATGGGCTGTTGTTCAAGGGGCCGTTCCACTATGACTGCCTCATTAAGGCGCCCATGATCATCAAGTGGCCAGGGGTGGTTCCCCAGGGGTCGCGTTACAGCCAGGTAACGGAACACGTGGACATCATGCCGACCCTTTTGGAGTACGCTGGGGTGCGGCCCCCCTACGGCGTCCAGGGATGCTCCATGGCGCCCATCCTGAGGGGGGACAAGGGGGCGGGAAAGGAGTACGCCATGACGGAATTCAATTGCTATGACTGGGGGCTCAGCGTGAAAACCCTGACCGGCCGGGATTACAAGCTGACTTACTATGCAGGGGAGGGATTCGGGGAGCTTTATGACCGGAACCAGGACCCGGAGGAGTTCAGGAATCTGTGGGAGGATGAGTCCTATGGGGCTGTAAAAGCATATATGATAAAAAAACTCATGGACCGCATCATTGAGACAGAAGACCCGCTTCCCCTGCGGATTGGTAAATACTGACGGATTACCCCCTGCGCCTTAAGCTGTTCCCGGAAAAGGCGCCGGGGTTGTTTTTGTGTTTTTATATATGATATACTAAAAGCCAACCAGAAAAACAGAAAGGGGAAATGGAGCCGTGAAAAGCAGTATCTGGTCCTGGCGGGTGGATAAGAACAGCATGAAAATACGTCTGCTTTTCACTTTGTTTGCAGCGGTATTCATCCTGACCATCATTGTGTCGGCCATTGGTTATAAAACATTTGAGCGGACCCTGGTTTCAGAGATAGGCCATAACAGGGCCGACGTACTGCGCCAGGTGGGTGAGCGTGTCCGCCAGGTAAAGGAGAATGCCTGCACCCTTTCCAACCTCTATTATTATGACAGCACCCTGCACAGCTATCTGGAGAGGATGGATGCAGGGGAACAGGAGGAACTGGCGCCGGAGTTTGAGGCGTACATGGAACGGCTGACCTCCCAGTACCAGAACTCCTTTTATGAAAGCGGGCGGCAGTTCCAGGTGACCCTTGCCCTGGAAAAGGGAGGGGGATACTGTATGGTGCATACCCCGGAGCACGTGGACTGCGGTTACATGAGCCCAAAGACAAAGATATGGTATAAGAAAATGCTTTTTGCACGTGGCGGTCTGATTGATATCGCATGCTTTAAGGATAAGGAGAACCAGACCGATTATTTTTGTGTGGCCCGCTCCATCAATGACAAAGAGGGCAATCCCCTGGCCTATCTGATGATTAACATGGAGGAGTCCCAGATTTACGGTATGTACCAGCCCCTGACAGAAGGAAACCGGAATACGGTATATGTGGTGGACGAGGGCGGGAACATCATATCCTCAAGCAACCGCAAGCTCAATGGTTTTGAGTTCTTCCATATGAAGAACCTGGAACGCCTGTTTGGAAGCGCGCCCTATATATTTACAAAGATGCAGGGGGAGAATATCCTCTTTACCCACTATTATGACCAGGCTTCCGGATTCACGGTCCTGGAGGAGATACCGCTGTCAGTGCTGATGGAGCCTATCCGCCAGGTGCGGCTGGTAATCCTCACCATGGCCCTTCTTGCCGTGGGGGCAGCGGCTGTGTATGCATGTCATTTTGTGGATAAGACCACCCGTCCCATTTCCCAGCTGTGCGAGTTCATGCTGCAGGTGGAAGGTGACAACCTGGATAAGGAATGCAGCGTCCGCGGGTATACGGAAATCAATATCCTGAGCAGCCGGCTCAATGCAATGTTATACAGGATGAGGGGACTGATGGAGGGAATCAGGCAGAAGGAGAAGCAGAAGCGCGGGATGGAGCTGAGTTTCCTCCAGGCCCAGATTAACCCGCATTTTATGTATAATACCCTGTTTTCAATCAAGTGCATGGTGGACATGGGAAAGAATGAGGAGGCGTCCGGGATGCTGGTCTCCTTTATCCAGCTCCTGCGCAGCACCCTGTCCAATCCCAATGAGTTTGTAATGATACGGGAGGAATTCAGGGTGCTGCGCCAGTATGTGGAAATCCAGAAATTCCGCTATGATGACGGTTTCCAGGTGATATTTGAATGTGACGAAGGGGTGGAGGAAAAAAAGATACCCAAGCTCCTCATCCAGCCCCTTTTGGAAAATGCCATTTTCCACGGGGTGGAATTCAAAAGAGGGGAGGGCCTGATCATCATCACGGCCAGGGCCTATGACGGCGGCGTGGCGGTGACGGTGGAGGACAACGGTATGGGGATTGCTCCTGAAATCATAGAGAAGATCAACCGGGGGGAGCGGATGGGTGAAAAGGCCCATGTGGGCATTGTGAATGTCAAGGAACGGATACAGCTGAATTTCGGCGGGAACTATGGGATGAAGATTGAAAGCGTCCAGTGGAAGGGCACGAAAATCATCCTGAACCTACCGGCAGTTGATTAAGATGTGTAAAGGAGAGACCATGATAAAGGTACTGGTTGCGGATGATGAAGTGCCGATCCGGCAGTGGCTGGAATTCTGCATTAACAAGATGGAAGGATATCAGGTTGTGGGCGCGGCCGCCAATGGGGCGGAAGGATATTCCATATTCAGGAAGACCGTGCCGGATATCATCATCACGGACATACGGATGCCTGTTATGGACGGCATGGAAATGCTCAAGCTGATACGGAGCATCAATCCTGCTGTTTATGTGGCAGTGCTGACCAGCCATGAGGATTTTGGATATGCCAGACAGGCAATCAAGCTGGGTGCTTCTGAATACATATTAAAAACAGAGATTACAGAGGAAAGCCTGCAGCAGGCGCTGGAAAACGGAAAAAAGGCGGTCATGGGGGAGCTGGGGGATGGGTTAAAAAAACACTATGAGGAGATTTCCAACCGGAACCATTATCTGCGCTCACTGGTCCTCAGCACACATGCGGCCCAGGTAAGCGGCTCCATGCTGCAGGAATACGATGTCACGCTGGAAAAAGGGGAGTTCGCTGCATTAGATATCATGACGGAGCAGGAAGGGCCCCTGCGGATTGAACTGCCCGGGGAAGGCCCTCTGGAACATGTGATAAAAGTGCCCCTGGAACTGAACCATACAATCCTTCTTGGAAACCTGCGCCGCGGTTCCTCGGCATCCGGTTTGCGCCGGATGGAGGACCTGCATTCCTATTGCCGGCTGATTTTAAGGCAGGTTCCCTGCCGTATCGGGTGCAGCGACATATATGATGACCTGGGCAGGCTGGGCGATGCCATGAGGCAGGCCCATGACCGGGTCAAGCTTTGTTTTTATCATCCAAGGGAAAGGATATTTTCCGTGCAGCCCACGGGAAGATACCGCCTGCCGGGCGGGGAAAAGTACAAAATCCGGTTCAGCAAGGAGCTTGTAAACCAGAATTATTCCAGGGCAGAGGAAATCAGGGATGAGATGATGGCCGAGGCGCGGACAGAGGAGGTGACGGACATTGAATACCTGAAAAAGCTGTACTCATTTTTCCTGACATCCCTGTACCATATGACCAAGGATGACGTGGACAAGGTGGAGGAACAGCTTTCATCCCTGAACCGTGAGATGGCTGCGGCCATGTCCCTGGATGAGCTGGACGCCGTGATGGAACAGGGCTTTGAGCAATGCGGCATCCACGGTGTGGGGAATGAGGCGTATTCGGCGCCCATACGGAACGCGGTCCGCTATATGGAGGAGCAGTTTGCCGGATCCCTGGCACTGCCGGACGTGGCCGCCCATGTGGGCTTAAGCCCCGAGTATCTGAGCCGCCTGTTCAAGGAGGAGACAGGGGTGAAGTTTGTGGTATACCTGAACAATCTGAAGCTGAAACATGCGCTGCACCTGCTGGAGACGACCAATCTGAAGGTATATGAGGTAGCGGAGCAGGTGGGATATTCCAACCTGAGTTATTTTTCAACGGTGTTTAAAAAGAACTTTGGGCAGAATCCATTTGACTATAAGAATAACTGTAAAAACAGCGTAGGGTAAAACATGGCCGGAGACAGCCGGCGGCATTTGTGGATAATGCCGGATGTGCGGGTTGGAACTTGTAAGCGCTTACATAAAACAGATGGAATTGGACATATGCAAAACAGGCAGTGTATGGGGCCGGATGTATAAAATTGCGTACACCATAGGGTATATATTCGTATATGCGAACTAACAACGGATATGTGAAAATGACAGAAAATGAAAGCACTTACACGGTTTTTTACTTGAAATTTAACAAATTTTCGCGGAAAAACTCTTTACTCAAGAAATGTTTGTGATATAATGGACGAGGTGGACGGACAAGAGAGAAGCATTTGTTCCGCCCGGAAAGAATAAGGCAGATATAAGAGTAGAAAGCCAGTCTACAAGAACATGAGGAGGAAATTAACTTATGGCAAAATGGGTTTATAAGTTCCATGAAGGCAGCGCAGCAATGAGGAACCTTCTTGGCGGCAAGGGCTGCAACTTAGCAGAGATGACCAACCTGGGAATGCCGATTCCACAGGGATTTACAGTTACTACAGAGGCTTGTACCGAGTACTATAACTGCGGCAAGCAGATTTCCGATGAAATCCAGGAGCAGATTTTTGAGGCAATCACATGGATGGAAGGCATTAACGGCAAGAAGTTCGGCGATACGGAAGATCCGTTGCTGGTTTCCGTACGTTCCGGCGCACGCGCATCCATGCCTGGTATGATGGACACCATCCTGAACCTTGGATTAAATGACGTTGCAGTTGAGGGCTTTGCCAAGAAGACAGGCAACCCAAGATTTGCCTATGATTCCTACCGCAGGTTCATCCAGATGTATTCTGACGTTGTCATGGAAGTGCCCAAGTCCTATTTTGAGAAAATCATTGATGAGATGAAAGAAGCAAAGGGCGTGCATTTTGATACGGACCTGACAGCGGATGATTTAAAAGAGCTGGCAGAGAAGTTCAAGGCTGTTTACAAGGAAGCCATGAACGGCGAGGAATTCCCACAGGATCCAAAGGAACAGCTTATGGGCGCTGTGAAGGCTGTATTCCGTTCTTGGGACAACCCACGTGCAATCGTATACCGCCGTATGAACGATATCCCCGGCGACTGGGGTACTGCTGTCAACGTCCAGACCATGGTATTCGGCAACAAGGGAGAGACATCCGGCACAGGCGTTGCATTTACACGTAACCCATCCACCGGTGAAAAGGGCATCTATGGTGAGTACCTGATTAATGCACAGGGCGAGGACGTTGTTGCAGGCGTACGTACACCTCAGCCAATCTCCAAGCTGGCAGAAGACCTTCCGGAGTGTTATGAAGAATTCATGAACCTGGCCATGAAGCTGGAGAATCATTTCCGCGACATGCAGGACATGGAGTTCACCATTGAGGAAGGCAAGCTGTATTTCTTACAGACACGTAACGGCAAGAGGACTGCTCCCGCAGCCATCCAGATTGCCTGCGATTTAGTAGACGAGGGAATGATTACTCCTGAGGAGGCAGTGTGCAGGATTGAAGCTAAGTCCTTAGACCAGCTGCTGCATCCTACATTTGTTCCGGAAGCATTGAAGGCCGGCGAAGTAATCGGAAGCGCACTTCCTGCATCCCCTGGCGCTGCGGCCGGTAAGGTATACTTTACTGCTGACGAAGCCAAGGACGCCGGCAAGGGCGGCAGAGGCGAGAGGGTCATCCTGGTCCGCCTGGAGACATCCCCGGAGGATATTGAAGGTATGCACGCTGCACAGGGTATCCTGACTGTACGCGGCGGTATGACCAGCCATGCAGCAGTAGTTGCGCGCGGCATGGGAACCTGCTGTGTATCCGGCTGCGGCGAGATTAAAATTAATGAAGAGGCTAAGGTATTTGAACTTGGCGGATATACATTCCATGAGGGGGATTACATTTCCCTGGATGGTTCTACCGGAAAGATTTACAAGGGCGACATCGCTACACAGGAAGCAACCGTAAGCGGCAACTTTGAGCGTATCATGGAGTGGGCTGACCAGTTCAGGACCCTGAGTGTGCGCACCAACGCAGATACCCCGGCAGACACGCTGAACGCTGTTAAGCTTGGCGCTGAGGGCATCGGCCTGTGCCGTACCGAGCATATGTTCTTTGACGCAGAGAGGATTCCTAAGATCCGTAAGATGATCCTGTCTGAAACAGTTGAGCAGAGGGAAGAAGCATTAAATGAACTGATTCCGTTCCAGAAGGGTGACTTCAAGGCCATGTTCAAGGCCCTGGAAGGCAGACCTATGACCGTACGTTACCTGGATCCGCCCCTGCATGAGTTCGTTCCTACGGACCCGGAGGATATCAAGGCCCTGGCTGATGATATGGGAATGACAGTAGAGGAAGTAAATGCCAAGTGTGCGGAGCTTCATGAGTTCAACCCAATGATGGGACACCGCGGATGCCGTCTGGCTGTTACCTATCCTGAGATTGCCAAGATGCAGACAAGGGCTGTCATGGAGGCTGCTATCGAGGTTAAGGAAGAGTGCGGTTATGACATCGTTCCGGAAATCATGATTCCTCTTGTTGGCGAGAAGAAAGAGCTTAAGTTCGTTAAGGACATTGTAGTTGAGATTGCTGAACTGGTTAAGAAGGAAAAGAATTCCGATATCCAGTATCACATCGGTACAATGATTGAGATTCCAAGAGCAGCCCTGACCGCTGACAAGGTGGCTGAAGAGGCAGAGTTCTTCTCATTCGGAACCAATGACCTGACACAGATGACCTTCGGCTTCTCACGTGATGACGCCGGCAAGTTCTTAGATTCCTACTACAAGGCTAAGATTTATGAGTCTGACCCATTTGCAAGACTGGATCAGGAAGGCGTTGGCCAGCTGGTTAAGATGGCTGTTGAGAAGGGACGCGCTACAAGACCGAACCTTAAGTGCGGTATCTGCGGCGAGCACGGCGGGGATCCGTCATCCGTAGAGTTCTGCCATAAGGTTGGACTGAACTACGTATCCTGCTCACCGTTCCGTGTTCCGATTGCCCGTCTGGCAGCGGCACAGGCGGCGCTTAATAATAAGTAAGCAACCGTTTGTTCAATGAAAAACCATGATTGATTTTTCAGGTAGTGTTTGATATAATATAGGCAGGCAAAAGAGAGTAGTTCTATATGTAAGCACAAAGCGAAAACCCCAGGAGTACCAGTCCTGGGGTTTTCATTAGGCTAATTGTCGCGGTTATCTCCTATCTAGCCATTTGCAAATGAAGTAGGCAACGACACTTGCTGTGATAGAGAGAATAAAAGAGAGAAGTTCCATTATGTAAGCACCCCCTTTCTGTTGCCAGAATGGGTGCGACAACAAATATAGTATAGCATGAGTTGTATTGAAACCAGGCAAAAGAGAGTAGTTCTATATGTATACACAAAGCAAAAGCCCCAGAGTTGCATCTTTGGGGCTTTCTTCAGGCTAATTGCCGCTGGCTGGCAGTCCGTATGCAAATGAAGCAGGCAACGTCATCTGCTATGATAGAGGGACTAAAAGAGGGGAATTGTAAAGGGAGGATGCGTATGAGAAGAACAAGCCTGTACCGCACAACAACATTGGCCATCCTGTGCTTCAGCCTGTTGCTGACTTTAACTGACAGGATGGCAGTGGTTCCGGCAGATTATGTGCCGGAACCTTTTAGGTCGCAGGCAGATTATATGCCGGAGGTTTGCCGGGGCTTTCTGCACTTGCAGGCAAGGGCTTACCTGCCATGCTCCCTCCTGTACTCCCTGGGCGTACATTTGAAAAAACGCTTGAACATCTGGGAAAAATTGCTGGCGCTGTTAAATCCGCACATGGCTGCTATTTCGGAGACGCTGCTGCCGGGATCCTGAAGAAGCAGGGCAGCGCCCTGGGTGGTCCTGTATTTTAACAGGTACTGCATGGGGGAATTCTGGATGCTGCGTTTAAAGCAGCGAAGGCATTCCCGATTACCGATATCGGCTGACCGCGCAATCTGCGTCAGGTCAAGATTCTCACAGTAGTGCTGATGGATATATTCCAGCATGATCTGGATGCGTCTGCTGTCCGGATCCAGCCCTGTTTCACCCAAATCAATCTCATGGGCATAGCGCTCATGAAGGGAAAAACAGATGAAGGACAGATTTTCCCTGACCGTGAATTCATGCCCCGGCCGCTCCTCCTTCAATGCCCGGAACGCCCTGTTAAATGCATCTGTCAGGCTTAAAGGACAGCCGTCAAATGTGCTGCAGTGAATCAGCGGCGTCATATATCTGACTGCAAAGACAGAATCCTTGCTGCCGGTTATCAAAACAGGATGGAAGACCAGGGAATGCAGGTCGCAGAAGTTTTCCGCTGCTGCATAATGGGGAAGGTTGGAATTAATCACAAATCCCTCTCCCTGCCCTAAATGAAAGGTCTTTCCGGGAATCTGAAGCTTTAAGCTGCCGGTTTCCACGTACACGATTTCCAGCTCTTCATGCCAGTGCCAGGGGATGACATCCTCTGGTTTGTCCGTATAGACGGCAGAATAACCTGCACAGGGGAATTGTGCCGTCCCATGTGGCTGAAGCTCTTTGCCTATGCGGTTCAGGTTGAGGGCACATTTCTGTAATCCCATGGTCACACCTCCGTTTGGTCGTTTTTCTTATATTATAAGTCGGGATTTGAATTGAATCAAGGGAAGAAAGACGGTATCCTGTTACTGAAAGCCTCTTTCTGAAAAGGATGGCGGGTTTCAGCAAAAAGGTTATGATTCAGGAGGACACGATGTATCAGTTGTTATTAGTAATTATTTATCTGGCTTTTATCAGCCTTGGGCTTCCGGACGCGCTGCTGGGTTCGGCCTGGCCTTCCATGTACGGGGAATTGGACGCAGCGGTATCCTATGCGGGAATCATCAGTATGATTATTGCAGGCGGAACCATCATATCCAGTATCCTGAGTGACCGGCTTATCAGAAGGATGGGGACCGGCGCAGTGACAGCGCTGAGTGTGGCCATGACAGCGGCTGCCCTGTTCGGTTTTTCATCCTCCCGGACCTTTCTTCAGCTATGTATTTGGGGGATTCCCTATGGATTAGGGGCAGGCAGTGTGGATGCCGCGTTAAATAACTTTGTGGCCATACATTATAAATCGCGGCATATGAGCTGGCTGCACTGCTTTTGGGGCATCGGGGCAACCGCAGGTCCCTATATCATGGGATTATGTCTTGCCAGAGGGCTAAGATGGAATTTTGGCTATATGTCAGTGGGAATCATCCAGGTTGTGCTGGTGGCGGTCCTTGTCCTGGCCCTGCCTTTGTGGAAATCGAAAAGAGGTTCCAAAGCAGAAAATGCAGACGCAGGTAAAAAGATAGGGATAGGCGGGGCATTGCGGCTTCCGGGAGCAAAGGCGGTCCTGGCGTCCTTTTTCTGTTACTGTTCCCTTGAAGCAACAGCAGGTCTCTGGGCCAGCAGTTACATGGTCCTTCACAAAGGGATATCGGCTGGGACGGCAGCAAAATGGGCCTCCCTTTTTTATCTGGGGATTACGGCAGGACGTCTGATATGCGGATTTGTTACGGACCGTATGGGTGACAGGAACATGGTGCGGTGCGGACAGGCGGCTGCATGCACGGGGGCTGTCCTGATGCTGGCGGCTGCCGGGGACAGGGCTGTGCTGGCCGGTCTTGTCATGGTAGGGCTTGGCTGCGCGCCTATTTATCCCAGCCTGCTTCATGAGACGCCGGATAATTTCGGTACAGAGTACTCCCAGTTCATGATGGGGATGCAGATGGCCTGCGCGTATATGGGAAGCACGTTCATGCCCCCATTGTTCGGTTTGCTGGGAGAGCGTATAAGCATTGGCCTGTATCCGGTATGCCTGCTGGCATTTGCCGGGTCCATGATCATGATGACAGAAAGGGTGGGAAGAATCCATGTTGGGAAAAACAATCGATTTACACATGCACAGCTATTACAGCGATGACGGGGAGTTTACACCGGAAGAACTGGTGAGGAAATGCAGCAGCAGCGGTATAAAGGTCATGGCCATAGCGGACCATAACTCGGTGCGGGCCAATGCCCGGGGGAAGCTTGAAGCCGCAAAGGCAGGTATCACCTATATTCCGGCAATTGAAATTGACTGCACGTTCCGAGGGGTGAACCTGCACGTGCTGGGATATGGAATTGAGTATGAGAGTCCTGATTTTGCTGAAATAGAGGACAATATAGCTGCCCAGGGGACCGCGGCATCCCGGCAGATGCTTTGGGCCACAAGGAAGATGGGATTCCAGGTTTCGGAACAGGAGATGGAGGAACTGGCAAAGAATAATTTTAATAAGGACATATGGACCGGGGAAATGTTCGCCGAAGTACTGTTAGATAAACCTGAATACGCAGACCATCCCATGCTGCGGCCTTACCGTCCGGGCGGGAAGCGGGCTGATAATCCCTATGTGAATTTTTACTGGGATTACTATTCACAGGGAAAATGCTGCTATGTGAAGATGGAATATCCGGATTTGGAGCAGGTGGTTGATATGGTCCACAGAAATAAAGGTTGTGCGGTACTGGCCCACCCCGGCGTTAACTTAAAGGGCCACAGCGGGCTGCTGGAGCCAATCATTGAAACCGGCCTGTTCGGAATAGAGGCGTTCAGCAGTTACCATTCGCCGGAGCAGGCAGCCTGTTATTATGAGGCGGCCAGGAGGAATGGGCTTATATACACATGCGGGAGCGACTATCATGGAAAGACAAAACCTTCCATCTGCCTGGGCGGGTATGTAAGCCTGGTGACGGATGAGGAAATATTAGGGCAGCTGGGAATGCTCATGGAGCGCTGACATAGGAAATCAGTGACAAATGTCATTCTGGTAATGACGCCAGACATCTGGGAACCGCCGGGATAATTATCTATAATAGAATCATGAAAAGGAAGTATCTGATGAAAGGGGAATGGATATGGAGATAATCATGATTTTATTAATCTGGCTGGTGGCTCCTTTTGCAGAAGCCGGTGTCATAATCGGACTGGCCATCGCCAATGGGCGTCATAAAAAGAGGATACAGGAACTGACCTGTCAGCTGGAACGCCAGAGGCTGTATGGTTTTGAGAGGGAGAAAACCAGGGCAGGGGAAATGCCGCCTGATCCGCCAAAACCTGAAACGCTGTCAGACGGATGGCTGGTGCCGGCATCCATAGTGAAAGCATCATGGGGCCAAACCGGGAAAACGATTGTAGTCCCACAGGAATATCCGAATACGGTCCATATCATAAACCGTAACAAGGGCCCTGAACCGGCCCCTGAACCGAATCCTAAGCCGAATCCTGAACTGTACCCTGAACCAGCCTCTGAACCGGACCATCCCGTCCGAATCCGCAAAGCACAACCCTGCTTCTATCAAGGAACCGCGGCCCTGATCATCGGCGTTGTATTTGTGGTTCTGGCAGGGCTGATATTTGCCACCACTGCATGGCATGTACTTCCAAGCTATTGCAAGGTAATCATGGTATTGGGTTTTTCGGGTCTGTTCTTTGGCTCCAGCCTGCTGGCTGGGAAAATCCTTAAGATTCAGAGGACCAGCCAGGCATTTTACATACTGGGAAGTATTTTTCTTTTCCTGACCGTCCTGACAGCTGGATATTTCGGCCTTATAGGGCCGGAGTTCATCCTTAAGGGACAGAACCGTTACCGGGTACTCTGGGTTGGCAGTATGGTGACCGAAATCGCCATGCTTGCAGGAACCAGGAAGTTCCGCGACCGGCTTTATACCCAGTCCTGTTTCTGGGGAATGACGGTCAGCATGACCTTTCTTATGGGGGCATTGGGTCTGGGATACGCAGGCTGCCTTCATGTAATGGTATACTATTCCTTCCTGCTGCTTTTATGGGACAGGGGAATCAGAAAAAGACAGGGCTGGGCCGCAGCAAGGTTTTTAGATAAATTTTTACTGCCGGAATTCATGGAAGCCGGATTGGGTTTCTTTGTAAACCTCCATTTCTGGATATTCAGCGGCCTTATGGCACTGGAGGCAGCGGCCGGATGGATGACCGGCATAACCGGCTTTTCCTTATTAGGGACCGTACGGATAACTCCGTGGAGTACCCTTGCACTGGGCCTGACAGCAGCAGGGATATCGCTGAAAGCCCTGGGGGACAGGCGTATGGAAATGTGCGTCCTCCACAGCGTTTCCATGGCGGCATTTTTACAGTACGCAGGTTTCTGCCTGCCGTTTGGACCCATATATCAGATAGCTGCAGGTGCGTTCATGACCGGAGGATGGTTCCTGGCTGAGCGGAAAAAGGGAAGCCCTCTTTGCAGCCAGGCGGGCGGATGCGTTTTAACAGCGGCTCTCGCCATTGATACGCTGATGCTTGTGGCCCAATCCCTGTCCCGGTATGACCTGGGGGCCCAGGCAGCCACATCCGCAGCAATCCTGCTTCTGGCAGCCGTGACAGCATGGTGGGGCAGACAGTATCCAATCCTGCACAAAACCATACCGGTCATCCTTTACGCCCTGACCATGACGGCGGGAAAGATTCTGGCACAGGTTCCGGGATTGGAACCGCGATATGATGTGATTGTATTTACCTACATCCTGATCATGGCTGTGTGGGATGTGCAAAGACGCGGCCGGTTTGGGGAGGCCATCCTGGTAATAGGGACAATCGCACAGATTCTTTTTCAGATAAATGGACAAAAGCCTCTTCCGTTCTTCATCCTGTTGGCCGCATATCTTTTCCTATGGTCCTTCAGAAAGGAAGGGAAGCTGCAGGAGTGGTATGTTAAGGGAAGCTGCCTGTATTCTCTGGCAGGCGTCTATATCTTTGCCGGCAGTCTGACCGATAACGGTGTGGCGGTCATGATGTGGGTAACCGCTGCATATGGGGCTGAATACGCCGTCATGTGTTATCGGGGCCAGGCCAGGACATGGTTCTGGGATGGGGCCGGGCTGACCGTGTTCCTCTGTACAATGGCTGCATTTTATTGGAATCCCGGACTTTCTGTCTGGAACCTGATTCCCTGCCTGGCATCCTTTGCAGTATTCTATGTGATGTTTTACAGGGGAGGGAATATGTGGTTTCACCTGGCGGCGGCCATAGCCGTACTGCCGCTGCCGCTGGCAGCAGCCTTAAGGTACGGATGGACAGAGAACCAGGCCTGTGGTTTTACAGGGGCAGCGGTCCTTATATCGGGTATCCTGTTCCGGTATTACAGGCCAATCCTTAGACAGCGGGAAAGTGTCCCGGCTGCTTGGGATGTGGACTGGTTCCATATCCTGGTCATCCTGCCCCTGGTTTCCCTGGCACTCGACGCGGGAAGGGGCTGGAGATTTGCCTACACGGTTCTGGCAGTGCTTTATGTACTTCAGTATGCAGCGGTGAAGCCACTGAGGAAAGGTTCGCTTACCATTGCATCTGCCCTGGCAGTCCTTGCCTTCTGGATACAGCCGTATATCCAGTGGCCTGACCTTATCCGGCTGGAGGTACAGCTGGCGCCGGCGGCGTTGTTTAGCTGGTCCCTGGCCCGTATATGGAAGGAAGAGGCGTTCATTCCCTGGTTTCAGACAGCCATCTGCTGCCTGTGCCTGGGGGCCATGATACTGGACGCGTTTTATACGGGAAATGTAGGCGATGCACTGATTCTGGAAGCGGTGTGCCTGGTAATCTTCCTGTGGGCGCATGTAAGGAAATGTGTAAGGTGGTTCCGTATTTCCGGCATCATCATCGTCACGGTGGCGCTGTATATGACAAAGAGCTTCTGGCTCAGCCTGTCCTGGTGGGTATACCTGCTGGCAGCCGGCCTGGGACTTATCATCTTTGCGGCGTACACGGAACTGAAAAAGCACTGAACGGAAGAAACGCTGTAGGGAAGAAACATAGCCGGAAGAAGCATTGAACGGAAGAAGGCCTGAACAGAAGAAGCATTCAAAGAAGGCCAGTATTCTTTTGACACATTGTTACAGAAAGGCTATAATCAAGGGGACAGGTTTTTCTGTCCCCTGATGTGTTTTTCAGGAAAAAGAAAAAGGGAAAACGGAAAGCAATAAGCTCTCCGGGGAGGTTCTGGAATGTTGGATATCCTATTGAAAACCGCATATCTTTCAGCCATCATCCTGTCCTTGTACACGTCCGGATGGCTGCTGATAAAAGCAGATAAGAATAAGACCACCGGCGCATTGGCTGTCTGCCAGTTCCTTATCATTATATGGTGTATACCACAGATGTTCTCTTCCTTGTCGGTAACCAAAGGGATAAAATACCTGACCTATGTGATTTCCTATGTGGGAATCAGCTTTATCGGGCCTGCGTGGCTGGTGTTTGCCTTCCTATACAGCAAAAGGAGGCTGGGGCATCTGGCGGAGGCTGTGCTGTTTGGTATTGGAGCAATTAATTATTCCTTTCTGCTGACCAATGAATACCATCATCTGTTCTATACAAGCTTTGAGATAGGGCAGGTGGTTTACGGGCCTGTCTTCTATGTCCACATGATTTACACCTATATCTGCGTGCTGGCGGGGATGGGGGTGGTGCTGATGGCATTCAGGAAGAATGCCGTCGCATTGCCGCATATAACGGTCATCCTTCTGTCGGCCGCGGTTCCCCTTGGGTTTAACCTGCTCTATATGACGGGTCTGGTAAAATCCGGTTTCGATCTGACGCCTCCCGCATTTGCCTTGTCCAGCATCCTTATGCTGCTGGCCGTGTTCCGGTATGATTTCCTGGATGTGAATACCATGGCATTTGACCGGATGTTTGATTCCATTGCAGAGGGTGTGGTGGTGTACAACCGGAGGGGGAAGGTTACATACTGCAACGGTGCTGCCGCGGGCTGGTTCGGCCTGAAAGCCGGGGACGGCGTGGATATGCTTTGGGCAATATTAAGGGAAAATGGAATCAGCCCGGAGGAGGCGGCGGAGGGGAAGGAAACGGTCATGACGCTGGGGGATGGTCCGGCCGGAAACTGGAGGTGAAACGTTATGCCTACAGGGACCGGAATGGCAAAAACATTGCCGGGGCAGTGATGTTTACCGATGTGGGTAAATATTACCAGCTTCTGGAGCAGGAGCAGGAACTGGCTGTGTCCAACCAGAAACTGGCCATTGAGCAGGAGCGCAACCGCATAGCCCAGGAGGTCCATGATACAACGGGCCATACCCTTACCATGATAAATTCCCTGCTGAAGCTGATACGTATTGAATATGAAAAAGACGGAAAGGAAGCCGGGGCGGATGAAACCGGAATCCCGGAATACCTGAGACAGGCCCGGGAACTGGCGGGCAACGGCATCCGGGAACTGCGCTGTTCCATCAACCATCTCAGGCAGTCCTCATCCTATGGACTGATAACCCAGGGCGTATACCAGCTGGCCCAAAGCGTGAAGGAGTTTGAGGTGGAGGTGGAGATACAGGGGGAGGACAGGGAGGCATATTCCCACCTTTCCCCGGTTGTGTATGAGTGCCTGCGGGAAGCCATTACCAACTGCCTTAAGTATGCCCATGCCACCCACATGGACGTAATCCTTAAGTTTGGCAGCGGCTGCCTGAACCTGTACATTTTTGATAATGGGGCAGGGTGCGGGGAGATACAGGAGGGCAATGGGATGCGCGGTATCCGCCAGAGGACAGAAGCGGCCGGGGGTACTGTCCGGACCATATCCGGCAATGGGGAAGGGTTCCAGATTTACATCCGGCTGCCGCTTGTCGCGGCATAATCACAAGGGAATAAGGGAGATACGGTATGATAAAAGTAGTGATTGCTGATGATATCCAGATATTGAGGCAGGGGCTTAAGGCCATCCTGGAGCAGGATGATGAGATAGAGGTGGCGGGACTGGCAGCGGATGGCAGGGAGGCGTGGCAGCTGTGCAGGAAGCTTAAGCCGGATGTGGTGCTGATGGATATGCGCATGCCCCAGTATGACGGGAGCTATGGAATTACCAGGATTAAGGCGGATTTCCCGGACATACGGGTGCTGGTGCTCACCACCTTTGACGACAGGGAAACAGTGGATGCTGCCGTGCAGGGCGGGGCGGACGGATATATCCTTAAGGAGATGGAAGATGATAAGGTCATACAGTCCGTGAAGGCTGTATGCGCGGGAATCCGCGTGTTCGGCGGAAGTGTGTTTGAAGGCATGCGCCGTCAGATGGCGCCGGCGGGAGCCGGACCTGGCCTGGACCTAACACCCAGGGAGCGGGATATCATGCGCCTGGTTGCCCAGGGCATGGATAACAGGGAGATAGCGGCAGGACTGTTCCTGGCAGAGGGGACCGTGCGCAATAATATATCCCGTCTCCTGGAAAAGCTGAAGCTGAAGGACAGAACCCAGCTGGCTGTATTTACAGTGAAAAACAACCTGGATGTATGATGCCCTCCGTGTACGGGGAATCCGCGCTGCCTGTATACCGGGGGCAGTCTGTCCTCATTCATCTTTCAGGCCGTGTCCGGTATTGCTGTTGACTTGCATTTTAAACAGTTCCACCGGTATATAGTGCTTACTGGATACCAGGACCCGGTGGTTTTCATCGTACAGGGTCTCCTGTATCAGGATAAAGGAAGGGTGCTGGGACAGCAGGTATTTGGCGGCTGTAAAATTACCTGTGGTGGTATAGGAAAACTGGCAGGTACTGCGGCTGACATCCTGGTAGGAGCCATGTTCCAGATACTGGAATAAATCCTCTTTGCTGGTTAAATCAATCTGTTTTTCAGAAATCACCTCAACCGGAACAAAGCTCAGGCTGTAAGCGCAGGCTTTTCCCACCTGCTTGTACCAGCGGTCGGCAATCACAACAACGGGGGTCCTGCGTTTCAGGCACTGGATGATTGGTTCTGTGGGCGGCTCGATACGGAATTCCAGCTCCGTATCGCTGATAGTACCGGCAAATGTCCCAAGAACCGGATGCTGGATGGTTTCCATGCCCGGCAGGGCCGCATCCGGGTCCGTCTCGTTGATGAAATTCCCTTTTCCCCTTATATTGATGACCAGATCATCTTCCTGAAGAAGGGCCAGGGCCCTGCGCAGGGTCATGCGGCTCACATCCATCTGCTGCGCAAGATCAGGCTCAGAGGGAAGCTGGCTGCCCGGAGGATAGACACCGTCCTGTATCATGGAATACAGCCGGTTATATACTTTTACATGTTTTAATTTCCTTACCTTCTCACTTACCTCATCCTGTTCCATGGGACTGTCATCTCCTGTCTTCCTGTCTGATAAAGTATACAGGTCCTTACCAAACATCATAAATCCACAACGGGTATTTGTCAATAAAATAGACATGTATAGTTGCGTGAAAGTATAACTCTGAATAAAAACAAGATAAAACCATAATAAAAGCGTGGGATATTTGTAAAAGTGCACAAATGCAAACCGCAATAATTGTAAAAAATCCCAACTATAAAATAGACAAGTAAAATGATATTATACATGTACAAGTTAAAGGGACAGGTTGAGAGGGACAGTAAAGGAAAAGAGAGGAAGGAATATCATGCAGAATTATTCAGGTGAAGAGGGTTTACAGTACCATTTACAAATCAGGAAAGGGGATGTGGGCCGGTATGTCATTATGCCTGGAGATCCCAAGCGCTGTGCCAGGATAGCCGGCTATTTTGACGATGCCAGGCTGGTTGCCGACAGCAGGGAGTACATTACATACACCGGCTATCTGGACGGTGAGATGGTGAGCGTGACCTCCACCGGCATTGGTGGACCATCTGCCTCCATTGCAATGGAAGAATTGGTGCTGTGCGGCGCCCATACATTCATCCGGGTGGGGACCTGCGGCGGAATGGATATGGATGTAAAGGGCGGGGACATTGTGGTTGCCACGGGAGCCATCCGAATGGAAGGCACCAGCAGGGAGTATGCGCCCATCGAGTTCCCGGCGGTTGCGGACCTTGAAGTGACCAATGCCCTGGTTGCTGCGGCAAAAGACCTGGGATATACCTATCACGCGGGCGTGGTACAGTGCAAGGATGCATTTTACGGGCAGCATGAGCCCCAGCGCATGCCGGTAAGCTATGAACTGCTGAACAAATGGGAGGCATGGAAGCGCCTGGGATGTAAGGCCTCTGAGATGGAATCCGCTGCCCTGTTCGTTGCTGCAAGCCACCTGAGGGTGCGCTGCGGCTCTGATTTCCTGGTGGTGGGGAATCAGGAACGCCAGGCTGCCGGGCTGGATAACCCCATTGTCCATGATACGCAAGCAGCCATCAAAGTGGCGGTGGAAGCGGTCCGCAGGCTGATCCGGGCGGATAAAGAAGAGTAGTTTATCGCCATGGAATCCGGCCTATTGACACTATTTTGATGAAATCCGGATGAAATGGCAGAAAGAAATATGGCAGTATCTGGACGCGGCCTGGTTCCTGTGGTAGAATAACGTGGATAAACCAGCAAAGGCAAAGGTACCCAAGATGAAATTTTTAGAAAAACATCCATTAATCATGATTGTAATTGGAATAGCCGGTATCTCATTATCGGCTATTTTTGTTAAATATTCCCAGGCACCCTCTGTGGTAACGGCCTTTTACCGGCTGATGTGGACCGTGGTCCTGATGACGCCGGTAGTCTTTGGACGGGGGGAATCCAGACGTGAACTCATGGGGACGGACAGGAAGTCAGTACTTTTGTGCGCCTTAAGCGGTCTGTTCCTGGCCATGCATTTTACCACCTGGTTTGAGTCCCTGAACAAGACCTCCGTGGCCAGCTCCACTGCCATTGTGTGCACCGAGGTCATCTGGGTGGCAATCGGCTACTGCCTGTTCCTGAAAGGGAAGATTTCCCCGGCCGCTGCCGGAAGCATCTTTGTCACGGTGGGAGGAAGCCTGCTGATTGCCCTTTCCGATTACTCAGCGGGCGGTAATCACCTGCTGGGTGATGTGCTGGCCCTGGCCGCGGCTGTGTTCTGCGCCGTGTATACTTTGATTGGACGGCAGGCAAGGGGGCATATGTCCACAACTGTATACACCTACATTGTCTATGTATTCTGCGCCCTTGCATTGGGAATCGCCACGGCTGCCAGCGGGTTTGCATTTACCGGCTACGGGGTGCGCTCCGTAATTGTGGGACTGCTGCTCAGCGTCTGCTCCACCCTTCTGGGGCATAGCATATTCAGCTGGTGCCTGAAGTTCCTGTCCCCCTCCTTTGTTTCTGCGTCCAAGCTGTGCGAACCAGCGGTGGCGGCTGTGATTGCCCTGTTTGTGTTTGGGGAGGTCCCGGCCCCCCTCCAGATAGCGGGGGGAGCGGTTACCATTGGGGGCGTATTGCTCTATTCCCATGTGGAAAAGAAAGAAAACAGGGAAAAACTATCATAATAATTAGAAAAATCAGCGGGAAAATGTGGTAATAATCTGGAAAAGAAGATATAATAGTGATAATACATGACAATGGTTAACCTTCTGGCTCTGCCGGGAGAAGGACTAAAGGGAGGTATCACTATGAACGGGAAGATAGGACAGCTGAGGAAAATTCTGGATGACAGCAACTATACGGTAGCGCTCTGTGGTTCCGGTATGATGGAAGAGGGAGGATTCATAGGAATCAAGAAGCAGGATAAAGCATATGACATTGAAAACCGTTATGGCTATGGTGTGGAAGAAATGTATTCCAGTGCATTTTATAATACGCGTCCGGAACAGTTTTTCGAGTTTTATAAAAAGGAAATGCTCTATAACGCTCCAAGGGATACTGCATCCGGCCCGGCCCTGGCCGCCATGGAGCGGGCGGGGAAGCTTCAGTGCGTCATAGACAGCAACATTTATGACAAGCCCAGAAGGGGAGGGTGCCGTCATGTCATTAACCTTCACGGCAGCATTTACCAGAACCAGTGTCCGAGGTGCAAGAGGAAATATCCGGTTACATATATAACAAAGGCCAAACGCGTGCCAATCTGCCAATCCTGCAACATCCCTGTGAGGCCCATGATTTCCCTGATTGGGGAGATGGTGGACAGCCAGAACATGACTAAGACAACGGTTGAGATAACTAAGGCGGACACCCTGCTGCTTCTGGGAACCACCCTTGCTTCTGAGGTGTTCCGGCAGTATATTGAGTATTTTACAGGACGCAATATCGTGATTATCCACAAGCAGGAACACTATCTGGATAAAGAGGCGGCGCTGGTCCTCCTGGACTACCCCATGGATGTGCTGCCTCTGCTGGGGTATGGGGATGAAACAAATGCTTAGGATTTCCTTTCAATTTTATTACCTGCATTCCATTTCCAGGTTCGTATGGTATAATGGCGTCAGGTAAAAAATGGTTATAAGGAGAACAGAAATGAGGAATATCCGTAAATGCCTTGGGCTTGGTCTTTTATCACTGGTCCTGGCGGCATCGGGCCCTGCATGCGCCATGGCCGGGCAGGCGGGACCTGGGGCAGCGTATAAGCCGTCCGTGAACGGCATCAGTATCTATGTAAGCAAAAAGGGAAACACGGTCACCCTGAACCGGTATAATTCCACTATCGGAAGCTGGCCCGCCCAGATTGGAAGGGAGTCCGCTGCAGGGGACAAGGTGCAGCAGGGAGATGGGATAACCCCTTCCGGCAAGTTCTACGTGTGTACGAAGAATGACCAGAGCCAGTACTATCTGTCCCTGGGGCTTTCCTATCCAGGCATCGAGGATGCGGAGCGGGGGCTGGCCGACGGCCTGATTAACGAAGAGCAGTACAAGGCAATCGTGGACGCCAATAAGGCAGGAGAGCAGCCGCCCTGGGATACGCCATTGGGAGGGGCCATCATGATACATGGCGAACAGGGAGGCGGTACGGCAGGATGCATTGCCGTCACCAATGACGTGATGGACATATTATGGGAATATTGTAATCTGGGGGTACCGGTCACGGTGGGACCATGACCGGCCGTCACCAGATGGACATGACAGACCCGGCGCCGTCCCAAACCTTTAAAGGTTTGTACGGCGCCGGGTCTGTCATGTCCGTATCCTATATGTTTCCCTATCAGTCATCCTCTTCCGGCGCCAGTTCCGTGGATTCAACCTTTGGAGGCATGGCATAGGAGAAGATGATAAAGCAGATGAATGCAGCCACAAGGCCGGGGATGATGGGCTGGCTGAATTTTATGCCGAACAGCATTCCCTTGGATACATGCTCCAGGTATACAACCACAATGGTTCCTGCAATCAGGGAAGCAATGGTTCCTGCGGTGGAAGCCTTTTTCCAGTAGTGTCCCATTACATATGGGAAAAAGGAACCGGCAGCCCTCAGTGTGAAGCAGAACATCAGGATGGATACGATGCTCTGTGTGTTGAACAGGGCGATGAGCATGGAGGCCACACCCACCAGGCACATGACAATCTTGGTCACCCTCATGACGGACTGGCTGGAGGCATCCGGCTTTAACACGGCCTTATAGATGTCATTGGCGAAAATGGAGCCTGCGCCTAAAAGGTCGGAGTCGGAACTGGACATGGTTGCGGAAATGATTCCTGCAAACAGCAGTCCGCAGATGATGGCGGGCATGGTATTGATGGCCAGTACCGGCAGGGCGTAACGTGCGCCCACCGCGGCAAACTGGTCGGAACTGAACTTGCCCATATTGATTAATGCCAGGGTGATGATGCCAAGGATGGTGGGGATAAAGGCGTAAATAAAGTTTACCAGGGCCGCCAGCCATGCGCCGCCCTTGGCAGCCTTTTCGTCCCTTGCGGCATAAAAACGGGAAACAGCCTCCTGTCCAACGGAGAACGTAGCCGTGTACATGATTACAAGGGAGATGATTCCGAATAAATCATAGCCCTGGAACATGCTCAGGGTGCCTTCCGGTATGTTGGCAGTGACCTGACCCCATCCGCCTGCATAATTCATGGCAAAGGGAACCGCGATGATCATGCCGATTACAATAAGGAACACCTGCACGAAATCTGTCAGGGTAACGCTCCAGAGGCCGCCCATGATGGAGTACACGGTCACGACCACGGCCACGATGATGACTGCAACCTGGTAATCAATGCTCAGCATGGTGGACAGGATGACGGCGGAGGCGATGAACTGTCCGGCTGTAAGGCCCACCAGCGGAAGGAGCATGATGATGGCTGTGATGATGCCGCAGGATTTGCCGTAGCGCCTGCGGAAATATTCAGGAACCGTCTTAACGGTGGCGGCCCTGAACTTAGGGGCGATGAAGCTAAGTATGATGAATGCGATACCCATGGTGGTGATGTACCAGTGGGCGCTGAGTCCGAAGCCGGACATACCGTTCTGCACAACGCCCAGGGAGCTTCCGCCGCCTATTTCCGTGGCTGCCAGGGTTCCGGCCATGAGGAGCGGCCCGAGACGGCGTCCTGCCACCATGAAGTCAGTGTTGGTGGAAATCCTGGTGGATGAATACCATCCGATCCACAGCATGAAAAGCAGGTAGACGATTACAATGACTGTTACAATAATGTTTGTACCCATAAAATCCCTCCTGTAATAATTTTCTTACAATAAGTGTAACATAAACCCGTTGTGTGCTTAATGACCAGTTCTGCAGAAAATATACCAAATATGATATTTCCGCCAAAACTTGACTTATGAAGGGAATCACCATAAAATAGAAGGAAATGCACGGGGGATAGGAAGGACAGGCGCCAGGTCCATGGGCGGAGGGGGATAAAGGATGCTTAAGATTGCTGTCTGCGATGATACAAAGGAAGAATGTGCCCTGATAGTAGAGTATACGTCTGCTTTTTTCACGGAACAGGGCAGGGAAGTGCACATCGATATATATGGCAACGGGACCCAGCTGCTGGAATCCGGGACGCAGTATGACCTATATCTCCTGGATGTAATGATGCCCGGGATTACCGGCATTGAGACAGCTGCCCGCCTGGGAAACGGGTGCCGCGCAGTGGTTTTCATCACCTCGTCCCTGGAAGCGGCGGTGGATGGCTACAGTGTCAATGCGGCCGGATTCATCCTGAAACCCGTGGAGAGGAAGAGCTTTTGGGCCACCATGGAGCGGGTGGTAAAACAGCGCCTGGGAGAGGAGGATGCCTGTATATCCGTGGTCCATAACCGTGTGCCGCTTAAGCTTAAGCTGGAACGGATTGCATGGTTTGAGAACCGGCTTCACCGGGTCTTTGTAACCCTTACGGACGGGGAGGTCATTTCCATCCACCAGAAGCTGACCGAACTGCAGGAGGAACTGGGGGAATATCCGGGGTTCCTGCGCTGCCACCAGAGCTACCTGGTTAACCTGGAGCAGGTGGAACGGCTGGAGGACTCCTGCTTTCATATGAAGGACGGCCAGGTGATTCCCATATCCAGGAATTTTTATAAGCAGAGCAAAAATGCATATTACCACCACAGGCTGAAGTGAGGTTCCTATGAACGACAATGCATGTACGATTATCCTCAACCTGATTAACATGGCCGTGCGCATGATGCCCATCTTTGTATGTCTGGAGCCAAAACACAGGAATAGGGAAAACATCGCGGCCGTGTCCGCCTATCTGTGGGTCATCATGGTGTCACTGCAATCCCTGTTCCATATCAGCCCCCAGGTGTTTTTTGTATTTCACGGCATATTTTCCTGCCTGTTTTTTCTGGTGCTGCTTATCTTCTTTAAGGGCGGCCTGCTGGAAAAGGCATTCCTCTACATATCGGCCTGGCTCTTTGGGGTGCTGTCCACGTCCCTGAATGAATTTGCCGTCTGGCTGCTGCTTCACCGGGTCAGCCTGACCTATGGACAGATTTCAGTGGTGGTGTCCCTGGTCTCGGCGGCCGGATTCTGCCTGTTTGTGCGTTACTGGCTTAAGGATACGGTGCAGCGCCTTTTCGCGCAGCTCTCAAAACGTTCCTGTTCCCTGCTGCTTACGTATCCGTCCGTATCCCTGCTTATCCTGTCCATTGGCACCAACACCATATTTTCGCCCAGGTCCCTGGCGGCCAGGGGGACCTGGGACATCCTGTTCTTCCTTGCCCTTTGCGCCATGATCCTGGTGCTGTATGTGATGATTCTGGGAAATACCCTGGGAATCATGTGCCGCAGGAAGACGGAGGAGGAGCTGCAGTTTGCAAGGCAGCTTATCGGCAAGCAAAGGGAACACTATAACCAGACGCTGGACTATATTGAACAGGTCCGCATCATCAAACATGATTTCCGCCATCACATCCATGCATTGCAGAACATGGGCAGGGAGGAGCAGCAGAAGTACCTTAAGAACCTGAAGGAGGAGCTGGACCGCACCGCCGACATGGTATTCTGTCAGAACCAGGCTGTCAACGGCCTGCTTCAGGAATATGCAGCAAGGGCAAGGCAGGCCCGGATTGACTTTGAGGCCCGTATGGATCTGTCGGCCCATGTGCCGGTGGACGACCTGACACTCTGCATTGTCATTGGAAACCTTATGGAAAATGCATTTGAGGCATGCAGGCGCATTGAAACGGAACGGTTCGTCCGCATCCAGGCCAGATGGCTGGAGGACCACCTGATGATGATGGTGGAAAATTCCTATGACGGACAGATCAGGCAGAGCGGCGGTAAAATCCTTTCCAGCAAAAAGGACGGGGGCCTGGGAATCCTCAGCATACGCAGGATATTAAACCATCCGGGGGACGAATTCGACATGGATTATGACGGCGCCACATTTACTGCAATGGTTAAAATTGCAGACCGGATGATAAGATAGCTGACCACATGCCGGGATAAGGATAATGGCGGGGACTATGGCGGGATGGAAAAACAGATTGCATTTTCCTGATTACGAGTTATAATAAGGATTGTAAATAGACAACGGGGAGCTCACTTAAGCGGGCTGAGAGTAGGCTGTTCATGCCTAGACCCATTACCTGATTTGGATAATGCCAACGTAGGGACCATAGGGATTATATGCCGGCGGTGCACCTGTTTTGGTGTACCGCCGTTTTGGCGTACCTGCATGAGGCCGGTATCCGTTTCAGTTACTTTATGGCCCCGGCGGCAGATTGGGGGCACCACCTTCTGCCGCCTAAGAAAATTAATGCGAAAAGGAGAATGACTATGTACACAGCATTAACAATCGCAGGAAGTGATTCCAGCGGAGGCGCCGGCATCCAGGCAGATTTAAAGACCATGACAGCCCATGGGGTTTACGGCATGAGCGCGATTACGGCCCTTACTGCACAGAATACAACCGGCGTAACAGGAATAATGGAGGTATCACCTGAATTTCTGGGTGAACAGCTGGATGATATTTTTACAGATATCTTCCCGGATGCAGTAAAAATAGGAATGGTTTCCTCGGCAGGACTGATTGAAATGATTGCAGGAAAGCTGGCTTTCTATCAGGCCTCCCATATTGTGGTGGATCCGGTCATGGCAGCAACCAGCGGTTCCAGGCTCATTGACGGGGAAGCGGTGGCAGTGCTTAAAGACAGGCTGATTCCCATGGCGGACCTCCTGACACCCAATGTGCCGGAGGCGGAAATCCTGTCGGGGATGAAGATAAACTCCCCCGAAGATATGGAACAGGCAGCGCGTCTAATAGGGGACAGGTGCGGATGTGCCGTTCTGTGCAAGGGAGGCCATCAGCAGAATGATGCCAATGACCTGCTGTACATGGACGGGCAGGCTAAGTGGTTTTACGGCAAGCGGATTAACAATCCCAACACCCATGGAACCGGCTGCACCCTTTCCAGCGCCATTGCCTCTAACCTGGCAAAAGGGATGGCCATGGACCTGGCCGTGGAGCGGGCCAAGGCATATCTGTCCGGCGCCCTGGGTGCCATGCTTGACCTGGGAAAGGGAAGCGGTCCCATGAACCATGCCTTTGCCATCCAAGGCGAATATTAAGGAGGCGGGGAAATGAGAGGAAAAAAGACTTCTGTATTCAGCAACGGCTTAATCTGGTTTGGGGCCGGGGTGTCCATTGCAGAGATACTGACAGGTACATATCTTGCGCCGCTGGGATTTGGCAGGGGGCTGGCCGCCATCCTGCTGGGGCATGTGATTGGCTGCGCCCTTTTGTTCCTGGCCGGCCTGATTGGCGGATATACGGGAAAGAGCGCAATGGAAACCGTGAAAATGAGTTTTGGGGAACGGGGCAGCCTTCTGTTTGTCCTGCTTAATGTGCTTCAGCTGGTGGGGTGGACTTCCATCATGATATACGACGGCGCCCTTGCGGCAGGAGGCATCTATGGGGCTGGCCGGTGGGGCTGGTGCCTGGTCATCGGCGGCCTGATCCTGATATGGATCTTGATTGGGATCCAGAACCTGGGGAAAATCAACGTAATCGCCATGGGAGCGCTTTTCATCCTCACCCTTGTCCTGTGCCGTGTCATATTCACCGGCCATGGCGCGGCAGCAGGCATATCCGGCGGGGACATGAGCTTTGGAGCTGCCGTGGAACTGTCCGTGGCAATGCCCCTGTCCTGGTTCCCATTAATCAGCGATTATACCAGGGAGGCCGAAAAGCCCTTTGCCGCCACGGCTGCCAGCGCGGCTGTGTATGGCATCATAAGCATTTTCATGTACGTCATCGGTATGGGGGCAGCCATCCATACAGGGGAGTATGACATTTCCGTCATCATGGTAAAAGCGGGACTTGGCCTTACCGGACTTCTGATTGTGGTGCTGTCCACGGTAACCACCACATTCCTGGACGCATATTCAGCCGGGGTGTCCAGCGTATCCATTTCTTCCGGTATAAAGGAAAAATGGGCGGCAGTGGCAGTGACGGTGGTGGGTACTGGCGCGGCCGCCACATTTCCCATGGACAATATTACCGGCTTCCTCTATCTGATTGGTTCGGTATTCGCGCCCATGATAGCGATTCAGATAACAGACTATTTCCTGCTGGGGAAGGACCGCAGCAGGGATGCGTATTGTGTCAGTAACCTGCTTATATGGCTGGCCGGTTTCATCCTCTACCGGTTTTTGATGCAGGTGGATACACCGGTGGGGAACACATTGCCGGACATGGCGGCCACCATGGCGCTTACCTATGCGTGCCACAAGGTATGCTCAAAGGATACAGGAAACGTAAATGTGATGAAAATGTGATAATTCTATAAAGTCCTTTACGTGGATAAGGTTTGGATGTTACAATATGCTCTGGCAGTTCATGCTTAATACCAGGAACCCTTCACCGCAAGGTGTGTTGGAACGTTGTTTTCAAACACGCCCTGGCGCGGTGGCATAGGGTTCCAGATGAAAGAGGAGCAGTTATGATGAAAAAATGGATGTGTGTATGTGTGACAGCCATGCTGGCAGTTTCCGCGCTGGCCGGATGCAGCGGCAGGTCAGGCAGCAGCGATGCAGCGGCCCAGACCACAAAAGCAGGGATGGAAACCCGGACAGAGGCAGATACAAAGGCGGATACGAAGGCGGAAACAAAGGGGCAGGCGGGTACCGGGGAAACCTCGGACCCAGAAGGTCAGGCAGGGGACGGCTGGATTTCATCGGAAGACCTGCAGGCAGCAGCCGGGGAACATCATGTGAAGATTACGGTCAGGGATTATGGGACCATTTCCGTCACGCTGGACGGGGACAAGGCGCCGATTACGGTGGCGAATTACCTGAAGCTGGCAAAGGACGGCTTTTATGACGGCCTTACCTTCCACCGTATCATTGACGGCTTCATGATTCAGGGCGGCGACCCCCTGGGAACCGGATTGGGCGGTTCCGATGAGGAAATCAAGGGAGAGTTTGCCAGCAACGGCGTGGAGAACCCCTTATCCCACACAAGGGGCGCCATATCCATGGCCCGCTCACAGATAAAGGATAGCGCCAGTTCCCAGTTCTTTATTGTACATGAAGACAGTACGTTCCTGGACGGGGAATATGCATGCTTCGGATATGTGACAGAGGGCATGGAGGTGGTGGACGCAATCTGCCAGGCCACCAAGGTAGAGGATAACAACGGCACCGTGGCAAGGGAAAACCAGCCGGTTATTGAGAGTGTTGAAGTGATTGATTAAGAACAAGACAAAAGACGGGGATGGATTCCTGAATCATGACAGGATTCCATCCCCGCCTTTCCGTCCAGCCATGCAAATCCTACCCTATCATTAATTAATTCTTACATTTTCCATCAACAGGTTGAAATTATGTTAAAAGGTTGTTATGTTAAGAAGGCAGAATGCCTCATTGAGGTAATTCTGGAAAAAGAAGTAAGGATTGGTGCTTATTTTATGCAGAAATCAGAAAAAGGAAGAACCATTGGCAGGATGTTTGTGACAGCTCTGGCGGCAGCAGCCCTTGCAGCTGCATTTGCAGTGACATCCCTTGCAGACCAGGATGTTGATACATCCAGATTCGTACCCGGCACCAGGGTGAACGGTGTGGGGATTGGCGGACTCACCACAGATGAGGCAAAAACCAGGATAGAAGGTTTTTATGATGGCGAATATACATTAACCGTCCGCAAACGCGGAGGGGCAGAGGAATCAATCAAGGGTACGGACATCGGATACAAGGTAACGGTCCCCGAGGGGCTTCAGGCCATCCTGGATGCCCAGAACGAATCGGGCCGCAATTCAGGTCCGTCCGCGGACAACTCCCATACCATGGATATGACGGCGTCCTATAATCCGGAGGCCCTGATTGCAAGGATAAAGTCATTATTCCTTATAAGCGGTTCAGGTATCACGGTGACGGCGGATGCACGTATCTCTGCGTATGAGGAAGGGAAGCCGTTTACCATCATCCCTTCGGTGCAGGGCAATAATGTGGATGAGGCTAAGACCATAAGCGTGATTGAGGCAGCGGTAAAGGCGGGACAGGCATCCGTGGATGTGGACCAGGCCGGATGCTATTACCAGGTCAATGTACGGGAAGACAGCGAGGAACTGAAAGCCCTTTGCGATACCATGAACCGGTACAGGAACGCGACCATTAATTATGTGTTCGGGGATGTGAAGGAACCCCTCACAGGAGAGACCATCTGCAGCTGGATGACCGGAAGCCAGGGGACCGCGGTAATCCTGGACCAGGAAAAGGTGACTGCATTTGTGGCAGGCCTGGCAGGTAAGTATGATACGGCGGGAACCGCCAGGACATTCCATACAGCAGGAGGCCGGGACGTGGAGATTACCGGACCTTATGGATGGAAGCTGGATGTGGCGGGAGAGGTGGCTGCCCTTACCCAGCTGATCCAGGCAGGACTTGGGGAAGGGGAGCAGGACAGGGAACCGGTTTATGCTGCCACGGCTGCCAGCCGCAGTCTGCCTGACTGGGGGAACACATATGTGGAGATTGACCTGACCGGACAGCATGTGTATATGTTCCAGGAAGGGAACCTGGTGTGGGAAGCGCCCTGTGTCACCGGAAACATTGCCAAGAATTATAATACGCCAGCAGGAATCTACAGCCTGACCTATAAAGAGATGGACCGGATACTCAGGGGAGCCAAGAAAGCGGACGGCACCTATGAATATGAGAGCCATGTGGATTACTGGATGCCGTTTAACGGAGGAATCGGTCTCCATGACGCCAACTGGAGAAGCAAGTTCGGCGGCACCATCTACCAGACAAGCGGAAGCCACGGCTGCATCAACCTGCCTCCGGCCAAGGCAAAGGAACTTTATGGACTGGTTTATAAGGGGATGCCGGTACTCTGTTATGAGTAACGGCGGTATCCGGGGAAATTGTTAAAAATGTATGCTCTGCCCATTAAATCCTGATTATTTTCTACTTGCAAAATAAAGGCAAACAGAGTAAATTAATCAGATGAATTCATAGAAGCAGAGAGGATAAGATATGGCCAAGGGTGCAACAAAAGACATGACGGAAGGGCCGCCTTTAAAACTGATACTGGGATTTTTCATCCCCATGCTGTTCGGGCTTCTGTTCCAGCAGCTGTATAATATGGCTGACACCATTATCGTGGGGAAGTTCCTGGGGGTGAAGGCCCTGGCGGCGGTTGGCTCCACCGGTTCCATTAATTTTATGATCATTGGGTTCTGCCTGGGCGTATGCAGCGGGTTTGCCATACCTGTGGCCCAGAAGTTCGGGGAGAAGAACATGAAGGCCCTGAGGCGGTTCGTGGCAAACAGCGGATGGCTGGCAGCCATATTTGCAGTTGTGATGACTTTTGCCGTGTGCATTTTCTGCCGCGACATCCTGGTTCTGATGCAGACGCCGGAGGATATCATTGAGGGGGCTTACAGCTATATATTCGTGATTTTCCTGGGAATCCCCGCAACCTATCTGTACAACCTTTTATCCTGTACCATACGTTCCCTGGGGGACAGCACAACGCCCCTTATATTCCTTGTATTTTCATCGGTGGTCAATGTGCTGCTGGATCTGTTTACCATCCTGGTGCTGGACATGGGGGTGGCAGGAGCCGGCTGGGCCACCATAACAGCCCAGGCCGTGTCAGGTATCCTGTGCCTTATCTACATGCGCAGGAAGTTTACAATCCTTAAGATGGATGAGGAGGAGTGGAAGCCGGACCGCCATTATATGAAGATACTGTGCAACATGGGAATCCCCATGGGACTCCAGTACTCCATTACTGCAATCGGAAGCGTGATCCTGCAGACGTCTGTTAACTCCCTTGGTTCCATGGCAGTTGCGTCAGTGACGGCAGGCAGCAAGATTAGCATGTTTTTCTGCTGTCCCTTTGACGCCCTGGGTTCCACCATGGCAACCTACGGAGGCCAGAACGTGGGGGCCAGGAAGCTGGACCGTATTGATAAAGGCCTGAAAGCAGGAACGCTGATAGGCTGTATCTATGCAGTGGCTGCATTTGCAGTACTCTTATTCATGGGCCAATGGGTTGCCCTGATGTTTGTGGACCCGGGCGAAACGGAAATACTTAAGAACACACAGTTGTTCCTGATTGCCAACAGCCTGTTCTTCATTCCGCTTCTGGGGGTCAATGTGGTGCGGTTCATGATACAGGGCCTTGGGTATCCAAGGCTGGCAATCCTGGCAGGTGTCTGCGAGATGGCGGCCCGTTCCTTTGTGGGCTTCTGCCTGGTACCCCTGTTTGGTTACCTGGCGGTCTGTATTGCCAACCCGGTGGCGTGGATTGCGGCTGACCTGTTCCTGATACCGGCTTACCGGTACGTGATGAAGAGTCTGGGCAGGATGTTCTATGGAAAGGCAAATGCATAAAGGATTAAGAATCATAAAAGCTGCGGCATACAATGTCCGCAGCTTTTATGATTCTTATGAATATGATGTTTACAGTGGGATTACAGTCTCAGGACTGCGTTCCCATGGCATGACCGGCTGGAGCTTAAAATCCACACACAGGTCCTTTCGGTTGTATTGCTTTCGGAAATTAGAGGTTATCCGTTTTAACACCATCTCACCCTTCTCGGCAGTGACGGTTGGAAGCAGGACAATGTACTGGCTGATGCTGTAACGGGTGTACACATCGCTGCAGCGGAGGGAATTGCGTATGGCGTTGTTGAGATGCTCCATGGCCTTATTGAGTATGGCAAGCTTGGGGACATGTCCGTCCAGGTCGCTGACAGTAAGAAGGCAGAGGTAGATGGAATCCCCTGTCCGTTCTATGGCCCTTCGTTCCAGCTGGAACAAATCATGGAACACCGGATACTCACAGTAAAACGCCCCGCCTGAAGCCTCTTCCCGCAGCGTCTCCTGGATGGAATCCAGGTTGGTGTTGATGCCCTGCTCCTTGCTTCGGATTGTTTTATATAAATTCTTAAAATGGTCCGACGGGGAGATGGAGAATTCATTGTAGAATAAATCCATGGTATGGTTGTATTCTTCAATGGCCTGGCTGGTATGCCCGTCCTTGTACAGGGAATATACCAGATAGTAGTGGAATTCCTCATCAAATGGTTCGATTCCCACTGCGGACTGGCAGATGGAGGTAATCTGTGAAAAATCTTCCCGCTCCAGCAGCAGATCCACTGTTTTATACACCAGCTTCTGATAAAGGGAGTGATAGTACGTGCTGATCGGGATGACCCAGGATTCATATTCTGACTTTGGAAGGAAATCACCTTTGTAAATGGACAGGCCCTCAAGACAGAGCTTAAGGATGTCATCCCCGCCATGGGGCTGGTTGATTGCCCGGGTACAGATGGACTCAAATTCATCAATGTCCAGAACCGTAGGATATTCCTGGGTCCAGGCATAGGAACCCCTTTGCTGCACCAGCAGTTTCTGGGGCGGAAGCCCCAGGGGTTCAAGGAGCTTACGGGAACGGAACATCAGGGTCTTTAATGCGCCGCCGGGATTGACTCCCGGGTCATCTGACCATATTATATTGATCAGTTCATTGGGACTGATATCTTTTTTTTGGAACACAACAAGATACTCTAAAAGGCACCAGGGCTTCTTAGACTGATTGCTGTTGTCGGTTATCTCTTTATCACCAACCTTTATTGAGAAACCGCCCAGGGTATTGACATGGATGGTGGGCTTTTCTTCTGAAGCTGATGTTATCATGGCGCTTCTCCTTTGCATTACGGAATACTACACTTTAGTATACTAATCAATAATGGAAATGTCCAGGAAAAAAATCAAAAAAAGTTTCATGAAAAGGAAGTTTTGTAACCGGAATGTAACCGGCTGCTGTTATACTGTTATCAGGATAAATGGGACATTTTCTATTATTTTACAGAAAAGTAGGTGAATATATGTCTGTTTCGCGAACAGGGGCACTGCAGGAGTCATACAAATATTATACCATAAGCATAGACGGTTTTGACGGACGCCTGTTGAGGGGACAGGTTTATCATAGCAGCCTGGACCACGGACTGCAGTTTCGGAGTCTCTCTGAGATGGCATTCATATTGGAAGGGATGTTTGAACGGCTTCACTACCCGATGAAAAGTGTGGACCAGAGGAACTTCCATAAAAAGTACATGCCTGGGAAAAGCAGGGACATTTCTGACAGTCAGGACGTGGAAGAAAAAAAGACAGAGGGAAGTCTGGGGGAATTCAGGCTTCATGTAAAGTACCGGTTCCACGCAACATGGCAGGGCGATATAAAGAATTTAAAGGACGGGAAGATTTTTCCCTTTTTAAGTTTCCTGGAACTGATGGAGTATTTTAACAGGACACTTGGGGGCGATGGAGGGGAGGCACCCTTTGGCCTTGGTAAGAAGATGTGTGAAGTGATTGTACGCAATTATGAGGACTTTGCCATGAGCGGGGATGTATCCCATCCGGCAGTGGATAAAAGGATGGATTTCTGCAATGAGTTTGATTTAAGGGAAGAAATCGGCTATATGCTGAATCCCCTGCCTGTGGGGGCGGAGGAGGAGAAACTGATCGTACCAAGGACCGTAACGGTCAGCGCAGGTAATTTTGGTCCCGCCACATTTGTGGTCCGCATACTTTTCAGGCGGAATGCCACCTGGCAGGGAACCATATGCTGGAAGGAAAAACGTTGTCAGGTAAGCTTCCGCAGCTTTCTGGAGATGCTTCTGCTGATGCAGGACGCGGCGCTTTGCAGCGAGGCATGGGATGAGGAACCGGAAGGGACGGCAGCCGTATTGGCGTGATACGTGACAGAATCAGAACTGGAAAGGAAAGACAGGCATAGATGGAGCAGAACAAGGGCAGAAGCAGGGCACGCAGGATTGTCATTATCCTGTTGGCCGCAGTCATGCTGATCAGCGGAGGTTTAAGCCTTCACAGCTATCTGGAGGATAAACGGGCACAGGAGGAGTATGAGCGTCTGGCGGAGCTTGCCAGGGAGACAACCGCGCCTGTGGAGACGGAGACGCCCCCGGCGCCTGTGGAGACAGAGCCTGAGAAGCCGTATGTTTCCCCCATCCATTTTGAGGAATTGATGGAGGAGAATCCGGATACCGTGGGCTGGATAAAGGTACCGGACACCAATATTGATTATCCCATTGTCCAGGGAACGGACAATGATTTTTATCTGAACCATGATTTTTATGGAAAAGAGAGCGTGGGCGGGTCCATTTACCTGGATTTTGAAAGCCAGGGGGATTTTGTGGGCCGCAACAACATCCTGTACGGGCACAATATGAAAAACGGCAGCATGTTCAAAGATGTGATATATTATAAGGATGAGAAGTATTTTAAGGAACACCAGTATTTCAGCATCTACACGCCGGACCGTGAGATTAAGCTTAAGGCAGTTGCCTGCTATTACGGGGAGGCAGAGCCCATTGTACGCAAGACGCGGTTTAAATCCCAGGAATCCTTTGACGCATTTGTACATGAGATGGTTAAGCCATGTTCATTTGCAGAGGATGTTACATATCCGGCAAGGACATTGTATACCCTGGTTACCTGCAGCTACGAGATAAACGATGCCAGGACCTTCCTGTTTGCAGTGGAGGTGGATGAGGACGGCAATGAGATCGGGCCGGATGAGGATTTCCTCCAAAAGATGGATGATTTAATGAAGGAAAAGGCCCAGGCCGCTGCCGCAGGGACAAAAGGGGACCAGGGGCAGGAAAACTGACTTTTTAGCAGCCACAAATCCAAATTGGTGGATTAGTGGCTGTTTTTACAAATATTTATACTGCTTTTACGCATAAAAAAGCATAAATAGGTATTGGAAATCAGGACGAGTTATGCTATACTTAGCACGTTAGGCACATTTATATTAAGAAATGAAAGTGTGCGAGGGATAATAGGGCAAGGTTAAACTGTTTAGGAAATTGCCGGTCATCAGATGACATTGGAGTCATACCTGTGTGGATGGGTGTGGCTTTTTTCTTAAACAGCCATACCGGCATAGTTTCAATCAAAGAGGAGAGATTATTATGAAAATGAATGCAAAGAAAGTATTAGGCATGGTTCTGGCAGGCGTCCTGGCCGCAGGTTCCCTGACAGCATGCGGCGGAAGCAGTACCGCAGACACCACCGCGGCAGCAACCGAGGCCCAGGGTGATAAAGCGGCGTCAACCGCGGCATCCGGTGAAAGTGAGGCTGCCGGCGCAGCAGAAGCATCCGGGGAGAAAAAGACCTTAAGGGTTGCCATGGAGTGCGCCTATGCACCATATAACTGGACACAGCCCGATGACGCCAACGGCGCCGTACCCATTGCTGACAGCAATGAGTTCGCATACGGATATGATGTCATGATGGCAAAGAAAATCTGTGAGGAACTGGGATATGACCTGGAAATCGTACGTCTGGACTGGGATTCCCTGATTCCGGCCGTAACAACCGGCAAGGTTGACTGTGTCATCGCAGGACAGTCCATCACATCCGAGCGTCTTCAGGCAGTTGATTTTACTGAGCCGTATTACTATGCAACCATTGTTACCCTGGTGAAGGAAGGCAGCAAGTATGCGGATGCAAAGAGCGTTGCCGACCTGGCTGGCGCAACCTGTACTTCCCAGCAGAGCACTATCTGGTACAATACCTGCCTGCCCCAGATTGAGGGAGCCAATATACTGGCAGCAACTGCAAGCGCACCGGACATGCTGATGTCCCTGAACGCCGACAAATGCGACCTGGTTGTAACGGACCAGCCAACCGGCAAGGGCGCCCTGGTTGCATACCCCAACTTTAAGATGCTTGAGTTTGGCGGCGGCGCAGATGATTTCCAGGTAACAGAGGAAGATATCAACATCGGTATTTCCTTAAAGAAGGGTAATACTGAGTTACAGGAAGCAATCAACAGCGTACTTTCCAAGATGACAAAGGATGACTTCTCCAGCATGATGGATGAGGCGATTTCTGTACAGCCATTAGCGAATTAATCAGCAAAGTACGCAAAGACAGTAAGGAGAAAGGATATGCCTACAGACTTTTTCGGCCGTGTAATGGTCGTATTCAACAAATATGGTATGTCAATGCTGCAGGGCGCCGGCGTCAGCATGAGGATTGCCCTGGTCGGCACATTGGTGGGCTGTATCATCGGTTTTGCCGTTGGTATTGTGCAGACCATACCCTGCGGAAAGGGGGACAATCCGGTCAAGAGGGTATTGCTTTGGATTGTAAAGCTGATTCTCAACGCCTATGTGGAATTTTTCCGCGGGACGCCCATGATGGCCCAGGCCATGTTCATCTACTTCGGGCTTCTGCCGCTGTTAGGCATTGATATGTCCATGTGGGGGGCTGCGTATTTCATCCTCTCCATCAATACGGGCGCATATATGGCGGAAACGGTCAGGGGCGGAATCCTTTCCATTGACCTGGGACAGACCGAGGGGGCCAAGTCCATCGGAATGACCCATGTGCAGACCATGATTTATGTAATCCTGCCTCAGGCCCTGCGCAATATCATGCCCCAGATCGGCAATAACCTGATTATTAATATCAAGGACAGCTGCGTGCTTTCCGTCATTGGCGTCACGGAGCTGCTTTACAAGACAAAGGCTGCTGCAGGTGCTCTTTATATGAACTTTGAGACCTATACCATCACGATGATCATGTACTTCATCATGACATTTACCTGTTCCAGGATTCTTCGCTGGTGGGAGGACCGGATGGACGGGGCGGACAACTTCGACCTGGCCACCACGGATACCCTGGCATATACCAGCGGCATGTACCGTTTTCCGGATGATAAGGCCAAGAATAAGGAGGATGCAAGATGAAGGGTGATAATATCTTAGAAATCCGTCATTTGAGCAAGACCTTTGGCACCAACCTGGTTCTTAAGGATATTGATTTTTCTGTCAGCAGCGGGGATGTTACCTGTATCATCGGCGCGTCCGGTTCCGGAAAGTCCACGCTCCTGCGGTGCCTGAACCTGCTGGAGACACCTACCACGGGAGAGATTGCCTACCATGGCACCAACATTGCGGACAAAAAGGTGAATGCGCCCCAGTACCGCTCCAAGGTGGGCATGGTTTTCCAGAACTTTAACCTGTTTAACAACATGACAGTACTTGAGAATTGTATCATAGGGCAGACCAAGGTCCTGAAAAAGAACAAATCAGAAGCCCAGAAGAACGCCATGTATTATCTGGAAAAGGTGGGGATGGCGCCCTACATCAATGCAAAGCCAAGACAGCTTTCCGGCGGGCAGAAGCAGAGGGTAGCCATTGCAAGGGCCCTTGCAATGGAGCCGGAGGTACTTCTCTTTGACGAGCCGACCTCGGCGCTGGATCCCCAGATGGTGGGGGAGGTCCTGGAGGTCATGCGCAAGCTGGCAGGAGAAGGCCTGACCATGATTATCGTAACCCATGAGATGGCTTTTGCCAGGGATGTATCCAGCCATGTGGTATTCATGGCCGGGGGTGTCATCGTGGAAGAAGGAGCGCCGGAACAGATATTCGGAGCGCCTAAGGACAGGCAGACCCAGGAATTCCTGAGCCGGTTTATGCATGGCTGATATACGGGCCGAATCAATCATTTATAAAATAAGGGGAAAAGTACCTAAGCCTGCTGTTATTCTGGCAAGGGTGCTCTTCCCCGTTTTGCATACTATCCCTTACGGACGGATGTACCTGGGATTTATCCTTCCATATCCCCCTCATCCTTTACCGCCATTGTTATATAGGGATAAAGATCCTCATATGCTTCCTGCTCTGCCTCGTCCTGGGGCAAAGAGGGAATCAGGCCGGTGCAGTCCATAGTGGAACAGGCCTGGATGTTGATATCAAAGGGGTCTTTTTCCGGTGATTTGTTTTCTGGGTCATTCATGGCATTACCTCCGCTTTGTGTTTATGGATAGTTTGTGCAGCGGCAGTAAGGTTATACTGGGAAATATATGATTGGGATAGTTATAATTAGGAGATTGTTTGGAAACGGAGGGGATGGAAATGGAGATGCTGGAGACAGAACGGCTGGAGCTGGTGCCATTGCGTGCGGAGCTTCTCAGGATGTGGACAGAGGATATCCCAGGACTTGAGAAGAGGCTTGGTTGCAGTTATAAGGCAGAACCTATGGAAGGGATGTTCCTGCATATTGTAGAAGAACAGCTGAAGATAACGGAATGTAATCCAATGGATTATTGCTGGCACAGTTTTTGGCTGTTAATACGCAAAAGTGACAGGGTTGTTGTGGGGTCCGCTGATTTTAAGGGGACGCCGGATGAAAACGGTGAGGTCGAAATCGGTTATGGGCTGGGAAATGAGTTTGAGCATAAAGGATATATGACGGAAGCAGTAAAAGCCATGTGCGGCTGGGCTTTTAGCCAGGAGGGTGTCAGGCGGGTAACCGCAGAAACGGATAAACAGGGCACTGCTTCCCAGCGTGTGCTTATACGCTGTGGATTTGTCAGATACAGACAGGAGGAAACCCTTTGGTGGAAATGCCTGCCTGGTGTGTATGGCATGGAATAAGGGGAATGGACAGGCAGCCGGTGTGAATTGGCTGCCTGTCCGCTGTTTTGGCCTGTCTATCCGTTTATCGAATCATGCATATATCAATCCATGCATTTATCGGATCATGCGTTCAGCGCGGCTTCTATGAACCCCCTGAACAGCGGATGGGGACGGTTGGGCCTGGATTTGAGCTCGGGGTGGGCCTGGGTGGCAATGAACCATGGATGGGAAGGGATTTCCACCATTTCCACGATGCGTCCGTCCGGTGAAAGGCCGGACAGCTTCATGCCGTTCTTGGTGAGCAGGCCGCGGTAATCATTGTTTACCTCATAACGGTGCCTGTGGCGTTCGTGGATGGTTTCTTCCTGGTAAAGTCCATATGCCATGGAGGATCTGTCCAGGACGCATGGGTAGGAACCAAGCCTTAAGGTGCCGCCGATGTCCTCAACGCCATCCTGTTCCGGCATCAGGTGTATGACCGGATGGGTGGTGGACGGATCCAGTTCAACACTGTGTGCGTCCCTGAGGCCAATCACATTGCGGCTAAACTCCACAATGGAGAGCTGCATGCCAAGGCAGAGTCCCAGGAATGGAATACCGTGTTCGCGGGCATACTGGATGGCGTATATCTTGCCGTCAATGCCCCGGTCACCAAATCCGCCAGGCACCAGGATTCCTTTTACATCATGAAAGACCTGGGGGGCGTTGGCCTCCGTGACATGCTCTGAGTCTACCCACTTGATATTGACCTTTGCATGATTGGCAACGCCGCCGTGCTTTAAGGCCTCAACCACGGAAATATAAGCATCATGCAGCTGGATGTATTTACCTACCAGGGCAACGGTTACTTCTGTTACCGGGTGTTTCCATGCGTCAATCATATCCTGCCATCCTGCCAGGTCGGGTTCTGGGCACGGCAGATCCAGGCATTCGCATGCTGACTGGGCAAGGTGTTCTTTTTCCATGACAAGGGGAACTTCATAAAGCACGTCCACATCCAGATTCTGGAGAACGTGGTGAGGGGGAACGTTGCAGAACAGGGCAATCTTGTCTTTGATGCCCTTGTCCAGAGGTTTTTCAGAGCGGCAGACAAGGATATCGGGCTGGATGCCCATTCCCTGAAGATCCTTGACGCTGGCCTGGGTCGGCTTTGTCTTAAGCTCCTCAGAAGCTTTCAGGTAAGGTATCAGGGTCACATGGATGATGCAGGTATTGCCGGGACCTGCTTCATGCTGGAACTGGCGGATGGCTTCAAGGAAAGGCTGGCTCTCAATGTCGCCCACGGTACCGCCAACCTCAATGATGGCAATTTCTGTTTCTGTCTCAGAATAGTTGCGGTGGAAGCGGCTTTTGATTTCGTTGGTAATATGGGGGATTACCTGAACGGTGCCGCCGCCGAAGTCTCCGCGGCGCTCTTTGTGGAGAACGGTCCAGTAGACCTTTCCTGTGGTCACATTGGAATTCCTGGTAAGGCTTTCATCGATAAAGCGCTCGTAGTGGCCAAGGTCCAGGTCTGTTTCGGCGCCGTCATCAGTCACAAACACTTCTCCGTGCTGGACCGGGTTCATGGTGCCGGGGTCAATGTTGATGTAGGGGTCGAACTTCTGCATGGTTACCTTGTAGCCTCTGGCTTTTAACAGGCGGCCCAGGGATGCGGCTGTAATGCCTTTTCCCAGACCGGAGACAACGCCGCCGGTAACAAATACGTACTTGACTGGCATGGTGGGGATACCTCCTTTTTGATTTGTGTGACGTCTATGATGATAGTATCAAAAAAATAACTGATACATTATACATCGGCATGAAAAATAAATCTAGGAGATTTTGTGAAAATTTAAGAAAATTAATTGTTCTTTCCTTGATTTATGGGGAGACTGACACTATAATGGTAGAGAATGGGTTTTTGTTGGTAAATGATAGATGGGCCCATTCAGAGGGAGAATCTGTACGATATGGATAATAAAAACAAACAAGATCCGAATATGAAGAGCAACTGGCAGACCATCACCATGCTGCTGATTGCTGCACTGCTTACATTTGGACTGGTGAGCTGGATGAACTCCTACCTGAATTCCAAGAAACGCCAGGAACTGTCCTACAATGAATTTGTCAAAATGGTGGACGGCGGCGAAGTGGAATCCATCAAGATAGGCGGCACCGAGATTACAGTTGTACCAAAGAAGGACAATGCTAAGTATTCCCAGGATTTGGATTACTATGTGGTGAAGGTGCCGGGGGATTATAAGTTCGTGGACCGTTTCCTGGAAAATAATGTGGAGACACATCAGGAAAACAAGGATGCCAATACCCTTTTGCTGGTACTCCTTAATTATGCGGTTCCATTCCTGTTCCTGCTGTTCCTCATGAATTTTACCATGAAGCGGATGGGCGGCGGCGGAATCATGGGCGTGGGCAAGAGCAACGCCAAGATGTATGTGCAAAAGGAGACCGGGGTCACTTTCAAGGATGTGGCCGGGGAGGACGAGGCCAAGGAATCCCTGACCGAGATTGTGGATTTTCTGCACAATCCCGGCAAATATACCAAGATAGGCGCAAAGCTTCCCAAGGGAGCCCTGCTTGTGGGACCTCCGGGAACCGGTAAGACCCTGCTTGCAAAGGCAGTGGCAGGCGAGGCCCATGTGCCCTTCTATTCCCTGTCCGGTTCTGACTTCGTGGAAATGTTCGTGGGTGTCGGCGCGTCCCGTGTCCGCGACCTGTTTAAGAATGCAACGGAGAATGCGCCCTGTATTATTTTCATTGATGAGATTGATGCCATTGGCCGCAGCCGTGACAGCCGTATGGGCGGTAATGACGAGCGTGAGCAGACGCTGAACCAGCTTCTTTCCGAGATGGATGGTTTTGATTCCACCAAGGGACTGCTGGTGCTTGGCGCGACCAACCGTCCGGAAATCCTGGACCCGGCCCTGCTGCGTCCCGGACGTTTTGACAGGCGTGTCATTGTGGATAAACCCGACCTGAATGGACGTATCAACATCCTTAAGGTGCATTCCAAGGATGTGCTTCTGGATGAGAGCGTGGATTTTAAGGATATTGCCCTGGCCACCTCAGGCGCAGTGGGCGCCGATCTGGCCAACATGATGAATGAGGCTGCCATCAATGCGGTTAAGCATGGCCGCAGCGCGGTTTCGCAGAAGGACCTGTTTGAGGCTGTGGAGGTTGTGCTGGTAGGTAAGGAGAAGAAGGACAGGATTATGAGCAAGGAGGAACGCCGCATCGTATCTTACCATGAGGTGGGCCACGCCCTTGTCAGCGCCCTTCAGAAACACTCAGAGCCGGTACAGAAGATTACCATCGTGCCAAGGACCATGGGCGCTTTGGGTTATGTGATGAACGTGCCTGAGGAAGAGAAGTACCTGAATACCAAGAAGGAACTCCAGGCAAGGCTGGTGGAACTGATGGCCGGACGCGCTGCTGAGGAGATTGTGTTTGAAACAGTCACCACCGGGGCTGCCAATGATATCCAGCAGGCCACTAATCTGGCCAGGGCCATGGTTACCCAATACGGCATGTCCGAGAAGTTCGGCCTTATGGGCCTGGAGTCACAGGAAAACCAGTACCTGACCGGACGCAATGTTTTGAACTGCGGTGATGCCACGGCGGCGGAGATTGACAAGGAAGTCATGAAGATACTTAAGGATTCCTATCATGAGGCAATCAGCCTGCTGAGCGACAATAAGGATGCCATGGACCAGATTGCGGCATTCCTGATTGAGAAGGAAACCATTACGGGTAAGGAATTCATGCAGATTTTCCGCAAGGTGAAGGGAATACCGGAGCCTGAGGAAAAGGCGGAGGATAAGGCAGAAGAGAAGCCCGGGGCCAAGCCCGGGGATACGGCAGCGAACCAGCCGGGGTACAGGGCGGAAGAAGATACCGGGGCCAAGCCGGAGGGTACGGCAGCGAACCAGCCGGGGTACAGGGCGGAAGAAAGCACCGGGGCCGGGCCGGAAGATAAGGCGGGAGAATCGGCCGGGGACAGACAGGATGCCGGTAGTGTCTCAGACAGCAATACATCTGGCCGGTATACTGCGTCTGATGATACCAGGGAAACCCACTGGAATCATCCGGGAGACGGATTTAGGAGCTGACATGCCTCACTGGCCATGATGGCGTATCAGACAGAAAAAGGATAGCATACAGATTTTGTATGGATGATATGGACCCCCGGGCATTGCTGATGTCCGGGGGTTTTGAATGCAGGTCCGGACACGGATGGAAATGCTGGTCTGAATGTATTGTTTTTTTATGGTGGATCCGTCGCCTTTAATCCGTTGCTTTTCTCTGCTATAATAAGACAAAGGAAACTGCATGCCGCAGTGCCAAATGAAACGTATCCGGAGGAACAGGTTATGGGACATATGTCATTCCGCTTAAAGCTTACGCTGGTTTTCATCGTGACGGTCATGATTGAAGGCACCCTGATTGGAGGATTTTCCTATTACCACAGCAGGGGTATTGTTGTGAGGAATAAGAAACAGGAGATGTCGGATACCATCAACCGCATTGATATTAACATCAATGTGAAGGTGCGCTATATCATGGAGGTATTGGACAGCGCTGCGGACAGTGAACTGGTGCGGGGAGCCTGCCTGTCGGGATGGGACCAGGGGGAGAGGAGCATCCGCAGGACCTATCTGGATGATTATTGCGCCAGCCTTATTAAATCCATTGGCGAGCAGATGGACATTTCCATTATCAGCCGGTCAGGGATTTTATATACCACAGGGGATGCCGGTACCGCGGGGCTTAAGGACATTTCGGGGGAAATGCTGGCCGCGTATTATGATGCGGTGGGGGACAGGCACAATAAGGCTGTGTGGGCTGGAATCATGCCGGCCCTGATTGCAGGACCGGAACAGGAGCGCCAGGTGGTGACGGTGGCCAGGGCCATTATGGATCAGCGACAGGACCGGGTGCTTGGCATTATGGTCATTGAACTGGACCCGGATATGTTCAGCAACCTTCTGCTGGGCAACCAGGGCCTGTTTCAGTACCAGTACCTCTTTATCGTGGACCAGAAGGGAGAAGTCATATGCAGCAATCCCAAGGTGGATAAGGGATGGCAGGAGGAGATTGACGACAGGTTTGAGCGGGGGATCCGACGTTTTGATCTGGAGTGGAGGGGGAAGGAATATTATGTCTGCGGTCAGTACAACGGGGTCACTGGATGGAAGTCCTATTCCGCAATCCCGGCAGAAGGGCTGTTTCCCCAGGCCAAGGATTTAAGCAGCGCAATCTGGCTGGTGGTGATGATGTGCACCATTGGAATCGCGGGGATAATCGCGGTGCTGGTCTATGCCATGGCAAGGCCCATTAAGCGCCTCTCAGGGGCCATGAGCCAGGTGCAGGAAGGGGATTTTACGGTGCGCGTGCCAAACAGGAGGAAGGATGAGATTGGTGAACTGACTGATTCCTTCAACTACATGGTGGACAAGATCAATACCCTGATACGCCAGGTCTACCAGGAGAAGATTGCCCAGAAGAATGCGGAGGTGCAGGCGCTCCAGGCGCAGATTAACCCCCATTTCCTTTACAATACCCTGGATTCGGTGAACTGGATGCTGATTGACAGGGAAGAGTATGATATCAGCGACATCATCATTTCCCTGGGCAGCCTGATGCGCTACTGCATTGAGGACGAGAACGCCTTTGTGCCACTGGACAGGGAAGTGGAGTATGTGATAAGCTATTTGAAAATACAGAAAAACCGTCTGGAGGACAAGCTGGAGTACCAGGTGCAGGTGGATAATGCGCTGCGTGAAGAAAAGGTACCTAAGCTGATACTGCAGCCCATGGTGGAAAATGCAATCACCCACGGCATAGAGCCGCGCAGGCAGAAGGGAAAGGTCAGTATCCTCATAAGGGATGCTGGGGAAGAGATACTGGTTACGGTGGAAGATGACGGGATAGGGATGACGCCGGAACAGCTGAACCACCTGAAGGAGGAACTGCCAGACCTGGAGAAGGAGGGGCACACCGGAATCGGCCTTCGGAATGTGGACAGGCGCATCCGGCTTCACTATGGGGAGCAGTACCGCATCCGGATTGAAAGTGTGTATGGAGAAGGGACATCCATACATCTGAGGATACCAAAAGAAGCATTCAGCCATGTATTGGGAGATGGGAGGAACAGCGGAACGTGAAATTGATGATTGTGGATGATGAGCCGAAAATCAGGAACGGTCTTTTAAAACTGCTGGGGGCCAGGGAAGGATGGCAGGTTACAGGCGTGTTTGAGGACGCCCTTTCGGCCCTGACCGCACTCTATGATGATGAGGCGGATGTGATTGTGACAGACATCAAGATGCCGGAGGTGTCCGGCCTGGAGCTGATCCGGCAGATAAGGGAGAGGAACCAGGACATACATATCGTGATACTGAGCGGGCACAGTAATTTTGCATATGCCCAGAAGGCCATTGAACTGGGAGTGACCAGGTATCTGTTAAAACCCACCAATCCAAGGGAACTGATTGCGGTGCTGGAGGGCATTGAGAAAGAGCTGAACCAGGGCAGGGAGGCTGCCATGGACGGGAAACAGCTGTCCCGGGAGGCTGAGGCCGGTCCTGCTGCTGATGGGGACGGGGTGGGAAACCTTCTGGTGCAGAAGGCAATCCAATACGTGGAGGTACATTACGGCGGAAGGATAACACTGAAGGACATGTCGGAAGAACTGCATCTTTCCCCTAATTATTTATGCGAGCTTTTTAAACGCCATACGGGCAAGAACCTGATGGAGTATGTGACTGAGTACAGGATGATGAAGGCCAGGACCTATCTGAACCATGTGGAGTATAAAGTATCGGATGTGGCTGAGATGGTGGGGTACAAGGAGGCCAAGTATTTCAGCAGCACATTTAAAAAAATATATGGGATGACCCCGTTGGAATACCGTAATAAGAGATAAAAGAATTTTGTGAAATTGTGTAAAAGGCTGGAAAAATGACGAAAAATCATATCCAGCCTTTCTTTTATTGAGCAATACTAACAAAATCCGTAATATTTTGGAGTAAATAGTAATCTCACAGAATTGTGGGACACATGGGGCGTTGATATACTATTGTTATAAGAAAACCGTACACGTAATACCATTGACAGACAAGTAAAAAGGAGGATTGTAATTATGAAGAAAAGATTAGGCGCATTATTATTGGCAGCATCCATGGTGGTAAGTACAGTGGCGCTGGGCGGCTGCAGCTCCGGCAAACCAGCTGAGACAAAAGCAGCCACTGAGGCAGCTGCGCCTGCAGGGGATGGCAAGGAAGCTGACACTAAGGCGGCTGAGGCGGCTGCGCCTGCCCAGGGCGGCAAAAATGCGGCAGATTATAAGATTGTGCTGATTCTTCCGGGACCAATCAATGACCAGAGCTGGAACGCTACCAACTATGCGGGCCTGGTTGCATGTAATGAGACATTGGGCACCAAAATGGAATATGTTGAGAATGTTCAGGCGTCTGACTATGAATCCACATTCCGGGAATATGCGGAGCGGGGATATGACCTGATCATGGCTGCCGGTTCCCAGTTTGACGAGGCGGTTGCGGCCGTGGCCCCCAATTACCCGGATACCACGTTCTGTGCTGTTAACGGCTCCAAGTGCGACGGGGACAATGTGGCTCCTATTTTCCCAAAGGAATATGAAGCCAGCTATGTGGCGTCCATTATCGCAGGATATGTGACAGAGAACGGCAACTTCGCAACCATCGGAGGATTCCCCAACGAGCCAATGGAACATCTGATGGATGTGTATGAGAAAAATGCGGTTAAGATTGCGGAGGAGAGAGGTATCTCAGGCGCAAAGGCAACAAGGGCTTACGCCAACACATGGGATGATGTGGCCCTGGGCAAACAGATGGCTGAGCAGATGATTGACAATGGGGCGGACACACTGTTTGTATACGCCAATGAAGTCGGCCTGGGATGTATTGAGGCGGCCAAGGCAAAGGGAGCCAAGTTCATCGGCTTTTCCAGCGACCAGACGACCATTGACCCTGACACGGTTGTGGCTTCTGTAAACTTTGATTTCAAGAACTTCTATATATGGGCAATCGGCCAGTATATGGAAGGAAAGCTTTCAGGCAACATGGTCCATGAAGCAGGCATTAATGAAGACATCTTTGTACCTGTATACACAGACAATATCTCCGATGAGATAAAGGCCGCGGTTGACCAGGGCTTGAAGGATTTCAAGGATGGAAAAGTAGATTTGCAGGCAATGTTTGAAAAATAATTTGGTAGACATGAAGGGGCTGCTGCAGGGATGGTTTTGGATGCAGCAGCCTTTCTAGCGCAGCCAATGGATTAAAGGAGGATGACGCTTGTGGATACACCGTTTTTTGAGTTGAGGAATGTATCAAAATATTTTGCCAGGGTAGTGGCCAACAAAGACATTTCCTTCTCCATACAAAGGGGGGAGGTACTGGCCCTGTTAGGGGAAAACGGGGCGGGAAAAAGCACGGTCATGAAGATTCTGTACGGCCTTTATAAGGCAGATGAAGGACAGATATTCATGGATGGAAAGGAACAGAAGATAGGTTCCCCAAAGGATGCCATGGCCCTGGGCATTTCCATGATCCAGCAGCATTTTTCCCTGGTAAATGCGCATACGGTGACGGAAAATATCATCCTGGGCAATGTGCGCGGCGTCATTGATTACGACAGATGTAAGAAGGAAGTGGAGGAGCTGGCAGGGCAGTATGGATTTGATATCCCTGTGGATGCAAAGATTGCGGACCTGGCGGTTGGCGTGCAGCAGAAGGTGGAGATATTGAAGGCACTTTATCTGAAAACCAGCCTTCTTATCATGGATGAGCCCACCGCTGTCCTTACGCCCCAGGAATCGGAAACCCTGATGCAGTTTGTAAAGGAATACACGGCAAAGGGCAATTCCGTGATTTTCATCACCCATAAGATGAAGGAAGTCATGGAAGTGGCGGACCGGATTATTGTAATGAGGAACGGAAGGCTTACAGGGAATCTGACGGCCAAAGAGACCAATGAGGTGGAACTGGCAAGGCTTATGATGGGCAAGGAAATGGTAGCCGCAAAGCGGGATGAGGAACAGGATGACCAAGGGAAAAAGGTGTGCCTTGAACTTAAGAACGTGACAGTGAAGCATAAGGGCGCCATGCCGGTGCTGGACCACCTGACCTTCCAGATCATGGAAGGCGAGATATTTGGGGTGGCCGGGGTCAGCGGCAATGGGCAGGAGGAACTGTGTGAGGTCATCTGCGGCGCCCTTCCTGTTACGGAAGGAAGCGTTTTCCTTAAGGGAAAGGACATCACGGGCACCTCGGTCAGGGAACGGATCGGCCTTGGAATCGGTTATGTGCCGGTGGACCGGTACAGGGACGCCATGGTTGGGGATATGACCCTGGCTGAGAATATGATGCTTAAGACAAGCTTTGACAGGACATGGACCAGGCACGGCTTCCTTAACAGGAAAAAGCTGTATGACCATACCCAAAAAGCCATTGAGGATTTTGAAATCAAGGCGCCGGGGCCGGACGCCCAGATACGGGGGCTTTCGGGAGGAAACCAGCAAAAGGTAATTCTGGCAAGGGAGGTGGGCAACGCAGGGGAAATGCTGGTTATGGACCAGCCCACCCGGGGCCTTGACCTGGGGGCCATCAACAATATACACACCAGCATACTGGAGGAGCGGAGGAAGGGCAAAGGCATTCTTCTGGTATCCACGGAACTGTCGGAAATCTTTGAATTGTGCGACCGGATTGCGGTTATATATAAGGGCGCATTCATGGGAATCTACCGCCATGATGAGCTGACAACGGAGCGGATCGGGCTTCTTATGGCAGGTTATAAAGAAGGGAAGGAGGCATAAAGCATGAATGGGAAAGTACGTGATATGATTGTGACCAATGCGGTTGCCATACTTGCAGGCCTGCTGGTTTCCGGCCTGATGCTTCTTATGCTGCATATCAATCCGGTGGAGGTATTTACCTATTCCGTCACCACCATGCTGACGGATAAATATACCACAGGGGAGGTTTTTTTAAAGGCAACGCCTCTTATATTCACTGCCCTGGCATTTGCATTTACCTTTAAGGCCAACCTGTTCAACATTGGCGCACAGGGCCAGTTCTATATGGGCGCCGTGGCTGCCATTGCGCTGTCCCTTAAACTGGACGGCAAGGTGCCGACTTTGGTCCTGCTGGTGATTGTATGTCTTGCAACGGCTTTGGCAGGAGGCCTGATCGGGGCTTTGATTGGGTTCCTGAAAGCCCATTACAAGGCAAATGAATTCCTTGTAAGCATGATGTCAACCTACGTGGCCCTGAATGTGATGAACTACCTGCTGCGTACATTCTTAAAGGAATCCAAGGGTGAATATCCTCAGACAGACGCCATTACAAGGGCGGCGTGGCTTCCCACCATTGTAAAGGGAACCAGGCTCCATGCAGGTTTTGTGCTGGCTGTCCTGGTGGCAATCGGCATCTGGATACTTCTGTATAAGACGCCCCTTGGATACCGCATCCGGGCGGTCGGCAGCAATGATTCCGCGGCCAGGATGTCCGGTATTAACTCTAAAAGGGTGTTTGTGACCGCCTTCTTTATCAGCGGGGCCCTGGCCGGAATGGCTGGATTTACAGAGGTAAACGGCGTACAGCACATGCTGATCCAGGACTTTAACAGCGGGGTTGGATCCGCCGGGCTGGGCATCGCCATATTGGCCAATGCCAATCCAATCGGTATCATTTTTGCATCCATCCTCTTTGGCGCCCTGGGTGTCATGGGCAACCTGATGGGCCGGATGCCGGGGGTCAATGTGCCGTCCAGCATCGTGGATCTGATGCAGGGATTTGTCATGCTGTTTGTCATTGTCTCCTATTTCTTCCGGCATTATCTGGAGAACCGGAGAGAGAAGCTTAAACTGCAGAAGGGAGCGTAAGGCCATGGTTGTAAGTTTATTGAAACGTGCGTTGATGATGAGTACGCCTCTGCTTTTCGGCTCCATCGCAGAGGTGGTTGCGGAGCGTTCCGGCATGATGGTAACTGCCATAGAGGGCATTTTCCTCATGGGCGCCTGGGGCGGATTTGTGGGAACCTATATTACGGGCAATGCCTTTATCGGCATCCTGTGCGCCATCCTGGCAGGTGTGGCCGCAGCCGCTGTTTATGGGGTGGTGTGTATCTATCTGAAGCAGCACCAGGTGGTTACGGGAACAGCCATCAATGTGCTGGCGGCCGGTATCTGCACTTACCTCCAGAGGGTGTTTTTCGGCGTCCCGACCACGCCTTTAAAAATCAGTCCCCTGCCGGAGATTGCCATCCCGGTGCTCAGCAGGATCCCGGTGCTTGGACCGGTTCTGTTCCAGCAGAATATACTGACCTATATTGTGTATCTGATTATCCCTGTGTCTTATTTTGTACTGTTTAAGACATCCATCGGCCTGACCATCCGCTCCACGGGAGAGAACCCGGAAGCAGTGGATGTGGCAGGTATCAATGTAAATACGGTGCGCTTTTTTACCGTGCTGCTGGCAGGCGTCATGGGCGGCGTGGCAGGCTCTTTTTACTCGGTGGGGTACCTGGGGATGTTTACCACCAACATGATTGGGGGCCGCGGATGGATTGCATTTGCCATCTGTTTCCTTGGGAACTGGAATCCAAAGGGAGCTGTAATCGGCACCGTGGTGTTCGGACTGGCAGAGGCAGTGGCTATCTATATGCAGTCCATGGGCGGAGGCGGATACTTCCCCAATGAATTGTTCATTGCATTGCCTTATATACTGACAATCGTGCTGACGGTTTCCAGGAAGAGCTTTAATGTGCCGGCCAAGCTGGGGGTTAGCTATAGTAAGGAAAATTGATTTTCAGGTAAAACTTCATCTTTCATGGACAGACAGCCGGAAACAGAATCCAGGCCCAGGTAAAGGGGCGGGATTCTGTTTCCGGCTTTTTTCAGTTAAACAGGCTGATATGGTTTGTATGATATGACATAAAATGCGGGTGAAATTAATTTCAATTTATGAAATATTGACAATCGGGTGTTTTTAACTATAATAAGGGTGTAAGCAATATTGCAGATATTGAAATTAATTTCAAAAGAGGTATTACCATGGGGACAATGAATAATAAACGTTTAATGATCAAGGTATGTGAACTATATTATATCCAGAACAAGAGCCAGAAGGAGATATCAGCCATTCTCGGCATATCCCGGCCCCAGATCTGCCGTTTGATTACAGCGGCTAAGGAGGGCGGGATTGTGAACATTTCCATCTCCAATCCCTATGTCAGGGAGACTGAGCTGGAGAACCGGCTGATTGGGCGCTTTGGCATCAGGGATGCGCTGGTTGTTGACAGCACCTGCGGGGAAGGGGAAAACAGGATGCAGTCTTTTGCAAAAGAGGCGTCCAGATTAGTGGAGGATTACATTCCCCAGGATGCCAGGGTGGGGGTCATGAGCGGATATACCTGCAAGGCCATGATTGACGCCATGGAACAGTCGCCCAAGAAGCTGAAGCTGGTGGTCCCTCTTGCAGGCGGGATATCCACCACCAATATGAGCATCCATGCGGATACCCTGGCTCAGAAGCTGGCGGACCTGCATGGAACAAGTGCATTAAATCTCAACGCACCGGCTGTTGTGTCGGATCTTAACCTGGCTGTGTCCTTAAGAAAGGAGGAATCCATAGCAAAGGTGCTGGAGGCCGGGAAAAAGGTTGACATAGCCCTGGTGGGAATCGGCAACCTGAGCGAGGGAGCAACCAATATCCAGCTGGGCAGTCTCAGGAAACAGGATGTGGATGAGCTGAGAAGACAGGGCGCGGTTGCCTCTGTGTGCAGTTCCTACCTGGACAAAGACGGACGGGAGGTGGGGCAGGAAATCCTGGAGCGCTCCATCGGGCAGTCCCTTAAGGATTTAAAGAAAAGCAGGATTATAGCAGCAGCCATTGGAGATTCCAAAGTTGAGGCCATTAAGGCTGCACTGAAAAGCGGCAAAATAGATATTCTGGTCACGGACCTGGATACAGCAAAGCAGATATGATGGGAGGAAGAAACATGAGAATCAAGAAAATGTTAGCCATATTGACAGCAGCAATGATGGCAGTGGCAGTGGCGGGATGCAGCGCTTCCACGCAGGGAGGCAGTGATACCGGCAAGGAAACCGGTAAGGAGGACGCGGGCGCAGCCAGTGAAGCGGACGGGAAAGAGGCGGAACAGGCAAAGGACAGCAATCCGGCCGGTGATGCAGGCGGGCTGCAGGGAAAGAGTATATCCCTGATGACCCCTTATCTTGGTTCGGTGACCACCAACCAGATGGTTGAGTACATAGAACAAAAGCTGAAAGATGCAGGGGCAGAGGTGTCTGTAATCAACACAAACAACGATTTTTCCCAGCTGGCCAGCAGGCTGGAGGATGTGGTTTCAGCGGGAACAGACGGGATTGTGCTGGTAAGCGCGGATCCGGGGCAGCTTTCCAATCAGCTTCAGGACGTATTTGCATCGGGAATCCCGGTGTTTGGATGTGACAGCGGATTTATTGAGGGAATGCAGGTGAATGCCACCAGTGATAATTACCAGATGGGAGAGCTGATTGTGAAATATCTGTTTGATGACCTGATGGGAGGAAAGGGCACCGTGATTGCCCTCACACACAGGCCTCATCCGGGAGTTGTAAAGCGCTGTGAGGCATTTGACGATCTGATTAAGGAGTACCCGGACATTACGCTCATCACAGAGCAGCATGTGCCGGCCGAACAGCCAATCAATGACGCCCAGGATATTGTGGAAAACCTTCTGCTTGCCAACCCGGACCCGGATTCCATAACCGCCATATGGGCTGCGTGGGATGAACCGGCCATCGGGGCCACACAGGCGCTGCAGGAAGCTGGCCGAAGCCAGGTGCTGGTTACGGGCGTGGACGGGAATGAACAGGCAATTGCCCTGGTAAAAGAGGGGACCAACCTGAAGGCCACGGTAAAACAGAATTTTGAGGGAATGGCCCAGATTGTTTATGAGCAGATGGACCGGTATTTTAAGGGTGAGGAGATTGAAAAAGGGGAACTGTATGCCCCGGCTACACTGATTACCCAGGAAAACGCAGACGCACAGTGACACCAGTACACTGACAGGGAGTAAGAGCATGCTTTTAAGGACAGAAAATATAAGTAAGCAGTTTAATGGGATTTATGCGTTAAAGGGAATAGACATGGATATCCAGGAGGGAGAGATACATGGACTGGTTGGGGAAAATGGGGCAGGCAAATCCACCCTGATTAAAATCCTTACAGGCGTGTATTCACTGGATGAAGGCACGGTTTACTGGAACGGGCAGCCTGTTGCCATCCATACCCCTGCTGACAGCCGCAAGATAGGAATCAATGTCATACATCAGGACCATGTGCTGATTCCTGCGTTTGATGCGGTGGAGAACGTATATCTTGGAATGGAATATCCGGGCAGAGGGGGGACCATTGACTGGAAGCAGATGAAGGAGCGGGTGCAGCACAAGGCACAGGAGCTGGGAATTGAGATTGACCTTACAAAGGCGGCTTCACAGCTTAGCCCGCCCCAAAAGACATGCCTGGAAATCATCCGGGCCATGATGACGGACTGCAGGCTGCTGATCCTGGATGAGCCAACCGCGTCATTGACAGATAAGGAATCTGAAATCCTGTTCGGCATCATTGAACGTCTGAAACAAAGAGGCACATCCATCCTTTATGTAACACACAGGATGGATGAGATCTTCCGGCTCACGGACAGGATAACCATCTTTAAAAACGGTATAAAATCAGGTGTTGTGGGCACAAAGGACGTGGATAAAGAGGGGCTGATTTCCCTGATGACCGAACAGTGGAAGGCAGAGGCAGTGGATAAAACCGGGGGTTTGGGGCCGGTACAGCTGGAGGTAAGGGACATGGCATCCAAAGACGGGATTGTCAAATGTGCCGGCCTTCAGGCACACAGCGGGGAGATTCTTGGGATATTCGGACTGGGCGGCAGTGGAAGGACAGAATTTTTGGAGTGCATATATGGATACAGGGCCGCCAAATGCGGCACTGTTTCCATTGGCGGAAAGGAGATGGGGAAGCTGTCCCCAGGGGATTCCATCCGCGCAGGAATGGTATTGATCTGTGAGGACAGGCGGGGAAAGGCAATGATCGGAAGCATGAGTATTAAGGAAAATGTGACCCTGTCCTGTATTGACGAATATTCAGACCATGGGGTGCTCAGTAAAAAGAAGGAGGAACAGGCCGTATCAGAGCGGCTCAAAAGCCTTCAGATAAAGATGGCGGGCATGGACCAGAGGGCCATCGAACTGTCAGGAGGCAACCAGCAGAAGGTGGTGTTTGCAAAGGCGCTTATGACAGACCCTAAGGTATTCCTGTGTGATGAGCCCACCCAGGCAGTGGACGTAAAGACCCGCAATGAAATCCATAAACTTTTGAGGGAGCGGGCAGCGGCGGGCAGCGCGGTGGTTTATGTGTCATCTGACTTAAAAGAGATTCTTGAAGTGGCAGATAATATCCTGATCATGTCACGGGGATGCACAAAGGAATTGCTGAAGAATGAAAACCTTACATCAAATGAAGTGCTATCCTATTGTTATGATAAATAAAGAAAGGTGAAGAGGATGAAAAAGACAGATTTTAAACAGATGGCCCAGGCCTATGGAACCATAATCGCACTTCTTGTAATCATCATGATATTCGGCGTCCTGAAGCCTGCCGCTTTTCTTACCCTGAAGAATTTTATCAATATAAGCCGGCAGATGGCGGCCCTTACCATTATCTCCATTGGAGCAACCATGGTAATGGTGGTGAATGAATTTGATTTATCCGTGGGCAGCATGGCCAGCCTGGGAGGCGTTATGGCGGCCCTGATGGCAGTGGCAGGCATACCGGTGGGAGCCGGCTTCCTGCTCACGGTACTGGTGTGCATGGCCATTGGATGGATTAACGGATACATTGTGGCAAAATTTAAGGTACTCTCTTTTATCACCACACTAGGCATCAGTACGGTGTTGGACGGCCTGATTTACAGGCTGACAGGCGGGGCAACTGTTTTTGAAAACATACCAAAGAGCTTTACCTGGCTGGGAACTTCTAAGATAGGAGGAATCCCCTTCCTTTCAGTGCTTATGATCCTGTTTGTGCTGGCATTTGCGTTTTTCATGAAACATACGCCTTCGGGCAGGAAAATGTATGCAATCGGCGGAGGCGAGGAGGCGTCCAAAATTGCGGGAATCAATGTGAGGACCTATAAAATCCTGGCATTTATGCTGTGCGGGGCCCTGGCAGGGGGGACGGGAATCGCTGTTGCGTCAAGGGTGGGTTCGGCCAACACCTCGGCGGGAGCCGGATATTTCCTCCAGTCCTATGCCGCTGCCTATATCGGCTGCACGGTGTCCAGGCAGGGAATCCCCAATGTGGCGGGGACATTTGTGGGAGCTGCCATATTGTCAATCCTGGCAAACGGGCTGACAATCCTGCAGATGCCCTCTTATATGCAGAATATTATTACGGGCATTATTATAGTGGTTGCTGTAATTGCCCAGAAGTTGGGACGAGGTGACGCTAAGTAATGGATCAGATAAAAGTTCACAGCAGACGTATGCAAAAAAGTATAGACGGCAACAGGAATCTGTTTGTGGGATACATAACCGCCGGATATCCGGACGAGGAACGTTTTTTCCATATCATCCATGAGTGCTGCCGCAGGGGGCTTCCGGTACTGGAAATAGGATTTCCTTCCAAGGACCCCTACGAGGATGGGGAAGTAATTAAGAAGGCCCATGAAACCGTGGGGACAGGGCTTTGTCATGCCATGGACTTCTGGCGGCGCCTTAGGGCTGAGGTTTCGGTTCCCATATGGCTTATGGGATACAGGGAGGACCTGATTGATTCGGAAATTTACAGGGACCTGGCAGAGGAAGGCTTGTTTGACGCCCTGGTAATCCCCAATATGGGGATTGAGGACAGGATCCGGTTAAAATCTGAGATGAACGGGTATGGCCTGGATGTGGTTGGATTTATCTCAAGTGATGACAGCTTTAATGAGATAACAATGACCATCCAGGAGTTCCCCATGATTTACCAGCGTTTATACAGCGGTCCTACGGGCATGGAAACCAGTGGGAACGACTATGAAAAACTGCTGGATTACGGTAAGATGTTCCATAGCAATACAATTTTTGCAGGTTTTGGGATCAGCTCAGGCGGCCGGGTCAGGGAACTGATACAGAACGGATTCTATGGGGCCATTATTGGAACCGAGATCATGAGAAAACTGAATAAATCCCAGGAAGAACTTTACGGCTTCATAGATGAGCTGGCAGGTATTATGGAGCAGGCCCGCTAGGCGCCTGCAGCAAGGAGGAATCCGTCAAATGACAATTGCCACATATGACATAGGTACAACGGCAGTCAAAGGAGTGCTGATTAATGAAAAGGGGGAGGTGCTTTCCTCTGAATCAAAAACAATCAGTACGATTTTTGACAATGAAAAAAAGGAGCAGAGGCCCCAGGATTGGTATGATGCCTTTTGCAGGATTTCCAAGGGATTTGCGGCCATGGACAAGGAGACACCCGTGGAGGCGGTCATCATGAGCGGCCAGATGCAGGATGTGATTCCTGTGGACCGGGGAGGCTGTCCGGTGGGAAATGCTGTCCTGTATTCAGACGGCCGGGCTGCTGCCCAGGCCCGGGAACTGATTGAGCGCATGGGAAAGGATTATCTGGAATCTGTAACAGGAAACCATTATGACGGATCCCTGCCGCTGCCCAAGATGATGTGGATTAAGGAAAACCAGCCTGATTTATACGGGAAGATCCATAAGGTCCTTATAAGCGCAAAGGATTATATCATCCTGCAGCTCACTGGCAGGGCTGTTGGGGATATGACTGCCTGCTCCACGGCCGGGGCCATGGATATGGCCTCTGGCACCTGGGATAGCAGGATCCTGTCAGCTGCCGGAATTGATTTAAGCCTTTTGCCAGAACTGTATTATCCCCATCAAGCAGTGGGTACCATGAGCAAAAAGGGGGCAGAGGCCACGGGATTTGACGAAGGAATCAAGGTATATGCAGGTGTGGGGGATGCTGGTGCAGCCACCCTTGCCAGCGGGATAAGGTGCCCTGGTGAATATAACATAAACCTGGGCACTTCAGGCTGGGTCTCCACCATATCCAGAAAAGTTTCCAGGGGATTGGAGGGCATATTCAATCTGGCAGCAATGGAGCAGGGCTCCTATATCAACGTGGTTCCCTTCCTTAATGCTGGGAATGTGCATAAATGGATCAGCAGCCTTTTTACGGCCCGGGACTCCCGGGAAACCATTGATTACACATATGTGGAGGAACGGCTGAGGGAGAGCAGTCCGGGAAGCGGAGGCGTGGTATTCCTCCCCTATCTCAACGGCGAACGGTTCCCGGTGATGGATTCCCTGGTAAAGGGAAGCTTTCTGGGAATCACGGCAGCCACGGGACAGGGGGATATGATAAGGAGCTGTCTGGAAGGTGTGGCATTTTCCATCAGACAGGGGATTGAATGCATCGGAGTGCCGCCCAAAACCATATCCGTCATTGGCGGGGGTGGCCGTGTCAGCGTCTGGAATCAGATTTTGGCCGATATCCTGGACCAGACCGTTTATGTATACAAAGACGGGGAAATGCTCCCGGCCCTGGCCCTGGGAGCGGCAGTGCTGCTGGCAGAAGGCAGGATCCGGGGATATTCAGGGTTTACGGATTCCCTCCAGGGCAGGGAACGCTCAGATGCCTATGAGCCGGATCCGGAGCGGGCTGCTTTTTATGATGGGCTTTATAGACAGTATCTGGATATCTATCCGGCGGTAAAGCGGTATTATCATGTACAATAAACGGGATATCTGAACAGTAATCTGTCAAACAGAATCCAGGCCCATGAATGATACGGCTCTTGTATGGGATTGTTTTTTTTAGTATAATAATAGATAGATACTGATGGTGGAAACAGGAGTATGTCTGAAGTCCTGACTTCAGACATACCCGATGCAGAAGGGGGCGTTTTTATGGATGTTAAGTATACAAAGATTCAGACAGCGGGATGTAATGCGCCGCTGAAGATTACACCCGGTCATTTTGCAACCAATCATGCACATATCAATTATTATCTTGATATGACAACCCTGAAGACCAGGCTGAGTGAGGCCAGGGAGATTGCAAAGAGTCTGGTGGGGATGTTTCTCTATGATACGGTGGTGGATACAATCGTGTGCCTGGAGGGGACCCAGGTCATTGGAGCGTTTCTGGCAGATGAACTGACCAGTGCGGGCGTCCTTTCCATGAACGCACATAAGACCATGTACATAGTGACCCCGGAGTATAATAGCAACAGCCAGATGATTTTTAAGGAGAATAACCTTCCTATGATCCGGGATAAGAATGTCCTTATCATGACAGCGTCTGTTACCACGGGACTGGCGCTTAATAAAGGGATTGAGGCCATTCAGTATTATGGCGGCATCCTGAGAGGGGTTACTGCCATATTCAGTGCAGTGGAAGAGGTGAACGGGTATAGGATTACCTCAATATTTGGCAAGAAGGATGTGCCGGATTACGCATATTATGATTACAGGGACTGTCCTTTATGCAGGGAGAAGCGTAAGCTTGATGCATTGGTGAATGCATATGGATTCACACAGCTGTGATGGGCTGGATGATGGAAGTGGATGCAGGTATGGTGTACGGCTGGCAGCCGAGGCCATACCTGCTTTTGTTTTATGTATAGATACATTGGCAATGCCCATATGGACGGGTATATCTTGCCATGATTTTTTCGAACGCGGCTGCATCCCCCGGCTGTTTTTCTTTTACGTTCAGCTCCCGTTTTTTATAACAGAGAAGATGTCCGTCCATATCCAGCTGATGGTGGTTTCCATCCCAGTCTGTAAAGGAAATCTGCTTATCATCTATGTTAAGGTGGTAATCCGGGTTAATCAGGATGTCCGTGGTTGAATAGGTCCAGACTTCACGGAATGCTTTGTCCAGCATCTTTACTAAATGACATAAGCCAGGCCATCCTCCTCCCTTGTGGTTTTACCGTCTGCTTTTATACAGCCCAGGTTTCCCCTGCAGCCTGAAGCGGTATTTAATTCTTTTTCTTCCCCAGATATGCCGCCTTCACTGACTCGTCCGCCAGCAGCTCCCTGCCGGTGCCGGTCAGGGCAATGCGTCCGGTCTCCAGCACATACCCCTGGTCGGCAATCCTCAGCGCCATGTTGGCATTCTGCTCAATTAAGAGGATGGTCACACCCTGTTTGTTGATTTCCTTGATGATGCTGAATATATCCTGTACAATCAGGGGCGCCAGGCCCAGGGAGGGCTCATCCATCATCATCAGCTTGGGATGGCTCATAAGGGCCCTTGCAACGGCCAGCATCTGCTGTTCGCCGCCGGAGAGGGTGCCGGCCAGCTGCCAGCTCCTTTCCTTTAAACGGGGAAACAGGTCGTAGACCCAGTTGATGTCGTCTTCCAGGGAATCGCTTCTTAAGTAGGCCCCGATCTTTATGTTCTCTATTACCGTCATGTCGGGGAATACCCGGCGGCCTTCCGGTACCAGGGTAATGCCTTTGGCCACGATATCCGGTGTGTCCATGCCCAGAAGTTCCGCGCCGTCAAACTGGATGGAACCGCCGGAGGCCTTGACCAGCCCTGTGATGGAACGCAGGGTGGTGCTTTTCCCTGCTCCGTTGGCGCCAATCAGGGTGACAATGGATTTTTCCGGGACCTCGAAGCTGATGCCTTTTACAGCTTCAATCCCGCCATAGTTTACCCTCAGATCTTTAATCGTTAACATCGTCACTCACCCCCAGATATGCTTCAATTACTTTTGGATTGTTCTGCACCTCATCCGGCGTGCCGTGGGCAATGAGCTTGCCGAAATCCAGCACATAGATGCGGTCGGATATCTGCATGACCAGGTCCATATGGTGCTCAATCATGAATATGGTCAGATGGTAGTCGTCCCGGATCTGCTTGATGAAATCGGTCAGGTCCTGTGTCTCCTGGGGATTCATACCAGCCGCAGGCTCGTCAAGAAGGAGCAGGCTGGGGCTGGTTGCCAGCGCACGCGCAATCTCCAGGCGGCGCTGCAGGCCGTAGGGCAGGGAGGAGGCGATTTCATCCTTAAGATGTGCCAGGCCCTGCATTTTAAGAAGCTCCATGGATTCATCCCGCATCCGTTTTTCCTCTGCGTGGTTCAGGCGCAGGGTGGCGGAGAATACGTTCTGCCTGGCCCGCATGTGTTTTGCAATCAGTACATTGTCAAAAACGGTCAGGTTGCCGAACAGACGGATGTTCTGGAAGGTCCTGGCAATCCCCAGCTTGGTCACTTCATCCGGCGTTTTGCGCACCGGCGTAAGCGCCTGCGGCGCAACGTCACCGGCATAAAGACGGCGCATCTTGCCCTGAGGCGTGTCGGCCAGGATTATTTCCCCGTGAAAGGAAACAGAGCCGTAGGTGGGCTGGTAGATGCCTGTCACACAGTTAAAGGCAGTGGTCTTACCGGCTCCGTTGGGTCCGATAAGGGCCACGATTTCGTGTTCATTTACATCCAAGGACAGTCCGTTGACAGCTACCACGCCCCCGAACTGCATGGTTACATTGTCCATGTGCAGTACGTTTTTCATGTTATCCATTACCTTGCACCTCCTTTTTTGGAGGCGGCCTTCTTTCCGCGGCCTTTCTTTAGCTTGTCAGGTATGCCGCGTATGAGCCGGAACAGTCCGTCCCAGGAAAATTCATTGTTGCCCATGATGCCGCGGCGGTAGAAGAGCACCACTACCATTAACAGAATGGAGAAGATGACCATACGGAAACCGGAACGGAACAGCGGGATGTGTACCCCTGCAATGGTTAGCGGGTCATCGAAGAACCGCAGCAGCTCACGCCCCGAGGTTACCAGGAACGCGCCCAGGACGCTTCCTGTAACGCTTCCGATGCCGCCCAGGACCACAATCAGAAGAAGGTCATAGGTCAGGGCAACCTGGAAGGTCTTGGAGTCAATGGAACGCATGAACATGGCCAGCATTCCTCCGCCAATCCCTGTGAAGAAAGAGGAAATCACAAAGGAAAGCTCCTTGTAGCGGAACAGGTTAAGTCCCATGGACTGGGCGGCCACCTCATCCTCGCGGATGGCCTTAAAGACACGGCCATAGGAGGAGTTGATCAGCAGTACCATGAGCGCGATGCAGAGGGCTGCCAGACCGAATACGGCAAAGATATTGGGGAAGCCGGGTATGCTCTTAAGACCGTAGGAACCGTTGGTGACCGTGTCAAACATGGGCGCTGCGATGAAGGCGCGGATGATTTCCGAAAAGCCAAGGGTTGCAATGGCCAGGTAATCGCTTTTAAGGCGGAGCACCGGAATGCCGATAAGGGCAGCCAGGGCAGCGGCGGCCAGCCCGCCAAGGAGCAGGGCCACGGGGATGGGGAGCGCTACATTGGCAATCACAGGTGAAATCCCGCTCACATAGTATACGCTGGCGCGGGAGCCCACGGGTATGGTGAATATGGCCACGATATAGGCGCCGATTGCCATAAAGCCTGCCTGACCAAGGGAGAACAGCCCGGTGAAGCCGGTCAGCAGGTTCATGGAAACAGCAACCACCGCATAGATGGCGCTCCGCTCCAGGATGGATATCTGATAACTGTATTCTGCCGTGTCAGATTGCAGGAATGCCAGGATCCCGATTATGACAGCCAGGGCAATGATGGTATAAACCTTGTTTTTGTTCTTTGTCATATTCTTCATGTCCGCCACCTCACACTTTATCGGTTGTCTTCTCACCAAACAGGCCGGTTGGGCGGATGAGAAGCATAACAATCAACAGGATAAATGTAAATGCGTCACTGAAGGTGGACTGTCCCATGGCAACCAGGGCCGTCTCGCCAAGTCCAAGGATGAAACCACCGATGACAGCGCCGGGAATGCTTCCGATACCGCCGAATACAGCGGCAACAAAGCATTTGAGGCCGGGCAGCGCGCCTGAGAACGGGAATACGGTCATGCGGTCCGTGAAATAGAGGATGGAGCCGATTCCTGCCAGCAGGGAACCCACTGCAAAGGTGAAGGAGATGGTCTTATTAATCTTGATACCCATCAGGGACGCGGTTTCGTAATCCTTGGAAACAGCCCTCATGGCCATGCCGATTTTGGTGTGGTTAATCAGGAGTATCAGAAGATATACCAGCACCAGGGTCAGGACAGGTGTGAGGAAGGTTACAAAGGAAGCGGAGAGACCGCCGATCTGGTAAATCTTCTTTAAGAAAGGAATCTCAGGGTACCCCTTTGGCAGGGCTGTGAACAGATAGGTAGCAAGGTTCTGCAGCAGATACGATACGCCAATGGCTGAAATCATGACGGACATCCTGGGGGAAGAACGCAGGGGACGGTAAGCCACCCGTTCAATGGTAACACCAAGGACAACGGTGACAATCAGGGTAACCGGGATTGCGATGAACCAGGGAAGGCTGGCCATTGCGAAAATCATAAAATAACCTGCCATCATGAATATGTCGCCATGGGCGAAATTAATCAGACGGAGGATGCCGTATACCAGTGTATAACCGATGGCAATCAGCGCATAGGCGCCGCCAAGGGAGATACCGGTCAGGCACTGTTGAAGAAATGTTGTTAAACTCATAAGAGTCTGCCTCCTGTTTTCTTAATGATTGTATCCTGCAGGGAATGGCATGAGGACATGGTATCCTGCTCATCCGCCATAAGCCGGAGAAAGGCCGCGGGGCAATGGCTGCCGCCTGCGGCCTCTGTTTCATATGTAACTGTCAGATGACCTTACTCTACGGTTGTAGTTGTAAGGAACTGGAACCTGCCATCCTTGATGGTCTTGATGAAAGCGATATCCTTGTTGGCATCACCTGTCTCATTAAAGGTAATGCTTCCGGTCACGCCGTCAATCTGGACGCCCTTAAGCGCATCGCGGATAGCGGTGGTGTCCGTGGAATTGGCTGTCTCAATGGCCTTGATGGCTGCCAGGTAGGAATCATAGCCCAGTGCGGATACGGCCGGGATGATGTCTTCCTGTTTGTTCTTTACCAGATATTCCTTAAAGCCCTTGATGAAGGCAGCAGCCTCGTCATTGGCCGGTTCAGCCTCGTCAAAGAAGGTGGAAAGCACAACGCCCTCGGCGTCCTTGCCTGCGTTCTCGATGATGGTGGAATTCTCCCAGGTATCGCCTGCCGCGATGGTTGCCGTAATGCCAAGCTCCCTTGCCTGCTTGATGATAAGCGGGGCAGTGGTGATGGAGGATGGGGCAAAGATGATGTCAGGGTTGGCTGCCTTGATATTGGTCAGGATTGCCTTGAAGTCAGTCTGGTTGGTCTGGAACTGCTCTTCGCTTACAATCTCCCCGCCTAATTTGGCAAATGCATCCTTAAAGAAGGAACCAAGGCCTGAGGAATAGTCATCGCCCAGCTGTGTGATGACGGCAGCGCTCTTTGCACCGTTCTGGAATGCATAGTTAGCCATAACCGTGCCCTGGAAGGGATCGATGAAGCATACACGGAAATAATAATCATTGCCCTCGGTTACCTGTGGGTTGGTACAGGAGCAGCCAATGGCCGGGATCTTGGCGTCTGCGAATATCTGTCCGGCTGCAATGGATACGCCTGAGCCGTAGCTTCCAAGGACAACGCTTACCTTTTCACTTACCAGCTTCTGCGCGGCGTTGACAGCCTCTGTCTTATCGGACTTGTTGTCAACCTCTACCAGTTCTACCTGATATTCCTCGCCGTTGATTGTTACGGTCGGGTGCATCTCCCTGGCATACCGGATACCAAGTACTTCCTGGAAGCCGCCGCCCCCGTTCTCGCCTGTGGTCGGCTCAAACACGCCGATTTTGATGACTTTTTCTTCTGTTTTCTTGCCGCAGCCCGCAAGGGAACCGGCAACAAGACATGCGGCCATGGTCACGGCCATGATTTTCCTGATTCTCATACTACAATCCTCCTCATTTCATGAATGATCCACTGATTCCAAATCCACTGTGCAAGGTGTGTTCATCTCACAAAGACAACTGTCCTCAATGGGAAAACAATGAGTATATTATAACAGATATTACGAAAATTTCAAGAAAAAATCAGAAATACTTTAATTTTTACTGTTTTTTAACCGGCCTGAGTGCTTGGGCAGTTCTTTATAGTGCTGTTTATAGGCCCTGAGAAATGTGGAATAGTTCCGGAACCCGGACAGGAAACAGCTCTCGGTTGCGCTTTTGCCCTGCGCAAGCAGGTCGCGGGCCCGCAGCAGGCGTTTTTCCGTAATGTAGTTTCCGATGGTGTAACCGGTTTCTTCCTTAAACATCCGCATCATGTGGTAGGGGCTGAGGCAGCAGCCGGCAGAAAGGGTTTGGATACTCAGGTCCTGGTCCAGGTGCCCATTAATATAGGATATAAGTCCTGATACGTGATAGTTCAGTGTGCCGGTTGGGATGTACTGGGCATTGGCGTCCATGGACGCCCGTCCCAGCTCCACCAGGAACTCAAGGCACAGTAAACGGCAGTACAGGGGGCCTGCAAATTCTTCCTCCTGCCAGTTCTGGGCCCGCTCCAGCCTGCGCAGGAGGGACAGCATGGGATGCCGGATATCCTCCTTTAGCCGCAGCACATTGGAATGGCGGTAGGCCGCGGTGGAAAAACAGCTGTCCAGGGAAGCCCCATGTTCGCCGTACCGTTCCAGAAAGTCCGGGGAAAGGTACAGGACCAGGCGTTCATAGGGGGATGCGAAATCCACCTGAGGGCGGTGGATCTGTCCGCGGTCCACCAACACGATGTCCCCGGGACAGAGGGAATAGGAACGGCCTTCAATTGTATAAATTACATTTCCTTCCAGATGCACCAGGATTTTGAGGAAATCATGATAGTGGAAATTATAGGTGCGCTGCAGTCTGTCTTTGATGTGGAACAAATGGAAGTCGCCTTCCAGATAACCCTGCTTCTGGGTGTCAGGGGAGCTGTCGCTTATATACATGGATGTTCCTCCTTTCGGGAAGCACTTTATGGATACTGTCCTGCAGGAACCGTCCTGCAGAAACCGTCTTACAGGAACAGTATATACGAATAATAGCATTATTTGCAATATAAAGCAGCATTATATCTATATTATTATTAAAAAATGCCTGATAAAATATAAAATAAAATGTTAAAGCAAAGTGTTAAAGCAGAATGATAAAACAGGATGTTAAGCGGAATGCCAGGAAAATATGGAGGATATGGATATGAGGCTAATAGTGGAGAAATATCATGGACTGGGCAACGACTATCTGGTTTATGACCCGAATAAGAATAAGATGGAACTGAACCCTGCCAATGTACAGCTGATGTGCAACCGGAATTTTGGCGTTGGGGCGGACGGCGTGCTGGAAGGGCCTGTAATCAGTGAGGACAGGATTTCCATGGTGGTGTGGAATCCGGACGGCAGCATTGCGGAGAAAAGCGGCAACGGGGTCAGGATATTTGCAAAGTACCTGAAGGACGCGGGATATGTGCAGAAGAAGGACTTCACCATATATTCCAGCGGCGGCGAGGCTGCAATCCACTACCTGAACGAGGAAGGGACCCGGCTGAAGGCATCCATGGGCAGGGCCTCTTTCTGGAGCAGCGATGTGCCGGTGGAAGGCCCGCGCAGGGAAATCATCAATGAGACAATGGTATTTGGAAGGATTCCTTATCCGGTGACCTGTCTGTCCGTAGGCAACCCACACTGTGTCATCCTTATGGATGAGATATCAAAGGACCTGGTGTGCAGGATCGGGAAATATTCAGAGAGCGCAAGGCAGTTCCCGGAGAAGATTAATACACAGATCATGAAGGTGTTAGACCGGACCCATATCCAGACCGAGGTTTACGAGAGAGGGGCCGGATATACCCTTGCCTCCGGCAGCGGGTGCTGTGCGGCAGCGGCAGCGGCTTACCGCCTGGGACTGACAGATCCAAAGATGGTGGTCCAGATGCCCGGCGGCACATTGGAGATTGAGATTGATGAACAGGGCGTTGTACACATGACCGGCGATGTGGGGTATGTGGGCACCATGAAATTAGGTAATCATTTCACAGAACAACTTCGCGCTTTAAAGTGATATTGGTGAAAAACACGAAATCGTTAATTCGCATTGACAAATAAAAATTCTGTTGATATATTTTTGGTAGAGTGAGGCGGGAGCGTCCCAGGGCGCCCCTGCTTTTCCTATTTCACGGATTCACATTGTTGGTATAGCAGTTTGCGAGAGAGGGAGAATAGAGATGAGCAAATACAGTAAGGACGACATTATCCGCATGGCCGAGGAAGAGGATGTGGAGTTTATACGCCTTCAGTTCACGGATATTTTTGGCATGCTTAAGAATGTGGCCATTACCTCCAGCCAGCTGGATAAGGCGCTGGATAACCGCTGCATGTTTGACGGCTCCGCCATTGAAGGGTTTGTAAGGATTGACGAGTCCGATATGTACCTGTATCCGGACCTGGATACGTTTGAGATATTCCCGTGGAGGCCCCAGCAGGGCAAGGTGGCAAGGCTGGTCTGCGATGTGTATAATCCGGACGGGACCGCATTTACAGGAGATCCCAGGAATGTGTTAAAGCGGGCGGTCAGAAAGGCCTCTGACATGGGTTATGTATTTAATGTAGGGCCTGAGTGCGAGTTTTTCCTTTTCCACACGGATGAGGAGGGAAGGCCCACCACCAATACCCATGAGACAGCCGGTTATTTTGATGTATCCCCCATTGACCTGGCTGAAAATGTACGCCGGGATATCGTGCTCAACCTGGAGGATATGGGATTTGAGATTGAGGCCAGCCATCATGAGATTGCCCCGGCCCAGCATGAGATTGATTTCCAGTACACGGATGCCTTAAGGGCGGCGGACAATATCATAACCTTTAAGATGGCGGCCAAGACCATTGCCAAGCGCCATGGCCTTCATGCCACCTTCATGCCAAAGCCAAAGGAGGGAATCAATGGTTCAGGCATGCATATCAATATGTCCCTGTCGGACGGGACCGGGAAGAACCTGTTTGCAGATGACTCAGACCCTTTGAAGCTGAGCCGTACAGCCTATTATTTCATGGCAGGTATCCTTCACCATATGAAGCCCATGACCATCCTTACCAACCCGCTTGTGAATTCCTACAAGCGCCTGATACCGGGGTACGATGCGCCCATCTATATAGCCTGGTCGTCCACCTCCAACCGCAGTTCCCTAATCCGCATACCGTCGCCCAGGGGGGAGAGCACCAGGATTGAACTGCGCTGTCCGGACCCGGCCATGAATCCCTACCTGGCCCTGGCAGCATGCCTGAGAGCCGGCCTGGACGGGATTGAGAAGCAGATGGAGCTGCCGGAGTGCGTGGAAGGCAACATGTTTACCATGGGGCCGGAGGATATGAAGTCCAGGAATGTGGAGCGCATACCGGAGACCCTGGGGGATGCCATCGAGGCATTTGACGGAGACTGGTTTATGAAGGATGTATTGGGGGACCATATCTATACCAAATATCTGGAAGCAAAGGAAAAGGAGTGGCGCGATTTCAGGGCTCAGGTCACTGACTGGGAAGTAAGCGAATATCTTTATAAATATTGAAGCCGGTACTGTAATCAGGTTCCGGTCCAAAGGCTTGCTTGGAGGTGAGGCATGTGACTAATATTATCGTAGCGTTCTCCAAACCGGAGGATGGAAAGAACATAAAAGGGATTCTGGTGCGTAACGGCTATCAGGTGGTCGCTGTCTGCACATCCGGTTCACTGGCGCTGTCAGCGGCGGAAGGGGTTGGCAGCGGCATCGTGGTGAGCGGCTACCGGTTTGAGGATATGCTGTACGACGAACTGCGCCAGTATCTGCCGGCTGCATTTGATATGCTGCTTATCTCCTCGCCCAGCCGGCTGGGAGGCCAGGCCCCGGGCAATGTAATCTGCCTTCCCATGCCCCTTAAGGTCCATGACCTTATAAGCACCCTGGAAATGATGGTGCAGGCGCAGGTCCGGATCCGCCGGAAGATGAAAAGCCGGCCCAGGGAGCGCAGCAGCGAGGAACGCAGGCTGATTGACGAGGCAAAGGCGCTGCTGATGGAGCGCAATAATATGACAGAGTCAGAGGCTCACAGGTATATACAGAAGTGCAGTATGGACAGCGGCACCAATCTGGTGGAAACGGCCCAGATGGTCATCAGTTTAATTCATGTGTGAGGTGTGGGAATGAAGTTTACAAAGATGCAGGGGATTGGCAATGATTATGTGTATGTGGACTGTTTCAAGGAACAGGTAAAGGAACCGGGAAAGGTATCCAGGTTCATAAGCGACCGTCATTTCGGAATCGGGGCGGACGGCCTTATCCTTATCTGTCCCTCAGGGAAGGCGGACTGCAGGATGGAAATGTACAATGCGGACGGTTCCCAGGGATCCATGTGCGGCAATGGGGTGCGGTGTGTTGGCAAGTACGCTTACGACCACGGCCTGGTGCCGGCTGACCGGAGGAACATGACCGTGGAGACGCTGGGCGGGATTAAGACCCTTGAACTGGATGTAAGGGACGGGAAGGCTGTATTGATAACCGTGGACATGGGAGAGGGGACCCTGACTTCCAGGCTTCCTGAGGATATACAGGTGGATGGGGAGGACTATCGGTTTGTGGGCATTGACGTGGGCAATCCCCATGCAGTGTATTATATGGACGGCATTGACGGGCTGGACCTGGAACGGATCGGACCTGCCTTTGAATACCATCAGCGGTTTTCACCAGACCGGGTGAACACGGAGTTCATAGAGGTGGTGGACCGGACACATCTCAATATGAGGGTCTGGGAGCGGGGCAGCGGGGAGACCTGGGCCTGCGGCACAGGCGCCACGGCCAGCGTGCTGGCGTCCATCCTCATGGGGTATGTGGATGATGAGGCGGAGGTTTCCCTGCGCGGGGGAAAGCTTATGATACGTCTGGACCGTGCCACGGGCCACCTTTTTATGACAGGACCTGCGGTGGAAGTATTTAACGGAACTATTGACATACCGCAGGAAATATATTATGATTGACAAGGTGACTTTAATTATTTAACACTTTAAATTATATGTAATCTAATACACTCTCAGGGACCATGGCACGAAGATGTGCGGTTTGTCTCTGTACAGGCCCTGTGATGGTGGTTATTTGCTGTCCTTTCAGTCCTGTGCGGAGCCGGACGGGTTTCCTGGGAGCGTTTACGTTTATGGAAGGTGATTGTTGCGCCGGGGCCTGGTTTCAGGCATGCAGGGCAGGATATCTTCCGGAGAGGACAGGAGGAACGCATGTTTAAAATCAATGAGAATTATTTAAAACTGCCGGGCAGTTATCTCTTCTCAACCATTGGGAAAAAGGTGGCGGCGTACCAGCAGGCCAATCCTGACAAGGCAGTGATCCGCCTGGGAATCGGTGATGTGACCCTGCCCATTGCCCCGGCGGTTGTGGAGGCCATCCAAAAAGCGGCAGGGGAAATGGGGCAGGCGGAGACATTCCACGGTTATGCCCCGGATTTGGGTTATCCCTTCCTTCGGCAGGTTATTGTGGAAAAGGACTACAGGGCCTGGGGATGCCCGGTGGAGGCAGATGAGGTTTTTGTTTCTGACGGGGCCAAAAGCGACTGCGGCAATATCCAGGAGATTTTCAGCGGGGACAGCAGGATTGCGGTGTGCGACCCCGTGTACCCGGTCTATGTGGATTCCAATGTGATGGCAGGTCGTACCGGTGAATACGATGAGGGCACCGGGATGTGGAGCAGGGTGATATACATGCCCTGTACGGAGGCAAATGGGTTTTCCCCGGAACTTCCAAAAGAAACGCCGGACCTGATTTACCTGTGCAATCCCAACAACCCGACCGGGACAACCCTTAACAGGGAACAGCTTAAGCGGTGGGTGGATTATGCGAACCAGGCAGGGGCCGTCATTCTTTATGATGCTGCCTACGAGGCGTATATCTCAGAACCAGATGTGCCCCACAGTATTTTTGAGATAGAAGGGGCCAGGACCTGCGCCATTGAGTTCCGTTCATTTTCTAAAAAGGCAGGTTTTACAGGCGTCCGCCTTGGATTTACCGTGGTGCCCAAGGACCTGAAATGCGGTGACGTGTCCCTTCATTCCCTGTGGGCCCGCCGCCATGGGACCAAGTTCAACGGGGCGCCCTATATTGAACAGAGGGCGGGAGAGGCAGTGTATTCAGAGGAAGGGAACCGGCAGGTAATGGATCAGGTTGCCTATTACATGAAGAATGCTGGGACCATCCGCGAAGGGCTTAAGGAGGCTGGATACAGCGTATACGGGGGCGTGAATTCGCCTTACATCTGGCTTAAGACAGAAAAGGGCATGACCAGTTGGGAATTCTTTGACTATCTTCTGGAAAAGGCCAATGTGGTGGGAACCCCTGGCAGCGGCTTTGGGCCAAGCGGAGAGGGATATTTCCGTCTTACGGCATTTGGAACTTATGAAAATACAGTAAGGGCAGTGGAAAGGCTTAAGTCCCTCAGACAATAACGCTGCCAAGGGAGGAACATAAGAGTATGGATGATATTGACCGCAAGATACTGAAACTTCTGCAGGCCAATGCAAGGATGTCCCTTAAGACCATTGCAGAAAACACCTTCCTTTCATCGCCGGCCGTGTCCGCCAGGATTGAACGGCTGGAGAAGGAAGGGATCATAACCGGATACCATGCCATGGTTGACCCCATGAAGCTGGGGTATCATATCCTGGCCTTTATTAACCTGGACGTGGTTCCGGAGGATAAGCCCAAGTTTTACGCGTATGCGAAGGAAGTGCCCAATGTGCTGGAGTGCAGCTGTGTCACAGGGGATTTTTCCATGCTGATGAAAGTAGCCTTCCAGAGCACCATGGAGCTGGATATGTTCATTGGACAGCTTCAGAAGTTCGGTAAGACAAGCACGCAGATTGTATTTTCCACCCACGTCGGCCCAAGGGGTGTGGATGTGGACGAAATTTAGTGTCAACATTTGTCTCACTTTCACATATGGTATAGTGTAGAGATACATGTGAAGGAGAGTCTGATATGGCAGACATTAAGAGAGTGATTATCGATGCCGGCCACGGCGGTGAAGAACCCGGCGCCATGTATGATGGGCGGCGGGAAAAAGACGATGCCCTGCGGCTGGCTCTTGCAATAGGACAGATTTTGGAAAAGAATGGGGTGGATGTGGTTTATACAAGGACCACGGATGTGTTTGACACGCCTCTTGAAAAGGCGCAGATTGCCAACAATTCCGGCGCTGATTATTTTGTCTCCATCCACCGCAACGCCATGCCCGTGCCCGGTACGGGAAGCGGGGCAATGGTCCTGGTATATGAGGACGCAGGCGTCCCGGCCATGTTGGCTGAGAATATCCAGCGCAATCTGGTACAGACCGGCTTTAACGACCTGGGAATCCAGGAACGTCCGGGTCTTATCGTGCTCAGGCGGACCCAGATGCCTGCTGTTCTGGTGGAGGCAGGATTTATCGATAATCCGGCGGACAACAAATTTTTTGATGAAAATTTTGACGCCATTGCCCAGGCAATCGCGGACGGGGTCCTGGAGACCATCCGGCAGCAGGAGCAGCAGCGTCCGGAATATTATCAGGTCCAGGTAGGCGCGTTTAGCACCAGGATGCCTGCGGACCGTCTGGTAAGGGAACTCCAGGCCAAGGGACTGCCTGCGTTCATTGTGTATGACGATGGGCTTTATAAGGTAAGGGTAGGCGCGTTCCTGAACATGGATTATGCGGTGCGCATGGAGCGGACCCTTCGTAACCTGGGGTATCCTACGGTGCTTGTGAAGGAGCGGGCGGTGTACTGATCCAATCAGACTGCCCTGCGCCGGAGGTGTTTCTGTGGAGGTGGTGCCGCACTGCACCGATATATGGAACGGAAGGTGAATAGGAAGGAGAACGGGTACCGCGGAGTGCGGAACCTGTTCTCCTGTTTTGGTGAAAGAATAGGCTTATGTTTTGGCATCCCGGGAAATCTGCCGGGGATTTATTTGTTCCGTATCATATTTGTAATGCTGGTAATTAGCTCCAATCCGTATTGCATTGAGAAGATGGATGATATCATCAACTGATAAAAAATCCCCTTCAGGAGAGGCAAGCCAGGTTCTGGCGGACAGGAAGTGCATTTCCAGCATCAGTTTCAAAAAATGAGTGCGCAGTTCATCCCTGGGCATTCCGTCCTGGTCCATCATTACATTCAGGGATTCTTCCAAAATAACCTTCAGCCGTTTTACAAAATAGGGGTCACCGAATTTGGGGTCCAGAAGGGCGAAGATAGCGGTCTTATGATCCCGGCAGAATTCGAACCATGCAAAGAGGGCAGGCGGTGCAGTACAGTCAAATCCTGCTTCCAGTATACAAGGGACTGAACCACGTGCTTCGCAAGGCGCGATGGCGGACAGCCGTTCTGAGATATCCTCCAGGAGGCGGGTTTCAATCTGTTCCATCAGGTCATATATATCATTAAAATATAGATAAAACGTACCTCTTGTAATCTTGCATTTCTCACAAAGTTCTTTTACAGATATCTTGTCCCACTGCTTGGATGGTATCATGTTCAGAAAGCGGTATTCAATTTTGCTGCGTGTCTGTTCTGATTTTGTTATCTTATCTTGTTTTATTCCTGATTTCATTTTTTTATCCTTTTCGTGTCCGGGAGCCTGCCTTAGGGAGAAAATTTGACACTTTTTTTAAAAATGTTTAAATTGAACAATATGAAGTAAAGTGTCATTCTTTTTGTGTGCATTATAGACTAAAATCTTAGGTAGATAAAGATGCTTTAAAAAATTATATCGTATGTAATGTATGAAATCAAGTGCCGGGCTTGTAAATAGAAAAGGAGAGGAAAGAAGATATGAAAACAGAAAAGGGATATGGCAGGGGTTGGGTATTAATTATTTATGCGTTTTTAGCTTATTTTGTGTCATCTGCGGTGGGAAGCTCCATGAATGCTGCATCAGGCATACTGGCGGAACTGAGGGGGTGGAATGCCACCATGCTGACCAGTCTTATATCCCTGGGAGCAGTGGCGAATATTGCTGCGGGGCTGGTATTCGGCCGTCTGGCAGTGCGGTACTCTGCTAAGAAGCTGAGCATTATCTGCTGTGTGGGCTGGATGGCTGTCATGGTGGGGCTGGGACTGACAGATAACCTTTGGATTTTTTCAGCCTGCCTGGTCCTGGGAACAGGAATTGCCAATGCGCTGGGATATCAGCTGTCGCCGGTAATGATTTCCAGATGGTTTCCCAAGAGGAAGGGAATCGTTATGGGAATTGTAACCATGGGAATACCTCTTTGTTCTGGTATGGCGACCATGATTTACCAGACCGGCTATCATGCCATGGGTTCTGTGGGTGGCTTCCTTCCCTTTATAATGATTGCAGCCGTAGCCCTGGTGCTTCTGGTGGCATTTATATCCGACCGGCCGGAGGACAAGGGATTTATACCGGATAACGGAGTGCAGGTCAGCATAAAAGAAGAACAGCAGATTAAAAAGGACAGCATATGGACCACATCCAAGCTTTTGAGGACGCCTCAGGTCTGGATTCATGGGATTACCCTGGGCACCCAGCTGCTGTTTGCCAGCGGGCTTATGGTGCAGCTGTTTCCAAGGCTTCTTGAAATTGGCTATTCTCCTCAGACCGCAGGCATGATGATGATGGCTTCCGGACTTCTGGCATTGCCGGGTTCCTATCTGTGCGGTGTTATAGATTCAAAAATCGGAGCCAGAAAGGCTGCCTGTACTTCTTATGTATTTGGAATAATTGCAATGGCTGCCAATCTATCAGGGATTAACATAGGTGTTTGGGCTTCCTTGGTATGCATTGGCATGGTGGTGGGAGGTGCGGCAAACTGGCCGGCATCCCTGTGTATTGAGGAGTTTGGGGACAGTTTTGCCAATGGATACGGAATTATACAGCCAATCATCCAGCTGGTGGGGGCTGTGGGTCCTGCGTTCTTTGCATTGATAGCAGGTGCCACAGGAAGCTACCGGATTCCCTATATGTGTGGTGCAGTGCTGATGGCAGCAGGATTGATATGTTTTGTAATGTTTGCCAAACCTGGATTTGTAAAGCGGGAAGAAGAATGCGGCAGAATTTAAAGATATGATTGAGAAAGGCAGGATGGCAGAATGGATTTTTTTGATACAGGGCGTGAAATGACAAGCCCTCATACAAGCGGAAGGCTTTATGGAGAATTGAGCTGGGAAGAGCTGCGGAACATGAGCACGGATTTGACAGAAGAGGAAAGACGTGCGCCTCATGCCCTATATTACGGTCAGCCCATGGCAGAGGTTCAGGCAGAGCATAAAAAAGCAATGGAGTCAAAGGCTCTGGCACCGCATCAATGTGTTATGCCAGGGGAACTGGGGGCCAGCTTGTTTGGCGGCAGCCTTGGCAGCCCTGAAAATGGTTACGGGGTACTGGATAATGGAGTTGGATATGCAGCGGTCAGGATTGACCAGAATGGGATTACAGATGAGATGATACGTAAATATCGGGAGGAATTTGCCCATGAAGGCAGCCTGTTTTATAAGACATGGTTTCCAGGCGCCCATTTAATCCACTATCTGGATGGGGCCGCAGAGGACTTTGGATGGGGGTTCTGCAATATGAAATTTTCCAGGGATGAGTTTGAATTCAGCCATTTGGGAATTACAAAGGAGGACATACCAAGGCTGGACCCGGACTGTATAAACCTGATTGGGGTCAATGCCCTTGCCACTGATATCATGCATCCGGAGCAAGGGCCGGATTATATGGCCATGGTGTGCTATACACGCCTGTCTGCAGGGGGACGGGAACTGAGGATCCGGTACTGGAACGGGCTGCGCTTTGAGGCCGCAGGAAAAGTTGTCCTAAAGGTAAGGCATACAAGAGATGTAATGGAACAGAGGATGAACATGATGATGTCCCACTGTATGCGTGAGTACTGCAATGAGCTGCGCCTCATAAAAGCATTCTGGAATACATGATGGGTGTCCTGAACCATATTTTTTCCTCTAGCTAGTGGAAAAAGACAGCTTGTTGAACACCGTGATATTTTCTATAATTGTGATATCAATTAACAAACGGTCAGGCCTGCCGTCAATGAAAAGGAAAGAGGAGCATGGTATGGACAAGAAAATCACAATCAGAGAAAGCTTTCGGCTGGGAAAAGGCTGGTATTTGATGTTGTTTGCCATTCTGGCAATGTTTGTAAGCAATGCAGGAGTTAACGATGGGTTAAATGTGGCGCTCCCCGCAATATCAGAGGGGGCGGGGCTGGACTATGAGGTCTGCCTCAGTATGGGAACAGTGGCTGGTTTTGCAGGCGTGGCAGCCATGCTTTTAATCGCCAAGCTCCGTGACCGGTTTGGCGGCCGCATGATGGCGGCAGCGCTGTTCATTATTAACGGACTGACATTTTATTTTTTATTCTTAAGGGCCACCAGCATATTCATGTATGGACTCTCACAGTGCATCATGGTCAGCTGCGGCCAGGGAACCTTTTATCTTTGCACCGGCCCCATGCAGTCAACATGGTTTCCTAGAAAACGCGGTGTGGTAAATGGCATATCCACCATTGGCTCCAACCTGGCTACGGCATTACTCGTGCCTATCATGACCACCCTGATCAGCACCTTTGGTGATTACAGGACTGGCCTTTCAGTATTTGCAATGGCCTCCATTGCACTGGGCATATTTGCCTTTTTATGTTTGAGGGATGACCCAAAGGATGCCGGAATGTACCCGGATAATGTATCGGAAGAGGAGTACAACAGGGATTATAAAAATGAAGAAAAGGACGGTTATGTCAGTGACTGGACTGCAGGCCGTATGCTGAAAACAAAGGAAGTATGGATTGCGGCCATTGTCCCCGGCTTTATCACCATCGGACTTTTAGGCATCATCACCCAGTTTGTGAACAGGAATATTTCTGTGGGCCTTACACAGCAGCAGGCAGTGGGGGCAATGACAATCTGCGGCATATTGGGGATTGTGGGAAGCTATCTGGTGGGATATATTGATACAAAGATTGGTACAAAGAAGACATGTATGCTGTATTGCGCTTATTTTGCATTTGGCATACTCTGCAACCTTCTCTCAACGTTCTGGCTTCCGCTGGTTTACGTATCCATTTTTGTTGTGGGCACATCCCTTGGCGGGTGTACCAATATGACCCTGTCTTATCCTGCTTCTCTTTTCGGGGTACTGGATTATCCGAAGGTAAACGGATTCATATTCCCTATCTGCTACTGTATCGGATGTCTTAACTTTGTGGTAAATGCAGTTGCACTTAAGATAACAGGTTCGCTTACAGGCGCGTATATCGTGTATCTGGGCCTGTTCATCCTGAATGTCATCATTGTGGCATTGACTGAATCAGGAAAATGGGATAAGAACCTGCATCCTGAACTGTTCCATCAGAAATAGTCATATTGAAAGACCGCTGGTCAAAGTGCTTACGCCGTTTTAAACGGTGGGTAAGCCATGTCCGGCGGCTTTTTTTTGCTATTTTATATTTTTTACAGAGTAATATTCCTCCACCTCTTCCCTGGTTCTCAGGTTCCGTATCTCTTCCTCGCTGTAGTGTTCCTGATATAAGGTCTGAAGCAGGCGGAATATAAGGTTCACATCCTCCCTTGTAAAACAGGCCATGATTATGAGCCGGATTTTATGGGATTTCCACAACAGCCGGTGTTCCATCAAAGCAACACCCAGCTGGGTTTTTTTGGAAGGTGACAAAGAGTAAAGGAGCAGTATCCCTGGCTTTAAGGCAAAGCCTGAAATGGATTCCCTGTGAAGTATTTCCTCTGGAAAGGACGGGGATACAATCCCTTCCCTCAGAAAGTCCCCTGCCATCAGTTCAATCAGTGAAACAGGACTGTGGCTGCCAAGTCCTGTATGCCAGTAAGCAGTCCTTAAAAGGTGGGGAAACGCAGGGACATGTGCCGGGCAGATCCTGAGGAAACGCATGCTGCTGATATAGCATTCAATGTTCAGATAGTCATTGGGGGCCATATATGAGGAGATACGGATGGTGGTGGTATCTTCATGGCAGGTAATGGGCTTTCTGACAGTTGTCAGCACAAGGTCCGTGTCCTCAAACGAAAAGGAACTTTTCGCATTGACCGGCAGCAGGGCGGTGATTTCCAGGTAATTGCCGAAGGCCCCCAGGACTTTCCGCTTCAGGGCCCAGGTGGCAGGCAGGTTTAAGTGGGAGCAGATAACTGTTTTAAGCTTCTGCTCAGGATGCTGGGTGCTGAGGAACTCAATGGCTCCGGAAAGGCAGAGGGCAAGGTATAAGAGCTCGGTGCGGTCCGGATAACTCCCAAGATACTTAAGCGCCAGCGGCTGGAACAGGCAGGCCAGTTCATACTCAATGAGAAGGTTGCTTCGTATCAGGTCCGGGTTTTCCTGGTCATTGAATATGTGTCCGGGTATCTTCAGGCAGCGGATATATTGCAAAAGGGTGATATAGAAATCTTCATCCTCACTTAGGTTAATTCCAAAGATGTCCTTTATATGCTCCAGATATTCATGGGCCATTTGAAGGACATCAGGTTCAAAATATTCCGCAACGGTTTTAAAATTCAGAAGGGATGCGTCCATTAAATGACCGGCAGCAATGATTTCATATATCCTGTCCCGCTCATGGGGCGGGAAAGAGGTTTTCAGTATGGATTCAAGGGAATCCAGCATAACCTCACAGGCCCTGTCCGCAGCCGCATTTGAGCGCGCCGCAGGCTGGTCCGCAGGCAGCCCATGCCCATTTGCCAGACGGTGGTACATGATGGCAATGGCCAGATTCAGGGTTACAAGATTGGTGTCCCCCATCTGAAGCCCCTGCTGTTTCAGGTGGTCTGAAACCTCGGATGTTATGAGGTCCAGCATACGTTCATCCAGGAAGTCATAACCATAGTAGGCATTTCCCTTGTTGTTATAATCCCAGTCCTTGTGAAACAGCTGGTTCAGGATATCACGCCGTTTCCGTTCATCTGCCTCAAACCAGATTTGATCCCGGGACTGGAACAGCTGGATATGGGGCGGTGACATGACATGCTGGCGTTTCAGCTGGTGCAGGTCATGGTCAAGGGTGGTGCGGCTTACATACATTTCGTCCTCCAGGTCATACAGATCCAGAGGGGAATCAGCCAGGCACAGCCGAAGGGTCAGAAAGCGGACCCGGTCCTCTTTTGTAAGGAATACCCGGTCTATCTTGTTAAGTTCTGCCAGGGCGGCAGGGTTCCCGGCATCCAGGTAATAACCCTTGCTGTGTTCGGATACAATCCGGATGTCAGAATGGTTTAGCTGCTGGTTTATCTCTGATATATCCGTACGGATTGTTTTTGATGATACTTCCAGGTGCTTTGAAAGCTCCGAGCCAGTGATGAACCCGGTGTGGTTCTGGAGAAAATGCAGGATTTTCCTCTGGCGGAGGGTTAGATTATCAGCGCTCATCTTCCTTGTCCTTTCCGCGTGCTGCTGCTCTGGCCTGTCTGCGGTCCATTTGCTTCACAGGCTTCATTGTATCAGAAAATATTTCCTCTTTAAAGAGGAAAAAGTGAATTTGAGGGAAGCCGGCATTTGTATTAGCATAAAGGAGTAAACAATGTTAAATGAAATCAACCCAAATAAATCTTGAGGAGGATATGGAAATGAAATATGAAAACATTAGGAAACAGGTTCTGGAAGCTATCCTGGATGCAGTTGACCAGGGACTTATTAAGGGGACTTCAGGCAACATCGCCCTGAGGGATGATGAGGACGATGTGGTGGCGATTACCCCCAGCGGTATCTCCTACAAACATATGACGGCTGACCAGATTGCCATTGTGGATCTGAACGGAAAATGGCTGGACGGTCCTTTTAAACCATCATCAGAGGTGCCCATGCATACCGCAGTCATGCGTGCAAGGAAGGATGTGAAAGCAACCGTACATACACATGGTATGTTTGCCACAATTGCAGCCATGTACGGTGAGCTGCTGCCAACCACGCCGCCGCAGGCAGAGTTTGTACCGGTGGGGATTGTACCGTTCACAATGCCGGGTTCAGATGAGGTGGCTGACCGGGTAGTTGAGGCCTTAGGGGAAACGGGACGGGCTGTATTAATTAAAAACCATGGTCTGTTCTGCTGCGGCAAGGATATGAAGGCAGCCATGTCTGCAACCGTCTATACGGAGGAAATGGCCCAGACCTCCTACTATGCCAAGGCAGCCGGCGTGTTCCAGCCCATGCCCGAGGAAGCGGTAAGAAAGATGAAGGAGTTGATTGCGGCAGACCAGGCAGTTTAAGGACAGGGAGGAAGACAAAATGGCATATCGGTTCTATGTAAACAGTGACATTGTATTTGGACGGGATTCTGTCAAAGAACTTCCGGGAATCTTAAAGGGATATGGCGCAAAAAAAGTCATGGTTGTGTATGATGCAGGCGTGAAGGCGGCAGGCATTGCAGAACAGGTCTTAGCCATGGTGGAAGAAACCAGTATCCCTTATGTTGTATTTGACGGTGTCATCCCCAATCCTACCAACGAAGTGGTGGTGGAGGCGGCCGGGCTGGCCAGGTGTAATGGAGTGGACGCATTTGTTGCAGTGGGCGGAGGAAGCAGTATTGACCTGGCTAAGGCCATTGATGTGCTGATGACGAATCCCGGATCCATTGGCGATTATGCGGGAATTGGCAAAGTTAGGCATCCGCTGTTTCCCCTGGTGGCCATCCCTACCACAGCCGGAACTTCCAGTGAAATCACCAATGTGAGTGCGCTGACAGATACCCAAAAGGTTGTAAAGTATGTGGTGATTGATGATAAACTGGTTCCTTCCAAGGTTATCATTGATCCGGAATTTACCAGGACCGTGCCGGCCTCCGTGACAGCTGCCACAGGGCTGGATGCAATCACACATGCAGTGGAGAGCTATATTTCAAATAGGTCCAATCCGCTGACGGAGTACAATTCCATAAAAGGATTGGAAATCCTGTACCGGAATATTACAAGAGCCGTAACGGATGGAGCAGATATGGAGGCCAGGGAACAGATGATGCTGGGATGCGTCATTACAGGCTTTGGGTTCTCCAATGCCAACCTGGGCCTGGTACATGCCATTGCCCATACACTGAGCGCCCATTTCCATCTTGCCCATGGAATGGCCAATGCGGCAGTCCTGCCCTATGTGATGGAATTTAACGCAGATGGGTGTCCGGAAAAAATGGCGGAGCTGGCACGGGCCATTGGCCTGACAATGTCAGGGAATATGGAGGATGACAAATATCTGCTTGCAGGCGAACTGTTACATCTGGTTCAGAAGCTGGGGATAAAGACATTGTCAGAACAGGGCATTACGGAGCAGGATTTAGATATGCTGGCAGAGGAAGCCATGCGCGAACCCGTATTAGGGTTTAATCCCCGGCAGGATGTGGGGAAGGAAGACATACTGGCAATCCTGCGAAAAGCATTTTAAACAGTAGAAAGGAAAGGGGAAGGGGATTGAACAGGATAGAAAAAGTAAAGATATATTGTTCCATTGCCAGCGTTTCCTTTATCCAGGGACTACAGTTCAGTGTCTCTCCTGTGCTGGGGCAGATCAGCCGGCATTATCCGGCCGTGGATATCAGCCTGGTACAGATGCTGATTACAGGACCTGCGCTGACTGCAATGGTATTCTCATTGATATCCGGCGGGCTTGCAGTGAAAATCAGCATGAAGAAGCTGCTGGTATCCGGAAGTTTCCTGGCAGGGGCGGCCGGCATCACCCCCTTTTTGTGTGATAGCTTTCCTCTGCTGTTTGCCTGCAGGATGATATACGGTATAAGCCTTGGGCTGGCGCTCGCCCTTAACACCGCAGTGGTTGCCCGTTTTTTTGAGGGTGATGAGCGTGTCTCTGCCATGGGAATCCAGGCAGCCAGCATCGGAGGAGGGATGGTGGTGGTTTCTGCTGTTGGAGGCGCCCTTGGAAGCCTGGACTTTCGTTTGTCTTATCTTGTGAATATAATTGGATTTATTTCCATGATCGTGCTGGCAGCTTTCCTGCCGGAAACCAATCCGGGAGAAGCGTACAGGGAGAAAACAGGCAGGATACCCGGGGACGGTACAAAATCCATCAGACTCAACCGGTCAGTGTTCATGATATGCCTTCTGGGGATGCTGGAATTCCTATTCCTGATTTCCTTTACCACCAATATCGCAATGCATATGAGTGGAGGACTGGCAGGTAACAGCAGTGCGTCAGGCAGCATTACAGGAATCTTTTCAGGGACACAGATCATTGTGGGTCTTGTACTGGGCAGGATTACACGTCTTATCAAAAAAGCAGCCCTGCCTGCTGCCATGGTGAGTTTTACAGTGGGAAGCCTGATTTTGGCAGCATTTCCGTCCGACTATCTGATGCTGGCGGTTGGGGCTGTGTTCTGCGGCATATCCCAGGGTATATTTGTCCCAACAGCAATGGTTGAGGTGTCAGGCGCGGTCCTGCCTGCTGCAACAGCCATGGCAGCAGCATGTTACGGATGTGCCCAATGCATAGGGCAGTTTATATCGCCCGTGGTATTGAATGCGGTTTCTTTTGCTGTTTTTAAATCTGTGACAACCACACATGTGTATGTGGCTGCAGCGGTGGGGATGTTCCTGGCAGCAGTCCTTGCAGGATTTGTGAAGATGGGAACACATGCATGTTTTGAACATGCAGATAAAATCAAATTAGGAGAGTGATTAGAATGAAGAGGAAAATGGCATTATGTACACCAATCCCGGAAAAATTCATGGGATTCATCAATGAGCAATGTGACATTACTGTCTGCGGTGAATTAAAGCATGGAAAAGGAAATGTGGCAGAGGAACAGACAAGAAAAGAGTGCATGGGTCATGAACTGGTAGTACTGGGTGACGAATATGCGGGAGCAGGGACCATCAAGGCCTGGGCTGATTCAGGCATGAAGTTTATGGGAGTGGCCAAAGGCACCCCGGCAACCGTGGATTACCGCGCGATTGAAGAGGCAGGACTGGAGCTTTCCTATACGCCGGGCAGGAACCGTGTGGCGGTGGCTGAGTTTAATATCGGCCTGATGATATGTGCTGCAAGAAAAATCTGTCTTGCCGGTACAGGACTGCAAAAAGGAGAACATCTGGGGCAGGCGGTCCAGGATATATATGATGTTCCGGATGTGAAGAATGTTGTATGGGGCCCCCTGGATGAGAACCATCCGTTTACGGATTATGGGATTGGATTTGAGTTATATGGTAAAAAATTAGGCATTGCAGGTTATGGTGCCATTGGACGGGAGGTTGCGGTACGGGCCAGGGCCTTTGGTATGGAGATACTTGCCTACGATCCTTACATGCCGGCTGAGCGCATCGAAGCAGACGGCTCCAGGGCAGTGGATCTTGCGACCATGCTTTCTGAAAGTGATATGGTCAGTATCCATCTGCCTGTACTTGAGTCAACCAGGGGAATTGTTAACAAAGACTGGTTTTCCAGGATGAAGCCCACAGCCTATCTGATTAATACGGCCAGGGCGGCTGTAATTGACCAGAAGGACCTGGTGGAGGCCCTGCAGGCAGGAACCATCGGAGGTGCCGCCCTTGACGTATACTGGCAGGAACCAATCCCGGCCAACCATCCTCTTCTTTCCATGAGGAACGTGGTGCTGACTCCCCATATGGCGGGGCTGACCACGGATGTGGATAATTGGTCCGGTACCATGATGGGAGAAGAAATTATAGCATATATAAAGGGTGAGCCAAGAAAATATATCTGGAAGGTTAAAAAGTAAGGAGGGCATATGGGGGAGACATGTTTCAGGAAAGGTGAAAGGTTTCCATCCCTTTTTTCACCGCTTAGAATTGGTAATATAAGATTGAAGAACAGAATCATAGCAGCGCCGACCAGTCCCAGCATGATTACGACGCAAGGCCACTTTACCCCGGAGATGATTGCTTATCTGGAAGAAAAGGCCATGGGCGGCGCAGGGGTTGTGACATATGGGGAGGCCATTGTCCATTCGGCAACCGGAAAATCCCATAACAAGCAGCTTCAGCTGGATTCCTATGGTGTGAAGCAGGGCATGGCAGAGGCTGCAAGGGCTATCCATAACGCAGGCGCATATGCTAACATCCAGCTGTCCCACGGCGGAATGTACGGCGGACTTGCCAGCGTGGGAGGGGAACATGATACATGCGAGGTGGCTTACGGACCCAGCGATATCATGATGCCGGCAGGGCCTGTGAAGTCCATGCCAAAAGAAATAATCATGGAGATTGTAAAAGCCTACGGTACAGGGGCAAAGCTGTGCAAAGACTGCGGCTTTGACATGGTGCAGGTACATGCGGCCCATGGCTGGCTGTTCAGCCAGTTCCTTTCTCCGGTATTGAACCAGAGGACGGATGAGTTTGGGGGTTCTTTGGAAAACAGGGCCAGATTCCTGTGCATGGCACTTGATTCGGTGCGGGAAAGTGTTGGGCCGGGATTCCCCATTGAACTGCGGCTGAACGGTGATGACATGACCGGTTCAGGCATCGGCCTGGAGGAGTATATTAAGGTGGCATGTATGGTGGAACCCAAGGTGGATCTGTTTAATATTTCCTGTGGGAACCATGAGGATCCGGCCATGTTCTGCCGGACCCATCCATCGGCATTTTATCCCAGAGGGGTCAATGTATATCTGGCCGCGGAAATCAAGAAGCATGTGAAAAAGCCGGTTGCCTGTGTTGGTTCCCTGAATGACCCGGGACAGATGGAGGAAATCATTGCTTCCGGCCAGGCAGATATTGTGGAAATCGGCCGCGCCCTTTTGGCTGACCCGTATCTGCCAAAGAAAGCGCTGGAAGGCAATGAAGAAGATATCACGCCCTGTCTGCGATGCTACGAATGTTTTGGTGAGACAGGTAAAAGCGAGACAGTCAAATGTACGGTAAATCCCACCATGGGGCAGCAGCTGGCCTGCAAATTCCCCTTGCCGCGGCCAGGAAAGAAAAAAAGGGTGCTGGTAGCGGGCGGGGGTCCTGCGGGAATGGAAGCAGCAATTACGGCAGCTGGGCGGGGACATATGGTAACATTGGTAGAGAAGGCAGGACGCCTGGGCGGGAACCTGCATCCTGCTGCAGCGCCATTCTTTAAAAAGGACATTGAAAAACTCTGCCATGTCCTGGAGTCCAGGGTGAAGGCAGCCGGTGTAGAAGTTGTGCTGGATACCGAAGTGACTGCGGATTATATAAAGGTAATGGCGCCGGATGCCCTTTTTGTGGCCATTGGTTCCAATGAACTGAAACCGCCGATAAAAGGGATGGATGGCAGCAATGTAATCATGGCAGTTGAAGCAGAACTCCATCCTGAAAAGCTTGGAAAGAAAATAGCCATTATGGGCGGAGGCCTGGTGGGGGCTGAAGCAGCTATATCCTTTGCCCATGAAGGCAGGCAGTGTTCTATTATAGAGATGAAGCAGGAGGTTGCGCCGGAAGTCAACTCATTTTACCGGGGCGGACTCATGCCGCAGGTGGAAAAGGCGGCAGATATCTATGTAAATACAAAGGTAAAGGAAATCGTACCGGAAGGTGTGGTATGTGAAACCGATGGTACTGTTTTTACAGTGGAAGCTGACAGTGTGGTCTGTGCATTGGGCTTTAGGGCGCCATATGACAAGGTGGATGCCCTGTGCGCACTGGTCGATGAGTATTATATTGTGGGTGACTGCAGTCAGGTTGGCATGATTTACCATGCAATCAATCAGGCTTATTATGCAGCGCTTAGGGTATAAGGGATGTCATAATACCGAAAGGGGGCTTAGGATATGAACAAAGTAGAAAATTATCTGCTGGGAATGGATTGCGGAACAACCAATATTAAGGCTGTCATCATTGGCGAAGACGGAACAGTGGCAGCAGAAGCTTCAAGGCCCAATTGTTTTATCTGTCCCGGACCAGGTATGCAGGAGCAGGATGCAGGCCGGTGGTGGGAAAACAGCGTGGAGATATTCCGCGCCCTGTGCGAAGAGGCGGGTATGGAGGTTGTAAGGCGAATCAGGGGAATCGGAATCAGTTCCCATACGGTCACCATGCTCCCGGTGGATAAAGACGGCGTTCCCTTAAGGAATGCATTGACCTATCAGGATACCCGTTCTGGCGGGGAACTGGACTGTATAGTGGATACCATTGGATGGGAGCGTTTTGTGAATATGGTGGGAGGAAGGCCGGGGGCAGGATTCCTGCCAAGCAAGATACTCTGGTTTAAAAAGAATGAACCGGAGCTGTTTGCCAGGACATCCTCCTTCATGCAGGCCAGTTCCTATATTAATTTTAAGCTCACAGGAAAAAGGACGATTGATATTGACCAGGCAGCACGTACGCAATGTCTGGATATAAGCACCATGGACTGGGCATCCGAGATTGGAGACGTCATAGGCGTTGACCTGGATTCGGTCATGCCGCCGTTAAAGCTGGTTAATGAAATCATTGGTTTTGTGACAGATGAAGCGGCAGATGCGACAGGCCTTGTAAGCGGGATACCTGTGATAGCCGGATGTTCCGATGCCATGGCATCCATGTACGCCATGGGGATGAGCCGGCTGGGGGAGGCCGGGGAATCCTCGGGTACCAGTTCCCTGGTATTTGTGGGAAGCGATGTGAAGAGCGCGCCGGATCTTCCGGTTGTGACCAAGCCCTGTGCCATTACAGGCATGCCATGGGTATTTGACGCTCCTATTACCACCACGGGCCTGGCGCTTAACTGGTATATTGAAACCATGGCGGCAGAGGAACGCGCTGCTGCAAAGGAGCAGGGAAAGGATATATATACCTACCTGAACGAGCTGGCCCTGGAAGCAGATCCTGGCTCAGGAGGTCTGTTGTTTTATCCCTATCTCATGGGGGAGCGGGCGCCAATCTGGAAGGATTATGCCAGGAGTATGTTTATCGGCATGTCCATTTCCACCACGCGCGCGGAGATGGCGCGGTCTGTATTTGAAGGGACAGCATTTGCACTGCGTCATGTGATTGAGACAATCGGTAAAGCAGGCGCGGGCGCAGGGATGCTGCGTATTACAGGAGGCGGGGCAAAAAGCCGGACATGGTCACGGATTAAAGCAGCCGTACTGGACATGCCTGTATATGTGCTGGATGAGAGGTCAGGTAATGTGCCGGTTGGCGATGCTCTAATTGCAGGGCATAAGCTGGGCGTATTTCCTGATCTGTCAGAGGCCGCAGAGCGGCTGGTTAAAATTGATGAGGTGATTGAACCGGATCAGGAATGGGTGGATCGGTACGAAAAGATTTATCCGTTTTATAAAGAAATATTCCTCCATTTAGACCAGGACCTAAGGGGGCTGCGTACCGTGGTGGAACGCCTGGACATGTGAATGGTACTGGGTGGATGGGGCAGGACAGTAAAAGCAGGAAGCTTATCATGGTATGGATAAGCCCTGCTTTTTTACTTTATGGGGATTGCCCCTGCATATCCAATGACCATTGTGCAATTTGATGCCAAAAGCCCCCCTGGACAGCGGAATATAGATAAAAATTGACATGGGGATTTTTGTGTGATATTTTGAATGATGCCACGTGTTGTGTGGATAATGCAATTTACAGATGGGGTGAACCTGTTGGGAAAGGAGAGGGATTATATGAAGATTAAGGAAATCAACACGTATTTTGTCCGTCCGCGCTGGGGATTTGTGGAAATCATCACGGACCAAGGGTTAAGCGGCTGGGGAGAGGCTGTGCTGGAGGGACATGCAGGCACGGTGCTGGCCTGTGTGCATGAGATGGAGGATTATCTGATTGGGGCTGACCCGGCCCATATTGAGGATATCTGGACCGTCCTGTACCGGGCCGGCTTTTACCGGGGAGGAGGCGTGATGATGAGCGCTATTTCCGGTATTGACCAGGCCCTGTGGGATATCAAGGGCAAATATTTTAATGCGCCGGTCCATGAACTGATGGGCGGGAGCTGCAGGAATAAGATGCGTGTATATTCCTGGATTGGCGGCGACCGGCCAACGGATGTGGGGGCGGCGGCCAGGGAGAAGATGGAGGCGGGCTTCACGGCAGTGAAGATGAATGCCACGGAGGAACTGCAGTTCATTGACAGCTATGATAAGATTGACGCGGTACTGGAACGGGTGGATGCAATCCGTTTAAGCTGCGGGAAGGATTTTGGCATTGCCATTGATTTCCACGGCCGGGTGCACAGGCCCATGGCTAAAATCCTGGCTAAGAAGCTGGAGGCTTACGACCCCATGTTCATCGAGGAGCCGGTGCTCTGCGAGAACATGGAATGCTTCCGCGAGATTGCAGCTGCCTGCCAGATTCCCATTGCCACAGGAGAGAGGCTGTATTCCAAATGGGATTTCAAGCGCCTGTTCCAGATGGGCGGCGTGGATATCATCCAGCCTGACCTGTCCCATGCAGGGGGCATCACAGAGGTAAAGAAGATTGCATCCATGGCGGAAGCCCATGATGTGGCCCTGGCACCCCACTGTCCATTGGGTCCCATTGCCCTCAGCTCCTGCCTGCAGGTGGACGCCACCTGCTACAATGCGGTCATCCAGGAACAGAGCATGGGAATCCACTACAATGTGGGCAGGAGCGTGCTGGATTATGTGGATAATCCGGAGGATTTCCGGTTTGTGGACGGTTATGTCAAGCTTCCCACAAAGCCGGGACTTGGCGTTGAGGTCAATAAGGAACTGGTCCTTGAGGAGAACCGGACGCCCCATAACTGGAAGAACCCGGTCTGGAGGCATGAGGATGGCTCCGTGGCTGAGTGGTGACGGGGAACAGGACATGAAGGGTATATTACATATCTGGAAAAGACAGACATTTGCCAGGCAGCTTACCATGGTGTTCATGGGGGTATTCCTGTTCCAGATGGTCATTGTACAGGGACTCAGCAGTTCCTATATGCGCAGGTTCATGAAGGAGAAGATAGAGGAATCCTACCAGAACTCCCTGCGCCAGACCACCCTGAACCTGGACACCTCCCTAAAAGGCTACAAGAAGGCCATTGACGAGCTGTTCCGGGACACGGATTTCATAATGGCGGTAAATGCACTGAACAGCATGAATGATGAGAATGAGTGGAAGATAAAGTCAGAGCTGGATAAAACCATGAAGGAGTTCCTCACCTACCGTTCCGAGGTGCGCAGCATGTCCATCCGCACCATATCGGACATAAGCTATGGCTATGACCGCCAGGAAGTGGAACTGCTGAATCCCAAGATATCCAGCCTGCACCAGAGGTATTTCAGCCAGGGGATTTTTGAGGACAACGGCGGCCTTAAGGGGAAATGGATGCCCACCCAGTATCTGGACCGGAAGGGGACGCGGGAGTACTATGTGTATTCCTACGGCAAGCAGATCATGGACTATTATACCAACCGCCAGGTGGGGACGGGGATAATCAGCATTGAGGAAAATGTGTTAAGCGAGATATGCGCCAACGGCCAGGTGAGCGGGGACAGGGACATCAATTACCTGCTGATTACGGATGCTGACGGCAGGATTATTTCCCACTATGATAAAGAAGTCATAGGCAGTTTTGTGGACGGGTACTTTGAGGAGGAAGACAGGATGGATCCGGACAGCCCGCATATGGTGCTTATGGAGGAGGTCCCGTCCACCGGATGGAGGATGTACAGCGTGCTGGATGAGAATTATGTGTATCACAGGCTGTACGAAATCCAGAAGACCGTGCTGGCTGTTTCATTCCTGCTGGCGCTGGCCGTGCTGGGGGCAGTACTGTACGTGTCAAAGAAAATGTCCAAATACATTACGGATATCGTCAACACGATGAATAAGGTCCAGGGCGGCAAACTGAACGCAAAGGTGGGAATCCACAGGGATGAGAAAAATGAGATCAGCCAGATTGCCACCCATTTCAACATCATGATGAACACGGTCAATGAACAGATGCAGATGGTGAAGGAGTCAGGTATCAGGGAGAAGGAGGCGGAAATCAGGGCGCTGGAAGCCCAGATTAACCCGCATTTCATCTACAATACCCTGGATTCCATTAACTGGCTGGCCATTGAGAACGACCAGAAGGAAATCAGCAGTATGCTGAGCAAATTTGCCCAGATACTCCGCTACCAGATCCAGAAGAGCAACCAGATTGTCATGATTTCCGAGGAACTTTCCTATCTGGAGCGGTATTTATACCTTCAGAAGGTACGTTTCATGGACAGTTTTGAGTATGTGATAGAGTGCCAGGAGTCGGTGAAGACCTGCAAGATCCATAAGATGATATTCCAGCCGTTCATTGAGAACGCCATCCTTCACGGGATGGCGGATGTGGAGCACGGAGGCCTGCTCAAGGTCCAGATACGGGAACAGGATGAGGAACGCCTGGCCTTCATTGTCAGCGACAATGGACAGGGGATGTCCAAGGAACAGATGGAAGCTATTTTTGTCCGGAGGATGAATGCAGGGAATTCCATCGGCGTCCTCAACGTGCTGGCAAGGCTGGATTTATATTATGGGTCCGCCTACTCCATCCATGTGGATAGCAGCGAGGGGAAAGGCACTACCATTGAAACCGTGATACCCAGGCAATGCATGAGGTCAGATCAGGAGGAGATTCGTGAAAATACTGATAGTGGAAGATGAATGGAAGACATTAAAAGGATTATCAAACCTGATTGCGGAGCTGGGAGGGGAGTATGAGATTGCCGGCCAGGCCAGAAGCGGGGAAGAGGGGATCCGTATGGCCATGGAACTGCGCCCGGACATCATCATTACGGATATCCGGATGAACGGCATGACGGGGCTGGAGATGATGAAAGCGCTGAATGAGGAGAAACTGGCCTGCCGTTATATCATACTCAGCGGTTATGCGGAGTTCCAGTACGCCAAAGAAGCCATCAGCCTGGGCAGCATGGATTATCTGCTGAAGCCGATTACAAAGGAAATACTGGAGGAATCCCTGCGCAAGGTCAGGACAGCCATTGAGGAGGAGGCGCAGAACATCAGGACCTCATCCATGGACATGGAGCAGATCCTGGAGCGGGCGCTGTTCATGCAGGGATTCTCAGGGTCCAAATTCGAGGCGGAATGGAAGAAACGGTTCAAATCCCGGGACATGAACTTCCTTCTCCTCATACGGGGAGAGAACCGGGTGGTACAGGCCGACTGGGAGCGGATCGTGGCAGAACTGGGACAGGCGCTGCCGGGAATTGAATCCTGCGTGTGCAGGGAGGCGCGGCACAAGGAAAATTATATCCTGCTCCATGGATATGAGGAGGGGATGAATGAGAGGCTGAACCCGGCAGTAAGGCGGTGCAGGGAACAGGTTAACCCTTATCTGGTTTTTGCCGGAACCTGCCTTAAGGGGTCGGATGAGATAAAGGCAAAGAGGGAGCGGCTCCTGGATATGACCAACTGGAACCTTTCCGTGGGGGAACCGGCGGTTCTCACAGAGGAGGTGATAAACCGGATTGAGACACAGAAATTCAGCTATCCCTCGGAACTTGAGAGGAAGATCATTACCTGCATCAATGAGGGGGATATATCGCCGGTGGAAGGTTGCCTGGAAGAATTCCTTCAGTATCTCAAGCAGAAGGTTTATTCCTACACCGATATCCGGGAAGCCCTTATCTGCCTGACGGCCGCTGTCCTGTATGCCATACGCAAGGCCAGCTATGGGCTGTATGAGAATATAAGCAACCTGAATATCCTGGAATGGGTCAGGGACAGCCTGTTTTTGGAACATTATCCCCAGCTTATCCTGAACGTGCTGATGCAGTATGAGCAGTATACCAGGAATCTCAGGTCGGGCAACCACCCGATCATCAACCAGGTGCTTAAAATCATGGACAGGGAATATAAAAGCGACCTGCCCCTGGATGAGATGGCGCAGCGCATGAATGTGACCCCGGAATACCTGAGCACCCTGTTCATGAAGGAACTGGGAATCAAGTATACCACCTACCGGGCCCAGATACGCATCGATGTGGCCAAACGCCTGCTCAGTGAGGGAAAGCTTAAGATTTATGAGGTGGCCGAGGCCAGCGGTTTTCCGGATGTGAAATATTTCACAAAAGTATTTAAGAAATATACGGGGGTGAGTCCGGGGGAATATATCCGGACAAATGGGAAAAATCAGTTTAAGAATTGACACTTTTATTAAAACAGTCAAATTTACGGTGTGTGGATTACATGGTATGCTTATCTCATCAAATGAGATGGCTCTTGTTGTTAGGAACATGCATCCTGGGAATGGAAAAGACCTGTCTTGTGGCAGGTCTTTTTATTGGGGAAATCCCCTGGGGCGTAAATGGATTCCCAAACCCGCCCCGGCTACTGCCCAGAGAAAAAAGGAGGAACAGACGTGAGGAAAAGAAACCTTGTAAAAAAAATGACAGCATTGGTATTGGCAGGGACCATGACGGCGTCACTGGCAGCGTGTGGAGGAGGACAGGGCGCAGCCTCCGGCGGCGGGGCGTCCGAGGCCACGGAAAACACAAGTAAGGCGGCAGAGGGAGCGGATACCGCGGCCCCGTCCGGGGAAAAGACAAAAATAACCTACTGGGCCCCGTTCTCAGGCGGGGACGGCGATATCATGACAGCCCTTGTGGATGAGTTCAATGCCCAAAGCCCCACCACGGAAGTGGAATTCATGATCATCAAATCAGAGGAATACTATACAAAGCTGCTGGCAGCCATGACATCTGATTCCGCTCCCACGGTGGCGGTCAACCATATTACCAGGATTAAGGAGTATGTGACCGATGAACTGCTGGAACCCTTGGACAGCCTGGCAGCAGACGCCTCCGTGGACTGGACCGGGTTTACCAAACGGCTTCAGGAAGCTTCCCAGGTGGATGGCACCCACTACTGCATGCCCATGGATACCCATCTGCTGCTGATGCATTTCAACACAGATGAATTTGAGAAGATGGGCCTTTTAGAAGACGACGGGACAGTCATTGTGCCGGACGGGGAAGAGGCGTTCTTTGAATATTTTGAAAAAGTAAAGGCGGACAGCGGCAAGATGCCTTTGTCAGGAACCTCCATGAACGGGCTTCCCATGTATGTGTGGTATACCCTGCTGACCCAGTTTGGCGGCGATGTGTGCGATGCTGACGGCAGGACCGCCACCTTGGACAGCGATGCCAACAGAAAGGCGCTGGAAATCATGATGCGGATGGTGGACAGTGAGATCTGGCCCAAGAACCAGAAGAACGGCGCGGAATTGTTTACCGGCAATGTGGCGGTGGCCACCATCAACGGTGACTGGGCAATCCCCACCTTTGAGGGAACCAATGGGCTGAACTTCGTGTCAATGTCATTCCCCCAGTTAGGCACCACCAAATCCGTTTATGCGGATTCCCATACACTGGTGATTCCTAAGAACGCCAATCTTACGGATGCGGAAAAGACATCTGCCATGGAATTCATGAAATGGATTACGGATAACACTGGCAAATGGGCCCAGTCCGGCCACATTCCCAGCAGGACCTCCGTCATGGAATCCGAGGAATTCAAGGCCCTTCCCTACAGGGAAAACTATGCGGAGTCCGCAAACTATGCAAAATTCTATCCCCAGGTATGCGGCGTGGCCGGCCTTACGGAAATGACCTACAGGGAACTGGCTGCCATGATTGCAGGGGAGCAGGACGTGCAGGCGACCATGGACCATATGCAGGAGCAGTTCCAGGAGATTCTGGATTCCTATAACAGATAGGGCGGCGGGAAAATGGAAGTACCGGGTTAGGAACATATATTTTGAGACTGCTGCAGGTAATACTGCAGCAGTTTTAAAAAAGGCAGCAATGGAACTTAACAGCAACGAAATCGGAGGCATTCCATGGATAAGTCATATCAATCAATCAAGCGGAAGAATGCGGTGAGGGAGAACATAACGGCGTGGTGCTTTATCATCCCGTTCCTGCTCTTTTTCCTGTGCTTTCTCCTGTACCCCATCCTTAAGGGCATGAAACTCAGCCTGTTTGATGCGACACTGGGCGGCAGGACATTTTTTATCGGCATCCAGAATTATGCTGCGATGTTTCAGGACAAAGGATTTTGGCAGGCCATGTTCAATACCTTGTTTTTTGTGGTAATCTCCACGCCTACGATTGTCCTGGTAGGTTTTATCTTTGCAATGTTCATCAACTCCAGGTTAAAGGGCACCATTTTTATCAGGACCTGCTTTTTCTCTCCCTATGTGCTGTCCATGTCCGTGGTGACCGGCCTTTGGATTTTTATTTTCCAGCCTTACACCGGCCTTGTGACACAGCTTACCAATGTACTGGGCATTGGGGAAATGTACTGGCTCAATACAAAATGGCTGGTATGGCTGGCAATCCTGATTACCACTGTGTGGTGGACCGTTGGATTTAACATGATTCTTTTCCTGGCAGGGCTTCAGGACATACCGGAGGACATCTACGAGGCAGCCAGGATTGACGGGGCCAATTCACGGCAGATGCTGTTTTCGGTTACGATTCCCATGCTAAAGGACACCACGGTACTGGTAATCATGCTCCAGACCATCGCCTCCTTTAAACTGTTCGGGCAGACCTACCTGATGGCGGGAGGCGGTCCCGGTACCCATACAAGGACCATTGTGCACTACATCTATGAGACAGGCTTTACAAACCGGAGGATGGGACGGGCGGCAGCCATGTCCGTTGCGTTTTTTGTGATGGTGTTCATCATCACCATGCTGCAGAACAAAGTCCTGGGCAGGAAAAAAGATTGAGAAGGAGGAAACCCATGAAGACAAAGAAAAAAATGACCGTGGGAAGGGCTGCTTTATATATTATTGTCTATATTGCGGCATTGTTTTGGATTTTCCCGGTAATCTGGATGCTGGTATCGTCATTAAAACCCTATGGGACCCCTGTCAGCATCCTGTCCAAGGTGCTGACCGGTGTGTTCTCCCTGGATAATTACGCGGTGGTTGCCAAAAAGGCGCCAATCATCAAATGGATTTTCAACAGTGCGTCCGTTGCCATTGCAGTTACCATAGGCACCCTGATGCTGACTTCCCTGGCAGCCTACGCCATTTCAAAATTGAAATTTAAAGGGCGCACAGCCATTTTCCTCCTTATCACGGCCGGTATGATGGTGCCCATTGAATCCATCATCATACCGCTGTACCAGGAGATGGCGGAACTTAAGCTTCTCAATACATATGTGGGCCTGATGTGCCCCAGCCTGGCGGCGCCCATCGGCGTGCTGATCATGAAACGGTGTTATGACGGCATTCCCGATGAACTGATTGAGGCAGCGGTGCTGGACGGGGCCAATGCCTTTGAGCGGTGGTGGAATATCTGCATTCCGGTATCCAAATCATCCATGGCTGCCGTGGGGATATTCACATTCACCAATTCCTGGAACAATTTCCTCTGGCCCTTTTTATCCATCACATCAGAGAAAATGATGACCCTGCCTGTGGGAATCCCCCAGTTCCAGGGGGCCAACCTTTCAGAATTCACACTGCCAATGACGGCCAGCGTAATTGCTTCCGTGCCGGCCATCATCGTATTCCTCATATTCCAGAAGCAGATCATCCGGGGCATTGCCATGACCGGTATTAAGGGATAATCATGGTTTAAGGTTATATTTGTAATGCATGACCGGGCGGGAGCGGATGCCCCGGCACACCACAGGAAGGAGACAACATTTTGAAAAAGGCAGATATGACGGTAGACCGTCTGAATATCATTTCAGCCATTGATGAGCGCATCTACGGTTCCTTCATCGAACATCTGGGGAGGGCTGTGTATAACGGGATTTACGAGCCGGGTCATCCCCTGGCGGACAAAGACGGGTTCCGCAGGGATGTAATCCAGCTGGTGAAGGAACTGAAAGTCCCTGTCATACGGTATCCGGGGGGCAACTTTGTATCTGGTTTTAACTGGGAGGACAGTGTGGGGCCTAAGCAACAGCGTCCGGCCCGGCTGGACCTGGCCTGGTTTACCACGGAGACCAATGAGGTAGGGCTGCAGGAATTCGACAGCTGGCTTAAGAAAGTAGATTCAGGGCTGATGCTGGCAGTGAACCTGGGAACCCGGGGAGCGGACGCGGCCAGGAATCTGGTGGAATACTGTAACCATGGGAAAGGCAGTTACTGGAGTGACCTTAGAAGGTCCCATGGGAAAGAGGAACCCTACAACGTAAAGACATGGTGCCTGGGCAATGAGATGGACGGCCCGTGGCAGATGGGGCACAAGACCGCATATGAGTACGGGCGGCTGGCCAATGAGACGGCCAAGATGATGAAATGGGTGGACCCCTCTATTGAACTGGTGGCCTGCGGCAGTTCCAAGATGGTGATGCCTACCTTTGCGGACTGGGAGGCAACGGTCCTGACAGAGTGTTATGACCAGGTGGACTATCTGTCCCTGCATAATTACTGGGGCAATTTTGACGGCGATACACAGTCCTATCTGTCAGGCGGCGTCCTGATGGATGATTTCATACGGTCTGTCACGGCTATCTGTGATTATGTGAAGGCAAAGAAGCGTTCCAGGAAGACCATTCACCTTTCCTTTGATGAATGGAATGTGTGGTACCACACCAAGGAGAGCGACAAGCAGATTGAACACTGGATACAGGCGCCGCCCAGACTGGAGGATATCTATAATTTTGAGGATGCCCTGCTGGTGGGCGGGCTGCTGATTTCCCTCTTAAAGAATTGCGACCGCGTGAAGATGGCATGCCTGGCCCAGCTGGTCAATGTGATTGCGCCAATCATGACCGAGACAGGCGGGAAGGCGTGGAAGCAGACCATTTATTACCCATTCTATTACACCAGCATCCATGGACGCGGAACCGCGCTGAAGGTGAACATGGAGTGTCCCAGATACGACTGCAGGCAGTACACGGATGTGACTGCATTGGATGCAGTGGCTGTCTTAAATGAAGGCGGGGACACGGTAACCTTGTTCGTACTCAACCGCAGCATGGAGGAGGACATTGCCCTTTCCTGTGATTTAAGGAGCGTCAAGGCGGAATCCTGTATCTGCCATACGGCCCTTGAAGGTTACGGCTATGAGGAAGCCAACTCTGCCCTGGAACCGGACCGTGTGGTACCGTCCCATAAACCCACGGACATCCTGGAAAATGGACGGATGGAAGCAGTGATTCCCAGATCTTCCTGGCACATGTTCTGTTTCCGTACGAAAGGATGACCATGATGGGAGCATATGCAGATCAGACCGATATACCTAAGAACGAATACCCCAGACCCCAATTCAGGCGGAAAAACTGGATGAACCTGAACGGGAAGTGGGAGTTTGGGTTTGATGACAAGGATGTGGGGAAGAAGGAAAAATGGTATCTGTCCCACCCGTTTCCCGGACAGATTACGGTGCCGTTTGCATACCAGACAGAAATGTCCGGGATTCATGACACGGGATTCCACGATGTGGTCTGGTACCGCCGCAGCATTGACGGACGGGCATTGGAACAAGGGAAGCGCTTCATCCTTCATTTTGGGGCCTGCGATTACAAGACAGAGGTCTGGGTCAATGGGGAATGGGCCGGGACCCATGTGGGCGGACATTCCTCCTTTTCCTTTGAAATCACGGACCTGCTCAGGGATGGGGAGAATGTCCTGGTGGTACGGGCCGAGGACGATTCGAAGAACCTGGAACAGCCCAGGGGAAAGCAGTTCTGGAAACAGGAATCCGCATCCATTTTCTATACACGCACAACCGGAATCTGGCAGACCGTGTGGCTTGAACCAGTGGAAAGCCAGTTCATCCGCCAGGTGTGGATGACGCCGGATGTGGACCAGAAGATGATTGGCATGGAAATCCTCCTGGACCAAAAAACAGAGGCCAGGCTTAAGGTGGAGATTACATATAAGGGAACCAGGATGGTCTGTGATACCGTCACCGTGCTGAACGGAAAGGCGGTCCGGGAATGGAAGCTGGACCAGAACCTGAATCTGGAATGGGAGCACAAGTCCTATGAGTGGACGCCGGAACATCCGGTCCTGTTCGATGTACACTATAAGCTGGAATGTGAAGGGGCGGCAGTGGATGAGGCGGATTCCTATTTTGCCATGCGTAAGGTCAGCGTGGAGAATGGGACATTTCTCCTGAACAACCGTCCTTATTATCAGAAAATGCTGCTGGACCAGGGATACTGGCGCGGTTCCCTTATGACGGCGCCGGACGATGAGGCCCTGATAAGGGACATCACCCTTTGCAAGGAAATGGGGTTCAATGGGGTAAGGAAGCATCAGAAGGTGGAGGAGGAGCGGTTCCTGTACTGGGCCGACAGGCTGGGATTTTTGGTATGGGAGGAATGCGCCAGCGCTTATCTCTATTCCAGGGATTATGTCAGACAGATGGTTCCTGAATGGATGGAAATCGTGAAGCGGGATTATAACCATCCGTGCATCGTGGCCTGGGTGCCGCTTAATGAGTCCTGGGGCGTGGATGGCATCATGTACAGCCAGGAGGAGCAGGCCCACAGCGCGTGCATGTACTATCTGACAAAATCCATGGATACCACCAGGATGGTCATCTCCAATGACGGGTGGAACCACACAAAGTCGGATCTGCTCACTGTCCATGACTATACCTGCAATCCGGAGGTATTAAGGGAACGGTACGGGAACCTGGAAACCCTGCTTTCATCCATGCCCACAAACAGGACCCTGTTTGCCCATGGATATGGGTATGAAGGACAGCCGGTCATTGTGTCGGAATTCGGCGGCGTGGCGTACAGGCTTCATAAGGAAGAGGGCTGGGGGTATGCGGAGGCTGAAAGCGGGGAGGGGTTCCTGAAGGAATATGAGGGATTGATTGCCGCCCTGGCCGCATCGCCTCTGGTACAGGGCTTTGTGTATACCCAGCTGTGTGATGTGGAACAGGAGATGAACGGGCTTTTGACCTATGACAGGGAGCCGAAGGTGCCGGTGGAACAGATACGCAATGTGAATCTGAAGAATTTTCTATAGAATCTTAAGACAGGCATGGCGCCTGTATGGAAGGGAAGGACAGGGAAATGAAGGGAATTGTTTATGAAGGACCGAATATCCTGGGTTTACAGGAAGTCGGGGACGTGAGTCCGGGGCCGGGAGAGGTAAAATTAAGGGTCAGGGCATGCGGAATCTGCGGAAGTGATGTACACGGTTATTTGGGCATCACGGGCAGAAGGCTGCCGCCCATGATAATGGGCCATGAATTTGCCGGAGAGGTGGCGGAGCTGGGCCAGGGAGTGGACCAGTGGAAGAAAGGGGACCGGGTTGCCGTATATCCCGTGGATTTCTGCGGCCGCTGTGAAATGTGCAGGAAGGGCGACGTCCATCTCTGCCTGAATAAGAGGGCGTTTGGTGTGCTGGATGTGGATGGGGCATTTGCAGAGTATATCTGTGTTCCTGCAAAGTGCTGTTTCCGGGTAGCGGACCAGATTCCTTATTCAATAGGCACCCTGATGGAACCCCTGGCAGTGAGTTACCGGGGCGTGGAACACGCCGGGGATCTGACGGGCAGGACGGTCCTTATCGTGGGGGCGGGGACCATCGGGCTGCTGGCCCTGGCATGTGTGAAAATGAAAGGCGCTGCCAAGATCATCCTGTCTGATTTAAGTGATTACCGTCTTGGGATTGCCAGGGAGATGGGGGCGGATGTGACCGTCAACCCGGGAAACAGCGGCTGGAAGGCACAGATCCTGGCACAGACCGGTGGAAAGGGAGTGGATGTGGCCATTGAAGCGGTGGGCGCCGCCCCCACGGTGCAGCAGGCCATGGCAGCCCTGCGGTTTGGGGGTCGGGCCATCTGGATTGGCAACAATAAGCCATTTGTGGATGTGGACATGCAGGAAATCGTTACAAGGGAGCTGTCCATCCAGGGCTCGTTCCTGTACGGCTATGAAGAGTTTAAAACCGTGGTAGGCCTTGTGAACCAGGGCAGGATCCATGTGGCCCCGCTCATAAGCAGGGAGGTAAGCATGGAGGAAACGCCTGCATATTTTGAAAAACTGGCAAAGGACCCTGGCAGCCTGATAAAAGTGGTCATGGTGGATTAGGAGGAATCTGTGATGGGATATGATGAAAAACTGATTAAGAAATTAGAGGACAAGGCGCAGAAGCTGAGAAGGGACGTGGTCATCAGCATTGGCGTGGGAGTGGCCGGCCACATCGGGGGTTCCAACTCCTCGGCAGATATTGTGGCTGCGCTGTATTTCCATAAAATGAGACACGACCCAAAACATCCGGAATGGAGGGAAAGGGACCGGTTCCTGCTGAGCAAGGGACATGTGGGGATCCTCCAGTATGCGGCATTGGCGGAGAGCGGATACTTTCCTGTGGAGGATTTAAAGCATACCAAGGAAATCGGCTCCTACCTGCAGGGGCATCCGGATGTACAGAAAACCCCGGGCATTGAGGCGGGAACCGGCTCCCTGGGACAGGGGCTTTCCATTGGCCTGGGCATGGCCCTGGGGCTTAAGCTGGACCGTCTGGACAGCAGGACATATGTGCTGGTTGGGGACGGGGAGATTGCCGAAGGCCAGATATGGGAGGCGGCCATGGCGGCCAGCGCCTTTAAGGCCGATAACCTGGTGGCCATTGTGGACAGGAACCGGCTGCAGGCCAACGGAAGGACCAAGGAACGGTTTGACACAGGGGATATCATGGCCAAGTTTTTAAGTTTTGGCTGGCATGTGATTGAAATCAACGGACATGACATGAGGGAAATCCTCAGTGCCTTGGACGAGGCGGAAACCGTGAAGGGCGTTCCAACGGCCATCATAGCCAACACGGTCAAGGGAAAGGGCGTCAGCTTTGCGGAAAACGTGGTGGGATACCACAACGGGATGCTGACCGAGGAAACCTACAGACAGGCGCTTTTGGAATTAACCGTACAGGAACAGGAGGCATAGGCATGGGCTATACAAATCAGAGAGTTGCATATGGCAATACATTAGTGGAGCTGGGAAGGCAGGATGAGCGGATTGTGGTGCTGGACGCGGACCTGGGCGCATCCACCATGGGAAAGCTGTTTGAGGCGGAATTTCCCCAGAGACACTTTGAGATGGGGATTGCAGAGGCCAACATGACCAGTGTGGCGGCAGGACTGGCACAGACAGGGAAAATCCCGTTTACCAATTCGTTTGCAGTGTTTGCAGGAGGCCGCGCCTATGACCAGATACGCCAGACCATTGCAATCGGGAAACTGAACGTGAAGATCTGCGGTTCCTCATCCGGCCTGTCGGACTTTGGGGACGGCGCAACCCACCAGTGTGTGGAGGACCTGGCAGTATTCCGTGCAGTGCCCAACATGACGGTCATCTGCCCGGCTGACGCCAATGAGACAGTGGAAGCGGTAAAGGCCATGGCAGCCATGGACGGCCCCTGCTATCTGCGCCTGAACCGGAATGACTATCCCAATGTGACAAAAGAAGGGGAGAAATTCACCATCGGTGTTCCAAGCGTATTAAAGGAAGGAACGGATGTGGCCCTGTTTGCCACAGGATACATGGCCCGGCTGGCCATGGAGGCGGCAAAGGAACTGGAAGGCGCTGTTTCCGTCAGGGTCGTCAACGTGTCCACCATCAAGCCTATGGACCTGGAGGCCGTGAGGCGTATGGCAGACGGCTGCAGGGCTGTGGTGACGGCGGAGGAACACAATGTAAGGGGCGGTCTTGGAAGCGCACTGGCAGAAGTCCTCTGCAGGGAGCCAAAACCCATGAAAATGGTGGGGATTCAGGATACCTTCGGGTGCAGCGGACACAATTACCAGGAGGTACTGGAATACCATGGGCTGACAAAGTCAGCCATTGCAGAGGCAGTCAGGGAGATGGCGGGCATATAGGCGTGCGGGGACAGCGGACGTGTGCGCGGCCAAAGACGGCGGACATACGGGCGGCCAAAGACGGCGGATATATAAGCGGTTAGGAATAATAAGCGGTTAGGTAAAGAGAGAGGAGCAAAGGACGATGAAAATAGGATTTATCGGTTTGGGAATCATGGGAAAGCCCATGGTTAGGAACCTGTTAAAGGCTGGACATGAAGTGATTGTATACGACGTGGTGGAATCCAATATGGATCAGGTGGTAAAGGACGGAGCCAAAGCGGCTGTCTCCTCAAAGGATGCAGCCGCCCGGTGCGGCCTTGTCATCACCATGCTGCCCAATTCACCGCATGTAAAAAGTGTGGTCCTGGGAGCAGAGGGGGTTCTGGAAGGCGCTGCCCCGGGAACCATCCTGGTAGACATGAGTTCCATCGCGCCCCTGGCTTCTCAGGAAATATGCCGGGAATGTGAAAAAAAGGGCGTAAAGATGATTGATGCTCCAGTGTCGGGAGGGGAGCCCAAGGCAGTGGACGGAACCCTGTCCATCATGGCGGGCGGTGATAAAGATGTATTTGACCAGGTCTATGACGTGCTCATGACCATGGGCGCCAGCGCGGTCCACTGCGGGGATATCGGCGCAGGGAACACCACGAAGCTGGCGAACCAGGTAATCGTGGCCCTTAATATTGCGGCTGTATCGGAAGCCTTCATGCTGAGCACCAGGGCCGGTGTGGACCCCCTTAAGGTATTTGAGGCCATCAAAGGCGGGCTGGCCGGTTCCACGGTCATGAATGCCAAGGTTCCTATGATTACAGACGGTAATTTCAGGCCTGGATTTAAGATTGACCTTCACATCAAGGACCTGGGCAATGCCCTGGAAACCGGCCACGGTGTGGGCGCCCCGCTGCCCCTTACCTCCCAGGTGATGGAGATGATGCAGAACCTGCACGCGGACGGGCTGGGGGAAAGCGACCACAGCGCCATTGCAAGGTATTATGAGAAGCTGACAGGGACGGAAATCCGCGTCTGATATGGCGGGGACTATAAAGGATGGGGGATATCCATCCCATGTCCTTACCAGTTCCACCGCCCGTACCGCAGCGTGACAGCCCCGATGGTCTGAAGCAGTTCCTTTGTGACCTGGCCGGGAAGGAGCCTCCATTTCCAGTTTTCGCCCACCGTGGAGGGGGTGTTGACGCGGCAGTCATTGTCCAGTCCCATATAGTCCTGAAGGGGGATGATGCACAGCCGGGCCTGGCTGCGCATGATCAGGCTGATGAAGGACAGATATAATCTGTTTTCCGGCGTATGGGAATCGCACAGATAGTCCCTGGCAAGCGTTTGCTCCGCGGGCGTGATGGAGTTAAACCACCCCGTGATGGTTTCATTGTCATGGGTGCCTGTGTAGGCCACGCAGTTTTCAGGATAGTTGTGGGGCAGATAATCGCTGGCGCAGCCTGAATCCCTGGAGTCAAAGGCAAATTCCAGCACCTTCATGCCAGGGAAGGAACAGTCCTTAACCAGCTGGCGGACAGAGTCCGTCACATATCCAAGGTCCTCGGCAATGATTTCCTTTTCGCCCAGGGCCTGTTTTACTGCATGGAAGAATCCGATGCCAGGCCCCTGTTCCCAGTGGCCCCCGACGGCTGTGTCAGAGCCCGCCGGGATGGAGTAGTATTCGTCAAATCCACGGAAATGGTCAATCCTCACCACATCATACAGCCGATAGCAGTAGGACAGGCGGCTGATCCACCACTGGTATCCGGTCTGCCTGTGATAGCCCCAGCGGTACAGCGGATTGCCCCAGAGCTGGCCCGTGGAGGAGAAGCCGTCCGGCGGACAGCCGGCAACAGCAGTGGGGACATTGTCCCGGTCCAGTTCAAACAGTTCAGGATGCGCCCAGGCATCGGCGCTGTCCATGGCCACATAGATGGGGATGTCGCCTACAATGCGGATGCCGTTATGGTTGGCATAGGATTTTAGCTTATTCCATTGCCGGATGAATTTAAACTGGAGATATTCATGGAACTCAATGTCATAATACAGTTCCCTCCGGTAGTAGTCCAGGGCATTCTGCCAGCGCAGGCGGATATCCTCTGCCCACTGTGTCCAGGGTTTTCCGTCAAATCTGGATTTTACGGCCATGAACAGGGCGTAGTCTTCAAGCCACCACTTATTATCGGCTGAAAACTGTTTAAATTCCTCATCCTGGCTGATGTTGCTGCGCTCATAGGCAAGGCGCAGGAGGGGAAAACGTTCCTTATATATCTTTGCATAGTCCACGGCCCCGGGATGCGTCCCAAAGTCAGCGCTGTCACATTCCTTTCTGGTCAGCACCCCTTCCTCAATCAAATCCTCCAGGCTGATGAAATACGGATTCCCGGCAAAGGTGGAAAAGGACTGGTAGGGGGAATCGCCATAGCTTGTTGGACCCAGGGGAAGGATTTGCCAGCAGGACTGGCCGGCCTGTTTCAGCTGGTCCACGAATTCGTAGGCTTCCTTTGAGAAACAGCCGATTCCATATCTGGAAGGCAGGCTGGAAATGGACAGTAAGATTCCGCTTTCTCGTTTCATTTTCTATATACTCCTTTTCATGGGCAATGATGCCCTGGTTCATATTCCACGATGATTCCATAGTGGTCCGACACAATCGGCTCACAGGAGCCGTTAAATATGACGCGGGAGGACCGGACCGGGACCTTGCGGCTGGTCCAGATATAATCAATCCGCATACCGGAAACATCCTCCTGTTCCCTCCAGCCGTCAATGGCATGGCCCACCGTGATCCCGCTGTCTTTGCTGCGGGCCAGTTCGTAGCTGTCCAGCCATCCGAAGCCGCGTATCAGGTCCCTGCCCTCGCCCCGGACATGGGCCGGGGAATTGAAATCGCCCATGAGCCACACAGGGCCAGGGTATGTTTCCAAACACGCCCCGCCCCCCAGCTGCTTTCTAATCCGTTCCCACTGTCCTTCAAAAGGTTCGTCTTCATCCTTCCACCATCCCATATGGACGCTGTAAAAATATTCCATGCCATGTTCCGTGGCAATCCCTATCCCTAGAATCCTGCGTGTCTTCCAGTTGGCATAGTCCTGTGAGGCTGTGATATAAAACTGCTTTGTTTCCGCAATGGGAATCCGGCTTAAGATGGCCAGGCCCTCATCGTATTTACCGTATCCGGTCTTAGCCCCAATCCAGGTCCAGTGGTAGGGCCTGCCATGCTCCGCGCAGATCCTCACCGCGCGGTATGCATGGTTATCCATGCGGGGGATGGGGGAGGGATGGCTGCTGCATGGGGAGGCGGATGCACATGGGACATATGGGGGATGTGGAGTACAGGGAGCACATGGCACATATCCATATAGTTCCAGATCCTTTTTGTCCACCGGGGCAGCGGTCTGGGTCTGATTGACTTCCTGAAGCGCTATGATATCCGGCTCAGCCCGGCAGACGCCTTCGGCAAAGGCGTGGAGCTTGGCCTCGTAGTCCTCTTCCTCAAGGCTGTGGGTGTTTAATGTCATCAGTTTCATGGTACTCCTTCCTGTGGGCTGCTGGATGTTCCGTTCCCGCCCTGCTTTACAGTATATCATTAATATCGGACTTCAGCACATCTGCCTTCGGGCCGTATACTGCCTGGATGCCCTGGTCTTTCTTAATCAGGCCCATGGCCCCTTCCGCCTTCCAGTCAGCCAGTTCAGCCACCTTTGTGATATCCTTTACCGTAACGCGCAGCCGGGTCATGCATGCGTCCACCAGCAGGATATTATCCCTGCCGCCCAACAGCGTGATGATGCGCTCAGCCTGACGATTGCCGGAAATCTGCTTTTCAGGCCCATCCTGGCCGTTCCCGGCCCCGCTGTCATCCGTGTAGTTGCCCAGACGTCCCGGGGTGGCAAAATGGAACCGGCCAATCATGAAATACGCAATGGCATATCCCACGGCAAAGAAAACCGCCACACAGATGATGAAGTTAACGATATCGCCTCCCAGCCCTGCCTTCAGGGACATGGGGATACGGGTCAGGAACTCCAGGTTGCCAAAGGAATGCAGGCGCAGATGGATGATGCCGGCCATGGCAAACGCACATCCCTGAAGCACCGCATATACCAGGTACAATGGCAGTGCGCAGAACATGAACATGAATTCTAAGGGTTCCGTCACACCGGTCAGGAATACGGCCAGTACGGTGGAGATGAACATGGAGCGGTAGCTGCTGCGTTTATCCGCATCCACACGGCGGTACATGGCCAGTGCAATACCAAGGAGAAGGCCGGTTGCGCCTATCATCTGTCCTACCTTAAAGCGGGCAGGGGTTATGGCGGTGAGCAGGTTCTGGTATCCGGTGATATCCCCGGCATTCTGCAGGTTGATCAGGTCCGTGGCCCATGCAAGCCACAGGGGATCCTGGCCAAATACCTGAGAGCCTGCGTTGACCCCGGTAAGGATGGTGTAAGTTCCTCCAAAGGATGTGTAGTTCATCGGTATGGTCAGCATATGATGAAGGCCAAAGGGCAGAAGGAGACGTTCCAGGGTTCCGTAGATAAAGGGCGCCAGTATGGGGGATGTGGCTGAGGAATTGGCAATCCACACGCCAAAGGAGTTGATTCCGGTCTGCACCACCGGCCACACAATGGCCAGTACCAGGGAAATGATGACGGACCATGCAATGACCACCATGGGGACGAAACGCTTGCCATTAAAGAATGCCAATGCATCCGGCAGCTTCCTGTAGTTGTAATATCTGTTATAGATGACCCCGCCTGCAAAACCGGATATGATACCCACGAACACGCCCATGTTCAGGGCGGGCGCGCCAAGGACTGAGGTGAAGTATCCATTCACCAGGATTTCCTGGCCAAGGAGGGTGCGGGTGACGGCCTCCGGATTATTTAGGTCAGCGCTGCTGACGCCGAACAGGGCTCCGGTGATGACATTGATAAGGACAAATGCAATCACGGCCGCAAATGCGCCGCCGGCACGTTCCTTTGCCCAGGAACCGCCGATGGCCACGGCAAAGAGGATATGCAGGTTATTGATGACGGCCCACCCAATGGTTTCCATGGTCCTGCCCAGGGTAAGGACAAAATTCATGTCGCCGCCAGCCATCTGCACCAGTTTTCCCACGCTGATCATCAGTCCGGCAGCCGGCATGACTGCGATTACGGTCATCAGCACCTTGCCCAGCTTCTGGAGGAAATCAAAGTTAATGGGGAATTTGGATTTTTTCTTTTTGGGTTCAGGGGCTGCCTGGCCGGAGCCGCTTACGGCGTCAGCCTTTAAGACAGGCCCGTGGCCGGACGGGCTGTGGGCCGCGTCATCCGGGGGACACGCATCAAACAGCGTGATTACGGTATCGCTTCCCGCGGATACAGGGCCGGAAAATGTGTTCATGGTGCGGTTTTCCATGCCGCCGCAGATGAGTACGGGAGTGATGAGGTTCACCTGTTTTTCTTCCAGCATCTGAATGTCGGCTTCTGCCAGCAGGTCCCCTGCCTTTACCTTATCTCCCTGTTTTACATGGCATGTAAAAAATTCCCCTTTTAATGCCACGGTCTCCAGGCCGAAGTGCACCATGACCTCAATGCCGTCCTTGGAGCGCAGCCCGTATGCATGAAGGGTCTCTGCCACGGACACAACCTCACCGTCAATCGGGCTTACCAGTTTCCCGTCCCGTGGGATGATGGCAACGCCATCCCCAATAATCTTCTGGGAAAATACCGGATCCGGTACTTCCCCTAATGCTACTGCTGTCCCTGTTAAAGGGGACAAAATCCTGATGCCGGTACAGCCATCGTTATTCCTGTTCATATGTAACCTGACCTCCTGAAAAAATTGTTGCATTGATTTGCGCAACCGCTTGCGTTAAATATATCCTGTTTACGCACACAATGCAAGCCTTTCTTGTGAATACCCTATGCTTTCTACGTTTTGCACAAAAAAAGGACCATGATATTGTGCAAAATCCTGGCAACGGACAGCGCAAACAAAAGGCGGATACAGCGCAATTAATGCAAAAAAGTTTGACAAAAATTGCATTAAACATTACAATGGAACCAGAGGAAGATAATCCTCATATGAATCTGAACATTTAAGGAGGCGTCTTATGCCTGTTACGATTAAAGATGTTGCCGCCCTTGCCGGAGTATCCCCGTCCACCGTGAGCCGGACCTGCAAGGACCATCCGTCCATCAGCCGCCAGACCAAGGAGAAGGTACGCCAGGCCATGGCAAAACTGGGGTATGAGCCGAATTTCCAGGCCAGCAGCCTGGCTACCCAGAATTCCAGGACCGTCGGGATTATTTTGCCGCCATCCCAGTGGGAGGCGTACCAGAATGCGTTTTATCTGGAAGTCATCCGCGGCATCAGCCAGTACTGTAATCAGAAACAATATATCAATACAGTGGTTACAGGCCAGAACGAGGATGAGATACTAAAGGTCATAAAGAATATGGCAAGGACCGGCCTGGCGGAAGGCTTTATTGTATTGTATTCCAAGGAACAGGACCCGGTTCTGGACTACCTGTATGAGGAAGGGCTGTTATATGTGCTGATTGGAAAGGCATACAGGAATGTGAACCAGACCATTTATGTGGACAATGACAATGTGCTTGCGGGCCGGGAAACAGCGGCTTACCTCTTAAGCCTGGGGCATGAGAGGATTGCGTATCTGTCGGGCGACCACTCCCTGCTGTTTAACAACGACAGGAAGATGGGGTACATGCTGGCCCTGACAGAGCATCAGATCCCATTCAGGCCCGAGCTGTGTGTGGAGGCGCCGGCCATACCGGAAGACCAGAACCAGGTGCTGACCGCCCTTCTTACAATGCAGGACCGTCCCACCGCTGTCCTGGTCAGTGATGACATACTGGCAGTGGCCCTTGAAAAAGCATGTATCGGGCTGGGGCTGTCCATTCCCGGGGATATCTCCATTATTTCCTTTAATAATTCCCTGCTCTCCAGGTTCACCACGCCGCCCCTCACATCCGTGGATGTAAATTCCATCCAGCTGGGCATTGAGGCAGCGGCCCAGATGATCAACCATGTGGAGAATCCGGAACTGGTTGCAACAAAAATCATCGTGCCCCATCATATGGTGGAGCGGGGAAGCTGTGCAAGGGCCGGCAGGGCGTGACTTTTATACATTTTCCTGAAATACATCCTATCGTATATATTCTTCTTGAAAAACACAACATTTAGTGCTAAAATCATATACTGTTGCACAAGCAACAGATTTTTCCAGGATAATATGATAGTATACTGATACGGCAGGCCGCGGGTGAAGCGGCGGCCTATGAGAGTATAGGGATAAAAGGAGTGTATTGACAATGAAGATTATCAAGAGGAATGGCGCTGAGGAAGATTTTGACATAAATAAGATTGTGGTGGCTGTGTCCAAAGCCAATGTGGCAGCGGGCAAGAGCAAGCTGAGCATGGAGCAGATTAAGGACATTGCGGATTATGTGGAGTATAAATGTGATAAGCTGAACCGTGCAGTGTCAGTGGAGGAAATCCAGGACATGGTGGAGAACCAGATTATGTCCACCGGCGCTTTTGAACTGGCCAAGGATTATGTAAGGTACCGCTTCCAGCGTTCCCTTATCCGTAAGGCCAACACCACGGATAACCGTATCCTTTCCCTGATTGAGTGCAATAATGAGGATGTGAAGCAGGAGAATTCCAATAAGAACCCAACGGTCAACAGTGTGCAGAGGGACTATATGGCAGGCGAGGTCAGCAAGGACCTGACCAAGCGGATGCTTCTTCCCCAGGATATTGTGGAGGCGGACAAGGAGGGGATCATACATTTCCACGATTCCGATTATTTTGCCCAGCACATGCATAACTGTGACCTGGTAAACCTGGAGGACATGCTTATGAATGGCACGGTCATCAGCGAGACCAGGATTGAGAAGCCCCACAGCTTTTCCACGGCCTGCAATATCGCCACTCAGATCATTGCCCAGGTGGCCAGCAACCAGTATGGCGGACAGAGTATCAGCCTGGCCCATCTGGCTCCTTTTGTGGACGTATCCAGGAAGAAGATACATGCGGAGGTACTGGAAGAGGTTAAGACATTTGGCTGCACCCCTTCCGAGGAGGCCATCCGCCAGGTGGTGGAGAACCGGCTGCGCAAAGAAGTGATTAAGGGCGTGCAGACCATCCAGTACCAGGTCATAACCCTGATGACCACCAATGGGCAGGCGCCTTTCCTGACCGTGTTCATGTACCTGAACGAGGCTAAGAACGAGAGGGAGAAAAAGGACCTGGCCCTGATTATCGAAGAGTCCTTAAAGCAGCGTTACCAGGGCGTTAAGAATGAGTCAGGGGTATGGATCACGCCGGCGTTCCCAAAGCTGATTTACGTGCTGGAGGAGGATAATATAACCGAGGGGACAGAATACTATTACCTGACGGAAATGGCTGCCAGATGCACTGCAAAGCGCCTGGTCCCGGATTATATTTCCGAGAAAAAGATGATGGAACTAAAGGAAGGCAACTGCTTCCCCGTGATGGGATGCCGCAGCGCCTTAAGCCCATGGAAGGATGAGGAAGGCAATTATAAATTCTACGGCCGCTTCAACCAGGGCGTGGTCACCATCAACCTGGTGGATGTGGCGCTGTCTTCCGGCGGCGATATGGATGCGTTCTGGAAAATATTCGATGAGCGCCTGGACCTTTGCTACCGCGCGCTGATGTGCCGTCACAACCGTCTGAAAGGCACGCTTTCAGACGCAGCCCCCATCCTGTGGCAGAACGGGGCCCTGGCCCGGCTTAAGAAGGGGGAGACCATTGACCGGCTGCTGTACGGCGGATACTCCACCATTTCCCTTGGATATGCAGGTCTTTATGAGTGCGTGAAGTATATGACAGGCAGGTCACACACCGACCCGGAGGCAACGCCCTTTGCCCTGGAGGTCATGGAATATATGAACAAAGCCTGCAACCGCTGGAAAGAGGAGACCAATATCGGGTTCAGCATCTACGGTTCCCCCATTGAGAGCACAACCTACAAGTTTGCAAAATGCCTCCAGAAGCGTTTTGGGATTATTGAGGGAGTGACGGACAGGAGTTATATCACCAACAGCTATCATGTGAATGTATCAGAAGAAATCGATGCATTTTCCAAGCTGAAATTTGAATCCCAGTTCCAGGCCCTGTCCACAGGCGGCGCCATCAGCTATGTGGAGGTCCCCAACATGCAGAACAATATTCCGGCCGTCCTTCAGCTGATCCGCTACATTTATGACAATATCATGTATGCGGAGCTGAATACAAAAAGTGATTTCTGCCAGGAATGCGGTTTTGACGGGGAAATCCGTATCGTGACCGATGACAGCGGCAAGCTGGTATGGGAATGCCCCAAGTGCGGCAACCGGGATGAGAACAAGCTGAACGTGGCCCGCAGGACCTGCGGTTATATCGGAACCCAGTTCTGGAACCAGGGAAGGACCCAGGAGATAAAGGAAAGGGTGCTGCACTTATAATATGAATTACGGGACAATTAAAAAAAATGATATTGCCAACGGGGAGGGCGTCAGGGTATCCCTGTTTGTGTCAGGATGCACGCACCACTGCAGGAACTGTTTTAATGAGGAAGCATGGGATTTCCGGTTCGGCCGTCCCTTTACCGGGGAAACCCAGCAGGAGATATTAAAAGCCCTGGAGCCCGGGTATATTAATGGCCTTACCCTGCTGGGAGGGGAACCCTTTGAACCGGAGAACCAGAGGGCGCTGCTGCCCTTTTTAAGACGGGTCAGGGAACGCTTCCCGGAGAAGGATATCTGGTGTTATACCGGATATCTGTTTGATGCGCAGCTCCTTGCCCAGAGCCGCGCCAGATGTGAATGCACGGATGAAATGCTTCGCCTGATAGACGTACTGGTGGACGGCAGGTTTGTGGAGGAAGAAAAGGATATAAGCCTGGCGTTTAAGGGGTCGGCGAACCAGAGGATCATTGATGTGAAACGGTCGCTGGATGAAGGGCGTGTTGTCATAAAGATGTGATTGGACGGATGGGATAATTTGTAAAAGAATATATCAATGGATGAAATAAGAGATAAATGAAAGACTTCTAAGCCTCCCGGCGCATTGCGTTTGCATCCGCATGATGGTATAATTACCTAATCGTGATCAACCAGATGCAGTAGTGTAACGCTTGCCGTAGGAGGCTATTTATATGGGTATTAGGTCAGCGGAAGAGATTGAGGGGTTTGCCAGGAAGATCCTGATCCGGTATTTCTGTGAAGCGGATGTGGAATTTCTTATATCCACATTTGCGGATGATATTGTATGGCTTGGAGCCGGGGAAATGCAGAAGGCGGAGGGGAAGGAAGCCGTGGCCGCATGCTTCCGGGCCGGACAGGATGAACTGTCACCTTGTGATATGTTTGATGAAGTTTATGAAACCAGGAATCTGGGCGGCGGCAGTTACCTGTGCGAGGGGATGAGCCTGCTTAAGTCCAAGGCGGGGACCGGGATATTCCTGGACATACGCCAAAGGATTACCTTTATTTTCCAGGAGCGGGAGGACGGCCTTAAAACAATACATATGCATAATTCAGTGCCCTTCAGGGACATACGGGATGGGGAGCTTTTCCCGCTGGAGTCAGCCACACAGGCATATCAGAAACTGGAGTCCGTGCTGGAAAAAAAGGAACAGGAGTATAAGCAGCAGGCGGATTTCCTGTCACAGCTGTATAACTCGGTACCCTGTGGCATCCTGCAGTTTTCCACGGACCCGGAACACAGGATCATCAATGTGAACCGGATGGTATGGGAAGCCTATGGGTTTGCCTCAGAGGAGGAATACCGCTGTGCGGTCAAATGTCCTTATGACCTGGTGCTTGACCAGGACAGGGAATGGATTGAAAAACAGGTGGGCGGACTTGTGCTGGACGGGGATACAACGTCTTATATCCGTCAGGGGGTCTGCAGGGATGGGCGTCAGATATGGATCAGCGTGGTCATGGGGCGGCTTGTCAATGCGGACGGCCTGGAGGTGATACAGGCCGTGTTTACGGATGTCACTGAACTCAGGCGCATGGAACTGGAGCAGGAGCGCCAGCAGATGATTGAGAACAGGTCACTGCAGGCGGCAATCTGTACCGCGTACCCCCTGATCATGAGCCTGAACCTGACCAAAGATACCTATAACTGCTTTATAAAAGGGCATGAGGTATACGTTGGAAAGCGGGAGGGCAGCTATTCCGGGATGCTGGAGCATTTCTGTCCGCTTGTGTATCCTGCTTACCAGGAAGATTATATGGATCACTTCAGGCGCGGGCATGTAATGGAACGCTTTGCGGCTGGGGAACGCGACATCTATATGGAGTTCCAGCAGATTGGGAGCGACGGAAGGTATCATTGGATTTCCGTGCAGATCATCTATGTGGAGAATCCGTTTAACAGCGACATGCTTGCCATTAACCTGGTTAAGATCCTGGATGCCCAGAGGGCGGAACAGGCCCGCCAGGAGCAGCTGCTTCGGGATGCCCTGGCGTCTGCCAAGGCTGCCAACCGGGCAAAATCGGATTTCCTTTCCAGGATGAGCCATGATATCCGCACGCCCATGAATGCCATCATCGGCATGAGTACCATTGGCCAGCTAAAGGCAGGGGACGTTAAGGGCATGCAGGACTGTTTCAGGAAGATTGATTCCTCTTCCGGGTACCTGCTGTCCCTGATTAATGACATACTGGATATGTCCAAGATAGAGAACGGGAAAATGAATCTGTCCCAGGAGTATTTTGATTTTGCCGGACTGATAGAGGACATTGACCAGATTGTCTATCCGCAGGCCAGGGAAAAGAACATCCGGTATGAAATCTATCATGAGGAACCCTTGGACCAGCATTATGTGGGGGATCCGCTGAGGGTCAAGCAGATACTCCTGAACCTCCTGTCCAATGCGCTTAAATTCACTCCAACTGACGGCATGATACAGGTCAATATAAAGGAACAGAAGCGCACCAATGGGTTTTCCTATATCCGGTTCTGTGTCAGGGATTCGGGAATCGGGATGTCAAAAGAGTTCTGCAGCCGCATCTTCCAGCCGTTTGAGCAGGAGTCCCCGGAGACTGCCCGCAACAATGTGGGAAGCGGACTGGGACTGTCCATTGTCTATAATCTGGTGCAGCTTATGGGCGGGACCATTGAAGTGGAGAGCGAGAAGCACAAGGGGGCTGTATTTACAGTAATCATTCCCCTGCGGCTGGTGGAGGACGATGAGCAGAAGGAGCGGCAGAGGAAGCAGCAGGAACTGTTAAACGGGCTGGCTGTCCTGGTGGTGGATGATGACCCTGCGGTAGGGGGCCAGTGCATAGAAATCCTTAAGGACGCCGGAGCCAATCCTGTCTGGGTGGATTCCGGTTTTAAGGCGTTGGAGGAAGTGGGGCACCGGCTGGGTCAGGGGACATACTATGACATTGCCCTGATTGACTGGCAGATGCCGGATATGGACGGGGTTGAGACAGCCAGACAGATCCGCAGTCTGGTGGGACCTGATACCACAATCATCATGATATCGGCCTATGACTGGGACTTCATAGAGGAAGATGCCAGGAAGGCAGGGGTGGATTGTTTCATACCAAAGCCATTGTTCAGGAACTCGCTTTTCGGCGCGTTTGCAGGTGCTGTCAAAGGGAGCCGTCCTGTTGAGGAAAAGGCTGAAAAGCCGGATTTTGATAACTGCCGTATCCTGCTGGCAGAGGACAACGAACTGAACCGGGAGATTGCCAAGACCCTTTTTAAGATGCATGGAATGGAAGTGGATGCCGCGCAAAACGGTCAGGAGGCATTTGAGCTGTTTGAAGAAAATGGCCAGGATTATTACCAGGCAGTGCTCATGGATATCCGGATGCCTGTCATGGACGGTCTGGGGGCGACCCGTGCCATACGCGGACTGGACCGGCCGGATGCCGGCCGGATCCCAATCCTGGCCATGACAGCCAATGCCTTTGAGGAAGACAGGATTGCGGCCATGAAAGCCGGGATGACAGGGTACCTGGTAAAACCGCTGGATATAGAGATGGTTTTGGATGAAATCAGGAAATATGTATAGATTTGGGGATGCAGCATGCTGCATCCCTATATTCATGCGGTTTTATGGAGACAGTCCGTATTCACTGGGAGTGGGCCCTGTTATAAGCAATATATTCCTTAAACTGTTCCAGACTATAATTCACCACCAGATCCTGGGGGAAATCCGCTTCCTCCAATATGGGAATGGCATGGTCCAGGTTGGCGATATCCGCAGTATAATGTGCATCGCTGCTGGCAATGACAGGCACACGGTGCTTTTTGCAGAGATTTAAAAAGGTGAGTACATTTTCATGGACATTTTTGCGCGTGGGGGTGCGCAGGGAATTGTTGTTTACTTCCAGCAGGGTGTGGCAGCTTTTGGCAGCCTTGACGATTTCCTCATAAATCAGAGGGCATGTCCCGTCGTCCGGATGGCTGATGATATCCACCTCCGGATTGGCAATGGCGCCCAGCACCGCATCTGTGTTCTGTCTTGGGGTGCCTGGCTTATAGCACATCTTGTGGATGCCGGCTATCCTCAGGTCCAGGTGTTTCATGTATTGTTTGCCAAGGCTTAAGGTGCCCTTGTAATCCAGGATATTGATTTCAGCCCCAAGCATCAGTTCTATTCCAAACATCTGCCTGGGCACCACCTTCAGGTTGACAAAGTAAATGTCCTCGCAGGTTCCGGCAATGCCTTTGGTGTGCTCGGTAATGCCAAGCAGCTTAAGTCCCTTTTGGGAAGCAGCCTTTGCCATCTCGGTGAGTGTTGCGTAGGCATGCCCGCTGGCAACCGTATGGGTGTGGACATCAAGTTCAATTGGTTTCATATAGGATCCCTCATTTCCAGTCATAAAATATTTACTGTATAGTCTATCACAAATCCTTGATAAAAACACAGGTTTATGATAGACTTTACCATTATATGAATAAGTAAACACAGCTGCCTGCCACCGGGTATGCAGCGCTTATGTGCCTGAACACATTCCAGTAGGTCAAAGAAGGAATGTGTCCGGGCTTTTTTTCGGGAAAATATGTCTGGAAACAGAACTGGCCTGGCAGGAATCGGTTCAAGAAACGCTGGCTGCCAGCCGGATATGGAGGATGAAGATGGGAAAGAACAGCATATTTCGTGAATTTTTCAGGTATGTGGGGCTTAACGTGCTGGGGATGATCGGGTTGTCATGTTATATCCTGGCAGATACATATTTTGTGTCCAAAGCACTGGGGACCAGCGGCCTGGCCGCCCTTAACCTGGCTATTTCCGTGTACAGCGTCATCAATGCCACCGGTCTTATGATGGGCGCCGGGGGAGGCACCCGGTTCTCCATTTTCATGTTCCAGGGACATGAAAATGAGGCAAGGCGGGTATACACAAGGACCGTGGGACTGGCGCTGGCCGCCGGAGGCGTGTTCCTTCTGGCGGGGCTTTTTTGCGCGCCTGCCATTGCAGCCCTTTTGGGGGCGGATGCGGATACCATGGACAAAACAACGGCATATCTGCGCGTCATCCTCTGTTTTGCGCCGTGTTTCATCATGAACAATACCCTGCTGGCCTTTGTCCGCAATGACGGGAATCCCAGGCTGTCCATGGCAGCCATGCTAACAGGCAGCCTGGCCAATATTGCTTTGGACTACCTGTTCATGTTCCCGTTTTCCATGGGTATGTCCGGCGCGGCAATTGCAACCGGGCTGGCTCCTGTCATCAGCATGGGAGTGCTCTCACTGCACCTGTTCAGTAAAAAGAGCACCCTGTCCATCTTAAGATGCAGATGGAGCCTGAGGGAAGCCATATCCATCCTTTCGCCGGGCGTGTCATCCTTTATAACAGAACTGTCCTCGGGCATCGTACTTATGGTGTTCAATCTGGTCATCCTGTCCCTTGCAGGCAATACCGGGGTGGCGGCCTACGGGATCGTGGCAAACCTGGCCCTGGTGGTGGCCGCTGTATTCACAGGGATTGCCCAGGGGCTGCAGCCCCTGGCAAGCCGCAGTTATGGGGCAGGGGATGGAAATGCCCTGAAGCTTGTGTTCCGGTATGGGGCCATGCTTTCTATTGTGCTGTCGGTGTGTATCTATGCTGGCGCCAACACATGCTGGCAGGGAATCATCGCCATATTTAACAGCGAAGGCAGCCAGGATCTGGTTCCCATTGCACGGCGGGGAATCCAGCTGTATTTTGCAGGATTCCTCTTTGCAGGGGTCAATATTGTCAGCGCGGCTTTTTTAAGCGCTGTGGTGGAAACCGGGAAGGCATTTTGCATATCCATTGTCAGGGGATGCCTGGCCATCATCCCTCTTGCATTCCTGCTGCCCGGCATATGGGGGATGGATGGAGTGTGGCTTTCATTTGTATTGGCTGAGGCCGCGGCCTGTGTGGTGTCCGCGGCGGGTATTATGAGGGCTGGCACACCCTAGGGTCTGTTTGAAAATTCATTCCCGCCATCCTGCGCATCAGGTCCGCCATCTCAATGGCTCCCACCGCGCATTCATAACCCTTGTTGCCGGCCTTGGAGCCGGCGCGTTCAATGGCCTGTTCGATAGTTTCCGTGGTCAGCACGCCGAACATCACCGGAATCCCGCTTGTAAGGGAAACATGGGCGATTCCCTTGGAAACCTCGCTGCATACATAGTCATAGTGGCTTGTGCTGCCGCGGATGACGGCCCCAAGGCAGATGACGGCGTCATATCGGCTGCTGGAAGCCATTTTGGAAGCTGCCAGCGGAATCTCAAAGGCCCCGGGCACCCATGCAATGTCAATGTCCTCATCCCCAACCTCATGACGTCTTAATCCGTCCAGGGCGCCGCTTAAGAGCCTGGAGGTGATGAATTCGTTAAAGCGGGCGGCTACGATGCCTACCTTTATTTTGCCAGGTATCAGTTTTCCTTCATATACATTCATAATGGATTCTCCTTCTATAATCATGGTTTTAGTATAAGGATGTCAGGAATAGTGCAGGATGTGCCCCATCTTTTTCTGTTTGGTCTTCAGGTAAAAAAGGTCATGGCTGGTAGGGTCCATCTGGATGGGCACGCGTTTTATTATGTCAATCCCAAATCCGGAAAGCTGGTACACCTTATCCGGGTTATTGGTCAAAAGCCGCAGGGTCCTGGCGCCCAGGTCCTTTAGAATCTGGGCGCCAATGTAATACTCCCGCAGATCGCCTTTAAATCCCAGGGCCAGGTTGGCTTCCAGGGTATCCATCCCATTGTCCTGAAGTTCATATGCCTTTAACTTGTTGATCAGGCCAATGCCCCGTCCTTCCTGGCGCATGTAGAGCAGGATGCCCCGGCCTTCCTGTTCAATCTGTTTCATGGCGGCTGCAAACTGTTGCCCGCAGTCGCAGCGCATGGAGCCGAATGCATCGCCTGTCAGGCATTCGGAGTGTACGCGGCATAGAAGGTCCCTGCCATCCCCGATTTCTCCCTTCACAAGCGCAACATGGTGCTCGCCGTTTAGCTTGTTCACGTAGCCGTAAGCGCGGAAAATCCCGTAACGCGTGGGCATCTTGGTGCAGGCCATGAGTTCCACCAGACACTCATGTTGTTTACGGTAGTCCTGTATTGCTTTTATGGTGGTGATTGCAAGACCCCATTCTGCGGCCAGTTCCATGAGCTGGGGTGTGCGCATCATGGTGCCGTCCTCCTTCATGATTTCGCAGCAAAGGCCGCATTCTTTAAGACCGGCCAGACGCATCAGGTCCACGGTGGCCTCTGTGTGGCCGGGGCGCTCCAGGACGCCGTTTTTCTTTGCCATTAGGGGGAACATATGGCCAGGCCTGCGGAAATCCTCAGGTTTTGCGTCCGCGTCCGCACAGAACCGGGCCGTGGACCCGCGTTCTTCTGCTGAAATGCCGGTGGTTGTGCTTATGTGGTCCACGGATACCGTAAATGCCGTTTCGTGGTTATCGCCGTTGTCTGTTACCATCTGTGGGAATGCAAGCTTCTGGCAGAGTTCCCGGCTCATGGGCATGCAGATAAGTCCTTTGCCGTGTACCGCCATGAAATTGACATTTTCCGTGGTGGCATACTGGGCGGCACAGATAAAATCGCCCTCATTTTCCCTGTCCTCATCATCCGTGACCAGGATGATCCTGCCTTTGCGCAGGCTGTCCAGGGCTTCTTCAACCGTGCTGAAGTGAAACATGATAATAACCTCCTTTGTTATAAATCCGTATAATCAGAAACCATTTTTCAATAAGAATTCCTCTGTGACACCGGACCGGGGGTGGCTGCTGCGGCCCGTGCCTTTGTGCAGTTTTGCAATGTATTTCCCCACACAGTCATTTTCCAGATTCACCGTGTCGCCCACTGCCTTATGGACCAGGTTTGTATGGCTGGCAGTGTGCGGGATGACCGATACACGGAAGTTCTGGTCCGTTACACTGGCAACGGTGAGGCTGATCCCATCCATGGCAATGGAGCCTTTTTCAATGATGAAGTCCAGGATGCAGGGGGAAGTGTCCACCGTATACCAGATGGCATTGCCGTCCCGCTTTACCATGGAAATGGTTCCGGTGCCGTCAATGTGGCCGGAAACAATATGTCCGCCAAACCGCCCGTCTGCAGCCATTGCCCGCTCCAGGTTCACAAGGGCGCCGGGTTTCATGGACCCAAGTCCGGTACGTGCCAAGGTTTCCGGCATGACATCAGCCGTGAAACCGGTTGGTGAGACAGTGGCTGCAGTGAGGCATACGCCGTTAACCGCGATGCTGTCACCTGGCCCGGTGCCATCCAGGACAGCGCGCGCCCTGATGTTTAGCACACAGGAGCGGGGGCCGCGGGCAGAGGACACCAGGATTCCTGTTTCCTCTATGATGCCTGTGAACATGGAACCACCCCGCTTTCTAATAGGATATCCCTGCCAAGGACCGTAATCCTGGGGGAATCCAGCAGGAAAGCCGATTCAGGCATTCCCACCCCTGTCCCGCCTATGGGGGACAGACCCTTTTGGCCGCCGAAAACCTTAGGGGCAATGTAGGCCTGAAGCTTATGGACAATGCCCTGGTCCAGCGCAGACCAGTTAAGGGCGCTGCCTCCTTCCAGCAGGATGCTGTCAATATCCATCCCGCCCAGGCGTTTCATCAGGACCTGCAGATCCGTGTGGCCGTCCTTTTCAGGAAGGACCAGGATTTCACAGCCCGCATCCTCATAGGGCGCCATGGCATCTGGGTCCTGGCAGCAGGTGGCCAGGATGGTCCTGACATGGGGGGCCGTGATGATTACATTTGATGTAAGTGGTGTCCTGAGATGGGTATCGCAGATGATACGCGCCGGATTCCTTCCGTCCGGGATCCGGCAGGTTAACTGCGGGTCATCTGCAAGGATGGTTCCAAGCCCGGTCATGACAGCGCTCAACCGGTTCCTGGTCTTATGGACATGTTCCCGGGCCTGTTCCCCGGTAATCCATTTGGACTGACGGCTGGATGTGGACGTCTTTCCGTCCATGGTCATGGCGTATTTCATGACCACATATGGCTGTCTGCTGCGGATAAAGTGGAAGAATACCTCGTTCTGCCGGATGCATTCCTCCTCTAAAACGCCCTGGATTACTTCGATTCCGCTGCTCCTAAGCACAGCCATCCCTTTTCCTGCAACCAGCGGATTGGGGTCACTGGCGCCGATGACCACCCGGCGGATGCCGCTTTTTATGATGGCATCCGTGCAGGGCGGGGTTTTGCCATGATGGCAGCATGGCTCTAAGGTGACATAGAGCACGGCCCCGTTGGCCGGCGCGGTCAGGGAGTCAAGGGCAGCCCGTTCAGCGTGGGGACCGCCGAAAAAGGCGTGGTATCCCTGGCCGATGACAGCGCCGTCCCTGACAATGACAGCGCCCACCAGGGGATTGGGGTTTACCCGCCCTTCTCCTTTGGCTGCAAGGGAAAGGGCAAGGCCCATGCAGGTGTTATCGGTTGTTTCCCACATTTCGACACCTCCTTTGTGTAATGGGAAAATGTATAAGGATGAAATAAAAAACGCCTTGAACATATTGTCCAGGGCGGGGGAGTAATCCTTAGGATATGTCAATACCGTATATGGATTGGGATGCATCCATCATCCATCCAATGCACCAATCCCATGAAATTAACATAATATGGCCTGTTTTGCATGTTATGTTAAAAAAGCCCCGGTATGACATCATACCAGGGCAGCCATTAACATCTATATGGACGGAACCGCTCATCCAATCCATCCCGGGAATACTGGCCGGGATAATCCGATAATCCATCCATCATAAAACATCCATGTCCATCTTCTTTCATCCAGACTATACTGTCGGCTTCGGAATCACACCGAATCATGCCTTGCGGCTCGTGGGCTGTACCACCGGTAGGGAATCGCACCCTGCCCTGAAGATATTGATTCAATTGAGTGTTATTATAGACAGGCAGAGGGCGGATGTCAAGCAGTTCCGGAAAAATCTTAAATTTCTTTTTCCGGCCCGGACATGCATATAATAAGAAGGCACTGCTTATATTTAGGTAATGATAAGAGATTATGAGGTATTACATGGCAACCAATCCAGAACGGACATCCAGTGGAATGCTGCAGATTAATGTAATCAACATCCAGAACAACTTTCCCATCCAGAATGCCAGGGTTACAATCAGCTATAAGGGAGAGCCTGCAAGCGCCCTGGAACAGCTTCAGACCAATAGTTCAGGCCAGACAGAGACCGTCTCCCTTCCGGCGCCTCCGGTGGAACTGAGCCTGGAACCAGGCATCATCCAGCCATATTCGGAATACAACCTGACCGTGGAGGCTGAGGGATTTGACCCGGTGGAGGTATCGGGAACCGAGATACTGGCTGACTCCACGGCTATCCAGCCAGTCAGCCTGACACCGGCAGGGGAGGGAACGCCTCCCGAGAACCCAATCGTAATCCCGGACCACACGCTCTATGGGAATTATCCGCCCAAGATTGCGGAGGCAGAGATAAAGCCTGTGAATGAAAGCGGGGAAATCGTATTAAGCCGTGTGGTGGTTCCGCAGACCGTGGTGGTCCATGACGGTGCGCCAACAGACCGGACGGCAAAGGATTATTATGTGCCTTACAGGGATTACATTAAAAATGTAGCTTCCAGTGAAATCTATTCCACCTGGCCCAGGGCCACCATCACGGCCAATGTGCTGGCCATCATGTCATTTACCCTGAACCGCGTTTATACGGAGTGGTACAGGAACCAGGGATATGATTTTACCATCACATCCTCCACTGCCTTTGACCACAAATGGATATACGGCAGGAACATATTTGAGAGCATTTCCCTGGTAGTGGATGAGATATTTGACAATTACCTGTCCAGGCCGGGCGTGCGCCAGCCCATCCTGACCCAGTACTGCGACGGGCGCCAGGTACAGTGTCCCAACTGGATGACCCAGTGGGGGTCATGCTCCCTGGGAGAGCAGGGGTACAGCCCCATTGAAATCCTCCGCTATTTTTACGGCGACAGCATCTACGTCAACACAGCAGAACAGATATCCGGTATCCCGGCATCCTGGCCCGGAAATGACCTGACCATTGGCAGCACAGGGGATAAGGTGCGCCAGATGCAGGAGCAGCTGGATATGATTGCAACGGTGTATTCCGCCATCCCAAGGGTGACCCCGGATGGTATCTATGGGCAGAGGACAGCGGACGCGGTAAGGGAGTTCCAGTCCATATTCGGGCTTCCCCAGACCGGTGTGGTGGACTTTGCGACCTGGTATAGGATATCCCATATCTATGTAGGGATAACAAGGATTGCGGAACTGGTGTAGGGAATACAACCTACAGGCGGGCTTATGGCTGCCGATTCCCGGCTGCCATAAGCCCGCCGGAAAACCGTGAAAAGCCTGTCCAGAAACTACCAAAGCCCGCCGGACAACCGCCAGCACGGGCCCTGTCTGCCTTCCGCTGTTCCCTGTTGCCCGCCTTAAAAACTATTAGATTACAACAAAAAAATTTAGCCCCTAAAGCTATTGAATAATAAATCGAAATACAGTATAATCTTTACAATTTGGGCTGAGATGACTTGGCCCATGAGCAAACACATAAGAAAGGACAGGTACCCCCATATGAAAGCATACCTCATACTGGAAGATGGAACTGTATTCACCGGGACAAGTATTGGTTCAGAGCGTGAAGTTATCAGTGAAATCGTGTTTAACACATCAATGACCGGTTATCTGGAAGTGCTGACCGATCCGTCTTACGCGGGACAGACAGTTGTCATGACATATCCCCTTATTGGCAATTACGGAATCTGCCATGAAGACATGGAATCAGCAAAACCCTGGCCGGACGGCTATATTGTAAGAGAATTATCAAGAATCCCCAGCAACTTCCGTAGCGAGGATACCATCCAGAACTTCTTAAAATGCCACGACATTCCCGGTATCTGCGGTATCGATACAAGAGCCCTTACCAAAATCTTAAGAGAAAAAGGCACCATGAACGGTATGATTACCACCAGGGAATATACCGATTTAAGCGGGCCCATAAAGCGTATGAAAGAGCATTGCGTATCCGGCGTGGTCATGAAGACCACCACAAAGGAGAAATATGTGCTTCCTGGAAAAAGCCTTTCGGACAGCGGCCTCTCAGACAACAGCGGCCTTTCCGGCAAGAATGGCCCTTCTGCCAATTGCTTTCCGGGCGCCGGCAAAAGGGTGGCCCTTATGGATTACGGCGCAAAGAAGAACATTGCCCGCTCACTGAACCGCCTTGGCTGTGAGGTTACCGTATATCCCGCAGACACCCGGGCAGAGGAAGTGCTGGCAGCCTGCCCTGACGGCATCATGCTCAGCAACGGCCCTGGTGACCCCAAGGAGAATACGGCTGTCATAGAAGAAATAAAGAAACTTTATGCATCGGATGTGCCGATTTTTGCCATCTGCCTGGGACACCAGCTTATGGCGCTGGCCAATGGCATGGATACTTATAAGTTAAAATACGGACACAGGGGAGGCAACCATCCTGTTAAGGACCTGGAGACAGGAAGGGTGTACATTTCCTCCCAGAACCATGGTTATGTGGTGGATATGGAGACCGTGCCCCCGGATATCGCGGTTCCTGCTTTTGTGAATGTAAATGACGGAACCAACGAGGGGCTTAAATATGTGGGCAAGAATATTTTCACGGTGCAGTACCACCCCGAGGCCTGCCCCGGACCACTGGATTCCGGTTACCTGTTTGACCGTTTCCTGAAAATGATGGAGGTGAATGACTGATGCCAAAGAATCCTGATATTAAGAAAGTCCTTGTACTTGGCTCCGGCCCAATCATCATCGGACAGGCCGCCGAGTTTGATTATGCAGGCACCCAGGCCTGCCGTTCCTTAAAGGAAGAGGGCGTGGAGGTGGTGCTTTTAAACTCCAACCCCGCCACCATCATGACGGATAAGGACATTGCGGACCGGGTTTACATTGAACCCCTGACCGTGGAAGTGGTGGAACAGCTTATATTAAAGGAAAAGCCGGACAGCGTGCTGCCCACCCTGGGCGGACAGGCTGGTCTTAACCTGGCCATGGAGCTGGAGGACGCAGGCTTTTTAAAGGAACACGATGTACGCCTGATCGGCACCACGGCCCTGACCATCAAGAAGGCGGAAGACCGTGAGATGTTTAAGGAAACCATGGAGAAAATCGGCGAGCCGGTGGCTCCTTCCGACATTGTGGAGGATGTGAAGCACGGCCTGGAGATTGCGGCGCAGATCGGTTATCCCGTGGTGCTCCGTCCGGCCTATACCCTGGGCGGATCCGGCGGCGGTATTGCCCATAATCCGGAACAGTGCGCCGAAATCCTGGAAAACGGCCTCAGGCTTTCACGGGTGGGGCAGGTCCTGGTGGAGCGCTGCATCGCGGGCTGGAAGGAAATCGAGTACGAGGTCATGCGCGACGGCGCCGGCAATGTGATTACGGTATGTAATATGGAAAACATTGACCCGGTGGGCGTCCATACCGGCGACAGTATCGTGGTGGCTCCTTCACAGACCCTGGGCGATAAGGAATACCAGATGTTACGTACCTCGGCCCTGAATATCATCAGCGAACTGGGGATTACCGGCGGCTGCAATGTGCAGTATGCCCTGAACCCGGACAGCTTTGAGTACTGCGTCATCGAGGTAAACCCCCGGGTAAGCCGTTCCTCGGCACTGGCCAGCAAGGCAACCGGATACCCCATTGCCAAGGTTGCTGCCAAGATTGCCCTGGGTTATACCCTGGATGAGATTAAGAACGCGGTCACAAAAAAGACATACGCAAGCTTTGAGCCAATGCTGGATTACTGCGTGGTCAAGATGCCAAGGCTCCCGTTCGATAAATTCATAAGCGCCAAGCGTACCCTGGGAACCCAGATGAAGGCCACCGGCGAGGTCATGAGTATCTGCACCAACTTTGAAGGCGGACTGATGAAGGCAATCCGTTCCCTGGAACAGCATGTGGACTGCCTCCTGTCCTATGACTTTACCGGACTTACTGACAGTGAGCTGAGGGAACAGCTGGAAAAGGTGGACGACATGAGGATCTGGAGGATTGCCGAGGCCCTGCGCAGAGGCATTTCCTATGAAGATATCCATGAAATCACACGGATTGACCTGTGGTTCATTGACAAGCTTGCCATCCTGGTGGAAATGGAACAGGCCCTTAAGGCGGTTGGGGAAGGCAAGGCCGGGCTGACCGCGGAGCTTCTTGCAGAGGCCAAGAGGATTGAATTCCCGGATAACGTGATTGCAAGGCTTACCGGAATTGCCCAGGAAGAAATCAAGAAGCAGCGCCATGACAATGATATCCGGGCGGCATTCAAGATGGTTGACACCTGCGCGGCTGAGTTTGCAGCTGAGACGCCTTATTACTATTCCTGTTTCGGAAGCATCAACGAGGCAGAAAAGACAGAAGGGCGTAAAAAGGTGCTGGTCCTTGGATCCGGCCCCATCCGTATCGGGCAGGGGATTGAATTTGACTTCTGTTCCGTGCACAGCACCTGGGCGTTCAGCCGGGAAGGTTATGAGACCATTATCGTAAATAACAATCCGGAGACAGTGAGCACGGATTTTGATATTGCGGACAAGCTGTATTTTGAGCCCCTGACCCCGGAGGATGTGGAAAGCATCGTGGACATTGAGAAGCCGGACGGAGCCGTGGTACAGTTCGGCGGGCAGACAGCCATCAAGCTGACAGAGGCCCTGATGAAAATGGGGGTTCCCATCCTTGGCACTGCTGCGGAGGATGTGGATGCGGCAGAGGACAGGGAACGTTTTGACGAAATCCTGGAGCAGTGCGGGATTCCAAGACCGGCAGGACACACCGTATTCACGGCAGAAGAGGCCAAAAGGGCAGCCCATGAACTGGGCTATCCCGTACTGGTAAGGCCTTCCTATGTGCTGGGCGGACAGGGCATGCAGATTGCCATCAGCGACGAGGACATTGACGAATTCATCGGCATCATCAACATGATTGCCCAGGAACACCCAATCCTTGTGGACAAATACATCATGGGCAAGGAAATCGAGGTGGACGCCATCTGTGACGGCACCGACATCCTGATTCCGGGCATCATGCAGCATATTGAGCGCACCGGGATCCATTCCGGCGACAGCATATCCGTGTATCCGGCCATGGATATCACGCAGCACAACATTGATACCATTGTGGACTATACCGAGAAACTGGCAAGAGCCCTTCATGTAAAGGGAATGATTAACATCCAGTTCATTGTGGACGGGGACGACGTGTATATCATCGAGGTAAACCCACGTTCCTCACGTACCGTGCCCTATATCAGCAAGGTGACAGGCATACCCATTGTTCCGCTGGCAACCCAGATTATCTGCGGACACACCATAAGGGAGCTGGGCTACAGGCCGGGGCTTCAGCCGGCAGCGGATTACATTGCCATCAAGATGCCCGTGTTCTCCTTTGAGAAAATCAGGGGCGCCGACATCAGCCTTGGGCCGGAGATGAAGTCCACAGGCGAGTGTCTGGGCATTGCAAAGACCTTTAACGAGGCGCTGTACAAGGCATTTGAGGGAGCCGGGATCCGTCTGCCCAAATACAAGAAGATGATCATGAGCGTGCGCCACAGCGACCAGGAAGAGGCAGTGGACATTGCCCGCAGGTTCGCGGCAGTGGGTTATCAGATATTTGCCACACGGGGAACCGCAAGGACCCTGAATAAAAACGGCGTAAAGGCATATGAAATCCGCAAGCTGGAACAGGAATCGCCCAATGTACTGGACCTGGTGCTGGGCCATCAGATTGACCTGATCATCGACATTCCGGCCCAGGGCGCCGAGCGCAGCCGCGACGGCTTCATCATCCGCCGCAACGCAATCGAGACAGGCGTGAATGTGCTGACTTCCCTGGATACGGCGGCAGCCCTTGTAACCAGTCTGGAGAACCGGGCCAAGGAACTGACGTTAATTGATATTGCCACGGTAAAGAACGCATAAATGGGCCTGGAGATAAAATCAGGGCCGTGTCTGAGAATCAAACCTGCAGGTCATTCCTGCACTTAGATTCTCAGACACGGCCCTGGCCGGTTTCACGGACAGTCAATTCCGGGTGTAGATGGCGGCACCCGGATATACTCAGATATACCCGGATATACCCGGCTGTATCCCATCCATGTATTTCATTTCCTTAGAACCCCAGGTGCTCCAGCAGTATCTTTATCCCCATGAGGATAAGGATGATGCCGCCGGTCAGTTCCGCCTTGGACTTATACCTGCAGCCAAAGACATTCCCCGCCTTTACGCCCACCATGGACAGGGTAAAGGTGACCACGCCGATAAAGGACACGGCGGGGACAATGTCCACGTCCAGAAATGCAAAGGTAACGCCTACGGCCAGGGCATCGATGCTGGTTGCCACGGAGAGCAGGACCATTTCCCGCACATCCAGGGAGGCGTTGGCGCATTCCGCGTCTTTTTCCAGGGATTCCTTTATCATGCCGGCTCCTATGAGGGCCAGAAGGATAAACGCAACCCAGTGGTCATACGCCTTGATGGCCATGCTGAACCTGGAGCCAAGGAAGTATCCCAGCAATGGCATGGCTGCCTGGAAACCCCCGAAATACAGGCCCACGATAAATGCGCCTTTCCAGTTCATCCTGGGCATGGCCAGTCCCTTACAGACAGAGACGGCGAATGCATCCATGGACAGCCCCACGGCAATGATAAACAGCTCTGCTAATGACATAGTGAATCCTCCCGTACTTGTTTAATATATGGAACGGCGTATAAAAAAAGACCCACCTACGGCCGGATACGGTATCCACCGGGGGTCTGGTCCCTGCAGACTGCCGGAAATATGGTCTCCATGCCGTAGATAAGTCTCATTATTTGAAATAAAGCCAGATAGGACACCTATCAGTATGTTGACTTTATTACATGCAACCCATGCCAACTACTCCCTTATCACTTGCTATATTTTAAGTGACCAGGAAGAAAATGTCAAGAAAAATTCTCAATCCATTGTAAAAAAACAGCCCCTGTGCTAAACTGAAAAACGTACGCATGCCTGGCGTCCCATGGATTCCTTACGCAGACGCGCCCTGGTCCTTAACCGGCTGGAAGAGGCAGGAAGCCGCGGCCGCAGGGCGCCTTGGTTCAGGCAGAATACAGAATATACGGAGATATTATGTGAGATGAAAAAGTCATATGAGATTGATATGTGCGATGGCCCGCTTCTGAGCAAGATCCTTTTATTTTCCGTTCCTTTAATGATGTCAGGTATTTTACAGCTTCTGTTCAATGCAGCGGACATCATTGTGGTGGGCCGGTTTGCCGGCAGCAGCGCCCTTGCGGCAGTTGGTTCCACTTCCTCCCTTATCAATCTGCTGATTAATGTGTTTGTGGGCCTTTCCGTGGGCGTTAATGTCCTGGTGGCCAAATATTACGGCGGCCAGAGGGAAAAGGACATGAGCGAGACCGTACACACGGCCGTGCTGACAAGCCTGTTAAGCGGGCTTTTCCTGGTAATCCTGGGAGGGATTGCAGCCAGGCCCCTGCTCCATCTGATGGGAACGCCGGATGATGTGCTGGACCAGGCCGTGCTCTATATGAGGATTTACTTCCTGGGTATGCCGGTGCTGATGGTCTATAACTTCGGCGCAGCCATACTGAGGGCAATCGGGGATACCAGACGGCCCCTGTATTTCCTGTTCATGGCCGGCGTGGTCAATGTGGCGCTGAACCTGTTTTTTGTCATTGGACTTGGGATGGGCGTGGACGGGGTCGGATGGGCAACCGTCATCTCCGAGCATGTGTCAGCCCTTCTGGTGCTGAAAAGCCTGATGGAGGCCCCGGGCGCACTGAAGCTGAACCTTAAGGAACTGCGGATCCATCCAAAGAAACTGAAGCGGATTGTGAAGATTGGACTTCCGGCCGGCATGCAGGGCGCCATCTTTTCCATATCCAATGTGCTGATCCAGTCCTCGGTCAATTCCTTTGGATCCATTGCTATGGCCGGCAACACCGCTTCCGCCAACATCGAGGGGTTTGTGTATACGGCCATGAACGCGGTGTACCAGACCAATCTCAGCTTTACCAGCCAGAATCTTGGCGGCAGGAAATACAGCCGGATTAACAGGATCATGTATATCTGCCTGGCAGTGGTGACCGTGGTGGGCATCACGCTGGGGATAACGGCCGTGCTGGCCGGGGACCTGCTGCTTGGCATCTATTCCTCGGATGCACAGGTGCTCCGCTACGGCATGCTGAGGCTGGAAATCATCTGCGGCACCTATTTCCTATGCGGTATCATGGACTGTATGGTGGGCAGCCTGCGCGGCCTTGGATATTCCGTCATTCCCATGTTCGTTTCCCTGACAGGCGCCTGCGGATTCCGTGTGCTGTGGGTATTTACCGTGTTTGCGGCATACCGTTCCCTGGACGTGCTTTATCTGTCCTATCCGGTGTCCTGGGCCATCACGGCCATTGCCCATATGATTACCTTCCGCAAGATACGCAGGAAGATACCAAGGCAGGACGCGGTGCCGTTGGCGTAGAATACGATACAAAAGAAAGGTAGAAGTACCATATGCTTTTTAGTTCACTTACGTTTGTGTGGTTTTTCCTTCCTGCACTGGCCCTCATCTATTATCTGGCGCCGGGCAGGAAGATTAAAAATGCGGTCCTGCTCATTGCCAGCCTTCTGTTTTACAGCTGGGGCGAGCCACGGTATGTGGCGCTGGTCCTCTTATCCATCCTGTTCAATTACCTCTTTGGCCTTGCAATTGGAAAGGCTGGGGGCAGGAAGGGCCTTAGGCGGGCAGCGCTGGCCGTTTGCGTCGGGGCCAATCTGTGCCTTCTGGGATATTTCAAATACTTTAATTTCTTCCTGGAGCTTGCCTATACCGTATTGGGAAAGGAGGGCTTCACACCCAGGAATATTGCGCTGCCGATTGGCATTTCCTTTTATACCTTCCAGGCTGTTTCTTATATTGCCGACATATACCGGGGCGTGAAGCCGGTCCAGAAACATATATTCCGGCTGGCCCTGTACATATCCCTGTTCCCGCAGATCCTTTCAGGCCCCATTGTGAAATACAACGAATTGGAGCCGCAGATAGAAGGGCGCAGGGAAAGCATTTCCATGCACGCATATGGCATCCGGAGGTTTGTTTACGGCCTTGCCAAGAAAATGGTATTTGCCAATATGTTCGGGCAGGTGGTGGACCGGATATGGGGACTTCCCCTGGAACAGCTGGGCACGGCCGTTGTCTGGTTTACAATCCTGCTCTACAGCTTACAGATATATTATGATTTTTCCGGTTACTCGGACATGGCAATCGGGCTGGGGCGGATGTTTGGGTTTACCTACCAGGAGAACTTCAATTATCCGTACCTGTCCGCCTCCATCAGCGAGTTCTGGCGCAGGTGGCACATATCCCTGTCCACCTGGTTTAAGCAGTATCTCTACATACCCCTGGGCGGCAACCGCAAGGGGCTTACAAGGACCTGCATCAACCTGTTTGTGGTATTCATGGCAACCGGGCTGTGGCATGGGGCCAGTATGAATTTTATCTGCTGGGGGATTTACTATGGGATCTTCATTGTGGCGGAGCGGCTGTGGATTGGCAGGATTCTGGAAAAGAATCCCTGCAAGGCCCTGAATCATGTATATACGCTGCTGGTGGTCATGTTTGGCTGGCTGCTGTTTAGGGCCGGGAGCCTGCATCAGGCCAAGGTGCTGGCAACAGCCATGCTGGTGCCCAGGGCCGGGCTGTGGAACCTGAGGATTTTCATGGACAACCGGATTATCTTCCTGCTGATCCTGGCGGTCTGTTTTTGCGGGCCTGTGCAGAAACGGTTCCCGGGGCTTACAAAGCATCTGTATGACGGGGAACAGACGGGGGCGGTGGATGTGGCTGTCATGGCGGGCCTTCTCCTGTTATGCACTGTCTTGATGGTAAGCAGCACCTATCAGGCATTTATCTACTTCAGATTCTGACACATATAAGGGAGTACATTTATGATAAAGAAAATAATGATTGGAGGCTTCTGGGCCCTTGTGCTTCTCCCCAACCTATTGTTCCCGCTGGTAAAGGGGAGCGGGGACAGCGGCAGCGCGGAGAACCGGACCTTGGCTGAATTCCCGGTTTTTCAGGCAAAGGACTTTGAGGCATATCCTTCCGAAGTGGACAGCTACATCAATGACCATGCAGCGTTCAGGAACCGTTTCCTGAGCATTAATTCTGTGCTTAACCTGAAGCTGTTCGGTTATGCGGATTCCCAGGACGTCATACGGGGGAAAGAGGGCTGGTACTTTTTTGCAGGCGGGATGAGCTTGTTTGACGCCCTTGGCACAGAGCCTTTTTATCAGGACGATGTGGCTATGATCGGCAATGAAATCATCCGGGCCGCCAACTATTATGAGGGCAGGGGGATTCCCTTCCTCATGATGATCCCGCCCAACAAGGAAGGCGTTTACAGGGAATATATGCCGGACTGTTATGAGCGGGTATGGGATGGGAACCGCCCTGCCCAGCTGGAGGAATATCTCAGGGAACATTCCGGTATCACGGTGCTGGACCCCAGGGAGTATTTTAATACCAACCGGGATTATACATGGTACTATAAGACAGATACCCACTGGAACTTTGCAGGGGGATATGTGGGTTCCCAGATGATCATTGAAGCATTGGGGGGAACCGGGGTTCCCATAGAGGATGTAACCGTAACCTATGAGGAGGGGGCGCCCGGCGACCTGGTGAACCTGTTCCATCTGCCGGAAAAATACTGCAGTGATGAAACTGCGGTCATCACTGGCTTTGGCGACCATCTGGCCGTCCATGTGGAGGATGTGCTGGGGGATAAGAACATCCTCCACATGTCCACGCCAGGGGCGCCGGACAGCAGGCGCATTGCCGTGATCCGTGACTCCTTTGGCACGGCCCTGATGGACAAGCTGCCCAGGTATTTTGCCAATGTGGATTTTTATCACTGGCAGGCATTTGATCATACCATGCTGGAGGAAAATCCGCCGGATGCAGTGATTTATGAAATTGTGGAGAGGGATTTGACCAGGATTCCCCAGGATGTGGCAAAAATGGTGCCCGGGGATGCCGGTTAACAGGAACAAATTGTAAAATTTATGCAGAAAAGGTGAAGAAAGACTTTTGCATTCCGGTGAAATATCGTATAATCAGATGGAGTGGCTTGGCATATTTTAAGTAAAGGAGAGGGACAGACATGAAGATTTTGAATTTTGGGTCATTGAATATTGATTACACCTACAGCGTGGATCATTTTGTAAGAGGCGGGGAGACATTATCCTCAGAAACCATGAATGTGTTTTCAGGCGGAAAGGGACTGAACCAGTCCATTGCCCTGAGCAGGAGCGGGGCAGCGGTATGGCATGCAGGGGCAATCGGTACAGGGGACGGGGATTTCCTGGTAGGGCAGCTTAAAAGCGCAGGGGTTAATACAGAGCTGATTGCGGTACTGGAAGGAAAGACAGGACATGCCATCATCCAGAAGGCAAAGGACGGGGGCAACTGTATCCTTTTATACGGCGGCGCCAACCAGATGATAACAAAGGCAATGGTGGATGAGGTCATCAGCCATTTTGAGGCAGGGGACTATCTGGTGCTTCAGAATGAGATAAGCGAAATCGGCTATATCATGGAGAAGGCCCATGAAAAGCAGATGAAGATCGTTCTGAACCCCTCGCCCATGGATGACAAGATTGCAGGTTATCCCCTTGAGTGTGTGGACTATTTCCTGTTAAATGAGATTGAGGCAGGGGATATCTGCGGCGAACAGGGAGAGGGAGGGGAACTTCTTAAAAAACTGTCCTCCAAGTTCCCATCCGCCAAAATCGTACTGACATTAGGCGGAGACGGCTCCCTTTACTGGGATGGGGACCGGATCTTAAAGCAGGGCATATACAAGGTCAAGGTGGCAGATACAACTGCGGCAGGGGATACCTTTACCGGATTCTTTATCGGAGGACTGGTCCAGGGCATGGACGCCGCGGATGCGCTTGAATGGGCGGCTAAGGCGGCAGCCATTGCGGTTTCACGGCCAGGGGCAGCGCCTTCAATTCCCTGTAAGGAGGAAGTGGACCGGTTTTAGGAATTGGGATTGAGGTTAGGAATCAGGGGCAGAGCTGGGCGGCCGTGGGCTGCACGGTCTCTGCCTTGTTTTTTACTGCCGTAACCTTTCTTTATAAGAACCTGGCGGTTTTGCTGACTGCATATAAATTCCTTACCAGCTCCGGTTTGGGAAAATAGGGGATGCTGTTTGCTGTCAAAAAATAAATACAAGGTGCCTTCCGCTGATGGCTGGATGTCCCAAAGTCGCGATATATTTGCATAAATTTTATATAATTATCGGAAAATATAAACAATTAATAAGATTTTAAAACCATCAATTGTATAAAAACAGAAACAATTGTAATTAGATGGAGGTAAATATAAATAAACTAAAAAGATAATAAAAAAATTAAAAAAGCATTGACAAATGACAGGCCATTTACTATAATAAAGACAACAAAAGAACAGAGAACAAAAAGAATTTAAGGAACTGTAGACAATCAGTTCACAAGCAACTTAAATCCAAGCAAAGGAGGTACGGACCACCAAAGACTGAATTTTAGTTTCATATATAACAAAAGAAATTTTTTATATATGAAACCAGGAGAAACCAATCTACTAAAAAGTGAAACGCTCAAACAGTAAAGTAATTTAAGTAATTGATTTAAAGAAACAAAAGAATCCAATCGGTTGGTAAACGATTCAAAGAGTAACAAAGTTTCAATAGATTAAAGAAGTTCCAAGTGAATGGGTAAGTTCACAAAAGAAAAGTATTTAATATTATAGAAGCAAGTCAACAAATTGAATAGTTAAAAGCAATTGCAGTATTTAAAGAAAGAATTTAAAGAAACAAGCTGTTGAGCAGAAACATTTATTATTAAGTGGTTGATGGCATTTTCAATAAGCTATCTCAAGAGTATCAATAAAAATCGTGTATCGGTTTAGTGATATGACGAGAAAGTATCATTAGAACGAAATAGATTGATACCGGATAGTATAGTAAGCAAGATGTAAGGAAAATGAATCAGACACACTGGTAAGATGAAGTAACAAGAGCGCGGTAACAATAGTAGAGAGGTGTAACAACTTAATATAGAAGTAAAAAGAAACAATTGTTTCAGAAAAGTGAGGCTTGGTCCAATGGACGAAATAGTCAGAAGACGGATATCGTAATCGAGAACGTGGTTAGTCAAAGATTCGATATCCGTCTTCTATGTTATTCAGGAAGCCATGGGAATAAAGGAATGTAATGATGTCGGGCGTTTCGGATGAAGGGACGCTTTTTTTGTGGGTATTACAGGCCTTCCAGGTCAAAGGGAGGTCTGTATTCCTCCTTTGCACTGCTCTTTTGCTGCATGAAGCCATGGGTGAGGCCAAGTTCCAGGGCAGTGTCCACCACGCGGTTGTATTCGTAGGTGGTTATGCGGCGGTTCAGTCCGGGAAAGTCGCTGCTGCGATGACAGGGCGTGTACTGGCTCATGAGGCTGATCATGTACTGGTCCCGGGGCAGGTTCTCCTTTATCCAGTGCAGAAGGGCAATGGAATCATCCTTATGGCCGGGAAGGACCATGTGGCGGATGATGACGCCCTTTTGCATAAGGGATGGATCTGCCTCCTGCCACACAGGGGCGCCTGTCTGCCGTATCATCTGGAGGATGGACAGGGAGGCGCGTTCAAAGTAATCACCGGCATGGGAATATCTGAGGGCCAGACGGTTATCATAATATTTGAAGTCAGGAAGCCAGATATCCACATAATCTTTCAGGGCCAGGATGGTTTCAACGGTTTCATAACCGCCGCTGTTGTAGACAATGGGTATGGTAAGTTCAGGCCGGGCAAGGTCCAGGGCGGCCGTGATATGGGGCAGGTACTGGGTGGGGGTCACCAAATTGATGTTATGGGCGCCTTTGTCCTGCAGGTCCAGGAAGATGCGGGCCAGATGTCCTGTGGACAGCTCTTTCCCGAAGTTCTGGCTGCTGAGCTCTGAGTTTTGGCAGAAGCAGCATCGGAGGGTACAGCCTGAGAAAAATACGGTCCCGCTGCCGCCAGGGCCTTTTTCCGGCCCGCTGATGCAGGGTTCCTCCCAGTGATGGAGGGCGGCCCTGGCAGCCTTTAGCTCATGGGTGCAGCCGCAGTACCCCGCGGCCCTGGCACGGTCAGCCTTACAGGCCCTGGGGCAAAGGCTGCAGCTTGTATAGTTGTCAAAGGAAATAGGGGTTCTGTGCTGCATGGTTTCATATTCTCCTGGTTTCAGATTCAGCTGGTACAGCGTTACCCAGCTATTTACGTAATGGAGCACTAGATGGTATAGTCCTGCTGTGCAGGCAGGCGGTGCTGCTCCCTGTATTCTTTTGGGGAAACCCCGTACTCTTTTTTGAAGGCCCGGAAAAAGCTGGTATAGTCCTTGAACCCGTACTGATGGTACACATGGCCGATGGGCTGGTCGGACAGGATGGCATTTTTACTGGCATGCAGGCGCTTTTTAAGGATGTACTGGTGAAGGGAGATGCCCATGTTGTCCTTAAATATATGTGAGATATGGTATTTGCTCACATAGAAAAAGGCGGAAAGGCTGTCCAGGCTTAAGTCGCCTTCCAGGTGCTGGTTTATATAGTCACAGATATTGAGGTACAGGACATTTTCATAGACAGCTGATTTCTGATGCAGGCTGTCGTAGAGCAGGCGGTTGATATAGACCAGGAATGATACGGCCATGAGTTCGGATGTCAGACGGTGGAAGGCCCGTCCGCTGCCTGATTCCTCAATCAGGTCGGTCAGCTTTCCCTGAATCTCCTGGGTTGTGATGGTGTCTGTGTGGAAGCGGTAGACCTGATGGCTCCCCGCATAATCAAAGCCGTAAGCCAGTTCCTCATCTGCCTGGCGCAGTTTCCGGTAATAATCGCTTCCCAGCCAGAAGACAAAGCGCCTGTACGGTTTGTCATGGGAGAGGAATTCAGGAAAATGCGGGACGCCCGGAGGAATCAGGAGACAGTCACCGTATTCCAGCAGATAGCTTTTATCTGCCATATGGTATTCCACATCGCCTTCCAGAAAAAAGTAGAACTCGTAGTAATCATGCACATGGGCGGCCACGGATTTAAGCGTGGTGTCATTATAATAGAACAGCTCAAAGTCAACGGGCTGCATGTACTGCCGTGTGTTGAAATCCGAGGATATCTGTTTTTTCAAAGGGAGTCTCCTTTCCGGCCGGATAAAGCGGTGACCTGATTTATTTTACCCAATCTTAGCATGAAACAACAACATTTGCAATATGCTGGGCAAGTATCACTATGGACGGAAATCCTGAATCTGTTATAATAAAATTAAGTTAAGGGACAGATACCAACAACAATTCTTAAGGAGGAGTTTACACATGAAATTATCGTTCAGATGGTACGGAGAAGATGACAAGGTAACCCTGGAGAACATCCGCCAGATTCCTGGCATGCAGTCAATCGTAACGGCTGTATATGATGTGCCGGTAGGCGAGGTATGGAGCCGCGAGAGCATTGCGAAGTTAAAAAAGCAGGTTGAGGACGCAGGTCTTGGCTTTGATGTAATTGAGAGCATTCCGGTCCATGAGGATATCAAGCTTGGTAAGCCGTCCAGGGACAAATATATTGAGAACTACTGCGAAAACATCCGCCGCGTGGCTGAGGCAGGCATCAAGTGCGTATGTTATAATTTCATGCCGGTATTTGACTGGACAAGGACACAGTTAGACCATGAGCTGGGCGACGGCTCTACTTCCCTGGTATATTATCAGGAGCAGGTAGATGCCGTGAATCCGTTAAACAGCGACAGCGACCTGACCCTTCCGGGCTGGGATTCCAGCTACACCAGGGACGGGCTTAAGGCTGTTGTGGAGGAATACCACAGCCTGACAGAGGATATGCTGTGGGATAATGTAAAATACTTCCTGGAGCGCGTGATTCCGGTTGCTGCTGAGTGTGATGTGAACATGGCAATCCATGAAGACGATCCATGCTGGAGTATTTTCGGCCTGCCAAGGATCATCACCTGTGAGGAGAACCTGGACCGCTTCTTAAAGCTGGTGGATGACAGGCACAACGGCATCACGCTGTGCACCGGTTCCCTGGGCTGCTCTGCTAAGAACGACGTGGTGAGGATGGCTGGAAAGTACGCTGCCATGGGCAGGATCCACTTTGCCCACATCAGGAACGTGGCTGTGCTGGACAATGGATTTGAGGAGAGGGCGCATCTGTCCTCCTGCGGTTCCCTGGACATGTTCGGCATCGTGAAGGCCCTGGTGGACAATGGCTTTGACGGTTATGTAAGACCTGACCACGGACGTATGATCTGGGGAGAGACAGGACGCGCCGGATACGGCCTGTACGACAGGGCCCTGGGCGCAACTTATCTGAACGGCCTGTTCGAGGCAGTGGAGAAGATGAGCCGGTAATCCGGGATGTATTTTCATAAAGCAAGGAGAAAGGATCAGTGGGCAGATGGACTGGTCCTTTTTGCTTATGGCAAGCCATCATAAGGCGTAACAGTGCATGAAGGCATGGTAAGGCAGAGGAATGTGAGGAGGCGTAGAGGATATGGTGTTTGGATTGGATCTGTCAGGGCGCATGGCCGTGGTAACTGGGGCGGGCGGGATCCTGTGCGGCATGTTTGCCAGGACCCTTGCACAGGCAGGAGCGTCGGTGGCGCTCCTTGATATCAACCTGGAGACCGCGGAGCGGACAGCCAGGGAGATACGGGCCCAGGGAGGCAATGCGGCTGCGTATGAAGTGGATGTGATGGATAAGGACAGGCTGGAAGGCGTACATGCCAGGGTACTGGCAGACCTTGGGCCGTGTGATATCCTGATAAACGGGGCGGGAGGCAACCAGGCCTGCGCCAACACATCCAAGGAGTATTTTGAAATGGGGGATATTGAGGCGGATGTGACAACATTTTTTGACCTGGAATACAGGGGGGTGCAGAAGGTCCTGGACCTGAATTTTCTAGGCGCTTTCCTGACCTGCCAGGTATTTGCAAAGGATATGGTGGGAAGGGAGGGCTGCAATATATTGAATATTTCCTCGGCCAGCGCGCTGCGGCCCCTGACCAGGATTCCGGTATACAGCGGAGCCGTGGCAGCGCTCAGTAATTTCACACAGTGGCTGGCAGTGCATTTTGCCAGGGCGGGAATCCGCGTCAATGCCATCGCCCCGGGATTCTTTGTGACAAAGCAGAATGAGGGGCTGCTGTATGAGGAGGACGGCACCCCGGCAGCCAGAACGGCCAGGGTACTGGCCGCCACCCCCATGGGCCGGTTCGGCAGGCCCGAGGAACTGAATGGGGCCTTGATGTTCCTCTTGAATAATCAGGCTGCCGGGTTCATAACCGGGGTGGTGCTGCCGGTGGACGGAGGCTTTGGGGCAAATTCGGGGGTGTGATCCGTGGCGCCTGGGAATGCGATGCCTGGGAGTGTGATGCCTGGGAATGAGATGCCAGGAACCCGGTTCCTAAAAATGCGGTTCCTGGGTCTCATCCTTTAGCCTGAACCTGCCCACAAGGCTCTTGAGTATCTGGGCCTGCCCGGAGAGTTCCTCGCTGGCAGCCGCGCTTTCCTCTGCAGTGGCTGAATTGGTCTGGACCACGGAGGATATCTGATCCACGCCCTGGGTTACCTGGTGTATGGAGTCTGCCTGGTTTTTGGAAGCCTCGGCGGATTTGCTGGCCAGGCTGCGCACCTCGTCAGCCACCCGCTGTCGATTTCAGATACAGGCTTTGTTATCCCGCACACAATATAGACTGCAAACAGGATGGCGATGATGGTCAGGGCAGTGAGGGTGGCCAGGGTGGTCTTCTGTGCAAACGCATAGGCAATATCCGCCTGTTCATTGGCCTGGTCGCTGCCTGTCTTGTTGAACTGCATAAGTTCCTGGCACTTGGCTGTGAAATCATTAAAATGGGTCAGATGTTCGCTGTTCATGACAGCCATGGCTTCCTGTGTCTTGTTTTGGGAGCTGAGTTCAATCATTTTCTCGCCCTCGGACAGATAATTGTCCCAGTCTGTCCGGATTTCAGCCAGGAGCCGGCGGTCCGTATCATTTGCAATCAAAGGGGTATACTGTTCACAAAGGTTTTCAAAATTGGCGGACAGTTTATCCAGTTCCGCATTTACCAGGTCCATTTCCTGTGTATTCTGGGATATGACATGCTTGTATTCCTGGATACGTATATCGGAGACAGTGGTGTTGATTTCTTCTGCAATAAGGGCTGAGGGCAGCCAGTTAGATGCAATGTACGTGGTTTTGAATTCTTCATTTTCTTGATAATCTCCTGTATTTTTTTGATTTGGCGTAGGCATCCGCATACCTATGCGGATGCCTTAACAGCGTAAGAGAAAATGTGCCCCGTTCATGTTGTGACGGTTCCCTTTTTTGTTTGGGAAATCATGGAAATTAATAAGGGAAAAAGCGGCTGATGAATAAAAAAACCAGTAATGGCTGTAGGGGAATGTTAGGGATTGGATTGAAAAAATAAGGCATGGCAGCGTCCATGGCTGCCATGCCTTATTTTTTTAAGAACATGTATGGAAAATCCTGACAATTCGCGCGGATTGCCAATGAAAGACAGACATGGCCGCCCGGCTAACGCGCGCTTTCCCTGCTGATATATCTGGGAAGGCCGTTTTCCATAATCCGTTCTGGTTCGCCTGCTATCAGGGGAAGGGCGTATTCATGAAATGCAGGGCTGATGTCGGTGCCGCATGGGGTTATCCATTCCAACGGGAACCCCTTTTCCTTGTTGCACACATTGCCCACATCCGTAAGGCCGAATTCCAGGCGGTAGCCAGGCCCGTCTGCGCGGGAGCAGGAAACCATGCACCCGGTAGCGCCTTTTAAGGATTGCTTAACGGCGGTGCGGCCTGAGAGGATTGCCTCGTCCACATCGGCGGCAGAGGCAAGGAGGCTGCTGCACCTCTGGTTCACATTCAGTTCCACGGAACGCACCTTGACCTGGAAGCGGTTGCGCACGTAGCTTTCCAGGATTTTTGCGCTGCCGGTAAGCATTTTGTGGCCAAATGTATCAAGCTGGGCTTCATTGGAATATTCACATATGAATTTGCCGCTTTGGTCGCGGATGCCTTCGGACACGCAGATCACCACATTGGGCTGCCGGTCCAGGGCCTTCTGCACGTCATCGAAAAAGCGTTCCATGGAAAAGGGGACCTCGGGCATGTAGATGAGCAGGGGGTTGTCGCCCGCATGCCTTCTTGCCAGGGCGCTGGCCGCGGTGACCCATCCGGCGTGGCGGCCCATCAGTTCCACGATGGTGACGGCGGGCTGCTGGTACACGGAGGCGTCCAGGCAGATTTCCCGGACCGTAGAGGCCACGTACTTGGCAGCGCTTCCGTAGCCGGGTGTGTGGTCCGTCACCGGAAGGTCGTTATCAATGGTTTTGGGAACCCCGATAAAGGATATGGTTTCATGGCGCAGGCGCGCGCACCGGGACAGCTTGTCCACCGTGTCCATGGAGTCATTGCCCCCGATGTAGAAGCAGGCGCCGATGTCCAGTGAAGCAAACTTTTCAAACAAAAGCCCATACACAGGCGCGTCCATATTGTTGGGAAGCTTATACCGGCAGGAGCCTAAGTAGGCGGCAGGGGTCTGCTTTAGCAGGAGCAGGTCCTCCCGGCTCAGGCTTTTTGACAGGTTCATGCAGTGGCCGGAGAGGAAACCTTCAATGCCGTTTACCATGCCGTAAACAGCGCCTATCTGTTCAGGGTGGCTGCTGCCTTCTGTGATTACTCCGTATAAGCTGGCGTTGATAACAGCGGTGGGACCGCCGGACTGGCCGACCAGGATATTCTTTCTCATGATGGTTCTCCTTAATTGTTGTCCTTGTTGTTCCTATTTTGTTCTTCCTATTGTTCTTCTTGTTCAGTTTTTTTGAGCAAGTTTCTTTATGAGTATATAACAAACAAAAGGACAATGCAATCAGCTCTTGTTAACATGTATAGAATTCCCTGCCAGATTTGTGTATATTGCCAATTGAAAACAGATAAGGTCTGTGCTAATCTGTATACAGATATTAAAAGTTGTATACAAGTGAGATGATTGGAATACAATCACGAAGTTAAAGGAGGATTTAAGTAATGGATATTCGTTATTCTGCAAATCAGAGAGATGTGAAGCGCTACACCACTGAGGAATTAAGGGATGAGTTCCTGATCCAGAACCTGTATGTGGCAGATGAGGTGGTTGCCGTGTATTCACATGTGGACCGTATGGTGACATTGGGCTGCATGCCTGTGACAGAGACTGTTTCCATTGACAAGGGAATCGACTGCTGGAAGAATTTTGGCACCCACTACTTCCTGGAGCGCCGTGAGATCGGTATCTTCAACATTGGCGGGGCAGGCCAGATCGTGGCTGACGGACAGGAATTCAACATGGGATATAAGGACTGCCTGTATATCACAAAGGGCACCAGGGAAGTGCATTTTTCAAGCCAGGACGCTGCCAATCCAGCTAAGTTCTATATGGTAAGCGCACCTGCCCACACATCCTTTACCACTACCTACATCCCCATTGAGAAGGCTGCCAAGAGGCCGTGCGGCGCTTCTGAGACAGCGAATAAGCGCGTGATTAACCAGTTCATCCATCCGGATGTGCTTCAGACCTGCCAGCTGTCCATGGGCATGACCGTTCTGGAGGAAGGCAGTGTATGGAATACCATGCCCGCCCACACCCATGAGCGCCGTATGGAGATTTACATGTATTTTGAGGTTCCGGGGGACAACGTTGTGTTCCATATGATGGGAGAGCCCACAGAGACAAGGCACATCATCATGAAGAACGAGGAAGCTGTCATCAGCCCGTCCTGGAGCATCCACAGCGGGGCCGGTACATCCAACTACACTTTTATCTGGGCCATGGGCGGAGAGAACATGGAGTTTGACGACATGGATACCATGATGCCGAATCAGATGAAATAACACAGATATCAAACAGCATATATATGGATTAACAGCGGACAACGGCAGGAGTGCCTGCCGATGAAGGAGGATAAGGATATGACAGATTATTTACAGAACTTTTCATTAAATGGCAAGGTTGCGCTGATTACAGGCGCGTCTTATGGAATCGGTTTTGCCATTGCAAAGGCCATGGCAGGCGCAGGGGCAACCATTGTATTCAATGATATTAAGCAGGAACTGGTTGATAAAGGCCTTGCTGCTTACAAGGAAGAGGGGATTGAAGCCCACGGATATGTATGTGACGTGACGGATGAGGATGCTGTGAACGGGATGGTTGCCGCCATTGAGAAGGAAGTGGGCGTGATTGACATCCTGGTCAACAATGCAGGAATCATCAAGCGGATTCCCATGTGCGATATGTCTGCGGCCGAGTTCAGACAGGTAATTGACGTGGACCTGAATGCGCCCTTCATCGTGTCCAAGGCAGTTATCCCCAGCATGATCAAGAAGGGCCACGGCAAGATCATCAACATCTGCTCCATGATGAGCGAACTGGGACGTGAGACTGTTTCCGCTTATGCGGCAGCCAAGGGCGGCCTTAAGATGCTGACCAAGAACATTGCGTCTGAGTACGGCGAATACAACATCCAGTGTAACGGTATCGGGCCTGGCTATATTGCAACACCGCAGACAGCGCCTCTGCGCCAGGTCCAGCCGGACGGCTCCAGACATCCCTTTGACCAGTTCATCATTGCCAAGACACCGGCCGGCCGCTGGGGCGAGGCAGAGGATCTGGGCGGACCAGCCGTATTCCTGGCATCCGAGGCATCCAATTTTGTCAACGGCCTTGTACTGTACGTGGATGGCGGCATCCTGGCCTACATCGGCAAGCAGCCAAAATAATCTGAGACAGCTGAAGTCAGGCGGCCCTGACAGGATTGGGCCGCTGCCTGACGGTATGGGGGTGAAACCATGGGAGAGATGAATTTCAAGAACCGCGGCGAGCTGGTATTCGAGACCCTGAAGCGGGAGATTCTGGACCTGCGGCTAAAGCCGGGCCAGATGATAAGTGAAAATGAAATATGCGACCGCTTCGGCGTGTCCAGGACTCCTGTGCGGGACGCCCTCAGGCTTTTGCAGGAACAGGGCTTTGCGGAAACCATTCCCTACCGGGGAACCTATGTGACGCTTCTGAGCCTGGATAACATCAAGCAGATGATTTACATGCGTGTTGCGGTTGAGACCATGGTGCTGCGGGATTTCATGCAGAACCGAACGCCCATGGTGATGGAAGATATCCGCCATGCAATTGCCCAGCAGCGGGCATTGATTGAAGAGGCAGGCTTTGAGCCGGAGCAGTTCTACCACATGGATGCCCAGATGCATTCCATATGGTTCGGCGCCGTAAAGCGCCAGAAGCTTTGGGAAATGCTTCAGGCACAGCAGCTTCATTACACAAGGTTCCGCATGCTGGATTTTATCACGGAGACTGACTTTACGCGCATCATCGGGGAACATGAGGAATTGTTCCGGCTGATTTCAGAAGGAAATGAAAAGAAGCTGGAGGAATCGCTCAAGGAACACCTGTATTACAGCATGAAGCGCATGCGCCATTCCATCGAAGTGGATTATAAAGATTATTTTGAAGAAGAACCGGAAGAAGGGCGGTTTGTCATATGACAAGCCGTTCTATTCTTTTTTCAGATAAATCCGCTCATCCGGATTTTCCTTCAGATACTCTTCCAGGTCTTCGGGGGAAAGGTTGGAGCGGACCTCCTCAAAATAGGCTGCCCCGTCCATGGAGATGAAATCAATGAGGCGTTTCACCACCTCCGGGTCATCCAGTAACTGTTCAATCTTTTCATCCGTAAAATAAGCCATTGTCGTATACCTGCCTTCCTGTTTCCAATATATGTAATTTATACATCCTAATACCTATAGTATATTCGTAATTGCGAAGATATTCAATATCTGAAATCTATTTTATGCTTAATCTATCAAACAGACCAGATTACATAGGAGTAAGAGATGATAGATTATTCGCCCTTTTGGAAGACTTTGGAAGATTCAAAGGAAAACTGGTATACGCTTACCAAGCATCATCATGTGTCGGACAGTACGCTTCACAGACTGAAGCACAACAAGGATATTTCCATGAAGACAGTGAATGATTTGTGCAGGATACTGAATTGTGATATAGAGAATATTGCAACCTATGTGGCCTCGGATGAGGACCAGAAGCTGTAACTTTTATGGAATGGTGTGTGTCTGGGAACTGCCTTTTGTCAGCTGGCTGGAATGAAACCACATACCTGGCAGGAATGAATCTGCGAACACACACCGGAATCAGATAGATGCCCTTCAGCGCGGCCCCACGGCCATGGCTGGCGGGCATTTTATGTTTATCCCTTTTCAAACAGACCAAACTATTATAGAATGTTTTCAGGATGAAAGGAGGCGGATGGCGGATATGGGACAGAATAAGAAAAGCAATCAGGGATTCGTTGGCCGTATCTGGCTATCCTGTTCCCTGGAACAGAAGGTCCGCTATATTGCGGGTTCGGCTGCAATTGTGGTCATATTGTCCATTGCTGCCAATCTACTGGTGGCCGGCTTTGGCATGAAGGGATTCCATACAGTGCTTGAGAACAATTCCCATGCCCTGTCCTTCTGGTCCGCCATGTCAGGGGAGAGCAGTGCGTTCGTGGCCCTTGTCAGGGACAGGACAGAGGAAAACCAGAAGCGGTTTCATGAGGCGTGTCTTAAATCAGAAGCAGCCCTTGAGGGACTGAGCTTTGATTACAATAAGATCGGGGCAGTCCCTTATGCCAGGACCTGGTCCATTTTCAATATGTATGAAAACTATGCCAGGGAAAGGGACGGGTTCCTGGACATGGAGGAGGACGATGAGGGGTACATGGACCGGCTGTATACCATCTACCGCGTCCAGGGATATCTGGAAAACCATGCAGGACGCCTGGAACAGATGACGGTTGAGATGGGGAACGAGAGTTATGAAAGGCAGCGGCCCCTGCTCATAATCGTGCCTGTAATCAGCGTGCTCTGGGGAGCGGCTGCCCTGCTTATGGTGCGGTGGCTGAAGCAATCCGTGTACCGCGGCATTGTGCGGCCAGTGGTGGAACTGGCAGAGGATTCAAGACGTATTGGGGAAAATGATTTTTCAGGGCCGGATATCCAGGCAGAGGGGCAGGATGAGATTGCCAGCCTGGTCAGGGCCTTCTGTACTATGAAGGATTCCACCAAGGGTTATATCCAGGCGCTGACTGAAAAGCATGAAATGGAAAAACAGCTGGACGCGGTGCGGCTTCAGATGCTGAAGAACCAGATTAATCCCCATTTCCTGTTTAATACCCTGAACATGATTGCCGGCACGGCCCAGATTGAGGACGCTGATACAACGGAGAAGATGATTACGGCCCTTGGGCGGCTGTTCCGCTATAACCTTAAGTCATCGGACTCGGTCATGCCCCTGGAGCGGGAGCTTAAGGTGGTGCAGGATTATATGTACCTGCAGAAGATGCGGTTTGGACAGCGGCTTACATTTACCTGTGACTGCCATCCCGATACCCTGGAATTGCTGGTGCCTTCCTTTGCGCTTCAGCCGCTGGTGGAGAATTCCATCAAGTATGGGATCTCACCCAGAAGCCAGGGCGGGAAAATCCACATACGTTCCTGGCTGGAGGGAAAGCGGCTGTGGATATCTGTTGCGGACACAGGGCTTGGGATGGAGGAAGGGCGGCTCAAGGAGATACGGGAGGCGCTTAAGGCCGGGGACGACAGGTCTGCCGGAGTGGGGCTTGGCAATATATACCGGAGACTTCATGTCATGTATAAGGACGGCGGGATGTTCCTGTACAGCCGCAAGGGCTGCGGTACGGTGGTGCAGATGGCATTTACGGGGGAAAACCTCCACGGAGGGGAGAAGCTCAATGGAGGGAAGAACCTCAATGGAGGGAAGAACCTCAATGGAGGGGAGAACCTCAATGGAGGGGAGAACCTTAATGGAGAAGAAAACCATTATGGAGAAGAAAACCCCAATGGAAAGGATGAAGTATGAACAGATATCGCATACTGCTGGCGGATGATGAACAGATTGAGCGTATGGCGCTGGCAAAACGGCTTGTGAAGCATTTTGGGGACAGCCTGGCCATCAGCGAGGCTGTCAATGGGGCGGAGGCCCTTAAGGTGTTTAAAAGGGAGCAGAGCCAGATCGTGCTCATGGATATTTCCATGCCCGAGATGAACGGGGCGGAGGCGGCGGAGCAGATCCGTGGAATGGATGAGGACTGTATCATCATTTTCCTGACAGCCTATGATGATTTTGCCTATGCAAAAAGGGCAATCGTAATCCGGGCCCTGGATTATCTTTTAAAGCCCTGTGACGAGGACGAGCTGGTGTCTGTGATTGAGGAGGCTATGCGTCTTACGGACCGCAGGGAGTTAAAGAAGGCGCGGGACTTTGGCATGGATGGAGGGAAGGCCCTGGATGGAGGCATACCGGGAGTCCGGGGGGTAAGTATGGCCAAAATCCCATCCGGGGGCGCCCAGGATATGGCGGGCGGCCATGGGCTGGAGGATGCGGGAACCGCCCGCATGGCCCTTGCAGCGGAAACCATGCGGGAGTATATACGGAATAATTACATGAAGGAAATATCCATGCAGGATGCGGCAAGGGTGATGAATTATTCGGATGCGTATTTCTGCAAATTATTTAAACAGTGCTTTGACCAGAATTTCACCTCTTATCTGACCAATTTCCGGGTGAACGAGGCAAAAAAGCTTTTGAAGGACCGGAATATCAGTGTGAAGGATGTGGGGATGCGGGTGGGATATTATGATTCCAATTATTTTGCCAAAGTTTTCAAGCGGGTCACAGGCGTGATTCCTTCGGAGTACAGGGACAGCCAGCACTCCATCCGGCATGGCGATGCCAACCGTCCCACCTGGAATTGTTAATAAAATGACAAAATCTTCTTCCCCAATGACAAACTTTTACGGTACAAATTAAATGCCCCGGGCTATATAATTAAGAAAGTGTTAAGGAAGGCGCCAAAACCTTAATGGATTCTGGATTGTAAAGCCGCGGGGTTTCTTTTTATGCGGTATGGTATGGAGGATTTCAGTCCAGAATAAGTACAGACCAGAATAAGTACAGAAAATATGGAACGTTTGCTGTATAAAGGGAAAGGAATGGAAAATGGTGAGGAAATTCATAAAGAAAACAACAGCAGTCCTGCTGTGTGCCGCTGTGGCTGCAGGCCTTATGGGCTGTGGATCCGTGACTTCCGGGAAACGGATCATCCGTGTCTCCCACGCACAGTCGGAAACACATCCCGAGCACATTGGATTGCTTGCATTTAAGGAATATGTGGAGGAACGCCTGGGGGACAGGTACGAGGTACAGATATTCCCCAATGAAATCCTGGGTTCTGCCCAGAAGGCCATTGAATTGACCCAGACAGGAGCCATTGATTTTGTGGTGGCGGGAACCGCCAACCTGGAAACATTTGCAGGTGTGTATGAAATCTTCAGCATGCCCTACCTGTTTGATTCCGAGGATGTGTATAAATCCGTGATGCAGGATACGGATTATATGGAACAGGTGTATGAGTCCACGGACGAGGCCGGATTCCGGGTTGTGACCTGGTATAACGCGGGAACCAGGAACTTTTATGCCAAGACGCCCATCCGCACGCCTGAGGACCTTAAGGGTAAGAAAATCAGGGTACAACAGAGCCCGGCCAGCGTTGCCATGGTCAATGCTTTTGGAGCGGCTGCCGCGCCCATGGGATTCGGGGAAGTGTATACGGCCATCCAGCAGGGCGTGATTGACGGGGCTGAGAACAATGAGCTGGCCCTTACCAACAACAAGCACGGCGAGGTTGCCAAATATTATGCTTACAATAAACACCAGATGGTGCCGGACATGCTGGTGGCAAACCTTAAATTCCTTCAGGGGCTGGATCCTGAGGAGTACCAGGTTTTCAAGGATGCGGCCCTCCTTTCCACCCAGGTTGAGATGGAGGAGTGGGATAAGAGCATTGAGGCGGCAAAACAGATTGCATCTGAGGACATGGGAGTGGAATTCATTGATGTGGATGTGGATGCATTTAAGCAGAAGGTACTTCCCCTTCATGAGAAGATGCTGAAGGAGAACCCAAAGATTGCAGACCTGTACCTGTATATCCAGGAAGTAAATGAAAAAGCAAAGGGAGGGCAGTAGGATGGAGAACATGCATAAAGTAAGAGCCGGCATCATGCGGGTCCTGGGGATTGTGATTACCTGCCTGTTTGCCCTGATGACTGTTATCGGCACGTATCAGATTGTGACAAGATACTTCTTTAACCGCCCCAGCACCGTGTCTGAGGAGCTTCTGACCTATTCCTTTACCTGGATGTCCCTGCTGGCTTCCGCCTATGTGTTTGGCAAGAGGGACCACATGCGCATGGGCTTTCTGGCAGATAAATTTACAGGGCCGGGCCGCAGATACCTGGAGGCTGCCATTGATCTGCTGACCTTTGCATTTGCAGGCGTTGTCATGGTATATGGAGGCATTTCCATTACAAAGCTGACCATGATCCAGACCACGGCATCCCTGAGGGTGCCCATGGGGTACATTTATGTAATCGTACCTGTGACCGGCGTGCTGATCATGCTGTTCAGCCTGATGAACGCTGCGGACATGCTTCACAGGGATTTTAGCGGGAAAGAGGAGGTGTAGGAGATGAATATAGCAGTTGCCTGTGGATTGATCATATTAGTATTGCTGGTCATCATGCTTCTGGCCGGCGTCCCCATTGCAGTGGCCCTGGCCGTGTCATCCATCTGCGCCATCCTTCCTGTGCTGGATACGGGCGCGGCAGTGCTTACCGGGGCACAGAGGATATTTTCCGGTATTTCCGTGTTCAGCCTTCTGGCCATACCTTTCTTTATCCTGGCTGGAAATATCATGAACAAGGGCGGGATTGCCATCCGCCTCATTAATTTTGCAAAGCTGTTTACCGGCAATATCCCAGGCGCCCTGGCACATACCAATGCGGTTGCCAACATGCTCTTTGGCGCTATCTCCGGTTCCGGTACGGCGGCAGCTTCTGCCATGGGTTCCATCATTGGGCCCATTGAGGAGGAAGAGGGGTATGACAGGGATTTCTCTGCGGCAGCCAATATTGCCACGGCTCCCACCGGCCTTCTGATTCCGCCCAGCAATGTCATGATTACCTATTCCCTTGTCAGCGGAGGAACCTCCGTGGCAGCCCTGTTCATGGCAGGGTATATACCGGGAATCCTCTGGGGACTGGCGTGTATGGCCGTAATCTACTATTTTGCAAAGAAGAAAGGATACCGCAGCGCGGTTAAATACAGCTTTAGCGAAAAGGTTAAGGTATTCTTCCAGGCAATCCCATGTCTTCTCATGATTGTGATTGTAATCGGAGGAATCATAAGCGGTATCTTCACGGCCACGGAGGGAAGCGTGGTGGCTGTTGTATACAGCCTGATCCTGTCGCTGTTCTTCTATAAGTCAATCAAGGTTTCCGAACTGCCTAAGATTTTCCTGGACAGCGCCGAGATGACGGGTATCATCATTTTCCTGATTGGCGTGTCCAGCATCATGAGCTGGGTCATGGCGTTTACAGGCATACCCTCGGCTGTGTCCGAGGCCATGCTGGGAATCAGCAATAACCGGTATGTGATCCTCTTTATCATTAATATCCTGCTTCTGATCATCGGCACATTCATGGATATGACGCCTGCCTGCCTGATTTTCACCCCTATCTTCCTGCCCATCTGCCAGGCTTTGGGGATGAATACCGTGCATTTCGGCATCATGATGATATTCAACCTGTGTATCGGAACCATCACGCCGCCGGTGGGGACCACGCTGTTCGTAGGTGTTAAGGTGGGTAAGAGCAGGATTGAAAATGTGATTAAGCCGCTGTTATATTATTTCGCCGCCATATTCATTGTGCTGCTTCTTGTATCCTATGTTCCCATCCTGTCCATGTGGCTGCCGGGACTGCTGGGATATGTGTGATGGAACGCAGGAGGGATATGTAATTCATGTGAATGGAAGGACTGCTGTCTGCCGCCGGATGTCTGCGGCGGACGGCAGTCCTTTTGCAGGGGCGGGGGGAGCGGCGGAAAAATAAAGAAAAGGTGAAATTTATGGAAAAGTACGGGTTGTGGTCAGGGATGAATTCTGCTATAGTACATATCGTGCATTAAGATGTGTTAAAAAATGGATGAGGGAAAACAGGTATGGCAGAGATACTTATGAAAGCAGGCTCCTTTATAGCAATTATCATACTGGGGTATGTGCTGAGAAGAAGAGGATTTTTTAAAGAGGAAGATTTTTATGTGCTGTCCAGGATTGTGCTTAAGATAACGCTTCCTGCAGCCATCGTGACAAATTTTACGGGTATTGACATGAAGCCGTCCATGCTGCTCATGAGCCTTCTGGGACTGGGCGGGGGAATCATACTGACCGGCATGGCGTTTTTGATCAGTGCCGGAAAGAACGGCGAGGAAAAGGCATTTAATATCATCAATCTTACCGGATATAACATAGGGAACTTTACCATGCCCTTTGCCCAAAGCTTCCTGGGGCCGTTGGGAGTGGTTGCCACCAGTCTCTTTGACTCGGGCAATGCCCTGGTCTGCCTGGGAGGCACCTACAGTGTGGCGGTGATGGCCAAGGGGGAAAAGGGGAAGTTCAGCATCATGCCGATCATAAAGACCCTTTTATCATCCGTTCCCTTTGACGCGTATCTGCTGATGACCGTCCTGTCCCTGCTGCACCTTTCACTTCCCGCGCCAATGGTTTCATTTACCGGGATCATTGCCAATGGAAACGCTTTTATGGCAATGCTTATGCTGGGTGTGGGATTCAAGATGACCTTGGATAAAAGCCGCATGGGCAAAATCATACAGATACTGTTCATCCGGTATTCCGTATCCATTGCGCTGGCAGCCGCGTTTTATTTCCTCCTTCCCTTTGAACTGGAGTACAGACAGGCCCTGGCCATCCTGGCCCTCAGCCCCATCGCGTCTGCGGCGCCGGCCTTTACAGGGGATTTAGACGGGGATATCGGGCTGGCAAGCGCGGTTAATTCCATTTCCATTGTAATCAGTATTGTGCTGATAACGGGAACACTGCTGCTGGTTCTGTAAGGGAAGGGCAGCCATTCCCTTGAATAAATCAATGGGGACAGCAATATATATAATAAAAAAGGCTGAAAAAATGATAACTGAGCGTTATATCGTTAACTTTTACAGTGTGGGGGATAAACGGTTTAACCTGGCGGAGGTCAAAGAGACATGGATTCATGCTGCGGCCTATGAAAATCAGCGCTGCGGGGTTTTTGTAAATGGTGTGATAGAGAAAATGGAATTAATCTGTGATTTACAGGACCAGTGCAGAAGGGACAGCATGGGCGTAAGGATTATAGCAACCCGCAATCCTGTGCTTTATGAGGACAAAGAGGCATTCTTTGACGCGATACGCAGGGTAATCCTTGATGTGAAGCAGAGCCTCAATGATCCCTATGTCACTATCAGCATATTAAGTACCAATTATTTTTATTTTGACAGTCTTTAGGGCGTGCAGGTGACGGGAATGGTTATCCCTGCACGCCCTGGGCTGTTTTTGTCTTTTGCTGTTTCACAAAAAAGAAACCCCGCACATATTTCATATACGGGGTCCTAAAAAGGGGAGGATAAGTATTAAGAATTTTCTTAACACTCTCATTATTGCCCTATTTCCCGTGAATATACACCGGAAGGCTTATTTTTATTAAAATTCCCCCAAAAGGTTTTTGGGGGCTTATGGCATATCCGGTTTACGGTGCCCTGCCTGGCTGAGGCTTGGGATGCAGAAGCCTCAATGGCAGACATGGACAAGCGGGGCAGCGCCAAGGGGCAGAAAAAATCCAGGCCCACCGCAACCTTGCGGCGAGCCTGGAAAAAAGGGGAGGATAAGTATTAATTATTTTCTCTTTCGTGTATACCCTTATTATGGACACATACCGGAAGAATATACACTGGCATGAAAAAAATATTCAGACAGGGGTACGGCATAAGAAAATCAAATGCAGGCCATGGTTCAAAGGCGGGAAACCATAGCTGTCCCGTACTGCTTAAGGTTCACTGCATGGCTCAATAAATCGCTTGGCGCCACGAAGAGCGCAGGTACCGGCAGGTCGATGCCGGAATGTTCCAGGACCTGCTCCACCAGATCCAGGAAGTCTGCCGCCAGGTTTATGGTATTCCTCAATTCACCTGACCCAAGGAGGGTGCGGTCGTCGCTGGGTTCATTCAGGGCGGAATAGCACTCCTGGGCCAGGACCTCCAGGTCAAGATTATCATGGAATATATCCGATGGGTATCTCAGGTTCTCCCCCCATGTATCATCTAACATATCCGCAAGGCAGATCGTACCGGGATGACCGGCTTCAAGGAGGCCGTCCTTGAGCATGATCCGGTAGCCGGAACCACAGTCCGCGTAACACTGGTATACCAGTTGGGAGCAGACCATGACAGGCACATCACCTTTATGTATCACCTTATTAAGCAGCTTATCAAGTTCCCTGCACGCCATGTTGAGAATCAGGTCGGTAATCTTCTGCCATCTGGGCGTGGGACGGACAGTCCGGTAAATCAATAAGCCTGCAAAGAATATGAGATCAGGATAATCGTACTGCACGTCTTCATCCAGATAACGCTTGGCAGCAGCTATCAATGGGGCCGGGTCCTTTTCAGGGGACAGGCGCAGAAGATATGCCTTTTCGCCGCCGTGGGCTGTCTCACGGCAGCTGCTTAACTGGATGCCGTTTCCGCCCATCTCAATCATATTATCTCCTGAATACCGTATGGCTGCGTGGCTGACCGTGGAGTTGGTCAGCTTGGCGATACATTTACTGAGCCAGCTGTCCCCGGCCTCGAAAATGATGACATCACCAGGTTTCATTGTAATCATAAGGGGCTCCTTTCTCATTGGCTAAGATATGGTTTTATTATAACACCCCCTATCAGCGGATACAATGACCTTTCCAAAACATATGGCCTCCGCTTTTTCCCATGGTTTTCAGGGCCGGCCGCAATGTCCCTGGGGAGGATGCCGGATTATGGCAAATTTGGATCAAACAGGGGATGGCGCCCCGGCAATCCCTGTGATATGATAACAACAGCACGATACAGATTTCCGGTTGGTCCGGAGGCTGGATCAATCTTTTCTGTAATCAGGAGGGACATCTGTGGAGGAGAGCAGGGAAAAGGAAGTAATGGAGGCAGCTTTGCAGGCCGGCCATCTGCTGTTGGAAAATGGGGCTGAGATATCCAGGGTGGAGGAGACAATGGAGCGCATCTGCCGGTACTATGGGGTGCATTCCGGCAATGCCTTTGTGCTGACCAACGGTATATTCGTAACCGTGGGGAACAGGAATGAACCTGTATTTGCAAAGGTGGAGCATATCCCGGTCAGCGGCACCCATCTGGACCGTGTGGCGGCAGTGAACCAGCTGTCCAGGGAGATAGAAGAGGGCAGGTACACCATAGGCCAGGTGTCAGGCAGGCTGGATGATATCAAGCGGATGCCCGGAAAGACAAAGCACATGCAGGTGCTGGCATCGGGCTGCGGCAGCGCTGCCTTCTGTTATCTGTTTGGGGGAAATGCATCGGACAGCGCAGTTGCATTTACAGCCGGAATCCTCCTGTATCTATATGTGCTGTATATAAGCGGGCCGCACCTGTCTAAAATCGTGGGCAACATAAGCGGCGGCGCCCTGGTGACGGCAATCTGCATCCTTTTGTTTACGGCAGGAATCGGGGACCATCTGAATTTCATGGTCATCGGTTCCATCATGCCGCTGATACCGGGTGTTCCCTTTACGAATTCCATCCGTGATATCGCGGACGGGGATTATATCTCGGGTTCGGTGAGGATGCTGGATGCCCTTCTGGTGTTTTTCTGCATTGCCATTGGCGTGGGTATCGGGTTTTCCCTGATAGGGGGGATGATGGGAGGGATGCTGTTATGATGCCGCAGGTTTGCGCTGCAATGATTGGTACGGTTGCTTTTTCCCTGCTATTCGGGGTGCCCCGGAAATACTATCCATGGTGCGGTGTGATCGGGGGCGCGGGATGGGCCGTATATGTGCTGGCTTCCGGCCGGTGGGGGATTGTATGCTCTTCCTTTGCGGCCACGGTAGTGGTCATTTTCCTGTCCCGGGCGTCAGCTGTCATAAACCGGTGCCCGGTTACGATTTTCCTTATATCCGGCATATTCCCGCTGGTGCCTGGCGCAGGGATTTACTGGACCGTATATTATCTTGTCACGGACCAGCTGGGACTGGCCGTGCATACCGGGTATGCGGCGGTTAAGGCAGCGGTGGCCATTGTACTGGGGATTGTGGCTGTGTTTGAACTGCCTCAGGGGATGTTTGCCTGGATAGCAGGGAAACTGCGGCAGATTCCGGCATGCTGCCGCAGGAACGGCAGATGAAGGGACGGTATATAAAGCGAGGTATATAATAAAGTCTTTCGTTTCATTTTAGGAAATATTTTTATAAATGTAATAAGTTTGCTCTATCTATATGGCCGCCTGTGTTTTACAATAATAGTAGAAAGGAGGCGGCAGAAATGGAGTGGATGGATTGTGGACAAGAGGAAGCATTATTAAAGGAATGTCAGTGGGCAGAGGAGCATGTGAAGGACGAAGACGTACCGCAGCCAGCCCCGGACGAATTAGAGATGATCATAAAACGGATTGAGGAAGAATGCAGAAGGTAACGGCCCTGATGTGATGGTGCATCAGGACCGTTACTTTTTATATGCTGTTACGGCTGCTGTTAAAGCCAGATATATGCCCTTATCCCTATGGCAGTCATTAACAGAAGGAACATGAATCCCAATCCCATTAAGTCGTCCCTTGTCTGTTTTTTCATAATGGATACGCCTCCTTTCCTATCCTTGTCTGACACTATGATAATGCCGGACAGGATAAAGATTCCATTGGAAAGAAGGGGATGGGGATAAAGATTTCATCCATAAAAACAAAAAAGTGCCAAAAACCTTTTAAAATAAAGGCTTTCAGCACCAATATCCAGTGGAGACAACAGGACTCGAACCTGCGACCCTCTACACGTCAAGCAGATGCTCTCCCAGCTGAGCTATGTCTCCATAGGGCGATTATAGCATAGCAGACCGGGAGATGGCAAGAAAAAAATGTAATTTTTCTAATAATATATTCAATACAGATCCTTAAATCTAAAAATCCAATCCTTCAGGCATCAGGAACCGTTTATTCCGTAGGCGCCATAAGGATCCGTCCGCTGCCCCGGTAGACATTGACCAGTCCTTCGCCAGACACCGCGGAGCCCATAAGGGACTTTGAAGAACGCTCAACCGTGAATTTCAGGGAATTGGACCATGCGATAGCCATATTGCCGTCGATTTTCACTTCATCGTCCTGCAGGTTGAACTCAATCAACTCATCCCGGGGAACCGGGCTTTCCAGAACAGCGATGCCGCTGCCCGTAAGGCAGAGATTAAAAAGCCCTTCTTTGCCTGCAACCGCAGAGGAGAGGGTGGTCCTGGCAACCACTTTTTGGGATATATTGGAATCACATGCAAGGAAGAGCCCATCTTCCAAAACCAGGCTTCCCCACTCAGCTACATCCTCCAACAGGATATGCTTGTAAGTAGGCTCCAGCATGACCAGACCATTACCAGAATATTCCGGTTTGGCAGAACTTTCCTTTGTTACCTTGGAAGCAATGGCTTTTCCTAGAAAGTCGCCTACTCCCTTGATGCCGGATGTCATTTTTACGGCTCCTGCAATCCACTGCATGGCGCCGGCCTGAACCGTAAAAGTATTTCCGTTTAATTCAATAAGTACCTGACGTCTTCGCACGTTCATTTCTGCTGCGTAGTAAGCAGCCATTGCAGAGCCTGGATTAACGCTTAAATCACGCTGATGCTCAAACACTTTGATGCAGTCCCGCTGGTCTATCATTTTCATGTTGCCATTGTCATAGAGGTTATTACACTTTACCATACTTATATCTCCTCATTTCTTATGTTTGGTCAGGACATCCGGATATGTATTAAATGTGCCTGTGTTTTAACATACCACATATCCGGGGGGAAAACAAGAAAAGAAATAATTAGGGTGCGGCAGGACGAGATAATCGGAAATCCCCCATTAAAAGGGAGGAGCCGGTCAGAATTCCTTCTGCCGGCTGAGTATTATGAAAAAAATCTTATAAGCATTGTTTGTTTACAAGATATAGTATATTCAACAAATATGAGCATTTCATAGACAAAACATAGACAAAATATGAACAGTTTGTAAGAAGTTTGTGAAGCCGCAGAAGGCCTTCAATTGCCCATGACTTCCTTCATCTGTTCCGTGACGGGATGATAGCCGTCGCCATTTAACAGGCCATTGCGGACCGTGTCATATAAACCCATGGCAAGGACGATAATCAGTATGATTGCAATACATTTAACAAAAAATTTCACAGCAGGCCCTCCGCTTTTCTGAATCAGACACCATTTACATATCTACTTTATCATTTTACCCGGAATATCTCAATATAAAGATTATGTGCCGATATCATGCCCTTCTGTTATTTTCATGGTAGAAGGAGGGAACGGAATGGATGGCGGTGACAGGCTTCATAGGATTATTTTGAGGGAATACAGAAATAATCAGCTTTTAAATGAGGCCATCTGGGCACAGAAGGCTGTGGATGAAAGCCGGGTTCCACAGCCCGGACCGGATGAACTGGATAAGATAATGGAAAAAATTGAACATGGCCATGAAAAATAGGCGGCGTGCTGATATGCGTTACAAAGGAGTGATTTTTGTTGTATAAGCCTCACCGCGTATTGGTTTATAGATGTCTACAATTGCAAAATGCGGTAAAAGGCCGGGTTCTTTTGGTTCAGCAATGGTCATGAACTTATAATTCGTCCCATTGACAATCTGTTTAGCCACTGCAATGGGATGATAGAAATAGTCCCCGTGTTTTCCAATGGCATTATAGAATATAAATGATTCGTATGTTGTCAGGTATGGCTGATATTCCCAGCTGCCAGGCATAGCGCTCCTCCTCATATGCATTTTCTATACTATATGCTGATGGGGGAAAATGGTTGCAGATGGGATAGGGATAGAAACGCTTGTCCATACGGAACCGGGGATACAAAAGCTTATCCATGTGAAAAAGGCAGAAAAACACATTGCTTTTTGACATTTTAATGAATGGATATTAAAATGAAAGAAAACAGATTGGTGTTACGGAGGCCGGATTCGTCAGGCGGCGTTTCCGGAAATTGGGAGGATATCATGGAGAGCCGGGTATACAGGCCATTAAAGAATTATAGTATTGAGGAAATAAAAAGGATTTTGTCTGAGGACAATCATGATGGGCTTATGCTGCTGCCACTGTCGGCAGGAGAGTATTTTAGGGATTGGCATATAGGTGAAAATGCTCGGAAGAGATACAGGGATGATGGCGGATATTAAATCCGTAATCAAATTAAAATAGACAAAGAACAGCCCACTTCGCGGTTTTTGAAACGTACATCCTACATGTAAAAACCTGTTCTGGCCTCTCGCCCAAAAAGCCAGGTCTTCCCGTACCTGGCTTTTTGGCGTGAACTTTCTTTATTCCTCAACCATTCCAATTAGGTCGAATTTTTCCGTCGAAACAATGACATCATACGATTTTTTCTCCGGTATCTCATACTTCACCCAGATGGTTCTGTCGGAAAGATTGTAATACCATCCGGTTTCGGCCTCCTCCCAGCCGTCCCTTACAAGATAGCGCGGGATGCGCTCGCCGTCGACCGTTACCCAGAATGCACCTTTTTGCTTGCTGACAAGCCGGATTGTAACTCGCTCCAATGGGCTTTTGTAGGTTCCCTTGGTATCAAAGTGAATTATCGTCTGATTACCAGCAGTTACATTAACTGCGGTTTTCGCGTAAACACCTTTCTTATAGTCCTCCGTGTGTCCGTCATCGTCATAGAATACAAAGCTGGTGTCCGTATCCGCGCTGATTAGGAAATCCACATGACGCATCCTGTCCGACAGAATATGCTTAACATCCTCGCTGGTCACATAAACCGCACTTCCCCTGAGGAACATGGGAATGCTGCCCAGATTTACTGGAAGCTCGATGGTCTGACCGCCCGCATATTCCTTCAGGTTGTCATTCATGTCGAACCATCTGCAGCCTGACGGCAGATAGATAGTTCTTGTCCTTGCCTCCGGCTCCACCACATTGGCAACTAGCACGCTCCTTCCGAACATGAATATGAAATTATTATCGCTGTAACACTTCTTATCTTCCGGGAACTCTAAAAACAGTGGGCGCATAGCCGGCATGCCGTTCTGGTTTGCCTCATACATCAGGCTATACAGATACGGAAGCATCCGGTATCGCTGGGCGTAAGCCGCCTTCACATATTCCCGATTCTCCTCATACATCCAGGGCTGTGTCACCGTGTTGTCATTATTTGCCGAATTCAAGCAGAAGCGTGGCTGGAAAATACCACTTTGAATCCAACGAAGCAAAAGCTCCGCCTCCGGCACAGATCCCGCGAACCCGCCAATGTCACAGCCCATGTTGGCACAGCCGGAAAGTCCCATGCCTACGATTGTGGCGATGTTAAACTTTACTGTACGCCAGTCTGTCAGATTATCTCCTCCCCATACCTGCGCGTATCTCTGGATGCCTGCATATCCCGCACGGTTGATGATGTAGGGCCGCTCTCCCGGATAAACGTCGGCAATCGCCTGCTTTCCAAGAAATGCCATCAAATTGGAATGCAGGATCTTGAGCTCCGCCATTGTCCCTCCGGCGCCTTCAAAATCACAGTATGCGTCCCGATTCTCCACGCCGTCCATCTCACAGTTGTCATTCCATACGGTCTTTGTTCCCATTCTTAGGATCCGGTCTTCCAAAAGCATCTTCCAGGTCTCACGGGCCTTCGGGTTCGTGAAGTCTAAAAACCTGCCTTCTCCGCCCCACCATCTTCCATAATAATCCCCGTCGCCGCCTGGGTTTTTAATAAACACACCGTTCTCCTCGAATAGGTTCATATAAGGATGATTTTTCAGAATACCCGGTTTCAGATTGGGAATCACATTGATTCCTCTGGCATTCATACGCTTAAAGAAATCCTCAGGATTTGGAAATCTCCTGTAATTCCAGTTAAAGATATAGCGGAGGTTGTCCTCCTCGCCGCTGGAATAGCCGGAAGCCAGCCAGAAGTTATCGATTAGGATGCCCTCCTTCTCATGCTTATCGATTACCCGATAGATTTCCTGATCACAGTTAGCCTCAAGTTCTGCGTAATACATGGTCGAGGCACAATATCCCAGAGACTGTTTGGTGGGCAGCGCGCAGCGCCCTGTCAGCATCGTATAGCGGTCTAAAACCGCTGAAAGCTCAGGACCATTAATGAGGAACAGGTCAATATCTCCCCCATCAGTCTGGTAATAGCAATACCGATCCCAATAGCCGGAAATCTCTTGCCCCATATCAAATACGCTGTCGTAGGAATTATGATAAAATAAGCCGATGGCATAGGCTGTTTTCTCGTTAATCCGGATATAAAACGGTATATGCTTGTACATGGGATCCCCAAACTCCGGATCGTGGCCAATCGCGTCCTTGGGTGACATCCTGAGTCTTCTCCCTTTCTTGTCCAGACAGCCCGTCTTTTCACCAAAGCCGTAAAAGTGGTCGTTAACTGGATCCATTTTGGAATAGTGGGCCAACCGTCCCAGATAATCCTTCTCAAACGCCCTCTCCTTCAGATCCTGATAAACGACAGCCCCGTCCAGGGTCTTTAACGTCAGGAAAAAGGGGGTTTTCCTGATTTCCAGGATGCAGGTGCCTGTTGTAAATACCAGCTTTCCGTTCTTCTCCTCACAGGGAATATCCAGGGACTTGATGCGTGTGCGCTCGTCCTTTAAAAGTTCGTCCATCCGATCCTCCCAGGCGGTAGTCACCAGCGTATAGGATTCTTCCTTAAAATCCCGCCGGAAGCTTACCCGTACCCGGATCACGTCATCCGTCATAAAAATCAGCAATACATCCGCCGCATCCCCGTGCAGAACATAACCGGAACCAGTCTTTTCTATTGATTTCAGTTCACGTAAAAGCATCGCGTTCCTCCATAATCATAAAACTGCAGCCGCCCGAACTCAGACGGCTGCGTCATTAGTTACATCCCAATCAAATCAAAATCTTCAAAGGAAACAACCAACTGAACATCCTTTTTCGGATTTGCATATTTTACCAGAACGGCCTTCTTTGTCTGGCTGTAATACCAGCCGCTGTCCGCAGCTTCATACTTCCTGCGGTTTAAGTAGTGTTTCAGCCGTTGTCCGCCAAGAGCTGCACAGAATGGGCTCCTGTCCTTGCGGATGATTTCTACAGTAACGTTCTCCACCGTATCCCGGTAGTCACCCTCAGCAGTAAAATTAATCTTCACCACATCGGTCCCGCTGACGCTGACAGTGGTTTTGCGGAAAAATCCTTTTTCGAAATCATTGGTTTTTCCGTCATCATCGTACAGCACAAATTGAGAGCCTTCCTTAGACGGGGCAATAATCAGACGGAGTTCCTCTACACAGTCACGTTCCATGTTCATCAGTTGATTATCCGCCATAGCCAGAATTCCGCCCTCCCGCAGAAACATTGGGATGGTCTCCATCGTTACAGGAACCTCAATCGTCTGCCCTCCCTCATAGCAGCGGTAATTATCATTCATGTCGTACCACCTTAAGCCGGCCGGCAGATAAACCCGGCGGCTTGCCGCATCTTTTTCAATAACATTAGCAACCAATAGGCTCTTTCCGAACAGAAAGTCGAAGCTATTGTCATAGGTGTTCTCATCCTCCTGAAATTCATAAACCAATGCCCGCATAATCGGCGCGCCGCACTTTGCCGCCTCGTACTCGCAGGAGTAAAGATAGGGGGCCATACGGTAGCGCAAGAGAATCGCGCTCCGAATCAGGTCCGTACTGTCCTTAAACATCCATGGCTCCGTCACGGTATTATCATTGCTTGCCGAATGGATGGAGAAACGGGCCTGGAAAATGCCCTGCTGCACCCAGCGCACAAGCAGTTCTTCCTCAGGCGCGGGCCCGGCAAAGCCGCCGATATCCGCTCCTTCATTCGGCTGCCCAGAAAGACCCATTCCGGTGATGGTCGGAATGTTGTACTTTAAGCTTTTCCAACTGGTATAGTTGTCGCCGCACCAGGTCTGCGCATAACGCTGTATGCCGCTGCTTCCGCTTCGGCATACAGAATAGGGCCGCATATCTGCGTCATGTTCCTTCACCGCATCGTTGCTCAGCTTGCACATCAGCGTGCTCATGATTGGCTTCAGTTGGGCAATGGTACCGCCTTTGCCGTCAAAGTCCACAATAACATCCTTATCCAGCAGGCTGTCATACTCACAGTTGTCATTCCAGATTGAGTTGGTTCCCACAGCAACCAGGCTTTCGGTCACATATTTTTTCCATGCCTCACGAGCCGCTGGCTTTGTAAAATCCCAGAACGCCCCGGGACCGCCCCACCAGCTTCCCACCGCGTACTGCTCCGGATTCTTGCTGTCCTTCACAAACACATCCTGGCTTTTGAACTCCTCAAACCACGGGTGGCACAGGAGAATCCCAGGCTTGATATTGGGAACATTCTCCGCCCCCTTGTCCTGCATTGCATGGAAATATGCAGATGGATCCTTAAAGCGGGTCGTATTCCATGTGAACACGCAGCGCTTGTTTCCAACGCTGGTATATCCGGAGGAAAGATGGAAGCCGTCAATCGGAAAGCCTTCCTCCTTAATTGTATCGATAAAGCCAAGAACCGCGTCATCGCTGTCCCTCTCCAGCTCCGGATAATACATGGAACTTCCCTGGTAGCCCAGCGCGCGCTTGGGCAGCAAAGCCGGTCTTCCGGTTAGCAGCGTGTAGTTATCTACAATCCGTGCAATGGAGTTTCCGCCCAGCAGAAACATATCGATGTCTCCGCCGTCTGCTTGCCAGTAGGTATAACGATGCCAGTAATTGCTCTTTTCACAGCCCATGTTAAAGCAGGACTCATAGAAGTTATGATAGAACACGCCTACCGCCTTTTTTGAGCTGCGGTTTAAGCGGATATAAAACGGGATATGTTTATATAGCGTATCGGTCTTTTCCGCGTCATAGCCCATGGCATCGGTAGCGCGTTCACGAAGAAACATCTTATTTTTATTCAGAGGACCAGCTTTTTCACCAAATCCGTAGAAGCAGTCCTCCTCCTCCATACAGGAATAATGGGTCACGCGATGGTTGGAGTCCAGCGAAACGGGATTTCCGTGCAAATCACTGTAAAGCAGGGTTCCTTCCGTGTCATACAGCTCAAATCCAATTGGATTCTTCATAAGTACAAGGCGGATTTTTCCAGTATCGAAGGTAATCTCATTATCTGTTTCTTCCACCCCAGGGATTACCGGTTCCACACGGGTTCTCTCCATCTCAAACAGCGGGTCCAGGCGGTCCTCCCATGCCGTTGTCATCAAAACATAGGATTCTTCAGTAAATTCCTTGTCAAATGCGGTACGGACCCTCACAATCTCATCGGTAACGAATATAATCTTGATATCGGCGCAGTTTGTATGTACCAGCCATGCGCCGTCTGTCCTTTCAATCCCTGAAAATTGTGTGCAAATTTCCATACTCTGTCTCCATTCTTAGGATTATCGGCGGTTTCTGCCGCTTTTTACCATTTTTACTACCACATGCTTGGTACAAGACCGCACAGATACGGTACAAGCAGCGGAATAGCAGGTATAAAGCTTACCAGGAACAGGGCGATTACCATTGCCGTGAATATCGGAACAATATATTTAGTAACCCCCTCAATCTTTACGCGGCCGACACCGCAGCCCACGAACAGGCAGGAACCTACCGGGGGTGTTACGGAGCCGATACCAAGGTTCATGATCAGCATAAGTCCGAAATGCACCGGACTCATTCCAACGCTGGTGGCGATTGGAAGGAAGATTGGAGTGAAAATCAGCACGGCCGGAGTCAAATCCAGAAACATACCCATCACCAGCAGGAACACATTCATGATTAAAATAATCATATACCGATTATTGGAAACACTCATCAGCCCCTCGCTGATAGCCGCCGGAATACCAGAATAGGACATCACGTAGGACATGATTGAGGATGCCGCAATCAGGAACAGAATTGTCGCGGAACTCTTCATCGTGTCTGCAAGCAGGTCATAAAAGGTTTTTATACTCATCTCACGGTAGATGATTGCCAGAAATGTGCAGTACAGGCACATGACCACGCCTGCCTCCGTTGCCGTGAAAATACCGGCCAAAATGCCTCCCATTACGATAATAACAGCCAACAGGGACGGAACTGCCTCCAGTACAATTTTCCATGCTGGATTCTCCTCCTTCACAGCGGATGCCTTGTAGCCCTTCTTCATCGCCAAAAAGATTGCCAGCCCCGCGACTGCAATGCCAAGCAGGGCTCCGGTCAGATAACCGCCCATGAACAAGGCTGCCACGGAAACGCCGCCTGCGGTGATGGAATACAGAATTAACGGACCAGACGGCGGTATTAGGATTCCTGTTGGCGCCGAACAGATGTTTACAGCTGCAGAATAATTGGGATCATATCCCTCGTCCAGCTCCAGCGGGCTCATGATGGAACCCATCGCTGAGGTTGCTGCTACGGAAGAACCAGATACGGCGCCGAAAAACATATTTGCCAGTACATTTGTAGCTGCCAGATATCCAGGTACCCAGCCTACCAGCAGTCTTGCAAGACGGACCAGCCGCTTTGCAATCCCTCCCTTGTTCATAATGTTGCCGCCCAAAGAAAAGAACGGAAGAGCCAGAAGGGAGAAGGAATCGCAGCCGGAGAAGCATCTCTGTGCAGCTGTCAACGCGAAGATATTCCCGTCCATACCGCTCATGATTGCAGTAATAATGGAAGCGATACCAATTCCCGCCGAAATTGGAACGCCTGCAAACAGCATAACAAAAAATGAACCAAACAGTATTAACGTAGCCTGAACAACCATGCTTATTTCCCTCCTTTGCTGTCAGCCAAAAGCTGTATATACTTGATTATACGGGCAATCACAATGAAAATGCCTGAGATTGGAAGACATCCGTACAGCAGTCTAAACGGGATACGCATCACGGAGGACTTGTTGGTTGCATTATTTGCAAGCTGCATTCCGCCGTAAATAAAAACATAGCACACAAAGAACAGAATCGCCGCCTCAATGAAAATCATAAGGACAGGGCGTACCAATCCTTTCACACGATCCTTTACCAAATCCAGCGCCAGATGCTCATCCTTGTAAAAGCAGTAGGCAGAACCAAGCATGGAAGCCCAGATTAGCACGTAGCGGAGGAATTCATCCGTAAATGTAGACGGATTTTTTAAAATCCAGCGGGTAAAAATCTGCCATGTACCGCCCGCCAGAAGAGCAAACATGGCAGCGGCCATGATAAAGCGCATTACGGTATCCAGAAAAAAATTAAACTTTTTCAAAATCTCATCTCCTTCATGAAGTAAGCAACAGCATCCGGCCGGTTCCTACCTGCCGGCAGCCTGAATCTTCTCAACGATTGCATATACCTCCGCGTTGCTGGTCTTTAAGCCGTCATAAATAGACTGGCATGCCTCCTGGAATGCCGCGGTGTCCACATCCTCTACAAAGGTAATGCCGTTTCCTTCCGCCGCAGTCTTAACCTCGTTCTCAAAATCCGCCCAGCGGGTCTTGTACTCGTCTGTTGCGGCCGCCGCAGTCTCCTTCATGATGTTCTTCTGGCTGTCGCTCATCTGATTCCAAACCTTGGTGGAGATTACAATGACGTCAGGAATACGGGTATGCTCATCATAGCAGTAGTATTTTGTAACATCGCTGTGATCGCGGAGAGCGGTGATGTTATTCTCAGCGCCGTCGATTACTCCCTGCTGCAGGCCAGTATAAATCTCAGAGTAGCTCATGACCGTTGCGGAGCCGCCCAGCGCGTTCATCATGTCGATGGCTATCTGGCTGTCCATGGTGCGGATTTTCAAGCCCTTTAAATCAGCCGGTACTCGAATGGGTGTGTTGGCGGTATAGAAGGAACGGGAACCGGAATCCAGCCAGGTCAGTCCAATAAAGCCGTCGCCCTCGGTAATGTTGTAGAGTTCCCCGGCAATCTCACCATCCATAACCTTATAGTAATGATTCTTGTCGTTAAATACATACGGAACAGACAGAGCGTTCCATGCCTCGTTAAAGTTACCAAGGGTTGACGCGGAAACCTTTGCCATATCCAGCGCACCCGCCTGAATGGAAGAAACGTTGTCTGCTTCAGACCCCAATTGACCATTGGGAAGGATTTTAATGTTGATTGTTCCATTGGACTTCTCCTTTACTGCTGCAGCCCATGCGGTCATCTGGATGTGCACCGCATGATCCTCAGCCAGTCCATGGCTCAGCTTTAGATTAAAGGTCTGCTCAGACGCCGATGTCCCGCCGTTTCCTCCTGCCGTCTGCGAAGACGCCGTGCCTGATCCGCCTCCACATGCCGTCAGCATCATTGCTCCTGTTACGGCCAATGCCATCATTGCGTAATTACGTAATCTCATAAATACTTCCTCCTTTTAAATGGTTTCATTTATCAATCAGCCAACGCCTGCTTTGCGGCTGTCAACTGTTGCTTTTTATGCAGATATGGAATATCATCCGCGCTTTAAATTGCATGCTATTATTTTTTATTGCCAGTTACTATTTTGAAAAATATAGTGTTTTTGAATAAAAATTTGATTGAAATACTGACTGTTGCGTTAATAATCAGCATATCTTTTGTTTATACAAGCAAATTTTATCAGTTTTATATCATAAAAGTCCCATTCTTTTGTGATTAAAAACTTGCAAAATGTGATATTTAAGAATATACTTTTGGAAAAAGAAGAAGGTTTTTGATTTAAGCAAAGAGGGGGAACTAGATGATTGTTCAGAAGATTGCACACTGCACGGATTCCATTCTGACTCAGGAGATGGCCCGCATCGGTCTTGAGGACTATGGAGTGGTTGTAACCTGGTACACAAACCAGAACAACAAGCAGTCTGTGGTCCACTCACACCCGTACCACGAAATCGTCCTGCCTGTTTCCGGAAGCAACGTACTCTACGCCTTTCAGGGGAGCCTTTACACCCTCCATCCTGGAGAGATGGTCTTTTTTCCCGCGGAAATTTATCATTCCGGACGTTATACGGTTACAGACATCGTATCTAACCGACTGGTTGTCCAGATTAGCGCGGAAATCTGGGATTATGCCATTCACGCATCCGGATTAATCAATCCGGATTGGCAGAAGAATATCGTTATTTTGAGCGCGGACGCTGTATCCGCCTTTGACCTGCGGGGGCATTTGGAGCGCATGGCCCAGATTCCCTGGATTAAAAAAGCTTATCAGGAAACGGTGTTAAACTGTGAGTTGATGGAGCTCCAGCTTTTTATCAACCAACTCGTGGAGGAGCAGCATACCAAATCCCCCAGCTTAACCAGCGCGCTGATTTCCCGGGCTGTTGAATATATCCAGAAGCATTACACTGAGCCCACCCTTACGGTGGCGTCTCTCGCTGAAAATATCTTCATCAGCCGGGAGCATCTCTCCAGAGCTTTCAAGGAATACACTATGGAGAGCATTCACGGATATATCAACAATCTGCGAATGCAGCACTTTCGACGTGATATTGCCGCCGGACACAGCGTGCTGGATGCCTGTACAAACAGCGGCTTTGCCAGCTATAACAGTTTCCTAAAGTCCTTTAGGAATCTATATGGAATGACTCCCACCCAGTATCGCGCGCAGCTTAATTCCATTGAAAAAAGGAGCCTTAATACTTATAATTCACTGGCCGGGGCATGCAGATTTGGAAACGACACTTAAATATATTTTTAATCCTTTTAGGAAGATGAAGCCAAAGAGTAGATTAAAAACTTCTATATCGATAACAGACAGGGCTTATCTTCAATTGTCTTCGGAAATTTATGTGATGTCATAAAATAAAAAGTACCAAAACCCTTGATTCAGCAAGGATTTCAGCACTTTTTGATAATGGAGACAACGGGATTCGAACCCGCGGTCTCTGCGTTGCGAACGCAGCGCTCTCCCAGCTGAGCCATGTCCCCATGAGTTATATTATAGCACAAATGGGAAAAATTACAAGAACATCCTGGAGTGGAAATCAGCTGTCCCTGACATACTATCATTGAGGTGATGAAAATGGACAGGGACTTAGAAGAAAAGGCTGCCAGAAAGAAATCAAATGAAATGTTCAACAGCATAACAGAAAAACAGAAACCGGAAAACCAGAACCAGACCCATAACTCCCGCAGGGAGGGAATGGGACCTAATGCGAAGCGGAAACCTTGTTAAGCATAAAGTGGAACGCACAGCTGACGGAAAGCAATTTTCAAACACACCCCGAGGGTTCTGCCGGAATACAATTATCAAACATACCCCAGGACGTGAATGGACTTTTTCCACTATCCATTGCGTCCTGGGGTACTTTTGTTTTGCCGAAATTACACGAATCACCCACTTATCCACAATAATGTGGAAAAGATTGTGGATAAAGTGTTATTATCTGAAAAATAAAACAGATTATCCACATTTATATAAAAACTGGGACAAAACCCTGCCGTTATGCGGCCAAAGTTTTGTCCCAATTCCTGACTTACTGAGCCTTATTTACAAAAGACTCACAGTCCGTGCATTCCTTCTGTGTGGGGTTTGCCTCATGTGTGCCAACCTTAATCCGGTCCAGGGTGCAGTAGTTTTCTTTCTGGTCATGGAATGTGCAGTTCTTGATGGTACATTCAATGCTCTCGTTTTTGCCATTTACCTTCATGGAAAAACCTCCTTTAAATTTGATTGGATTACATGTTTATTATCTGCACAAAACCGAAAAGTATGTAAAGCGCAAAATATATTTGAAAAATCTTTACTTTTGTTATATACTATGGACTAGCACATAAATAATACAAAAAGGATGGTTTTACTATGGCACTGTTAGAGACATGGAGAAATCTGGCGTATGGCGACGGCCTGGATGATAAAAAGAAAGAAGAATTGTGGGCTGGGTATTTTCAGATTGAAAAAGGGATTTATGAGCAGATTCTCAGCAACCCTGAGGAAGTGGTCACCGGAACTGTAAAAGAACTGGCAGAAAAGTATGAGACTGAGATCCTTATCATGACCGGTTTCCTGGATGGGATTAATGAGAGTCTTAAGGGATACGAAAACCCGATTGAGACAATGGAAGAGGATACCCAGGTCAAGATTGAGATTGACCCTGAGAAGCTGTATTACAATATGGTAGAGGCAAAGGCCAACTGGCTGTTTGAACTTCCGCAGTGGGACAGCATCCTTACTCCTGAGAAGCGCAAGGAGCTTTACAAGGCACAGAAGGCTTCCGGCACGGTCCGCAAGGGAAAGAAGATTTTCCCCAACGATCCGTGTCCATGCGGCAGCGGCAAGAAGTATAAGAAGTGCTGCGGTAAGAACGCATAGGATCCATATGTGTCTGAGGACATCTGATTGTAAGCCGCCTGTCCGGAGGGAGCTCCGGGCAGGCGCTTTTGCAGTATGGAAAGCAGGAGGATGAAGGATGGAGGCATACACTGGTTTTGCCGAGGTTTACGATGTATTCCAGGACAATGTACCATATGAAGAGTGGTGCTCTTATGTGACAGGGCTTCTTAAGGAGTACCAGGTCATGGACGGCCTGGTGCTGGATTTGGGATGCGGGACCGGAAGCCTGACCGGGCTTATGGCAAGGTCCGGGTACGATATGATTGGGATTGACAATTCCGGGGAAATGCTCCAGATAGCCATGAACAAGCGCAATGCATCGGGGTTGGATATCCTTTACCTGCTGCAGGACATGCGCGGGTTTGAACTGTATGGAACGGTTAAGGCTGTCATCAGTATCTGTGATTCCATGAATTATATTATGGAATATCAGGAACTGGTGGAGGTATTCCGGCTGGTCAACAATTATCTGGACCCCAAAGGCGTATTTATTTTTGACCTTAACACAGAATATAAGTACAGGGAACTGCTGGCGGACAATACATTTGCAGAAGACAGGGAGGAGTCCAGCTTTATCTGGAACAATTTTTATGATGAGGAAGATAAGGTCAATGAATATGACCTGACCCTTTTTGTAAAAGAAGGGGAGCTCTACAGGAAGTTTGAAGAAACCCATTACCAGCGCGCATACGGTCTGGACCAGATCCAACAGGCAATCCGTGATGGGGGAATGGAATTCGTGGCTGCATATGACGCCTGCACCCGCAATCCCGTACAGCAGGACAGCGAACGGATTTACGTGATTGCGCGGGAAAACGGTAAATAAGATAGGAGAGATACAATGTCAGATTATGTGATAAGAGCAACTGCGGCGGACGGTGAGATCCGTGCGTTTGCCTCCACCACAAGGGATTTGGTGGAAGAGGCAAGAAAGGCCCATAATACCAGCCCGGTAGCAACCGCTGCACTGGGACGGCTTCTCACCGCGGGAGTCATGATGGGTATTGACATGAAAGGGGAAAAGGACCTTCTGACCCTGAAGATACAGGGGGACGGACCCATTGGCGGACTGACCGTGACCGCTGATTCCCTTGGGAATGTGAAAGGATATGCCTTTAATCCCATGGTCATGCTGCCCCCTAATTCAAAGGGAAAGCTGGACGTGGGCGGCGCCCTGGGCGTGGGTGTCCTGAGTGTGATTAAGGATATCGGCCTGAAAGAACCATATGTGGGGCAGACTATCCTGGTGAGCGGGGAAATTGCAGAGGACCTTACCTACTATTATGCCACATCCGAACAGATTCCTTCCTCGGTGGCGCTGGGTGTGCTGATGAATAAGGATAATACGGTGCGCCAGGCTGGCGGTTTCATGATTCAGCTGATGCCGGGCGCGTCCGAGGCAGTCATTGGCAAATTGGAAGATAAGCTTAAGGAAATATCCTCCATCACCACCCTGCTGGATGTGGGCAATACGCCGGAGAGAATACTGGAATATATTCTTGGCGGGTTCGGACTGGAGATAAATGACAGGACACCGGTGCAGTTTAACTGCAACTGTACCAAGAGCAGGGTGGAAAAGGCCCTGATCAGTGTGGGGAAAAAGGATATCCAGGAAATGATTGAAGACGGGAAGCCCATTGAGGTGAACTGCCATTTCTGCGGCAGGCATTATGAGTTCTCAACCCATGACCTGGAGGACATACTGGAACGCGCAAGATAGAAAAAGGGCAGAAAACAACAAGAGCCAATCATATGACTGGCTCTTACTTGTAATCATTTGAAATCAGATATAACTTACTTCAACTCTATCAATGATGATATATGTTTGAAAAAGGTACACTGTTGTTCATTGATTAAATTCTGGTTACGTTGGTAGCCTGAGGACCCTTAGCTCCGTTAACTACATCGAACTCAACCTCTGCGCCCTCATCTAAGGACTTGAAGCCTTCCATGTTCAGACCTGAGTAATGTACGAAAACGTCATTGCCCTGCTCGTCAGAAATAAATCCGTAACCCTTCTGGTTGTTGAACCACTTAACTGTACCTTTCATTACGATACCTCCAAAAAATATAAAAAAATTGTTCTGTTGCAAGTTATTTCGCAACTGTCCTTAGGATATCACAAATGTTGAAAAGTGTCAAACGTTTTTGGTTATAAAGCATAAACAATTTATACAAACCTTAGATTCTATTGTTCAAAGGTTAAAATATGAAGAAAAAGGGGCAAAAGGGTGAATTATATGATATACTAACTGGCATAAAGGGTAAGAAAAGAAGGGATTTAAGAATGAAGGTTCAAAATATATGGAGGCATTATTGCACCATTACAAAACACAGGCGCCTGGTTCGCAGGCACTGTTTTAAAATCGGCCTGTATTGGCAGGGACTGACACACGATCTTTCCAAGTACAGCCCTGAGGAATTCTGGACCGGCGTCCGGTACTACCAGGGCGACAGGAGTCCGAACGCTGCGGAGCGGGAGGACGTGGGATATTCCAGGGCCTGGCTGCACCACAAGGGCAGGAATAAGCACCATTATGAGTACTGGATCGATATTTCCAACCACAAGGAAGATGGACTGGTGGGCAACAAGATGCCGGTCAGGTATGTGGCTGAGATGATATGCGACCGGATTGCGGCCTGCGAAGTTTATAAAGGAAAGGACTATACCAGCGCGGCCCCGCTTGAATATTATGAATATACAAAAAAGTATATCACCATCCATCCAAGGACAAGGGCGCTGCTGGAAAAGCTGCTCATCATGCTGAGGGATAAGGGAGAAGAGGCGACCTATGCGTATCTTCGCAAACTGCTGAAAAAAGGGACATATTAAGGCCGGCTAAGAAGCCGGTATCCGCCTATTCCTCAGGAAACAGCTGCCGGTCAATGATCTGGACCGCATCTTCGATACAGCCAGGACATGGACGCAGCGGTGTCCCGGTGTCTTCCCCTCTTAATTCACGGCAGGTAAGACTGCCGTTCTTTTTTAGGAAAGCCTGAAGGCAGGAGGCGGATGCCTCATACGATGCCTTTTTGGAATCTGGCGCCTGCGTTTGTCCGGTACTGCACTTCAGGCCGGACAATACGGCGGCGGCAGAGATTGCCCCGCATGTCCCATCCATACAGCCCATCCCAAGTCCAAGTCCTTCCGTTATCCGGAACAGGGTCTTTTCATCCAATCCTGTGTTCTCCGTAAATGCGCATGCAACAGACTGGGCGCAGTTAAAGCCCCTGTCGTGGAATGCGATTGCCTGTTTTGCTCTTTCTTTTCCTGAAATTCCTGACATAAGAAAATCTCCTTTAAAAAAAATGGTCATGTTTTTTTAACGACATGGTTCCGCCCTGCCCTGAACCGTGCAGGATGATTCATTCCCAACGGTTGACGGAAAGCAATTGTTAAACACATTATGGGCCTGTCTTAACACTGCCTTGGGATATGCCTGAGCATGACATGGAACAGAAAACCGCCCAGCACAACCGATAAAAGATACAGTATGTTGCCTGGAACCGTCCCTATGGTCAGGGCAATCTGATGAAAGACAACCTGCCCATTGGGGTAATATGGGCTGATGTAGAACATATCGGCATTTCCATAAGGATGGGATGCCACATTGATGAAGGTGGCAGCCGCAGCACACCCGCAGAAAAAGGGCAGCGTATCCGCGAATTCAGACAGGCTTTGTCCGCCCAGACCGGCAAACGCACAGTAAAGCCCAATGAAAATCAGGATAAAATGCCATATGAAGCCATGGAGTGTTAATACAAGAAAAGGGTGCATCAGCCCGCTGGGTTCTGCCAGCGCCATGACGCCTCCTAATAAGGCAAAGTCCTGCAGGAAGGTATGGACTGCTTTTACGCAACGGCAGGACATACGCGGCTTTATGAATGGAAGCAGCAGGCACAGGTACATGGGAATGCTGCACAGCTGGAATGGAAAATACCACCAGTCGTATTGCCCGCCGTTGACAATATAATACAGGAATCCCTGCTTATAAATCTCACTGACAGCCAGAATCAGGCCGCAGGCTGGCAGCACCTGCGGATGTGTGCCGCGCGGCAGTTTCCATGCCAGGAAAATGGCGGCAAGGATACCTGCGCCCCCAAAGACAAGATGGAAGCCGGAATATGGGACAGGTGTCCTCATGGGCCATGACGACATCTGGAATAGGGCTTTTATAATGGTACTCATAGACAGCGCCTCCTGTGGGAACGATTATACAACATATGCAGATGCATGACAACTCTTTCGCCTGGAATAAAATTATATTCAGGGGGAAAGCTAAAGAAACAGGAAAAATAATGGAAAGGCAGGAAAGAAAAGATATGGGATTTGTCATAGCGTTGCTGTCAGGTGCATTAATGAGCATACAGGGCGTATTTAATACGGAGGTAACAAAGCAGACCAGCGTATGGGTGGCCGCGGGCTGGGTGCAGCTGACCGCGTTCATTACCTGTGTTGTAATCTGGCTTTTTACAGGAAGGGAGCCCATCGCAGGGCTGATGCAGGTATCGCCCAAATATGTCATGGTGGGAGGTATCCTGGGGGCCCTCATCACATACACGGTCATCCGCAGCATGGCCAGCCTCGGACCTGCACAGACAGCCCTCTTAATCGTGATTTCACAGATCATCGTGGCATACGGGATTGAGCTGTTTGGGATGTTCGGCGTGGAAAAGAGTCCCTTTGCATGGCATAAGCTCATTGGCGCTGCGGTTGCCATTGGCGGGATCATTATTTTTGAAAGATAAAAATTGGAAATAACTCTTGTATTTAAATAGGCTAACAGTTAGAATAGTACTATCAGGCTGGGATGGTACCCGTATAAAGGAGGGATACCATTCAGATGAGACTTATATCTTTAAAAACATGTAAGGTTCCTGCCATCGTCATATGCATGTTGGCTGCAGGCATATGTTATAGTTGTGGCGGGCATCCGGATCCTTCGGTAGGTTCCGGTTATGAAGGGATTGTCCTGGAGTTGGGAGATTCAGGTTCTGGACAGGATGGATTAGGAAATCCGGGTTCTGGGAAGGATGAACCAGGAGATTCGGGTTCTGGGAAGGATGAATCAGGAAATCCGGGTTTTGGAAAGGATGAATCAGGAAAGCCGGATTCAGGCCAGTCAGATCCGGGCCGGGGGGATTCCGCACAATCACCTGCCGCCATGGTTTATGTACATGTATGCGGAATGGTGGAACAGCCGGGCGTATATGGTCTTCCGGAAGGAAGCCGGGTATATGAGGCGGTTGAGGCGGCCGGAGGCATTAGGGACGGCGGCGCGGCAGATTACCTGAACCTGGCAGAGACGCTTAAGGACGGTATGAAGCTGGAAGTACCCAGCGAGAGCCAGGCCGAGGAATGGAAGGCACAGGGCATTAAGCCTGCTGCGGATCCTGAAGCAAAGGCCAGGCACATGGTGAACCTGAACACGGCTACCAGGGAGGAGCTTATGAGCCTTCGCGGTATCGGGGAGTCCAGGGCAGAGGACATCATCCGCTACAGGGAAACGTACGGCGGATTCCAGTCCATTGAGGATATCATGAATGTGTCCGGCATCAAGGACGCTGCGTTTGAAAAGATTAAGGACAGTATCACAGTATAAAAGAGTTGGGCGGCCCGAGGTTTGATTTGGGCCGCCATTGATAGATAAGGGGAATGAACATGCCGAGAGTATTAGTTGTTGATGATGAAAAATTAATTGTAAAAGGTATCCGCTTCAGCCTGGAACAGGATGGCATGGAAGTGGATTGTGCATATGACGGCGAGGAGGCAGTGGAACTGGCTAAAAAGACAGAGTACGATATCGTCCTTTTGGATGTGATGCTTCCAAAACTGGACGGTTATGAGGTCTGCCAGGCCATCCGGGAGTTTTCCGACATGCCGATTATCATGCTGACCGCCAAGGGCGGGGACATGGATAAGATTCTTGGACTGGAGTATGGGGCGGATGACTATATAAGCAAGCCCTTTAATATCCTGGAAGTCAAGGCCAGGATTAAGGCAATCATACGGCGCAGCTCCAAGAACAGGCGCCTGAAAAAAGAAGAGGCCAACAACAGCGTCATTGGTCAGGGGGACCTTAAGATGGACACGGAAAGCCGCAGGGTATTCATAGGAGAGAGGGAGATTAACCTGACAGCCAAGGAATTTGACCTGCTGGAACTTCTGGTGCGCAATCCCAACAAGGTATACAGCAGGGAAGCGCTGCTGACCTATGTGTGGGGCAACAAGGCCATGGACAGCGGCGATGTCCGCACCGTGGACGTCCATGTGAGAAGGCTGAGGGAAAAGATAGAGCCAAGCCCAAGCGACCCAAAGTATGTACATACGAAGTGGGGCGTTGGATACTATTTCCGTGTAAAGGGCTGAGAAACGGTTGGGAGAACGGCAGAATCGGCTGAGAAAACAGCTGGATTGGCTGGGAGTACGGTAGGATAGACTGAGAGGATGACATAAAGATGACAGAGAATGGCAAATACAAAATCAGGACAGCGGTGCCGGATGATTTGGATCAGGCGGCACAGGTGGAACTGAATTGTTTCCCGGCGGCAGAGGCAGCTGACAGGGCAGCCTTAAAAGCGCGCCTGGAGGCATTTGGGGAAAGCTTCCTGGTGGCGGAAGCGGACGGGCGGATCATTGGATTCATTAATGGCGCGGTTACAGATGAAAAGACCATTGCGGACAAGATGTTTGAGGACATTTCCCTGCATGATCCGGATGGGGCGTTCCAGAGTATTTTCGGGCTGGATGTGATTGAGGAGTACCGTCATATGGGAGTTGCTTCCAGGCTTATGGAGGCCATGATTGAAACCGCAGGAAAGCAGGGCAGGAAAGGGCTTATACTGACATGCAAGGACAGGCTGATCGGTTATTATGAGAAGTTCGGGTATGTGAATATGGGTGTTTCAAAGTCAGTTCACGGCGGGGCTGTGTGGTATGATATGGTACTGGAGTTTTAGCGGATGAAGATTACCCTTGTAACAGTAGGAAAGATAAAAGAACGGTATTTTGAGGATGCCATAAAGGAGTATTCCAAACGCCTTGGCCGTTACTGCAGGCTGGATATCATCCAGGTGCAGGACGAGAAGACACCGGACGGGGCCGGCGAAGCAATGGAACGCCAGATTAAGGATAAGGAAGGACAGCGCATCCTTTCCAATATTAAAGATGGGGCTTATGTGATTGCCCTGGCCATTGAAGGCAGGATGTTATCCAGTGAGGAACTGGCATCCAGGCTTCAGAAGCTGGGAGTGGATGGCATAAGCCATATTGCGTTTGTGATTGGAGGTTCCCTTGGACTGTCGGAAGAAGTGATGAGGCGGGCGGATTTCGCGCTGAGTTTTTCAAAGATGACATTTCCCCACCAGATGATGCGGGTCGTTCTGCTGGAGCAGGTATACAGAAGTTACCGTATCATGGCTGGGGAACCGTACCATAAGTAACAGGGACGCCAGATGACAGGAGGACAGGAACAATGGGGGACAGGCAGGGGGAGGAATCGCCCAAAGCAATTATTTTCACAGGCATTCAGGCAAGTGGGAAATCCACTTTTTTTAAACAGCATTTCCGGTCCGGTTTTGTACATATTAATCTGGATACGCTGCATACCAGGAATAAAGAGGCGGCGATATTAGAACAATGCCTGCAGAACCGGGCATCCTTTGTTGTGGATAATACAAATCCAACCGCAGATGACAGGCAGCGGTACATAAAAGCAGCCAGGGAGCATGGGTACCGGATAGAAGGATATTTTTTCCAGTCCATTGTGAGGGACTGTGTGGAGCGCAATTCACACCGTTCTGGAAAGGCGTGTATTCCCGGAAAGGCAATTGCCTGTACCTCAAACCGCCTGGAACTTCCTTCCTATGAGGAGGGATTCGACGCGCTGTATTTTGTGCGGATTCAGGATGGCGCATTTGCAGTTGACAGGTGGAATGAAGTTTCAGACACAATGTAGTACCGCCTTGCATAAGGCGGTACGGAATGGGGGAACGATAATGATTTTTGACGAATTAGATACAAGTATGCGCAGGTTTGAGACATCCCTGGACCAGACCGTCCTTCCGGAACTTTACATGGCGGTGAGGATAGACGGGAGGAATTTTACAAAGCTGACCAAGGAGACCTGCCGATTTGAGGCGCCGTTTGACGTCCGTTTCAGGGATGCCATGGTTGATACGGTCAGGCATCTGATGGACTGCGGGTTCCGTATTGTATACGGTTATACCCAGAGCGATGAGATTTCCCTGCTGTTCCACCCAAAGGACAATACCTTTGGCAGGAAGACAAGGAAAATCAATTCGGTTCTGGCAGGGGAGGCCAGCGCATTTTTCTCCCTGCATCTGGGGGTATTGGCCTGCTTTGACTGCAGGGTGGTGCCGCTGCCCAATCTGGAATGCGTGCGGGATTATTTTTCCTGGAGGCAGGAGGATGCCCACAGGAACTCCTTGAATGCCCACTGTTACTGGCTGCTGCGCAGGGAGGGAATGTCCCCCAGGGAGGCCACAAGGGAAATTGAGGGAAGGACCGTTGCTTTTAAGAATGAACTTCTGTTTTCCAGGAATATTAATTTCAATGATCTGCCCAACTGGCAGAAGCGGGGAGTGGGCTTATACTACTCCTCCTATGAGAAGAAGGGATATAATCCGGTGAAGGATGAGACGGTAACCAGCATCCGCAGCAGGCTTGATGTAAATATGGACCTGGAAATCGGCCAGGCGTATACGGACTGGGTCATTTCCCTGATTCCGGAAGATTAAAAAGGATTAAGAATGCTTCTGTAAAGAGCATGAGGTTTTTTGGACCGCGGCAGCCATGGTATAATGGACACGCCGATGGTAAATTGAAAAACATGATAAGGAGGCCCTGTTTTTATGAGGAAATATGTTATAGCTGCATAGCATGGGCTTGTGCAGTGAAAATAAAGTAATTGTATAGCCTTTGCTATTCCGGACCGTATAATAGTTTGGGAGGCAGCGATGCGCTATCAGAAAGCAAATGAGATTCTTCCGGTGGAACTGGTGGAGTTGATTCAGGATTATATTGACGGGGAATACGTATATATCCCCAGAAAGCAGGAAAATAAAAAGGGCTGGGGGGAAACTTCCCGGGCAAGGGAGGAACTTCAGTCAAGAAATATAGAAATATTTGTAAAATATAGTCAGGGATTGGGAATAAAGGACCTGGCAGAGCAATATTTCCTGTCGGAAAAAAGCATACAGAGGATTGTGCTTCAGGAACGGAAAAAGAGTGAAGGGAAGCAAGGCAGCGTACCGGAATAGCGGATACGCTGCCTTTTCCTTGTTTCTGGTTTGAGTTTGAGGTTCATATCCGGGTCCGCGGATGATAGAGTGGATTGCGGAGGAAGATTTGAGATGAAACAGAATAATAGGAAAAAATGGATTATAATGCCGGAATCACTTCCGGTCGTATTGAGACGGTGCCCGAAGTGCGGAAAAAAGACAGAGTTTGGGAACAGCGGAAAATTCCGGGTCAATGCAAACGGGCGCATGCTGGACATATGGCTGATTTACCGCTGTAAGACGTGTGAAACATCCTGGAACATGACCATATATGAGCGCGTGGCACCGGACCGTCTGAAGCAGGAGGAGTACAGGCGTTTTCTTGACAATGACATGCACCTGGCAGCGGAATATGGAAGCAGCCCGGCCATATTTGCCAGGAACCGGGCGGACTGGACGCTTCCGTCCAATGAGTATACGGTACAGGCAGTGGATACACTGGCGCCGTGCAGGCGCGAGGGGTGGGATGAAATCCAGATAAAGCTGGGAGGCTGCATAACCCCCAGGCTGGACACGCTGTTTGCAAGGCAGCTGGGGATTTCCAGAAGCCAGGTAAAACGTCTCTGTGAGCAGGAATTGATATGGGGGCCGGAAGGGAAGGCGGCGGCCAATGCCAGGGTAAGGGACGGTCAGGAATTTTATGTCAGGACATCGTTGGAAACAGAGGCGGGCCAGGGCAGGATGGAGAGGGCGTCAGGCGATATGGGTTGTATTTGCCATCCCCATGATTTATACTAAAATGTGACAAAACCTGAGGGAAAAGGAATACACTTCATGATACCTGCATTTGAATCACTATACCATCCATTGACATCGCGGCCCTTTTTAAGGGATGAATCTTATACGGAATATGCACCCTGCCCAGCCCTGCGCCCCTATATTGCATGCTTCTGGTCCATGGAGGGCAGCGGGAGAGGCGGCGCTGTGCGGGTAATCCCGGACACCTGCATTGACATCATCATTGAAGTCAACCATTCAAGACAGACCATAAAGACAAGGCTGTGCGGGCTGCAGGATTTTTCCGTGCTCAAACCCCTCAGGATGACAGGGGATGAGGTGACCAGCTTTGCCGTCAGGTTCCATTTTTGGGCGGCCAGGCTGTTTCTGGATTTGAATCTGAGGGATTTATACAACCAGGTATGGGATTTGGAACTGGTGCAGCCCGGATTTACGGCTGATTTTGACATATTTTTTTATTACCGTTCCGTGGGGGCACGGATTGCGTGGATGGAACGTTTTATGCTGGAAAAGCTGAATCCGGACCAGTATGACCCGAACCTGTACAATGCCGTTGAATATATCCTGAAAACAAAGGGAAATGCCGCGGTAAAGGAATTATGCGGACACACCTGTGTGGGCCAGAGGCAGATGGAACGTCTTTTCCAGCGGGATGTCGGCATTTCCATGAAGCGGACAGCCAGTCTGGTGCGGTACCAGAATGTATGGCGGGAGATTGTGGGCCAAAAGGAGTTCCAGATCCAGGATGCGGTATACCGGTATGGATACTCGGACCAGTCCCACCTGCTCAATGCGTTCAGACGGTTTCACGGTGTGTGGCCGGACCAGGCAAAGCAGGCTGCCCTTAAATGGGTCTGATGTCGTTTTTTTTCAATACAGACACAACCTCCTGTGATACAGTTTTCCTAAACCGAACTGGAGGTATCAGATGAAGAGATTAAGCAAGTCAGCCTATAAGGAAGTACGCACCTGGATATACCGCAATGCAAGGCCTCTGGAACTGGCATTATGGCAGTTCTGTTTTGAGGGCGGAACCAGGGAACATGTGATGGAGATGCTGGGATTTTACCAGAATGAGGACGGGGGCTTTGGGAACGCGGTGGAGCCGGATTGCTGGAATACGGAATCCTCGCCTTACGCGGTCCTGGTCGTTACGGGCATGCTCCGGCGGATTGGTTTTACGGACAGTAATCATCCGGTCCTCAGAGGGATGCTTCAATACCTTGACAGCGGCGCGCATGTGTCAGAGGATGGCTGGAATTTCAGTATCCCGTCCAATGACGCTTATCCCAGGGCTCCCTGGATGACATATGATGCGTCCGTCAACCGGGTTCAGGACATGGGAATCTCGGCAGGCTTATGTACTTTTATCCTGCGCCATGGGGACAGGCAGTCAGGACTATATGCAAAGGCCATTAATCTTTCTGGGCGGATACTGGATAAAATGAAGCGGACAGAGGATTTTGGGGAAATGGGGGCAGGAGGGATCGGCATGCTGGTCCAGGCGCTGGAAGCATGCGGCCTGGGGCAGCGCTTTGACTGCGGGTCCGTTAAGGCAATGCTGCCAGGTCTGGTGAACCGTTCCATTGAGCGCAACCCGGATCATTGGGCATCCTATACGCCCAGGCCGTCTGAATTCATCTGGTCTCCGGATTGTCCTTTTTATCCCGGAAACGAGGAAGTCGTGGATCTGGAACTGGATTACCTGGTGGATACAAGAAATCCGGGAGGCGTCTGGAATATTACATGGACATGGTTTGGGCTGGGGGAACAGTATCCAAAGGAGTTCGCCATCAGCGAGAACTGGTGGAAGGCTTTAAAGGCAATTGAGAAGCTGAGTTTTCTGGAGGCATTTGGAAGGATGGACCGATAGGGCAGACTGTGATAAGGCTGGAGCCGGACTTGGGGGCTGTCCCCGGCTCCAGCCTTCATTTCACAGGGATATAGAGGTCAATCTGGCTGTCGGCGCAGTCATACCCCAGAAAGCGTCCGTCGTACAGTTCAAAGTCTTCCCGCTCATCCAGCTGTTCGTCTGTTGTCAGAAACCAGGTGCTCCAGATATACCGGAAGGACAGGGACAGGTTTTTGAGGCTTCCGGTGTGGGTGAATACGGCGTATTTCCCGCCCTTCAGGATTTTGGGGATGAAGGGGGAAGGAAGGTTCTCAAAGGAGGATACCTCCACCGCAGCCACCTCCGGGAACAGCACATCATCATTCATGGTATAAAGGCTGTTGCCTTCTTCGCAGGCCTCGCAGATCCCAAAGCCGCGGCTGGACGGGAAGGTGTTGGGAACCAGGTGCATCTGGGCGCGGAAGGTATCCCACAGTCCGGGGATTACATTGTCCCCAAGGGTGGTGAAGCCGCGCAGTCCGGCTGCTTTTATATCCGGAAGTTCCAGGATCCTGGGATGGACAGTCAGGTTGTTCGTCAGATGGGCCAGCATCAGCTGGTCCATTTTTGGCTTGGAGCTGATGAAAAGTTCCAAACGGTTCTGACGGTACTTTATAGGGCTTACGTGATAGACGGATTTGAAGGCGCGGCTGAATGCCTCGCTGGATTCAAAGCCATGGCTGATTGCGATGTCAATAATCCGTCTGTCCGTGTAGAGCAGTTCCCTGGCCCCATTGGAGAGGCGCCGTTTCTTGATATAGCTGCCCACGCTTTCTCCCAGTAAAGCTGAGAATACCCGCGTCAGATGGTAGTAGGAGTAGCCCGCATGGCGGGCCACCTCCTCTACGGTCAGTGGGTCACCAAGATGGTTTTCAATATACACAACGGCCTGTTCCAGTGATTGTTCGTAATTCATGGAAAACTCCTGTTTATTCAATGTCTGTCAGTTGGAATAGGGATGGGGGAGCCGGCTGGCTGCACAGGTCCATGGCCCTGACGCCTTCCGTGAAATCCCCATCCAGGGAATAATGCTGCCAGCCGTTTGTTTCCTGTCCGCCCCAGCAAAGCTCCATGGTCCCGGCCGCCGGGTCAATGACCATGCTTTTTGTGGTGCCGAAGAAGTCATCATAATAAGGGCAGGACAGTCCGGCCGGATATGGGGTGAGAAGGAACTGCTTTAAATCCTCTGTCCCAAGACCTTTTCCGTGCTGTTCAAGGAATGCTTCTATGTTCCTGATGCGCTTAAGGGAGTTCTCCATGGCCCGGGGTTCATGGGGAATCAGTTCCTCAAGGAGCGGATGGTTTGTGGCATACAGGTACTGTGCATCAGAGGAAGGATCGATGGTCCTGAAAGCCTTCCGCCCGTCCAGTGTCTCATAGAGGGCTGCATTGCCCGCCTTGTCCGTAAGGATCAGGTTCATATTAAATGCAATGGGCATGTCTTTTAACCGGTCCAGGCATTCTTTTACATCCCGGCAGGTGTCAAGCAGTGTGCGGATGACGGCCCAGAACTGGAGGCCGGTGACGGCCGGGCGGCGCATGTTCTCATCAACCCCCACCGGGAAGCTGGTGGAGCTCATGGTTACCGCAAGTCCCATCTCATTGAAACCATCATCCCTGCCCAGTCCCAGGACGCTGGTCCCGATATGGGTATAGGCGCCTTGGATGCTGGTCTTAATTACATTAAAATCCTCAAATGCATCGTTGAATTCATAGTTGCGCGCCACCTTCGGGCGCCCGTCCTTTGTCATGGACGGCAGCAGGGATATGTGGCTGCAGCCGGGATGAAGCCAGGTCATGGCGTAGTAGACAAGGTTCTGGGGACTGGTTTTAAGGGCGTCCGCAACACCCTGCAGCTCTTCATTCAGCCCCGGGCACCACTGGGAAAACAGGGCCGAGGCCTTTTCCCATTCCTCTGTTCCAAATCCCGGGTACCCGGCTGTGTAACATGATTTCAGCTGGGGGATGGCTGCGTACTGGGTGCCCAGGCGGTAACCGGCCTCATAATGCGTTCCTGTCAGCAGGGTGTTTCTGGTATATACTTTTTTCATGGAAATCCTCCTCTTTCTGGCTGGGTTTTATTTGTAAGACACTTCTATTGTACCGGAAAGGGAATTTATTTCATGATATTTCCTGCGGTTTTGCAGGGCCGGGTCAAGAGGCCTTCCTTTAGGGCGCGTTTGAAAATTCATTCCCGCCATCTGCCCATAGTATAACATGTTTCCAAAAAGGAAAACAGATAATGATTGCAGGGAGATGTTTCTTTAGGGTATACTAATACTGTGTTGTGTAAATAAATGCGTCTGATACGGCATTTATCCATCTAATTTATCAGCAGGAAGAAGGCAGGCCATGAAGAAGGATCCTCAGGGAAAGCGCTGGCACAGGCTTGACAACACGGGAAAGATATTTCCCATGATTGCCAATGAAAACCTGAGCAACGTGTTCCGCATCTCAGTCATATTAAAGCATGATATAGTGCCCAATCTGCTTCAGCAGGCGCTTCAGGATACCCTTCCCATGTTTAAGGGATTTAAGGTAAAACTGAAGCGGGGTTTTTTCTGGTATTACTTTGAAGGCAACAAACGCACGCCTTATATTGAAAAGGAGACCTCCTGGCCCTGCCGTTATATTGACCCTAAGAGCAGCCAGCTGTATCTGTTCCGGGTCAGCTATTACGGCCGCCGCATCAACCTGGAGGTGTTCCACGCTGTCACGGACGGCATGGGGGCTGTGAACTTCATCCGTGAACTGACCGCCCGTTATCTTGACCTGAAGAACGGCACGCCCCACCTGCTAAGGGAGGAGGAACAGGGGACTGCTTATAAGATAGAGGACAGCTATCTGAAGAATTATAAAAAGATGCCGGGCAGACGTTACAGTTCCAAACCAGCCTACAGGATGGAGGGGGAATACCTTGCCATGGGCGGCGAGAGCGTGGTTCACGGCACCGTGGATATACAGGACCTGAAACGGGCATGCCGTGAAAAAGGGGTCAGTGTCACCAAATACCTGACCGCCTCCCTGATATGGTCCATCTGCCAGGTTTACATGGGCGGGACGCCCGGCACCCAGTCAATCGGCATCAACCTGCCCATTAACCTGAGGGCGTTTTTCGGTTCAGATACAGCGTCTAATTTCTTTGCGGTGACAGCCATTGATTATAACAGGGAGAAGGGTGACGGCTCCTTTGATTCCATCCTGGCCGCGGTCTGCAGCCAGATGGATGACAATATTGTCAAGGAAAAGCTGGAACAGACCATATCCTATAATGTGTCCAATGAAAAGAAATGGTATGTGCGCATCCTACCCCTGTTTGTCAAATGGCTGGCCCTTGGATTTATCTTCAGGCGCAACGACAGGGCGCATACCATGACCCTGTCCAATATCGGCCCCATAACCATGGATGAGGAATACCGGGAGGAGATTGAGAATTTCCATCTGCTTATCGGGGTTTCCAAACGCCAGCCCGCCAAATGCGGTGTATGCGCTTATGAGGGCAAGGTCAATATTACGTTTACCAAGGTGTTTGGGGACAGCCGTCTGGAGGATTGTTTTTTCGGGCACCTTGAACAGGCCGGGATACCAGTGGGGTTGGAGAGCAACGGGCTTGTGAAACCGGAAGCGTGGAAGGGTACCTACCCGGTTGTGGAATATGATAAGAATAAGTGGAAGAAACTGGTTTATCTATTTTACGGAATCCTGGCCGTGGTTGCCGTGGTGCTGGGGGTGGTGAACATTGCCACCTATGACCATCTCTGGTGGTCCGGCATCGCCATACCTGGGATTGCCTATGCAGGGCTTACGGTCCGATATTCCATATTAAAACATGCGAATCTGGGGAAAACGGTTGTCATTGAGACCATTGGGATGCAGGTCCTGTTGATCATGATTGACCGGGTGCTTGGCTATGAGGGCTGGTCCGTTAATTATGCGGTGCCTGCCACCATCCTGTTCGCGGATGTGGCAGTGGTGTTTTTGATACTTGTCAACCGGCTGAACTGGCAGAGTTACTTCATGTACCAGCTTGCAATCACCATATTCAGCTTCATACCGCTGATCCTGTGGGCGGTGGGGCTTGTCACAAGACCACTGATGGCTTTCATTACAGTGGTGCTCACCGTGTTCATCCTGGCCATGACCATTTTCCTGGGCGACAGGGGAGTGAAGAACGAATTAATCAGACGGTTCCATCTATAGGGAACCAGGAGGAGACCAAATGCGGAATAAAAAGGTAAGTATCCGGGGAGGCCTGATGCGTGATATGATACACGACATCATGGAAACCTCCTTAGGAAAGCCCATACAGACAGGAGAATTCAGGAAGAATCCAGTGGAACCTGCCTGGGTCTGCCCGTCCGGTTATGAGTATGAAATCATTGAAAACGGGCCGTTTAAAATGGAGTTCTTAAAGCCCGAGGGCGTGGTGACGGGCCGTGCCGTGCTGCAGCTGCACGGAGGCGGCTACATCGGCCCCATGAAGAATATATACCGGAAGTTTGCGGTGCGCTATTCCCGTCTCAGTTTTGGCGGGGATGTGCTGACAGCGGATTACAGGGTTGCGCCGGAGTATCCGTATCCGGCGGCCCTGGAGGACGCGCTTCACGCCTACCAGTGGCTGGTGAAGGAAAAACGTTACCGTCCGGGCCAGATTGTGATTGCCGGGGATTCGGCAGGCGGCGGCCTTGCCCTTGCCCTGTGCCTTTACCTCAGGGACCACGGACTGCCGCAGCCGGCCGGCCTGGTGCTCATGTCGCCCTGGGCGGACGTTACATGCAGCGGTGACAGCTATGATTTTAATTTTGAAAAGGACCCGCTGTTTGGCAATTCCAGAGAGACAATGCTTTATAATTCCCCATATATAGGGGATGCGGATCCAAGGGATCCCTATCTGTCGCCGGTATTCGGCGACTTTCGGGGACTTCCGGCCATGCTGTTACAGGCAGGCAGCCATGAAATGCTTCTTAGCGATACGCTGGCGGCAGCTGAGAATGCCAGGCAGGCAGGCGTGCGGCGCCGGGTATCTGTTTACGAGGGCATGTTCCATGTGTTTCAGATGAGCATGGACCTGATACCTGAGAGCAGGGAGGCATGGGATGAGGTGGCGCGCTTCATGCAGATTGTGTTCAGGATTGACAGGAGGCCTGAGGGGCGGGTGGTCAGGAAGGTTAAAAGGGGACGGTAGCTGCGTCCGCAGACTGGGAAGCCCCGGCCATGCAGAGTGGAACTAAGGATAAGATAATGGAGTGGGATGGCTCTGGATAATCAGAAGATTATCCAGGGCTTTTTTGGTTCCTGTTTTTGGGCGGTTTTTGCTGGATGGCGGAATTATGGGGCGTAAGGAGGATTTTGTCTGGGGTTAAGCGGTTTTTCATTTTTAATCTCCAGTCATATTTTCAGGCCTGTCTCATATATTGAGGTAAAAGGGGTGAGGCAGATGGCTAAGAGGGAAGAAATCTTAAAAATATTTCCCAGGGAACTGAGAACCATATTGGGACAGGTTCCGGTGGATTTCAGGGATGTCCAGGAAATCCGGCTGAGGACGGGGATGCCGCTGATGATGATCTGCGGGAACCGGGAGTATCTGGTGACAAGGGACGGGAGCCTGAGACAGGATACCGGGAATATGGACCGGGAAATGTTTCTGGCGGCAACCCAGGCCCAGATGAAAGAGACAGTGGAATATATGGGCAGCTTTTCCCTTTATGCGGCAGAGGAGGAGCTTCGCCAGGGATTCCTGACCATCCAGGGCGGGCACCGGATTGGTGTTGCGGGAAGGACCCTGGTCCAGGGGCAGGATATCAGGCTGATGAAGTTCATCTCTTTTATCAATATCAGAGTGGCACACCAGGTTCCGGGCTGTGCCGATGGCGTGATGGATTTCCTTTATGACGGGAAATTCCTGAATACGCTGGTTATCTCGCCGCCCAGGTGCGGCAAGACCACCTTGCTGCGGGATATGATACGGCAGGTATCGGATGGATGGGTGAGGCGGTCTGGGGGCAGGGTTCCCGGCGTCAGCGTGGGGGTGGTGGATGAGCGGTCTGAACTGGCGGCCTGTTATCAGGGGGTTCCCCAGAATGATTTGGGGATGCGTACGGATGTGCTGGACTGCTGTCCTAAAAGCCAGGGCATGATGATGCTGGTAAGGACCATGGCACCCAGCGTGATTGCGGTGGATGAGATTGGAAGCCGCCGGGACGCGGAGGCCATTGAATATGTGAGGAACTGCGGCTGCGCCCTGGCTGCCACCATACACGGCAGTTCCCTTAAGGATATCAGGCAGAAGCCGTCCATGGGGGAACTTTTGGAACAGGGGACATTTGAACGTCTGATCCTGCTTGACAGCAGGGAAGGGCCAGGGCATGTGCAATGTATATGGGATGGCAGAAGCCGGGTCCTTTATGAGGATGGAACGGTTTCTAAGGAATTGTGATAAGGGATTGTAGGGATTGTGATAAGAGGTTGTGACGAGGAGGAGGCCATGGCATTGAAGTGGATAGGAAGCATGCTGGTCCTTTTTTCGGCCGGCGGTTTTGGGATATGGTCTGCCATGCAGTGGAGGGAACGGCTGCGGCTGTTGGAAAAGCTGCGGCAGATGATTTATTTCCTGAAAGGTGAGATTACATACAGCCATGCACCTCTGGCGGAAGCGCTGGAGCGGGTGGGGAAGCGGGAGGCTGGCCCCCTGGGACAGCTGTTTACGGCTGCGGCAGAGGGAATCTGCCGCCAGGAAGGGGAATCCCTGCAGGAGATATGGCGCAGGGCGGTTCAGGTCCTTTCATCCCCAAAGATAAGGCTTCCTCTCACAGAGGAGGATCTGGAACAGCTGGCAGGCCTGGGGGAGCATCTGGGATATCTGGATGTGGACATGCAGGAGCGTACGCTGGGGCTGTACCTGGAACAGCTGGATATTTCCATTGAATATCTCAGGACAAACCAGAGGGAAAAATGCAGGCTGTATACCAGCCTGGGCATCATGGGCGGCATGTTCCTTGTCATTGTGATGTACTGATGTATGACACACCTTAAGGAAATGGAATAAGAATAGTTGAGGAGACGGCAAATGGGTGTAAATCTGATATTTCGCATAGCGGCAGTGGGAATCCTGGTTTCCGTAATCTGCCAGGTATTAAAACACAGCGGCAGGGATGAACAGGCATTCCTTACAAGCCTTGCAGGACTTGTACTGGTATTGTTCTGGATGATCCCTTACATATATGACCTGTTTGAAACCATGAAGAACCTGTTTGCATTATAATGGCCCCCGGGCCTGTTTCAGGGAAGGCGGAGACATAATGACAATCATCACAATTGCGGCGGCCGGCATCGCAACCGTCCTGCTTGCAGTGCAGTTAAAGGGCATTAAGGGGGAGTATGCCGCCTACATGGTCATGGCGGCAGGCTTTTTCATCTTTTTTTACGGTACGGGAAAACTGAGGGCGATTCTGGATGCCCTGGAACAGATCCAGGGTTACATAAAGGTCAACAGTGTATATCTTGTGACCCTTCTGAAAATGATAGGAATCACGTATGTGGCGGAATTTGCATCCGGCATCTGCAAGGATTCGGGATATGGTTCCCTTGGAAACCAGATTGAAATATTCGGGAAGCTTTCCATCCTTGGAATCAGTATGCCGATACTTCTGGCGCTTTTTGGGACATTGGAGACATTTTTGCGATGAAAAGGATGGGAAAATGGCTGAAAAAAGGCCTGGCTGTCCTGGCATTGTCCGTACTGCTGTCAGGCGCCGGGGCAGGCGCGGTCCGGGCGTCAGGGGATGTGGCAGGAACGGCCTGGGCGTCAGGGGATGTGGCAGGAGCGGCCTGGGCGGCAGGGGATGTGGCAGGCGCGGCCCAGGCGGCGGGGACGGACATGTCCGGCAGTCCCGCGGTCAGCGGTGATCCGGAAGAGGAATTGACGCGAGGCGCAGAAGAACTTGGAATCACACAGGAGATGGAAGGGATGCAGCAGTTCCTGAACGAGGTCATGGGACAGCATGGGGGAGGCATGGGGGATTTCTCCTTCTGGGGCCTGATGAAGGAACTGGTGAAAGGCAATCTGGGCGGAATCCTGGGACAGGTGGGGGCAGGTATCAGGAATACATTGTTTTCCGAGGTGGATAAAGGCGGCCATATGCTGTTCCAGGTGGCGGCAATCGGGATTATCGGAGCTGTGTTTTCCAATGTCTCTTCTGTTTTTAAGGGCGGACAGATATCCGATGCAGGCTTTTTCGTCACATACCTTCTGCTGTTTACCTGTCTGGCAGCCAGTTTTACAGCCAGTCTCCAGGTGGCGGCCCAGGTGCTGGAACAGATATTGGAATTCATGCGGCTGCTCATGCCGGCCTACTTCATGTCGGTGGCATTTTCCGGAGGCAGCATGAGCGCCCTGGCCCTCTATGAGGGGATGCTGGGAGGGGTAACGCTGATACAGTGGCTGTGCAGCACGGTCCTTTTGTCCATGGTCCGGATTTATGTGCTCATGGTGCTGGGCAGCCATGTGGTGAAAGAGGCACTGCTCTCCAAGCTGACCGAGCTGCTGGAACAGGCGGTGGGGTGGAGCCTTAAGACCCTTACGGGGCTGGTGGTGGGATTCCACCTCATACAGGCAATGATCCTGCCCTATGCGGATGCGGCAGGACAGGCGGGAATGAAACGGCTGATAGAAATCATACCCGGGTTGGGGCAGGGGGCAGGGGCCATGGCACAGATGGTGCTGGGGTCAGGAGTCCTGATCAAGAATACCATAGGGGCCGCGGCCGTGGTGGTGCTGGCGGTCATCACGGTCATCCCCATCATCAAACTGATGGTACTGATGGTCCTGTACCAGTGCGTGGCAGCGGTGATGCAGCCCGTTTGTGACAAACGGATCGTATCCTGCGTCTCAGGGGTGTCAAAGGGACATAAAATGCTGGTCCAGATTGTCCTTTATTCCATGTTCCTGTTCATGATATCCATTGCAATCACCTGCGCCTCTACTAATGTGAATTATTTTGCATCATAGCTACCGTGTCAGAAGGAGGAACCAATGCAGGCAGTATACGGATGGGTTAAAAATATCATATACTTCATGATTTTCCTGGCAGTGGTAAACAATCTCCTGGCAGATTCAAAATACGAAAAATACATCCGCTTTTTTGCCGGAATGGTGCTGATCCTCCTGGTTGTGGGCCCGCTTACAGGGAAAATGCGTCTGGACGAACAGATTTCTTCCATGTTCCAGTCCATTTCCCTCCATAACTATGCCAGCGACTTAAAGAGCCAGCTGTGGAACATGGATGAAAAACGTCTGGACCAGATCCTGGGACGGTACCAGGATGCGGTGGAAGCGGATGTGGCTGCCATGGCGGCTGCGGACGGCCTTATCTGTGTCCGTGCACAGGTGCGGATAGACGGGGACAGGAACAGCAGCACTTACGGCCAGGTGAAAGAAATCCGTATGGAAGTAAGGGATGACAAGGAACAGGAAAGCGGTAAAGAGGATTATATGGGAAGCAGGCCTGTGAATGTGGAGGCGGGCAATGTGGGCAGCATCAAGGTCAGGCCGGTGGAGCTGGGGGAGGACGATGGGGAAGAAGATAGGAAGGATGTGGGTAAGGACGTTGGGGATGTGGGAAAGAAGCCGGACAGTAATCCTGGCTTGGAGCATTTAACAGGAAAGGTGGCGCAGTACTATGGGCTTGAAGAATCGCATATCAAAGTTCAGTGGAAAGATGACTAAGGAAAAATGGCTGTTGCTGCTGCTGGTGGGGGTACTTCTCATGATTCTTTCATTTCCCCTTCCGGGCAGCAGACGTACCGGGAAGGATGGGGAAAGCCAGTCAGGACAGGTCAGCCGGAATGAGGGCGCTGTCCCCCTGTGGACTGGGGATGCACAGGAAAATGACCAGGATGCAGAACCGGACCAGGCGTCCCTTAACGGACCGGGCCAGGACGGGGATGGTCCTGACAGCGTTTACCCTGCCTCGGCCTCGGCCGGGGGAGAGGGGTCCTATGAAACACAGATGGAGAACCGGATTAAGAATATCCTGAAGTCGGTGGACGGGGTGGGGAAAGTGGACGTGATGGTGGTCTTAAAATCCTCCAGTGAAAAGGTGGTGCACGTGGACCGGACCACCAATTCAAGCACCACCCAGGAAAAGGATTCCGGAGGCGGCACCCGTGATGTGGTGAATAACCAGTCGCAGGAAAGCACGGTCCTGTCCGGTTCCGGATCCGGGTCAGGCGGGAACAGCCCCATCATAGAAAAGGAACTGAGTCCGGAACTGTCCGGAATCATCATCAGTGCGGAGGGAGGAGGCAGTCCAACCGTAAAAGCTGAAATTTCTGAAGCAATGGAAGCATTATTTGGCCTTCCCCCACATAAAATAAAAGTATTAAAGAGGGTGGAATAAATAAAGGAGTGCAGGATATGAAGATCAAGAATATGAAACAGGTAAAAGAGCATATGAAGGACATGAACATGAAACGTCTGTTCCGCAGGAACCAGATCATCATCACCACACTGGCCGTGATGATTGCAGCGGCAGGATACCTGAACTACGCAGGTAAAAAAGATCTGGCAAACGGAAACAGGGTGTACGAGGCAGGAGCCATGGACATCTCGGATGAAGATATCCTGGCAGAGAACCAGGCAGCTTCCCTCAATGGCCAGGCAGGGCTTCAGGAGATACAGAGCCTGGACCAGGACCCCTCGGACCTGGACGCTGTCAGCAATATGGATGGGGCCCAGGCAGCCGCTGACACTGGTACGGACGCGGGCCAGCTGGCTCAGGCCGGGGATGTGGAGGAAGCAACCCAGGCAGCCGCTGACACCGGTACGGACGCGGGCCAGCTGGCACAGGCAGAAAACGGGGCTTCCCAGACCGGCCTTGAGAATCCGGGTGAGGCAGTGCTGACCAGCGGCATGAGTGTTGCGGATTACATAGCAAATGTCCAGCTCAGCAGGGAGCAGATCCGTGCAAAGAACAAGGAAACCCTGATGAACCTGATTAACAGCACAAGCATTGACGAGGCAGCCAAGCAGCAGGCAATCCAGGATATGATTAAACTGACCGAGGTTTCCGAGAAGGAAAATGCCGCAGAAACCCTCCTGATGGCAAAGGGATTCTCTGACCCGGTTGTCAGCATCACCCAGGATAAGGTGGATGTTGTCATCAACGCCCCGTCCATCACCGATCCGCAGCGCGCCCAGATTGAAGATATCGTAAAGCGCAAGGCAGAGGTAGGAGCGGACCAGATCATCATCACACTGTTAAATATGGCAGAGTAGGGACAGGGAAGGTATCTTATAGAAACCGCCGGCATGGCAACACGGCGCGCGGCAATATGGCAAGGCTTTCAGAACAGGACTCCGGGAAAACGGGAAGTCCTGTCCTGTAAGCCTTGTTTCCTTATTACGCTTCACAGGAATGACTGGAAATTAATCCTATACATCTCCCCGCAGATTTGTTATAATACTAATTAATTAAGTCTTAACAGGAGGTTATTTGTGATGGCAGAGGATAATCGCAGTATCCATAAATTATACGAAAAGGATAAGATCGGCGAGGTGCAGATTGCGGATGAGGTGGTTGCAATCATTGCAGGCCTGGCGGCCACCGAGGTGGAGGGAGTTGACTCCATGGCAGGCAATATCACCAATGAACTGGTGGGCAAGCTGGGCATGAAGAACCTGAGCAAGGGCGTCAAGGTGGAGGTGACCGAGGAGCATGTGTCCGTGGACCTTTCCCTGAACATCCGGTACGGCTACAACATCCCGGCTGTAAGCGAACAGGTGCAGGATAAGGTAAGCGCGGCCATTGAGAATATGACAGGCCTGACCGTGCTGGATGTAAACATCAAGATAGCAGGTGTCAACATGGAAGAGGGCAAGTAGCCGGATTTTGCGCAGATTAGGGTCTGTTGTATGGATCCTGCAATATACCCCGGTACTGGATCATATGGATAAAAACACTCCCCGGAGCGTTGCCTGGGGAGTGTTTTATACATTTTTTATTGTTTTTATGCAGTGATTTTGCTATAATGTCTACAGCGGAACTTCCTTTATCAGGGGAGGACCAACCAACATTGAAGAAAGGAAAATGTACGGAAGGCCTGATGCATGAAGGAAAGCATTTTTAAAACCGGACCAGGCGCAGCCCGGCACCGGGACATGCCCAGGAGCTTTTCAGGTACAAGAAGAGAAAATGACCAGAAGAGAATTGCGGGAGCACTGTTTCAAGATGTTGTTCTCGGCAGACTTCTATCCAACCCAGGAGGAGGCCGTCGCCCAGCTGGACCAGTATTTCCAGTCCCCGGAAGAATATGACACTGATCCGGAAGGTGTCCTTCAGGTATTGCATAAAGTAGAATTAAAATCAGAAGACAGTGAATATCTTCAGGCAAGAACAGTCAACATAATAGATAAGATACCGGAGATTGATGCGAAGCTGAACGAGGTGGCAGCCGGATGGAAGACAAAGCGTATGGGTAAGGTGGAACTGACCATCCTGCGCCTGGCTCTTTTTGAGATGCTGTATGATGAGAATATCCCGGAGAAGGTATCCATCAACGAGGCAGTGGAGCTGGCCAAGAAGTTTGGCGGCAATGACTCGCCTGCTTTTGTCAACGGAATCCTTGCAAGGTTCATAGGCTAGCGTATGGCAAGTATCTATACCGTATCACAGGTAACTGCATATATCAGGAACATGTTTACACAGGACTTCGCACTGAACCGGATTTCCATCAAGGGCGAGGTCTCTAATTGTAAATACCACACATCCGGACATATTTATTTTACCCTGAAGGACGGCGGCTCGCAGATTGCCGCCGTCATGTTTGCAGGGCAGAGGAAGGGACTGGCCTTTGATTTGGAGGAAGGCCAGGAAGTCACGGTAACAGGCAATGTGGATGTGTATGAGCGGGACGGAAGATACCAACTTTATGCAAAGGAGATTACCAGGGAAGGAAGGGGCGACCTTTTTGCACGGTTTGAGAAGCTGCGGGATGAACTGGAGGAGATGGGGATGTTTGACGGCTGTTACAAGCAGCCCATTCCCAAGTACGCCAGGAAGGTAGGCATCGTGACGGCCGGTACAGGCGCGGCCATCCGTGATATCATGAACATTTCCGCAAGAAGGAATCCCTATGTGCAGCTGGTGTTATACCCGGCCCTGGTGCAGGGGGAGAGGGCAAAGCACAGCATTGTAAAAGGGATTGAAACCCTGGACGCCATGGGACTTGACGTAATCATCGTGGGCAGGGGCGGAGGTTCCATTGAGGATCTGTGGGCCTTTAACGAGGAAATGGTGGCCAGGGCCATATTTAACTGTTCCACCCCTGTGATTTCAGCGGTTGGACATGAGACAGATGTGACCATTGCGGATTATGTGGCGGACCTTAGGGCGCCCACGCCGTCCGCGGCAGCTGAATTGGCTGTGTTTGATTACAGCCAGTTTGAGGAGCAGGTCAGGCTGTACAGCCAGGTCCTCAACCGTTCCATGGAAAGGAAGCTGGAACGGCTTCATTTCCGCCTGGAGCAGGGAAAGATGCGCCTGAAAATGCGCAGCCCGGAGCGCCAGCTGGCAGACCGCCGCCAGCGCCTTGCTGATATAGAGAGTTTCCTGGAACGCAGGATAAAGGATAAGCTGGAGCAGGACAGGCGCAGCCTGGAGGATAAGCGCCAGCGCCTGGAACTGTATATGTGGGACGGACTGAAGGCGGGACGGCACCGTCTGGCGCTGGATGCCGGGCGGCTGGATGCATTATCCCCATTGAAAAAACTCAGCGGCGGCTACGGTTTCGTAACGGATTCGCGGGGAAATGCTGTCAGGAGCATTGGACAGACAGGCACAGGGGACAGGATAGGAATAAGTGTAAGGGACGGCAGGATAGAGGCACAGGTAACAGGAACCGTGGCCGTCAGGCTGCCGGAAAGTGAGGAGTAAGGAATGCCACGCAGGAAAGCAGACGCGCAGGAGAATATAGAAAAGAAGCAGGACGCAAAGACACAGCCAAAGGAAGAAAAACAGCAGGGCATAGAGGAGAATTTTGCACAGCTGGAGGAAATCATAAGAAAACTGGAAGCAGGGGACAGCACGCTGGAAGAATCATTTACATGTTATGAAGCCGGAATGAAGCTGGTAAAGTCCCTGGGCAGCCAGATTGATAAAGTGGAAAAGAAAATTCAGATATTGAGCGAGGGTGATGAAAATGAATGACAAGGAAACATTTAAGCAGGAATTGAAAACACGCACAGCGGAGATTGAACAGTTAATCGGGACGTATCTGCCGGAGGAGACCGGACATCAGAAAACCATCCTGGAAGCCATGAACTACAGCATGACAGCCGGCGGGAAACGCCTGCGTCCCATGCTGATGCAGGAGATGTGCCGTCTGTTCACGGGCTGCCTCCTGGAGTCTGTGATTCCTTTTATGGCCGCAGTGGAGATGATCCACACCTCTTCCCTGGTCCACGACGACCTTCCATGCATGGACGATGACATGATGCGCAGGGGCAAGCCAAGTACCTGGGCTGAGTTTGGCGAGGACATCGGCGTGCTCACAGGAGATGCCCTTATGATGTATGCATTTGAGACAGCGGCATCCGCGTTTGAGACAAGCATTGACCCGGACGAGTTGTCAAGGATTGGCAGGGCCATGGGAATCCTTGCGCGAAAGACCGGTGTCTATGGTATGATCGGCGGACAGACCGTGGATGTGGAACTGGCAGGAGGGCCCATTCCAAAGGACAAGCTGGATTTCATCTACCGTCTGAAGACAGGCGCCCTGATTGAAGCCTCCATGCTGATTGGCGCCGTGCTGGGCGGAGCCGCGGAGGAGGACTGCAAGATTGTGGAATCCCTTGCATTGAAGATCGGCATGGCATTCCAGATCCAGGATGATATCCTGGATGTGACCGGCAGCCAGGAAGTGATCGGCAAGCCGGTGAACAGTGATGAGAAGAACAAGAAGACCACCTATGTGACCCTGGAGGGTCTGGACAAGGCAAAGAAGGACGTGGAACAGATATCCGCGGAGGCCATTGAGGAGCTGGGTAAACTTCCGGGCAACAACGAGTTCCTGGAGCAGTTAATCCATGTGCTGATTAACAGGCAGAAATAAGCCGGTGCAACTATTTGGAGAACCATCAATATGATATTGGAACAGATTAAAGGGCCGGAGGAGCTGAAAGCCCTTCCGCCCGGGGATTTAAAAACGCTGGCTCAGGAGATACGTGAATTCCTGATAGAGAAAATCAGCCATACAGGGGGCCATCTGGCCTCAAACCTGGGCGTGGTGGAGCTGACCATTGCCCTTCATACTACCTTTAACCTGCCGGAAGATAAGCTGATCTGGGATGTGGGCCACCAGTCCTATACCCACAAGATACTGACCGGCAGGATGGCTGATTTTGATGAGCTCAGGCAGTATGGGGGCTTAAGCGGCTTTCCCAAACGCAAGGAAAGCCCGTATGATTCATTTGATACAGGGCACAGTTCCACGTCCATATCCGCAGGGCTGGGGATTGCCCTGGGCAGGGATTTAAAAGGGCTTGATTATAAGGTGGTGTCCGTTATCGGCGACGGGGCGCTTACAGGCGGGATGGCCTATGAGGCGCTTAATAATGCCGCAAGGATGAAGAGGAATTTCATCATTGTCCTCAATGACAACAAAATGTCCATATCGGAGAATGTAGGGGGCATGTCCCGTTACTTAAACGGTCTGCGTACAGGCAGCGGATACAATGACTTAAAGAAGAATGTGGCAGATGCCCTTGACCGGATACCGGTTGTGGGGTCTGTGATGATAGACAAGATCAAGCGCACCAAGAACAGCATCAAGCAGCTGTTCATACCCGGAATGCTGTTTGAGAACATGGGCATTACCTATCTGGGCCCTGTGGACGGCCATAATATCCCGGCCATGTGCAAGGTGTTTAAGGAGGCGCAGAAACTGGACCATTCAGTCCTGGTCCATGTAATCACGAAAAAAGGAAAAGGCTACCGTCCGGCGGAAAAGAATCCTTCCCGGTTCCATGGGGTTGGACCTTTTGATGTTGGGACAGGGGAGCCTTTGTCAACACAGGAGCATCCGTCCTACACAGATGTATTTTCCAGGAAAATCTGTCAGTTGGGCGGGCAGTATCCCAATCTGGTGGCTGTGACCGCAGCCATGCCGGACGGGACGGGGCTGACTGCCTTTGGAAAGAAATACCCCTTCCGCTTTTTTGATGTGGGCATAGCGGAGGCCCACGCCGTGACCTCTGCGGCCGGGATGGCGGCGGCCGGGCTAAGGCCGGTGGTGGCGGTCTATTCCTCCTTTTTACAGCGGGGATTTGACCAGGTGCTTCACGATGTCTGTATCCAGAACCTGCCCGTGCTGTTTGCAGTGGACCGGGCAGGGCTTGTGGGCAGCGATGGGGAGACACATCAGGGGATTTTTGATTATTCTTATCTTACCTGCATCCCGAACATGAGCGTCATGGCCCCCAAGAACCTGTGGGAGCTTCGGGCCATGCTGGATTTTGCCATGGAATATAACGGTCCGCTGGCCATCCGTTACCCCAGGGGGGAGGCCTACCGTGGGCTGAGGGAATTCCGGCAGCCCATTGCATACGGCAAAGGTGAGATGCTTTACGAGGAAAAGGACATTGCCCTTCTGGCAGTGGGAAGCATGGTCAGCACAGGTGAGCATGTCAGGGAAAAGCTGAAAAAGGAAGGTTATTCCTGCTCCCTTGCCAATGGAAGGTTCGTGAAGCCTGTGGACACGGAACTGGTGGCACATCTGGCCGGGAACCACGGCCTGATTGTGACATTGGAGGAAAATGTGCTTCAGGGCGGGTATGGGCTGGCAGTGACAGCTTATATCCATGCGCATTTTCCTCATATAAAAGTATTGAATGTAGCGCTGCCCGACGCTTATGTGGAGCACGGCAATGTGTCCATCTTAAGGGAAGGGCTGGGAATCGACAGCGATTCCATCATAAGGAGCATGAAGGCAGGAGGATGGCTGGAATAATGAAAGAACGGTTGGATGTGCTTATGGTGCAGAAAAACCTGGCAGGGTCCAGGGAAAAGGCCAAGGCATTGATTATGTCGGGAATCGTTTATGTAAACGGACAAAAGGAAGATAAAGCCGGCACCTCCTTTGACACTGCGGCCCAGATTGAGGTCAGGGGAAATACGCTCAGATATGTAAGCCGGGGAGGACTTAAGCTGGAAAAGGCCATGAGCCATTTTGGCGTGGGACTTGAAGGCAAGGTGTGCATGGATGTGGGAGCCTCCACCGGGGGATTTACGGACTGCATGCTCCAGAACGGGGCGGTTAAGGTGTACAGCGTGGACGTGGGACACGGACAGCTGGCATGGAAACTCAGGAATGACGAGCGGGTTGTTTGTATGGAAAAGACGAATATCCGCTATGTACTGCCCGGTGATATCGGGGACAGGATCATGTTCGCAAGTATCGACGTATCCTTCATCTCCCTGACCAAGGTGCTGGGGCCGGTGAAGAACCTTCTTGCAGAGGATGGACAGATTGTGTGCCTGATTAAGCCGCAGTTTGAGGCCGGCCGTGAAAAGGTAGGCAAGAAAGGGGTTGTCAGGGACAAGAGCGTGCATCTGGAGGTCATTGACATGGTAATCCGGTATGCAGTCAGCATTGGCTTTGAGGTGCTGAACCTGGAATTCTCACCAATCAAGGGGCCTGAGGGCAATATCGAATATCTGCTTTATCTTCAGAACCATCCTGAGGGACAGGACGGGGAATTGGTCCTGTACAGCCAGGTGCCTGTGGATGCCAGGGAGATTGTGGAACAGGCCCATGGATCCCTGGATAAATAACATAACCGGTACCATGGAATCCATACAGCACCGAACTGGTATCCATGCATCAGTTATCCATGCATCAACTATCCATGCATCAATGGCATGACAGAGCATACACATAAAACGGCAGGAGCCCAACCATGAAACATTTTTATATTATTGCCAATCTGGATAAAGAATATGTAAAAGAGGCCCAGGCATTCATCAAGACTTATCTGGAAGCCAAGGGAGCCGCGTGCAGGCTGAACAATCCATACCAGAAGGGGAGGGAGAGCACCCATACGGATTCCGGCCAGGTACCGGCGGACACGGAGTGCATCATCACCATTGGAGGCGACGGGACCCTGATACAGGCTGCCAGGGATCTGGCCGGTAGAGGTATCCCCATGGTGGGGGTGAACCGGGGACATCTGGGGTATCTGAACCAAATCAGCCGCCAGGAGGACATAGCGCCTGTCATGGACGCGCTTTTGGAAGACCGCTTCCAGCTAGAGAAGCGGATGATGCTTGGGGGAACCGCATACCATGACGGTGGGCCGGTCCTTGAGGACATTGCGCTCAATGAAATAGCAGTGACAAGGCAGGATCCATTAAAGGTCCTGCGGTATTCGGTATATGTAAATGATGAATATCTCAATGAATATGCGGCGGACGGCGTGCTGGTGGCAACACCCACCGGCTCCACGGCTTATAACCTGTCGGCCGGCGGCCCGGTCATAGCGCCGTCAGCCAGGATGATGGTGCTTACGCCCATCTGTTCCCACTCGCTCAATGCCAGGAGTATCGTGCTGGCGCCGGAGGACAAGATAGAAATCCGGCTTCTGAACAGCGGGCAGGTGGTATCCTTTGACGGGGACAGCTTTGTGGAGCTGACCGCGGGGGACAGCATCCGTATTGCATGTTCCAGGCTGGAGACAGTCATGGTTAAACTAAAACAGGTTTCATTTATGCAGAATCTCAGCAACCATTTGGGGAGAATATGACATGAAAGTAGAAAGGCACAGTAAAATTGTAGAATTAATTGGAAAATATGAGATAGAGACCCAGGAAGAGCTGGCCGAAAAGCTGAACCAGGCAGGGTTCAACGTGACCCAGGCAACCGTGTCCAGGGACATACGGGAACTGAAGCTGACCAAGATGCAGTCAGAAAGCGGAAGACAGCGTTACATGGTGCTAGAAAGCCCGGCCGGCACATCCGCCATCAAGTATATCCGTATCCTCAAGGATGGTTTCATGTCAATGGATATGGCCCAGAACATCCTGGTGATTAAAACCGTATCCGGCATGGCCATGGCTGTGGCAGCTGCTTTGGATGCCATCCATTTTACTGAGATTGTGGGCTGCATTGCGGGAGATGACACCATTATGTGTGCAATCCGCAGCGTGGATGATACGATTATCGTGATGGAGAAGATTAAGAAAATGGTTCAGGACTGATTTGCCATAGGAATGGGAGGTGCAAGATGCTGCTGGAACTGCATGTAAGGAATCTGGCCCTGATTGAGAAAGCAGATGTGGAATTCGGCGAGGGGCTGAACATACTCACGGGTGAGACCGGCGCCGGTAAATCCATCATAATCGGCTCCGTGACCATGGCCCTGGGAGGAAAGGCTTCCAGGGAGAGCATCCGCCATGGGGCGGATCATGCCTACGTTGAACTTGTATTCTCTGTGTCCGGGGAGGATAAGATTAAGGCCTTAAGGGACCTGGAGGTGGAGCCTGCAGAGGACGGGCTTGTAATTGTCTCGCGCAAAATCATGGCTTCCAGAAGCGTAAGCCGTATCAATGATGAGACGGTGACCACGGCCAGGCTCCGCCAGATTACGGGCCTTCTCCTGGATATCCATGGGCAGCATGAACACCAGTCCCTGCTGTACAAATCAAAACATCTGGAAATTCTTGACGCCTATATTAAGGCCGGTACCCAGCCTGTCAAACAGAAAATTGCAGACGGATACCAGTCCTACCGCGCCCTTGTGCAGCGGCTGGAGGAATTTGACATGGACAGCGAAAGCCGTATCCGTGAAGCTGATTTCCTCCGCTTTGAGATACAGGAGATTGAGGAAGCAGGCTTGAAGGATGGCGAGGAGGAGGAACTGACTGCGGTTTACAGAAAGTTTTCCCATTCGCAGAAGATAGCGGCCAGCTTGGGGGAGGCCTATAACGCGGTGGAGGGGGAGTGGCTGTCGCGCGCCCTTAAGGAAGTGGAGCAGGTGGTGGAATTTGACCATGCCCTGGACAATATCCGTGACCAGCTTTATGATGCGGATTCCATATTGGAAGATGCAAAGCGGGAAATATCCTCCTACATGAGTTCCGTGGAGTTTGATGAGGAGACATTCCGCCAGACCGAGGAACGTCTGGATTTAATCCATAACCTGCAGGCCAAGTACGGCGCAACCATATCAAAAATCAACCAGAAACTGGAAGAAAAAAGGAAACGTCTGGACGAACTGGAGGATTATGATTATCACAGGGAACAGACAAAGAAGGAACTGGATCAATGCAGGAATCATTTAGAAGGATTCTGCGCACAATTATCAGAGATACGTAAAAAGGCATCTCGGGACCTTGTTAAAAAAATCAGGGACGGCCTCATTGACCTGAACTTCCTGGATGTGGAATTTGACATGGAATTCAGGCGCCTGGAGCATTTTAGCGCATCAGGATGGGATGAGGCACAGTTCATCATTTCCACCAATCCCGGACAGCCCATGCGGCCCCTGAAGGACGTTGCTTCCGGCGGCGAGCTGTCCAGAATCATGTTGGCCATCAAGACCGTGCTGGCGGATTCCGACGACATCCCCACATTGATTTTTGATGAGATTGACACCGGGATCAGCGGAAGGACCGCCCAGAAGGTATCGGAAAAGCTATCCTATATAGCTGGCAGCCATCAGGTCATCTGTATCACCCACCTTCCCCAGATTGCAGCCATGGCGGACGCCCACTTTGAGATTTCAAAATCTGCCAGTAATGGCAGCACTCTTACAACCATCCGGATCCTGGACCGCCAGGCATCCGTAGAAGAGCTGGCCAGGCTATTAGGCGGCGCTGAGATTACGGATACGGTGCGCAAAAATGCGGCTGAGATGAAGGAATTGGCAGACAGGACAAAATAAAACAGATTGAAATCCGCAGGACGGATAATACTAAGAAAGAGGCAGTGAGCATGCGTCTTTCTTTTTTTGACTTTAAAATGGATCCGGCGGGCATAAGGAAGTCCGGAAACATTTAAAAACACGCTCTTGCCGAAATAACATGGTGACTATATAAGGAGGCAGGGCGATGACAGGAAAATCTAAATTTTACCGGTGGCTGGGACGCATTTTCTGGCTTTCCATTGTGGCTGTAACAGGATACACGTGGTATTATATGGACCAGGCGGTGCCGGACCGGGTAAGTATCATACAAAACCAGGAGGAGGATTTTTCCTTTGGACTGCCTTTGAAAGCAACCATCATCAGTGACAGTGAGGAAGTATCGCTTGGAAATGAAAGCAATATACCGGCTGACCAGATTACCATCAGCGGCAGGCAGCATTTTTCCATGATTGCAGGAGAGCAGGGAAGCTACCAGGTGGGGCTTAAACTGTTTGGACTTATAAAATTAAAGGACATCCAGGTGGATGTGGTGGATACAAGGTACGCAATCCCATGCGGAAGCCCGATCGGCATTTATCTGAAATCAGACGGCGTCATGGTAATCGGAACCGGGCGGATCACGGGACCGGACGGGATGGAAGTGGAGCCGGCCTTTGGCATTTTAAAAACAGGGGATTATATAGAAGCATTCAACGGCAAGCCCATGAAGACAAAAGAAGACCTTATCAGTGCGGTAAATGATTCAGGGGGCCAGGATTCGGTGGTAACCGTGCGCAGGGACGGGGAACCAATCGATGTAAGCGTAAAACCAATTGCATCTTCAGACGGGAAATATAAGCTTGGGGCCTGGGTCAGGGATGATACCCAGGGAATCGGAACCATTACTTATGTGGATATGAATGGTAATTTCGGTGCACTGGGCCACGGCATCAGCGACAGTGACACCGGAGACCTGGTGGAGACTTCCCAGGGCGCGCTATATTCCACGGAAATCATGGGGATTGAAAAAGGAACCATAGGAAAACCGGGCCTGCTTTCCGGCGTCATCTATTATGGCCCGCAGTCCCACATGGGGGATATCTCACAGAACACCAACGAGGGCATATTCGGAACCGTGAACCAGCAGTTTAAGAAGCAGCTGACCGGCGAGCCCATGGAGATTGCCTGCCGCCAGGATGTGAAGCCGGGGGTTGCATATATCAGGAGTAATGTAAGCGGGGAACTGGAGGATTATGAGATAGAGATACAGAAGGTGGATTATAATGCCAGCCACAAGAATAAGAGCATGGTAATCAAGGTGACGGACCCGAGGCTTCTGGAGTTGACAGGTGGGATTGTGCAGGGTATGAGCGGTTCGCCTATCATACAGGATGGGAAGCTGGCAGGAGCGGTGACACATGTGTTTGTGCAGGATGCAAGCCGGGGGTATGGGATTTTGATTGAGAATATGTTGGAGCATTGAGGAACGGGTAACAGACGGAAGAAAAAGCCGAAATGGGAGCTAGATTACAGTTTCGACCTTTTCTGGAGTATGCTATGCCGCCCGGACGGAGTAGTGGGACGCGAGGAGTAAGAAGGGTGTAATGCAAGTTTGTTTAAGTGAGTGTTCTTTTTGTTAGTGGCCTATGCGGTAAAAGCCGGAAAGCAGATGGTATGCCGGAAAACGCCAGCAGTAGTCTGGATGTGGGAATGGTACACTTTTATTCATGTGTTATAGCCATTATATGTTTGTTGGTCGTAAATAATGCAATTGGGAGGGACTTGCGTCTGGTGGTGTGAATTTAGAAAAAGGGCTGTCGATTGTTGACTTTTAAGTCATTAAAGCGACAGCCTCGTTTTGAAAATGAATAATTAAATATTTCAATCCACAATTGATGTGTTATCAAAAGATCTATATAAATTTACCATATAAATTATAAAATGTAAAACCTTAAATTATTTTTGGATAAATAAGATCTTCCTTGTAATATTAATTCAATTAAGATATAATTTAAATTAATAATTAAATGAATATAAAGAAAGGAGACTAAAAATTGAAACACTACAGATACTCAATTACAATGGAGATTGCAGGTGCAACTGCGCTCTGGTCAAGACCGGACTCGGGCGATGCGCCTGTAAGCTATGTGGCACCGACGCCTTCCGCTGTCAGGGGGATTTTTGAATCAATTCTGTGGGGACCTGATATCAGGATTGTTCCAACTGCGGTAGAGATTTGTGCGCCGATTCAGTATCATTCTTATGTGACCAACTATAGCGGACCTCTGCGCGCGGGTAAATCGATTCAGAAAGGCAATAATTATCAGCTCTATGCAACGGTTTTGATGGATGTCTGCTATCGCCTTTATGCAGATGCAATACCAAACTGCCGTAAGGAGAATCTGCCGGAGAAGGCATTAGAATGGGACGGAAAAACAACATCACCCGGTCACGCTTATCAGGATATATTTAATCGGCGTCTGAAACGCGGGCAGTCATTTTCCATACCGGTATTGGGCTGGAGAGAGTTTACACCACTTTATTTCGGACCGTTTCGTTCGCAGACAGAGGTATGCAGAGATTTATCGGATATCACAATTCCTTCCATGTTGAGAGAAGTCTTCCCAGACGGTTACAAATCGGCTTTTCGTGCTGTCTACAGCCAGAGTCTTAGAATTCATGAGGGGAGATTAAACTTTCCGAGAGAGGAGCAGTAATCGATGATTAATGAACTATACCGGTTGACAGTGGCACTTGACCAGGCGGACATTGCAACGGAACATACGCATCCGAAGTATAAGCTGATTCCTAAGGTCACGAAGAAGACGCCTTGTATACATATTATTTTTGACAATGGACGACTTTATAAAGTTGAAAGCATTGAGAGGGAGCAGGCTTCAGAAATTAGAAAATATGGGTCCAATCAGGGGACCTTTCCAGCTCTGAATCTGGCACCCCTTTACCGTCTGACGGATGAAATAGAAAAGAGGACGATTTCCGATTTGATTGAGGGTAAAACTACCGATTTCAATATCGAAGAAATCCGGCATTTTTGTAGAGAAAATAACTGGGGAAGGAAATTCAGCAACAAGTATCGCATCAGTATGCAGGATGTGCCGCGTGAGATGACCGAGTTGTTTCAAAAAAACGGAATTGCTTTTCCTCCATTACAGAAGTTAACCGGGGAGGCGGATGCTTTTGCTGAGGCAGAGAATTTACATAGGGAGCTTGAGCATGCAGCATTTTCCATGTTGGAGAAAAAGAGGGGAATTGCGTTAGCGCTCCAGATTTTGTTTTATCCAGGGAAAATAGGAAAAAGTGTGGAGGAAGATTACGGAACTTTATCCGTGGTACTGGATTGCAGATCCTTGATTGAGGTCGGTTTGTCGGTGACTACGGCTGTTTTTACAAGTATGCTGAATCAAAAGCTGATAGAAGCTGATACAGCGGCGAGGACAGGAGCTGTAGAGAAAGAAACCGATGCATTTGGACATGTTTTTGCGCCTCTGGAGGAACCGATGCCGACAGTAAAACTAGCAGCCGGTTTTGAAGTTTCTCTTAGAACCATGTTTCGCGGACAGCCATGTCAAAGCCGTTACGGGAGAATTGAAAATGCAACCTATCCGATTTCCAAAGAAATGCGTTTTAAGCTGCAGTCGGCGCTGGCGTGGATAAGCGCTGCGGAACACAAGGGAATCACATGGATCAGCACAGATAAGGATGAAGCTCTTTTCGCTTATCCGGAAACCTTAAGAAAAAACATGTACAGCATGGTTGGTTTTTGTAGACGGCAGAGCACGGAAGAAGATTGGACAGAGAGTGAGGCGAGGGATAAAATCAGGAAAAAGGCAGAATTTGAATCTGCTGCAAAGGTATTTATAAGTGAACTGCAGAAAGCAAAACAAGTGGATACAGACCCAATGTCGGAGCGTATTCAGTATTTTGTACTGCGAAAGCTGGATAAAGCTAGGACAAAGGCGGTCTATACCTATAATACAACACCGGCTGAAATCGAATATAGCAGCGAGCGATGGTCATTGGGCTGTCAGAATCTTCCGGCATTTTTATTTGGACAGCCTGCTACATTGTTCCCATTAGAGGTATCCGATGTTCTAAACATCATATGGAGACAGGACGGGAAATCTTCTGCGGATAAATTCAAACCGATTCCGCGCTATTATGGAATGCAGCTGTTGTTTGGAGTCGAGTTTCCGGAGGTACGCAGGGATCTGAATATTCTGATGAACAATGTGATGAACCTTGCGCCGTATCTTGGAAAAGCGGGATTTGCCAGAAACGGCTATGATGGTTCGCAGGTTACACTGTTGCGCCAGACTCGGAATACGTTGGCACTGATAGGACTGCTTTTGTATCAGCTTGAAATCAGGAAGGAGAAGTATATGAAGGAATTTCCATATTTATTTGGGCAGCTGCTAAAGGTATCAGATGCGCTGCATGAAATTTATTGTAAGGTCATGCGTGATAACGATGTTCCAAATACACTGGCAGGCAGCGGATTGTACGTCTCAGGGGCGGAACAACCTTATAAGACACTGGCAGTGCTGGGGCAGCGGATGAATCCTTATATCGCATGGGCAAAGAGATACCGTGCGAAAGATATACAGAAAGAGGGGCAGGAGAGTTGGCGTGCAGGTTGGTATCTTTCACTATACGAACGTATTGCGGCGCAGCTTTATGAGGCATGGGGGAATCAGAAACGATTTAATGAGGAGGAAAAGGCACAGTATTTTATCGGGTATCTAGCAGCTTTTCCCGCTAAAGAAGAAACGGGAGGACAGAAGAGCAGTGAACAGATCTGCGTTGCGCAAAATGAAATAGGCGATGGTTTTCAGAAGCAATAAAAAATAACGATGGAGGAAATAAAAATGGCTGATGAGATGAGACGAGCAACAGGATTACTGGTGATTGAGGTGGTAAACTCAAATCCAAATGGGGACCCGGATAGGGAGGCTGACCCACGTCAGAGACCAAATGGTTTAGGAGAGATTTCCCCGGTATCTTTCAAACGTAAGGTGAGAGATTTGCTGGATGATTCGGCCTCTCCTTTCTTTGAAAGCTTACCGGAAAAATTTAAATTAAACGAGGATCATTACCGAATTCTGGAACACCGAGGACGGGATCGTAATGCAATTACGAAGGAAATGACATCCGGCGGAAAACTGGCTGATTTCGATCAGGAAGCGTTCTTGAAAAGCGAGTTTGTCAGTAAATATTGGGATGCCAGAGTATTTGGAAACACATTTCTGGAGAAGGATGGAAATAAAGGGTATATTAAGACTGGTGTTGTACAGTTCGGTGTTGGTATTTCAATTTCTCCAGTTAACATTATCCGCCAGACGAATACAAACAAGGCAGGAGTGCAGGAAGGAAAAAATGCAGGTATGGCTCCGCTGGCTTTCCGGGTGGTTGAACACGGTGTTTATTGTATGCCATTTTTCGTCAATCCCAATTATGCTAAAAAGAGCGGATGCACGGCAGATGATATCGAGCTGCTCAAACTCCTGATTCCACAGGCATATGATATGAACCGCTCTGCAATTCGGCCGGATGTCCGCCTGCGTCATGCCTGGTATATCGAGCATAAGAATCTGTTGGGAAGCTGTCCGGATTATATGCTACTGGATGCATTGACACCGGAACGTATAGGTGATGTATCGGAACCATCGGAGAGCTGGCATGATTACAAGGACAAGACAGAGCTGCCGGAAGAACTGCTTCATAAGGTTGCTGGTATAGTTGACTTGGTGTGTCTGTGATGGAAAATTATCTTGCTCACAGTGCAAAAAACGGATACCCTTCTCAACCCTATTCAAATCATGTGTATAATACAACGAGATGGTCCCTGATATTTGCGAGAGAGATGAAGGAGTACTGTAGGAAGGATGCAGAACAGATTGAGAATATCTTGTGTCTGGCAGCACCATACCACGATTTGGGAAAGTTGGATGAGGAGAATCAGAAGGTATTGCATAAGGAAGGTGTAAAATCAGGACACCTACCTGTGAACCATATGGATGCCGGTGCGGCATTTATTAAACAGAAAGGACAGGAAGCACTATGCTCACTTACATTGGTGTATGCGCATCATCAAGGGCTGCCTGACTTTACAGTGGAAATGAACAGGGAAGAGACGGTATGCTATCGGGATACATGTGAATCGGTTAGAGCCTGTTTTGACCGGGAGCTGGAGCAGCTGCTTCAGCTCCACAGGCAGCTGATTCCGGAAAGCACCGGACATAAGCCGGAGTATTGTGAAGGTGACATGTCTATGTTCTTCCGAATGGTGTTTTCATGTCTGGTGGATGCGGACCATTCAGATACAGCAACTGTTTATGGACAGTATCCTAAACGGGATACGATGCCAAAACTTCAGCCGGAACTTCGCCTGGAGGCGCTAAACCGTTACGTGGCAAGTCTGGGAGCGGACAGCCCGAATAGACGAAATGAATTACGTACACAGATGTATGAAAAGTGCCGGGACGGCCAGCAGGAAGAGGGGATTGTTTCTAATGATGGTCCGGTCGGTTCGGGAAAAACCACGGCGGTGATGGCGTATCAGTTGAATCAGGCTATCTTAAAAGGCGCCAGACGCATTTTTGTGGTACTTCCATACACAAATATTATCACACAGTCAGTGGAGGTTTACCGAGAAGCTTTGAAATTGCCGGGAGAAGAACCTGAGACTGTTGTGGCAGAACTGCATTGCAAGGCGGATTTTGAAGATGAGGATACGCGTTATCTGACATCCCTGTGGAGAGCACCAATTATAGTCACTACGGCGGTCGCATTTTTTGAAACGCTAGCCTCAAACCGTCCGGGAACACTCCGCCGCCTGCATGAATTGCCGGGCAGTATTATTTTTATGGATGAGGCCCATGCCGCTCTGCCGCTGAAACTGCTTCCGCTTGCGTGGCATTGGATGAAAGTATTGGAAAAGGAGTGGAGCTGTTATTGGATTTTAGCGTCAGGCTCACTGGTCCGTTTTTGGCAGATTCCGGAATTGGTTGGAATGGAGAAAAAGCAGATTCCGGAGATGGTTCCCGCAAACCTGCGCAACGAACTGTTAGGTTATGAGAAAAACAGAATTCAATTTTGTTGGAATCCGCGTCCGCTTAGCCGGACAGAATTGACTGACTGGGTTATGGCAGAACCGGGTCCGCGTCTTGTAATTATGAATACCGTACAAAGTGCAGCTGTGATTGCAGATGACATTTGCAGAAAATATGGAAGAGAATGTGTGGAGCACCTCTCCACTGCGCTTATGCCGGAGGACCGTGCACAAACAATTAAGGTGGTTAAAAGACGCTTGGAAAATCCAGGGAATACAAACTGGGTTTTAGTTGCAACATCATGTGTGGAAGCTGGTGTTGATTTTTCATTCCGAATTGGATTCAGAGAACTGGCTTCTGTTCTGTCACTGCTGCAGGCAGCGGGCAGAAATGACCGAAACGGATTTTACGGAGATGCTAAGATGTGGAGTTTCAGTATGCAGGATGATACAATGCTGACTCAGAATCCGAGAGTGAAAATAAGTGCAGGGATTCTGGAAGAATATTTACGAAACGGAATGGAAATTACGCCGGAACTGAGTACAAAATCAATCAGAGATGAACTGCAAAGAGGAAAAATTGAAATAAAAGAAATGCATGCGCTGATAGAGGCCGAGGCAATTCAGAATTTTAAAACGGTGAATGACGTTTTCCATGTGATTGAAAATGATGCCACACCGGTGATTGTTAAAGATGATGTGGCAGAACAGTTTAAACAGGGTTACGGGAACTGGAAGGATGTTCAGAAATATTCCGTATCCATACGCCGAAAGAATTTGAAGAGGTGGCAAGTGAAGCAGATTGCAGAGGATGTCTATCAGTGGACACTTTCATATGACTCTTTTCTGGGATATATGGCTGGTGTATTAAGGCAAGTGGAATTTGAACATGGTTTTTTAGAATTTTAGAATTCTCAAGGGAAAAAATTGACAAAAAATTAGTAAAACTTGGAGATATCCATACTCATTAAATTGTTCTAAACTATATAAGCGCGATTAAAAAATGAAGTATGAAAGTAGAATAAGGTGCATTAAGTCAGGAGAAGATTTATTATGATCCTAGAAGAAATTATGTCCGGAGAATCACAGTATTTAGAGTTAAAAAGAGACATTCCGGATAAAAGCGAAAAGTATATGAAAACGGTTGTAGCATTCGCCAATGGAAGTGGAGGAAAAATCGTGTTCGGAATAGAAGACCGAACCCATGAAGTAGTCGGGATTGCTCAGGAAACTGTATTCCGGGTTATGGATGGTATAACAACTGCTATCTGTGATAGCTGTACTCCTATGATTACTCCCATTGTATCTATGGCCTCAATAAAAGATAAGGTTGTTATTATAGTAACGATTCAGGCGGGAGGGCAGCGTCCGTATTATATCACTGCGAAAGGCAAGGAGAATGGTACTTATATCCGTGTGTCTGGAACAACAAGACCAGCGGATCCGTTTGTACTGAAAGAACTGGAATTTGAAGGCTCTAACCGGTGTTTTGACCAGACATATGCAGCTCCTAATGCAGCTGTTTCAGATGAGCAGATTGATGAACTATGCGAAAAAATGTACCGGTATTCCATGAGACAGTGTGTTACGAAAGAAGAAATCTCACAGATAAAACAGCTTACAAAGCAGAATTTAATAAGTTGGGGATTTCTAATTAAGAGGGATGGAAAATATTATCCTACGAATGCATTTGTTCTGATGACAGATAATGTTCTTCCACAGGCAACAATTCAATGTGGCCTTTTTAAAGGTGTAAACCGCGATGTATTCATTGACAGAAAGGAGTATGCAGGAGATATTGTCAATCAATTGGATGAAGCTTATGAATATGTTCTTCGAAATATTAATATGGGGGCGGAGATTGATGGGTTACATCGGCGGGATATTTATGAGCTGCCAACGGATTGCATAAGAGAAATGATTTGTAATGCTGTTGTTCATCGAAGTTATCTGCATCCATCGAGTATTCAGTTAGCAATATATGATGACAGAGTAGAGGTGACTTCACCAGGAATGCTTTTTGGAAGTCTCAAAATTGAAGATATAAAACAGGGTATTTCCATTCCAAGAAATCGTGCTTTGGTTTATGCGTTTACGTATATGAAAATCATGGAACATTGGGGAAGCGGAATTCCTAAAATTATCAGGCGATGTAAGGAAGAAGGGCTTAGAGAACCAGAACTGACAGAGATAGGTGGCAGTTTCCGTATAAATTTATACCGTTTCCCGGACAAAACTAGGGTTGGAAAAAGTACGGATAATATACGGATAAGTACGGATAATATACGGATAAGTACGGATAATTATTCCCTCTCACAGGTGAAAATATTGACTTACCTTGAGGAAAATGAAAAAATTACGAACCGCGAAGTTCAACAGTTGCTGAATGTGAAAGATTCCAGAGCGCTTAAAGTATTAAGCGGCATGGTTGATGAGGGGATTTTGAAAAAGAAGGGAAAATTAAAAGGAAGCTATTATATCATAAATAAAAACAGATAAAAAATGTTGTCCATTACTTGACTCACTCGTGAGCGGTTCGCCTATCATACAGGATGGGAAGCTGGCAGGAGCGGTGACACATGTGTTTGTGCAGGATGCGACGAGAGGGTATGGGATTTTGATTGAGAATATGTTGGAGCATTGAGGCCGGGCAGCAGACAGAAAGAGAGATGGATGAAATGTGGTTTTCCATGTTTGTCCATCTCTTAAATCTGTTATATGGAATTGAATGATGAATGTACAAAAAGTATATAAAGCTGGTTGGAATTGAATACAGAAATTGGGGCAAAGGATGCCTTTGCCCCACTCATTTTTAAATGTAATACAACTTATTTCAATCCACACCTCTTTTATGGAAGGTGACATAGGTAGGTATAAGGGTTGACTTTACATACCGAAATATTTAAATCTAAAATAATATAGTAACAGCTACTAAATTATAATAAAGGTTATATTAGTTTGTCAATGCTTTAAGAGAAAACGATATTTCCTGTTTATTCTTTTTGATATAACATATAATAAATTCAAGTTATATTAAATTTAATACATGATATTCTGATTGTAATATCATCCCCCCCGTGCTATAATGTTTGGTATAATATTATAAAATATTCTACCATATAAAAAGAAAATTGTAAATAATGCCAGGGGGAAGACCATGTTTAATTTCATGAATATAATGACACTACAGGCAACATTTACCGCTGAGGGAGAAGGAAATCTTCCGGAATACCCAGGGTCTACCATCCGCGGTATCATGGGCCACTGTTTTAGGGACATAGTGTGTAATATGCGGGACAGGAAGTGTTTTGCATGTAAAAGGCAGTATGATTGTATTTATGTCCATAATTTCTGTAACACACGTGGGGAAGGCGGCGCGGTTAACCCATTTGTCCTGTATCCACATGTTCAGGGTAAAACAGTATGGAGACAGGGAGAAGAATGTGTTTTTGATCTTACTTTGTTTGGGTATGCGGCTCAGAATCCGGAGATATTTATTGATGTATTAAAACGGATGGAAAGGAAAGGATGGGGCGCGGCCCGGATTCCCTTTAAGCTCCAAAGCATATCAAATATGGATACAGGCAGGCTTATTTATGCAGGTAACAGGACGTGGCTGGGGAATCTGAGGAAACACTCCATGAATATACAGGCGGAAAGTGCAGGGATGGCCCTGGTTGTTTTCGACACACCAGTTAGGATTGTTTCGGGTGGAAAAGTGTGTTCTGAGTTACCTTTTCAAGTATTCATGCGTTTCCTCATGGGCAGATTTACACTTATGACCCAAGCGTTTACGGATTTTGTGATGGAATGGAATCAGGAGGAGATGATAAATAGGGCAGCCCAAATAAGGATAGTGGAGCAAAGATGGAGGAAAATCGATTTTTCCAGGTATTCCATGAATCAGAAGAATAACAAACTGGAATTGCCATCGCAGATTGGCAGCGTTCTTTATGAAGGGGACTTGACAGCGTTCACGCCTTATCTGGAAGCAGGAAAGTATATGCATGTTGGGAAAAATACAACGATTGGTTTTGGTCATTATCATATTTTTTACAATGGGGAGGATTAATGCATGAAAGAGAAGATGTTGAAAGATACCATAAGAAAAATCGAGAGAAACTATAGGGATTTGGAAGCATCGTTGGTAAACCAGCTGAATCTTGAAACACCAAATCATCAATACACTACAGGTACTTACCGTGAGATTGTATGGAAGGGATTGTTTGAAATGATGATTCCTAAAAAGTATTGTATTGAGCAGGGGATTTTTATCATTGATTCATATGGAAATATGTCTAAGGAAGTGGATTTGGCTGTTTTTGATGAAACATATACCCCCTATATATTTAATTTTGGGAAAATTAAATTCATCCCCATTGAAGCTGTATCCGTTGTAATTCAGTGTAAGAGCAAGGTGCAGAGGGAATCAATGAAAATAGACCTGAAGGAGTGGGGGGAGTCCATTGACGCGTTGAAGACTTCTTTGGATTCAGTAAGCCGGACGATAAGTGAATTAGTTGACAATAATGATATAAAATTGGCATTGGATAAGGTGAGGAACGGTATGACCCAGACGTCCACGCGCCCTATTAAAATTCTTTGCGCTACAGGAATTTCAAATCCAATAAAGAAATCTTTGGCTGATGAATTCGATATTTTCTTATATATTAAAGAAAAACATCTAATAAAAGATATAAATAGAGAAAGCATTGATTTTCTGCAATGGAACGATTTGCTAAATCATTCTGGATATGGGAGATATTCAGAAGAGGAAGAAGAATACCGGAAATTGCGCAAGAAAGATAGGACTGGAATGAAATCAGGAGAATCAATTGGCAGCCGTAATCTCTCAGACCTGCGGGTAACAAATCAGGCGGGAGATGAAAATATCATCCTGTCCCTGACATTCCAACTGAATCAGCTCCTGATGTTGATTAATAATCCCATGTTATTCCCGCACAGGGCTTATGCCAAATGTTTTACCCGTATATTAGATGCTTAAGAGAATGAGGAGGAAAAAGAATGAGAGAAAGAAAGTATATTCTTGCCCAGTATGATATCAGTGGTATTCAGGATTATATTTTTGCCACAAACCGCCTCAGGGAAAATGTTGGCGCTTCTTATAATGTGAACAGAATCCTGAATCTTTTCTTGCCGGACGCAATAAACGAGGCGGTAAAAACAGAAGGGGGATTCGCGTTAATTAACTGGAATACAGAAAAAAGTGAATTTCAATTTGAAAGCAACCAGGAAATCCTGGCTGAAGTGTTATATATTGGCGGAGGCAATGCAGTTGTTATCTACAGAAATAGGCGGCTTTATGATAAATCCAGCCATATTTTTGCAATCAAGGTAGCGGAGAACTGCCACGGGATTACTGTTTTATCGGCTTTTGTGGAAACCAAATTGGAAGATTATTGCAAAGAAATAGAAGAACTTGAGATGGAGTTGTCCAATTTAAAACGCATGGTGCCCAGGAATGTGCCAATGTCATCCTGGCCAATTGTGGAGCAGGATTCTGTTTACGGTCTTCCTATTACTAAATTATATGATAAAGATAATATGGACCGTGTTATGTCAGTCATTCAGTATGAAAAGTATGAGGCTTCCCGTCTGAAGGGAATGGAGAGGGAAAATCCGTATGTTTTTGCACTTCAAATGGAGCAACTAATTGACAAAAGGGGAGAGGATAGTCACGTAGCGGTGGTACATATAGATGGAAACGGCATGGGCGAGCTTTTTGACCGGATAAAAAGGGAACATAGGGACTATAGGAGTGCCATACCCGCTATGAGACTACTATCAAAAACAATAGCCAATGTATATGAGGATTCCTTCTATAGGATGGTTTCTGCTATTGAAACGATTTCAGGGAAGAATCCGCTGCCAATCCGCTGTTTGATTATGGACGGGGATGATTTAACCTTTATCTGCGGCGCACGGTTCGCACTACCAGCCGTGGTGTTTTTCATGAGACAGTTGATGGAATTGGCAGATAGTACACTGTCTGTCACGGCCTGTGCGGGAATTGCTTTTGTACGTAGCCATTTTCCATTTCGGATAGCTTATCAGATAGCAGAGGAATGCTGTGACAATGCAAAGAAGAACTGGTATAAAGATCGGTGTCATAATGGAAAGGCAGGGTATCTGGACTATCATATAGTTCAGGGGGCTTATACGCAGGAAATGGAGAAACAGAGGGATAGAAAGAGCATAAGGGTCCGTCCGTTCCGTGTGGCAGAAGAAACGGATATCAGCAGATTTGAATCAATTGACTTTTTAAATAGTATTCAAAAATTGCTTGTACAGGAGAAGGATGGAGTACGGGTATGGCCGCGAAACAGGCTGGAAAAACTGTATAAAGCTTATCTGCGAGGCCAGCAGGAAATCAGATTGTTGGGAGAGGAATTCTTGTCAAGAGGTTATGATTTATCTAAGCTGGTTCCAGGATACGATAAAGACTTTGACTATGATACAAGCTATGGAATATTTGACGCTTTGGAGATTATGGATTTTTACGATGAGGATTTATACAATGGATTTTTCCAAAGATATGGATTGGGAGGAAATAAATGAAGCGCTGGTGGTTAGAGATTACATTAAAAAGTGATATGTGTGCAGCGTCAGGCGATAGTGAAAATGGACTTTTGGATATTAAGACAGCATTGCAATATGGAGTACCACTTATTCCTGGAAAACGTATTAAGGGCAGTTTATTGAATGAAGGGAAGGAGATGGCTGAAAATGGTTTTATCAATCCTGGAATATTAGAGCGCCTATTCGGCCGGAGTGGGTCTGCATGCCCAGGAAACCTGCTTGTTAGAGATGCACACATCTATAGGATACCAAGGAGTATCTTTGGATTTTCAGAGGGACAGAAGGATGTGGTTGTAGACGATTATCACGAAGTTTTAAGGGAATTAAGGAACTGTCCTTCTCTAAAGGAGATTCAAATTGAGGAAATATTAACCAGGGAGAGGACAAGAACTGCAATCGACAGGGAGCGGGGAACTGCACAGGACCAGATGCTGCGAACCATGCAGATAATACCGAGAGGGATAGTATTTAGATCTGTGCTGGAAATGCGGTATCCTGAGGTGGCCGGCGAGCGGGAAACATTGGAGTATTGCGTGAAGGCGCTGCGCCATATGGGATTAGGAATTACAAGAGGTTTCGGGGAGATAGCCTGTACCTTAAAAGATAAGGAAGAGGATATATCTGAATATGCACCTGTTACTATTATGCATTTTGATAACAGGATGATTGAATTACAGTATGAGATTCAGTTAGACACGCCAGTTATGTTTGCAGGGGATGCAGGATTGTATGAGGATTGTAGCAGCCAGATTCCAGGTGCATCTATTATGGGGGCTTTGGCAGCCATGTTTATTGAAGACCATGCCCTGGGGAACCGAGCTCATGAAGATGAAAACTTTCATCGTATATTTTTGAGAGATGGGGTACAGATCGGGTATGGATTCCTAAAAAAGGAAGAGAAAATTTTTTACCCATGCCCTTCCTTTTTAGCCATGACAAAGGACGGAGGTACTAAAGAAGATAATGGTGTAATTAATCTTTTAAATAAAAAAAGTGGACGTGTGCGTAGGAAGAATATTAAGAAGCAGATTTGTTTTAATGAAGAAGAATCGGTTATCTTTATGGCGGAGACTGAGAAAGAGGTCCGGATGCATCATAAACGTCCTGCAGACCGGGCAATCGGTCATGCGCTGAATGACCGTTTTGAGGATGGTGCTACGGATATGGGCCAGTTCTTCCAGTATACCTCTCTTTCTGGTGGTCAGCTTTTTTGTGGCACCATAAAAGGAAATCCAAAAGATCTTTCCTTATTGATGGAATGTCTGGAGAAAAGGCAGGGACGCTTCTTTCTGGGCAGATCCAGAACCGCGGAGTATGGGGAGGTAAGGATGCGGTGCTGGAACATGCAGGATAAAAAGGTAGCTACAAAGAAGTCAAAGGAATGGATTCTATGGCTTTTAAGCCCTTTGCTAGCTATTGACTGGAATAACGGTGATATCAGACCCAAGCCGGAATATCTGGAAAACCAGATAGAGAAAACTTTGGACTGTAAAGTGGGCATTAGGGAACATATGCTAAAATATATAAGGGTAGGCGGCTATAACAGTAAATGGAAGCTGCCGATGCCGCAGTATGAAGCCATGGCTCCTGGATCAGTGTTATTGATTCAATGTGAAAGGGAGATATCCGCCAGTGAACTGGAAGGAATACGATGGGGGTGGGGGACCGGGAGAGGTTATGGTCAGGTAAAAGCGCTTTCCGGAAAAATGACAGAGGACATGATGGAAGCATATGTCCTGAAAGATATGGAAAAGGAGAATATATATAAGAACCGGGAAAATGATTTAATCAGAGGACTGGTGGAAAGCTGGGAAAGAAAAGAACAGGTAGACAGGGAGGCGCACGTGGCGTATGAGATGCTTTCCAAGCGTGGGAATTTACCAAATATGACCTTGATTACCAAATTGATACGGTTGGTGGAAGAAGGAGAGGTATGTTCATACGGTGAAATCATGGAAGCAATTCAACAGATAAAAGATAATAAGAAAAAGGAAGCTGCTGAAAAGTTAATGGAACCTTGTAAGAATCAATCTATGGAAGCAATCAGGATATACCTCAATAACAGCAAATGGAAAGCGCGGAGGGAGGCATAGGCTATGGTGAAGAGAGGGAATAGGATTCGTTTGCGGATTTATATTGGGATTTCAGGAGAATTGTCCTCACCTTTGCTGATTGGTTCAGGAAAAGAGGAGCAGACAGATATGGATGTTCTTATGACCCATGACAAGGTGCCATATATTCCGGGAAGTGCATTGGCAGGGGTACTGCGCAACTACATAGAAAATCATATGGGTGGGCAGGAAGCTGACAATTTGTTTGGAACATCTGGCTGGGGAATCAGCCTGGATAATCGGGAACAGCCAGAAGGAATAGAATATCAAAGTCGTATATTGGTTTATGATACACTTCTGTATAATGCTTATGTGACACGCCGTGATGGTGTGAGACTGGATGAATATAAGACATCGGAAGAAAGAAAAAAATATGATATGCAGGTGGTAGAGGATGGGGCAAGGTTTCTCATACGCCTGGAAATTATCGTAAGGGAGCATCAGGTAGAGGCGTTAGGCGGCTTGGACAAAGCAATCCAGCATGACTTAAGGCAGGTTGAGTTTTTTATCAATGGAATTGCAAAGGGAAATCTACGGCTGGGGGCAAGAAGCAGCAGGGGATTTGGAAGACTGAAAGTCCATGAGGCTGGTTATTGGATATTCCAGATGGATAATAGGGAAGATTTTCTTACCTGGCTTCACTGGGATTCCAATTCTGTCCTTGATTCTGGCACTAAATTTGATTTGGAAAAAACAGCGATTGATACAAAAGATAGTATGCACTGCTTGGTAATCCCGCTGAAAATAAAGAATACAATTTTAGTCCGACAGTATAATGCCTGGGCATGGGGAGGCACACAAGGCGACGGGAATTTTCAGACAGCAGATTACGGACAGATTACCTTATATGATGGAAACGCTGTAATTCCTGGCAGTACATGGTCTGGGGCTATTAGAAGTTATGTGGCATCCCGGGTGAATGAATTCCTGGGATTTTCAGGCTGGCAAAGGGCTCAGGAAGCGCTGGATTGTTTTTTTGGTACATGGAGCCAGGATACATCCATAAAGGACAGAAGGGCTTCCCGTGTTATATTTGAAGAGACAAAGATAAAAGGCGGGCATGGGCAGCCAGCAGCACGTAATGCAATTGACCGCTTTACAGGAGGCACTGGAGAAGGAAAGCTGTATAAGGAAATATTCTGGGTAAAGGGATCTGTTGACCTGGAAATACGGTGGTCCGATTATGGCTTTAATGAGATGGAACAGAAGATTCTATGCGGGTTGCTTTTGTGGGCGGTTTATGGACTTTGGAACGGACTGCTTTCAGTCGGAGGAGAAACCGGCGTAGGGAGAGGGATTTTCGAGCCTGCAGGGGCAGTATGTCTGGATAGTCACGAAATAAGGCACCCCCAACCATACCTGCGTGCTGCGGTTGAGTGGTGCAGAGGTTTAAAGTCTGGCTATGAAGAGGAGGGTGCATGAGCAGGGTTCAAAAGATTATATCTAAAACAGTAAAGATAAACATTAGTAAAGAAGAGATTGCAGGGGAAGTGAAACGCTTTTTTCATGAGAGGTCATATCTCTATGTTGTCATGGACTATGGAGTGGGCATGGGATTATATGAGAATGGGAACTTTCAGATTCGTATGGAATCAGAAAAAAAGTTTGTCTCCATTCCATGGGAGTACGTACAGGAACTGGCGGTTTTTAATCAATGTCAGGAACTTAGGCTTAGGCATGTTCAGAATCGGTTCTGCGGAAGGTATTGTGTAGATGAGGATGATGCAGGATTGGAGATATATTTCATGGATGAGGTTCAGAAATTGTGGGGTAATGTAGAACTGGAAGAAGATGGGTATTATCTTTTAACTTCTCTTAGGGGAAGCAGATTGTGGGTACCGGTAATATCTGATGGTCAAAGCCGGATTCACAAGCAGATGGGAATCCGGGTTAGGTCATACATGGATTTTCCTCAGGCTTCAGAACGAAAGGGCTTGTTCTGGAAAAAAGATGAAAGGTTCCTTGGAATATGCCCATGGCCTTAGAAAGGAGATAAAGAAACGGATGAAATACTTTACCAATCCATATAATTTTGTACCGTTGGAAGGCCAATGTCATAGGAGCAGTTATGGTCTCGGAAAAGATGAGTGCCTGACGGGATATTTTGATTGTACCATTGAATTGCTGACCCCATTATTCATACCAAACACCTCATGTTCCCAGGCATTATGTAATCCGGAAGAAGCTGAAAAGGGATATTCCGGCTATGAATTTAATTCTTATGAAGACCTATCAGGAACCGTAAGGCAGGGGGGGCGGGGACAGATACCTCCAAAGGAACCGGTAATTAGCGGTTCGGAGATACGCGGAAGCGTAAGGAGTGTGTTTGAAGCGGCCTTTGGCGGCTGCATGTCTACAATAGCGGCCGATGCTATATTGGGAAGAAGAACACCGTCAGTTAAGAAACCCGGAATACTGAGGAAGAAGGGAAAGAGCAGCAATGAATATGAGATTATTCCATGTGAGCGGGCTATGCTATTTGTGGAGGGACCTAATATTAGTATAGGTAAACATTCTTCTGAAAAAATGGGAAAGCTGATGCGGAAAAATGAATATAATTCCCTGAAAGAAGGTCAGGAAATATGGATTAAGCTGGCAGATGAAGGGTTTAAAAGCGGAGGCAGGAATATAGGAGCCAAGGTGGTCGAAGATTATGAAATTCCTTTGGCGGGGAAGAAATGTCCAAAGGGTTACCTGGTTGGGTATCTGCATAAGGGAGAACCATTTGGTAAAAAGAAACATCATGAATCTGTATTTTATATTAAGGAAAATAGAAAAGAAGGTAAATCTAAGGTAAAGGAGGTAAGGGAAGAAGAAATAAATATGCTACAGGCTGTAATGGAACAGTACTGGAATCCAAAGCAGGGACATGGCAATAGAAAATCCTGCCATAAGGAGTTTGATATGCATCGTAATCAGATTTTGGTCTATTATTGTGATGATGAAGGCGTATCTTCTTATATGTCCCCAGCTTGTATAGGAAAAGAGGTTTATGCAAAGACTTTACGCAAAATATTGGAAAAAAATGGGGGATACCAGCCCTGCTATAAAAGGGATGCATTGTGCTCTGCTTGTAGTATATTCGGAATGGTATCTGGAAAGGAAGGTTGCCATGATGCGGTTGGTTCAAGGGTACGCTTTGCCGATGCAGTCCTTAAGACTCCATTTCAAAAAGATGTGTGCTCTAACTATATGGATGAATTAGTGCTGCCTGAATCAGGTGAACCACGGCCGGGGGCAGTGGAATTCTATACTATCCAGCCTTATAAAGATGAGGATGCGAAAACAGAGGGATGGACGGCAAACGGGTATTGGACTTATGATTATATGTGTGTAACAGAGAAAGGAAAAGCCGGACGTAAGGAATTGAAGGTAAATCTGCCTAAAATCAGGGGACGTAAATTTTACTGGCACAGTAGTAATTGGCAGAACTACACAAATGATAATAGGCTGGATCATTTAATGAAACAACGTATTCGTCCTTTAAAGGAGAGTAATCATGAGACTGGGGAGCGTTTATTCTGCTTCCGGGTGTACTTTGACAGACTGAATCAAACGGAACTGGAACAATTGAGGTGGGCGATGGATTTTGCCGACAGCAGATGCGCCCATAAAATCGGGAGAGGTAAACCGTTGGGATTTGGCAGTGTAAAGATTCGCATTGATGACCTTAAGATTCAGACTTTGGACAAGGAGACTGGGGAATTAAAACTGGTTTCTGGGGATTATGAAAAATTGGGAAAACATATAGATGTGACAGGGAATGCGATAAAGACGCTTAAGATTATGACAAATTATCAAGATTCACCGAAAGATGTAGGTTATCCTGAGGTTGATAATATCCAGGGAAAGGAATCGTTTAGATGGTTTGGGAAGAACCACATTGGATTTGGTAATCAAACAGAGTTTATCAAAATCCTTCCAAAAGCTGTGGAAGAACATGGGCCTGAAAAGAACCAGATGAAACGATTGAATACTGAATGCAGTGGGAGGGCAACCAATAGGCCCCGGGACACTTATAAAAAGAAATCCTAAACCTTATTTGGCAAAGGCAGGGAATGCAGTTGTCTGTATATTCTTGAGATTGATTTTTATATGGTTATGGGTAAGCTTTTAACATTACCATATTAAGCGATTTCCCTAAAAAGTTATGTATAAATAATCAAACGTATGTTTAGCCCGTAATCATAAGCGTGATAGACCATAGTGATTTTGATTTGTATCGGTTTATCATGGTTTTTGAGCATATGATATGTTATTAAGTGTAAGGACGATGGTGTTCATAGAAATTTATAGATAGCTTTGTTTTTTGAACCAATATTACTTTGGTGCGGATGCCAAGTGCACATGAAAACTGTGAGAGATTCGCACTAGGTAATTTAATTAATGTTTTGATGGAAATGGGAATCAATAGGAGGATGACTTGTGTATAATAAGGGGATATGGTATAATTTAATAAAAAAAATAAGGAGTATGTGAAAAATATAGGTATATTTGCTGTCAGCCTCTGCGATGGGGCTGTGGATTGAAATAATATTTTTAAAAGCCTTCTCTTTACAACTTTCTGTCAGCCTCTGCGATGGGGCTGTGGATTGAAATTCTATCATCTGCGGTTTCCATGTATCTTATAATAGTCAGCCTCTGCGATGGGGCTGTGGATTGAAATCTCCGTAAAGTACACTAATTTAAATATCTGTTCCACGTCAGCCTCTGCGGTTGAGCTGTGAATTGATATAGTATATGGTCAAACTGCGATATCTCATTATCGGGTTAGCCTCTGCCATGATACTATATCCGAAAATATAGCTATCCATGGGAGACTAATTACACGGTCCATAATCAAGCAAAACCATTATTGATAACTACGGCATTGTCCCAGTGCAAAACTTACCTACAAATAGCCGTAATTAAGTTTCCCTTAGATACAATCATTATTGTATGTATTGGATATCTACAATGAGAATGCAGAGAGAGGAGGTCTGTATTATCTATCTAGCGCACATAACGGAAGACAAAACAAAGGAGCAGGGCATCGCGGCACATCTTACCGAGACCGCCCAATTATCAGGGGACTTTGCCCAGGCATTTGCGTGCAGGGAATGGGGATATGGATGCGGATATCTTCATGATATTGGCAAGTATTCGGATAAGTTCCAGCAGCGCCTTCGCGGTGGAGCTATGACAGACCATGCCACAGCGGGAGCGCGGGAATTATATGACAGAAAGAATTACATTGGTGCATATGTCATATCAGGGCACCACTCAGGGCTTTTGGATGGAGGGAGTTCTGCTGATATCGGCGGAGAGGCTACCCTTAAAGGACGTATGAATAAAACGCTTGAAGACTATAAGGCCTTCCAATCAGAAATCCGGATACCTGAATTTCCGGCAATACCTTTGAAGCCAATAGGTGAAGGGGGATTTAGCCTGTCATTTTTTATCCGTATGCTTTTTTCATGCCTGGTAGATGCGGATTTTCTTGATACAGAACAATTCATGCATGGTGAGTCTATAAAGAGAAGGGGTTTTGATTCTATCAGTTCTTTGTATGAACGTTTGTTCGGACACGTAAAAACTTGGCTTGAAAATGAAGATACCGAAACTGTAAATGGAAGAAGGACTATGATTTTAAAGGCATGTCTTGAGGCCGGGACGTGGAGTCGAGGACTCTATCAGCTGACAGTTCCAACGGGTGGAGGAAAAACCATTTCGTCACTTGCCTTTGGACTTCTGCATGCAAAAAAACATAACATGGACCGTATCATATATGTGATTCCGTACACATCCATCATTGAACAGAATGCTCAGATATTTAAAGATATTTTAGGAGAGGCAAATGTTTTAGAAGACCATTGTAATGTGGTTTTTAAAGATTCTGTGGAATTGAAACCCATACAACTCGCATCTGAAAATTGGGATTGCCCTATTGTTGTGACCACCAATGTCCAGTTTTTTGAATCTTTATTTGCCAATAAAACCTCAAAATGCCGGAAGCTGCATAATATCGCCAATAGCGTTATCATATTCGATGAGGCACAGATGCTCCCGGTCAATTATCTTGAACCATGTATTAAAGCAATCAGTGAGTTAGTCTATAATTACCGGAGTACGGCTGTCCTCTGCACAGCGACACAGCCATCCCTGAAAACTTTATTTCCTCAGCAGATAAAAATAAAAGAAATATGTCCCGAGGTAAAAGGTCAATATGAATTTTTCCGGCGCATGGTTTTAGAAAATGCTGGGGAATTATCAGAAGAACAGTTGGTACAAAGGTTAAGAAAAGAGAAACAGGTACTTTGTATCCTGAACAGCAGAGGGCGTGTTCAAGAGGTGTATCAGGCATTAAAGGATAAAGGGGAAGCAATCCATCTATCCACTTTCATGTATCCAAAGCATCGGAAACATTTACTGAAGACCATAAGGGAGCGGCTAAAGAATGGGATGCCTTGCAGGCTTATATCTACAAGTTTGGTCGAGGCGGGGGTAGACTTTGATTTTCAGACGGTTTACCGGGAACTGGCAGGTGTGGATTCTGTCATCCAGGCCGCTGGCCGCTGTAACAGAGAGGGTAAGCGGCATAGGGAGGACTGCCGTACAATTATTTTCACCTTGGAAAAAAATGAGGGGATTCATAATCCGTCAACGTTGAAATTGCCCATCAAGGTAGCGGAGCAGATTGTTGAGGAATATGAAGATATTACCTCCTTGGAAGCAATCGAATCCTATTTTTCAAGGCTTTATCATTTCAAAGGAGAAGGACTTGATGCTAAGAAGATTGTCGGGCAGCTGGAAGACGGACGACGGACCTATCTTTTTCCCTTTGCGTCCGTTGCGAAACAGTTCAGATTGATTGAAAATGATACCAGGACGATTCTGATTGATAAAGAGCCGGAAGCAAAAGAAATTGTGGATAGAATCCTCAGAGGAGAGCATTCCCGTCAGTTGATGCGGGATGCAGGACAATATTGTGTCAATATTTATGAGGAGGATTTTGAAAAGTTAAATGGTGCCGGGAGACTGGAAACAATTCCAATGGAGCTTTATATTTTAAGAAACAAGGAGCAGTATACGGAGGAGACTGGCTTGGAAATTCAGGTGGAAAGAGGTGAAGCAATATTTGCCTGACCAGTTATAAGGGCGCATACAGGAAAGGAGGGACTTCGATTCATGGGGAAAGGCGTAAAGGTCCGGGTTTGGGGTGATTTAGCCCTTTTTTCCAGACCGGAGATGAAGGTAGAGCGATGCAGCTATGATATGATGACACCATCGGCGGCCAGAGGAATCCTGGAAGCAATTTACTGGCATCCAGGAATGCGGTGGATTGTCGATCGGATTTATTTGAGAAAACCGGTTCGGTTTACCAGTATACGAAGAAACGAAGTAAAGAGCAAGATTTCGGCAAACAATGTGCTGTCTGTCATGAATGGAGGGGACAAGCCATTGTTTATCAGCAGTAAGGAAGATATTGTCCAGCGTGCCGCTGTTTTGCTGCGGGATGTGGACTATGTGATTGAGGCACATTTTGAGATGACGGATAATGCAGGCCCATGTGATAATCCGGGAAAATTTAAGGACATAGTCATGAGGCGGTTAAGGCGTGGTGAGTGCTATCATATGCCATATTTTGGGTGCAGGGAATTTCCGGCAAACTTTGAATTGTTTGAGCAGGAGAATGTAGATACGGCGTATGTTGGGGAAGAAAAAGATTTAGGTTATATGCTGTATGACTTTGATTATTCAAATCCGGAAGACATACAGCCCATGTTTTTCAGGGCTGTATTGACAAATGGCATTTTGGACGTAAGGGATTGCGAGGTGATTCGATGATTTTGCAGTCGCTGGTTCAATATTATGAGACTCTGGAACAGAAGGGGAAAATCAGCAGTCCCGGATGGTGCACGGCAAAAGTCTCATTTGCGCTTGAATTATCCGGTGAAGGGAAACTGAAGCGGGTCATTCCGCTGAAAGTGGAGAAAGAGAGAGGAAAGAAGATGGTATTAGAGCCCCAGTCCATGAAGGTTCCTCAGATGGTTACCAGATCCTCGGGTGTTGCCTCTAACTTTTTATGTGACAATTCCAGTTATCTTTTGGGCATAGATAATAAAGGAAAACCGGAACGTTCAAAGGAATGTTTTCAATGTGCAAAAGAGAAGCATATCAAAATTCTTCAGGGCGTAGGCTCACGCACAGCAAAAGCAATCATTCAGTACTTTGAAACCTGGAATCCTGAAACAGCGCAGGATGAATCTGTGTTGTCGGAGGTATTGGAAGAAATAATGGCAGGGGCTAACCTTGTATTTTACGTGGACAATGAGTATGCGCAGTTGGATGGTTCCATTATATCAGCATGGGAGGCTTACAGGGCCGATGCATCGGCCGGACCGGAAGGAATCTGCCTGGTTACAGGCAAAAAAACCGGGATTTCCCGGATTCATGGAACCATTAAGGGCGTACAGGGGGCGCAGTCAAGCGGAGCCGCCCTGGTATCATTTAATGCGCCGGCATTTGAGTCTTATGGAAAGGAACAGAGTTACAATGCTCCTGTAGGAGAATATGCGGCCTATGCCTATACTACGGCGTTGAACCATCTGCTGGCAGATAAAAAGCATGTGACCACCATTGGGGATGTTACCATTGTCTATTGGTCTGAGGATGGAAATGAAGTATGCCAGAATGTTTTTTCAGGGGTAGCGGAGCCAACCATTGAAAACTTTGAGATTGTAGATGGGGTCTTTAAGAATCTGGAAGCCGGGAAAACAATTCATATACAGGGGGTTGAAGAAAGCATTTCCCTGGAACAACGGTTTTTTATTTTAGGCCTGGCGCCAAATGCGGCCAGGATTGCGGTCCGCTTCTTTTATCAGGATAGTTTTGGCAATATCTTAAGACATATTAAAGAGCATTATGACCGGATGGAAATAGTCCGGCCTGCCAAAGATAGCATTCAATATCTGGGGGTATGGCGCATGCTGATGGAGACGGTGAATAAGAAGTCAAGGGACAAGAAGCCGGCACCCAATATGGCAGGTGCCGTGTACCGCTCCATCATATCCGGTGACAGGTATCCCAATTCCCTGTACACGGCGGTCCTGGGGCGGATACGAGCAGAACAGGATGACGGTGACAATGGGATATATAAGATAACAAGAGGCAGGGCAGCAATTATTAAGGCATTTTTATTGAGGAACGGAACTTGCGATAAGGAGGTATTGACAGTGGGACTGAATGAGAACAGTAAGAATGTGGCTTATACCCTGGGACGGGAATTTGCTGTGCTGGAAGCGGTTCAGCAGGAGGCCAATCCAGGAATAAATGCAACGATTAAGGACCGTTATTTTAACGCCGCTTGTGCCACACCGGCGTCGATTTTTCCTATTCTGTTTAAGCTGAAGAACAGCCACATCAGGAAAATGAATAACAAGGGCAAGGAGATTTATTATGAAAAAATCCTGGTGGAACTTCAGAATATAATTGTAGAGGCATGTGAGGGCGTTCCAAGTTATCCTAAGCGGTTATCGTTAGAGGAGCAGGGGATTTTTAACCTGGGTTATTATTTCCAGACACAGAAGCGATTTGAGAAAAAAGCAAAGGAGGAAGATTAAGATGGGGGAAGCAATTAAAAACAGGTATGAATTTGTTATATTGTTTGATGTGGAGAATGGAAATCCCAACGGAGATCCAGACGCAGGAAACTTGCCAAGGATTGACCCGGAAAGCGGATATGGGATTGTGACCGATGTGTGTTTAAAACGTAAAATCCGCAACTATGTGGAGACTGTAAAGGAAGATGAAACTGGATACAAGATTTACATAAAAGAAGATGTGCCATTAAACAGAAGTGACAACCTGGCGTATGAATACTTAAATACTAATGAGAAGGACATCAAGGAGTTAAAGAAGAAAGATCCTGATGTAGACCGGAAAATCAGGGACTTCATGTGCCGGAACTTTTTCGATATCAGGACTTTTGGGGCTGTCATGACCACGTTTGTAAAGGCAGCACTGAACTGCGGGCAGGTCCGGGGGCCGGTACAGTTGGGATTTGCCAGAAGTATTGACCCAATAGTAAGCCAGGAAGTGACCATTACCCGTGTGGCAATCACCACAGAGAAAGATGCGGAGAATAAAAGCACGGAGATGGGAAGGAAGAACATTGTCCCCTATGCCCTCTACCGTGCGGAAGGTTATATTTCCGCCAATCTGGCAAGAAAAGTTACTGGTTTTTCTGAGGAAGACCTTGATTTGCTGTGGGAGGCCATCATCAACATGTTTGAGATTGACCATTCGGCGGCCAGAGGCAAGATGGCAGTAAGGGAACTGATTGTATTTAAACATAGTAAGGAATTGGGAGATTGTCCGGCGTATAAACTGTTTGATGCGGTTGAGGTGAAAAAACAGGATGACGTCCTCTATCCAAGACAATATAGAGATTATTCCGTAACCATTCATGAAGGGCAGATTCCTCAATCCGTGGAGATTTCAAGGAAGATATGATGGAATATAGGGAAGAGGATTTTTTGATGCTTTCAGGAATCCAGCATTTTGCATTCTGCAGAAGACAGTGGGCTTTAATCCACATCGAGCAGCAATGGCAGGAAAATGAATACACGGTGGCAGGGGAACTGCTTCATAAAAATGCCCATGACCCATTTTTCAATGAGAAGAGGAAGGATGTCAAAGTCAGCAGGTCAATGCCTGTATTTTCAAGAACCATGGGAATCAGCGGAGAGTGCGATATTGTGGAATTCAGGAAGTCGGATGACGGGATTTCCATCCACGGGCATAGAGGACTTTATAAAGTCTATCCAATTGAGTATAAGAAGGGCAGTCCTAAAGATACGGAAGTCGACATATTGCAGCTTACAGCGCAGGCCATGTGCCTGGAGGAGATGCTTTCGACCGACATTCAGGAGGGAGCTGTCTTTTATGGGGAAACACGGCGCAGGCAGATTGTTATCTTCTCAAAGGAACTTAAAGAGCAGGTAAGGTTAAGTTTTGCAGAAATGCATCAGATGTATGACAGGCGGTATACGCCTAAGGTGAAATGGTCCAAAAGCTGTAATGCCTGCTCCCTGAAGGATATCTGCCTGCCTAAACTAGGGAAGGCGCCTTCTGTTAAAGGATATATTCATAAGACCATAACGGAGGATTGCAGATGAAAAAATTGCTGAATACCTTGTATGTGACGTCCGAGGACAGTTATCTTTCACTGGATGGGGAAAACGTGGTGATTTTCAACCAGACCCAGGAAATGGGGCGGATACCACTGCATAATCTGGAAGCAATCGTGTCTTTTGGCTATCGGGGAGCCAGCCCGGCACTTATGGGCGGATGTGCAGGCCGGAATATTTCCCTGTGCTTTTTGACGCCACAGGGGAAATTCCTGGCAAGGATTACGGGAAGTGTTAAAGGCAATGTAATTCTTAGGAAACGCCAGTATGAAGCATCCATTGATTCTGATATATCCCTTGGCATAGCCAGAAACTGTATTCTGGGTAAGGTATATAACTCGCGCTGGGTGCTGGAACGGGCAACCAGGGACCATGGACTTCAAGTGGATGTTGAACAGATGAAACGGGCCTCCGGATTTTTAAAGGATTCGTTGGGATACATAGAAACATGTACGGATATGGCGCAATTAAGAGGATATGAAGGAGAGGCGGCTAGCGTCTATTTTGGCGTGTTCAATCAGATGATTCTGCAGCAGAAAAAAGACTTTGCGTTTTCGGGCAGGAATAAACGGCCGCCGCTGGATAATGTGAATGCAATGTTATCATTTGTTTATACTCTGTTGACTGGTATGGTTGCCTCTGCGCTGGAGACCGTGGGCCTGGATCCGTACTTGGGATTCATGCATGCGGACAGACCGGGACGTGTCTCGTTGGCATTGGATTTAATTGAGGAATTAAGACCGGTTTTAGCTGACCGTTTTGTACTGGCATTGATAAACAGGAAGATGATTACTGGCAAGGATTTTACCAAAAAAGAAGACGGTGCGGTGTTAATGAGCGATAAAGCAAGAAAGAATCTTCTGACAGAGTGGCAAAATAGGAAAAAAGACGTCATCACCCACCCTTATCTGGGGGAGAAGGTGGAGTGGGGGATGATACCATTTGTTCAGGCTATGCTGATGGCCAGGTTCTTGAGAGGAGATATCGACGAATATCCGCCGTTTTTCTGGAAGTAGGAGGGTATATGCTGATTCTGATTACCTATGACGTGAATACGGAAACAGCAGCAGGAAAGACCAGGCTGAGGAAAGTGGCAAAACAATGCGTCAACTATGGAACCAGGGTTCAGAATTCCGTATTTGAATGTATATTGGACCCTGGTCAATGTCTGATGCTGAAGTCAGTGCTGACGGATATCATAGATGAAAGTGTGGACAGCCTGAGGTTTTATTATCTTGGGAATCAAAATAAAGCAAAGGTGGAGCAAATAGGAGTTGGCAAAGGAATTAAGGTTGATGGACCTTTGATTTTCTAGGGTGTGTTTGAAAATTGCTTTCCATCAGCTGTGCGTCCCACAAAGTGGGGCGTACTTTGCCCTACGGGGATATCTCTGGTGGATTCCTTAGGACAGATAGCGGGAATGGATTATCAAACACGCTCCAGAGATGTTTGACAGTTATATATAATTAATCATTTTAACAAAATTGACGTTGGAGCAATTCGTATGAACCACAGATAGTTGCTGGTCAGTTTATTATAACGAGATGCAATTGTCGATAGGCCTTTACTTTTAGGAGAAGGTATTCTACTTAATGTCTTTTCATTTAAAGTAGCCAATGACAGTAACGATTAACCCTGGTTTCTTTCAGGAGAGGATTGCCAATTGTATGTATTTTTGTGCTTGCTCCGCCTCAACTATGGCCAATTAGACCTGATGATCCCCTTTTCTGCTCCGACATTATGCTGGTGGGCTTTTACAATGATAGAATCCATAAATAGGGGGGTGAAACATATGTTTTGTATAACTTTTAATTTTCAGATACGCCCGTGCGAATGGGAAGTACCCATGAAACCCCTGGGAGGTTCGCACCTGGGGAATCAGGAGTAGTTGGTGTTTTTGGGATGGATTTGGAGGGTTTGGAGGTGGTAAGGGGTTGCAGTAAAAGATTTATATGAAAATTGACGGATATAAGTATGAATAGTTGTGTAGATTTGCTGTCACCACCTGCGTGGTGGTGTGGATTGAAATCATGGTCGTATTGACATTACTGTGTCCCAGGACGGTCACCACCTGCGTGGTGGTGTGGATTGAAATTTTAATAGAGCATATACGTTCGGAGTCAATTTGTGTCACCACCTGCGTGGTGGTGTGGATTGAAATTTCACAGCAATGACCAGCTCCATCGGAACCGCGGGTCACCACCTGCGTGGTGGTGTGGATTGAAATCGCAACATGCGTAATGTTGTTGAATCCGAAGTCTCGTCACCACCTGCGTGGTGGTGTGGATTGAAATCCCTTTACCATATCATCATATTTCTTTCGCGCCTGTCACCACCTGCGTGGTGGTGTGGATTAAAATCGTTGCCTTGATGCTTACATAGCCCCTGGTTAATGTTACCACCTAACGTTACTGAAACGGAAAAGATGTTACTTTTCTGCTGCGATTATAATAAAATTCTGCGTATTCAGCTATGGTGGGGCCTTCAATTATAATTATATTTAATTTTGTAATATGGCAGTGTAAAATTGATGGGATTGTAATTGATAGTACTATTGGGAACAAATTCACTGTCAGTTTAAATATTAGTGTAATCTTTGGAATGTTTCGCACTGCCATGTTGTATTTTGGTGGTATTTCAATCTATATCACCACGCTTGTACAGAGAAAGAAAAGACAGTATAATGAATCGGACAAATCATAAAGAAGTACAATGTACGGAATAAGCCCAAAAGGAGAAGGACATTATATAACATGGATATCTGGCACGGGAATCAGAATGGGTGAATAAGGCTACGAGGAAAATGTTTATTAAATTAATGAGTGTATTTATATGCGCGCTTGCAATCATTTATTTTCTTGGAAAGGATTCAATCAATTTTGAAGACATCTCTTATGGCAGCGTATCTTTTTATCTAATCATCATAATAGGTCTTGTGCTGATTTGTATAGTGATTAAATTAGTCGCTACTGGACGGACAGCCAGTAATGGTGATAATTTATTTCTCCCTTATAAGGATAACACACAGTAAGAGGCGGGCAGGATTATTGACAGGAGGCTCTTGAGGGGAAAATCCTTGTAGAGGAATACATCGACAAATTTTCAGACCCAGAAAAGGCATCTGGAGAAAAGATTGTTCTGATGCCTTCCTACTTGCTGTTATGCGGGAGAAAGGGCGGACCTAAAGGTACTTCAAAGGTAACGGCAATCACCTGCCAAAAGATTTATTGGATATGCGCACAGGCTGGTATCAAGGGAGGACCATTTATTGTAAGACTCCTTATTTTTACTGAAAATAAGATTTACAGTCTGACCGGGACAGATATAGAGCATGTTCAGAGGATAGCATATAAGCTTTATCAGTACATACCAAATGTTTTCAGCGGCTGCGATTCATTTTCCCTGTCTAATGAATTGGAAAAAGCTTTTAGTAAAAATCCGGCGGAGTTTCTGGAGATTTATGAGAATAAAAAAAGAAAATCAAGAATGTTGGATTAATGTCCGCCTGGTACAGACATACAAAGGGCAGCCTGCCTCTGAGGACAGGCTGTCTTTTGCATCTGTTATATGAACCGGGACCACCTATGCTTACTGTCTGATATTGGACAATAAACCGCATTTGTGTTGGATATTGGATACATAAAGTCCGTAATGAACGGGAAGCGGTGCCGGATGTACGATTATATGAATTAATATTATGGATACCAAAACAGGAGTCAGATATAATTCAGCGTTATACAGCTAGTTTGTTTAAACATAATCTTATAACCTCATTTTATGACCTATGAGATTGTCATATGTCATGGGGCTTGCTTCCTGGTTATCCGCGGTCCAATGGATTAAATACCAATTTAGTGTTGTAAAGTATAGAATTATTTTGATAATATACCCAGCACATTTGGGGATGGTACGGCATCTGCTAAGGAACGGTGTCTTATATAGGCGACTGGCAGGGGGGCTTTCTATACGCATTCCACAAAGAATCTGCGGTTTACAATCATCCTGCACCGACAGGATTTTAAAATTTTCTGGTCCAAAAGACAGGGGGAAATCAATCTTCTGTGCGTTCTATATATTGCCTGTAGAAATATGGACATAATGGTCGAAAAAAGAGGAAAATGATAAAAAGTATGTCGAATTGTGTAATATTCCCAAAAAAGTACTGGATATTAATTACAAATTTGTTAATAGATAAAACAAAATATTGCAAAATATCACCCTCAATGATACAATGGTAATTCGACACGTGTCTAAAATTGCGACCACGAATCGTTGATATATGCTATGGGGAGCATATATAATAAGATTCGCCAGGAGCTCAGGACGAATGATATGGATTTTTGTAAACCATAAGGTCGAAAATCAACTAACACATATTTTAGCAGGCAGTTTAGCATAGGCAAACAATTTTAGGAGGTAAAAGGAAGTGGAAAAGCTGAATGTTGCGATTGTTGATGACAATCCGCTGATTCTGAATACTCTGGATGAGCTGATTAACGCTGAAGATGGATTATCCGTGATTGGAAAGGCTGACAATGGCGCAGATGCCATTGATATGATTGTAGATACAACGCCGGATATTGTGCTGTTGGATTTAGTTATGCCGAAAATTGACGGTATATCTGTTGTGGAAAAGGTCAAGAGCGAACATACATTTATGAAAAACCCTGCGTTTATCATTTTAAGTGCGGTAGGCGGGGAACAGATGACAGAAGATGCGTTTAAAGCAGGCGCCAACTACTATTTGATGAAGCCTTTTGACAAAGAAATCCTGGTGAATAAAATTCGTCATATTGGAAAACTGCCTGAAAAACAGATGACTGGTAAGGTGGTAGCTGCTCCATTTGAACCCGGAGAGGAATCACATATTACCAGGGAAGAGTACATGAAGGAGCATCTTGAGACAGATATCACGAAAATGCTCCATGAACTTGGGATACCTGCCCATATCAAGGGTTATCAGTATCTGAGGGATGCAATCGCCATGTCCGTGGAGGACCAGGAGATGATGAGCTCGGTCACGAAAATCCTCTACCCTGCCATTGCCAAACGCAACCAGACAACTGCAAGCCGTGTGGAAAGAGCCATCCGACATGCCATTGAGGTTGCATGGGGAAGAGGGAAAATGGAGACCATTGACGAGGTGTTCGGGTATACAATCAGCACAGGGAAAGGCAAACCCACCAACTCCGAGTTCATTGCCTTGATTTCAGATAAAATATTGTTAGAATATAAAAAAATTTAAAACAATTCCATCAGAAAGAACTTCCTAATTTCGGTAAAATACGGTATACTATATGGAAAGGCATAAGGAACCTGTTCGTCAGGAGAGGGAGGTTTGGATGAAGAAAATACTATTTGCAGCTTCAGAAGCAGTGCCGTTTATCAAAACAGGAGGACTGGCAGACGTGGTTGGCTCTCTGCCCAAATGCTTTGACAAAGAGTATTTCGATGTAAGGGTCATGATACCAAAGTACCTGTGCATAAAGGAACAGTGGCGTTCCAAGATGGAATACGTGGACCATTTTTATATGGATTTCCTGGGACAGAGCCGCTACGTAGGCATCCTCAAGTACGTCCATGAAGGCATTACTTTTTATTTTATTGATAATGAAAGCTATTTTAACGGTCCCAAACCATATGGAGACTGGTACTGGGATTTGGAGAAATTCTGCTTTTTCTGCAGGGCAGCCTTGTCCGCACTGCCTGTTATCGGATTCCAGCCTGATGTAGTGCACTGCCATGACTGGCAGACAGGACTGATACCCGTGCTTCTTAAGGATAAGTTCCATGAGGGTGATTTCTTCCGTGACATGAAGTCCGTCATTACAATCCATAACCTTAAGTTCCAGGGCGTATGGGATGTTAAGACAATCCAGCGCTTTACGGAACTGCCCAGCTACTACTTTACTCCGGATAAGCTGGAGGCATATAAGGACGGTAATCTGTTAAAGGGCGGCATTGTGTTTGCAGATGCCATTACCACGGTAAGCGATACCTACGCGGAAGAGATTAAGATGCCATTCTATGGAGAGGGCCTGGACGGACTTATGAGATCCAGGGCAAATAGCCTGAGGGGCATTGTCAACGGGATTGACTACGATGAATTCAACCCTGAGACGGACCCGTATATTGTCCAGAAGTACAATGCCAAGAATTTCCGTAAGGAAAAGGCAAAGAATAAAAAGGCGCTCCAGGAGGAACTGGGACTGCCTGTGGATGAGAAGAAGTTCATGGTGGGAATTGTCTCACGGCTCACGGACCAGAAGGGCCTGGATTTGATTCAGGGCGTCATGGATGAACTGTGTAATGATAACATGCAGCTGGTGGTCCTGGGAACCGGTGACGAGAGATATGAGAACATGTTCCGTCATTATGACTGGAAGTATCATGATAAGGTATCTGCCCAGATTTATTATTCTGAGCCCATGTCACATAAGATTTACGCTGCATGTGATGCATTCCTGATGCCGTCCCTGTTTGAGCCGTGTGGTTTGAGCCAGCTCATGTCCCTTCGTTATGGGACAGTGCCCATTGTCAGGGAGACCGGCGGATTAAAGGATACGGTTGAGCCATATAATGAATATGAGGGCGCCGGCACCGGATTTTCATTTGCAAATTACAATGCCCATGAGATGTTGGGCAGTGTGCGGTATGCAATGTATATATACTACAATAAGCGCCGTGAGTGGAATAAGATTATTGACAGGGCCATGGCTAAGGATTATTCCTGGTCAACCTCTGCCGCCAAGTATCAGGAACTTTATGATTGGCTGATTGGATATTGACAGCGGACCTGAAATGTCAGATAATGTATCTGATAAAAGAAGAAAGGTGTGATGCCCATGGAGCCGTCCGGATTATATGACTACACGGGGGACCAGGAATATATGGAATGTGTCAGGGACATTTTAGAGCATCCTGTATTCCAGTCTATGGATCAATATATACAGCATGGGACTACCACATGTAAAGCCCACTGTATACAGGTTTCATATTTAGGATATAAGTTATGTAAAAGGTTTGGAGGAAATTGGAGAAGCGCTGCGAGAGCAGGGCTTCTCCATGATTTGTTTTTATACGATTGGCATACACATGCCAGGGAGACGGGGAAGCATTTCCATGGGTTTACCCATCCCAAAGAAGCGCTCCGCAATGCAGGGAAGTATTTTGAACTGACAGGGGAAGAGGAGGTAATCATCCTCCGCCATATGTGGCCCCTGACGCCCATACCGCCTGTGACCAAGGCCGGATATGCCGTGACATGCGCGGATAAGCTATGCAGTACATTGGAGACAACGGCCCGGTTTAAGCGCTGGCTGATGATGTGCTTTTTTGCACAGCCGGCCAGACGTTAGCGAAAGGGGAAAGAGAAAAACAATATGAATGTTTGGACAGAAATGCTTGGCAATCAGGTTCTTGTCAGCGCGGTGATGGGATGGGTGGTTGCCCAGTTCCTCAAGACACTGATTGACTTTGCTCTCAATAAAAGCTTTAATGCGGAGCGTTTGGTGGGGTCAGGCGGCATGCCCAGTTCCCACTCAGCCACTGTGTGCGGCATGACCACGGCCGCCATGCTGAAATATGGGGTTGGCTCCTTTGAATTTGCAGTGTCATTTGTGGTGTCCATGGTTGTCATGTATGATGCCATCGGAGTGAGGCGCGAGACCGGTAAGCAGGCCAAGCTTCTCAACTCCATCCTGAATGAGAATCCGCTGAAACTGAAGCTGAACGCGGAGGTGCTTCAGGAGAAGCTTAAGGAGTATGTGGGACATACGCCTCTTCAGGTCATGGCTGGTGCGATTCTTGGAATTTTGCTGGCCCTGGGAATGAATCCTTACTTTTAGTGTGTTGGGGGATAGCGTCACATTAGACAGGAAGGACAGAAGATACAATGGATATTTATAGTTTCATCAACTGGTTTTTTATGTATAGTTTCCTTGGATATTTACTGGAATGTGTCGTTCTCAGTGTTGAATATAAGCGGCCTGTGGTGGACCGTGGCTTTGGCCATGGCCCCTTTTGCATCATATATGGGTTTGGTGCCCTGGGAGCGTGTATGCTTCTAAGCCCGGTCTCAGGAAGGCCGGTTGAGCTTTATACGGCATCCATGGCCATGGCTACGACCCTGGAACTGGTGACTGCCAATATCATGGTGCGCCTGTTTGGCGCATTTTGGTGGGATTACAGCCATAAGGCATTTAATTATAAAGGAATGGTATGTCTGGAGAGCAGTCTGGCCTGGGGGCTTTTGGGCCTGTTTTTCTTCTATGTGCTGGACAGCAGGGTCCGCACCCTGGTAATCCGCATACCCGGTAATCTTGGCAGTATGCTGGCAGTGGGGCTGACGGTATTCTACCTGGTGGATTTCATACACTGCCTGAGGCTTCGGATGGGCGGTATGGAAGAAGAGGAGCCGGTGATTGGTCGCCTCAAGGTTTATTGATTGGTCAGTCATAGTGAAAGGACAGGTATGTCCATGACTCATTTGTCAAATGATGGGCGGCATGGAGATTATGATAGGAGAACGGCATGAATGGAAATGAACAATGGGGCGGATACCATGTTGTACTGGCGTCCGCCTCTCCCAGGAGAAAGGAACTCCTGAATCAGATTGGCATTTTTCCGGAAATCAGGCCCAGCCAGATGGAGGAAGAGACGGTTGAGAAAAAGCCTGAGCAGGTGGTCATGGAGCTGTCCAGGCAGAAGGCGGAGGACATAGCGGCCGGATGCGGGACAGGCACCATGGTAATCGGAGCAGATACCGTGGTGGCTGTGGGCAACGAGATTCTTGGAAAGCCAGGAACCCCTATGAGGGCTTATGAGATGATAGGGAAACTTCAGGGCAGGACCCATCAGGTTTATACGGGCGTGACCGTGCTTCTATGCCTGGAAGAGGGAAGGACCCATGGGATTACCTTTGCTGAGAAGACAGATGTCCATGTGTATCCCATGACACCCAGGGAAATGAGTGAATACGCAGAATGCGGTGAGCCTCTTGACAAGGCCGGCGCATATGGGATACAGGGCCGGTTTGCGGCCTATATAAAGGGCATTGACGGAGATTATGCAAATGTGGTGGGCCTGCCTCTGGGGCGGCTGAATCAGGAGATAAAAGGGCTTTTGGAGGACAGGGAAGATGATTAAACTGATTGTTTCGGATGTGGATGGAACCCTTGTACCGGACGGTTCGTCAAAGATTAATCCAGAAGTATTTGATACCATTTTAAAACTGCGTGAAAAAGGCATTCAGTTTGCCATTGCCAGCGGAAGACCCTGGGCCAGCGTGGAACATGCCTTTGAACCGGTTAAGAGGAAGATATTTTATGTTGCCAACAATGGGGCGTATGTGGGATGCTGCGGCAGAAGCCTTTATGTGTACTCAATTGAACAGGAACTGGTCCACCGCATAATCAAGAAGGTCCGCAGGTATCCTGACCTGGAGGTTGTGTATGCGGGCGCCAATGGGGATTACCTGGAATCTTCCAATGAAAGGCTGATGAACTGGCTGATTGAGAGTTACAAGTTCAACCTGACGCGGGTGGATGACCTTCTTGGATTGGATGAGCCGTGTGTAAAGGTATCCATTTATAAATCCCAGGGAATTGAAGCCGCCAGCAGGGATATATACGAAGAATTTAAGGACGAACTGAAGATGTCCTGCGCAGGCGATATGTGGATGGACTGCATGGCCAAGGGCGTGAATAAAGGAAGGGCAATCCGTACGATTCAGGAAAGCCTGCACATAAAGCCTGAAGAGACAATGGCATTCGGGGACCAGCTCAATGACATGGAGATGCTGGAACAGGCATATTACAGTTTTGCAGTGGCCAATGCAAGGGATGAGGTGAGGAAGGCAGCCAGGTTCCAGGCGGACAGTAATGAGAATGATGGTGTGCTCAAAATCCTGAAACACCTGCTTTGAAAGGAGTTCCGTATTGGACATAAGTAAAATAACAAGAGTACGGGGGATGAAAAAGCGGGCTGTCTATATGTATCTGGCGATGTGTCTGGCATTGGCTCTGTCTGTCACGGGCTGTTCTAAAAAAACAGTGTCATCCGACGGCGTAAGGACAGTTGAAAAGGATTACACAAAGGGACAGATCATGGTTGTTGCAGCCACGGAACGCAACCGGTACCAGAATATATATACCAGCCAACTGTGGTCTGTTAAGGCAGATGACAGCGGCGCCACGTTTGAGGAAAAACTGCTGGGACAGATTGAACAGTTCCTCATTGAGCTGGGGACCACCAACCTTATGGCGGATGAACAGGGGATAGAACTGACAGGGCAGGAAAAGGACAGCCTGAAGGCCCTGGCAAAAGAATATTACCGCGGCCTGTCGGAGCAGGACCGGGATTACATGGGTGTGACTGAAAGCGAGGTCTATGACCTGTACTGCGAGTATTACCGGGCAGATAAGCTGGTGGCGGAGCTTACAAGGGATGAGAATCTGGAGGTGAGCGATGCCGAGGCAAAAGTAATCCAGGTACAACAGATTGTGCTGGATTCCAGGGAACGCGCTGAGGATATCCTGTCCCAGGTACAGCAGGAAAATGCCGACTTTGCCAACATTGCGTCCAGAAGTTCAAGGGATGTGCAGATTAACCATACCATGGAATGGAGCAGTGACATGGATATCAGGGAGGAAGCTGCATTTACACTTGAACAGGATGAAATCAGTGATATCCTTGAACAGGATGGAAAATATTACGTCCTTAAGTGTACCAATGCTTATGACGAGGAAGCTACTGCAGCGAGAAAAAGCATGCTGGCTCAGGAAAAAAAGACGAAGGCATTTCTTGCCATTTATGAACCTTTTGTAAGGAAACATACTGTAAAACTCAAGGATAATCTGGAAGAGATTGTGGATTTCTCCAAGGGGCAGGGGTGTACTTCTGATAACTTTTTTCAGATGTACCATAATTATTTTACGGTCCGTTAGGATTTGCCGGACAATTGACTGGCATCAGATGCAATGGTTGTGTATGGATAAGGGACAGCAGACAGATGTAAGAATCCGTCTGCTGTCCTGTTCAGTTTATATTGGCCTGAACCGTACTTCCCGTCATGCGGTAAATCATGCCGTATCTCCCAGACGTACAACGGTCAGGGAAACATCGCTGAACGTAAAGCCCGCATTGTCCACCACCACCCGGATGGTCTCTGGCGTTGCGGTTACCTGGAACGGTACTGTGAAGGACAGGTTGCCCGTTTCACCGGAAGCCGCGAAGGTATGGCTTGCAACCGCACCGGGAACAGGTACGCCATTGGCCTCCAGCCTTACTGTAACAGTAGCCGGAATGGGTGTCCCGGATGCAACTGCAACCGTGGAATGAAATGCAGCTTCATAGATGCCGGGCTGATTGATGATGATATCAGTGGAACCGGCCTGGTGTGAAATGGTAAAACCGGATACAAGTGGATTTTCATTAAATACCAGTGCTCCGCCAGGGGTAGTATCCTGGCTTGTTGTGTCTACGGTTGCCAGGACTTCGGGCGTTCCGCCTCCGCCAGGCTCACCTCTTGGAATGATGAAGTCAAATATTGCATTGTTCTCGTCCCCGGAGTTAATGACTTCTGCGTTCGTCCCAGGATCGCCTGTGGTTACTGAGCCGATGTTTATCGTAGCAGCTGGGCCGGTCGGGCCGGTTTCACCTGTGGCTCCGGTTTCGCCGGTTGCACCAGCTTCTCCGGTCGGGCCGGTGTCTCCAGTCAGGCCGGTGTCCCCGGTCGGTCCAGTCGGTCCGGTGGCTCCGGTCGGTCCGGTAGCGCCCGTGAGACCGGTGGTCCCGGTCGGTCCAGTGGCTCCGGTAGGTCCGGTAGCGCCCGTGGGACCGGTGGTCCCGGTCGGTCCAGTAAGTCCGGTCGGTCCGGTGGCCCCAGTAGGTCCGATTGGTCCGGTCGGTCCAGTGGCCCCGGTAGGTCCAGTAGGTCCGGTTGGTCCGATTGGTCCGGTCGCACCCTGAATGCCCTGAGGACCAGTTGCGCCGGTAGGTCCAGTCGGTCCGGTAGCTCCAGTTGGCCCGGTTACACCCTGGATACCCTGAGGACCCGTGGCCCCGGCAGCTCCAGCAATACCCTGAATACCTTGAGGACCAGTTGCGCCGGTTGCTCCGGTGACACCCTGGATACCTTGAGGACCAGTTGCCCCAGCAGGTCCAGTGCTCCCGGTGACGCCCTGAATTCCTTGCAGACCAGTCGGCCCGGTTGGCCCGGTTGCTCCTGTAAGGCCTGCGGCCCCTGTAGCCCCCGATGTACCGGTCGGTCCGGTTGGCCCCTGTAGTCCTGTTGCGCCGGTCGGCCCGGTTGGTCCCTGTAGTCCCGCTGCGCCAGTTGGTCCGGTTGGCCCCTGCAGTCCAGTTGCGCCGGTCGGTCCGGTTGCTCCCTGTAACCCCTGAGCACCCGTGGCTCCGGCAGGACCCTGAATTCCCGCAGCCCCGGTAGGTCCGGTAGCGCCTCTTGGAATTGTGATATCTAATATATGATTTGGTGAGCCTGTTACATCAACTACGTTGGCAGGGTCACCAGGATTACCGGTTATGGTATCCCGTATGGTGATTGTTTCACTGGGACCAGTAGGGCCAGTAGGGCCGGTTGGGCCTGTCATTCCTGTATATCCCTGGGCTCCCTGGGGCCCGGCAGGTCCGGCAGGGCCGGTCGCTCCCGTATTGCCTGGTATTCCCTGGGGGCCGGCTGCCCCGGTCGCTCCGGTTGGTCCTACATAACCTTGTGGTCCCATGGCACCGGTCGGTCCGGCAGGCCCCATTTGGCCCGGGCATCCTCTGGGACCCATGGGACCAGCCGGTCCGGTGGGGCCAGTGGGACATCTGTCTGGGCAGCAGTCAGGACCGGGCCAGGGAGGACAGCATCCGGGATTAGGACAGGGCGGCTGGCAGCCGCTGTTTATGGTGTTACAATTGCTTCCATAAGGGTCAGTTTGGGTATAAGGCATTGAGGAGGGAATATGGATATTCCCGGAATAATTATAATACATATAGTTCACTCCTTATCTTGTTTCTAGAATTATGGCGTGGGTCAGGTTTATCAGGATTGCTAAATGCAGTCATGGACCGCCGGGAAAGAAAACGCTTCAGGGGCAGCAGATTTTTCAGGCTGGTGGATTATCACTTGCGTAATTGCCAAATAGCCGATAATATTGTTAGATTTGTCATAGAATCTGATAGGTCTGCCCGATACTATTTTATAATCAACATGTGTGGCGGCCTTAAAAAGTGGACGCTGCCGCGGTCATTATACTGTTCTTTAAACTCCTTCAGGTTCCGCTGATTTCTGCTCCGTTTAACAGGGGAAACAGTACTACAGTAATATCCCCCTGCGGATGGAGAGAAGCATAGCTGGCAGCATTTTCGGCTGGACCGGCAGGCCACTGTGGACCAGCGTCCTCTGGAATACCGATTAATCCGCTGTTAAAAGGAATGTGACTCTATACCCAGTAAATCTGGAAAGATTAAAATTATCAGTGTCCCTTTGTTCCATTACGTGCACCCTTTTCACATCATGCTGAATTTTCCCTACCAGCATACTTTAATATATGAGTAATGGATGGCGTTGGTGTACAAGTCAGCCGCATACAGGCCTTTCTCCGCTGTTTCAGATAATAGGTGGGGAGAGGGGACTTTCTGCATTGTTTTTTCAGATATAAATTTCATATCAATATTGACAAGCGTTAATATAGCGGATATAATGAATATTAACATATGTTAACTTAGAGGGATGGAATATGAATACAGATACAAGCGGAAAAAAGCCATATCATTTTGGTAATTTAAAAGAAACACTCATTGAACAGGGAATTGAGCTAATCCATGAGGAGGGAATTGAAAAGTTTTCTTTACGAAAGGTAGCAAAGAAAGTAGGAGTATCAGCAACTGCCTGCTATAATCACTTTGGAAATATTGATGAGTTGCTTCTTGGAATGTACTCTTATGTTACCGACAGATTCGCAACCGCCCTAAAACAGGCAGTGGAAGAAAACTCCTGTCAGTATGTTACAATTTCCATGGGCGTTGCTTATGTGGAGTTTTTTGCAAAATATCCCCACTATTTTAATTTCTTATTTGACAGTGAGTACCTGGGCATTCAGATAAAAGAAACTGAGATTACATGGGATGGCTCCTGTACTCCATTTGAAATTTTCGTAAATGGTGCAAAAAGAAGTATGAGGGAGCTAAACATTGATGAAAAAGAATTAAGAGATGACCTTTTGGTAATGTGGGCAACCGTACATGGTTTGGCAGCCATGGCTAACATGAAAGGAATACAGTATGAAAATGGCGATTGGGGCGCCCTTACAGAGAGAATACTGCTTAACAAGGTAATACTGTGACATGAAATTGAGCGAAAACAGGAGGAACCAATTATGACGGAATTAGAAGCAATCAGGGCAAGGCACGCAGTTAGGAATTATACTACAAAACCACTTCCACCTGCAATTATTGATGGACTGAAAGAAGAAATCGGGCAGTGTAACCGGCTGGGACAGTTGCATATTCAGTTAGTAACGGACAATGAGGGTGCATTTAAAAGCTTCATTCCCTTATTTGGGAGATTTAAAAATGTAAAAAACTATATTGCTCTGGTAGCAAAAATGCAAGGCGATTTTTATGTGAAGAGTGGCTATTTTGGAGCACGCCTTATGATTAAAGCCCAACAGGCAGGTCTTAATTCGTGTTGGGTCACAAGCACATACAATGCGAAAAAGTGTCAGGTTACGTTAGCTCCTGATGAGGAATTAGTTGGTGTCATTGCGATTGGTTATGGCATGACTGATGGCAGGCAGCATAAGTCAAAGAGCATGGAACGTTTATGTAAGCCATGCAGTGATAAATGGTTTATAAATGGCATGAAAGCGTCGGTGCTTGCTCCGACGGGCCTTAACAAACAGAATTTTTTCATCGAAGCGAATGGGAATACCGTATCCATCCACACAAAGGACAATCGCCCGATGTCCCAGATTGATACCGGCATTGTGAAATATCATTTTGAGATTGGCGCCGGAAAAGAAAATTTTAATTGGGGATAATTAACAATAAAGCTGCCGCAATATCACCGACTAATGCCAGTGGGATTGCAACAGCCTTATTTCAAGGACAGCCATATGGTACCGCCGATAATGACGATTGCAGCTTGCTGTCCTGTCTGACTGTTCTCACTGCCAGGGGCTGGGTACTTGTTATTATATTCGTATTAGTTCCGGCAGCCCCGTGGAATTAGATGGGGAATCGGATAAGGGATTGGACATGTTTGTATTTTGGGTATAGTTATCATACATATAAACTGCCCCTTAACTTTGCGATGAGTTTAAGGTATGATTGCCGGGGAAGGCAGATAAAAGGATATTATGGCTCTGCCCCGGCAAAAAGATTTATACCAGCAGTGTCACATGTTTACTGTATAAGCTGCATGGATTTATCTGGTGAGTATTTCTGCTTTACATGCAGAAACAAAGGTGGGGTCACTGTTATTGGCACCTACAAGTACTAGAATGCCAAATTCATTGACCAGAACAGTTCCTTGTCCCACCGTCTGCCCTCCAGCCTTGATACTGGCGCCAGCAGTTCCTACCGGAAGATAGGAACGGACAGCGGCTTCGCAGTCCGCACCGCAGCCTGTTGGTGTCGGCGTTGGTGCAGGAAGGTAAGTGATGGCATCATTATAAGTTGTACTAGTAATCCTTACCGAAGCAATCCGGCAAATGGAAACGGCTTCCTGTGCCACGCCTTGGTTATTGGTTAGCTGGAGAAGGCCGGCATTGGGATTAGTATTAGGGGCTGGCAGAAGGCTGCCTGGACGGCCGCTTGCGTTGTCCCCGCTTTCCATTGATACCACAATATTATCAGTTGGATAAAGCTGAATTATCTGCTGAAGTACATTTCGCATCTGAGCAACACATGCACAGGCTACGCTGTCACCGGCAGGTCCGGTAGCGCCCGTGGGACCGGTAGCACCGTTAATTTATGCCCAACCGTTGCCTTAAAAGATAGAGAAAAAGGATAGGGCTGATTTTTCAGCCGACCTTGTTCTCGACAACGGATAATGTGTATTTGTTATTCTCAATGAAATCCATAATCCGTCTGTACTGATCTTCAAACTTAAATACTATCGTGAGTTCGCCGTTCTCATGGATAAAGATGTCTTTCACCAGTTCAGCCAGTATCCCTTGTGTCAGGGATTGTATGTTTCGATGTTTGAGGAAATTCTTGAGGTATGGATTGTCGGAGGTAACACCCTCACCCATGACCATAATTTCTTCTTTGATATGTTCGATGGTTCCTTTGAGCTGTTCAGACTGGCTCTCAAATTTCTCTTTCATCTTTAGGTACTGTTCACGGGTGATGTCGCCATTTTTCCAATCCAGATATAATTCTGTCACAACGCTTTCAGACTTTTCCAGTTCCTGAGTACGGAGCTTTAAGAGTGTTTCCAGTCGCTTTGACTTGTTCTCCACAACAGGAGCTTTGTTGATTTCCTCAATTACTTCTGTTAACTGGGAAAGCACCTCTATCTGTTTTTGAATGGCGGTTAATACAGCAGGTTCCAGTACATCTAGGCGAATCGAATGGATAGTACATTTGGTTTTAGATTTTCGTTTGTAGGTAGAGCAGTTGTAATATACAATGTCTTTTGACGGTTTGCGCGTCATAGCTTTTTGGCAGTCCGCACATCTTAAAAATCCAGAGAAAAGGTAATTTTGCCTTTTTCCAGGTGCCCGCCTGGTATCTTTTTGCTGCATTTCCTGGACCAGTTCAAATAATTCGCTGTCAATGATTGGCTCATGGGTATCTGCTACCCGATACCATTCATCTTCAGGAACAGCTACCTTGTCATGTACTTTATAGCTAATGACTTTCTGCTTTCCCTGAACCATAGTGCCAATATACATTTCGTTGGAAAGAATGGTTGTTATGCTCGTTCCCTGCCAAAGGCCATCATTTTTATCAATCTGGGGATTGTTATACTTCATTCCCTTACTCCGCTTGTATGCTGCGGGGTTAAGAATACCAAGCTCATTGAGTTTTCGAGCAATGCCCTCCTTACTCATGCTGCCCTTTAGTTCCTCATGCTCTGTACCATCTTCATCCTGAACCATTTCTGTACTTCCGTCACCGTAGACATACCACTGAAATATATCTCGCACAACCTGGGCGGCCTCTAAGTCAATGATTAAATGGTTTTTATCCTCCGGGTCCTTGATATACCCATAAGGAGCAAATGCGCCTATGAACTCACCGTTCCGCCTTTTCGTATCAAAAGTCCTGCGTATATCACTGGAAGTCTTGTAAGCAAAACGGTCATTCATCAAACCGTTTATGGGAACCTCCATACCGCTGATGGCCTCCGGATTGATAAAGGTATCCACTTTAGGGTCGCCCAATGTAATAAACCGGGTATCAAAGCGTGGAAAGAAACTTTCCAGGAAATATCCCTGGTCTGAATAGTTACGAAATGCACGAGATAGGTTTTTACAGATAATGCAGTTGATTTTCCCGGTTTCAACATCATGTATCATTCTTTGAAAATCAGGGCGCTCATAATCTGTACCACTCTGTCCATCGTCAACATAAACATCAACAAGAACATATTCGCCTTGAAAAGATTGCTCAACAAACTCTGCAAGGATTTTTCTCTGGTTGGAAACACTGAGGCTTTCATCGTTCCCATCATCACGGGAAAGACGGATATAGATAGCAATGTACCAGATTTTCTTTTTAGTTGCGGCGGTTAATTCCGATAATGATTTTTTTCGTATGCGTGCCATTTTACCCTCCAATCCCGCATAACCACATATTTATTATGCCGTGTCAGCGATAAAATGTCAGCCTTGTTTGATGTGAATAAAGTAATTTGCCAAAAGTTTATCCAGGCTGGGAGCCTCATCCGCAAAGCAAATACGGACGGGAGTTTCTCCACACAAAAAACAATAGGGGTTCTTTATCTGCTCCAGAAAAGAAATTACTTTCTGTTCCGGCGGCAGAGTGTCATTTATCTTTACGGTAGATATATCTACCAGATTTTCTTTTTTAGTTTCTTTAATGCTCTGTTGGCTCATTTGTCCTAACTGTTGGTAGTCTATCATCAGCATACCTCCCTTTCAGTCGGCAAAAGGCCACAGCTAAAAAGTATCTGTACCTTACAGCCTATGTAGGAGCGATTGTCCATTATGCTGTAAGAAGAAAGGCATAAATCAGACGGCTTTTAGCAAAGCTCCACGGGAATTTCACCCCTGCATGGTTCTCATGCGGCCCTACCCATTGCCTGCGACGCTTTGAACGCTCGGACTATGGCGGTAAGGGAGTATCATTGTCCTCTCTGTGTGTTATCGCCCACAAGTCGCTACGCTTGTTTCACGGCATGGTGTTGGTCGCTCGGCTTTCCACCTAGGAAAAGTGTCATGGCGCACCCGCCGCATGGCTCGGCACAGAAAGAATGTGTCTGTTTGCCCTATACTGCGCCGCCGTTATCTTGCGCCGCTTTCTTTGTCAAGGTTTAATCAAAGGCCGGTCAATACCAACGCACCAGGGCGGGGAAAGGGAGTGAAACACGCTCTGGATATGTAGGTTTAACCCGGCAGCACCTTAAAACCCGTTACGATACTATACAGCAGCTTTGCCTCTAATCTGAGCCGCATATCTTCGTCAACGCAAAGGTGCTCGTTGCCGTATTCGTCTCTCATAGGCCGCATGGCAAGGAAACGAATATAGCCACGGTAGTGACCTAGAACCGCATTAAGGGCTCTCTCGTCACCCTCAGTAGCCGCCAAAATTACTGACAGCGGCAAAGGATCTCTTACAGTTCGGGCCATTCAAATCCCTCCTTTTCCAAATACTCACGAAGTTCTTTCAGAATACCGCCACGCCGTTTGCTTACGCTTTGGCGAACCACATTCAGCCTTTCGCTGATTTCACGGTCCGTCATTCCCAGGAAGTAGGACAGGAGTATTACATCCCGCTTATCTTCCGGCAACTGCGATATGGCGTTGGCTAGCAGATCACCAAGAACAATGACTTTCCTGCCAAGCACTTCAAAGATATATTCATCCTGAAAATACTTGTCATGGGAGGCAAACTGCTCCAGCTCGTCCGGTGATAGCTCGTCCATAGGTTTTTCATGTTTCCGCTGCCTTGCGTACTCGTTCAGAATACGGTAGACCTCGTTCTTCAAAACCCTGGTACAAAAACCACCAAACTGATTTTGAACCCGCTGCTCGTAGGAGTCTTTCATTTTCTCACCCCCTTTCGCAACCGAAAGGCCGGTGTTCTTTTTCTCCCTTTCGCAGGGGTAATCATGGAAACCGAAAATTGGCAACCGCAAAAGAGAAAATATTTTGAAAGGCTCCACCATTGGCAGAAAGCCATCAAAAACACAAAAAAACCGACTGAAAAAATCCAGTCGGGCATAAATGATTTATTGACTATTGTATAGTGATATGTGTATTCATCTTGAAAGCCGGAGGACCCCATTGGTGGGGGTTGGCTTTTTTTGATAAGCTACTGATAGTCGAATATTGTCGATACAAAAATTTCACGGCGATACCTCCTAAGATACCGCCATATCCTTAAAAAGGGCGACTTTAATACACCCACCTGTATAACTTTTTGAAAAAGAAAAACGGCGGCTTTGATTGTTATTTCAAAACCGCCGTTAGGCTTTCTGTATTTTGTATAGGTGCATAGTTATGCTGCCGCCACAACAACGGTTTTTTTTATTTCCGTTGGGTATGGCGAAATGTATCTGTTTGGTATTTGGGGCTTAGTTAAAAAATCAATTTTCAATCAAAGTTACCTTAAAAACGACATAACCATTATCGGGGCAAGCCAAATTTCTTTTTGATTTTGGGTTATCCTCAAAATTAAAAGTTGCGCCATTGTGCAGGGCAACTTGAATGGGAAACAAAGCCATATAAGCACCCCCGCAAAACGGGGTACACGGGGTATTCATTCCCTCGCATTGAAATATATCTCCGATCTTATACCCACATGAGCAATGTCCAGTTACTTTTTCGACTTGATATTCAAACTTTTTCATTACCTTATCCCCATGCTTTTAGCTGTGGTAATATGCTCATTTTGACACTTGAGGGGTCAAGCGATTTTACAAATGGGGTGGCTTCTTCGTCTTGAAACATTTTATCTGAAGCTACTTTTAAATCTTCCATAGAAGCCCAATGCTGAACCATTATCCATTCATTACTTTCCTCGTTATAAAGTAGCTCTGTGTCAATAAAACCGGGCTGTTTTGAGTGGTAGTTCCGTTCAAGTCCATCTACAATACTTATAAACTCGTCCTTTGTGATTTCCTGTGCAATTTTCATTGTTACAATTTCTGTTGCAATAGACATAAAAAATACCTCCTGTTTTTTTCATAGTTTACATGAAATAAAACAAGAGATATTGTAAAAAATCGACTGTCTAAAAGTATGTATAGCTCGCATTTTGTTTTACAGTATCATTTTCTAATTGAAAGGTACGAGGAGCCGTTCCAGAAAAACGTGTGAACTCTCTAATAAAATGTGATTGGTCAGTAAAGCTATTATAATATGTAATATCTGTCAAACTGGCTGAATGCTGATGTACTAATTGATTACTAGCATTTTGAAAGCGCCTGATACAGCGTAAAACTTTAGGCGTATAGCCCGTATAGTTCAAAAACATTCTCTCAAAAGTTTTTATATTTATGCTGCGTTCACTACAAAATGATTTGACAGAATTACAATCATTACTTTTTAGAAAATCCGATATTAGCTGTGCCTTTTCTGTAAAATTTTGATTTATAGAAAACTCGTCAATTAAAGCCTTTTCGATTGCTGTAACTACGCTACCGTTGCTATCATTGGTGACAGCTTCTTTTAATTTTTGAGCTAGATTAAATGAAAGCTCATATAAGTTCACAACTTGATTTTGTAATTTGTTAAGTGGTTTGTGAACAAAAGGGTATAAACCATAAGGATAAAACGATATTCCGAAGATACGAATTGTGTTTTCTTGATGAATAAAACTGTACTTGCTTCGCAACCCATTGATGTGAAAAGGGGGCGCAACTATTCTTTCAAGTTCTGTTTCATATATCATATTATCTGCTAAATTCAAAATTACATCAATACATTCAGTGGGCAAAAGTTTGTAATGTAAATCTACATTTACGGCTTCAACCTGCCAAAAAAATTTTATCCAAGGGATAAGCCGTTCATCTTTAATTGCGTAACGGGTAATATTCAGAATAACAACCACCTCCAATTAAGTCACTATTTTATTATTATAAATGTTTGGCGTTATAATATCAACAAATTCTTTGTAAATAATATGCTCTATTACAGTCAATACTGTGCTATGTGTAATCATATCCAGGACACATAGATGAACGGTAAACTGTAATAGGGTGAAATATTATGAAGAAAGCAAAAGAAAAATTTGATTTTAAGGCTTTCGGATTGGCTATAAAAGAGGCACGAAAGGCAAAGGGTTATTCAAGGAACGCATTGGCAAATGAGCTGAACATTGCTCCCAGGTACATTGCCTCCATTGAAAACAGCGGACAGCACCCAAGCCTGCAAATCTTTTATGATCTTGTCACTCTTTTGGATGTTTCGGTAGACGCATTCTTTTTCCCAATTAAGGTAACAGACAAATCTACACAGCGTCGTCAGCTTGACAGCCTACTGGATGAAGTCAGCGACCAGGGACTACGGATAGTCACCGCCACGGCAAGAGAGGTTAAGGAAGTCGAAACAGAGGGCAAAGCATGAGCCTGAACACACAACTGAATATGCTATGAGAAACGCTATGAGCCGATAATGGTTTGTAGCGTTTTTCCATTTAAAATGGTAGCCAAACCGTTCCTTTTGGGATTACCTAAGTACGAGAGAACTAAGAACAGCAAGCACAGCAAGCGAGTACCCGCTTACGATTTTTCCTATTTTCAGGTCCCTTGCCCGAAAATGAAAAATGCTTGTTGGGAGTTTCCCAAACCCTTATAAGAACGGAGGAACGCTATGGCGAACAGAAAGAGAAATATCCAAATGAAATTTTGGGTGACAGCCGAGGAAAAAGAGCTGATAGATGAAAAGATGAGGCTCCTGCCTACCCAGCGTTACGGCGCCTATCTTCGGAAGATGGCGATTGACGGATATATCATCTACACCGACACCACAGACATACGGGAGATGAACAAAACCCTGTCGGCCATCAGCCGGAACATCAACCAGATTGCCAAGAGGCTCAACAGCGGCGGTGCTGCTTACACGGCTGATCTTCAGGAAATCAAAGAGAGGCAGGCTGAGATATGGCAGTTACAAAGACACATCCTATCAAAACAACCCTGAACAAAGCCATTGCCTATATCTGCAATCCTGAGAAAACGGATGGTATGCTCCTGGTATCTGCCTTTGGCTGCTCTGCGGAAAGTGCCGACCTGGAATTTTCCTGGACCCGCCGCCATGCCATTGACAAGGGAACGAACCTGGGCCGCCATCTGATACAGGCTTTTGAACCTGGAGAGACCACGCCGGAACAGGCCCATGAAATCGGGATGAAACTGGCAAATGAGGTGTTGGGCGGCAAGTATGAATTTGTCCTCACCACCCACATAGACAAAGGGCATATCCATAACCACATCATTTTTAATGCGGTTAGTTTTGTGGACTACCGTAAATACCATTCCAATAAACGGAGTTATCATTACATCCGCCGCACCAGCGACCGCTTGTGTAAGGAACATGGCCTGTCTGTTATCATACCCGGCCAGGATAAGGGCAAAAGTTATATTGAACATACCACTGAAAAATCCGGCACCAGCTATAAAGCAAAACTAAAAGCCGCCATTGACCGGCTGATACCCCAGGTATCCACCTTTGAGGAACTTATCAAACGGTTGGAGGCAGAGGGATACGAAATCAAGCGGGGGAAATATATATCCTGCAGGGCAGACGGACAGGAACGGTTCACCCGCTTAAAAACTCTGGGAGTTGACTACACCGAGGAAGCCGTTGCCGCCCGGATTGGAGGCGCCCCACGCCCATCCAGACAGCCAAAGGCCACCGACAAAAAGATAAACCTGCTCATTGATATACAAAATAACTTGAAACCCCAGGAGAGCGCTGGCTTTGCACATTGGGCGAAAATCAACAATCTCAAACAGGCGGCCAAGACGCTCAACTTCCTCACTGAACACGAAATAACTCACTATGAGCAGTTGCAGGGAAAACTGGATGAGGTGATAACTTCCCAGGACCGGCTGCTATCCTCCATCAAAGATAAGGAACAACGGATAGCCGATATTGGCCTGCTCATAAAACATACCACCGCCTATCGGGAATATAAACCAATCTATGAACGATACAAAAAATCCTCTGACAAAGAAAAGTTCCTGAGAGGCCAGGAAAGTAAAATCATTTTGTTTGAGGCAGCCGCCAGAGCCTTAAAGCAGATGGGTGTTCAAAAGCTGCCGGATACCGCCGCCCTGCAAGCGGAACGGGATACCCTAACCGTGGAAAAGCAAAAGGAGTATGGGGAGTATCAGAAAATCCGTTCCCTGGCAAAAGAGATGGATACCATCAAGCGGAATGTGGATAGTCTGCTGTCTGTTCCCAAACAGGAAGAAAAGACTCATGTTGAACAGCGAGAGTAAATACCTCTGGGCGACGATGAATTTTTAAGCTATAATAGGAAATAGAAAGGGGTGTGCCGTTTATGATGAAAGGCGATATTATAAAGGATTTTCTCAAAAAGTCTGTTTTGACTTTTGCAGTCTTATTTGTACTGTACTGGTTTTTTATCTCCCTCTGCACTAAGAATGGGGAAACGGATTATCTGCTGCTTTGGATACTTTGCGGCATTCCCTTTGGTATCGGAAAAATGTTTGTCTGGCTGATACCGAGAAATTATGACATTGGCGGCACCGTGGGGATATGGGCGCTTAACTTTATCGTTGGCGGTATTATCGGAGGTTTTATTCTGATATGGAAAATTATCGTCGCTGTCTGGTACATACCACTTACCGTTGTCCGGCTGATACAGGAGAGATAACAAGCACCGTGGAAATGTGCATAACAGGCCATTCCACCGATGGAAAACGCATTCACAGCACATGGAAAAGCACAGGGCTTTCCCACATCCTGCAAACGTCGTTTCCCACAGCGCCATGATACGGCCAGTTACACACATTCCCACAGCGCCTACTTCTCCGAAACCATGACCTTTTTATGGTCAATCATACAAAACAGTGGTATAATTTACATATTACAGCCGAACTTTAATTTTCGGAGCAAGGGGTATTTTATGAAATTTGAGAATATTAAAATAAAAAATTTTAGAAACTTTGAAGATGTAAACATTGATTTGTCCAATAAAAATATTTTCTTTGGCTTGAATGATGTCGGTAAAACAAATTTTCTATATGCTCTACGATATGTATTTGACAAGGATATTCGCAAACTCAATTTGCTCGACTCAGATTTCCATAATAAAATGCTTGATAGGGCAATAGAGATTGTTGTAACTCTTGATATTAGCGATACGGCCTGTACCGATTGTCAGAAACTACGTGCCCAATTAAAAGGGGCATTACTGAGTGACCATAAAAAAGTTTATATCAAACTTGAAGCAAAGTACGATACCCAAGAAATGCTTGCTTTGCCAATATTATATTGGGGTGGTGACTTAGAGCATTTACAGGAAATGAAGCAGAGGGGTTATTTATACGAATTGGACTATGTTTTTAATGTTATATATATCGACTCCTATGTAGATTTGCACGCACTGTTTAAGAAAAATGTTAATCTGCTTATTAAGAACGAGAGTGAAGATGATAAAAATATATTAAAAGATATACAAGGCACAGTAGATCAGTTAAACACGCATATATCTTCACTGTCCGGAATTAAAGAATTCGAGAAAAAGATTGCACCAGAATATCAGAAGTTTCGTAATGAAGGAATATCTGTTTCGGTTAAATCAGAGATAGCGGTAAAAGGTTTATATTCTAATATCATTCCATACATCAAACAGGATGGCGATGATAATCTATACCCTACGGCCGGAGAGGGTCGCAAGAAGCTGCTTGCATATTCAATTTTTGATTTGCTATCGGATGAAAGTGCCGAAAAGAAAATCAATTTGTTTTTAGTTGAAGAACCAGAAAACCATTTACATAAAGCAATGCAAATTGCTCTATCACAGATTTTATTTACAGACAGCAAATATACTTATTTATTTGTGTCAACGCATTCACCATTTGTTCTTTACGAAATGGACAATGTTAACTTAATCCGTATTTATAGCGAGAGGAAAATCACAAGTGCCAGCACTTTTTATAAAGTGCCAGATAGTTTTGAAAAGAACCGAAAAATGTTAAACCGTTCCTTATCAGAAGCCATCTTTGCAGATAAGGTATTATTGGTAGAAGGCCCCTCTGAGCAGATGTTGTTTGAAAAGATTTTTGCGACAATACATCCCTTTTATGAGGCAGACGGCATTTACATTCTTCCTGTGGATGGGGTAGGCTTTAAAACTTATATTGCAATTTTAGATAACTTAAATATCTTTAATGTTGTGAAAACAGATAATGATTTAAGAAAAATAACCGGGAAAGAACTTTATAGCGTTTTAGGGTTTTCACGTTGTAATGGAATTATCGGAGAAGAACTTCTTCCAACAGACCAAGTATCCTCGAAAAGTATTGAAACAAAAATTAAATTATATGACAACAATCATGAAACACTGAACAAAATTAGGGATGAGTATTCTGTTCACTTATCAAAATCTGATTTAGAGCATGATTTGGATGAAGTGTTGCATGATAAACTAGTAGAGTATTTAGGAGCGGCTCCTGTTGAATATCTACAAGACTCAAAACACTATCATATGGTAGAGCTAATTGAAAAACTTTCAGAAATTGATTGCAGAACAATTTATAATCACTATAACTTTGCCTGCTTAAAGGAGGTAGCAGAATGAAGCTATCTCCGATACAAGAAGAAATAATTAAAATTCCTGGTAATTTAATTGTCCAGGCAAGTGCCGGAACTGGTAAAACACATACAATGGTGAATAAAATTGTAAAAGAGGTTGAAGAAAATCACACCCACAAGGTAATTGCAGCAATCACTTTTACGATAAAAGCCGCTCAAGAAATAAAGGATAGGCTTTCGGTTGATATTATCAATCATTTTATTGGAACAAATAACAGCTTTGTTATTGAAGAAATAATAAAACCATTTATGAAAGATGTATATGGTGCTGATTTTGACTTAGATATGAGCACTGATTATTCTGCTAAAGTTGAAAATTATCAAGAGGGCATTGATAAAATTAAATTGGAGGGCGTTCTTTGCTCCTATCAGGACAATAAAAAGAATTTTATTTTTGATTTAGCACAAGAAATTATAGAAAAATCATTGGCCTGTAAACTTTATTTACAAGCAAAGTATTTTAAGATTTATATTGATGAATACCAAGACTGTGATAAGTCCATGCACAAGTTCTTTATGTACCTTTGCGACGATTTATGTATCGACACCTTTGTTGTGGGTGATGAAAAACAATCCATTTATATTTGGCGAGGTGCTTATCCAAAGGCATTCAAGAGCATTTGGGAGAAAACAAATTTTGAAAAAAGGTTTATGGGTGATAATTTCCGCTCATGCCAACAAATTCAAAACTATTCTAATTTGCTATGTGAAGAAACTCGTCGACTTTATAATCCTACGGAGAGCCTTGAAAATATTGTATGGCTCACTCCCACAACCGCAGATTGGGCGTCAGAAGTAATATCACAAATGGATACGAGCAAGAAATCAGCACTACTGCGATTTAGCAATGATAATGCACGACTGGGCGCTGAAGCATTAACAATGGCGGGAACAGAGTATATATATATTCCTCAAATTCCAATAGCTGATATTACTACTGATACAGCATGGTTATATTCAGCCATTGCTAAATTTCTTATTATTGAGAAATATTCTGCATATGATGTCATTTCAGAAATACCAGTTGAAGGTGATGAAAGCAAAAAGGCAGTATCCGCTGTTAAAAAATTGCTTAATAGCATAGACCTATCAAAAGATGATGAATATGCTTTTAATGCCGCAGTTAATAAACTAGCTGAATATCTAGGGTATCAAACCAGAGCAGATCATTTGAGCAAATTGTACCGCACTGTTTCGGATAAAAGTTTTCATGTCGCTTTTGAAACTGATAAATATCAACATATTGCAATTACGTTTCATTCTTCTAAAGGTTTAGAGTTTGAACAGGTAATTGTATTTGCCGAAGATTATAGGCTTTCAGATATGCCAAGCATTTATAACCATTATGTGTCAGTTACACGTGCTAAAAATAAGCTAATCATTGTTAAACTAAATAATTATAATGCAAATTGCTTTCAAACAAATTTGTCACGATTGTTTTCTGTAAGCGGACTAAATCTATCAGATGTTATTTTGCCCAAATAAAAATAAGGGAGTACAGCCACCAACCAAAGCGGTGACTGTACTCCCATTTTGCTGTTTGAAAAAGTGTCTAAAATGAACACATTTTTGCCCTATTTGAGAAACCAAGAGGATAAGGGTAAATGCTATTGCCTGTCTTTTTCTAAGACGATACAGAGAAGAAACCCCTTTGTTTTCAACCCCCTTCGCACCCTTTTTTCATCCTATTTGTCCGATAGAGGGGGCAGGTGACCAAACTTGCTCGGAAACTCTGTTTGCAACCGTGAACACACTTCCGGCAAATCTGGTTGTACTGGCGTCTGCCGTTTTCGCCCAGAAAGAAACTCCACTCGGTTTTCCATTTCTTACTGCGGCTCATAGCTCCTGTTCCCCCTTAATGGGTTTGCCGAGTTCCGGGGGCTTGCGCTCCGCACAATCCTTTTTCGCCTGAGAGAGCTGCCCCAAGACAGAGGGTTTTTCCGGCTGCTGATCTTTTTTCTCTGTCCGTTCTCCATTGTTGATAATACCGTCAATCATGCCGTAATCATCTTCCGTGGCAATCTCTGCATTTTTCAGATAGTTTTCCGGCTCTGCCGCAACCGCAAAAGCACGGGTGCCATTTGCCATGATAAGATAATCGCCGTTATCGGTACTATGATGAAAGCCATACCCTGCGGCCTCCATCTGCTCCTTTGTCATGGCAGTTAGGGAAAAGCTGCCCCGTGGTGTTTCGATTTTCTCCCCTATGAGGTGATTATCAGGTATCATTGGTGCTGGCTCCATAAACTGCGGTACTTCCTGAAATCCAAAGCTGTCACAGTAATGGGCGGTCTCTTTGCCATTTTCACAAAGCACCACCACATCAGAAACAGAAAGGGAGTGGCCTTTGAAATCTTCCGGGTGGTTCAGATTGAATTTTTGATACAATCCCTCTAAGGTATCCTCGCTGGTGAGTTTGTCTGCATATACCAAATTGTAATTCTCATGCGCTACCGAAAGGCCACGCTGCTCCAGGCGGTCAAGGGGTTCAAAGCGGTAATCCCTGGTATCGGCACTGTCCTTTAGCTGATAGATGGAATAGGTGTCTATTCTAAATTCATCCTCATAGTCCATGAGCCGTTCCTTAAAAGGTGAAACCTCCTTTGCAAGCCCCTGTTCCTGTTCGAGAAAGGCAAGGGTCATGCGGATTTTACCTGTATCCCCGGAAAGCAAGCTGTCTGCAAGCGCCTCCTTTTGCGGGTGGGCGTCCATATAAGTACGGTCATATTCCGGATAATAGGCACGGAAAAACTCGTCCAAATCGTAGGCAAGGTCGGTACTTACATCCAGCCGGTCCAGTTCGTCCGGTTCTTCAGGAGAGACCATCACAAGGTATTCCTCCGGGATGTCCTCACGGCTGCCGTCATAATACTCCGTAAAACGGTTGCCGTTGTCATAAACATATCCGTCTAAGATAAATGCGCCGGTTTCCTCCATGGCAATATCCCTGCCATAGGCCTCATAGTCTATGTAGTCGGCAAGTTTGCCCATGCTGTCCAGGTCGTACCCACCCACTTCGTGGATGTAGTAATATCCCAGGTCATAATTGTTTTCCACCTCCGGGATTACACTGTAATTCTCCGTGTTGTCGGTAAGGTTAATCAAATCCTTTACGCTGCCGCAATGTTCGCCCATTTCAACGGCAGCCTGAAAAGCACTCCATTTTCCATCATCCAGTTCCTCAATCTTAGAGGCCAGGTAGTTGAGCTCGTCCAGGTTTTCATATTCGCCAAGCAAATCATAGAGGCCATCCACATAGCAGTCATAATCGGTGATGAACCATTCCTCATAGACAGAGCCAAATTCATCCGCTGAACCGATACCGATACGCTGAAATACCTCATGGAGCTTTTCCGGGGTGGTAGGAAATTTCACCCATTCACCCACAAGCTCCCCCTCGTTGTATTTGCCCAGGTTGGTAATGAACGCCTCAAAAGGGCAATCGTGATTATTGTTATATCCCATTAGCGAGCTCCTTTCTCTTTTGCAAATTCCATTTTGAAGTTGATGTATTTACCGCCTGTGTCCTCCATGAGGATAACAGCGTCATAGGTCTTGTCTTTCTTTTCAGAGTAGAGGCTCTTTACCTTTGTCTTTCCTTTGGTGAGAAAATCCACCGCCATTTTCTTTGTCAGCTCTTTTTTTCGGGATGTCCAAAAACGGTCATTTTTCCAAAGGACAAATCCACAGCCACGGTTTCCACAATAGAAATTCTTCTTGCCCTCATACACCGGCTCCCCACAGCGGGGGCAGACGCCCACGCTGATCTTCTCCGGGATGAACAGCTTTTGTCCATCTTCGGAAATATGGGAATAGCTGCTGATTAAATCGTTTGCCATCCTTTCAATCTCAGCCATAAACTGTTCCGGGGTTAGGTCACTCTTTGCCACCTGGGAAAGCCTGTTTTCCCAATCCGCCGTTAAAAGGGGTGAAGTCAGCACTTCCGGCAGCACCGTTACCAGGTTGATACCGTCCTTTGTGGGAATGAGGTTCTTGCCCTTGCGCTCCACAAAGCCGGAAGATACCAGCTTTTCAATAATGGAGGCCCTGGTCGCCGGTGTGCCTAACCCTTTCCGCTCCACATCATCCGGCATGTCCTCCGCCCCTGCGTGCTCCATAGCCTGTAATAAAGTATCTTCTGTAAATGGCCGTGGGGGTGTTGTGAAATGCTCGGTGACAGCAGCCTTGACCGGCTCAAAAACCCGCCCTTTGGTGATAGGCGGCAGCACCTCCTCATTTTCGGTAGTATCCTCCGACTTTTGTTTCAGAAAGCCACGGAACAGACGGTCAATCTCTTTCCATCCCTCAGAAAGTATCTCCCTGCCCTTTGCAGTAAAGGTATATTCCCCACAGGAGAATACCGCCGTTATACTCTCAAAAATATGTGGCTCCGCCACGGCACACAGCAGCTTGCAGCAGACCAGGAGAAAGGTATTTCGCTCCCCGGCAGGGAGCAAGCGCACATCCTGTTTTTCCATCTGTATGGTGGGAATGATGGCGTGATGGTCGGAAACATCCTTGTCTGAAATCACCGCCGCCACATCCGGGAAGAAATTACTGCAAGCAGAAAATGGGGAGAGCTTTGCCGCCAGGTGAGCGACACAGGAGGCCGTTTCCGCCATATCCCCGGTGAGGTATCGGCTGTCCGTTCTCGGATAGGTGAGCAGTTTCTTTTCATATAGGCTTTGAGCGTAATCAAGGGTTTCCTTTGCCGTGTACCCGAAAATACGGTTGGCCTCCCTCTGCAAAGAAGTGAGGTCAAAGAGCTTTGGCGGTTTTACCGTCTTTTTCTCCCTGTCCAGGGAAACACAAACGGCCTGCCTATTCTGGCAAGCCGTCTGCATGGCAACTGCATTTGTTTCCTCCGGTATCCGTTCACTAATTGCCTCCACGCCGCCCAAGTCCAGGCGTACATGATGGTATTTTTCCTTTTGGAACAGGGTTATTTTCCCGTCACGCTCCGCAAGCATGGCAAGGGTGGGGGTCTGCACACGGCCCACATTCAGGGTCTTGTGATACAGCACCGAAAACAGCCTGGTGGCATTGATACCGATAAGCCAGTCGGCTTTGGAACGGCAGAGCGCCGATTGATAAAGGGGCTCATAACGGCTGCCTGGTTCCAGGTTTTCAAAGCCCTCACGGATGGCGCTGTCCTCCATTGAAGAAATCCACAGACGGAAAATCGGCTTTTGACAACCGGCCATATTCACCACCAGACGGAAAATAAGTTCTCCCTCACGGCCTGCGTCACAGCCGTTGACAAGTTCGGTCACATCTGTTCGCTCCATCAGGCTTTGCAGAATGGAAAACTGCTTTTCCTTACCGGGCGAAAGGACATACTGCCACGTCTCCGGCAGAATAGGCAAATCCTCATATCTCCATTTTTTATAATTCTCGTCATAGGCTCCCGCCTCCGCCAAAGATACCAGATGGCCGATACACCAGCTCACCAGCAGGGAATTGCCCTCAAAGTATCCGTCTTTCTTGTTAGCTGCGCCCAGGGCGGCGGCATAGGCCGCCGCTACACTGGGTTTTTCTGCGATAATCAGTTTCATTCGTTTTCATCCTCCTGTTCCGGTTCATCCTCTAACTGCTCAATCTCGGTATCCTCATATTCATCCTCAAAATCCAAATCGCTCAAATCATCATTGCCCTTGCTTGCATGGCCGGGTTTCATAAACTTAAAGTAGTAGAACGCCCCACCGCCGCCAAGTGCTAACACCACCAGGAGAATGAGGATGGGGCTGCCGCCTTTCTTTTCGGTCTGCTCCGGCTCCGGTTCAGCCATCGTTTCTTTGCCCGTGCAAGCGGACTGATCTGTTTTACAGAGGGAGCAGTTCACATTCACTTTGCCGTCCTCACACTTTTCCGTACAGGTACAGATGGTAGGGGGAGGAGTGGTCTGGCTTTTGCCGTCCTCGGTCAAGGCCATCAAATCCGCCTCATCTACCTGGTTTAGAAAATGGACAGTATTCTCCCCATCCGCCGCTCGGTCAATGATGATGTAGAAATAGTTGCCGCCTTTGCTCACCACGGTAATAAACTGCTTATCCTCGGCGGTCTTGCCCTCTATATCATCCACCAGGCTCAAATTGCCCTCCGGAGTGAGAGGTACAGGGTCGGGTGTCGGTTCCGGCTCCTGGATAGCCGGCTGTTCGGGTTCTTCCTGTTCCGGGGCGCCGCCTGCATAGGCGGTCATAGAAAAGGCCGTCATGCTAAACACGACGGCCATCATCACAAGGAATGTCCTCATAAATTTTTTATTCTTCATCTTCGCTGCCCTCCGTATTTTCCTCGCCGGCAGTATCCGGCAGGGAGATTTCGCCGCTGGCATAGGCTTTCAGGAAAGAGGCAAGTTCCACCCTGTCCAGTTTCACCGCCTTTACCATGCGGACAATTTCAAGGTTTTCCTCGTCTGCGATTTTCTGCTCCAGGTCACGGACCTTTTTCTGCTGCTCGGCAATTTTCGCCTTTGCCTTTTCAATCTCGTTTCTGTATTTTTCAATCAATGCCATAAAAATATCTTCCTTTCTGTTTTCATCACCAATTCATTAAGCCGTAGCCGTGTATGTACTGGCTTGTTAATGGATAGCTTTTGATTTTGCAGGCGTCGCCGCTGTTGCCCTCAACTGTATAGACGTTTGAACCGTCTTTGCCAATGACAAGGCCCACATGGTCTGCACCGCCGCCATCCCAATCAAAGAAAATCACATCCCCCGGTGCAATGTCCGTATAGTTTCCGGCTGCCCACTGTCCGCGCTGCTTGAACCAGGGAACGCCCTGGGAGGCACAGGCGGCAAACTTCGGCTCGCTGTATCCCGCCTGATTGATACACCAGGATACGAAACAGGCACACCATTCCACACGCCTGTTAAAGCCATACCAGGACCAATAGGGCTGCCCACCCACATTTCCCACCTGGGATTTTGCCAAGTCAATGATTGCCTGGTTTCCCGGCCTCGTTCCGTTTTCAAACTTCACGCCGCTTAAATCGGTGGATGGGCTGCCATCAATCGAGCCGCCGCCAAAGAGCAGGGGCATATTTCCGCTGGTGGAGCAATAGGTCTTGAACATTTCAAGCTGCTGTGCATTTAAGGTGGACTCTGCCACAGCGGACAGCCCCTTGTTTTTCAGGGTAACGGTCATAATGTAGTAGGTGTAGGGGACTTGTACCTCGTAAGTATCGGAATGGGTGTTGCCGTCCTCATCCGTCCAGGTGTCCGTTCTGGTCTCGGTGCGGTATCTGGTTTCAGAGGTTTCCGTTTCCGTCAATGTATACTGCAAATCAAAAACAGTCTGTATCTGCTCCTGCGCCTGGGAAAGCGTATAGGCTCCGCCAAAATAAGCGGAGAGGTAGGAGGCAAGCTGATGGGGGTCATGGTAAATCCCGTCCAGGTGGTAACGGTATTCGTCATATCCGGGGTTCAGGCTTTCGTAGTTATCAAGTTTATTTTGCAAAGCCTGTTCCTTTGCGGAATAGGCAGCCTCAACCGCTGTCATTTCCTGTTCTTCAGATGGATAGGAAGTGGATACCACACCCGTCAAAGTGCCGATCACCAGATTGGAGCAGGAGGAAATCCCGCCTGCAAGCGCCATGATAATCAGGCTTAACGCCAGCACCACCAGGCAGCCTTTCCAATGCACCGCCACAAACCGACTAACCGTTTCACCCGCCTTTGCCGTGGCTTTGGTCGTGGTCTTTACTGCCTGGCTGGTCTTTTGGGCGGCCTTTTCAGCGTTCCGCAAACCCTTAGCATAGTTTTTCTTAATCTGCCGCTTTTGCAGAAAACGGGATACGGGGTTTCCCGCTATCTGGGGATTTTCCGCCAATGTCTTGTGATAGAGAAAATCAACATTGGCCTTTTGCACCGCCTGTTCCGCTTTTGCCGCTTCCCGGTAGGGTTTCAGCCTGTGATGGCGGACAGCGGATTTTACTATGCCGGAACCTTTGGACAATACCCGTTCCCCGGTTCGCTCCACGCTATGGCCCGCCTCCACGCCGGAGTTTTCCTTTTCCACCTCATGTACCTTGCCGTGGATTTTCTCTTTCACCAGCCTGCCTGAGAGAGCTGTGGGTTTGGAGAGCGGATTTTTCTTGCTGCCGGGCATAGGCTTTTCTACTTTCTCAAATTGAAGTTTGGTTTTGCCCTTTTTCGCCGCCTCATCATATATCCGCTTGCGGGTGAGCTTTTTCTTTGTGGGGATATATTTCTTTGCGGTTTCAAATTTATCCGCCGCCTTTTCAGACTTTCGGATATACCGTTCCAGTTCCGGCATGGCCCGTTCTTCCTCGGTGAAATTCAGCCTGTGGGAGAAGTCGGCTGGTTTTTCTTTTTGGCTGATATTTTCGGTTTCGCCTGTCGCTTGGTTCTCATTGGCAGCGCCCTCACGGGTGATTTTCTGCGTGATTTTGTCACGGGGCTTATACTGTTTCATGGTTCATCACCTCCCAAACACAATGTTTTTCGCACCTGCCTGTTAAAATCTCCGCCATCATTTGAAAGACTGGATAGGCCTGGGGAGGGCAGACCGCATTCCCTAATGTCTTTAGCCGGAGTGCCCGCCCCTGTACCTGGTCGGTCATGCGGGGGACTCCCTACGGCTCGGTTCGCCAGAGGATAGTTCCGTCCATCCTTTCGGGAAGCCCATGAGCCATTCCACCCATTCCGGGTTCAGCGCCGCCGTATCCGAAACAGGGTTCTCCTGGAAAATTATCTGAGCAGACAAGTTCCCGCTTTTCTTCCCCTTGTCGAAGGCCGAGGGTTTCAGTGTGGAACGGAACCCGTCCGAGGCCACCGGGGTCAGATAGAATACCGCCGCCGACAGGGGCAGGCTCCAGATGGCTCCGTTTTTGTTCCTCTTTCTGAATATCCCGCCCTCCGACAGGAACACATCCAGGCTTTGTGCGTCCTTTCCCGTTCCCTTGTCGGAGGCAAGGGGTGTAGGAAACATCAGCCGCGACGATAAAAGTTCGCTGGCGCTCATGCCACGCGCCGACGCCGCAAGCCGGAAATACGAATGGCAGAACAGTGTATCCCGCTTTTGCCAGGTCAAAGATCGTTTTGTCGAGCCCCATATTGATGAACCCAGCAACATTTTCCCCAAGCACGAAACGGGGCCTGAGTTCTGTAATAACCCGGCACATTTCCGGCCAGAGGTAGCGTTCATCCTCAAATCCTTTTTGTTTTCCTGCGGTTGAGAATGGCTGGCATGGGAAACCGCCGGAGATAACGGTGACGGTGTCTTGTCCTGTTTTTTCAATGAAAGCCTCCTTTGTAAGTGTAGTAATGTCTCTGAATTTCGGAACATCCGGCCAGTGCTGTTCCAAAATGGAATAGGGATAATCAGCCCATTCGCACTGGCAGACGGTTTCAAATCCGGCAGCCTCCGCCGCAAGGTCAAGGCCGCCTATGCCGGAAAACAGGCTTAAATGGGTTAATTTAGTTGTACTTATATGCTCACCTCCTAATTTTGGGCGCAAAAAAGCACTGCCTTTTCGACAGTGCTTAAAATTGCTTTATTTGGCTTTGTAATGTTTCTCTAATGCATTGGTAATAGACTTTTCTATTGTTTCGCTTGTAATTTCTTCAAAATCATTTATTTCTAAAATTGTTTCCTCTTTTAAGTTTCCTTTATTTCCATATCCACGAACAATCAAACGGATATTTCCACTTGCTCGATCTCCTTTGCGCCGTCCTTTTGTTCTTGCATTTATAATAGCTGTAATAAAATCAACAACACTTTTAGCGAGAGTTATTCCGGCTGTTCCTATCGCTATCCATGCTAAAACTTCCGGGCCACTTTCATGTTCTTCAAAACCACAGTCAATATCATGGTTATTCATGTAGTCATATATTTCTTGATATGCGTATGGTGAGTGTTCATTATGAAAGCAACCGCTATATACACCTACTTTTATGGAAATCGGAAATCCTTGTTCGTTTGCTTTTTGATACTGATTGAGCCTTTTTTCAAAATCCATCTCCCAATGTTGCCTACTTTTATATTGCATACTATCCCTCCTTTTTTTCTTAAATTATACCACTTCCTTTCGCCAAAATATAGCAATTTCTATGAACCCGCCACTTCCTCCGGCTTTGTCGTCATTATCCTGTAAAGCTCGGTATCCTGGGGGAAACGGTCCACAAAGGGCAGTATCACATTACCGTAAAAGATAAGCCCCTCACCGGCTCCTGAGTGTGTCACATAGGAAAGCTGCTGCGGAGAGATACCAAGCTGCTTTGAAAGGATTTCCCTGTCGCCTGCGGCCTGGTTGAGCATATACACAAAATCCGAGTTCTCAAAAATGTTCTCTACCTCACGGGAGGAAAGCAGGTCCTTGACGTTCTGCGTAATGCCCGTAGGGATACCGCCCCATTTCCTGAACCGTTTCCAAATCTCAACGGAATAGCTTGCGGTCTGTTCCTCTTTGAGCAGCAGATGAAATTCATCAATGTAGTATCTAGTCGCCTTGCCCTCAATGCGGTTCTCCGTCACACGCCCCCATACCTGGTCCTGGATGATGAGCATACCCAGCTTTTTAAGCTGTTTGCCCAGCTCCTTAATGTCAAAGCAGACAAGGCGGTTCTCAATATCCACATTGGTACGGTGGTTGAAAATGTTGAGGCTGCCTGTTACATACAGTTCCAGAGCGGCGGCAATTCTTGCGGCCTCCGCCTCTGGCTGCCGTTTGATTTCATCATACAAATCCTCCAGGATTGGCATATTCTCTGGGCAGGGGTCAGCCAGGTATTCCCGGTACACGGTGGTAACGGCCCTGTCGATAATGGTTTTCTCAATGGGCTGCAAACCGTCCTTGCCGCCGACAATCAGCTCACAGAGGGAAAGAATGAAATCACTCTTTAAGGCAAGGGGGCTGTCGTCCTCGGAATAGTTGAGGTTCATATCCATTGGATTGATGTACTGCGGTTTTCCGTCGCTGCCCTTGCCCGTGGGGGAGAGCTTTATCACCTGGCCGTGTAACCGCTGGACCAGAGGAAAATACTCTGCCTCCGGGTCACAGATGATAATATCGTCCTTTGTCATAAGGAACGCATTGGCAATCTCACGCTTTGCCGAGAATGATTTACCGCTGCCCGGCGTGCCGAGTATCAGGCCGTTGGGATTTTTAAGCTGCTTGCGGTTCGCCAGTATCATGTTGCCGGAAAGGGTATTGAGGCCGTAATATAATGCCTCGCCCCGTTGGAAAAGTTCCTGGGTGGTGAACGGAACAAAGATGGCGGTACTGGAAGTAGTAAGGCTGCGCTGTATCTTAATCTGGTTTAATCCCAACGGGAGGGAAGATACAAAACCCGCCTCCTGCTGATAATCAAGCCTCACCAGGGAGCAGTTGTATTTCTGTGCCACGCCCGCCGACTGAAAAATGTTGTTCTCCAGCTTTTGTTTCGTGTCCGCAAAGTTCACCACCAGAAAGGTGAGAAGAAACATCCTCTCGTTACGGCTCTGCAAATCACGGAGCAGATTTTTTGCCTCCCCGCCATAGGTGGCAAGGTCGGAGGGGATGGTGTCCATTGCATAGCCGGAGCGGACCGCTTTTTTCTGCTCGGCAATCTTCATGGCGTCCAGGTCGGTGATTTTCCGCTTGATGGTCTTGATAGCCTCGCCGTGGTCGATACTGCGGATATGGAGGTTCACCATCAATCCATCCTGTGCCTCCATGAAATCCGCAAGCATACGGTCATTGAGCTCCGGCGCCAGAATTTGCAGAAAGGACACCGCCCCCAGCTTTTTCCCCATACGGAACATCCGGTTGTCTCCAAAAAGGAATGAGGATGGGGCAATATGGTCTTTGACGGACAAGCCTGTTTTCGGCAGCCAGTCCCATTCAAAGGCAAAGGGTTCTCCCTCCGGGTGGAAAATGCCGTGTAAGATTTGCAGACGTTCCTTGCCGGAAAGGGGCTGTGCCTTTGCCCCTATGACTTTGAAGTGGTTAAGCACATCCGTTTCAATGCGGGAAAGCCTGGCTCTGGCTGCTTTGAGGTTGTCTGCCTCAATGGTGAGGGTGATATATTTTCGTTTCACCAGGCCGTTGTTTCCACGGGCGAGCTGGTTTTGGAGCATGGCAGAGTATTCCTTGCGGATACTGTCAAAATCATCCCCCTGCTCCTGAATTTCAATGCTCTTTAGAAAATCCTCCTTGCCCACATACTGGCTGATTAGAGAAAGCTGCACACCGACAGAGGCGTCAAAGTAGTTATAGAAATCACAGAGGTTTTCAAAGGTGGCGGTCTTATCATCCGCCTGTGCCAGTTGGTAGTTAATATCTTCAAAGAGGATACTCTTTGAGTAGCAGTTTTCGGACAGCCTGCAAATCCCATCCGGGTAGATGGTTTCAAAAGGGATACTGTCCTGTGCCGAGTGCGGCTTGCCATCCCCTTTGGCCTGTCGGATAGTCTTATCCACGGCCTTTTTTTCTTTGGCGGTGAGCTTTATCCTTTCCGCCGTTTTTTCTGTTTTGGACAATGTTTCTTACCTCCTGTTCCAATTCATGCTGCCGTTCCAGCGCCCGGTAAAAGTTGTTGGTCTGATAGGGGCGCTCTTTGGGACGGATAAATTTTGTTTGAATAAATTGCCTTGCAATCACTTCGAGGGGCTGCCCGTTCTTCTCATACATTGCCAGCAGAAAGAACGGGAGCATGACTACAATCATGCAGAGGGTGGCCCCACTGGTACTGATCTGTTCTTTGAGCAAAAAGAAAAGCGGTACTCCTATCAGTACCGCCGGGGAAAAGCAGACAAGCTGCCTCTTTGTTAAGTTGAGAAAAACCTTTGTTTTCACATTGGAAAGGTCTTTCGGTACAGTTACATACGCCATAATCCACCTCCTTAGTGGGCGCTGAAAATGCTCTTTGCCATGCTGCCGGTCTTAAACAGGGTAAAGCACAGCAGGACCGTATAGCCCATACAGCTCCAGATAGCGCCGGAAATATCGTCGGTTGTTCCAATGGTCTGTATCAGCACCGCATAAATGCCGACGCACACCATAATGAGAAAGGCCTGAAAGCCTAAGGCCAGTAACGATTTCAAATAGTTCTGCCCGATACCGGACCACTCCCGGTTGCTCATGGTGGCAAAAGGTATCGGCCCGATGGATGTGACAAGGTAAATTTCAATCATACGCCCATAGATAACCAGGAAAATACAGATGGACAGGGCGTGCATGGTAAGCCCCACCACCATACTCTGGAACCAGAGGCCAAGCAGCGGCCCCAGCTCCAGGGCCTTTAGCTTTTCCTCCATATCGGGGATGGCGGCCGCCAGGTCGATACTGGTATTGCCCACAATCAGCCCGCCGCTTTGCCCTACCACATGCTGCGCCATATCAAACACCGCCATGACGATATTCCAGGTGTTTGTCACCAGCAGTACGGCAACAAAGGTCTTGAAAATCCACTTGAAGAAAATCCAGGTGTCCATGTCATGCAGGTTGTTTTTCTCAATCACCATCTGGATGAGCTCATAGCACATCACAAAGGTAAGGATGATACCTGCTATGGGGATAATGACGGTTTCGGAAAGATTGCGGATAAGGCTGAAGACGCCGCCGTTCCAAGCCGACGGCGTCATTCCAACCTCACCTGCGATTTCGCCTACTTTGGTATTTACCGTGTCAAACATCCCCGACAAGTTACCTGTAATGCCATCAATGAGCAGCGTTTTTAGCCACTCATTGATTTTGTCGAGTATGCCCTCCATACATTACCTCCTATTAACCGAACAGGCCGGAAAGCAGAGGCACGAGCACCATACCGATGAGGGCAACACCGCCGCCTGCCATGAGCTGTTTCATACCCTGGCTTTTGGCTCCTGGATTGTCATTGCCGTACCCCTCCAAGAGGTTGATGACACCCCAGATACCAAGTCCTGCGCCCAGGGCGATAACCAAAGTCTGTAACACGTCTACTGCACTTGTAAAAAAATCCATAAAATGTTTCCTCCTAATTGTTATTCATCTTCGTTTTCGGTTTCTATTTCCAGTTCGTACAAATCGAAAGGCTCATCCGGCTTTACAATCGCCGGTCTGCGTTTCATGTACCGTTCCACATCAAAAGTGTTTTTCTTGTCGGCGTCGGCAAGGTGTTTGTAGTTCTTATGGCGGGTAATATCGAATTTGTCCGATAAAAACGGTCTGGTCCCCCGCACCTGTAAAATACACTTGCCGCCGTCCATCACAGCAATTTCGTCCTGGCTCATCAACTCCTTTCCTAATTTCTGATAATTGAGGCCGTGGGAAACCTGGCTGCCCCGGTTCTCTGAGGTATTGAAACTGTCTATGGTCTCTTTCCCCAAAATCTCCGAGAGTTCTTTCAGCGTGGATTTCTCCTTGCCTCCCAAAAACAAGGTGGTGTCACAGTTTCCCACAATGGTATCTGCGGCGTCCTTGTAGATGGTCTTTAACTGAGACTGGCTCTGCAAAATAATAGAAGCCGAGATTTCCCGGCTCCTGATGGTGGCTATTAACTTATCGAAATTTGGTATCTGCCCGATATTGGCAAACTCATCTAAAATGCACCGCACATGAACCGGCAGCCTGCCGCCGTATTCATCATCCGCCTTGTCACAGAGCAGATTGAAAAGCTGGCTTTGCAGCATAGCGATAACGAAATTGAAAGTGGTATCTGTATCACTCATAATGAGGAACAGGGCGGTCTTTCTGTCGCCCAGGGTGTCCAGCTCCAAATCGTCATACTCCATGAGGTCACGGAGTTCTTTTATGTCAAAAGGGGCAAGTCTGGCGCCACAGGACACGAGTATCGACTTTAAGGTTTTGCCAGCCGCAAGCTTAAATTTGAGGTATTGCTTGACTGCAAAGTGCTCCGGCTCCTTTTCCGCCAGACGGGAGAACATCAAATCAACGGGGCTCTGGTATTCCTCATCCTCCTCTCTGGCCTCACTTGCGTTAATCATTTCCAACAGGGTGATGAAGTTCTTTTCTTCCTCCGGCGCCTCATACCAGATATATCCGATAAGGGCACAGTACAAAAGCCGTTCCGCTTTCACCCAAAAATCCTCTGAGGATTTTTCCCCGTCGCCTTTGGTGTTGGCAATGATGGTGTTGGTGAGTTTCAAAATATCCTTTTCACTCCGCAAGTAGGCAAACGGGTTGTAGTGCATACTTTTGCTGAAATTGATGGTGTTGAGGACTTTCACCTTGTATCCGGCACGCGCCAGCAGAGAGCCGGTTTCTAAAATGAGAGTGCCTTTCGGGTCCGTTACCACGAATGAGGAATGGAGCTGCATGAGGTTTGGCTTGACGAAAAACCTTGTCTTTCCGGAACCGCTGCCGCCGATCACCAGGATATTTTTGTTCCTGGCATACTTCGGCTCTTTGGGGCGGCTGGACATGGTGAGCCGTTCCGTCTGAGTGAGCAGTACATTGTTCTCAAACACGGGGTCTATGTAAGGCTTAATATCCTCCGCCGTTCCCCATCTGGCAGAACCGTACTCCATGCCTTTCCGGTATTTCTTTGCATTCTTGCCTTTGAAGTACACAACCAAACGGATAATCACCGCACCGGCTACCCCCACCAAAATATCCGCCGGGTACAGACTGGGGAAAACGTTTTGAAAGGCCGCACTAAATCCGCTGCCCAGGTTCAGCACCTTTGCGGATATATCCGCCCCCGGTGAAATGCGTACCGCCTGGGCTGCTTTATCAAACAGCCAGACAAAGAGCAGATAGGGGAAGTTTAAGAGAATGAGCTTTTTCAAATTTATCTCTTTCATAGTTCCATCCCCCTGTCTTTCTGTTTGCTCCTGTCCAGCACCTTTGATTTCTGTTTTGCCAGCTCTTTCATGCCGGAGAGCAGCTTGCGGATAGAGGGCTTTTTCTCCCTGCTGAGGCTTTTGGCGGTAAACTCCTGAAAGGCTGCCGTCATAACATCAGCGTCACGGCCTTTGAAGAACACCAGGTAGCGGGGCGGCTCGGTGGTGCTGTCTTTCTTCAGGGAAAAATCAATGCCGTATTTCTTCGCCGTAGAGGAAAAGGCCTTGATATTGTCGTTGGTGATTTCCAGGTTGGAAATGCCCGTATTGTGTTTCATCAGACTTTTTAAGGTCTGTTTCCCTTTGGGGAGCTCGTGGCTTTTATTTTTCTGCGCCTCCAGGAATTTCTTTAAGGCTTTCGCCAGGGCAGAGGCGGTGAGCTTTGTTGTGGTTATGGCAAGAGCCATTGTTTTTTGAGTTACCTCTTCCTGCATGGGCTACCTCCTTTCACCGCTGCCGTACATATCGTGATTTACCAGAGCAGAATAATAATTGCCGATAGTGGTGGGAGCGTTATACAATGTCGCCAGCAGATATTTCTTGATGTTGCGGACATAGGTGGTGTTCTCCTGCATACTGGAAATGACATACTGGATGTGGGAACTGTCCAGTTTCATAAAGCGGGATTTCACCACCTCCGCCGGAAAATCATCCCCGGCAATGCGGATGGTCTTTCGGGCAGAACAGACGGTATCCACCATAAGTTCCACAAGTTCGTCCAGCCGTTCCCGGTCTATGGTTTTATCCTTGCAGAGAAATTCATACTCGATATTATCTAAAATGACTTCCCGGTAAATATCTCTGGCTGTCCTCGTATCCATTCCCATCCCATCCGCCCCCTGGGGCTCGTCCTCATTCTCCAAAGGATTTGATTGGATAGGATTTGATACCTCTGTACTTGTTAAATCTTTTTTTGATAACTGGATACTTGATTTCTTAGTATTTAATTGTGCGGGGTTTTCCAGTTCAGGGTTCTCCAAGATTGGAATATCCAAGACTGGATTTTCCTGTTTAGGTTTTTCCTGTCCAGGTAAAGGCGGTTTCGGGTGTTCCAGAATGGTGTACTGAATATCCGTGAGCTGCCCTTTGGGATTGCGGATACGCTCTCTTATAACATAGCCATGCGCCTCCAGCTCACTCACAGCGGAACAAATGCTGTCCACGCCATCCTTGCAGATTTTCGCAAGGCCTTTGGTGGTATAGTCCCAATCTTCGGGGAGGGAGAGCATGAGGGAGAGCAGCCCCTTTGCCTTTAGGGAGAGGCTTGTGTTTCGTAAGTGGTGATTTGCCATTACGGTATAATCACGGGTTTTCTCTATTCGGAAAACTGCCATGTGGTTTTGCACCTCCTTTCCGTTTTCTAAAAGTGTCGTTTTCTATGCGTTTTTTCTTCTGTACCGAACCTGCTTTGCCGAGAGGATAAATTCCCCTGCCTGCTTTCAGAGAACGGCACAGAGCAAAGAAAACCGCTGATTTCAAACCTCTATCGAGGCATTTTTACAGGTCATGGGCTTTGCTGTCATAGTGAAGATGGCCCGCCATGACTTTCGCGTGGTTTTTGATTTTGACAACCCCCTTATCCTGGCTGTCAAGCGCTTTCTGGTATCCCTGCTCCGTGAGGAACAGCCTCATCTTGTCGCCCTTATAGCCCATAGGGGATTATGGGAAAGAACATCCAGGACAATCATGTGCCGGGTATCAGGGGCAAAACGCTCCAGGGCCATAATGTCATGGCCGGTCAGTTTTTCCGCCCCCGATTTCTGTCTGGCCTCCGCAAGCAGTTCACCAATAGTCCTTGCCTTTTCCGGCAGACGGTAATTCTTCTGCACATCACGGATGAGCGCCATGCACTCCTTATCCGAAAGAGGACGGAGTTTCTTTAAGAGGCTTTCCGCCGTATCTTTCATTTCCTGCTTTGGGGCATAGCGTAAGGTTGTAGCAATTTCATTCAGGGCGGCTACATGGTTGGTACTTTCAATCTGGTAGACCATCCTCATTTCTTTTTCATTCAAATTCATTTGTCCGGCTCCTTTCTGAAAATGGGCATAAAAAATAGGCATCCACTATGAACGCCTATTGCTGTTATCACCACTTAAAAACGCCATCTTTAGGCTAAGAGCCTTGAAGATAGCGTTTTAGGTGTGGTTATCCGGTTCAATATTATTTTTGTTATGTGGTTCAAACCCTTATAAAACAAGGGTTTCTGCTGTTGGGCATAAATGAGTGCCGCAGTAGCGCCCGTGGGACCGGTAGTGCCGGTGGGGCCGGTAGCACCCGTGGGACCGGTAGCGCCTGTGGGACCGGTAGCACCCGTGGGACCGGTAGCGCCTGTGGGACCGGTAGCACCCGTGAGTCCAGTAGCGCCAGTAGGCCCGGCAATACCGGTAGCACCAGTGAGCCCGGTAGCGCCAGTCGCTCCGGTAGGGCCAGTAGGCCCGGCAGTGCCGGTGAATCCGGTAGCACCCGTGGGTCCGGTAATTCCAGTGGCACCAGCAGGCCCGATTGGCCCTTGAATGCCTTGAGGTCCGGAAGGGCCAGTAGGCCCGGTGGGGCCGGCAGCTCCAGTTGCGCCGGCAGGTCCGGCGGGCCCTTGTATACCTTGGGGGCCCTGGGCCCCAGTAGCCCCTGTGGGACCATTAAGGCCCATGGGACCGGTCGAACCAATCGGTCCGGTTGGGCCTACATAACCTTGTGGTCCCATGGCTCCGGTAGGACCGGGTGGTCCCTGTTCACCTGGGCATCCGCGAAGCCCCATTGGGCCTTGTGGCCCGGTCGGGCCGACACATTCAATTGGACATATTCCCGGACAGTGGCAGCGACAGGGATTGGAACAGCATTCCTGATTCCCGCCGGTTCCAAATGGTGGAACAGGAAATCCTGTTATTTGATTGGACAAATCCAAATCCTCGTGGTAATTATGATACATCAATCTCCCTCCTTTAATTAGTTTAAGGTTAAGGTGCGAATAAGCTAAGAGGGCTTATCCAGCCTTAATGGTTTAAAATGCAGCATTTGACAAATGCATGGTAATGTCGGTCGGCGTAATGTCTCAATATGGCAGCAGATAACCGCTGTATTACGGCAGTATAACATGCCATGGGACATGCTCATATCTAAATGGTTTTAAGAATGTCCACATCTGACCTGTTTGGGACGGAACCACTGGTTTCTATAATTTTGGGGCCGGATATCCGGCCCCTTTTTATAATTATCATACGAGACGTACCACTGCCAGGCTTGCGCCGGTACCCCCTTGCAGGATGGCTGTTCCTAATAATCCGAACAGCTGCAGTTCCAGCGTATCACCAGCAGTCAGATTGGCAATAAGGGTTGCCGAGAAATCGCTGGCAGATACAGCAGGAGATACAACAGAGCCGGCCAGAGCCGCGCCATTCCTCAATATACGGGAGGACAGCAGCAGTGCGGCAGTGGTTCGGACTGTATAGGTTATGAGATAAGAACCTGTTGCCGGTACGGTAAAGATTGTATTGGCAGCATTGACCGTAAAGCTATCTAATACCTGGTCATTAGGAAGCGGAACCGCTGTACCTCCCACTACTACGGCAAGGGTTGTTCCTGATGTGTTAAGGGCGCTCATACTGTTGGCAGTAACAGAAGTTCCGGTAGCACCTGTGGCGCCGGTAGGTCCTGTGGCGCCGGTAGGTCCTGTAGCGCCGGTAGCACCGGTAGCTCCAGCCGCGCCGGCTGCCCCTGTAGGTCCGGTAGCCCCGTTAGCGCCCGTAGGCCCTGTAGGTCCGGTAGCCCCGTTAGCACCCGTAGGCCCGGTAGGTCCTGTAACCCCGTTAGCGCCTGTGGCACCCGTAGGTCCTACAGCCCCAGCAGCGCCGGTAGCCCCTGTAGGTCCGGTAGGTCCGGCGGCTCCGTTAGCGCCTGTGGCGCCGGTAGCCCCAGCAACGCCAGTAGCTCCTGTGGGTCCTGTAGGCCCGGCGGCTCCGTTAGCGCCTGTGGCTCCGGTAGGTCCGGCAACCCCGTTAGCGCCAGTGGGCCCGGTAGCTCCGGTAGGTCCGGTTACTCCGGTAGGTCCGGTAGTTCCGGCTGTTCCGGCGGCTCCGGTTGCTCCGGTAGGCCCAACCGGCCCCTGGAGACCCTGTGCGCCAGTAGCCCCGGTAGGTCCAGCCGGTCCCTGAATACCCTGTGCGCCGGTAGCGCCGGTAGCACCGTTGGCTCCGGTAGGTCCGATGAGGCCCTGGATGCCCTGCGGCCCGGTTGCACCGGTAGGTCCAGCCGGTCCCTGGATACCCATTGCTCCAGCCGGTCCTGTAGCGCCCGTAGCTCCTGTAGGCCCCTGAAGGCCGGTAGTGCCTGTGGCACCTCTAAGCCCAGCCGGTCCCTGAATACCCTGTGGTCCCTGGATACCCTGTATCCCGGTAACACCAGTCGGACCCTGTATGCCCTGTGGTCCCTGAAGACCGGTGGCGCCTGTGGCTCCCCTTGGCCCGGCAGGACCCTGTATGCCCTGTGGTCCCTGAGGTCCAACAGCGCCTGTAGCCCCGTCAAATCCCCGCGGCCCCATTGGCCCGGTCGGTCCGGTCGGTCCGACATATCCCTGCGGTCCCATGGCACCTGTGGCCCCGGTTGGTCCCTGTATGCCAGGGCATCCCCGTGGTCCCATGGGTCCGGCAGGCCCGGTAGCGCCGTTGTTAAAAGGAAAATGGCTTATACCCCGTAAATAAGGGAAAAAATAAAATAAGAGCTTATCACGTTACCGGACAAGCGCCGCCCAAGCAGAGACTACGGGTGGCGTTGTCCGTAGTGAGGCGGAAAGGACGACAATTCCCATGCTTCGGGCCAAGTTGGCCCGAGGTTCCGCAGGGTTTGGGGATGGCCCCAACAAGCGGGATTTTTCAGGTTTCGGCGGGAACCGGAACATGGAAAATTCGCAAGTGTATAGACACTTACATCGCTTGCCGTTTAGCGCAAACCCGTTAACCGCATGAAAAAACGGGGGTTTTATTCCTCCGCTTCTCTGGCTTTCTGTATTCCTTTTATCGTATCAGTTACTATCAATGCCGTTGAGGAGTTCGTCGAGTTGGCGGCGCTGTGTGGTCTTATCCGGCGCTTTTGCTGGAAAGAAGATTTGGTCTACCGATATATCAAAAAAAGTTACAAGCTCATAAAAAATTTGTAGGCTTGGGTGCTGTCCGCTGTTCTCAATGGATGCAATATAGCGCGGCGCAATGTTCTGCCTGTCCGCTAACTGGTTGCGCGATATACCCTTTGCCTTTCTTGCTTCTTTTATGGCTTGACCGAAGGCCTTAAAATCATACTTCGCTTTGACCTGCTTCATATTTTTCACCATACTACATTTTACCGTTCACCTTTTCGTTTTGGATATGATTACACATAGCATAGTATTAATGGTAATATAGCATATTATTTGTGAAGTAAAATTTTGAATAAAGATAAAGCTTCCCCAACTGATATACAATAATTTTAGATAAGGGGAAGTCTAATAAAATAATTTTAGACTATCTCTTGACAATAAAGAAAGCAAGTGATATATTATATATGACGATATGAAATATTTAGTCATAAGGAGGCGAGAAAAATTGCCGCGCTTTACAGAACAAGAAAAAGAAATCATAAACAGGAAACTTTTGATAGAGGGGGAAAAGCTGTTTGCAGCACACGGCTTGAAAAAAGTAACGGTTGATGATTTAGTAGCTGCTGTAAATATATCGAAAGGTTCATTCTACGCTTTTTATCCGAGTAAAGAACACTTATATGTAGAAATCAATTTTCGCTTACAGAAAGAGCTATTTACTAATATTGAAACAGCAATTAAAGGAAGAAAGTATGAAAATCATAGGGACTTAACAAAAGATGTTATCACTTTGGGGGTAACTGGGTTAATTAATTCTCCTATTCTTTCGCAGATTGATTTGTCTTTAATGGACTATCTGCAAAGGAAACTTTCGCCAGATATATTTGACAGTCATATGCACAATGATATACATATACTGGAAATGCTTGAAGATTTAGGGGTTATTTTTACGATTCCGCATACGGTTATCATAAAATCCCTGTATTCTGTTTTATCCTGTTTGGAACAGTTCAAGGAGGATAAAGAACTGAATATGATACAAAATCTTTTAGTGAATGGCATTGTTCAACAAGTAGTAGCAGAGTAATAATTTTGTTTGGTTATTTGACAGGCAGATAGCCAAACATATTTTTTACAATTTATATGACTATATATTTATATAAGTCACAAAGTCTAAGGAGGACAAAATAATGATTGATGTAAAAAGACTGTATTTTAGCTATACTGACAAACCGTTTGTCGAGAATATAAGTTTCCATGTTGGGAAAGGAGAAATTTTTGGATTTTTGGGCCCTTCTGGTGCCGGAAAATCAACCATTCAAAAAGTTTTGACCGGACTTAATACAAAATATAAAGGCAGCGTAAAAGTTGCAGGTACAGAAATACGGGAGCGCACAAATAGGTTTTATGAAAATATCGGTGTTGATTTTGAATTTTCAACCTGTTATGAGAAATTCACTGCACGACAAAATCTCGCCTATTTTGCTTCTCTGTATGAAAAGCAGCCCCGGTCTATTGACGAACTATTGCATATGGTTGGATTGGAAAATGACGGAGATAAAAAGGTTGGCGATTTTTCCAAAGGTATGCGTTCCCGCTTGAATTTTATCAAAGCGTTGATACATGACCCAGACATATTATTCCTTGATGAACCGACAAGCGGTCTTGACCCTACGAATAATCGTTTGATGAAAGATATTATCCTTGCAGAAAAGAAACGTGGAAAAACGGTTATCATTACTACTCACAATATGTTTGACGCAACAGAGCTATGTGATCAGGTAGCCTTTATCGTTGCCGGAAAAGTAAGCGCATTGGATAGTCCGCATAATTTGATTATGTCAAGGGGGGCTGCAAAAATACAATATACCTACTATGACAAAGGTGAGAAAACGGGAGAATGTCTGCTTGATAGAACCACAGAAGATAAGTTATTGAAAAACTTAATTTCCGAAAACCGTCTGCTTTCCATTCATAGCAGTGAGCCTACATTAAATGATATTTTTGTAGATATTACAGGGAGGACACTTCAATGAGATTGGGACGTTTAATTTGTGGTGATATACATTTCCAATGGAAATATGGTTTCTATTTTATCTACTTTATTTTAACCGTTTTATATGTGTGTGGGATTGCCGCTTTGCCCGAACATTGGAAAACGGATATTGCTTCTATTATGATATACTCTGACCCGGCAGCAATGGGATTGTTTTTCATGGGAGCGATTGTTCTTTTGGAAAAAAGTCAAAAGGTATTAAATGCTATGGTGGTATCTCCTGTAAAAATATCTGAATATATACTTTCAAAAACAGTTGCGTTGATTGCTATTTCTACGGTAATTGCATTGATATTAGGGTTAGTTTCCGGCAGCAATCATTTGCTTGGTATCGCAGTTGGTACTGCTTTGACATCAGCAATCTTTACTATGCTTGGAATTATTGCAGCTACAAAGATTTCAAACTTGAACCAGTTTCTTATTGTAATTATGCCGATAGAAATTGTTTGCTTTGTTCCACCTATTGCTGGTCTGTTTGTGACTTTACCAGATGTGTTTTGCTTTTTTCCGTTCATGGCTTGTATGAACCTTATAACTGGAAAAAGTATGTTACTATCGTTCGATATGGTAATTGTAATTGCTACGTTGAATATCCTCTACATAATTGCAAGGGATACAGTTGAGCATATGTGGAAAAGTTTGGGAGGTGTAAAGCTATGAAAAGGATACTATCCAGTGCCATACAAGTATTTAAGCAAATCAAAAGCGACCCTATGATGTTTGCGGCTTGCTTCACCCCTTTTATTATGGGAGCTTTAATCAAATTTGGTATTCCACTTTTTGAAAGAATAACAAAGTTTTCTTTACAAGGATACTATCCGATTTTTGATTTATTGCTTTCTATCATGGCTCCTGTACTGCTTTGTTTTGCATTTGCCATGATTACGTTAGAGGAAATTGATGATAAAGTATCGCGGTACTTTTCAATTACTCCTCTTGGTAAGGCGGGGTATCTCTTTACAAGGTTGGTAGTACCCGCAATTATTTCAGCGGTCATTGCTTTTATCGTACTTTTGCTTTTCTCATTAGAAAAGCTACCCACTAGAATGATGATTGGTTTAGCACTTCTCGGTTCGGTACAGGCAATCATTGTTTCACTTATGATTATTACCTTATCCGGTAATAAATTAGAGGGTATGGCTGTAACAAAACTTTCTGCACTTACACTGTTAGGCATTCCAGTTCCTTTCTTTATAGATAGTTACTACCAGTTCGCGGTTGGCTTCCTCCCATCATTTTGGGTAGCAAAAGCCGTACAGAATGAAGCAGTTCTTTATTTTCCCATAGCATTGGTAGTAGCTTTGATCTGGTACTACTTTCTTATAAAACGTCTGTTTCGGAAGCTGGCAGGATAAGGGGGCATATATGAATAAAAATAAAATCCTGCCAAACGAAAATGTAAATACGGCAATCCGGGTTTCCACAATTACACTAATCATCAACCTGATTTTATCGCTGCTTAAATTTGCCGCCGGATATATAGGAAAGTCAAGTGCCATGCTGTCAGACGCTGTTCACTCGGCCTCTGATGTATTAAGCACAATCATTGTGATGGCTGGAATTAAAATATCAGAAAAACGGCCTGATAGAGAACACCCCTATGGGCATGAACGTATGGAATGTGTGGCTTCCATTATTCTTGCTGTTGCATTGGCTGTAACAGGAGCCGGAATTGGATATTCAGGTATTAAGAAAATCTTTTCAGGGCAGTACAATACATTTTCCGTACCCGGCGGAATCGCACTCACGGCGGCAGTTGTATCCATTGTAATAAAAGAGTGGATGTACTGGTTTACGAGAGGTGCTGCAAAGCATACAAATTCTGACGCACTTATGGCTGACGCATGGCACCACCGCTCTGACGCACTCTCGTCAGTTGGTTCTTTAATTGGCATTTTAGGAGCGCGTTTGGGCTTTGCCATTCTTGACCCTATTGCAAGCGTTGTAATTTGCAGTTGTATCTTAAAAGCTGCTTTGGACATTTTCAGAGAAAGCATTAACAAAATGGTGGATCATAGCTGTGACAATACTACAGAAACAAGAATTAGGGAACTTGTACTTCAACAGCAAGGGGTTGAAGGTATTGATGATTTAAAAACCCGCATGTTTGGAACGAAAATGTATGTAGATATTGAAATATTAGCCGATGGCAGCTTAGTTCTCTATGACGCTCACCGAATTGCCGAGGAAGTCCATCAGGCGATTGAAAACAGCTTTCCACAATGTAAACATTGTATGGTACATGTTAATACTAATGAACTTTCCCATTCTGCATAGGACGGGGAAGAGGATTTAAGGTCACTGAAAGGAGGTGAAGTAGGTTATGGAACAATACTGGTGGATTATCATGATTGCGGTTTTGATTGTCGTTGGCTTACTTAAAATGGTTATTATGAAAAAATACAACGATAAAAAGAATCCCAAAAAGCGTCCGCATAATGATGAAGATTAGTAAAGAGCAACTAAAAGGGAAAACGGCTATCTGTGTAGCAGCACAAAACGGCGGTTTCATTTCAAACCGCCGTTTTCTTTTTTTCAAACATTGGATTACGGAGGGTGTATTAAAATCCCCCCTTTTTAAGGACACGGCGGTATCAAGGAGGTATCGCTGTGTCATTATTTTATCAACATAATTCAACAATCTTTTCGTCAAAAAAAGTCCGCCCACCACCACGGGACATTCCGACTTCATAGATGAATATACACATCATTATAATGCTGTTCATATTTCCTTTGCGCCCGATTGTGTTTTGCAGTCGGGCGTTTTTCTTTTCTTACAAGACAGCATATCAAGTTGACCCGAGGTCTTATGAGCAGATGGCAAAGGGCGGCGCGTGAGAATGGGCCGCCTTTTGTCATTTCCTCATAGGACAATCAGGGAATGACATACACATGGAAGAAAGGGGGCGAATATACATGCAAAAACAAATTCATTTAGCGGAGCTCGCGGGTGTTGATATAACCACAGTCAACAAAGAGGACTTAGTTGACGTGTCCGGGCTGGCCTTCGATAACACGATTCCGAGAGAACAGCGGGCGGCGCAGGTGCTCCGCAAAGTAAAAAATCCGTACTGCTTTCGGGTGGGCGATATGGGCGTAAAACTGGAATTTCTGGATAGCGCCCCGCCCCTTGAGGATTGCTTCACCGACTTCCTACAACGTAAAAAGAGCGGCCTGTAACCAATGTGCAGGCCGTTTGCGTCGGCCTCTGGGCGAGATTTGCAACGGCTCGACAACATTGCTCACACCACCTATAAAGGGTATAATATAGGTGTAACGTGATAGGGGAAGGAGGTTCACATGGCACGCAGAAGCCGTACTATCACAGATACAATAAAACAAGAATTCAGGGTATGGAGAATTGCAATCTATATCCGGCTTTCTAAAGAGGATGCCCGAAACAATGACGAAAGCGAAAGTGTTTCAAACCAGCGGGCTATCATTGAAGAACATATTGCCAGCTTTAATGACGGAGACGAATATATTATTGTTGACGAGTATGTAGACGACGGGATTTCCGGCACAACCGACGACGAGCGGGACGATTTCCAAAGAATGTTGGGTGACATTAAAAAAGGCCGCATCAACTGTGTGATTGTAAAAGATCTTGCCCGTTCTTTCCGAAATTACAGCGATCAGGGCTATTATTTAGATGATTGGTTTCCGAGATTTAACGTCCGTTTTATATCCCTCTATCATCAGCCATTAGACAGCTACAAGGAGCCGCAGAATATGCGGAGTATCGCGGTTCCCATTCAGGGCGTTTTGAATGAAAACCATTGTGCCGAGACTTCTGATAAAATCCGGGAAGTGTTTGATATGAAGCGGCGCAACGGGGAACACATTGGTTCTTTTGCCGCTTACGGATACATAAAAGACCCTAACCATAAAAACGCCTTAATAGTTGACGAAGAAGCCGCCGAAGTAGTCCGGGACATTTTCGCAAAATTTCTGGACGGAATGAGTAAAAACGCGATTGTTCAGTATCTCAATGAACACGGCGTACTTTCCCCCGCCGCCTATAAGCGGGAGCGGTTAGGGCTTAAATACCAAAATCCAGGCATTGACCCGGCAAAGCGGCCCTTGTGGGGCGCAGTGACAATCACCACGATTTTGAAAAACCGTATGTATTGCGGGGATATGGTACAGGGCCGTTACCGTGTGAAAAGCTATAAGATACACGTTCAGGAGGTCGTACCCGAGGACGAATGGTACATAGTGGAAAATACCCATGAAGCCATTATAGACCGTGACACCTTTGATAAAGTACAGCGGTTATTGCTCCGGGACACCCGGACGGCCCCGCAAAAAAAGCAGATTTATCTGTTCAGCGGTTTCCTTCGGTGTGCTGATTGCGGTAAGGCTATGACCCGAAGCAAAGTAGGCGGGACGGTTTACTATTATTGCCGTACCTACAAAAACCAATCTAAAAGCGCCTGCACGAAACACACAATAAAACATAACCGCTTAGAGGTAGCCGTTCTCTATGCGATACAGCAACAGGTTTATTTGGCGGTTGACTACACTAAGACCATAGAACGGATAAACCGGGCTCCGCTCGTCAAAAGCCAGTCCAAGAAACTGGCGGACGCTATCAAGCAGAAGGAACGGGAACTTGCCAAAATTGCCCGATACAAACAAGCAATCTATCAGGATTGGAAGGACGGGGAAATTACCCATTCCGACTACCGCCACATGAAAGAGGACTACGGGGAACAAGCCGAGGCACTAAATAAAGTCATTGAAAAGCTCCGGGCCGAACAGGCAGAGCTTGAAAATGGCATTGATACCGAAAACCCGTTTTTGAAGGCGTTCAGGCAATACGGCAATATTGAAAAGCTGACAAGAGATGTTCTGATTGAATTGGTTGACCATATCAAGGTATACGAGGGCGGGAACATCAGCATAGTATTTCGGTTCGCTGATGAGCTCCGCAGAATACAAGAGTTTATCGAGGTCAACAATCCGAGCGATGCGGTTTAGAAAGACCGCGTTTTTATAGGTAGTACGCTTTCCTTATAAAAATGGCCCAGTAGGTCCCATGGGTCCGGTTGGCCCTCTGCCATGGCACCCGCATCCGCATCCCGGGTCCGGAGGAGGGCAGGGGGCAGGAGGGCAGGGAGCCGGAGGGAATCCGTTTCCGCAGCCTGGCCGGCGCTGTCCCATGTTCATGGAATTACCGCGGCTGTCCATATTATAGTCATTATATTGATTCATCCCATTTGGAAAATTAAAATACATAACAACATCTCCTTGTTTACTGGTTCAGAGGCACTGCCCCTGTTTCTTGTTCTAATATACGTTCAAAATAAGCCTGGTTCTGTTTGACAGCTTCGCTGTCCGGCTTAAACTTCTGTGATTTCTGATGATAATAGTAAGCCCGTTTGTGGTCCCCCAGCCGGTCATAGCAGACACACAGCTGGATGGAGGGAAGGTATCCATAGCAGTCCCTTTGGACAAAAGCTCCTGATTGTTCATCCGGATTCAGAGTGAGCGCCTGGGTGTACCAGTAGACTGCTTCCTCAAGTTTTCCGGCCTCCATTTTAAGCTTTCCAAGCTCACAGCAGGCTTCCCCGCGGGGCCTGTCATAGACAAAGCTTCTGGTCAGGGCATTCATGGCGTCTTCCTGCCGGCCAAGTTTTTCAAAGCAGTAGGCCAGGTGAAGGCAGGCGTCAATCTGATTCTCAATCCATGCGCCCGGTTCTTTCAGGAAGCCTTCCAGCACCTGGATGGCTTCGGCATGGCGCCCGTGGTAGTAAAGTTCCCTGGCATAGTAGAACTGATGCCTGGGCTCCAGCGTTTCCCCTTCTTTCAGCATGGTCTCATAGATCCTGAGGTTACGGTCTTTGTCCCCTGTTCCCTCTTTTTTATGCCGGATTTCAATATCTGAGTATACAATCTGTCCCATGGGCGTGACTGCTTCATGGACACGCCCATGCCAGATAAAGCCGCGGTGGTTTTTCAGGATCCTTTCCCTGTAGTAGGCAAATGTGGTCCTGCCTTTGGCGTCAAAACCAGTGGCGTATTTCATCATCACCACATCCGTGGATGGGTCCAGTTCCTCCTTCAGCTTCATAATCTTCCTTACTGTTTCAGGGCTGACGGTATCATCTGCATCCAGCCACATCCAGTAGTCCATGGCGGCTTTTCCGCAGGCAGCGTTCCTGGCAGCGGCAAAATCATCCTTCCAAGGATAATCGTAGACTTCCTGGGTATAACGTTTTGCAATCTCCTTGGTCCTGTCTGTGGAACCGGTATCCATGATGATAATCTGGTCTGCTGCCAGGGACATGGGTTTCAGGATACGTTCCAGCACAGCCTCTTCGTTTTTCACAATCATGCAAAGACTTAATGTAATCAAGCGGTAATCCCCCTGTGTTCAACTATTTTTATGGCCGGGGCCAAGGGGCTTGCCGGCTTATTAATACTATATGAAAATAGAACAAGTTTGGTGTATGCCGTACCGGCCCTGTCCAGTAGCGGCAGGTCCAGTGGCGGCAGGTCCAGAAACGGCATCCGTATCCGTTCCCCATCTCCTATGGCAGGAATCCTGTTTTTGTGATATGATGAAGTGAGAATGATTCAAAGGAGGAGTTCTTATGAGAAGAAAGCGGGAATGGGGCATCACGCTGGGGTTGGCCCTGGCTGTTGCGGCATCCATATCCATGGTAAGCCTGGCAAAAGAGGAGCGCCAGAAGGTGGGCACCATTGAACTGTCCTTTTCTTATGATATCCAGGCAGGAGAGTCAGGAGGCGATGTGGATGTCACACTGGGCAGCGGCAACTGCTCCATTGAGAGCGTGGATATTGTCAATGAAAAGGAGTTCTGGGTGGGAGGCGACAAGCCGAAGGTGGAGGTGTGGCTGTCAGCTGATTCCGATTATTATTTTGCAAAGTCGGGAAAGAGCGCATTTTCCTTTAGCGGGGATAAGGTGAAGTATGTGACAAGCTCCACCAAGTATGACAAGTCTGAGATGGTGCTTACCGTCACCCTGGAAAAGCTGGATGAGGATGATGAGGACCTGGATGTGAGCGGGCTTACCTGGGATGAATACAATGGAATTGCGCACTGGGACCATCAGGAGCTGGCTAAGAACTACAAAGTGCGGCTGTGCCGTTATGGCAATAATACCACGACCTCGGATGATGGGATTGGGACCGTCTATACGGTGAAAGAGAATAGTTTTGATTTTTCAGGCAAGTTCCCGAAGCCAGGCACCTATTACTTTAAGGTGAGGGCGGTTGACAGCCGCGGCAATACAGGCGACTGGCAGGAATCCGTCTATATGGACGTGACGGAGCAGGACCTTGCCAGGCTGAACGGCCAGTGGATGCGGGATGACAGAGGATGGTGGTATGTCAATCCGGATGGAAGCTATACAAAGGATAACTGGCAGTATATCCGCACCAAGTGGTACTTCTTTGATAAAGAAGGCTATATGAAGACCGGTTGGATCCAATGGAATGACAAGTTTTATTACTGCGATGACAGCGGGGCCATGCTGGCGGGCACGGTTACGCCGGACGGATATACAGTGGGTGCGGACGGGGCTCGGCTCAATTAAGATTTTCATACATAAAATGCTAAAAAATGGCTATCCTTATATCATTGAGAGATTGATATGAGGAGGTCATTTTTTATGTTGAATGAGTTAGAGATAGAGGCGGTCACAGGCCGTGAGATACTGGATTCCAGAGGGAATCCCACCGTGGAGGTGGAGGTCTGCCTGGCGGGCGGGGCAACTGGACGCGCGGCCGTTCCCTCAGGCGCGTCCACGGGTAAATTTGAGGCAGTGGAATTAAGGGATGGCGGGGAGCGCTATAATGGACAGGGCGTGAAAAAGGCAGTGGAGCATGTGAATTCAGTACTCAGCGAGGCAGTGCTTTTTGAAAGCGCCATGGACCAGAGGTATATTGACCATCTGCTGATAGAAGCAGACGGTACTGAGAACAAGGCAAAGCTGGGAGCCAACGCAATCCTAGGGGTGTCCATGGCAGTGGCCAGGGCGGCGGCTAATGGGCTTCATATGCCTTTATACCGGTATCTGGGCGGAATCCATGCCTCAAAGCTTCCTATACCCATGATGAACATCCTGAATGGAGGAAAGCACGCGGACAATACAGTGGACCTTCAGGAATTCATGATCATGCCTTACGGCGCATGCTGTTTTTCAGAAGGATTAAGGATGTGCGCGCAGGTGTACCATACCTTGAAAAAGCTTTTAAAAGAAGACGGATACAGCACAGGCGTCGGCGATGAGGGAGGCTTTGCACCTGACCTTAAGAATTCCGAGGAGGTACTTGGCTACCTTGTAAAGGCCATGGAGAAGAACGGCCTGAAGCCTGGTTCGGACATGAAGATTGCCATTGATGCTGCGTCCAGTGAGCTTTACGATGAAGCCACCGGCATGTACCTGTTCCCGGGCGAGAGCCAGATGGCGGGCAGGCAGGTACGGCGCAGCGCAGACGAGATGGTGGAATACTACAGGGGGCTGGTGGACCGTTTCCCAATCTGCTCCATTGAAGACGGGCTTGAGGAAGAGGATTGGGACGGCTGGAAAATGCTCACAGAACAGCTGGGAAACCGCATCCAGCTGGTAGGGGACGACCTGTTCGTGACCAATACAAAACGGCTGAAAAAGGGCATTGACCTGGAGGCGGGTAATGCAATCCTGGTCAAGGTCAACCAGATCGGCACGCTGACAGAAAGCTTTGAAGCCATTGAGATGGCAAAGCGGGCCGGGTTCGGGACCATTATCTCCCACCGTTCCGGTGAAACAGAGGATTCCATCATTGCCGATATCGCGGTGGCTGTAAATGCCGGACAGATTAAGACAGGGGCGCCCTGCCGCTCAGACCGTGTGGCTAAATACAACCAGCTGCTCCGCATTGAGGAAAACCTCAACCTGGCCGCTGAATAAATTCATGATACACACTATCAGGCAGCCCCTTGAGAAAGAGGCTGCCTGATATGGACCTCCTGTGTTTTCCAATGTTGTCCCCTGGGGATTTCCATCCTGACTTTAAGCCACATCAGCGGTAAATCTTGACAACCTCTTATTTTTATGTATGATGAAATAAGGCAATATTGAAATATAAATAATGCAGTAAGGATGGGAGATAAGGGAATGAGAGAACTGTTGATGATGGAACCGATATTTAAGGAGGCAATCTGGGGCGGAAGCCGCCTGAAAGAAGTGTATGGTTATGATATCCCCAGCGGGCACACAGGGGAGTGCTGGGCTGTCAGCGCCCACAGAAGCGGTGACTGCAGGGTGTCTTCCGGCACATATGCAGGACATACCTTGAGTTCGTTATGGAGGGAGCATAAGGAACTGTTTGGGACAGCGGCTGATTCCTATGGGGAATTCCCACTGCTGGTGAAGATCATCGATGCAAGGGAAGATTTAAGTATCCAGGTCCACCCGGACAACGCCTATGCGGCAGAGCATGAGAATGGTTCCCTTGGGAAGATGGAATGCTGGTATATCCTGGACTGTGACAAGGACGGAACCATTGTCATCGGCCACCATGCAAAGGACAAGGAAGAACTGAGGTCCATGATTGAGCAGGGCAGATGGACGGAGTTCATACGGGAGGTGCCGATTAAGAAAGGGGATTTCTTTCAGATCAATCCCGGGTGCGTCCATGCAATCAAGGGAGGAACCCTGATTCTGGAGACACAGCAGAGCAGTGACATTACATACCGGGTCTATGACTATGACAGGCTTTCTGAGGGCAGGCCAAGACAGCTGCATGTGCAGCAGAGCATTGACGTGATAGAAGCGCCGTTTGTGCAGCGTGAGGATGAGAAGCCGGTGCTTGTGGAAGAAACGGACAGCGGTAAGAAGTACCACCTGATTACCTGCTCCTATTATACCGCTGACAAGGTGGATATGGCAGGTGAATGGGAGGAGGACTTCGGGGACAGGTTTGCCAATGTGAGCATCCTGGAAGGACAGGGCACGGTGGACGGCGCTGTAGTGAAAAAGGGATGCCATTTCATTGTGCCTGCCGGATACGGGATTGTCAGGTTCCAGGGGAATCTGTCCTTTATCACATCCCAGGCCATGTAGCCTTGGGGAATAGGGCCGGATTGCTGTCACACACTGTTTTCCTGTTTCAGGAACAGGCCATCAACCGCATAAAAGCTGTGTGAAAATGGGAAAACAGGTTGTTTTTTCGGACAAAGTGTGATAAGATATCTGTGTTTGACTATAAGAAAATGAAGAGGTGCAGGCGGATGTCAGTTATACAGGTTATATTATCAATCATATATGTAATCCTTGGTGTTGCCATATCAATCGTTATCCTGATGCAGGAAGGCAAGTCCAACGGACTTGGAAGTGCAATCGGCGGTATCTCCACAGACAGTTACTGGAGCAAGAACAGAGGCCGTTCCATGGAAGGCGCCCTGGAACATTTTACCAGATACGGTGCGATTGTATTTATGATTATTACCATTATCCTGAATATTCTTCTGAGGATTGCGGGATAATAAGAGAAAAGAAGTGAACGTGACCAAAACACCCTTGTATTCATATAAGGGTGTTTTATTTCTTTAGGCGGAAAAGAGGGTATATGGAAAAAGAATTATTGGAACAGCGCAAACAGATACTGACGGAATTAATGGATGATAAGGCTTATGTGCCCATGAAGGCCAAGGAACTGGCCATCCTTTTAAACATTCCAAAATCACAGAGGGAGGACCTGATGGAGGTCCTTGATGCCTTGGTGGCAGAGGGAAGGATTGGTGTTTCCAAAAAAGGGAAATACGGAAAGGCTGAGACATTTTCCGTCAACGGCATATTCTCCGGGCATCCCAAAGGCTTTGGCTTTGTGACCGTGGAGGGGATGGAGCAGGATGTGTTCATACCCGAGGACAAGACCGGTGCAGCCCTTCATGGGGACCGGGTGCAGATCGTGGTGGAACCGGACAGCAGGATGTCTGGCAGCCGCTCCGGCATGGGTTCGGGCGGACGAAGGGCAGAGGGCGCTGTCATCCGGGTCCTGGAACATGCCAATGAGGAGGTGGTGGGATATTACCAGAAGAATAAGAATTTTGGTTTTGTCATACCGGACAACCAGAAGCTGGCAAAGGACATTTTCATTCCCCAGGGCTGCGATATGGGGGCAGTGACCGGCCACAAGGTGGTTGTGAAGATTACGGATTTTGGCAGTGAGAAGCATAAGCCGGAGGGACGTGTTACGGAGATCATCGGTCATGTCAATGACCCGGGCACGGATATCCTGTCCATTGTAAGGGCCTATGGGCTGCCTGAGGCATTTCCCCAGGAGGTGATGGAAGAGATAGAGGATATCCCGGACCATGTGACGGTTCCGGGCCAGCCGGTGGAGATGGGCAGCCTTTATGGCATCAGTGACCTTGTATCCCCCGATGGATGGAGCGGGGAACTATCGGGCCGCCTGGACCTGCGGGGGCTTCAGACCGTGACCATTGACGGCGAGGATGCCAAGGACCTGGATGACGCGGTGACCATATGCAGGGACGGGCAGGGGCATTATATCCTGGGTGTCCATATCGCCGATGTGAGCCATTATGTGAAGGAGGGAAGCCCCCTTGACCGGGAGGCACGAAAGCGGAGCACCAGCGTTTATCTGGTGGACCGGGTCATACCCATGCTGCCCCACAAGTTGTCTAACGGCATATGTTCCCTGAACGCTGGCACGGACCGTCTGGCCTTAAGCTGCATCATGGAAGTGGACGCACAGGGAACCGTGCTGGACCACCGGATTGCCGGGACCGTAATCCATGTGGACAGGCGCATGACTTATACTGCGGTCAATGCCGTGGTGACGGACCGGGATGAGGCCGTGATGGCGGAATACGAGGAATTCGTCCCCATGTTCGACTGCATGAAGGAACTGGCGGATATCCTCAGGGAGAACCGCAGGAAGCGGGGCGCCATTGACTTTGATTTCCCGGAGAGCAAGATTGTGCTGAATGAACAGGGAAAGCCCCTGGAAATCAAGCCCTATGAGCGCAATGCGGCCACCAGGATCATCGAGGACTTCATGCTGCTGGCCAATGAGACCGTGGCTGAGGACTATTACTGGCAGTCCATCCCGTTCCTTTTCAGGAGCCATGACAACCCGGACCCGGAAAAGATGAAACAGCTGGGGACATTTATCAATAATTTCGGATACTTCATTAAAATGCAGCATGGGGAAATCCATCCCAAGGAACTTCAGAAGCTGCTGGACAAGATAGAAGGCACACCGGAGGAGGCGCTGCTCTCCAGGCTGACCCTGCGCTCCATGAAGCAGGCAAAGTATACCACCCTATGTTCCGGGCACTTTGGCCTGGCCACCAGGTATTATACACATTTTACCTCCCCTATCCGGCGCTATCCTGACCTCCAGATCCACAGGATCATCAAAGAGACCCTGAAGGGAGGGCTCAGTGACAAGAGGGCGGCACATTATGAGAAAATCCTGCCGGAAGTAGCGGTGCAGACCTCTGCCCTGGAACGCAGGGCGGACGAGGCGGAGCGGGAGACAGATAAACTGAAGAAGTGCGAATATATGTCACGGTTCATCGGACAGGATTTTGACGGAGCCATATCAGGCGTCACCAACTGGGGCCTTTATGTGGAACTTCCCAATACCGTGGAGGGACTGGTCCGCATGAGCGATCTGGATGACGACTATTATATATTTGATGAACAGCACTATGAACTCATAGGGGAGATGACGAAAAAGACCTATAAGCTGGGACAGCCCGTCAGGGTGACCGTGTCCTCCACGGACAGGCTTTTAAGGACCGTTGATTTCATCCTGGCAAAGGACTGGGAGAAGCATCCGGTGGAAGAGAAAGGGGAATAGACGCATGGGGAAGGAAAGTATTAAGCTGGTAGCCAACAATAAGAAGGCATACTATGATTATTTCATTGATGAGAAATTCGAGGCTGGAATCGAGCTTTTCGGCACGGAGGTAAAATCCATCCGTATGGGCAAGTGCAGCGTCAAGGAAGCATTTGTCAAGATTGACAAGGGGGAAGTGTATGTCTGCGGCATGCACATCAGCCCCTATGAGAAAGGCAATATATTCAATAAGGACCCGTTGCGTACCCGCAGGCTCCTGCTTCACAAGTATGAGATCATGAAGCTGGACGGGAAGATTGCGCAAAAGGGTTTTACCCTGGTTCCGCTTCAGGTGTATTTTAAAGGAAGCCTGGTTAAGGTCCAGATTGGGCTTGCGCGCGGTAAAAAGCTTTATGACAAGAGGGCGGATATTGCCAAGAAGGATCAGAGAAGGGAACTGGAAAAGGATTTCAAGGTGAAAAACCTTTATTAAGGCAGGGAAGCATGAAGGAATATCTGAATTTTATAAAAGAAGTAGAAGGACTGAAATCCACGCTGAGGACAGCATGGACCGTATCCGGACGTCAGGAGAGCACGGCAGAGCACTCCTGGCGCCTGGCCCTTGGCGCGGCAGTACTCTGTCATGAATTTCCTGAACTTGACAGGGAAAAGGTGATGCTTATGTGCCTGGTCCATGACCTTGGGGAACTGTACAGCGGCGATGTTTCCGCGGCGCTCCGGCCCGATGCCGGAAAAAAGCATGACCAGGAGCAGAGGGATGTGGAAAGAGCGGCCGCCAGCCTTCCAAAGGCCTGCGCAGAGGAAATCAGAAGCCTGTGTGAGGAATACAACCGGGCAGGGACACCGGAAGCCAGGTTCGTAAAGGCCATGGACAAGGCAGAGACCATCCTGCAGCACAGCCAGGGAAAGAATCCGCCGGATTTTGACTACGGTTTTAACCTTTCCTACGGAAGGGAGTATTTTGGGCAGGATGGCCGGCTGGAGGAATTACGCGAACTGGTTGACAGGGAGACGGAAAAGCGCATGGAAGAACCGTAAGGGACTGAGGGTGAGCAATCACGGAAGATTTCAGATAATAGGATATAACATAATAGGATATAACAAAAAGCAAGCATTATCTGCTTGCTTTTCTTATGACCTGACCGGGAATCGAACCCGGGTTTACGCCGTGAGAGGGCGTCGTCTTAGCCGCTTGACCATCAGGCCTTTTGTTGTTTGCTGTACTCATCAGCGACAGCTTGTTTATAATACCATAGAGTTTTTAATTTGTCCAGTATTTTTTAAAAAAAAATCAAAAAAGTTTCTGATTCCGGAAATTGAAAAGACCAGTCGGGGAACTGGTCTTTTCAGGAGAAGGTATTTCGTTTCTTATGGGGTGTAGCAAAAACTATATAATGTATTGGGGGGGTTTACGTTAATTATAATAGCATAGGTAATAAAAAAAGTGTGCACAAAGATTCGTTATTTCAAAAAAAGTTTATATGCATTATTACAGGGCCATGGGAAATGTGTCGGCCATGGCTGTACTTTTATAAGGTTTATATGTGAGACTTACCGGACATGGCTGGTAAGTCTCATTATTTTCACCTCGGAGTGTTTCCTTGGCCGGCTGACGGCAATGGGGCAGATGGCATAACAGGCAATGTGGTCACTGTAATTACCGGCCGGATGGAGCAATGGCCATCAGGGCCGGCAGAATACCATCCATATATACCTTAAGTGGCCTGGCACAGCACGATGATGCGTCCCGGGGCTGTCTGCGGGGGAATACTCCTTGTGGTGGCCGTGTAATAAACCAGAAGGTAATGATTGGCAGGTGAACATAGGTAGGCCTGGCCGTTCATGGTGGAAATGACAGTGGACTGGTACAGGTTCAGCTTCAGGGAGTTATCAATGGCGGTAAGGTTTTCATCAAAGTAACCGATGGCCACGTCCTCCTCAGGCCGCAGCACCGCAATCAGGTCAGCGCGGTACTGGGGCGGATAGATAAGAGGAACGGGCTGGGTGCTGTCATAGAAAGCAGCGATGCGCATTCCGGGGAAGAGGCGCATGGTGTCCACAACAAAGGTATCATGGGTCATGATGATATGGATCTGCTGTCCGTCCACGCTGAGGGAGACGAATTGGCTGCAGCAGTCATCATTATAAGCGGTAATGTCGGTGATGGTCCCCATCACAGGGGTAAGATGTTCAAAATTCATAAGGAAAAATCCTTTTTTGTTTATCATATGCAGATGTGGGGGAAAGGGGTACTGGTGTCTTGGGAAAGAACCGGAAAAGCCATAGAAAAAGGAGGAGGCCGGTAAACTATCTTTACCGGCCGAGTATTATGAAAAAAAGTTTTATTAGCATTAACTCTTTACAATATTTAGTATATCGGTAAAATGTGAGGAGAATTTTATCATTCTGTAACAAAATTATGAACAGAGTGTAAGGAGTTTGTGAATACGCAATCCAAGGAACCATGGATGCCAATCATCGGTCGGCCCGAACCGGACGCCTTCCTGTCCGCGGCGCCTCCTGTCCTTTGGTTTAAGGGGCGCCTGAAAATGGACATGGGGCAGGAAAAAGAATGACATTTTTGTTAAATATGGACATATGGCATTGTAAATTGTAATCAATGTGATAGACTTAGAATATATAATAAAATACATAAAGGAAGGAGCAGAAACATGAAATTTTATATTTGCAGTCATTGCGGCAATATTATTGCGTACGTAAAGAGCAGCGGGGTACCGGTTATGTGCTGCGGTGAAAAAATGCAGGAGCTGGTTGCCAACACAACGGATGCGGCAGTTGAGAAGCATGTTCCGGTGGTTACGGTGGACGGACAGAAGGTTACGGTTACCGTTGGGGCGGCAGAGCATCCCATGGCACCGGAGCACTATATCCAGTGGATTGCCCTTGCCACCGCACAGGGCAACCAGAGAAAGGAACTGAAGCCGGGCCAGAAGCCCCAGGCAGAATTCATGATATGCCAGGGCGACGAGGTTGAGGCGGTTTATGCATACTGTAATCTTCACGGGCTTTGGAAAGCATAAGTCTGTCAGGAGCAGAACAGAAGACAGGATTCTTTCGTCCGCAGGCATAAGCGGGCAGTGAAGGCCGGGACGGGGCAGCGGTTTCCGTCCCGGCCTTTTGCGTTCTGTTTTCCCGATGGAAGCTCCCGGCCTGCTGCCCGTCTTCCGTCCCGGACTCCTGCCTGTGCTCTGCCCCGGCCGGCCCCACCCAAACCGCCTTCTAAGCGTTCCCATGCCCTTTGCCTCCCCTTGGGACAATCCCGGATTTCCTGCGTATTATATACCATAATGGAAAGGGGATGTATAGCATGAAGATATGTTTAGACGCGGGTCATTATGGCAGATACAATCAAAGCCCGGCAGACAAGCGTTATTATGAGTCGGAAATTGTATGGAAGCTCCATCTGCTTCAGAAAAAATACCTGGAAGCATATGGAATCGAGGTAATCACTACCAGGGAAGACCGGGACACGGACAGGAGTTTGTATGACAGGGGAGCCGCTTCCAGGGGATGCGACCTGTTTATATCGGACCATACCAATGCAGTGGGGGATTCTGTTAACAATGCAGTGGATTATCCTGCGGCATACTGTGCCATTAACGGGAGCGCGGATGGGATTGGGATGGCCCTGGCACAATGTGTGGAGACGGTCATCGGAACAGGCCAGCCTGCGCGCATTGAACACCGCAGGGGAAGCAATGGGGATTACTATGGCGTGCTGCGCGGGGCAACGGCCGTGGGGACGCCGGGGCTGATTCTGGAGAACTCCTTCCACACCAATAAGGAGACAGTGAAGTGGCTGTTAAATGATGCCAACCTTGAACGTCTTGCCAGCGCCCAGGCCGATACAATAGCCCTGTATTACGGCATAACAGAACCCGTTAAGAAATCCGGCTGGGCGGAGGAAAACGGAGGCTGGAGATTCTATCTGGGCAATACCGGGGATTATGTGGCCAATGATTGGTATAAGGATGGGGATTACTGGTATTGGTTTGACGCTGCAGGCATGATGGTGCACAATGACTGGAAGACAGGCTCGGATGGAAAATGGTATTACCTTCAGGAAAATGGAGCCATGGCAAAGGACCAGTGGGTTATCTGGAAACATGAACTCTACCGCCTGAAAGAGGACGGAAGCATGTTTGAGGGCTGTGTATGTCTTGAAACAGATGAAAAAGGAGCCCTTAAGTTCCCGGACATGGGAACCCTCACGGAATGTGGGAAAATAGAAGAATAGAGGAGGGGATTTTTATTGTCCGGCGTTGAGGGATGGAGTATAATAGAAGGAGAAAATGCCTTCCATTGGCCTGATTATCAGCGGGCATGGAAGAAAAGGGGGATACAGCATGGTACTAAAATGTTTTTCAATGCCGGACGAAACCACCACACTGACATTTTATCCATGTAATGCGGATACCGGGCCAGGCGGCGGGTATGACACGTGTGCAGATACCCTGACCGTGTACCGGACAGACTTTATGAAACTGCTGCTTCCATATCTGCAGCATGTGCAGCCTGGGTTTGATGCCTGCCAGGATAACCGGATGGACAGGAGGCAGTGGAACAATCTGATTCAGGAGATGGAACGCGACATGGGCAATATACGGTTTGATGACACGGCCTTTGATTTCTATACTGGATTTGTGGGATGGATTACAAAGACATTGAGTGAGTATGAGGCCATTGTTGTGGGCAGTGACCATTGACGATATGTAAAGGACCCTTTGGTTCATTCGGTAAATACGTATGAATCTGACAGGACGGGCCGGGAAATGTGATTGGTTTCCCGGCCTGTCCTGTTGGGGTTTATGCTGCCTATGTTTCCTGATTCTGCTGGCCATATCCGTAATGCTGGCCATATCCGTAATGCTGGCCATATCCGCAATGCTGGCCATATCCGAATTACCAGCCATACCCGAATTACCAGCCATACCCGCATTACCAGCCCGCAATGCTGACCCGGCATTATTGACAGCTTCCTAAACAATCATTCAATGGCTTTAAATGCCTCCTCCAGGTCTTCCAGGATATCATCAATATGTTCGGTGCCGATGGACAGACGGATGGTTCCCGGCCGGATTCCCTGCTCCAGAAGCTCGGCCTCATTTAACTGGGAGTGTGTGGTGGAAGCTGGGTGGATGACCAGGGACTTCACGTCAGCCACATTGGCCAGCAGGGAAAACAGTTCCAGGTTGTCGATGAAGTTCCTGGCCTGCTCAGCGCCGCCCTTGATCTCAAAGGTGAAGATGGAACCTCCCCCATGAGGGAAATACTTCCGGTACAGAGCCTGCTGACCAGGATCCCGGCTGACGGACGGATGATGGACCGCTTCCACCAGGGGATGGCTTTTCAGGTAATCAACCACTTCCAGGGCATTCTCCACATGGCGTTCAACCCTGAGGGACAGGGTTTCCAGACCCTGGAGGAACATGAATCCATGGAAGGGGGAGAGGGTTGCGCCCGTGTCCCTTAACAGGATGGCCCTGATGCGGGTGACAAATGCAGCAGCGCCCACATCCTGTGCAAAGCGGATGCCGTGGTAGCTTGCATTGGGTTCTGTAAGTCCGGGGAATTTCCCGGAAGCAGTCCAGTCAAAGCGTCCGCCGTCCACAATGACCCCGCCTACCGTGGTTCCGTGTCCGCCAATGAATTTGGTGGCGGAATGGACCACGATATCAGCGCCATACTCAATGGGGCGTACCAGATAAGGGGTTGCAAAGGTATTATCGATTACCAGCGGGATCTGGTGGCGGTGCGCAATGTCCGCAATGGATTCTATGTCCGCAATGTCTGAGTTGGGGTTGCCGAGGGTTTCGATGAAGATGGCTTTTGTATTGTCCCTGACAGCCTCCTCCAGTCCCTTCAGATCAGCCGGGTCTACAAAGGTGGTTTCAACCCCGTATTCGGGAAATGTATGTGCCAGATAATTATAGGTCCCGCCGTAGATATGGCTGGATGCAACAATATGGTCGCCGGAGCGGGTCAGGTTCTGGAAGGTGTAGGCCAGGGCCGCTGCGCCCGAGGCAGTTGCCAGGGCCGCCACGCCGCCTTCCAGGGCCGCCATCCTTGCCTCAAATACATCCAGGGTAGGATTGGTCAGCCTGCTGTAGATATTGCCTGCATCGCTGAGGTTAAAGCGGGCCTGTGCATGGCTGCAGTCATCAAACACGTAGGAAGATGTCTGGTAAATCGGAACCGCCCTGGAGCCGGTGGCCGTATCCGGATGTTCCTGTCCTGCATGAAGCTGTGTTGTCTCAAATCTGAAATGTCTGTTTTCTCTTCTAAGTTTTTCTCCCATGATTTGTCCTCCATTCCATTCCTACTGTTTCTATAGGTTTAGTTGATGATAGCATGGGAGTTTTTTCCTGTCAAGAGTTTATTTTGCTGATAATATATATTTAAGGAGGGAATGAAGTGGTGGGACAGGGAGAGGTATGGTAAAATAAGGACAGATGAAAGAAAGGGCGGGTGCGGATGAAAGAAATCATAGACTTCATTGAAGAGAATGTGGATGGCAGGACACTGTCCACAAAGGAATTGGTTTACGAGCTGGAAAATGGAGCGCTGCAGGGGGTTTACTCTGACCAGATATCCTTTTCCAACCTGAAATATTCCAAAAGTGGGTTTCAGATGGATATGTTTATTGTATCTAACGAGAAAATCTGGCTGATTGGCAAGGAAGGACAACGGGAGAAATTAAGAAAGGATTTTAGCGCTGTATCCATGTTTCGGTTTGAACTGGCGAAACGGAAGAGTACGGACTCCATAACAGGCTGTTTTCGATTTATTTCAGCTTCAGGGAAACATGTTGCGGCAGAGGCTGTGGTAAGCGGGATTTATGATGTGCGTCTTGAGGACGGTGTGCTGAGGTTATCGGAAGACCAGGTCTTATATCGGGACCAGCCCATACAGGATGGGCGTCATAAGCCGGTTGCTTTTCAAGCGGAGCATTGTTTTTATTGCAGGGGAGGAAAACTGCACTATGAATACGATGGCAGGAGTTTTGATGTGGACGCAAAAACCTTGGAGCGCTGTGACAGCCCTGATACCTTCCCTCCGTTTATATCCGTAGAGCAGTAAGCCTGCCGATATTTAATGTAAGAGGGATGATGACAAGTGGAAGAAGCAGACGATAGTGATTAAAACAAACATAGTCATAAAACAAACCATAGTAATTAAACAGGAACCTGACCGGTATACCTATCACCGGCCAGGCTTTTTTATTTGGCCGGCCAGGAATCCGACATTAATTGACAATTTTCGACATCCGCGCGATGAAAACAGAGGGAAGAAAAAAAATAGGAGGGGGATTATTGCACGGTTCATCCGTTCTATAAACATCGGAGGAATTAGGAATGAAAAAGTGTAAAATTTATCTCGCCGCGATATTCATAATGGCTGCCCTGTTTACAGCATATAAAACCTGGAGTCCGGAATACCGGATTTGCCGGTCATTTTCCTATTCATGTACGGATTACAGGGAGACGGAACTGTATGTAATCATCAACAGACCATGGGGAGTGGGGGAAACCATTGAAAAGATAGTAACCCAGTACAATAAAATGAACGGCACGCCGGACCGCCTTGTCATATGGTGCTACCATAATGAAGACGACATGGACCAGGGCAGGGAATTTTACAAGGCAGAGTTTGAGTGCGGGAAGGATATGGTAACGGAACCCCCGGAAGCATATTGATATAAGCCGGGCATCCGGCGCCGGATTCCGGCCTGCATCATGGAATAGGGTAGGAAAATCAAAACAGATGTGATAGAATGTTCTTTATAGTCAGGAGGGACGGTATGAAGAAGGAAAGGATATGCCGTGGGATTACGGCAGGATTGTACGCGGATATCTGAAACGCCATACCAGACTGCTGGATATTGATACGGGAGGCGGGGAGATACTGTTAAGCTTCAGGCATCCTTATGAATATACAAGCGCAACAGAAGGTTATCCCCCTAATGTGGATCTGTGTAAACAGGTATTTCTGCCCCTTGGAATTGATTTTCGGGAAGCTGGCGATGTGAGCCGCCTTCCCTTTGAAGACCGTTCCTTTGATCTGGTCATTAACAGGCATGGGGACTTTGATGCCGGGGAACTATACCGTGTATTAAAGCCTGGAGGCGCGTTTGTCACACAGCAGGTAGGGGCGGAGAATGACCGCGGTTTGGTGAATCTGCTGCTGCCGGACACAGAACTGCCATATCCGGAGCAATACCTGGACAAGGTTACTGAAACATTCCTGTCTGCCGGGTTTGAAATCCTAGAGTCCCAGGAGGCATTTCCTAAAATAAGGTTTTACGATGTAGGGGCGCTGATATGGTTTGCCCGGATCATCCAGTGGGAATTCCCGGGATTTTCCGTGGAATCCTGTTGGGATAACCTGTTGAAGGCACAGAAAGTTTTGGATGAAAATGGCGTGATAGAGGCATCGACCCACAGGTTCCTGCTGACAGCATTAAAAGCAGGATGAATGCAATGAAAAATGACCGGTCGGGGAACCGGTCATTTTAGGAGAAGGTATTTCGTTTCTTATGGGGTGTAGCAAAAACTATATAATGTATTGGGGGGGTTACGTTTATTATAATAGCATATGGCATGAAAAAAGTCTGCACAAACTTTATCAATTATGAAAATCTGTTTTGTGCATTTTGCAAAAAAAGGATGATGCCAAAAGAATGATACCAATAGGATGATGATTCAGGTATAAAAATGTTTCAGGTTTAGGACGGTCAAGGCAACAGCAGAATAGAGGAATACCGGAATAGCAGAATACTGGAATGACAGAATACCGTAATAGCAAAATATCAGGTATCAGAATAGCAAAATACCAGGAGGGATGTACTTGAAGAAGAGCTGTGTGGGGAAATTCTGTATTATGACAATGCTTGCCATGGAAGCGGGAATGATTCAGGCGTATGCCAATTCCCCGGCCCCTGTTAATTACAGGGGATATTTTGCCGGGACAGCCATCATACTGGTTCTGACCGTGCTTTTTAATGCTGGGATTGAAACAGCAGTCGGGGCCGTCATGGGCGTCGGGCCAAAATGGGTGATATTCCTTACGAATGTGGGCACCAACCTGGTTATGAATATTATATTAGGGTATCTGGATTTCACTTTCCGTCTGTATGTCCGGGGATATTATTTTCCCGTGATGTGTGTGTTTGAAATCCTTGTACTGGCAGCAGAGTACCGGATTTATCTGCGCTTCATGGGGAGAAGGTTTCCGAAGAAGTCCATACTGAAGTATACGGCGGCTGCCAATGCCGTTTCCTTCCTTCTGGGGCTGCTGGCCCTCCAGTTGCTGGGAATGGGTGTTTTTTAAATATTAAGGGGATATATGGCGCAAAAATGAGGAATCTGATTGAACAGCTGTATCAATTAACACAGGACAAAGAAAGGCTGGCTATTAATGCGGCAGCCATTGATATCAGGAAATATAATGCACACGTCCATGACTTTTTCCAATATCCGCTGGGAGTTTCCTTTATTGGCGTGGAAAAGCCCCTGGTGGCTGGCAGGAAGCGTTTCCCGTGCTTTTCATTCTGAATCTGTACTACCAGAATGACTGGATATGCAGTGAGCAGGAGCGGACATCACCGGACCAGCTGGTGGTGGGGCGGATGCCGGATGCTGAGTGGATTACAGCGCTGCGCGATTATTGGATAGATGACTATTTCGGGCTTAAAAACCGCCGGTTCCATATTAAGGATAAAGATGCGGAACCGTTTCAGAAGGAGCTGTTATGGTGGATGGCGGAAAATGCCCCTGAGTCCGGGAAAAACCGGCTGGAACAGGAATTAGCGGGCACAAAGTGGGTCTGCTCATTATTTACAGGTGCATTTTATGACAAGTTCTTTGGGGAAACAGGAAATTATTATTTTTTTGCTGAATCAGGAGTATATGATTATTCCAAACTCAGCCCTTGACAACGGCCAAGGAAACTGCTATTATGTAGAAAGTGCAGGATTCGTTAGCATACCAGACACATGGAACACTGATTATTCAGGGGTTGTACTGGTTTCGACGGGGGTCATGCAGCTGGTGAAGCTATCCCCATGCGATGGGTTAAATGGCAAAAATAAATATAAACGCTAACGACGAATTAGCTATCGCTGCCTAATGGCAGCTGTCAGACTTAGAGCACCCGCACTTTAAGACCCTGGCATCGACTATGTGGGAAACGACTTATGCAAAGCTTTGAGCATATGGGCGTATGATGAAGCTACTGAAACCATCCGGGTGTCCTTTCCCTGATGGCAGAGGGAATGTCAAATAAAGGACTATGATAGTAGAAGAACAGGGAATTGGTTTTCGGACAGGGGTTCGATTCCCCTCAGCTCCACGCTGGGCAATGCCGGGTAGTCCTTAGGATATAAGGGCTCCGGCATTGTCTTTTTTTGTTGAGGAGCTGTTTTTCATCCATCCAGACCGGTCATGTACAGCGGGATTACGTGGATGACCGGCTCCTCATAGGGATGGACCTCTTTGATGGCCCGAAGTGTCTCCTTTACCTTTTCGGTCTGGCAGGTCACTTCCGCCTTTATTTCAGGTTCCGTGCTCACTTCCCCCATATGACCGATATAGGGCGTGCTTCCCTGTAACGGCCGCCAGCAGCCTGTTACAGGGCTGTATGACATGCAGCTGTCATATTGTCCGATATGCCCGGCATCCACTGCCTGAAGCGCTTTCTGAAGCGCGGACAGATGGGATGCGGGGATGAAGATCTCCAGCTTGCAGTTTGCAAATGCTTCCATGGTTGGCTCCTCCTTTCTTCTGATATGCCGGAACACGTCTGGTTCCGTTATCTTTTCTGCTTTCCATATAAATATAACACAGCTTGACATGAAAACATAGAATTGCCAGGAGCAATAATTTCGTATAAACTTTGTAAACAAATAAAACTTATTATTTAAGAGAAAAGAAATACCATAACCGGATGTTTCTGGTAATATAAGGGTGTAGAAAAAATATCTTCCATGACATGGAAAAAGGGAGGAATTGAACATGAAGATTAACATGAAGAGGACCATTTATACGGCAGGCCTGTCCGCGGCAGTGGCTGCGGCAGCTTTAGGGCTGGGAGGCTGCGGTACGGGGACACAGATACCGGATACCATTAAGGTACAGAACATGGATGCGGACAGCAATACCATCACAGTCATTGGCAAGGAAGAGGTGAAGGTGGTACCGGACATGGCGGAGATAGAGTATTCCATCTATACCAAAAAGGAAACGGCTGCCGAGTGCCAGTCAGAGAATGCCAAGGACCTGAATGCAGCCATTGAGAAGCTGAAATCCCTTGGGGTGGAGGAGAAGTCCATCCAGACCTCATCTTATGGACTGAATCCCATTCATGACTGGAATTCATCGGATCAGGCGGTTACGGGATACGAGATGACCACAAGGCTGACGGTTTCGGATATTCCCATCGACCAGGCGGGAACCATCCTGTCAGAGTCAGTGTCGGCGGGTGTCAATGGAATTGATTCGGTTACATATTTTTCAAGCGGTTATGATGCAAGCTACCAGGAGGCGTTAAAGGGGGCCATGGCAGTGGCCAGGGCCAAAGCAGACGCGCTGGCAGAGGCCAGCGGCAGGACCGTCGCCGGCGTTTCCCATGTGGAGGAATATGGGTACAATCCCAATGCAAGATATGCGTCCTATAACAGTTCAGGACCAGGCAAAGCCGCGGGGACCGCGGCAGCGGCCGACATGGCTGTCATGCCAGGGGAAGTGAGCGTGGAAGCACAGGTAACAGTGGATTTTACAATCCAATAAGCAAGGTCATGGGGCGGCGCCGGGAACATGGTTTCCCGGCGCTGTTTCTTCCTGGTTCCCTGGCATTATCCATTGTGAACCACGATTGCAAATTCCATATTGATATTTCCGGACAAATATATTATGATTGCAGTTGTTGACCCCAAAGCAGGATGACGGGGAAAAGGAGGGCGTTTCATGAAAAACCGGATAGGATACTTATATGTCATAATTACATGTTTTATATGGGGAAGCGTTTACATAGCGAGTAAATACGCCCTGGCTTCCATAGGACCCCTTACTGTGCTGTGCATCCGGTATCTGGTGGCAGGCGCGTGCCTTGCCGTGCTTTTGAACATGAGAAGGACAAGGCGCACCGTAAAGAAGGGGGACTGGAAATACATCTGGATTGTGGGCGGGCTGGGATATTTTGTCTCCATTACGTTCCAGCTGGTGGGAACCAAGCTGCTAGACGCGTCCCTGGCCTCCCTGATTAACGGCATGAACCCCATTACCATTTCCCTCCTGGCGGCTGTTTTCCTGAAGGAAAAGATACATAAACGTCATATTGCCAGCATCTGCATTTCAATTGCAGGGGTTTATATCATCCTGGGAGTGGGGGGCGCGTCAGTGAACGCGGCAGGACTGGGGGCCTCTGTCTGCTCCGTACTCTTATGGTCCTCTGCCTCCGTGGCCATCCGAAAGGTTTCCGGGGGATATGACCCTGTGCAGATTGCGCTGTACGGGCTGGGGGCTGCCCTTATCTTCACGGTTCCATGCGCCATATTGGAATCGGTCAGGACACCGCCAATATTCACCGGGTCCGCTGTCCTTGCATGTATTTATCTGGGGGTAGCGGGAACTGCGGTGGCCCATACACTCTGGAACATGGGGCTTAAGCTTCTGGACGCCAGCGTGTGTTCCATGTTCTACCCCTTACAGCCCCTTACATCGTCCATATTGGGGGTGGTCCTGCTGGGAGAGGTCCTTACATGGAACTTTGTTGTGGGCGGCGTGCTGATCTGTATGGGTATTATTGTCAGCGTAATGAAAAAGGACATGATTGCACATACTTAATTGCACATACTTAATTGCACATACTTAATCCTGCCCCTGTCCGTGATGTCCTTTATGATGGCAGTCTTCTGCCGCCTTTTCTTCTGTTTCCTGCGCCTTGTGCCCACAGTGCTCCGTATGCCCTTTAATCTCCTTCATGGACTTATCCCTGAACTCATCCAGGGTGGCCTGTGGGTCTGCGGTGAGCAGTTCCTGTATGGCATAGTATTTTCCCACGGACATGCCAAGGCTGTGGGCTTCCCGGCACATGTGGCCGTCCACGCTGACATATTCTGTCCTGGCCTGGCTGTGACACTGCCTGAGGGTGGTGTCCACACAGATTTGAAGGTTTTCCAGTAAAAGGTCACTGCTGCCCCTGTTTTCCAGTGTAATGGATAGCAGGGCATCTTTTTTCAGATAATCCTGCATGGCTTCACTGCCAATCAGGCGTTCAAGGGCTTCCTCATATTCCAGATGCCGCAGGGAAACCTCACGGAGCACGGTTTCCCCGTCCCTGCCGTAAGGGACTTCCTCAATCACCCTTCCCCACCTGTTAATGCCCAGTTCAATGCTGGGATTCACGTCAATACTGATGGTGGCTGCCTCAGCGTAGTAGAGCTGGTATCCGCCAAACCCGCTTCCGGCAAACACCAGAAGGCAGGCCAGGGACACAATGAGCTTCATCCGGTGCATGGCTGGTTTGGGCTGCCTCTGCCTCATCCTGCCCAGTACATGGCTGCGTGTCCGTTCCTTTAGCCCATCTTGGCACCGCACCGTGTCAAATGCTTTACGGATATCCTGTTTCACCTTCATCACCTCCCAGCATGTCTTTTAATTCTGCCCTGGCCCTTGCCAGATGCGTGTATACGGTATTTACCTTTTTATGCAGGATACCTGCGATTTCCACTGCGGAATATCCCTGGTAATAGTGCAGGTACACCAGAATCTTATATTTTTCAGGAAGCCGGATGACTGCCTCCAGTACATGGGAGAGGTCCCCGCTGTCAGGGGCGGCCACGGCCATGGCCTCCTCCAGGGAACATGTATTCCTGCGGAAAAAGCTTCGGAGCACATCCTTGCACCGGTTAATGGTCACGCGTATGAGCCAGGCCTTCCTGTGTTCTTCCGAATCAAAGGGTTCAGAAAAAAGGGCGTATTTCAAAAATACATCCTGAAACACGTCCTCTGTATCGCTTTCATTTTTCATATAGACAAGGCAGATATGCCTGATCATATCGGCATACTGCGCGATTGCCTGCTCTACATCTGATTCCTGCCGCATTGTTTCTCCATCTGGCTGGTTCTATTAGTATATGATTATCTGCGCAGCGTCCCGCAGCCATGGCTGCCGTGATGTCCCTGGCCGTCCTGCCTGTTTCCGCCGTGATGTCCGCGTCTGCTGCCGGAATCCGAGGATGGGCCGGAAGCGGCGGAAGAGGAGCAGCGATAGCTGTGGTTCCCGTCCGGGCATACCCAGTCGCCTTCCTCGGACCAGTGTCCGTCACAGTCCCCATGGTCATGGGTGGTGCAGTATTCATAGCTGGTGCAGTCCCCATATCCCCTTGGACACGTCCAGTCCGCGCCAAAGGCAAGGCTGCTGCCTGCAGCCATCAATATGGTTCCGGTTACCGCTGTTGCTATTATAGTCCTGATTTTCATGATTTTCAATCTCCTTCTTAATTGGTGTCCTACCCATAATACGATATTGATAGGCATATCCTTTCAGAATCAGTGGATTTTTTTGTTTTTTTGCAGGAACATGCTTAAAACGGACATTGGGAATATGAAAACGGAAAATGGAAATGCCTCCGGCCGCAGATACCGGCAGGAGGCATTCCCAAACATTATAAACTAGCTGCACCATTACATACAATTAGAGGATTAATTCTTTTTGGCTGCCGTGTTATCCCTTGGAAGGATTACGTTCAGCAGGATTGCCACACAGGTTGCAACCACAACAGGGGATTTGCCAAAGATGGTGGTGGCCCAGTCAGGGAATGCTGCCAGGGAATTGGCTGCCTGTGTAACGCCCATTCCCAATGCTACGGAAAGGCCTACGATGGAAGTATTGCGGTAGTTCATGTCCTCTGTCATGACTAATTTGATACCGGTCATGGCAATGGATGCGAATACCGTGATGGTAGCGCCGCCCAGCACACACTGTGGAATGGTGGTTAAGACCGCTGAGAACTTTGGAATCAGGCCTGCAACCAGCAGGATGACAGCCGCCATTCCGAGAACAATGCGGTTGATTACCTTTGTGGTCACTACGATTCCTACGTTCTGGCTGTAGGTGGCGGTTGGAAGTCCGCCCAGCACAGCGCCAATGATATTGGAGATACCGTAACCCACAATACCTCCCTGTAACTCCTTGTCTTCCGGCATACGGTCCATGGAGCCGGTAGTGGTTGCTGAAAAGTCACCGATTGCCTGGATTGAATTGATGGCGAATAAAAGGCCGATTGCAATACAGGAAGAAGGATCAAATACCACACCAAAGTGCATCGGTGTCGGGAACTGGAAAAGTCCCGCCGAGGCAACGCCGCTAAAGTCGACCAGTCCAAAGCCCAGGGCGACCACATAACCAACTATCACGCCAATCAGGATGGAGGCCAGCTTCAATATGCCTTTGGTGAAATGATTTAAAACGGTGACAACGGCTAAAGTAATCAACGCAGTTGTCCAGTTCTGCCATGAGCCAAAGCCCAGTTTACCGATTTCGCTTGCCAGGGGCTTACCGGCCCCGCCTGCCATGTAGTTGACGGCAGTGGGATATAAGGAAAGACCGATGGTAAACACAACAGTACCGGCGATTAACGGCGGGAACAGCTTGCGTATCTTCTTAATGGAAAAACCAACAATGATTGCCACCACGCCGCCTACAATCTGGGCGCCTAATATCATCGGAACCCCCAGTCCGCTTTCATGGCCAGCAATGGCCTGCATACTGGGGACATAAGCAAAACTTACACCCATGATGACAGGAAGGGCGGCTCCGATATGGAGTCCGTTCTTATTGCCAATGGGAAATAACTGTAAAAGTGTGGCTAAACCTGCCACGACTAGGGCTGCCTGGATTAAAAAAACTTTATCAGTGGGATTGAGCCCTGCTGCTCCTGATACGATAATGGCGGGGGTTACGCACCCCACGATTGCGGCCACCACATGCTGCATTGCAAGTGGGAACGCCTGGGAAAAACTGGGTTTTCCATAATAGTCAAATAAAGCTGATTGATTACCTGCCTGATTCATATTTAAGTTCCTCCTTGGGCTTATTGATGGATTTGAGTTCCGGTCAGTCCTTGGATTCCCTCTTTTGCTTTTTCAAGCAAGGTTATGAGTGCAGTACGTCCCTCTTTGGACTCTGCGAATTTCACAGCGGCCTGAACCTTTGGCAGCATGGAGCCGGGTGCAAAATGTCCCTCTTCCATATATACCTTGGCCTGGTCCGGTGTGAGATTATCCAACCACTTTTCTTCCGGTTTTCCGAAGTTGATAGCTACCTTTTCCACTGCAGTGAGGATGATTAAGAAATCAGCGTTCAGTTCCTCTGCTAACAGTTCACTGGCAAAATCCTTGTCGATAACAGCGCTGGCGCCCTTTAAATGATTGCCCTGACGGGTAACCGGGATTCCGCCGCCCCCGCATGCAATGACCAGCTGACCGGAGTCAACCAGGGAGCGGATAGCGCCGATTTCAACAATTTCAGCAGGCTTTGGAGAAGCAACCACACGTCTGTAACCGCGTCCTGCGTCCTCCTTCATGATATATCCGTATTTTTCGGATGCAATCTTGGCCTGTTCCTCGGTCATGAAGTGGCCGATTGGCTTGCTGGGAGCGTCAAATGCAGGATCTTCTGCATCCACACGCACCTGTGTAATCATGGTAGCAACCGGGATATCGTACATTTCGCGGTTGTAAAGTTCCTCTCTCAGGGCGTTCTGAAGGTCATAGCCGATGTAGGCCTGGCTCATTGCCACACAGACGGAGAGGGGAGTGTTTGGCTGGTTTGCGTCTTCGCGGCTCAGCGCGGCCATGGCATTGTTGATCATGCCGACCTGCGGGCCATTGCCATGGGCTACGATGACTTCGCAACCTTCTTCAATGAGGTCCACGATAGCTTTCGCGGTAATCTTAACAGCTATCATCTGCTCAGGAAGTGTGTTGCCAAGAGCGTTGCCGCCCAATGCGATGACAATACGTTTTTTCTTGTTTTCCATAGTGAAATTCCCCTTTACAGGCGGGATATGAGGGTACCCCGCATTGTTATTTGCACAATACAACTTATTTTGGAGATAAAAAGGGCTGCAGGACCGTTGTCCGGCAGCCCCTACAATGTACTACGAATGAGTTTGGGATTTATTTGAATACTCTTGGTGTTCCTTTTTCTTCCAGTTTCTTTAAGATGTCGGCTGGATCAGCAAACTTAGCTAACATGATCATGGCAGCAATCACATATGGCTTGTAGCTGGCTTCCTTGTACAGTGGGTCGCGGTAACGGTCAAATACAGTTGCCTCAACCTCGCCGTCCTTGCAGCTTACATCGTTGATGTCAGCAGGTAAGCAGTGCAGGTACAGTGCCTTGCCGTCCTTGGTGGTCTTCATCAGTTCTTCGGTACAGCACCAGTCTTTGTGCTCTGCGTTCTGAGCCAGCAGTTCTTTCTCCAGTGCCTTGATGCCGTCGGAATCGCCTTCAGCGTACAGGTTGGTTCTCTTTTCCATGGCTGCAAATGGAGCCCAGCTCTTTGGATATACGATATCGGCATCCTTGAATGCGTCAGCCATGTCATGGGATACGCGGAAGGAACCGCCGGTCTTCTCAGCGTTCTTTCTTGCAACTTCCTCAACCTCAGGCATGATCTCATAGCCTTCCGGATGAGCCAGGACAACTTCCATACCCATACGTGTCATCAGGCCTACAACGCCCTGAGGAACGGAGAGAGGCTTGCCGTAGGAAGGAGAGTAAGCCCATGTCATGGCTAACTTCTTGCCCTTTAAGTTCTCTACGCCGCCGAACTCGTGGATGATGTGCAGCATATCAGCCATACACTGTGTCGGATGGTCGATGTCGCACTGTAAGTTAACCAGGGTTGGTTTCTGCTCAAGGATACCGTCCTTGTGGCCCTGTGTAACAGCGTCAACAACTTCGTGCATGTAAGCATTGCCCTTGCCGATGTACATGTCATCGCGGATACCGATGACGTCAGCCATGAAGGAAATCATGTTAGCTGTCTCGCGGACAGTCTCGCCATGGGCTACCTGGCTCTTACCCTCGTCCAAATCCTGGACTTCCAGGCCTAACAGGTTACATGCGGAAGCAAAGGAGAAACGTGTACGTGTGGAATTGTCACGGAATAAGGAGATGCCAAGGCCGCTCTCAAATACCTTTGTGGAAATGTTGTTCTCCCTCATGTAGCGCAGGGCATCGGCAACCGTCCATACTGCTTCCAGTTCCTCATCGGTCTTCTCCCAGGTCAGGAAGAAGTCGTTCTCGTACATTTCCTTGAAATTAAGGCTGTTTAACTTATCAATGTAATCCTGTAATGTTTTCATTTGATTTACTCCTTTAATATGATTTATTTATATTTTTTGGTTTTAGTATCCGGGTGCCCGGGCCTGCAGTCTTTCGGCGGCTTTCAGCATAAGCCGCCGAAATCGAAACAGGTCACTAGGACTTCATGGAAAATGGTTTACGAATAAGCAGGATGCAATTATATATAATTTTTCATAGGGCGTATGCCCTATGCTTTTTGGCCGCCCCACAGGCCAGGAAGATGGCACTGCGGACCAGCGGGATGGCAAAACCACACTGATGGCAGCCAAAAAATCACCCTGCGGACAATAATCTAAGATAATGATGATTCTTTATGGGTAGTTCCTAAATAATGATGATTCTTACTTGCAATATACAGCAGGCAGCGCCGCATAAACAGCTGCACATGTAACCAGATCCTGCTTCCAGGTAATCTCGTTAGGAGCATGGGCCTGAGCCTCAGCGCCAGGTCCAAAGCCGATGCATGGAATACCATTACGTCCCATGATGGAAACGCCGTTGGTTGAGAAGGTCCACTTATCGGTAAGAGGACGTGCCTTTCTCATCTCCTCGGTGGCAGCAGCGCCGATACGCTCGTTGCCGTACAGGTTCTTGTAAGCATCTTCCAGGGCCTTGGTAACCTCATGGTCTTCCGGAATGACCCAGGTTGGGAAGTAGCACTCGATTGGATATGTAAGACCTTTGTAGGAAGGACGGGAATACTCATACATGGAAACAGTAACATCATCGCCGTACTTTTTAACAGCTGGAAGCGCGCGGATCTCATCCAGGCAGCTTTCCCATGTCTCGCCTGCGGTCATGCGGCGGTCAAGGGATACGGAGCAGGAATCGGCAACTGCACAGCGGCTTGGGGATGTGAAGAAAATCTCGGAGGTGGTAACTGTGCCGCGTCCTAAGAAGTTGGCTTCCTTCCACTGTGGGTTGTATTTCTCATCTAACATCTTAACAAGGCCTTTAACTTCCTTGTCATCAGCAGCGTCATTCTCGTTCAGCGCGCGTACGTCCTGAAGGATGTCAGCCATCTTGTAGATAGCGTTGTCTCCGCGCTCAGGAGCGGAACCGTGGCAGGAAACACCCTTAACGTCAATGCGGATTTCCATACGTCCCCTCTGTCCGCGGTAGATGCCGCCGTCAGTAGGCTCTGTGGATACTACGAAGTCCGGGCGTACCTTGTCTTCGTTGATGATGTACTGCCAGCAAAGACCATCACAATCCTCTTCCTGAACCGTACCGGTTACCAGAACCGTGTACTTGTCGCTTAACAGTCCCAGGTCCTTCATGATTTTTGCGCCGTATACAGCACTTACGATACCGCCGCACTGGTCAGACACGCCGCGTCCGCCGATCTCGGTGTCATTCTCATAACCCTCGTACGGATCGAAGTTCCAGTTGTTCTTATTGCCGATACCAACCGTATCGATGTGGGCGTCAAAGCCGATTAAGGTCTTGCCGGTTCCCATGTAGCCAAGTACGTTGCCCATTGGGTCAATCTCAACCTTGGTGAAGTCAAGCTTCCTCATCTCCTCGGCGATGCGTTCGATGTGTGCCTTCTCATCGCAGCTCTCGCCTGGGAACTTAACGATATCGCGTAAGAACTTGGTCATGTCTTTCTGATAATTCTGTGCAGCTTCTTTGATTTTAGCGTAATCCAGATTCATTGTTTTCATTTCCTCCATATACATTTGTATTCATAATGTGGTGGTGCCGCCCGGCAGGGGTGAACCGCGGGCAGCGGTGGTGATTGGGTTTATTGGATGATGCTTTATTGCTTATTTATCGAGACCTTTCCATACAATGTTCTTGTAACGGTCAGGGTCCGTATCGCCTTCAGTTGAGAAGAGCAGGACTTTGGAAGATGCGTCCAGTCCGATGTCATTTCTCAGATCCTTGTACTCATCCATGGTCATGACGGCTGCCAGTGCGCCGAATGGGGCAGCGCCGGACTCGCCGGATGTAACAGGCGCGTCGCCCTTGATGGGAGCGCCCAGCATACGCATGCCGTTTGCAGCTACCCAGTCCGGGGCAGCGATGAATACTTTTACATGGTTCTTTAAGATATCCCAGGAAATGGTGTTTGGCTCGCCGCATGCAAGACCGGCCATGATGGTTTCCATGTCGCCGTCCACGATGCGGATGTCGCCGTCGCCTGCAGCAGCGCCCTTGTAGAGACATGCGGCTGCTTCTGCTTCCACCACAACAAAGGTTGGCGGGTTATCGGCATAAAGGTTGGAGTAGTATCCCACCACGGCCCCTGCCAGGGAACCGACGCCTGCCTGTACGAAAATGTGGGTCGGACGCTCGCAGCCGTATTCCTTTAACTGCTCGCCGGCTTCCATGGCCATGGTCCCGTAACCCTGCATGATCCAGGCCGGAATCTCTTCGTAGCCGTCCCAGGCCGTATCCTGTACAATCACGCCTCTCTCTGTCTCGTCCGCCTCTTTGGCTGCCAGACGTACACAGTCATCGTAGTTCATCTCCTGGATGTCTACCTGTGCGCCTTCCTTTGCAATGTTCTGAAGACGTGTCTGGGTGGAACCCTTAGGCATATGTACAACAGCCTTCTGGCCCAGGCGGTTGGCTGCCCATGCAACGCCACGGCCGTGGTTGCCGTCTGTGGCTGTGAAGAAGGTTGCCTGGCCAAATTCTTTTCTTAACTGGTCAGAAGTGAGGACGCTGTAGGGAAGCTCGGACACATCCTTGCCTGTCTCGCTGGCAATGTAGCGCGCCATTGCGAAGGAACCGCCCAGTACTTTGAATGCGTTGAGGCCAAAGCGGTAGGACTCATCCTTTAAGTAAATCTCCTTTACTCCCAGATACTCAGCCATGTGGTCCAGCTTTGTAAGTGGTGTCTTGCTGTACTGAGGAAAGCTTTCGTGGAAGGTCCTTGCCTTCCCGATTTCCTCAAGGCCCATGATCGGCAGGTTCTTATCATCTGTCTTTGGCATATGATTGACCGCCCATTGAATCTTCTGATCCATATTACATAATCCTCCTTGTATGTGTGTTGCTGTTTATGATTATAATGTTATTTCTTATCATCTGCCTTGCGGCTGTTAACGTCAATGTAACTGTACAAAGTGAATTTGGAGATTCCGAAGTACTTGGAAACTTTGTCACCCGACTTAGTGATAAGGAAGGCGCCTGCATCGTTTAAGAACTGGATGGCAGTTACTTTTTCCTCCTTATTCATCAGAGCGGCCGGCTTCCCGATAAGGGCCACCGACTGTTCAATCAGGGTGTCTAACAGGTCATTGACATTGTGGACAATCTGTTCGGGCTGCTGCTTCACGTCCGCTTGGGGTTCGGTATCGATGAGAGCTTTGATGGAACGGTCCACGGTCATCAGTCCGGTTATATCATAATTAAGGGAAAGCAGGTAATCAATGGAATCGCCTTCCTTATTACGGATATAAAAGGTACTGGATTTCAGTATCTTGCCGTTGGATGTACGGGTAAGGTATCCAAGATGGTCTTTCAAAGTGGCCGGATCCTTGTGAAGGGTCTCCAGAACTACCTTGGAGGGTCCGTCCCCTTCCTGGCGGTTGGTCACATGCCCATTATTGATATGTACAATGGAGTGTTCCAGGTCATGCCTTGCCAGGTCATGGATCACAATTTCACAGTCTGGTCCGAACTGCCTTGCCAGGCCGTCAGCAAGCTGCTTTAAAAGGTCTAGTGTGTATGCCATAGCTTTCTTCTTCCTTTCTTCGGACTCTTCAAATTCCAATCGGTTTCTGGTTACTTTGTACAATAAACATTTCGCTATATTGTGACGCGTTGTTTATGATTCCATCATAGCACAAAAAAAATGAATTGCAAGAGGTTTTTACAAAAAAATTTAGAATATCTAAAAAATTTTGCATTTTATGCTTGCAAATGGGGGTATAAGGTGTTAGTATAGGGTTACAGGAAGTCCTATCCTATCTTATTAAAGTTTATGGTTTTAAGAATGGTTTTAGGACAAATTGTTTCTGTCTGACACATATAATTATTTTAAAGTATTCTATAAAGAAAAGGAGAGAGGTTATGTTAGTTATTGGGAACGGACGTCTGGTGACAAGGGATGCCGGTAATCCATTCATCGAGAACGGCGCGGTGGCAATGGATGGGAATGTGATTAAGAAAGTAGGTACACTGGAAGAAGTGAAGAAGGAATTCCCGGAGGCTGAGTTCGTTGATGCCAAGGGGGGCGTCATCATGCCGGCATTCATCAATACCCATGAGCACATCTACAGCGCCATGGCCAGGGGACTTTCTATTAAGGGATATAACCCCAAAGGGTTTTTGGATATCCTGGACGGTATGTGGTGGACCATTGACCGCCATCTGACCAATGAGCAGACACGCCAGAGCGCAAGGGCCACTTACCTGGATTCCATTAAGAACGGCGTTACCACTGTGTTTGACCATCATGCCAGCTTTGGTGAGATCCACGACAGTCTTTTCGCCATCGAGGATGCCGCCAAGGAGATGGGAATCAGGACCTGTCTTTGCTACGAGGTTTCAGACAGGGACGGCATGGACAAGGCAAGGGCTGCCGTCATGGAGAATGCGGCCTGGATTAAACATGCCCTGGCGGATGAGACAGACATGCTGGCAGGCATGATGGGCATGCACGCGCAGTTTACCATTTCCGATGAGACCATGGAGCTGGCAGCTGCCAACAAGCCTGCCGAGGTAGGATACCACATCCATGTGGCTGAGGGCATTGAGGACCTTCATGACTGCCTTAAGAAGTATGGCAAGAGGATTGTGGACCGTCTCATGGACAACAATATTTTAGGAAGCAAGACGCTGTTAGGCCACTGCATCTATGTGAATTCCCATGAGATGGATTTAATCAGGGATACGGATACCATGGTCGTACATAACCCCGAGTCCAACATGGGCAATGCCTGCGGATGCCCCCCAACCATGGAGATTGTGCACAGGGGCATTCTGACCGGTCTTGGGACGGACGGTTATACACATGACATGACGGAGTCCATGAAGGTGGCCAACGTACTGCACAAGCACCATCTGTGCGATGCCAACGCAGCATGGGGCGAGGTTCCCCAGATGCTCTTTGAGGGCAATGCAAAGATTGCGGGCCGTTACTTTAAGAAGCCTCTTGGGGTGCTGAAGGAAGGCGCTGCCGCCGATGTGATCGTAACCGACTACATCCCGTTAACACCAATGGACGCTTCCAACATCAACGGACACATCCTGTTCGGCATGACCGGCAGAAGCGTCATAACCACTGTATGTAACGGCAAGGTCCTTATGAAAGACCGTGAACTGGTTGGCCTGGATGAGGAGAAGATCCTTTATGAGGTAAGGGAAGAGGCTAAGAAGCTGGAGCGTTCCATCAACGGTTAAGGATGTGCGGATTAGTGGGACTGCCTTCCAGGTCTGGATAGGCTTTCCCCTATATATAAGAAGACGCAGCATGTATAATTAGGTAAACAACTGATTGCAGGGCGGCGGGAATCAGCACCTCAGGGCAACATTCCCTGGGCGGCTGAGCCGGATAAGATAAATCCCCGGTGTTAAAATCGGGGAACCAAGGAGGACATTGGGCGGCGGGGCTTATGCAGCCCCACGGCCCGTGTATCCGGTGCTGGGACCTGGTCTGGTGCTTATAATAAGGTAACTCCTGGTCTGAACTTAGGAAACGCAAGGCGGATCCTAGGCCGGAACAGGGGAAAAGCAAGGAAAATCCCTGGCATGAACAGGGAAAGGCAAGGAGGATAAGAATAAAATGAGCGATATTATGACACCCATTCCATTTGGAAACCTTATGAACTGGATTCTGGAAGAGCACAGGAAAGGTGCTGTTTTCGGAGTCAGGAAACCTTTTAAGGCAGACCCGGAAAAAAATTATGAGATATTCGGCCGCAAGCTGGAGACACCCTTTGGTCCTGCGGCAGGCCCCCATACCCAGCTGACCCAGAACATTGTTGCCGCTTATGTGGCGGGCAGCCGTTTCTTTGAGCTGAAGACCGTACAGAAGCTGGACGGCGAGGACCTTCCGGTTGCAAAGCCATGCATCAAGGCGGACGACGAGTGCTATAACTGTGAGTGGTCCACGGAGCTGTATGTTCCCCAGGCCTTTGACGAGTATGTGAAGGCATGGTTTGCATGTAAGGTTCTGGCCAAGGAATACGGCCTTGGCGCCATGGATGGATTCCAGTTCAACATGTCAGTTGGATATGACCTGGAAGGCATTAAGCTGGAAAAGATTGACAAGTTCATCGAGGGCATGAAGGATGCATCCGGGACGCCTGTTTTCAATGAGTGCAGGCAGTGGCTTCTTGACAACCTTGATAAGTTTGAGAAGGTGACAAAGGAAGACGTGGAGGGGATTTCCCCTGAGGTCTGCAACTGTGCAACCCTTTCCACCCTTCACGGATGTCCTCCCCAGGAGATTGAGCGCATTGCCCGTTACCTGATTGAGGAGAAGAAAGTACATACCTTCATCAAATGCAACCCAACCCTTCTGGGATATGAGTATGCAAGGAAGCTTATGGACGACATGGGTTATGATTATGTTGCATTCGGCGATTTCCACTTTAAGGATGACCTTCAGTATGAGGACGCGGTTCCCATGCTTCAGAGGCTGCAGGCCCTGGCGGATGAAAAGGGACTGGAATTCGGCGTTAAGATTACCAATACCTTCCCGGTTGACGTTAAGCAGAATGAGCTTCCAAGCGAAGAGATGTACATGTCCGGAAAGTCCCTGTATCCATTATCCATGTCGGTTGCCATGAAGCTGGCCGGTGACTTTGGCGGCAAGCTGCGCATTTCCTATTCAGGCGGAGCTGATTACTTTAATATTGAAGATATCGTGGACGCCGGCATCTGGCCGGTGACCATGGCAACCACCATGTTAAAGCCGGGCGGTTATGAGAGGCTGGAGCAGATCGGCCAGATTTTTGCAGGCAAGGATGCGGCTGTGTTCACAGGCGTGGACGCCCGCAAGGCAGCTGCCCTGGTAGAGGCCGTTAAGAGCGACAAGCATCATGTAAAGGCGGTAAAACCCCTTCCGTCCAGGAAGATTAAGAAGCCTGTCCCCCTGACAGACTGTTTCGTGGCGCCGTGTCAGGAGGGCTGTCCGATCCACCAGGATATTACACGTTACCTGCAGCTGGCTGGCGCGGGTGAGTTTGAACAGGCGCTTAATGTCATCCTGAACAAGAACCCGCTTCCGTTCATCACAGGCACCATCTGTGCACACAACTGTATGAGCAAATGTACCAGGAACTTCTATGAGAGTCCGGTGGATATCAGAAGGACCAAGCTGGAAGCCGCAGAAGGCGGCTTTGAGGCAGTGATGTCCAAGTTCAAGGCACCGGCAGTGACCACGGATAAGAAGGTTGCCGTGGTGGGCGGCGGACCGGCCGGACTGGCAGCTGCCTACTTCCTGGCAAGGGGCGGCGTAAAGGTAACTGTCTTTGAAAAGGAAGCCAGGATGGGCGGCGTTGTCCGCAATGTGATTCCGGGATTCCGTATCTCTGATGAAGCCATTGACAACGATGTGAAGATTGTTGCAGCCATGGGCGTGGAGATGGTGAATGGAAAGGAAATCACTTCCATTGATGAATTAAAGAAAGAATACGATTACGTTGTGCTGGCAGTGGGCGCTTCTGATAAGGGAACCCTTAAGCTGGAAGCAGGGGACACCATGAACGCGCTGGATTTCCTGGCTCAGTTCAAGGCAACGGACGGCAAGCTGGATTTAGGTAAAAACGTGGTTGTCATCGGCGGCGGAAACACTGCCATGGATACGGCAAGGGCAGCCAAGAGGAACGCGGGCGTTGAGAAGGTTTCTTTGGTATACAGAAGGACCAGACGCTTCATGCCTGCCGACGAGGAAGAACTGGTAATGGCAATGGAGGACGGCGTGGAATTTGCCGAGCTTCTGGCGCCGGTTAAGCTGGAAAACAAAACCCTGTACTGCAGGAAGATGGTCCTGGGCGACATAGACGAGAGCGGACGCCGAGGCGTAGTGGAGACGGACGAGGTCGTGACCGTTCCGGCCGACACTGTTATCGCAGCCGTGGGCGAGAAGGTTCCGGGCGCATTCTATGAGGAATGCGGCATTGCCCTGGACAGCAGAAGACGTCCCCAGGTAAACCAGGACACCCTGGAAACCAGCGTGAAGGGCGTGTACGTGGCCGGCGACGGCCTGTACGGGCCAGCCACGGTTGTTGAGGGAATCCGGGACGGCAAGATGGCCGCAGAGGCAATTGTGGGCAAGGTACTGGCAGATGACCTGTTCAAGCTCTCTGACGCCGGCACCATCTATGGCCGCAAGGGCAGATTGGCAGAGGAGAATGACCACATTGTTGACAGCACCAGATGCCTGTCCTGCAACAGCTACTGCGAGAACTGCGTAGAGGTATGCCCCAACAGGGCCAACATTTCCCTGGTGGTACCGGGCATGGAGAAACACCAGATCATCCATGTGGATTATATGTGTAATGAGTGCGGCAACTGTAAGAGCTTCTGTCCGTGGGACAGCGCGCCGTACCTTGACAAGTTCACCCTGTTTGCCAACGAGAAGGATATGGAAAACAGCAAAAACCAGGGCTTCACGGTTCTGGACGCTGTGGCCGGTACCTGTAAAGTAAGGCTTCAGGGCAATGTGATGGATTACACGGTGGGTTCCGGGAACCAGGATGTGCCGGAGGGAATCCAGAAGATAATTGCAGCTGTTATCAAAGACTACTCTTATATGTTATAAATGAAAATGTGCGTGTTTGAAAGTTTATTTCCGCTCCCCCGGGCCATGCCTGGCGGCGGGCGGAAAATGATTTTTAAACACGCGCTGAATTGTTAAAAAAATAACGTTATTTTTTCATGAGAATAAAGGCAGGAACTTCTGTCCGTGACAGGATGACGGCAGATGGATGAGGTGTTTTCAGATGGCTAGGGAAAAGACGGAAAAGGTGGTATTTACGTTCCATACCACAACAATGGCTATGCGGATGGAACAGTGCGTAAAGGATGCAGGCTGCCCGGGAAGGCTGATACCGGTACCCAGACAGATCAGCGCCGGGTGCGGCATGGCCTTGTGCGCCCCGGCAGCGGACCGGGTAAGGCTGGAATCACTGATTCAGGAAAACGGGATAGAGACAGAAGGAATCCATGATCTTTTTTTATAAAGCTATTTTACGCTGGAACGTAAAGGCAGGAGGTAAAGATGGGAGAGAACTATAGTTTTACGGTAAATGGAGTGATGCGCAGCACCAGTGAGGATAAACCTCTTCTGCGTTATCTGCGTGAGGACCTTCACCTGCATTCTGTAAAGGACGGATGCAGCGAAGGCGCCTGCGGCACATGTACGATCGTGGTGGACGGGAAGGCGGTTAAATCCTGTATCCTGACAACCAAGCGTGCGGCGGGGAAGAACATCATTACCACGGAAGGGTTAAGCGATGCTGAAAAGGAAGCGTTTGTATACGCTTTCGGCGCAATGGGTTCCGTGCAGTGCGGATTCTGTACCCCGGGCATGGTCATGGCAGGCAAGGCGCTGATTGACAGGGTGCCGGACCCCACAGAGGAAGAAATCAAGGTTGCCTTAAAGGGAAATATCTGCCGCTGTACCGGATATAAGAAAATCATCGAAGGCATCCAGCTGACCGCAGCCATCCTGAGAGGGGATGCGAAGATAGAGGAGTCCCTGGAAAAGGGCGATTCCTACGGGGTGGGAGAGCGTGCCTTCCGCCTGGATGTGCGGGAAAAGGTGCTGGGATACGGCGAATACCCGGGCGATGTGGAGATGGAAGGCATGGTATATGCATCAGCCGTGCGGTCCATGTATCCGCGGGCAAAGGTGCTGGATATCCACACCGGGGATGCGCTGGCCCTTCCGGGAGTGCTGGCCGTGCTTACGGCCGAGGATGTGCCCAACAACAAGGTGGGCCATCTCCAGCAGGACTGGGATGTAATGATTGCAAAAGGCGACATTACCCGCTGCGTGGGCGATGCTATTTGTCTGGTAGTGGCCGAGACCAGGGATATCCTGGAGGAGGCAAAGAAGCTGGTTAAGATTGACTATGAGGAGCTGACACCGGTTTGTTCTGTCAAAGAGGCCATGGCTGAGGACGCGCCCAAGGTCCATGAAAAGGGAAACCTGTGCCAGAGCCGCCATGTGACGCGTGGCGATGCGAAAAAGGCGCTGGAGAATTCCAAGTATGTGGTGACCCAGACCTATACCACGCCGTTTACAGAGCATGGGTTCCTGGAACCGGAATGCGCAGTGGCATTTCCTTATAAGGACGGCGTCAAGGTTTATACCTCAGACCAGGGCGTATACGATACGCGTAAGGAGATTTCCATCATGCTGGGCTGGGATCCGGACCGCATTGTAGTGGAAAACAAACTGGTCGGCGGCGGTTTTGGCGGAAAAGAGGACGTTTCCACCCAGCATATCGCGGTACTGGCAGCCTTAAAGGTGCAGAAACCGGTTAAAGTCATATTCTCCAGACAGGAGTCCATTAATTTCCATCCAAAGCGCCATGCTATGGAGGGGACCTTTACCCTGGGCTGTGATGAAAATGGAATCTTCACAGGACTTGACTGTGAAATCTACTTTGATACAGGCGCATACGCCTCCCTGTGCGGACCGGTGCTTGAAAGGGCCTGCACCCATTCCGTGGGACCGTACTGCTACCAGAACACGGACATCCGGGGCTTCGGTTATTATACCAACAATCCGCCGGCAGGCGCGTTCCGCGGTTTCGGCGTATGCCAGAGTGAATTTGCGCTGGAATCCAATATCAACCTTCTGGCTGAAAAAGTAGGGATTTCCCCATGGGAGATCCGCTACCGCAATGCAATCGAACCAGGCAAGGTGCTTCCAAACGGACAGATTGCAGACTGTTCCACCGCGCTTAAGGAAACGCTTCTGGCGGTTAAGGACGCATATGAGGGCAATCCGGGAAGGGCCGGCATCGCATGCGCCATGAAGAACGCCGGCGTTGGCGTGGGCCTTCCTGACAAGGGACGTGCAAAGCTTGTGGTCCATGAGGGCAGGGTGGAATTATACGCGGCTGCTTCTGACATCGGTCAGGGGTGCGCAACCGTATTTGTACAGATGATTGCAGAGGTAACAGGGCTTAGGAAGGACCAGATCAAGAACATGGGCGCCAATTCCGAGGTTGCACCGGATTCAGGCACAACCTCCGGATCGCGCCAGACCCTGATTACAGGCGAGGCAGTAAGGATGGCTGCGGCAGACCTTCTGGAAGCCCTTAAGGAAGCAGGCGGGGACATGTCACAGCTGGAGGGCAGGGAGTTCTTTGCTGAATTCTTTGACCCCACCGACAAGCTGGGCGCGGATGTGCCCAATCCAAAGAGCCATGTGGCCTATGGTTTCGCTACCCATGTGGTCATCCTGGATGAGGACGGTAAGGTAAAGGAAGTGTATGCTGCCCATGATTCCGGCAAGGTGGTGAACCCAATCTCCATCCAGGGACAGATTGAGGGCGGCGTGCTTATGGGACTGGGATACGCCCTGACCGAGGACTTCCCATTAAAGAACGGCGTGCCCCAGGCCAAGTACGGCACGCTGGGACTGATGCGTTCCACACAGATTCCGGATATCCATGCCATTTATGTGGAGAAGGAGGAGCAGCTGCCCTTTGCATACGGCGCAAAGGGAATCGGTGAGATTGCCACCATCCCCACGGCTCCGGCGGTCCAGGGCGCTTATTATGCCATGGACCATGTGCTGAGGACAAAGCTTCCCATGGAAAATACATTTTATAAGAAAAAGAAATAGTATAAATATCTGAAACGGACAGCGAAAGGCAGGCACCCTGCTTTTCGCTTGTTCCGCATAAGTCTGAAACATATCATAGGAGGTGGCGGAATGGACGGTTCCATCAGGTTCCGTTTTGCGGGGCGGGAAGATATCCCCCTGATCCTCAGGTTCATAAAGGAACTTGCTGATTACGAGGGGATGCTGGACCAGGTGGTGGCAACAGAGGAACTGCTGGACCAGTGGCTGTTTGAAATGCAGAAGGCGGAGGTGCTTCTTGGGAGCTGTGGCGGGGAAACCGTGGGCTTTGCCCTGTTTTTCCATAATTTTTCCACCTTCCTGGGACGTGCGGGTATTTATCTGGAGGATTTATACGTGTGTCCTGAGTACCGGGACCGCGGATTTGGGAAAGCATTTTTAAACCAGCTGGCATCCATTGCAGTGGAACGTGGCTGCGGCCGCCTGGAGTGGTGGTGTCTGGACTGGAATAAGCCCAGCATTGACTTCTATCTGGGCATGGGCGCCAAGGCCATGGACCAATGGACGGTTTACCGGATTGACGGGGACCGGTTAAACAGGATGGCGGAGGGACAAACGCTTTGTAACAAAGACAGAACAGGAGAGTGAGGATTATGAAGCAGATATTAAGAGGCGGGACAGTGGTGACCGGAAGCGGCAGTTTCCGGGCAGATGTGCTCATTGATGGGGAAAAGGTGGCGGCCGTAGGCAGTACGGAAGAAATCGCGCGCCTGGCGGAACAGGACACACAGGTGGCGGATGTGGCAGGCTGCCTTCTGTTTCCCGGATTTATCGATGCCCATACCCATTTTGACCTGCATGTGGCGGGAACAGTGACCGCAGATGACTTTGCAACAGGAACAAAGGCAGCTGTCAGGGGCGGCACCACCACAATCGTGGATTTCGGCACCCAGTATGCGGGTGAGAGCCTGGCGGACGGGCTGAGGAACTGGCATGAAAAGGCAGACGGCAAGTGCTCCTGCGACTATAGTTTCCACATGTCCATCTCAGACTGGAACCCTTCGGTCAGCAGGGAACTGGATGATATGATGGAAGAAGGCATTACCTCCTTCAAGCTGTATATGACATATGATACCCAGGTGGATGACAGGACCATCTTTGAAATCCTGCGCAGGCTTAAGGAAGTGGGAGGAATCACAGGCGTGCACTGTGAGAACAGCGGCATGATTGCAGCGCTTCAGGCAGAGGCAAAGGCAGAGGGAAGGATGGGCGTTGAAAGCCATCCAGCCACCCGTCCGGCTGCCGCGGAGGCAGAGGCCATTGACCGTCTGCTGCGCCTGGCAGAGGTGGTGGATATCCCTGTCATCGTGGTGCACCTTACCTGTAAGGAAGGTTATGATGTGATTATGGAGGCAAGGAGAAGGGGGCAGAAGGTATACGCGGAAACCTGCCCCCACTACCTGCTTATGGATGACAGCCTTTACAGTCTCCCTGGCTTTGAAGGCGCCAAATACGTGTGCGCGCCTCCTTTAAGGAAAAAGGAAGATTCACAGTGCCTGTGGAAGGCCCTGGCTGACGGCACCATACAGACGGTTTCCACGGACCACTGCAGCTTTACAACGGAGCAGAAAAAACTGGGCATGGATGATTTCACCAAGATACCGGGCGGCATGCCGGGGGTTGAGACAAGGGGAACCCTTCTTTATACATACGGCGTGGATGCGGGAAGGATTACCCGGGAAAAAATGTGTGAACTCCTGTCGGAAAATCCGGCCAAGCTCTACGGCATGTATCCGTTAAAAGGCGCCATTGCGCCGGGAAGTGATGCGGATATCGTGGTGATGCGGACCGGTGTGGACGACGTGGTAACAGCCGGCGGCCAGGTGCAGAACGTGGACTATGCGCCATTTGAGGGCAGTAAGCTGACCGCGCGCATTGAAAGCGTGTATCTGCGTGGAACCCAGGTGGTGAAGGACCATCAGGTGGTGGTGGAGAAGACCGGTAAGTTTGTTAAGCGCGGGAAATATGATTTATAGGTATGGAAACCTGAGTGCACAAGGGCAGGGGTATGCGGCGGTTTGGCGGCAGCCCCTGCCTTATTTAACCATGGTATTGAAAAATACAGGAAAAGCTGATACAGTTAAATCCTGGTATCATGTCACAATAATGGAAAAATATAACATACAGGAGGCAGGATCATGAAGAATCTATCAGCAGTTTATTTCAGCCCCACAGGCGGTACAAGAAAAGCAGTCCTAAACCTGGCGGCAGGGATGGGGGGAGACATTGAGGAGGTGGACCTCTGTGCCCTTAAGGGAGAGCGGGGCTTTGGCCCTGAGGACCTTGTGATTGTGGGCATGCCGGTGTTTGGAGGCAGGATTCCCGGGTTTGCGGCAAAGCTGCTTAAGCAGTGCCGGGGCAATGGGGCAACGGCTGTTACCGTGGCTGTTTATGGCAACCGGGCGTTTGAGGATGCCCTGGTGGAATTAAATGACGCCTTAAAAGAACTGGGATTCAAGATTGGGGCAAGCGCCGCCCTTCTGGCCGAGCATTCCATGGCAAGGGAGGTTGCGGCAGGACGCCCGGATAAAAAGGACGAAGAGGATGCCCGCGGATTTGCAGGAAAAATCCTGGAGAAGCTGGCAGGGGATGGCTGGCAGGAACCTAAGGTCCCGGGAGACAGGCCTTACCGCAGCTGGAAGCAGATGCCGGTTGTGCCCCTTGCAGATGATACCTGCATAACCTGTGGCCTTTGTGCGGAGCAATGTCCGACCGGGGCCATACCCGCGGATGCGCCGGGCACCACGGATCCGGGGGCCTGTATGCTGTGCATGCGGTGCATTGCCGTCTGTCCGGTACACGCCAGGTCGCTGCCCTCCCAGGCCCAGGCCATGCTGGAACAGAAACTGGCGCCGGTAAAGGCGGTCCGCAGGGAGAATGAACTGTTCCTTTAAGGCCGCGGTTCAGACAGATTGGATGGAAGAAGGTCAAAACATATGATTGATTATGGCAAAGCAAGACTGGCTGTCATCGGCATGGGATGGATTGGGGAATATATGGTCCCGTGTTATGAACGCCTTCTGGGAAATGGCCATGCGTCCAGGATACTGGCGGTCAAGGCAACGGACAGGCGGCTTGAGGAATTAAGGAAACGGTATGGGTTTGAGGTCATGGCAGGAGACTGCCTGGAACGGCTGAAGGCCTTAAGGCCCGCCTTCCTGGTCCTTTCGGTCCGGCCCTATGAGATGGAAGGCGTGGTGGAAGGCACGGTAAAGCCCTATATAGGTTATTTGAGGGACCAGGGCGCCGCCATGCCCCTGATATTTTCATTTGCCCCGAGCCCGCCTCCAAAATGGTATACCCAGACCCTGGGGGACGATGTAAGGACCGTATGCGTGCTTCCGGCCATGGAGACTTCCATTGGGGGAGTTGACGTATATTCCCTGGCCTGCAGCCAGGTTACATATGACCAGGGGATTCCCCTGTGTGAAGGGCACAGGGAGGCGGTCAGCCGTTTCCTCGGGCCTTTAGGCAGTGTGTTATGGTGTACGCCTGATGAGTCCATGGCTCTTTTATCCATGAATATAACATACCATATGCTGTATCCCCTCTGCTTTGCCCTGGAGCGGCATTACGGCGCAGGGGGATGCGCAAGGGCGGCGGGAATCTTATACGCGCTAAACTGTGAAAGGCTTAGGAGGACAGGGCTTGTAATGCCTGAGCCGGACCCGGATGAGGCGGATAAACGGCAGCTGGCCTGGCTGGAAAAGGGATGGTATGAGGGGGCCCTTGACTTTGCTTCCGGACATGGCAGGATGCCGGACAACGGGCTGTCCCCCAATGCCCGGGTACTTGCGCCCCGGGCGTTTGAGCTTCACCTGCTCTCCCTTCGGCTTGAGACCAGGCAGTTCCTGGAGGAGAAGCTGAGGGACCATGCCACGCCCGGCGGCATGACGGAAAAGGCGGTAAAGGAGTTCACGCGCCTGTGGAAGGAAATGCAGGGCAGCGCCCATGGATGCCAGGTGCCCCTTGAGGGCAGTGAATCCATGGCATATGACATTTCCTACAGACTGGCGGAGCAGGTGTATCAGAAAGGGATATCCCTGGAGCGCGGATGAATGACTCGGATGCCCATTACTGATGGCCCCGGATGACAGGCTGTATCTGCCTGCCTTCCAGGGCTTCTTTTAATGTTTCCTCAATCAGTTCGGTCCTGGCTATCATGGAACAGGGCTTTTTTTCCGGGTCATCCTGGCCAAAGGGCACGAAATAGATGTTCTTGGTGTTAAACAGCTCCCCGATATTCTTAAAGTTAATTCCCAGGGCGTCATTGGTGGACACGGAGATGACCAGGGGCTTCCCGTTCCTCAGATGGGCCTTGGCAGCCATGAGCACAGGTGTGTCCGTAATCCCGCAGGCCAGCTTAGCCAGGGTGTTGCCGGTGCAGGGTGCGATGAGAAGCACATCCAGATATGCCTTGGGGCCAATGGGCTCCGCCTCCTCCACGCGCAGGATGGGAGGATTTCCGGCTGTGCCGGTAATCCGCCGTATGAAATCCCCGGTATCCCCGAAGCGGGAATCCGTGGTCTGGACATTGCTGGAAAAGATGGGATAGAGGATGGCCCCGGTTTCTTTCAGCTTCCGGATTTCCTGTTCCATCTTTGCAAACGTACAAAAGGACCCGGTCATGGCCAGGCCGATATTTTTTCCTTTTAATTCCATAAAAAACTCCTTTCTAAAAAGCCGCTCCAATGATTTTCAGATGCGGGAACACAGGGCCTCATACAGGATCCGGGCAGAGGACAAGGGTGAGTATCTGCCGGGCAGGCCGGGGCAGAGCCTGGCCCGGACGCCATGCAGGGCGCAGGCTTCAAAGTCAACCCCGCCAGGAGCCGAGGCAATGTCAATGACAACCGCATCCCTGGCCATGCGGGCCCCAAGGCCTGCGTCAAAAACCATGGCCGGTATGGTGTTAAAGATAAATGAATAGCCGTGGACATAGGAATCCAGCTGCGAAAGGGGAACCGTTCCATAGCCGTGGCACCAGGCGCGCGCCAGCTTCTGCGCGTCCCGCCCCGTAAGCGTCACATGGGCGCCCATGCCTGTAAGGGTATCTGCCAGCGCCTCGGCACACCGGCCGCATCCGGCTATCAGGCAGGCGCTTTTACGCAGGTTCACGGGGCTTAGGGAAATGGCCTCGGCCACAGCGCCTTCCGCAGTGGCAACCGCATTTTTACAGGCCACCTCCTCCATTTCCATGAAGTCAAAACAGGGGATGCCATGGGCCGTGCAGTATTCCTTGACTGACAGGGGGATGCTGCCGCCGAACAATGTGTGCGCAGATGTAAGGCGGCTTAAGAAGAGGTCTATATCCAGATCCTTAAGCTGGTTTTCAGCATGGATGGTCTGTTTGTCCTTTGAAAATGGCACAGGGCAGAGGATGATATCGGAAGCCTCCATTGCTTCCTTTAGGGAAAAGGAGGGATTTTCATAGTATAAGGATACTTCCTGACCAGCCTGTTCTAACAGGCCGGACAGGTAAAGCTGTCTGGGGTCGCCTCCCAGAATGAGAAAGTGATGCATAAGGAACTCCTTTCATCTCATTATATTTTGTTATATGTGAAAAGGAAATAATTGGTGAGTGGTACCAATGGCCGATGTTTGTCATATTTTTGATAGTATAAAGAATGAACCGGGGGACAGAGAGGAAATGAAACACAGCATATTTGAAGGCAGCGCGGCTGCCATAGTAACGCCCATGGATGATTACGGCAACCTGGATTATGAAGCAATGGGCAGGCTCCTTGACCGGATTATGGACGGGGGGACGGATGCGGTTGTTGTTAATGGGACCACCGGGGAGTCCGCAACCCTGGATGATAGGGAAAAGCTGTCTGTCATGGAATATGTGATCCGCCATGTGGACGGCAGGATTCCGGTGATTGCCGGTACGGGGAGCAACTGCACCGAGCATGCGGTAAAGCTTTCCAGGGAGGCGGAGAAACTGGGGGCGGATGGGCTTTTGCAGGTAACGCCCTACTATAACAAGGCATCCCAGGAGGGGCTGGTGCGGCATTTCACGGAAGTGGGAGACCATGTGGGGATTCCCATCCTTTTGTATAATGTGCCAAGCCGTACCGGTGTGGATATCCGGCCGGAGACATACCGGATTCTTTCCGAGCACCCCAACATAAGGGGAACAAAAGAGGCCGGAGGCAATATGGCGGCCCTGGCCAGGACGGCCGCGCTCTGCGGGGACGGATTCGATATCTATTCGGGCAATGACGACCAGACCCTGCCCATCATGGCCCTGGGAGGAAAGGGCGTGATATCCGTGCTGGCCAATATCATGCCCAGACAGACCCACGATATGTGCCGCCTGTTCCTGGACGGAAAGATTAAGGAGAGCAGGAAAATGCAGCTGAAGCTTCTGGACATCATGGATGCGCTGTTCTGGGACGTGAATCCCATTCCTGTCAAGGCGGCCCTGTCCATCATGGGGGTGTGCACGGACAGCTGCCGCCTGCCGCTGACGCCCATGGGGCGGGAACAGAAGAAGCGGCTGGCGGCAGTGATGCAGCGGTATGGATTAACCGGTACGGATTCAGCCTCATATTGACTAAAATGGCATTTTATGGTATATTTAACCTCATAAAAGGAATAACAGTTTGGAGCTTTACGCACAAATCCTGAAAAAGCCGGTTTTGACCACAGTCCTAAGTTGGTCAGGCCGGTTTTATTTATTGGAAGCGTTATTCTTTTTGAAAAATAACGAATGGAGGAAATGAAACAATGGAGAGGAAATGGAACCCGAAGACAGGTCTGTTATTATGGGGAGGCGTATTGGGGCTGGTGGCTGCCGCGCTGGCTTTTATGGGCAACCCGGGAAACATGGCATTTTGCATTGCATGCTTCATCAGGGATATTGCAGGTGCATGTAAGCTGCATACGGCTGCGGCGGTCCAATATATGAGACCGGAGATCGCGGGGCTGGCCGCAGGCTCCTTTTTCATATCCCTGCTGGGGAAGGAATACCGCTCCACATCCGGTTCATCCCCCATGATCCGGTTCCTTCTCGGCGTGGTGACCATGATCGGCGCACTTGTATTCCTGGGATGCCCGCTGCGCATGGTGCTCAGGATGGCTGCCGGTGACTGGAACGCGTATGTGGGGCTGGCCGGGTTTGTGCTGGGGGCAGCCACCGGATGCTTTTTCCTGAAAAAGGGATTCAGCCTGGGACGGGCCTATGATACCAGAAAGGAAAGCGGATACATCCTTCCGGCCATCCTGGCTGTCCTGTTTTTGCTGAGCATCCTGACACCCCTGTTTGCAGCAAGCGCCGAAGGCCCGGGCAGCATGCATGCGCCTGTGTTTGCATCCCTGGCAGGGGGACTGATATTCGGAGCCGCGGCGCAGCGGTCAAGGACCTGCTTTGCCGGAGGAATCAGGGATGTGATTCTTATGAAGAATTTTGATCTGCTGACGGTCATCATCGGCCTGTTTGCCGTGATGACGGTCTACAACCTTGCAACAGGAGGATTTAAACCGGGATTTGCAGGACAGCCCGTGGCGCATACAGAGGCGCTGTGGAACATGGCTGGAATGTATGTGGTGGGTTTTGCCGCCGTGCTGGCAGGGGGATGTCCTTTAAGGCAGCTGATCCTGGCCGGACAGGGTTCGGGGGATGCGGCCGTCAATGTGCTGGGGATGCTGGCAGGCGCCGCATTCTGCCATAACTTCGGACTGGCTTCCAGCGGTACGGGTACCACGCCTGCCGGAAGGCTCATGTGTGCTGCATGTATTGCGGTGCTGTTCGTCATTGGTTTTAGCTGTAAACGGAAATCAGATAAATAAAAGCGAGGAGGAGATGGAATGAAGGAGATTGATGTAAGGGGGCTGTCATGCCCGGAGCCGGTGCTGATTGTGATGGATGAGATGGATGCGGATCCGGGGCAGGACCTGGCCGTGCTGGCCGATGCAGCCCATACAAGGGATAATATCGTGAAGCTGGCAGGGGAATATAAACGGGACTGCAGGGTTGGGATGAGAGGCATGGATTTTGAAATCATCATACAGGGCTGATACAGTGCCGGTCTGGAAAAACTATTTGCATATCCAGGGGAATCTGCTATAATAAAAGCAGCGGAAGAATAGCAGTTTGGAGCTTTATGCAGGTAATAGTAAAAGCCAGCAACAGCCATTGTGTTTGGGATGGCCGGAGTGGCTTTTTTATTTGGGGACGTTATTCTTATAAAAACATAACCAAGAGAGGGGCCACTAAGATGAATCAGAACCAGCTTCATTACGGCATATCACTGAAATTGTATTTTGACAATAAGGCATTTGGTCCGGGAATGTCAGCTTTGCTGCGGGGGATTGAGGAAACCGGCTCCCTCCAGGGCGCTGCCCAGTCCATGAACATGGCGTACAGCAAGGCCTGGAAGATGCTAAAGGAGTCGGAGAAAGCCTGGGGCTTCATGCTGACCGATCGGGAGACAGGAGGAAGGGACGGGGGAGGTTCCACCCTTACGCCCCAGGCGGTCCGCCTGCTGGAGGCTTACGATGTTTTCATGAAGGAGAGCAGGCAGGAACTGGACCGGCTGTTTGAAAAGCATTTTTCACGGGAATGGGTGGAGGAATTAAAAAAATCATCGAACTGACAGGAGGAAGGAACGTGGGACAGGAAGAGATTGTATTTTGTAAAGGTGGAGGGTGCACGGCCAAACTGGGGCCGGGAGCGCTTGCAAAGGTGCTGGAGAAGCTGCCCAGGACAAAGGACCCCAATCTGATGATTGGATATGAAGGCTCAGATGATGCGGCTGTCTACAGGCTGACCGATGACCTGGCCATGGTGCAGACCCTGGATTTCTTTCCTCCCATGGTGGAGGACCCTTATATCTTTGGGCAGATAGCCGCAGCCAATGCGCTCAGTGATATCTACGCCATGGGCGGCGATGTGAAGACAGCCCTTAATATTGTCTGTTTCCCGGAAGCCATGGATTTGAATATCCTTGGCCAGATCCTTCTTGGCGGAAGCGAGAAGGTAAGGGAAGCAGGAGGCGTGCTGGCCGGAGGACATTCCATTGCTGATTCAGATGTGAAATATGGGCTTTCGGTAACCGGGACCATACATCCGGACAAGGTATTTGCCAACAGCGGATGCAGGGAAGGAGACCTTTTGATCCTTACCAAGCCCCTGGGCGTGGGAATCGTATGTACGGCTTCCCGGGTAGGAGAGGCATCGGATGCAGCCATGGACCTGGCGGTCCGGTCCATGACTACCCTTAACAAGTATGCTTCTGAAATCGTGCGAAGGTACAGGGTGCACGGATGTACGGACGTGACCGGTTTTGGTTTCCTGGGGCATCTGTGTGAGATGCTGGGGAACAGCTATTCGGCCCTGGTCTACAGGGACAGGATTCCCTTCATAGCGGAGTGCGGGGACTATGTGGAGGAGTTTTACCTGACCGCCGCCGCCCAGCGCAACCGGAATCATGTGGGTGATAAGGTGGAATTTGCAGGCTGCGGTTTTGCCCTGGAGGAAATCCTCTTCGACCCCCAGACCTCGGGAGGGCTGCTGGTATCCATGGACAGGGAGGATGCGGCCCCGGCCCTGGAGGAAATCCAAAAGCTGGGCCTGCCCTGCGCCATTGTTGGGGAAATACGGGCAAGGGAAGAAAAAACAGTGACGGTTAAATAAAAGGGCACACAGAAGAAAGGATAAGGGAAAAGATGAGATTAGATGAACGCGGAAAACAGTGTCCGCTTCCTGTTATCGATACAAAGAAGGCGCTGGGGCGCTGCAATGCAGGGGAGATAGTGGAAGTGACGGTTGATAATGAGATAGCGGTCCAGAACCTGCGCAAGATGGCAGACCATAAGGGGCTTAAGTCCTCCTTTGAGAAAACCGGCGACAGGGAATTCCAGGTAAGGATAACGGCAGGAAATGCGGAGCCGGGCAGATCCGTGAACGGTCAGGCTGCTGAGGGCGGTCAGGCTGCTGAGGGCGGTCAGGCTGGCGTGGGCGGCATGGCTGCTGAGGGCAATGAGGCTGCCGGGGCTGCCCAGGACACCGCCTGCCAGCCTGACTGCCGCAGGAAAGGCATGGTGGTGGTCCTGTCCTCCAATTTGATGGGACAGGGGGACGAAATCCTAGGGAAGCTTCTCATGAAGGGATTTGTATATGCCCTGACAGAGCAGGACAGCCTGCCGGAAACCATACTTTTATATAACAGCGGCGCATACCTGTCCTGTGAAGGCTCGGACAATGTGGAGGATTTAAGGAATCTGGAGGCCCAGGGCGTGGAAATACTTACCTGCGGGACCTGTTTAAACCACTATGGGTTGGGAGATAAGCTGAAGGTGGGCAGTGTCACAAATATGTATGAGATTGCGGAACGCATGACAGGAGCCAGGCTTCTGGTGCGTCCATAGGAGTCAGACGCCGCCGCAGGCCCTTTCCTGCGGCGCGTTTCAGGGAAGGAAATGAATTGCTATGATGACAGACAGAACAAAACAACTGATAATCGTAAGGGGCGGAGGGGATATTGCAACGGGAACCATCCACAGGCTCCACCGCTGCGGTTATCCGGTACTTATATTGGAGACAGGTTTCCCATCCGCCATCCGCAGGTGCGTATCATTTTCGGAAGCAGTGTATGACGGCTCGTCCGAGGTGGAGGGCGTTACCTGCGTCAAGGTTTCCAGCTATGAGGAAGCCTGTTCCATAATGGGACAGGGGGCCGTACCGGTGATGATTGATGAGGAGTGCCAGGTCCTGCAGAAGGTAAGGCCTTGGGCCGTGGTGGATGCCATACTGGCCAAGCGGAATCTGGGGACCAGCCGGGACATGGCGGATAAGACCATTGGACTGGGGCCTGGTTTTACTGCGGGGCAGGATGTGGACCTTGTGATAGAAACCATGAGAGGGCATAACCTGGGCCGGATTATCGGCAATGGCAGCGCCGAACCCAACACCGGTATACCGGGGATTGTGGGCGGCTTTGGGGAGCAGCGGGTCATCCGTTCACCGGCCAAAGGCATTTTCTTTGGAAAGGCAATGATTGGCGATATGGTGGAAAAAGGACAGCCCATCGGGACGGTTGTGACCGGACAGGGAGAGGTGGCGGTTGAGGCCTCCCTGACAGGTCTTTTAAGGGGAATCATAAAAGATGGTTTTCCCGTGGTCAAGGGATTCAAGACAGCGGATATCGACCCGAGGAAGAGCGAGTATGAGAACTGCTTTACCATTTCAGACAAAGCCAGATGCATCGCCGGTTCCGTGGTGGAAGGGCTGATGATGCTGGAGATGAAGCAGGGGCATTAGACAATGATGGAAATGACGGGAGCTTACAATGATTTATTTGGACAATGCGGCCACATCTTTTTACAGGCCTGAGACAGTGGCCCGGGCAGTGGCAGAGGCCATCAACACCATGGGCAACTGTTCCAGGGGCACCTATGAGACGGCCCTGACCAGCGCCAGGACCGTGTATGAGACAAGGGACCTGCTGTCAGGACTGTTCCATGGGGATGGACCGGAGCAGGTTGCATTTACGGCTAATTCCACGGAGAGCCTGAATATTGCCATTAAAGGCGTGCTGGCCCCCGGGGACCGGGTGGTGACCACGGCGCTGGAACATAACAGCGTGCTGCGCCCTCTTTATGAGATGGAGCGCCAGGGCGTGGATCTGGTGGTGGTTGGGTGTACCGGGGAAATGGACCCTAATGGGGGAAATGAAAAGGAAAGGCATAAGGGTGCGTTGGATTACAATGCCCTGAAGGCAGCCATTACCCCGGGAACCAAAGCCGTGGTGTGCACCCATGCTTCCAACCTTACCGGCAATCTGGTGGATATCAGGAGGGTTGGGGGCTGGTGCCGGGAGGCAGGCGCCCTGTTCCTGGTGGACGCGTCCCAGACAGCGGGCGTGTTTTCCATTGATATGGATCGGGATTATATAGACATCCTGTGTTTTACAGGGCATAAGGGACTGATGGGGCCCCAGGGAACCGGGGGGATATGCGTCAGGAAGGGGATTCAGGTGCGCCCGCTGCTGTCGGGAGGAAGCGGCATCATGACCTATTCTAAGACCCATCCAGCAGCCATGCCCACTGCATTGGAGGCCGGCACCCTCAATGCCCACGGACTGGCCGGGCTCAGGGCGGCCCTGCTTTATATCAGGGAGCAGGGCCCCGGCGCCATAAGGGATAAGGAACTGGCATTGATGCGCCGTTTTCATGAGCAGGCAGCCGCCATTCCCGGGGTATGTATATATGGGGATTTTGACCAGGAGGAGAGGGCTGCCATCGTGGCCCTGAACCTGGGGGATGAAGACTCGGGGGAGGTCAGTGATTACCTGGCCCAGGAGCATGGGATCTATACCCGCTCAGGCGGGCACTGCGCGCCTCTGATGCATGAAGCCCTGGGAACCAGGGAACAGGGGGCTGTAAGGTTCAGCTTTTCCCATTTTAACACGGTTCAGGAAGTGGACTTGGCCGCCGCTGCCCTCAGGGCTTACGGATGATTGTACTGCCCTGCGTATGGACAGGTGGATTCAAACACCCCCTAGTACCTTGACATAGTTAAAAAGCATTTATACTAATTGATATCTGACTCTATTACAACCGGATAAAGATGCTTTAATTTTATTCGTGCATCCTCTGTCCTGAATTGCCATTGAACTGCT